>ERZ809207.35-NODE-35-length-128361-cov-15.350373_pt1 | contig 128361 bp, 124 predicted proteins | sample MGYA00520515_ERZ809207 | MGnify/ENA primary metagenome ERZ809207 (study PRJEB31570, sample SAMEA3213009) | Homo sapiens | biome: human-gut; feature: human gut; material: fecal | place: Sweden | collected 2011 ... | reverse complement strand
CATAGATTTCATTTCCCTTCTTGTTCCCTATGGATACAATAGCTGAAAACCATGAACGCATCTTTATCTGTTTTTAAGCAAAAATTAAACTCTTCCTTTTCTATTGAAGGAGTCTATCATTTGAGATAGGGTAAAAGCAGAAACTATACAAGGAGAAACTATGACTGTAAAAAGCCGGCTGCTGATTTCGCACCTCATCATGTTTATCGTGCCTATTTTCATGACTGTCATCGTCGCCGCCGTTATGCCGGCCGGCGCCCCAACCTTGAGCCGCGGCAATAATTATCTGTATCTGGAAAATATATCCAAGTGCACGCGTGCCGCCGAAATTTCCTGCCATATCTTTTTTCACGGCAATCTGGAACATCCGGAAAATTTCGCCGGCCGGTGGTTGATTTCCCTCCTGTCCCCAAAGCAGAATCTTATTCTCTTCACCAAAGGAAAAAATCCCATTTACATCTACGGAAACAAAGACTATCTGCCGCAGGCTGCGGGAACAGCTGGATATTCCCATCCTCATCGTCAGTGCCAGAAGAGATGACATTGACAAAATCAGAAGTCTCGGATTCGGCGCCGACGATTACATCGAAAAACCATTTTCCCCCGCGGTACTGGCCGCCCGCGTAAAATCACAGCTTGCCCGTTACGAACGACTGAAAGGGACGGCAAAGGAAAATACCGGCATCATCACGATCGGTGATATTACTTTAAACTCGTCCACCCGCATCGTCACCGTCCGGGGAGAAAACAAACTGCTTCCCAACAAAGAATTCCAGCTGCTTGAATTCCTTATGATTAACGCGGATATCGTTTTCAGCCGGGAAACCATCTACAACCGCATCTGGGGCATGGAATCCTTCGGCAACACATCCACCGTCCCCGTCCACATCAACCGCATCCGGGACGCCATCGAAAAAGACCCCGTAGACCCCCAGCATATTCTGACCATCTGGGGCGTGGGATACAAGTTCAGGCCATGACCGGCCCTTCCCATGCGAAAAGCCCGTGCAGGATTTTCCCGTACAGGTTTTTTGTTTTATTTCTGAAAGCACGAAATGAAGTATACTGCCGCGGTATCAATTACAGGAAAAGCCATGGGGATTTTTCGTTTTCTCTCCTCACGGCTTTTTGATTTACAGGTTCCAATACTTGGGCATATATTTCTCTTTGAACAGGTTGATGGCGAAATTATCGGTAAGCCCGCTGATGTAATCTCTGGCAGCCAAAGAAATATTTCCCTGCGCCAGTTTTTTCTGCTTCTCCGGCAGCTCATCAGGATAGTTCATGTACCATTCATAAAGCATGACGACTACGCCATGTCCCCGTTTCCGATCGGGGATGAGCGGCTGTGACATGTAGACCCGGTCAAACATGAAGGACCGGAATTCAAGAAGGACTTCGTCCCCTTCTTTGTCCATGTGTATGGTATCTTCATCCATGGAATTTTCCACCAGATTCTGTACCATGGCTGTAATCATGGAGGAGTGGGTCGTTCCCAGCACGCGGCGGACACGGTCGGGCAGTTCCTTTGCCGAGATGAGCCCCATATTTTCCGCGTCATCATAGTCATGGCAGAGGTAGGCGATACGGTCGGCGTACTTGATAAGCCCGCCTTCCAGCGTGTGCGCCTTGAGATTCCCTGAATGATTGAGCATGCCGTCTTTCACTTCCTCGGTCAGATTGAGTCCTCTGCCGTCATTTTCAAGGCATTCCACAATGCGCACACTTTGTTCGTTATGCTCGAAGTGGCCGCATACGTCGCGGAGCGCCTGCTCTCCCACATGTCCGAAAGGGGTGTGTCCCAGGTCGTGGCCCATGGCGATGGCTTCCACAAGGTCTTCATTCAGCCGCAGGGCGCGGGCCATCGTACGGCCGATCTGCGCCACTTCAAGGGTATGCGTCATGCGTGTCCGGTAATGGTCGCCTTCAGGCGCGATATACACCTGTGTCTTATGTTTCAGCCGGCGGAAAGAATTGCTGTGGAGAATACGGTCCCTGTCGCGCTGAAATTTTGTGCGCATGGGATCTTCCGTTTCCTCCCTGCCTCTTTTTGCGTCCGCGGAAAAAGCCGCTTTAGGACTCAGAAGTTTCTTTTCCAGCTCCTCTGTACGTTCACGGATCAGCATGGTCGCTCCTTTCTCGATTCATCACTTCTCTGTCTTTTATTGTATCACATGTTTTGAGAAAGACTTTCAAGAAATACGCGGACCGCCTTCCGGTAAGCATCGCCGTTTACCGCCATTTCCATGGTGTGGCCCGCGCCGTCAAAAATAAAAAGTTCCTTTTTACTGCTTCCTGATGCCTGCAGCAGTTCCTCCGCCGTCTTCGGCGGAATGAGTGTGTCCGCGCCGCCGTGGAGAAAAAGGACAGGCGCTGTCATACGTCTGACCGCCTCCAGCGGATCTATGTCAGACAGTGTCTTTCCGCTCCTCAGCCACAGGACGCTTTGGAAAAAAGGCTCCACGAGATCCATCCCCCACAAAAACCGGGGATCACCGGTATAGGCGGAGATCTTGTCCTTCCCCAGTTCCATCATGCCCCCATAAGCACTGTCAGCCACATAGAAAGAAATATTTTTCCCTCTTTCCGTTCCGCTGTAAATAAGAGCCATCGCCGCGCCGAGCGAAATCCCATGCATACCGATTTTCACGCCGCCGTCCTTTCCTCTCAGCCACTCTGTCCAGGCATCAAGATCGTCTGTTTCACGAAGACCCCAGGTGGTATGGCTGCCGCCGCTTTCTCCGTGGCCCCGCTGGTCGATGAGGAGGACATTATACCCCATATCCCGATACATATCCACATAAGGGATGCACATGGAGCGATTCTGATAAAGCCCGTGAAGAAGGATAACCGTACGGTCAGAGGAACGGCTGTTTTCGATATAGGTCCCGCGAAGTTTCGTCCCGTCAGCGGAACGGATTTCCACGGGCTGCCACCCGTCCTTCTGCTCCCTGCGGTGAATGCGCGAAAGATCTGTCGTCTGTTTCGTCACGCCGAGGATTTTTTCCCACGGCGCGGTGAGCATCATTTCATAAGCGGTATTTCCCGCATAGAATCCTGCTCCGACAAAGGCAAGCAGAAGAAAAAGAATCAGTATTTTTACTGTTTTAAAGAAAAAACGCAATCAAATCTCCTTATTTCCGTTTATTTCATCTTTGAAATTGATATATACGACAATGCCCGCCGCAAGGAACGCAACAGCGGTAGACCAGAAAACGGCCGCATAACCGCATACCATGGCAAGTGCTCCGCTGCATACAGGGCCCGCCACGTTGCCCATGAGAACGACGCTTGACACGACGCCGAAGACGATGGATCTCTTTTCACTGGGCACCGCCTGCGCGATGAGCGTATTGGCCACAGGCATGATGAACCCCATGCCGATTCCTGTAACGGCACGGAAGAAACCGAGCCCCCACACGTTTGTCATCATATACTGCATGATAAAAGTCAGTCCCACAAAAACGGTCGCCGCTGTCAAAAGCCGCGGCAGAGAAACGCGGGCCGTCACCGCCCCTGTGGAAAGAGAGCAGAGCGCGCTCGCGCCGCCGGCAAGAAATATAATGATGCCTACAATCGTGGCGATAATCTCCGACCCGCCGCCGAGCATGTCCTTGATGTAAAGAGGGAGTATGGGACCAATACCGGTGATGCCAAAATTACAGAGGAACTGGATCCCCACCATAAGACGCACGCGGGGAATGGCAGCAAAATATTTCAATTCCTGCCAGGTGGAAGATTTTTCTCCCGACGCCCCCTTGCGATGGATTTCCGGCATGAACAGGCGGAGACAGATCAGACAGAGGAGGGACAGGACGCCAAAGAAGACAAAGGGCATGCGGTACCCCAGCGTGTCCGCCACAAGACCTCCCACGAGAGGGCCGAACATAATGCCTGACACCATGGCCGCCTGAAAGTAACCGAGCGTACGGGACGTTTCTTCTTCCGGAGATACGGAAGCAATGACCGACAGCCCGATGGGAACGAAACCGCCCACCAGCCCCTGCAGCAGGCGGAAGATAAACACCTGCCACGGCGAGGTAGACACGGCACAGAGAAACGCTGTCAGTGTCACCGCCGCAAGAACGATGGACATGACAAGTTTCGGGCCGCGGCGGTCCGCCTGGATAGACCAGAAAGGCGCGGAAAGAGCAATCATAAACGGCGTGACTCCTGAAATGAGCCCCGCCCAAAAAGCCGCCTCGCCCGCATCAGTGACACCGAGTTCACCAAGAAAAAGAGGAAGAAACGCCATGACGCCGATCATCGCGATTCCCGCACCCACCTGGATGGCACACATCAGGTACACGATACGCTTCCAGCCTGTATTTCTTTCCATAGCTCCTCCTTCCCTTTTATCATTTTAATATTCTCTTACAATATACAGTTATATCCAATGCATTCCTGAATGTCAAATGGCTGCCGCACCGCTTTCCCCGCTTCTCTTCCTCCTCGCCTGATTCTCACCGATTTGTTATACTGTTTATGTCAATTACAAATCATTTATAAAAGGAGGCTTGTGATGGCTTTTACAGAAATCACCCCGGAAGAAATAAACATCAATCCCTTTACCTCATGGAGCAGGTACGTCCTTGTGACCGCAGGAAATATAGAGAAATGCAATACGCTTCTCGTCACCTGGGGCGGCTTCGGCGTCATGTGGAGAAAGAAAACCGCCACCATCTACATCCGACAGAGCCGTTTCACCAAAACGATTCTCGACAGCCAGGACTATTTCACCCTGTCATTCCTCCCGGAGAAACATAAACCGCAGATGAGCTACATGGGCAGCCACTCCGGCCGGGATGAAAACAAGTATGAAGGCTCCGGACTCCACCCTCTTGCCATCGGCGACGCGGCAGGCATCGAAGAAGCGGATCTCATCTTCGTATGCAAAAAAATTTATACCGCCGAGATGACGCCGGATCATTACACCGACAAGAGCGCGTATGACGAGTGGAACACAGGGCGCCGCGCCGGCAATAACCACAGCGCCTACATCGGGGAAGTCATCAAGATCCTTCAGAAGAAATGAAAACTACAGCCAAAACATCATTTCCGGTTTCCGCCGGAGAAATAAAAAAGACGCCGCCGCGTCTTTTTTATTTTCCTGCTTTATTTCACATCATAGAGGCCCGTGGTGCCCTCTTTCAAATTGATCATGATGTTCTTCGTCTGGCTGTAATGCTCCAGCATGACCTTGTGTGTTTCACGGCCGATGCCGGACCGCTTGTATCCGCCGAAGGGAGCGCCTGCGGGAATCGCATTGTACGTATTGACCCAGACACGGCCCGTCTGTACGCCGCGGCTGACCTTCATAGCCGTATTCAGGCTGCCTGTGAAAACGCCGCCGCCCAAACCGTACACGCTGTCGTTCGCCAGTTCGATAACTTCATCAACCGTCTTGAACTTCTGCACCACAACGACCGGCCCGAAGATTTCTTCCTGGCATACGCGTGCCGCGTTTGTCTTCGAAATGAGAATGGTCGGTTTCATGAAGAAGCCCTTGTCGCATCCGTTTTCCGTGTAGCGTTCGCCGCCGGTCACCAGCTCGCCGCCCTCTTCCAGACCGATCTTAATATATTTCAGCACCTTTTCCTGCTGGCTCTTATAAATCTGCGCCCCCAGCTGGGTAGACGGATCTGTCGGGTCGCCCACTTTGACGCCTTCAAAAGTTGCCTTCAGCTTAGCGACAAACTTATCAAAGATACCTTCCTGCACGAATACGCGGGAACCGGCGCAGCAGACTTGTCCCTGATTGAAGAGGATGCCTGTCGCCACACCTTCCACTGCCTGTTCCAGATCACAGTCGTCAAAAATCATGTTGGCCGATTTGCCGCCGAGTTCCAAAGTGACAGGAATCAGTTTGTCTACAGCTGCCTGATATACGCTGCGGCCGATTTCAGTAGAGCCTGTGAATGCCAGCTTGTCGAAATCAGGATGGTCAAGAATCCACTGACCGGATTTGGAGCCGGCACCGGTAATCACGTTCAGCACGCCTGCCGGCAGCACATCGGCAATCAGTCTGACCAGTTCCATGAGAGACAGAGACGTATGGGAAGATGGCTTGATAACGATCGTATCGCCTGCCGCCAGCGCCGGAGCAAGCTTCCAGCAGGCCATAAGAAATGGGAAATTCCAGGGAATAATCTGTCCGACCACACCGATCGGTTCATGAATCACAAGAGACATCGTATTGTCGTCAAGCATCGTCGCCGTACCTTCCTGCGCACGGATACAGCCTGCGAAATAACGGAAATGGTCCGCCCCCATAGGAATATCCACCGCGCTGGTTTCACGAATCGGCTTACCGTTGTCCAGCGTTTCGACAAGAGCCAGATGCTCAGCATTCTGATCAATAATATCCGCAATCTTCAGGAGATAATTCTGTCTTTCAATGGGAGAAGTCTTGCGCCAGGATTTCAAGGCGCGCCGAGCGGCTTTCACCGCCAGATCCACATCTTCCCGGGTCGCTTCCGCAAAAGACGCAAGCACTTCTCCGTTGGCGGGATTGTGGGCTTCAAAAGTTTTGCCGTCAGAGGCGGGCACAAATTTGCCGTCAATGAAAAGATCATACTGTTTCTGAATGTTTGCCATAAATAAACCACCTTTCAAAAAAACTGTGAAACAAAAGATTGTCTTCCCGGAGTTTTTACGATTGGCCGGAGGTCCGAGAGTTCATTCAAAGTCATCCTAACCAAAGACATCACCTGACATAGATTCACACAGTATTCTTCGGCTCATCCGATTTTGTGCCTTTATTATAACAGGGCATATCGAAACATTCAAGTCATTCGATATACTTTTGCGAAAAATTTTTATTTTTAGTGAAATATGCGGTATAGCAGGTAACAAAAAACAGTAAACCCTTTTTTGATTTACTGTTTCATGCGCAACCGTGTGATAAAATTTTATTTCATTATTTCAGTTGGACAAACAGAACTGTCCTATTCAGTTTCCATTTCCTTTACTATCTTATATCCATCATCTTTTACTAATACCGCTTCGCTGTTGTTTATCGGTATTAAATCTATCTTATCTTTATAAAAATCCAAGGTTTCCTGTGCAGTTTCCTCAAAAGGATATTCTCCCATATGCGGCAAAATATAGTATTTAAATACATTTAATCCGACGTAATCTTTTAATTCTGTCGCGACATTTTTATCATCCATGATCTGGCTATATACGATATCCTTCGACATAATCATCGCTCCCGCCGATTCACCCATATAGAACATGCCTTCTTTAATCCTGCCCGATAAAAGCTCTGTAAGATTCTTTCTTTTTAATTCCTGCAGTAAATAAAAGGTATTGCCTCCCGATATACATATACATTCCGCTTTTAAAAATTTATCCTTCAGGACCTCTTCTTCATATTTTGCAATATCGACAATCTCTATTTCATAGCCTAATTCTTTCAGCATACCGACACCTTCATCGATAAACCCAGTATATTCCTCAACATTTCCGGCAGTAGGTATGAACGTTATCTTCTTATCAGTCATTTTTGAAAGATATTTCTCAACAATCGCCTTGGTTCCGGCTAAATACGACATAAGTAAAATTTCCATCAGTTTACCTCCTATAAATTCCATCACTGCGACCGTTTAATCCATGCATCAAGAAATGCCATCTGCTCCTTTGTATGAAACCAGTGCTCGCCTCCTTTCATCACCGTCAATCCCGCGCCGGTCAACCTCACAAATGCGGATATCGTTTCGCAGGATGTCATATGGTCGCTCTCCCCATACAATACTTCGGTAGGAATATTCCAGGCAAGAGGATTCTTTCTGACATAGCACAGGTACTCCCACGATAATTTTTCCCCACAGGATGTATAGATCTCTTTTCTCTTTTCCAATTCACCCTCTGTTATGCCCGCCTGTGCCATCATCTGTATGATCAGTTCTTCCATGTCAACAATCGGGGAAATCAGAAATGCTTTTTCGATCCGCTGTCCGGCTAACGAATGCAGCGCGAAGTACGCCCCTATGCTGTTTGCAATCAGAATCACCGACTCATATTCCTTACACAGAGAACGGATAGCGAACGGAAATTCTTTCTTTGCCTCCCAAGGTGTCTGCGCTTTGTAATCGAAGCCTTTTACGTTATATTGGGGAAACAGAGGTTTATAATGCTCCGCTTCATTTACATTGCCATCTTTTCCATGTATATAAACCGCTATTTTGTCCATAATTTCCCTTCGGCCTGTGCTGATCTCTCTCTGTATTTTTCTTAAACCTTTTCTGCAGTCTTTCCTGCGCCCCTTCTCACAGAAACAGCTCTATAACCCAAAAATCCGCTCCGTATTTATTTTCGCGTAACGGATCACGTCCTCTTCACTGACCCCCATGTAGTGGGCAAGGGCCCGGGCGACATATACGATATTCTGAGGTACATTCGTCCGCTTAAGGCCGGAAATCCCCCGCGGAGTGAGGTAGGGCGCGTCTGTTTCCAAAAGAATGCGGTCCGGGGGAATGATTTTCACCGCTTCCCACAACGCCTCCGCCCGGCGCTCATCACAGATCCATCCGGTGATCCCAATGGAAAATCCCATGTCCAAAAGCGTCTCCGCCGTCTTTTTATTTCCCGTGTAGCAATGCACCACCGAACGCCTGCATATGTCTTCATGCCCGGCAAAGCAGGAAATGAAATCTTCCTCCGCGTCCCGTTCATGGAGGAACAGCGGCTTCTTCAGTTTCTCGCCGAGAGCAATCAGCTTTTTGAAATAATAAAGCTGGTTTTCCTTCGTCGAATACATTCGGTCATAATCCAGTCCGCATTCCCCCACCGCCACGATCTTCGGATTGGAAAGAATAATTTCCTCAATCCGTTCCAGATCCTTGTCCGCAGCACCATCAGCAGCATGGGGATGGATACCCGCCGTGCCGTAAACATCATGGGTTTTTACGAACTCATTCACAAGCTCATTCTCCCGCGCTTCCGAGCCCGTAAGAATGCAGCAGATCCCCGCCGCTTCCGCGTCCGCGATAATCCGCTCCGGATCAGGAAAAGAACGGGTAAATAAATTCAGTCCAATATCATAATATGTCCTCATAACTCCTCGCTTTCATTTTCCCATCGTATCAAACTTCCCCCGCCGCGGCAACTCCTGCCGTATTGTCTTTTGCCATAACATAGAAAAAATATATCGGAAGCAGTAAAATCCTTTCGCAAAATGAACAGTCTTCTCTTTCGCAGAAGCAGGTTTTGTTATAATTCCTGTACAATGATAAAAAGGCAGCGCCATCAAAAACGGTTCTGCCCTTATTTACTATCCGATTCCGAGGACTGCACAGAATGGTTTACATGCCCTCAAAACAATTCTGCCCGCTGTTGAAACGTAAGACCTATTTTTATTGCCTTCCGTCAGATAAAACGGTACTCCCCCTGATGATCCGCCTCATGATTTCCCTCAGTATAACAATCAGAAGTTTTTATATCTTTCCGGTGCGATTTCTTTAAACTTTTCTCCCGCATAGATATACTCTTTTCTGCCGCCCGTTTTCACCTCAAACAGCCAACCGAAGTTCACCTTGCAGTTAATTTCCAGCGTATGCAAAATTCCGCCTTGAATAAAATCGTAAAAACGGTATCCATTATGAGCAAATTCTCTTTTCATGGTATTCAATATGGCAATTATACTTTTATCTGTAAGTTTTTCAAAGACAATAATGCAGAGCAAAGAATTTATTCCTCTGGATGACACCTTACCGTCCCCCGTCATTTAGGTCGGATGCGAAAATGCTTTGTGGGAAAAACAGAAAAAGGGGCGACAACACAAATCGAAGAATGACGCTTTAGGGAAAAGTGTCAAATGTCATCTGCCAGCGTTCCATGATAAGTCGTAAATTTAGATGGCATAAAACTTTTCCTCCACTCTTCCGATAAAGAAAAAATCCCCGCGTTCAGATTGCAGGAATTCTTTTCTTCTCTATTTTCTTTGCAGGTAAATTTCTTTTATCCGGTACATGTACCCGCCGTTTTCATAAATGATCTTTTCCGCTTCCACCCAGCTTTCTTCATCAGTGAAATGGAACATGTGGAGGGCGCCCGCCATTTCCATGTACTGCCAATAGGGCTTTCCTTCTTCCGTTTCCAACAGAAGAAATATATACGGCGTGAGACTGTTCACCACTGTGGCGTAACAGTTGTGCTTTTCCGAAAGCTTTTTCAGTTTTTCCAATTCTTTATCCGCCGCTTTCCAGTCTGCCGTGCCTTCGGCAAGAGACCCGTTCGCCTGTGAAATAAAATCTTTGGCTACGGTAATCATGCTGTAATAGCGTATGGGATACCGCTCTGTCGTCTTTTCCATGTTCATCTTTTATTCCTTTTTAAATTTTCCAAATTGGCAAGAGCCAGCTGTTTTATATTTTCCGCCATAATTTCTATCGGTATATGGACCGGCATTTCCCTGCGCAGGGAATGGTGCCGTCCGAGGAGACATACGGCAAAAGGCGCGGCAAGGGTAATAATCCCGCTGTACAGCCGGGGATCATTGGCGGTATAGCCGGTGTATTCTGAAAATATTTTCACGATGACGGAGATTTTCGGGAGCGCTTCTTTTTGAAATATTTTTTCCAGCACAGGAGAAGGATTCATCACTTCCCGTACCCACACGCTGATCTGCCATTCATTTTTTCGGAAGGCATTTCCTGCCAGAAAGTCAATAAGTTTTTCCATTTTTTGCCGCGGTGCCAAGTCCGACTCATACAAGTCGATCAGCTGCTGCAGCCCGACAAGGTACTGCTGGACGTTTTCCAATACGGCAAGATAGAGTCCGCCACGGCTTCCAAAATGGTAATTGACCGCCGCCAGATTCACACCTGCCGCCCGGCATATTTCCTTGCTTGTCACAGAAGCGAATCCTTTCTCTGCAATGAGCTGTCCCGCGCATTCGATGATTTTCTCTTCGGTTTCCCGCCCGTCCATACGGCGTCCGTTTTTCTGATTTTCTTTCATTGCAATTCCTTTATCCTAATTTATGTCTGAACATCCACGCGGCAAGGGGCATCGTCACCGCCGCCACGATAAGCATGGGAATGAAGTCGGAAGCAATCATGGAAAGAGAAGCCCCCTCGATATATACGCGCCGTACGCCGTCGATAGCAAAGCGCATGGGATTGATATAGGTGAAATACTGAAGCACTGTGGGCATATTCCTTACAGGCGTCGCCATGCCTGACAGGAGCATGATGGGAAGAAGCACCACAAAGTTGTACACAATAACCTGCTGCATATTTTTGGCGACAGCAGAAATGGAAAGACCGATTCCTACACAGGAAAGGAGAAATACCGCCATGACAAGGGCGAGGGTAAAGAGGGATCCCACGAGGGCTACTTTAAACCATATGACAGCAATCGTCAGTACGATGAAGGACTGGACCATACCGATAAGGAGCGGCGGTACCGCTTTTCCGATGAGTATTTCCATGGGAAGGAGCGGCGTCACCATGAGCTGGTCGAAAGTACCGTTTTCCCTTTCCCTCGCTACGGACAGCCCCGCAAGGATCATTACCTGCGTCAGGCTGACCATGGGAAGGAGCGACGCGAGGAACCCCCACCGGGAAATCAGGTTCGGATTATACCATGCCACAGTGTCTATATGGAGAAGCCGGTGACCGCCGTGAAGCCGGCTATTATACGCCGCTGCCACTGCGGAAATATATCCTGATGCAATGCTCGATGTCATCGTATTCCTTCCGTCAGTAATCACCTGGACGGGTGCGGTTTCCCCTGCAGTTATCTTATCTGCAAAATCATGCCCGATGACGAGGACGACGCCTGCTTCCCGCCCGTCGATGAATCGGGCAATCTGCGATGTGCTCCCAAGTGTCGCCACCCGTTTAAATATCCCGCTTCCATCCAATTCGGCAATCAATTCTTCGGAGCAGCGGCTCCTGCTTAAATCAAGGACGGCATAATCCACGCTGTCCAGATTATACGATGCCACATAACCGAAAAGCAGGGACTGGATAATGACAGGCATAATAAGGATAATGCGGCTTTTCGGATCTTTCAGGGTGGTCAGCATTTCTTTCCGCACCATGAAAAGGATGCGGCGGATGTAAAGCATAATATGTTCCATCATTCCAGCCTCTTTTTCGTTACTACCCAGGAGAGTCCCGTAAAGAACACAGCGTATCCCCCTAAGATCAGACAGTTCTCCCTGATAAGCGCCCAGTCATTTCCCGCAAGGAAGAGCGATTTCAAAAGTTCCATATAGTATGTAGCAGGAAGGACATGTCCCACGGCATAGACCACGGCAGGCACACTTCGCAAATCGAAAATAAATCCTGACAGCATGACCGTAGGAAGCGTACTCACCAGCATAGACACCTGGCACGCAAAGAACTGGTTTTTGATCACCGACGAAATCGTAAGTCCCATGCCCAGCGTCACGATGAGGTAAATAACCGATCCCAGAAGGATCATTAAGAATGAACCGTGCACAGGCACGCCGTATAAGTAACGCGCCGCCGCCATGCAGAGCCAGAAGCCGATTGCGGCGATGCCGAAGTAAGGGATCATTTTCGAAAGAAGTATTTCTATCGGTCTCACCGGCGTGATGAAAAGGGCTTCCAGCGTGCCCCTTTCCCATTCCCGCGCCATGACCATTGTAGTCAGGAACAGGCCGACAAGCGTCATGATGAGCACCACCAGCCCGGGAATAAAGAACCATGTACTTGTATTAGCATTATTAAACCACTGCCGCGGCGTGACGGATACGAAACCGAGTCCGTCGGATACAGTCATGTACTTTGACGCATTGGCCGCCTGCCATAAAGCAAGACCTGCCTCAAGATAAGATTCTGCCGTCCGCGCGGAAGCCGCGTCCACGCCCCAGAGAATAATCTGCACATGGCTGCCGCCCCTGAAAAGATTTTCCGTGAAATTCGGCGGCACACGGATTATGGCGTCCACTTCCCGCCGGTTCATCATTTCCGTACCATCTTTCATGGACGTGGTATAGCGGGGATCAAAATAGTCGGAGCCGTCCATAAAAGAAAGCATATCCTGCACCGTGGGTGATGCATCTTCCATGACCACCGCCACAGGCACATTTTTCACATCCAGCGACAGGCCGTACCCGATAAGAAGAATGAGCATGATGGGAATAACGATCCCGATCACCAGACTGCTCCGGTCACGGATAAGCTGGTTATATTCCTTTCTCACCAGTGAAGAAATACGGCGGAAGGCCTCCATCATAACTCCTCCTTTCTCCGGCTGTTTTCCACAATGGCAATAAACGCTTCATTCATGGTGAGATTTTTCCCGCCCCTGTTCCGTACTTCCTCGGGCGTTCCAAGAATAAGCATCTTTCCCTGATCCTGTATCATGATGCGGTCGCAGTATTCCGCCTCGTCCATAAAATGCGTCGTGATGATCACTGTCGTCCCCTTTGCGGCCAGCGCTGTTATCTGCCGCCAGAAAACCCGCCGGGCAGGGGGATCAATGCCGCTTGTCGGTTCATCGAGAAATAATATTTTCGGTTCATGAAGAAGGGCCGCCGCCATGGACAGGCGCTGTTTGTACCCGCCGGGCAGATCGCCGGCCATCCTGTCTTCCGCGCCGCTGAGACCAAACCGGGAAAGGACCTCTTTTATCCTTTCTCTTATTTTTGGCCGGGGCAGTCCGTAAGCGCCGCCAAAAAACTCCAGATTTTCCCGGACAGTAAGCATACCGTAGAGAGAAAATTTCTGTGCCACATATCCCACATTAGCCCGAGCCGCCGCCCGTGCTGTCCGCAAGTTTACCCCTGCCACCGACAATTCGCCGCTGCTGGCGGGAAGAAGTCCGCAGAGCATTTTAAACGTTGTCGACTTGCCTGCGCCGTTCGGCCCCAAAAGCCCGAAGATTTCTCCCTCATGAACCTGAAATGATGTATTGTCCACAGCGGTGAAATCACCAAACCGGCGCACCAGATTTTTTACTTCAATATCCACTTTGCCGGAAATATGTGCCGGTTCTTTATAATCCAGTTCAAATCCTTCAAGAGGACTTTCTTTTCTTTCCAATTTCCCAAGACAGCACATAAAACTGTCTTCCAGACGAGACGGCACGCCTTCCGTTTCCAAACGGGGATAACAGGAAAACGCTTTTATCCGTTCAAGCGGCACCCCTTCCTTTAAAACGAACCGTACATTCCCCTTTTCGGGAACGGCATCCTCCACAGACTCCCGATCATCCAGAAATGCAGCCTGAAGCACGCGGGGCGGTATCCCTTCCGGCGTTTTCGCCATCCGGCAGCGGCCTTCCGTTTCCTTCCTCAGCTCCTCCGGCGTGCCCCTGTCAAGAACTTTCCCTTTATTCAGGATGTATACCTCGTCACAAAGCTCCGCCTCTTCCATGTAGGCTGTGGATACAAGGACGGAAATATGCCCGCCCTTCACAAGGTCTTTCAATATTTCCCAAAGCTCCCGTCGGGAAAGAGGATCGACGCCTGCTGTCGGTTCGTCAAGAATAAGCAGCTCCGGCGTCCGCACGAGAGTACACGCCAGTCCCAGTTTTTGCTTCATGCCGCCTGACAGCTTTCCCGCAAGACGTTGTGCAAACGGTGCAAGACCGGTCATATGAAATAATTTTTCAAACCGTTCTTTCCGTTCCTCTGCCGAAATCCCATGAAGATCAGCGTAAAGATTCATATTTTCCATACACGTCAGATCCTCATAGAGCCCAAACCTCTGGGGCATGTATCCAAGACGCCTCTGCACATCTGCAGGTTTGTCCGCCACAGAAATGCCAAGTACGGAAAGAATCCCTTCAGTAGGAAACATCAGCCCGCAGACCATGCGAAGGAATGTCGTCTTCCCCGCGCCGTCTGGCCCGATAAGTGCTGTCATCTTCCCCCGCGCCGCCCGTATATCCAGACAGTCCACGGCAGTCAGCAGTGCTCCCCTGCGGGAATCCCTGAACCGTTTCGTCACACCGGCCGCTTCCACCACATATCCGTCAGCCACGATACATCCTTTCCCGGTATTTAAAAACTTTCCGTGATTTCAAAACTTCACCGTTGCCGGCATTCCCATGCGGAGGCGATTCTCTTCATCATCCACAAAAATGCGTACTTCATAAAGGAGCGATGTCCTGAGTTCCTCCGTCTGTACAGACTTTGGCGTGAACTCCGCCGTATCGGAAATATATCCCACTTTCCCCTTAATCGCTTCATTCGGGAAACTGTCCACATAAACATCCGCTTCCATACCTTCCCGTAACTCGCCAAGACGGCTTTCAGGCACATACGCACGAATCCATTTCGGATCGGACAGACCGATAAGATACACCGGCCTCGCAGCAGATGCCATATCCCCCGCTTCCATCAAACGGGAACGGATCACGCCGTCCTGCGGCGCGACAAGCGTTGCCTGGCTCAAATTGTACAGATCATTTTCAAGACCTGCTTTCAAAGCGGAAAGCTGCGCTTCCGCCGCCGCGATATCTTCATCGCGGGGTCCTTTGTTTGTCAAAGACAATGCAGCCTTCGCATTTTCTAAATTGGCCGCCGCCGCTTTCCATCGTGCTTCCGCATCATCGGCGCTTTGCCTGCTTACCGCACCGTCGGCAAGAAGCGATGCCATACGCTGATAATAAGCGCGGGCATTATTTTCCGCGGCCGCCAGAGATTCCACCTGTGCCGCCGCCTGGGTAATTTCTTCCGGACGAGAACCGTTGTGCAGCTTTTCCACCACCGCTTCCTGCTGGGCAATCACCGCCTTCTTTTGGGCAATCGCCAGCTCCAGCGGGCGGGTATCCAGCCGCGCCATCACATCGCCTGCCTTCACCGCATCGCCTTCCTCTTTCAGCATTTCCTCGATCCGCCCATTGCTGTTGAACGCAAGAGAAATCTGACGAATATCTACATTTCCGTAAAGAATCAGTTTTCCCTGTTCCGCATTCCTGCTCTTATAAAAGAAATATCCCGCAGCAAAGGCGATCACCAAAACCACGGCAATGATGACCGATTTCCTGTTTCGTCCCAGCCATTCCATTTTCAAGTATCCTTTCTTCCTGAACGCTGCCCTTTCATGAATTCCATTCTTTTCTCCATGGTATCAAATTCAAATTTGAATTACAAGTTCACGTTAGAAGAAAGCAGATTGCCCGACTTTCATCTGCTGCATAATTTTTCTGAGTGACTGTCTGATTTGATATTGCCATTTAGTAACAAAAATCCATTTATATACCGAAATCATTTCTGTCAATTTTTATCAAGTTTATTTTCACCTTAAAAATCACCCTATTTTATTGACAGGTTTATTCAATCATACTATTATTCAAATAGGTTTATTTCTACTCCAAAAATCACCCTATTATCCAAACAGGATGATAATGCATACCTATTAGGAGAGCTTTTATGCCATACAAAAAAGAAACAGCATATAATAACCTTCCGATATTACCTCCGCATGCAGAACTGGAAACAGTCCAAATACTAAAGAAAACGGTTTCTGCTCATAAGGCCCTGGCAGAACTGCACGGATGGACTTACATGCAGGCAAATCCGCTTTTGCTGTTGCAGACGGTATCATTACAAGAAGCAAAATCTTCCAGTGAAATAGAAAATGTTGTTACCACAAACGATGATTTATATAAAGCATTTTCGGCACCGGACAGTAAAATCATTTCCCCATCTACAAAAGAAGTCCTTCATTATAAAGACGCCCTTTGGTATGGATTCAATGAAATCAAGCAACGTCCATTAGGAATTAATATATTTATTGAATTATTCCATAAAGTAAAACAACGTTCAGACGGAATCCGTTCATTACCTGGAACAGTACTGAAGAATTCATATGATGAGACCGTTTACACTCCGCCAGATAACAAGGATGATATACTTCGTCTACTTTCCAACTTGGAAAACTATATTAATGTAAATGAGGGAAATATTGATCCTTTAATCCGATTGGCAGTCATCCATTATCAATTTGAATGCATCCATCCCTTCCCTGACGGGAATGGACGAGTTGGGCGTATAATTAATGTTCTTTACTTAATACAGGAAAGGCTCCTTGACGTTCCTATCCTATACCTATCCAGCTACATCATTGAACACAAATCCGATTATTATAAAGCCCTGCAAGATGTAACTGAATACGCAGACTGGACTAACTGGATTCTTTATATTTTAGACGCGGTGGAAGTGACCGCTAAAAAGACTCTATCCATGATTCAAGAAATCCGAAAGGTACAATTAGAAACAGAAACATTTGTAAAGAATGAAATGGCTGATATCTATAGCAGAGAATTAATCGAACTCCTTTTTGAACAGCCATACTGTAAAATTTCCTTTCTCGTAGATCGGCATATCGCAAAAAAACAAACCGCTTCTAAGTATCTAAACCGATTAGTTGCAGCCGGACTATTAGATAAAACAAAACAAGGCAGAGAGTATTATTTTATTAATAAAAACCTCTGGGAGATATTAACACGATGATCACGTTTAAAAATCAAAAGACCTCCGCAATCACTGAGAATTTTTATGGCTAAATGATTTGAATGACAAGTTCATATGAAACGACGGAAACCGCTTCTTTCTGCGGCTGCCGGACAGGATATTTTAATTCCCCGTGGTGTCCTACCGCCGGTACAGAATAATCTCCTCCGGCAGTGATTTGGAAATTATCTGCATCAATTATAAGAAAAAAATAGCTCTTTGTTATTTCTTTTCCTGTAAATACCGCTTCTATAAAAAATTTTAAAAAAATAATTGAAAGTAGTTTTCAAAATCATTTATCTGTGATATACTACTTACAGGCAGAAGCGGATTCATGAAACGGTTCTGCCGTTGGGAAATTTTCGCACTCCCAAGCGAAAATCACTCCTTTCCAACTTCCTTTATTTTTTTATACTCCTGAAAAGGGACGGTGCGAGCCGTCCTTTTTTACTGTATAAGGGAATCGGCTTGCAGAAATACCGCTCTCCCGTTTTTTCTGAAAAGGAAAACAAAGCTTACAGGACATTTCATGTCAATACATTGCGATAACGGATTCCGCCCTCCATACTGTTTTGCAGCAGCTTTCCGTTCCCGCAATACTAAACCATGGAAATAAACATTTAATGAAAAACCTGGTCCAAGACGGACACGTGAAAAGCCCGCGATGGGCTTATTTTCTCCCGCGGGCTTTTCATTTTTGATTTTATTTTTCGATGCTTACGAATTTGTAATCTTTGTCTTCGACAGCCTTCCGTACATCCGCATCGGCGACTTCTTTGGACAGGGTGAGTACGGCGGTGCCCGTTTCATGGGACACTTCCGCGCGATCTACACCGTCAAGGGCTTCCAGCGATTTCTTTACTGCCGCCTCGCAGTGGCCGCACATCATACCTTCAATTTTTACTGTTTCTTTCATTTTCATTTCCTCCTTTGGAACTATCATTCCTTTGTAAATGTAATCCGCTTCGGAAATTGCTTTCTTCACGGTTTCTTCATCAGGAGCGGCCAAGCAGGTCATATTTACTTTTCCTGTGGTATGATCCGCTTTTGCTTCCACAACATCTTTTATTTTCTTCAACGCATTTTCCACGTGGTGCTCGCACATTTCGCATGTCATGCCTTCTACGAAAATAATAGCCGCCCTTTCCTTTCCTGCCGCCTCTTTCTTCTCTATAGCAGTGCCTGTTTCTGCGCAGGGCACTTCCGGTGAAGGAAGTGCTTTCTTCTTCAGAGGCTTGTCCTTCCTGCTGTCATGAACCTTAAACAGATTCAGCCGAAGGGCATTCAGACAGACGGTGACACTGGAAAGAGCCATCGCCGCCGCGCTCCACATGGGGTTTATGGAAATCATGGGATATACGCCTGCCGCCACAGGGATGAGCAGGATATTATAAGCAAAGGCCCAGAATAAATTTTCACGGATATTTTTCAACGTCTCCCGGCTTAATCGGATGGCAGCGGAAACATCGGTGAGCCTGGAATTCATAAGAACGATATTGGCGGAGTCGACAGCCACATCTGTCCCTGCGCCGATGGCGATTCCGATATCCGATCCGGTAAGCGCGGGCGCATCATTGATCCCGTCCCCTACCATAGCCGTCCTTCCCCGTTTCTGCAGGTTTTTGATAACAGCCGCTTTCCCGTCAGGAAGGACGCCTGCAATGACGCGGTCAACGCCTGCTTCTTTCCCGACGGCGTCTGCCGTCCGCTGATTATCTCCTGTCAGCATGATGACTTCTATCCCCATATGCTGCAGTTCTTTAACAGCTTGGGCGGAGTCTTTCTTGATAATGTCCGCTACAGCGATCATACCCGAAAAGATTCCGTTCCGTTCAAAGAAAATCGGCGTTTTCCCTTCTTCCCCCAATGCCCGGGAGAGTTCTGTCATATCCTGCGGTATATCCGCCAGCGTGGATATATAGGTTTCCGACCCGCCGTGAATCGTGTCCCCGTCCATAACGGCGGCAAGGCCGTTTCCCGCAAGAACCCGGAACTCGGAGGTTTCTTTCGGGATCATGCCTCTTTCTTCCGCCTTTTCCACAACAGCCCGGGCAAGGGGATGCTCGGATTTCCGTTCCAGCGAATACGCCAAAAGGAGAAGTTCATCGTCCGTCATATGTCCCGCAGGATAAATACCGGTCACTTTCGGCTTTCCTTCCGTAACGGTACCGGTCTTGTCAAGCGCAGCGATCTGTATTTTCCCCGCATTTTCAAGAGATTCACTTGTTTTGAAAAGAATGCCGTTTTTCGCGCCCACGCCGCTGCCGACCATAATGGCAACGGGCGTTGCCAGCCCCAGCGCGCAGGGACAGGAAATGACGAGGACGCAGATGGCGTATTCCAATGCTTTCGCCACGGGCGCGCCGAGGAGTATCCACACGATCATGACGAGAACGGCTACACCGATAACGGCAGGCACAAAGACGGCGGACACGGCATCAGCGATTCTTGCAATCGGCGCTTTTGTAGCAGCCGCATCGCTGACCATGCGGATGATCTGTGAGAAGGTCGTGTCTTCGCCTACACGGGTGGCACGGGCACGGATGAATCCGGAACGGTTTATGGTGGCGGCTTTCACGGGGTCGCCTTCCGCTTTGTCCACCGGAACGGATTCTCCCGTAAGAGCGGATTCATCCGCCGCTGTCGTGCCTTCTATAATCACGCCGTCTACGGGAATGGTTTCTCCCGGTCTTACGACAAAGATATCTCCCGGCTGCACCTCGTCGATGGCAACAGATACTTCCTGCCCGTTTTTTTCGATGAACGCCGTCTTCGGCGCCATCCTCATCAGACTTTTCAAAGCATCGGTGGTCCGGCCTTTGGAGAGGGATTCCAGTGTTTTCCCTACGGTGATGAGAGCAGGAATCATGGCGGCGGACTCGAAGTAGAGCCGGTCATGGTAAAATCCCATGAGATCCGCATTCGATGTGCCTTGCGTAAGGAGGTAGGTCATCTCATAAAGGACATAGAGCGACCAGAGAAAGGAAACTCCCGAGCCGAGCGCCACGAGGGTATCCATATTCGGCGCGCCATGGGCGAGGGATTTCCCGCCGGAAAGAAAGAAATCCTTATTGACATACATCACGATAAGGGCAAGGAACATTTCTGTCAGAGCAAGTCCCAGATGATTATGGTCAAAAAATGCGGGAACAGGCCAGCCGAGCATATTGTGCCCCATGGTGATATACATGAGGAGCGCAAGAAATACGGCAGACCATATGAGGCGCCTTTTGAGCTTCGGTGTTTCATGGTCGGCCAGGGCTTCCGCTTCCTGTGCCAGTTTTTCTGAAGCGGAGCTCTTTTTCTTTTCTTCACCTTTGAGCCGCGCTCCGTACCCCGCGTTTTCAACGGCGCGGATGATTTCTTCGTCTGACGCGGTGCCGTTAACCGCCATGGAATTTGTCAGGAGCGCCACGGCCACCGAAGAGACCCCCGGTACTTTAGCGACTGCCTTTTCCACATGGGACTGGCACGCTGCGCAGGTCATGCCTGTGACTGTATATTGTCTCATCTTTTATCTCTTTCTTTTCCTGTCAAAAAATTATTTCATTAATTTCTGGAGCATGGTGCAGAGTTCATCCACTTTTCCGTCCCGGCCTTCGCGGATATCATCGGAAACGCAGCCTCGGATATGGGATGCCAGGAGCAGTTTGTTGAAAGAATTCAGCGCATTGGATACAGCCGATACCTGCATGAGGATATCGGGGCAGTACGCATCGGCTTCCACCATTTTCTGTATGCCCCTGATCTGCCCTTCCACCGTCTTAAGGCGGGTAAGCAGTTTCTTTTGTTCTGCCGGTGTCCGTTCCGTACGGCAGCAGGCTTCCTCTGTTTCCATACCGACCATCTGCTTTGTCTCCTTCGCTTCCATTTCATTTCCCTCTCTGCTTTTTCGTACTCTCTCCCATTCTTACTGCTGAATCGAAAATCTTCTTTCTAATTATACTATACCCCCCTGGGGTCTATCTGTCAATAAAGAAATTAAATATACGGAATAAATCCGAAAAACCTGTCCGCCTTATGCTTTGCTGTCCATCTGCCGGAGAAGAAATACTTTTACGGCTTTTTCTCCGTTTTACATCCTGTCTCCCCCATACTATAATGAAAGAAAATATATTTCTTTAAGGAGGTTATCATGGCAGATCTTACGGTGGGCAAAAAAGCGCCCCTATTCACACTTCCGTCTGACGGCGGACAGGATATTTCTCTTTCCGATTACAAGGGCGGGAAGGTAATTCTTTATTTCTACCCGAAGGACAATACTTCCGGGTGCACGCTGGAAGCGCAGGCATTCCGCGCCAATCTGGAAGAATTTAAGAAGCGGGGGTATTCCGTACTTGGCGTGAGCCGCGACAGCGTGAAAAAGCACTGCAACTTCCGCGACAAGTATGAACTTAATTTCCCGCTCCTTTCCGATGAAAAGGAAACGGTGTGCAATTTGTACGGCGTCATGAAAGAAAAGAGCATGTACGGGAAAAAATACATGGGCATCGAGCGCTCCACATTCATCATTGATGAAAAAGGCGTATTGGTAAAAGAATACAGGAACGTGAAAGCTGCTTCTCATGTAAACGATCTGCTGAGAGATCTGCCATAGCCAATTATAAAGAGGCTGTGACAAAATATTTTTGTGCCTTGTCACAGCCCCTCCACTCATGCCTTTTCGGTGGACAAAAAAGAGCGTCGTTTCTTTTTACGGAAACTCCGCTCTTTTTTCATTTCAATCCGCCAGATCTTCAATGAGCCATGCCTTTTCAAAGGGGAAAGCGGCATATGCTTCGCCTTCCAGGATCGTCCTGCCGGGGTCATAAATATCGATAATCCATTCCTTGCCAAGACTGTCATTGACAAAGTAGCGGATTTTTTCTCCAAGGAACATTTTATTTTGAATGGTGACTTTTACATTCACCTGCCCGTCAACGGCCTCTTTCACCAACTTCAGACATTCGGGACGGATGCTCAGGCAGTATTCCTGCCCTGCATTTACGCTCTTCGTAGTGGGAATTCTGTCGTTTCCGTAAGAAACAGTATTTTCTCCCAGCCCTTTTACGCTGAGGAGGTTTGTCGTGCCGATGAAGTCCGCCACGAACGGCGTCTTCGGTTCAAAGTAGATTTCCTGGGGCGATCCTGTCTGATGGACGACGCCGCCTTTAAGGACGACAATCATGTCCGACATGGAAAGAGCTTCCGACTGGTCATGGGTGACATAAATCGTGGAAAGCCCCATCTTCTTCTGAATATCACGGAGTTCCACGCGGACGCTTTCGCGCAGCTTCGCATCCAAATTGGACAGCGGTTCATCAAGAAGAAGAACTTCAGGATTCATGACAAGGGCACGGGCCACAGCAACACGCTGCTGCTGTCCGCCGGACATCTGGTTCGGGAAACGGTCCTCCATGCCTTTGAGCTGCATGAGATCAAGCGCTTCTTTGACACGTCTTTCTATTTCCTCTTTCGGACGGTTCTTCACACGAAGTCCATAGGAAACATTATCAAAAACGTTCATATGCGGAAAGAGGGCATATTCCTGAAATACCATGGCCGTATTTCTGCTGTAAGGAGGAATCCTTTCGATTCGTTTGCCGTTGAGAAGTATTTCCCCGTCATCCGGCTCATAGAAACCTGCCACCATGCGGAGAAGCGTGGTCTTACCGCAGCCTGACGGCCCGAGGAATGTAACGAAATGCCCCTTTTCAAAATCAATGTTCACGTCTTTGATGACATGGCTCCGACCGAAATATTTATTGATCTGTTTCAGCTGCAATACTAAGTCTGACATATTTCCACCTCTGTTGTAAACTTTGAGCGATTATAAATCAAAGATATTGATCTTGTCACGGAGTATCAGTTTCACCACACCGAAAGTCAGGTAAATAACAAGCATGATGCCTACGGCAGTGGCGCTGGCAGTCGGGAGGAATCCCTGATTTGCCAGGCTCATGATATTGATGGATGCCAAGTTCCATTCCGGTGACACGAGGAAAATAACGGTGCTTAAGGTGTTCATGGAACGCATAAACGCGTATACAAAGCTGACAGAAAGTGAATTTTTCAGCATAGGCAGCACAATTTTCCGGAAAGTCGTGAAGCTGCCTGCCCCTAAGTTGGTAGACGCCTGCTCTAAAGAGCCTTCAATCTGTTTCAGCCCCGCCACGGCCTGCCGATATCCTACCGGCAGCTGGCGGAGGGCCATACCGAGAATGATAATAGCAAGCGTACCCGTCATTTCAAGCGGTCCGTCATTAAAGGCGAGAATCATGGCAAGACCGATAAACGTCCCCGGCAGAGAGACGGGAAGCATGGCAAGGAAATCCATAACTGTTCTTCCCGGGAATTTTTTACGGAGCACCAGAAACGCCAGAGCAATGCCGAAGACCGTGCTGATTGCCGCCGTGGACATGGATGCCACCCAGGAGTTCACCATGACATTGGAGTTGATGACGCCTTCTTTGAAATACTCAAGAGTGAAGGTGTAATCCGCACCGAAAGAAACGGTAAAGGCAAAAAGCACGACCACACCGATAATCATAAGGATGCCCAAGCTGAGAAGCATGCAGAAAGTAAAGAAACACCATGTTGCCGCCGGTCCCGCCGTCACACGGATGAGGCCTGCTACGGGCTTTCCCGTAACGGTAACGTAAGAGTTCTTTTCCAGATAATACCGCTGTACAAAGAAAACAATGAGTGTCGGAATGACAAGGAATACGGAAAGCGTGGCGCCCATGGGAAGATCCCAGGCACCGGTGACCTGTGTGTATGCTTCCGTGGCCAGGACATGATAATTACCGCCGACCAGCATGGGGTTGCCAAAGTCCGCCAATGAGTTGATACCGACCAGGAGGAACGCGCTTGCCAGCCCCGGTGTAGCCAGTCTGAGGGTCACCGTACGGAAAAGGTACCACCCTTTCGCCCCCAGGTTCTGTGCCGCCAGTTCCAAATTCGGACTGATATTTTTCAAGACACCCGAAATAGTAATGTACGCCAGCGGGAAAAAAGCGATAGTCTGCGCTGCCCAAAGTCCGACAGGTCCGTAAAGATCCACCTTCAAATGAAGCATTTCCCATGTAATAAAGCCGCGGCGGCCGAAAAGCATGATGAATGCCAGACCGCTGACAACGGACGGCGCCATGGTAGGAAGCAGAGCCACCACCTGAAAGAAACGCTTGCACGGCATATTCGTGTAATTCACGCCGTAAGCGAAAATGAATCCGAAAACGATAGCCGTCGCCGTAGCAACAAAGGACGAGAAGATCGTGTGGCTGAATACCTCGATGAACTCCTTATCCGTGACGGCGCGCATCCAGTCTGCCGATGTCGGAACGAGAAGAATTTTCACAAAAGGATAAATAATAAATACGGCAAACAGAAGGAATACGGCAAGAATACCGATGAGAAGCGGCGGCTCCCGAAGAAGTACTTTCATCTCCGCTGCGATTCCGGTGTGTTCGCGGCCGGACTCTTTTTCATTCATACAAAACTCCTTAGATATAAAAAGGATTTATTTCTTTAAAACAGCAGGTGCCTTCCGGCTTTTCCATCGGCGAGGGAAGGGCAGGTATAAAACAGACTATTTCTTAAATAAATAAAAGTAATAGATAAAAAGTTACCCCCACCGTCATTGGTGGAGGCAGCTTTTTGACAGACATATTATTCAGCAAAGAATGTATCGCAGTTCTTCTGTTTATCGGCGCCCGCCTTGACCAAATCATAAGTCTTGAACAGCGGCAGCTCTTTCAGCGGCTTCATGCCCTGGGGCGGAGCCACTTCCGGATTGCAGGCAATGCCGTTCGTCGTCTTTACAAGGATATCTCCCGCTTCTTTGGTAAGGACAAAATCAATAAACGCTTTCGCCACATCTTCATTGGCTTTGTTCTTAATCTTGCCTACGGGACATACTGTCCAGCCTGCCTGATCGTAAATGGTGCTCACCAGTTTCTGTCCCTTGGCGCTGACCAGATTCTGATCGGAAATAAAATTGACGGCGATAAGATATTCGCCGGCGCCGGCTTTCTGTCCCGGTGTAAATCCGGAAGGAGTGAACTGCGCCACCTGCGGTTTCAGCGCTTTCAGGTATTCCCAGCCCTTTTCTTCTCCCATATTCTGGAGAACGGAACTGATAAAGGTGTTGCCTGTACCGGATTTACGGGGATCAGGCATAATAATTTCCCCTTTGAATTCAGGTTTCAGAAGATCCTGCAGTGTCGTCGGAGCGGCGACGCCTTTCGGTTTAAATTCTTCATTGAAACGTTTTTCATTGTAGCCGATTGCCAAAACTTCCAGATACGTGCCATACCAGAAACCGTCTTTGTCCTGGTATTCAGGCATGATCATTTTGGCATTCTTGGATTTATAAGCTTCCAGAAGTCCGTCAGCCGCCGCTTTCGCATGGGCGTCCGCCGTTCCGCCGAGCCAGATATCCGCTTTCGGCGCGTCTTTTTCTGCCGTGATACGGGCAAGAGCTTCCCCGGTCGGCAGACGGATGAAGCTTACATCTGCACCGGTCTGCTTCTTAAACAGATCCGCCAGTTCTTTCGCCGTGTCTTCATGGAAAGATACATACATCACCAACTTCTTGCCTTTCAGATCCTGACCGCCCGCTTTCGCACCGCCTGCAGCCGCCTTGTCACCGCCGCCGCAGCCGGCAGCAATCAACGCCAGTCCGGCCAGGGTGCATGCAGCAAGAGCCTTCCATTTCATGAAAAACATCTCCTCTCAAATCTTAAATATGTTTACTTACCAAAGCAATTTTAGCATATATCCCAGACACTAACTATAAAAAGAAAGTCCGTTGTAATTTTAGCATAAATGTATGCTGTTTTCATTACTTTTTATCATTACATAACACATATTCCTTTTCCCGTTTTCATATTTTCTGCAAAAGAAAAGGACGCCTTTTACGAAACGTCCTGTCCTTTGTCAATTTATCTTCTTCCCGTTACTGTTTTTCCCCGGACTTTTCTGCCGATCGGCCCGAAATCCTGTCAAGAAGTTTATTCCCCGCGGATTTCACTTTATCCTTCAATGCTTTTTTCGTTTTCTCCGCTTCTTCCTTTTTCTTCTTTTCCGCCGCTTCCGCTTCCTGCTTCGCCCGCGCGGCCCTTGCTTTTTCCATACTGCTTCTTACGGAAGCAGGAATTTCGAAGTTCTTCACGGTATAACCGCTTTCCGCTTCGTACATATAATCGCGCCAGATCGCCGCCGGAATGGTGCCGCCGGTATACCCCGCATTGGTGGACGCGTCATCGCCGATCCAGACCGCCGTGGAAAGATCCGGCGTATATCCGACAAACCATGCGTCATGTTCATCATCAGTAGTCCCCGTCTTGCCTGCCGACGGCCGTCCGATATATGCATTTCCGCCGGTCCCGCGGGAGATGACTTCTTCCAGCACGCTCGTCAATGTCCATGCCGAGGCTTCATCAACGACCTGCGTACTTTCCGGCGCGCCGGAATGATCTTCAAGCACCTTTCCATTGCGGTCGACAACTTTCATAATGACCGTCGGTTCCACCAGTTTGCCGCCGTTTGCAAACACGCTGTATGCTTTTGCCATATCCCAGACGGATACGCCGTAAGTCAGACCACCGAGAGCTGTTGCCAGGTTCGTATCACTGTATTCACCCTCGGTAACTAAGGTGGAAATCCCCACATTTTTTGCCGTCTGAATAATTTTTCCCATGCCTACCTGATCCGCCAGATGGACCGTAGGTATATTCATGGACTTCACAAGCGCTTCCATGACGGTTACGCTGCCGCCGGAAGTGCCTCCGTAATTCTTTGGTATCCAGCCGCCGCCGAAATCTTTCGTTTCATTACTAAGAATGTCGAAAGGCGTTACTTTGTTTGCAAATGCCGTCAGATAGACAAAAGGTTTAAAAGCCGAACCCGGCTGGCGGGTCATCTGTACAGCGCGGTTAAAGTGATCCTGCCCGCGGCCGCCCACCATAGCGCGGACGTATCCCGTTCCCACTTCTATGGAAACAAGGGCGCCTTGAGGCTGTGTCAATTTCTTATCATCGGTATAGGCATTAGGAAGATTTTTCTTCAGGGCCGCTTCCGCTTCCTTCTGCAAATCAAGATCCAGCGTAGTGTAAATCTGCAGGCCCTCTTTGTAGATCGCATCGGAATCATACTTTTCGCTGATCAAGTGAATGACATAATTTACAAAATAAGACGCCACACTATCTGTTCCCCGCTGTTCCTGGGGCCGGGCCAGATGGATATCCGCTTCTTTTGCCGCAGCAGCCTCACTCTCGGTAATGTACCCATACTTCACCATCTGATCAAGAACGATGGACTGCCGCTGTTTTGCCGCTTCCACACTATGGAACGGAGAGTAATAATTCGGACTGTTCGGAAGACCCGCTATAAGCGCGCACTGGGCAAGAGACAAATCCTTCACGTCTTTTCCAAAATACACTTTAGATGCCGTCTGGATACCATAACAGCCCTGTCCGAAATAAATCTGGTTCATATACATTTCCAGAATTTCTTTTTTGGTATACTGCCGCTCTATCTTTAAAGCAAGAAAAGCCTCCAGCAGCTTGCGTTTCAGCGTCTGTTCCTGCGAAAGGAAAGCGTTTCGCGCCAGCTGCTGCGTAATGGTGCTCCCCCCCTGCGCCGTGGCATTGCCGCTGATGATATTTCTGAAAACGGCACGGATGATACCGATAGGATCCACGCCGTGATGTTCATAAAAACGGTTATCCTCTACCGCAATAAATGCGTTTTGTAAATTAGCCGGCACTTCATCAATGGACACGGGGAGACGGTTTTCCTCGGCGTGAACCGTAGTAATAAGCCGCCCCTTGGCATCATAAATGCGGGACGACGCATCCGGTGCAATATTTGCGGAAATATCCGGAAGCCCGCTGCTCACCGACAGAAAGAAACCTGCCGCCGCCCCGGCGCCTGCAATAAAAACGATAATGAAAAGAAAAAGAAAAATCTTTTTTACCGTGGAAGATTTTTCTTTATGCTGTCTGCGAATTTCAGAATTTCTCATGAAAGCCGGCGCTCCTCTGATTAATCAATGTATATCTCATATAAAAATTTTTACTCAAAAATATGAACGGTAATATGAACGGTTAAACCAAAAGATAATAATATTTGTTCCATTATAGCACAATCCCGCCGGCAAAGAAGAAAGAAGGCTTTCTCTTCCTTTTTAGAATCATCGTTTTTAAAATCATCGTTCCCCTTTTCTTTTCTGCCGCTGTTTCTTCCATCCCCGGTACAAGACTTTATCCCCTCATACCATTTATGGAAATTTCATTTCTTTTCCTACTATATATAGTATTTTCTTCTCTATAGGTGCCTATAGAAAAAATCTTGAATGAGTATCTCCATTGTGAAACGTTTCGTGAAACGCTAAAGCCTCCTGTCTCCTTTCCGCCCCATATCGACATGCCTGCATTTTCCATATTTTTGATTTTCCGCAGTTTTGAAAAATAATGGTATTTTTTTAATTCGTTTTTCCTATTCCATTTCCTGTGAATATGTTGTACTATAAATCACGATACAATATGTTGTATTACAGCAGAAGTAAAAACTATATTTTGTACGTGTTATTTTAATTTTATTATATCCAATCATTAATAGGGAGTGTAGTCATGCAACAGGGAAATGAAGAGGACGTCATCGTCCGCACAAATGTCATCAAAAGAAACGGACAGGAAGTCACTTTCGATATCACGAAAATCATCAATGCTATCGGCAAAGCCAATCATGAAGTCGCCGGCATCCATCAGATGAACGATTTCCAGATACGTGCGATTGCGGATAATATCGCGAAGAAAATTTCCAATTATCCCCACGCGGCTAATGTCGAAGATATCCAGGATATGGTAGAAACGGGCATCATGGAAATGCGCGGCTATGAAGTGGCCCAGAAATACGTCCGTTATCGTTATAAACGCGAAATTTCCCGCAAGAGCAATACCACCGATGACGGTATTCTTTCTCTGATTGAACTTAATAACGAGGAAGTAAAACAGGAAAACTCCAATAAAAATCCTGTCATCAATTCTACCCAGCGCGACTATATGGCCGGCGAGGTATCCAAAGACCTCACGCGCCGCCTTCTTCTTCCTGAAGAAATCGTCAAGGCGCACGATGAAGGCATCATTCACTTCCATGATGCCGACTATTTCGCGCAGAAAGAACATAACTGTGATCTCATTAACCTGGAAGACATGCTCCAGAACGGTACTGTCATCAGCCAGACGATGATTGAAAAACCCCATTCTTTCTTCACCGCCTGCAATGTAACGACCCAGATTGTTGCCCAGGTGGCGTCCAACCAGTACGGCGGCCAGTCCTTTACGCTTTCTCACCTTGCGCCCTTCGTCGATATCAGTCGTCAGAAAATCAAAAAGGAAGTCATTGAAGAACGGAAGCTGACCGGCGAATCCATGAATGATGAAATCATTTCTAAAATTGTTGAAGCCCGTCTCCATGAAGAGATCAAGAGCGGTATTCAGACAATCCAGTACCAGCTCATTACTCTGATGACCTGTAACGGCCAGGCTCCTTTCGTCACCATGTTCATGTATCTTGATGAAGTACCGGAAGGCCGCACCCGTGACGATCTCGCCATGATCATCAAAGAAGTCCTTCTCCAAAGAATGAAGGGCGTAAAAAATGAAAAAGGCGTATGGATCACACCGGCATTCCCGAAACTGATCTACGTCCTTGATGAAGATAATATCCATGATGACTCCCCCTACTATGAGCTGACGAAACTTGCTGCGGAATGCACAGCAAAACGTCTCGTTCCCGACTATATTTCCGCGAAAATCATGAAGGAATACAAAAACGGCGATGTATACCCCTGCATGGGCTGCCGCAGCTTCCTCACCCCCGACACGGAAGGTCTTGGTAAAAATGGCGAGCATAAATATTACGGCCGTTTCAACCAGGGCGTTGTCACACTGAATCTGGTAGACGTAGCCTGCTCGGCAGAAGGAAATATGGATGAATTCTGGAAAATCCTTGAAGACCGTCTCGAACTTTGCCACCGGGCTCTCCGCTGCCGTCACGAAAGACTTCTGGGCACCATTTCCGACGTAGCCCCCATCCTCTGGCAGCACGGCGCTCTTGCCCGTCTGAAAAAAGGCGAAGCCATCGATAAACTGCTCTTCAATAATTACAGCACCATTTCCCTCGGCTACGCAGGCCTTTATGAAATGTGCGTAAGAATGCTGGGCGTTTCCCACACCACGGAAGAAGGCAAAGCATTCGGCATGAAAGTCATGCAGAAGCTGAACGATAAGTGCGCCGAATGGAAGGCCGCCGAACATATCAGTTACTCCGTCTACGGCACTCCTATGGAATCCACCACTTATAAGTTTGCCAAATGCCTCCAGAAACGTTTCGGCATGATCCCCGGCGTCACGGATAAAAACTACATCACCAACAGCTACCATGTCCATGTGGCCGAACATATCGACGCTTTCCATAAGCTGAAATTTGAATCCGATTTCCAGCGGCTCTCCCCGGGCGGCGCGATTTCCTACATCGAAGTGCCGAATATGCAGAACAACATCCCCGCCGTCATTGCCGTCATGAAGTACATCTATGAAAACATCATGTATGCGGAACTGAATACCAAGAGCGACTACTGCATGCAGTGCGGCTACGACGGAGAAATCAAGATTATTGATGATGAAAACGGCAAGCTCATCTGGGAATGCCCGAACTGCGGCAACCACGACCAGCACACCATGTCCGTGGCAAGAAGGACATGCGGATACATCGGCACCCAATTCTGGAACCAGGGCCGCACACAGGAAATCAAAGACAGAGTCCTCCACCTTTAATCACCATTATTGAAACAAGGCGGCGCCATCCTGTATGAGCGCCGTTTTTATTCCCTATCGCGAGGTATTTATGAACTACGCCGGAATCAAAGAATATGATATCGCCAACGGGCCGGGCATCCGCTTTTCCCTTTTCGTTTCCGGCTGCACCCACCACTGCAAAGGCTGCTTCAATCCGGATACATGGTCTTTTCACTACGGCAAGCCCTTCACGAAAGAAACGGAAGACTACATCATCAGACAATTGGGGCAGGACTGCTACCAGGGCATGACTCTCCTCGGCGGCGAGCCCATGGAGCCGGTCAACCAAAAGGGACTTCTGCCCTTGGTGAAACGATTCAAGGAAACCTATCCCGAAAAAGATCTCTGGTGCTTCTCCGGCTATCTTTTCGATAAGGAAATACTCGGTCATTTCGCAAAGATTATGCCTGAAACAATGGAGCTTCTAAAATATATAGACATCCTTGTGGACGGCGAATTTGTCCTCGCAAAAAAAGATATCACCCTTCTCTTCAAAGGCTCTTCCAACCAGCGGACCATCGACGTACAGAAATCTCTCCATGCAGGAGAACTGTGCTTTTGGAATCCGGGCGACACAAGTATGTCAAAAATGACAAAAATTTAAAAGCTGCAATATAAAAAGGAACCCGCCGGCTATGCCGGCAGGTTCCTTTTTATATTTTATCCATGATGACGGGCTTTCCCGTAGTATGAAGTGCCTTTGTCAGAGTCATGCATAAGATCCATGAGTTCTTTGGCCCGTTCCAAAGTGAATCCGCATCGGTTGGCGTATTCCACAAGGGGATTTCCTCGCAGTTCACGTTTCTTTTTCATATATGCCCTGCGGTCTTCCTCGGAAAGCCCTTCCACATCCTGCAAATCCTGCATACGGCGGGCATTCCTGAAAATCATGTACACTTCCGTCCGCTCTGCTTCTTCTGCCGTCATCTTTCCTTCTTTCACAAGCTCCGTCAGATAGTACACCGCCGCTTCCGGCTTATGGGGACTCGTTCCTTTGATATCCTGCGGCATGGATATCGGTTCGGGAAGCCTCGCCGATACGGTGCCGGCAGCAAAAAGGATGGCAGCTAAAGCAAGTCTAAGTATTTTCTTCATATGTTCTCCTTAAAAAGAATGACGCAGTGTAAGGGTATACGTTCTTCCGCTTGCCGCTTCGCTGTCATAAATCACTTTGTCGAAAAGATTGTAAATATAGAATTGGGCGGTGGTGTTCTTCGTGAAACTGTAATTGGCCGATAAGCTGGCAATGAAGAATTTTCCCGCAGAGTAGTACACGCCTGTCACCGCATCAGGTTCCTGGCGTGCGCTGACATACTGGGCATCAGCAAGAATATCCCATCTCTTATCGGTAAACTCCGCGCCGAAGTGGATAAGGTGTTTCGGAATATCCCAGTTATGTTCGCCATCAATGGATTCCATTTCCCATGCATAATTCAAATAGCCGCTTACCTTATCGGAGAATTGATGGTTGGCACTGAGTTCGAAGCCTTTCTTCTTTGCCTTGCCGAAGTTCCTGTACTGGGAATAGCCTTTTTTATAGAGTACCCCGTTGTAAACAGATGCTTTGCCCGTGGAGAAATAACGGATAGCATCTTTCGTATCCGCTTTGTAGACAGCAATATTCGCAGTGGTGTCTTTCCATTTTTTCTTCAATCCCAGTTCATACGTATCCGTCTGTTCCGGGTCAAGATCGGGATTGGGCAAAGATCCCCTTGTAGAAGCCGTAGGCACGCCATTGACAATCTTGATGGGGGATCTTTCAGAACGATATACCTGGTAGAGTATAGGCGGCGTGAAGGAATGTCCATAACTTGCATATACAGTGGTATCATTCCCCACAAGGTACTCTAAGGATAATTTCGGGCTCCATGCATTATAAATACCTTCTTCATCGTCCTTCACATAACCGGTCGTAAGGAATTCATGATGGCCGCCATATTTCTTGTAGCGGTCAAAACGGAGTCCTGCGTAAACGGCAAATTTTTCAGAAGCCTGCCATTTATCCTGGAAATAAGCAGACAGGGATTCGTCTTTACCGCGATGTTTTTCATAAGCATTTATTTTACTGCCGTGATCTTTGTAATGGGCCAGATTGTATCTCGTTTGGTCAAAAGAATTTGCCCTGTATGCCAAGCCGCCAATCAGGGTATGGGACCCCAATTCCCAGGTTTTATTCAAATCAAAGTCTTTTGTCTTGCTCGGATAAAAAGACTGTACTCCTTCCCCATTCCACGCATAAGTCTCCTCTTCTGTCATGGGCAGCCACGCATCATCTCCGTCGGCACTGCTGTAACCGTCTTTTTTGATATCTGTATATCCTGCATGGACATGGAATCGGTTTTTATTGTCATCATAAAAAATATTGTGCATACCCCATTCTTTTGCCCCCACATATCCGAGAAAATCGCCCGGCGCAAAATCTATGCCTTTTCCATTGGGATAAACAACGCTGCCATAGAAAATGCTCTTTCCGGAAGCATCCTTAATCAAAGTGAAGGGATGCTCATAACTGTATTTATGATCCGTATGAAGGTAGGAATAAGTTAAAGACTTGTCATCATTGAAATGATAGGTCAGCTTGGCATGGTAACTTTCAGAAGTCCACGCTTTTTCACCGCGTCCCCCAAGGATGACCCTGCCGCGGCCGTCAATAGGTAAATTACTCGCATCGAATTGCGGTGTATTTGCCGTGCTGCTTGATACGCGGGAATCCACATAATATCCCCGCCAACCGTCAGTTTTACGTTTTTCATACCCTGCGCCGATATCCCATTTATCTTTACGGACAGATACATCATAAACCTGTTTTGTCGTACTGTTGCTTCCGTAAGAAAGCGTCATATTCCCATGAACCCCTTCCTCATGGGTATTTGTCGTAATCGAAATGACGCCGCCTGTCGCACGGCCGCCGTAAAGGGAAGAGGCCGCACCGCGGAGCACTTCAATCTTCTTTATATTTTCCACGGGGATCATCGTCCAGTCTACAGAACCGTTCCAACCGGAATTGACAGGCTGTCCATCTACCAGGACAAGGATATCGCTGGATGCGAAACCGCGAAGGGAAATCCCGCCATTTGCTACAGGCGACAGGTAAACCCCCGGTTCCTGCCCCAATGCCTGGGCTACACTCTGGTAACCGCGGTCTTTAATTTCCTTTGCCGTTACCACAGATATACTGGCCGGCACTTTTTCCGTGGACTCTTCAATTTTAGTCGCTGTAACGACAACTCCTTCCAACTCATAAACACCGGCCGCATGAGCCGTGCCGCCTGCCAGGGCAAGCAATACCGCCAGCCCTAAAACCCCTGATTTTTTCATGCTATACTCCTCTCCTTGCATATAAAAAATACCTGTAAGAGACGGCGCCGAAGTCTCCAAATTTCCTTCTCTGCCATATTCCCTCAGGTTCATAAACAAACTGATTCGTGCGGAAAAGTATCATTCATCCCCGTCTGCTACTATTCCACATGAATTATTATACTTATATCCATATTTATAATCAATCTGTTTTACATTTTGTTGTAATGTTTTCGGTCTATTTGTTTAGAAATATATGGTTTTATTCCAAAGATAAAGGAAATTCGCCGGCTTGCCATTGGTAGTATAATAAAAAGTATTCAAAAAGAAAGAAGGTCCACTATGATTATTACCATCGCCCGCGAAAGCGGCAGCGGCGGATATACCGTCGGAGCCATGCTTGCAAAACATTACGGCATCCCCATTTATGATCGGGACTCCCTTTCCGGGCTCGCCAGGGAGCAGGGTATTTATGACACTATGCCCATGTTCTTCGACGAACTTCCCGCCCAGGGATTTCTCCTGGCCTTATCCATGGGTGCGTCGGTGAAACAGATTAACAAACCCACCGCGGAAGCAATGACGAAACTCATCGGCCATCAGGACTGCGTCATTATCGGACGCTGCGGAAATCATATTTTCAGGAACAGAAAAGACTGCGTCAGCATTTTCACCCATGGTGACAAAGAAGCCCGGATTGCTTACAAGATGAAGCACTGGAATTTCTCCCGGAAAGAAGCGGAAGATATCGTTTTCCATTCTGATCAGAACAGAAAAGATTACCATAAATTCCACACCGGTGAAAACTGGGGAGAAGCGAAATATTACGACCTCTGCATAGACGCAATCCGTCTGGGTCATGAAAACACAGCTAAAATGATTATACAATATATTTCCGCTGTGCTTGCCTGAGGTTGTCCATGAAATATCTTTTACAATTCGGCATCATCATGGCCGTCTCTTTTGCTGGAGAACTTTTCCATGATTTTCTGCCTTTGCCTGTGCCTGCCAGTATTTACGGCATTTTAATTTTATTTTCCCTCCTCCGGTTTAAAATTCTCCACGTAGCACAGATTAAAGAAACCGCCATGTTTCTCATCAGCATCATGGCATTCCTTTTCCTTCCCGCTGCTGTGGGGCTTGTGGTGGCGTGGCCTATCATGAAGGCGGCTATTCTCCAATATATAGCAGCCAATGTAATTTCTCTCATTGCCTGCATGGCAGGAACAGGATTTGCCGCACAGCTCCTCCTGTCCCGTCCACCAAAAAAAGAAGTCCCGAAGGAGGCATCCCATGATTTCTCTTCTTGAAAATTCCGTTTATATCGGCGTATTTCTCAGTATATCCACCTTCTGGCTGGGCATGTACCTCCAGCAGAAATTTAAATCGCCCGTTTTAAACCCGCTCCTGGTATCCGCCATCCTCATCATCGGGTTCATTAAACTCACAGGTTACGATTATGACACCATGGACAGAAGCCTTGAGTATATCAATTACCTGCTCACACCTGCGACAATCTGCCTTGCGGTGCCTCTTTACGAGCAGATGAAGACTCTCAAGAATAATATGTCCGCCATTTTCCTCGGTATCTTTTCCGGCGTCCTGTCCAGCCTTGTTTCCATCTTCCTCTTATGTGTCCTTTTCGGCTTTGACCATGCGGCGTATGTGACACTTTTGCCGAAGTCCATTACCACACCGATCGGAATGGGTATTTCTTCAGAATTGGGCGGTTATGTTCCCATCACGGTCGCCTCCATCATTTTTACGGGAATTATTGGAAACATAGCGGGCGAATATGTCCTGAAAGCGCTCCGTATCACCAACCCGATTGCAAAAGGTCTTGCCATAGGTACGGCCGCCCACGGCATGGGTACGGCGCGGGCGATGGAAATGGGACCGGTAGAAGGCGCCATGAGTTCTCTTTCCATCTGCGTCGCCGGTATCATGACCGTAGCAGGCGCGAGCCTTTTCTCCTACTTTTGGTAAAATTTCACAAAAAAAGCGTATCGCACTTTTATCCGCGGTACGCTTTTTAAATTTCCCTGCTTGGAGAAATATCTCCATCAGTTCTTTCTTTTTAATAAGGACCTGAACCCAAACAGACGCGGTCTTCATAGAGACTGATATATTCCGACTCATCTTCGCCTGCCGTAAAAAATTCATTCATCGGGCCTCCCGCCTTATAGTACGCGGCATAACTGTCCCGGGGACTGTCCGCATTCAGACCGGAGCGATCGAACGTTTTCCTGCTTCCCTTGTTAATCCATATGCCGTCTACGATCCCTCCATAGAAATATACACTGACCCCTTCCTTTACATAGCTCCAGCTCTGGTATGGAAATCTCCCGTCCTTGCGGTCCGGTTCTCCGTAGAGCTGGCGCACCTCTTCCATCTCCATTCCCAGATATATGCCGTCCATAGATTCAAAATGCCTGCCGGTAAGACGGTAGTACGGCTGACTTCCATACACCAGTATTTTATAATTCGGACTCATTACATTCCAGCTGATCTGCTCCGTGACCGGCTGCCCTTCATGCAGAAGCACCGCTTTCACTGCCCCCTGCACTCCTCCGCCGGCCACATCATACATGCCGTCCAAAAGATCTCCGTCCACGGCACGGGGGGTAATCTCCAAAGTCCTTCCTCCATGAATATCCGTCCATGTCCCGCAGATTTCATGGGGAAATTCAGCCTGTTCATAAACCCTTTCATCAGCAAAGGATACCACCGACATACCGATGAGGAACAGCCCGATGCCTGCCGGCAGCCATTTCATACGCATCACGCATCTCCCCTTTCAGACATGACAAAGTTTACATCAGGCCTTACATAATCCGCCCATTCCTCATCCACTACGATTTTAAATCCGGGAAGGCTCCACTCCTTCGCCTCAAGCTTCATCTCATCCATGCTGCCGTGCATTCCGTCGGGCTTATTTTTCACAAGGCTGCCGTATATGGTTCGTACACTTTCCACATACAAAGAAATATCCGTATTCCCGACCGACTTTTTATCTTCTGCCGAAGCGACAACTTTCCCCTGCCCGTCCAGTCCGTACCATTGGGAAAGAATGATTTTCAAATACACGCCGCCCTTCTGATTCGCCAGCACCTCTCCCACTTGCACATGCTTCATTTTCTGTATTCTTTCATTATTAAGAAAAGTCGTTTTGACCCCTCCATGATAATAAGTGACGATCGCCATATAAGAAGTATGCCCGCTGCACTGTCCGTTCATCAAAGCAAAACGGCCTTTAAATGCTCCTTTTTCAAAATCAGCAATCTTATGCATCTGGTCCTCATAGGCGGTACTCATCTGGCACATATCCTGATGAATCACTTTCGCCTCTGCCGGAGATCCCATACAGGTGAAGAATAAAAGCAGACCTATAATCCGTTTGAAAAATTTCATTTTCAGCGCCTCCCTTCCCACAACTCAAGATCAATGGATGGCTGGCCGTCTCAGAATTCCCCCAAAAAGAGAGAGCCGTCGTCCCCGCTCATGCCAATATAGAACCGTCTGGTTCTTCCGTTTCCGTCCGTATAGGAAATCCCGTACCCCGGCGTGTCTCCGTGAAATGCCATGCCGAGCACAAGCGGTCTTTCCGCCGTGAGCCGGCCGGTATAGTAGAGTTCTGTTTCAGAGAACGTCATATTTCCTTCTTCATCCAGATCAGGAACCAAACGCAGTACTCTGAAATCCCTGACCTCATCTTGCGCAGAAAACAGGACCCGCGCCTGGTATTCCGACGTCTCCGCCATAAATTCATCGTACTCCCCATAATCGGAAAGTGCGTCCTCCGCCCAGCGGGCCTGCACCGTTCCATCTGCCGCCGCTTCATGACCGCAGGCATATTCCGAAAAGGGAACCTTTCCTATCGCTCTTATCCCTGTCCGTAATGTTTCGTCCATTTCAAAAAAACGGCCGCGTGAAATAAATAATTCTTCTGCTTCCGCCTTCTTCCACACGCCCGTTGTATTATGGAAATACCCGATCGTTTCCGCACTGCTGTCTTTGATATCGGAGAAGTAAAAATCTTCCCACTCTATCCGGCTGCCGTCATAAGAAAGATGACAAGTCCCGAATGCGCTGTACGCCGCGCCGCCGGAACCGTGGTAATAAAACCGTCCGCCGCCGAGCGCATAATACCCGTTTCTTGCCCACCCGTCAAGAACGGCTGGCGGCGTGCCGTTCCGTATCGTATACACGGCATATACAGACTCTCCGGATCCGGGCATACTCCCTACCAGCAGCTCGGGAACCCCGTCGCCGGTGATATCTTCTATGGCAAAACCTGTCCCCTGAAGCGCCGCTTCCCGTCCCAGGGCATTCACCGTCTCCATAATCCCTGCCGAACCCGCCAGCTGATCATTTGAACCTTCTCCGGCAGCCAAATTCTCATAGAGTGCATCCAGCGTTTCTTTATAAGGCCCGCCTCCGCTCCTTTCAAAATCGGAACAGCTGAATGCTCCTGCCGATACGGCGGTGGCCGCTATACATCCTGATACGGCCAATATCCGCAGCCATTTGGAAAATTTCATAAAATACTCCTTCCCGCCCGACGGCACACTTCATATCATAAACAATGAACCTTACCTGTATGAAAGAAAATGTATTACATGAATCGGTATTTTTTACCTGTCACATATCTTTTGCCGAATGTATCCTTTTCCTTTGATAATATCCCGCCCGGCAGACATCGTTACGGTATCCTTTCCGCCGATACCAGTATTTTTGTATGGGGGTAGTACGTTATCCGGTACATGACATCTTTCCCTCCACCGATCTGTCCGCCGTCGTACATCGCAAAACTCTTCCGTCCCTCTTCCACGGCAGGTATCAGATCCTCTATCCGTATCGTTTTCCCTCTGACCGTCAGCCCCTCCATCATGGACGCGAGAACCTCCCTGTCTCTTCGCGCAATATGGAAATGGACATATTCATCCCCGCCGTCCATCATCAGATCAAACCGACCTGCCGCCTGGGCCGGCAGAAACCGGCTGTACAAACCGGCGCCTCTTGCCCAGGTCTTCTCATACATCACGTGGCTCAGCGCCATATCTTTGGTCACCGTTCCCGAAAAGACATCCTCCACGCCGCCAAAGCAGTCGGTAAACGGCATTATACCGAACAGGACAAACATCCCTGCCGAAAACGCATATTTCACATACTGCCGGATCCTCTGCGGACCGGCCAATACGACCCACATGAAAGACGTGACAGCCACAGTCAGTGACGGTCCCGCCAGCAGCCCTTTCCAGATCAGCCCCGGCATACCGACTGACGGCATATCAAAATACATATCTAAAGCCAGCACTACCGTGGAACTGATCATCACCACCCACGCATAAGGCCGGTTTTTAAGCCGCGGATTCCTCTTCCTCTCCCTGTCCGCCATCGCCTTATCACGCGCAGCAGATTCTGCCAGCGGTTTCCTGTATATCCAAAGCAGAACTATCAATATAAAGATGACAAGATTCAACAGAAGCATCCCCACAAACATTCCGCCCATCATAATTCTCCTTTTCAAACGGCCGCCGGTTTACAGCAGTTTTTTCAAAACCGATCACAGCCGTACGCGGGGGCATGCACATAAAAAACCGCTCCCTTTACTTTGTATTATAAAGGAAGCGGTTTTATAAATTCCAGTTTTTCAGTCTTATGATTCCACTGCGCTTTTCAGTTCCTCTACGAAAGTATCAAGCGGGCGATAGCCGGACATGCGCTTTACAGGCTTGCCGTCTTTAAAAACCACCAGAGTCGGAATGGACATGATATCAAATTCAGTGGCCAGCTGCTGCTGCTCATCAACATCGACTTTTACGAAATTGATTTTGTCACCAAGCTGCTGTTCGGCGCTTTCCAGCACAGGCGCCATCATACGGCACGGCGGGCACCAGGTCGCCCAGAAGTCCACAAGGGCGTATCCTTTGTGATTGATTATTTCCTTTTCAAAGTCTGCTGCGGAATGAATTTCTTTGCTCATCATCATCTCTCCTTTTTAAATTCTATTACATCTATATCTTTCTATACACTCATTATAATATAGACACCTTTCGATGTAAAGGCTCCAATAAACATTTCTTTGAAATCTTTATTTTTATCGGCTGTTTTTTGCCATATAGTATAATGAAAACATTACAAGACAGATTAAGGAGAATCTATGAAATCAGGATATTGGACACGGGAATTTATTGTGGGGCTTTTCCACCTGATTACCCCCTACTGGAACAGCGAAGAAAAGAAATCGGCACGGCTCTATCTCGCAGGTATCATTACTCTCACAATTGCCGCCGTATATATGACACTGCTTTTAAACGAATGGTTCAATTCTTTTTACAGCGCTTTGCAGAATTATGACAGTGGCGCAGTTTACCGCGGGCTGCTCCGTTTCACGGGACTGGCCTTCGCCCACATCGCCTTTGCGGTCTACAGCTACTACCTGCAGCAGCGCCTGGCGCTTCGCTGGCGGAAATGGATGACGAAAAACTATCTTGCCAAATGGACCGGACAGCAGATGTACTACCGTCTTGAAATGTTTTCCCAAGGCACGGCAGACAATCCCGACCAGCGTATTTCCGAAGACATCAATCTTTTTACGGCACGCACGCTTTCCTTCATGAGCGGACTGCTCCGCTCGGCAACGACCATCGTGTGCTTTATCTTTGTTCTCTGGAATTTATCGGAAGTCCTATCGTTTTCTGCCGCAGGACAGGAAATTCATATTTACGGCTACCTTGTCTGGACGGCGCTCGCCTACTCCGTCCTCGGCACATGGATCACCCATAAAGTCGGCCACCGCCTCGTTTCCCTCAATTACCTCCAGCAAAAACTGGAAGCCGACTTCCGTTTCTCCATGGTCCGTCTCCGTGAAACGGCGGAAAGCGTGGCATTTTATAACGGCGCGGCAAAAGAAGAATCCTTCCTGTCAAACCGTTTCATGACCCTCCTCAGAAATACCCTTTTCATCATCAAAAAGCAAAAACAGCTTTCCTGGCTGACAAACAGCTACGCCCAGATTGCCATTATATTTCCCTTTGTCGTCGCTGTGCCGAGATATCTATCTCAAAATATTTCCTTAGGCGGCCTGATGCAGATTGCCAACTGCTTCGGCAAAGTCCAGGACGCCATGTCCTACTTCGTCGATGTATATGCGTCTCTGGCGGAATGGCAGTCCTGCGCGGAACGTCTGCTGTCCTTTGACAAGCACATAGCGGCCATCGAAAAAGAGACAGAAGAAAAATCAGTCAGCCTTGTCCGCGAAGAGACTCCTGACAGGCTCCGCCTCACGGATGTCACCATTTCCGTACCTGCCATGGATGAAAACAAAAGGACACGGGAAATCATTTCATCTGCGAGCTGTTCAATCAAGTCGGGAGAACATGTCATCCTGAAAGGCCCTTCGGGAAGCGGGAAATCCACCCTTCTCCGTACGCTGGCAGGCTTCTGGCCCTACGTCAAAGGACATATCTCCATGCCCGCCCCCTCTGAAATGATGTTCATTCCCCAAAAACCTTACATTCCCATGGGCACCTCTGCCGAAGCTGCATCGTACCCGCTGGAAACGGCGGATAAGGAAATACTTTCCCCGCTCCTTGTAGAATGCGGTCTTTCCCATTTAATGGAAAAGACGGATACCGAGGCGGACTGGAGCCACATCCTCTCCTTGGGGGAACAGCAAAAATTGGCTTTTGTCCGCGTGTTCCTCAGAAAACCGAAATGGGTCTTCCTTGACGAAGCCACCAGTGCCATGGATGAAGAAACAGAAGAAAAGATGTACCGTCTTCTGACAGCGCTCCCCGGCACAACAGTCATCAGCATCGGCCACCGTTCCACCTTGGATAAATGGCACGACAGGGTTCTCCGCATTGAAAATGGAAAGCTCATCGGATAACAACACCGCCTTTTTCCGTTCCACCGCATAGGCGCCGTCAATAGGACAAAAGAAAACAGTCCGTCTCTGTCAGTCCCGGCTTTCCGGGCACAGATACAGACTGTTTTTTATAATGGATAAGAAATGGCGACGGGCGTACTCATAGGATGGAATGTCTTGTCTCACGCTTTGATTCCCATCCCCACGCGGTCAGCTTCTATCACTTTTCTAAAATCATCCGTACTGTATGCTTTCCCTTTATAAGTAAAAGTTCTTGCAAAAGGATCCACCGATACATGGTAATACACATGTCCTTCCGGATATATGCGGAAGTCTATTTCCAGCTGATCCCCCGCTTCTTCCACATGCTCCAGGTTATAAGAATGGCACAAAGGTATGATCTCTTCTCCCGTCACCGCATCGGACAGGCCGAACCCGTTGATCCAAAGTGCCATCCGGAACTCCATCGGATCTATAATCAGCTTGACCTGTCCCTCCAGCAGCAGTCTTTCCTTTCTGTATTCTCCCATCATATCCTTCTTAAGATTTCTTCGATTTCATGAACTCACTGATCTGCGTCCTTGCTACCTTTTGGTAAATAAAGGCCCCTTCCGGATCACATTGATTCAGGTCTGAATAGGATGTCGTTTTTTTCAGATCCAGCGGTTCCACTTCCACCACATCTGTCGCTTCCAGCAGTCCCGCTCCATTCTCCGCCGCATCTCGGAGCGCTTTCAGAAGTACGGCCCCGTTCTCCATGAAATAATCATCGACCGCTTTCCGTACCTCCTTATTTCTTTCATAATCGGAAAGAAGTTCTTTCACCTGTTCTGCGGACAGATAAACGCCGGCAGAATAATTTTCGACAATACCCTGCTGTGCAGGGGGTAAGATGCCTTCAGGAAGAATATCCTTCCATGGCGTGATATACCTTTCCATCATCGGGTACTCCTCCGCCATGAAAGAAACGGCAGTCCCCCGCACATAATAATGCTTGCGGAAAAACCCCTGCACCACCGCCATATAAAACCCGTGGGTGATTTCAAATCGTTCTGAAGGCAGCGTCCCGGCGGCATACTTCATCAAATCCCTGTATTTATTTATGTAAAACGGATCCATCCCCGCGTCTTCCGCCACCGCCTCCAGACGGGACGTATCCCCTTTTGCCAGGCTGTCCAGCAGGGAAAAATACCATGCATCCATCTGCTCTTCGCTGATCGGATGGAAAGTGATGTCATACCCCATATCCATTCTCCTTTATGCTCTGAATCCTTTTATCTCATGATGAATCGGTACAGTAAAGCATGAAACGCCATATTATAACAAACCTTACAGGCTATACTTCATCTTCCCTTAGCTCTCTGAAATTCCAGAGATGATATCTAAAATAACATTTGCCCGATCGGCCTATAAAAACTCCATGTTCCGGCATATTAGCCAGTTCCCCCAGGTAAACTAAAGGAAGGTCATCGGAAAACGGATAATCAACCGTTATTCCTTCTTTGAGCGTGACCAATGTTTTTTCTTTCAGCTTACTCATGAATTGCCTCTCCTCACTCACATCACCCGTCTACACTGAAATGACTTAACTGTCTAAACTCGTCATCCATGTATTCCAGCGTAAAGATATGCTCGTAATCAAACGTATGCTCCAGATAATTAATTTCTCCCATCGTAAGGTCGATGACAGGTTTCCCCAGTTTGCTCTTTATCTCTCCAGGATCCGTAACTCCATACATTTCTTTCAAATCGGGGGCAATATGCCCGACGATGTCATCAAGCCTTTCATAATAACCTGCTGCCAGTTTCTTCACCGTATCAGGAAAATCCTTCCCCGGTTCCTCATCCCAGGCAAAGACGATCCCTTCGTACTCATAAACAAACTGACGCAGGTTTTCATCAAACCGCATACTCTCTCCCCCTTATCCGACATGGAATCAATCCGTTTTACTCCACGCATAAGTTTACAGCAAGCCGGCCGCCGCAATAAATGAAACAGCAGATGGTTTGAAATGATAAGCAAACAACCATTACCCGGTATGCTTATTAAAAGTCAAGGTAACCCTTCTTACGCCTTTGTAGTATTTGTTCATTGTAAATAAAATTTTAATGTTTTTGTATGGCACGCCTTCTGCATTTTCCTCCTCTGTTTCCGGCGGAGAAATCCCCAGCATTTCATAGGGATCTTTCCATTCCCTCCGTTCATCAAAAGCAAGATCAATCCTTACCGGATCGACATATATTTCTTTCGCATCATCTATGACTGCTTTTACAATCGCTGCCTCAGGCAAAGAACAGGGCGAATCCGATACGTTTTCAGCCTGTAATGTTATCGTTGTAAATTCATACCGGCTCTCACTTTTGAAAATATAGGGTCTGCTTATTTCTCCGGGCTGTAAGATGATATTGTTCAATTCTTCAGGCGTGCCGTTCTCTAAAATAAGGTTTTTGTGAAAGCAGTCACCAAAAGTATCGCTGCCTAAAATAAATGACTTTCCTATATCTGCGTGAAATGTAAAACCGTCCGGATTATCCGCATGCGTTTTTAGCTTCGGCGCTAATTCCTGACAAATTTCTTCGTATGACACAATGCTGAGACCGTCTTTTTTTGCTTTGGATATGTGTTGAAATATCAGGGTATCGTCATCATCTGCACCTTTCAAACGGATACCGGTAATATCCATTCGTATATTCAATAACCCTTCATCAATAAGAACCGGATATTTTTCGGAAACAAAGGCAATAAATCCCATCGCCCTGTCATAAGGCACCTTCAATTCTTCAAGGGATTTAACTTTTGTATGATATACGAAATCAATGGAATCATCAAAAACAAGATCATCATCACCAAGTGCATGCGTTTTTTTGTATTCTTCAACTGCATGCTCACTAAAAACTTCGTCAAAATTTGTCGTTATAGAAGGTGATGTCATGGAAAGAGGATCCCGAGATACCGTATAGTAAACAGTAAGATCCGGATATTGGTTCAATGTCACAAACCAGCGATAATAACTCTCATCCTGCTTAATTGTATATGTATCCTTTCCAAATCTGTTATCCAAATACCGGATGATCCTTTCTTTATCTTCTTTTGTATGACCACAGCCGCCGGATAAAACGGTGCTGAACAGCAGGAATAAAATGACTATCGGTTTTAAAAATTTCATCTGCCTCACCTTTTATGTTACATACACAGATATTCTCTACGCATAGAATCCCCTGATTCTTTATAAAACAGCCGGGAGAATAGTTCCCGAAATCATTATGACGGCGCCGAATATAATCCCCAGTATACACAGGGATAAAACCATACCGGATGTATGACGGTACACCTGAACAGAAAACAAACTGTAATCTACGGGCCGCTTAGTTACGGCATTCACAAGAAATGCGCATGCTTTATCTCTGATACGCACTTCATCATTCAAGGAAACCGTATATGTGCCGGCTTCCGCCTGAAAGGAATACAATTTCAGCCTGGACTTGCTGAGCCCGGTCACAGCGGTACGCAAAAGAGGAGCACACAGGGGAACGGATTGTCCCGTATCCCGGTTGACAAGGGTCAGTCCAAATTCTCCGAGCGGCGCTTTTTTAAACTTTTTTCCGCTGAGCCATAAGCCATATTTCCCCCTTGCAGCAAGAGTAAATGTACCTGTTCCCCTGCTATAAGGCATTTCATAAATCATTTCAGACTTAGCAAAACGAATAACATATTTGATGCTTATAATCAACAGGAACAGTCCTGCCGGTATTAATAAACAAAATAAGTATTTCATGTTCCTCTCTCAAATCCCTATTCAGATGATTTCACTCATATAACAACCGGGTATTATAATCAATTTTCTAATCAACATATCTATTTCGCGATTTTTATATTAAATTGATTTTGCGAAATAGATATGCTTCTGGCGACGGAGGAGAATGCTATGAAACTGATTGAGCGAATTTTTTATCTTGATAAACTGAAAGACGTAATGGAAACAGCGGATATCAAGGTCATTACCGGAGTGCGGCGCAGCGGAAAGTCAAAGCTGCTGGAAGCATTTATGGAGTATGTCCGGCAGGCGGATACGACTGCTAACATTATACACGTCAATTACAGCCTGAGTGAATACGAACCGCTGCTGGAGTATCACAAGCTGAATGAGTATGTTGAAAAGGCATATCAAGCGGAAAAAACGAACTATATTTATTGACGAAGTGCAGATGTGCGAAGGTTTTGAAAAGGCCATCAACAATTTCCACTTGGGCTCCCCGTTTTTGAATAGGTTCTCCTTGTATCAGGAGTATTATTTCTTGACCATTCATCAATTAATTGGAAGTGCTTTTCTTAATCCATATCAATTATTCTCCAGCAGACTTTTATCGTTCAATCATTCTTCTTTGTTGTCTTTGGAATTGTTCCATCTGCTGCATAAAAAATTCCGATTTTTTTCTATCTGTGATGAGATTTATACTCATTAATTTATTTAGCTTCTTCTCATGAAACCCATAAAAAACAGGATTCCGAACTTTGATGGTCAGCTTTAGACAATTAAACGGACGCTTTTTAAATTTTATTTGTTCTATATCTTCGAGTTTAAATTTAAAATGCAATACACTCCGCCCTCTGCTTCCATAAGTATAATATTTAACGATATTATTTTCGTAAATTTCTAATTTCACTCCATTTATGAAGAGATAATATCCCATAAACCATATAAGGAGCGGAGCGCCAACCAGCACTATCGCCATAATAATTTTATCTGAAAAATCAGTATTATAACTCATAAGATGATTCAGTATCCACAGAACAATAAAAGATAAAGATACCATGGATGAAAAGCCTATCCTATTAAATGTAGACTTATGAGGATATGTCAAGATAAGTTTTGGTTCATCCTGTAAATGATCTACTCCCATAATTTACCCTTTCTCACTTATCATTTCATTTTATTTATTATTTAAATCCCAATTTATCCATCACTAAAACGGGATTTGTAAGGTTCTTTTTTCCTCTTTGAAGCCGTTTTCCATCAAAGAAAATTTTTTCTATTGCTCCTTTCGTATCGTATAGCATAAAGAACGAGTCTAATGCCCTGAACACACAGATGATCATTACAACGTATAGTAATGCTGTCCCAACGCCAAGCTGCGCGGACTGAGTTTGATTTCATCATTTGCGTCAAAAATCTTACCATGTCGTTTCTTCACACGCTCAAAGATTTTTCCGGTTCTGTTATGGACAGTGAGCTGACCGTCAGGATTGGAACGCGCATCAGAAGCAGTATAAAACTTCAAGGGACTATGAATATTACATTCGTCCTCTTAATAATCCTTTAGAAAGAAATAACGGCAGGCAGTCCAAACCATTTCGCAATCACACCATACAGAACCCAGGGCAGGAAAAGAAACAAAGGTGTCGCCAGGAAACACACGGCTTCAACTGCCGTTATGGCTGCATCCAGAAGCGCTCCGCCCAGATAGGCTGTATCCCAACTTTTTATGGCTTGATAGAGCACCAGGATATCTCCCCTGCTGTAAGACGAAGAGATGAGTTTTTCCCGGACTTTCCAACCGTAATGGTACACAATAATCTTCCACACGGAGAGTACTTCCAACGCAGGCAGGCAAAAGAGAAACAGTACCATCCAGAAAGAGCCTCCCCAAACGGCAATGCGGTTCATGATTATATATTGAAGTATATATATCTTAATTAACATAACCAGGAAGAACAGGGGAATCAGCAAAAAAATCAAGGGAATTTGAAAGAGTCGTTTAATGTCCATCATCTACACACCGCCCTTATGTCATCACAAGTTTTCAGAAGCATATCTCACGGTTCTTTTATCAAATCCTGTACTTCCATGCATCCGCACAAGTGCAGCTCAGGAACACCAATTCCGTTCCTTAAAGCATTGGACCCCATGCTGCCGAAGCTCTTTCATCAGTAAATCCGTGGATAAATCAATGATGTGTTCATTGGTAATCCAAACTATATGTCCATAATACACGCTGCCGTCAAAAGAAATCCACCGGCACCGATGACCATTCATTTTAATAACCCGTAATTCACCCACATAGCCGCCCAGACTCCAACGGCCTTTTATAGGAAATTTTACAAATTGTACTTCTAAAATTTCATTTAGCTTATATGTATGAGCAAACAGTCCGTATCCTATGGTCAGGCTGTCTCCTTTGAAGCGGAAAACTTTATACCGTTCCCGCGCAGGAAGAGAGGAGATTTTCATTAAATTATACGTCGCGGCTCCTATACAGACAGCCGCTATCAGCATAAAAGCCAATAATACCGTTTCCATCATTTCATACCCCGCTGATAAACATCTTCTGCTGTCTCTTCAGCCTGTTTTGCCACTTTTTTCTGCCTTCCGTTATTTCCTATAGACAGAAGAAATACCATGTCTTTTTAACTCCTCCCGTAAATACGCTATGGTCCGCTCGATATCTTCTCCGGAATCGAGAATCGGGCAGAATTCTCCGGTGAGGGATCCGCTGTCAAACTGGAACGGTCCGCTTCTTGTCCCGTCTTTCATGATAATCAACATCTTTCCTGCATGAGCCCATGGAATGCGCCAGCTGTGCATGCAGGAAAAAATGATCGTTGCTATCTTATCCTTTTCATACCTGACAGAAAATAACGCACGGACAACCAGCTGATTTCCTTCTATTGTAAAGATTCCGGTGTGCAAATGAAATTTCTTCACTAAGAAATCCAGCATCCATTTAAAAATATACAGAAAACCAAAAATGAAAACCAAGCATTCAAACAATTCATCCATATAATGCCTCAAATCACAAGATAATTTACTTCTGTAAACAAGGCCTCGGAAATATCCGGCCGTTCCCTGAATCAAAAACAGATACCAAGGGAATCCTTTACGCAGAAGGCTAACCTTTCATACCTGTGCGGATCGTCTCCGCCAGCCTGGCATACCCCGGCGCGCCTTTGTATTTCCGGACAGATGCCAGCAGCCTGCCGTCCGCATTTTCCTGAAGCCATAATTCGATACCGTCATATACATCATAATTGAACGTATTTTCATATGTTTCATCAAAATACAAATCAATCATTTTTTCCAGAGCGGCAGGGAGATCGCTTTGTGCCAGCGCTTCATACTCTTTCATCAATCTTTCCATTTCATCATACGCATCCGCCATGCTTTCTCCTCCTTCGGCCGCCACCGTCCGGACACACAAAAAAGAAACGAACCTTCATTTCTTGGGCCGGTCTCGCAAAACGGCTCGTGACAAAAAAGAGAGCCGCGCCTTGCAGACTCTCTTTATATGTCATCATTTTATTCATTCTTGGAGCAGCATTTTCAAATCGTACCCATAACCGGCAGTGCGGTCGCAGGCAGTCTTCTGCCACTCCTCATGCGCCATGCCGTCCTTATGGAGGAAGTACCCGGAATCTAGGTAACGGATGATGACAAATTCCGAAGTGCTCTGCCCGAAACCGTCACCCCGTGAGAAATCAATTCCATGCCCTGTATTTCTGGTCATGACGGCTTCCAGCAAAGGAACGGTCAAAGCGTTCAGGGTAACGGTCATTTTCGGCATGTCAAAGAAAAATCTTCCTTTATCCGTAGTATAGATGCACAGATTGCTGATCGTACCGTTTGTAATGCATTTGACACGGCGGATATCATGGATGGGGATTTCCTTTTTCCCATTTGTAATCACCCCTCCGGACAGGCGGGTTTCCCTCTTTTTAAAGTAAGAATAATCCAGCGGCAAGTCCAGTGTGTCCAGATTGTCCGGAAAATCATCAGTCAGCTTATGACGGGCAAAAGCGGTAATAATGGCTTTGGTCTCCCGTATATTATGGCCGCCAGAGGTATTGTACCGATCCGTATCCAGCTCAGAAGCCATATTTTTCCAGTTCCGGCCGCGGAAAATAAGGTTATAACTGATGTTCGAATTCAGGTAACGTAAAGGCAGAATCCCATTTACGTCTTCAAAGTCCACATCTTTTAAAACTTCCCCATTGCTGTCTTTATACAGCAGACCGTTTCTGCTGACCGTCAGTACATGTCCGTCTTTTTCTTCCAGAATGACGGGCTGCGTATCAAATACAGATATCATGTTTTTCCTCCTGTGCACCTATAACGTTTTCAAAATGATTTCTATGACAAGCCCATGATTTTATTCAGCGGGATAACTCCCCTCTGGTTTTTGATTATAACATAAACATAACGGCAGCGGTATAAATCAGATCGGCCCGTTATCACTTATTTCAAGCTTTCTGCCCGCCGGTTCATAGCGGAGTATATAGCGCCTGCCGCCGGTAAATCGGACCGTCCGCTCCTGCTGCTTTCCCTTACTTGGAAAAGACGGTATATTCGACAGCTGGTGCCGCAAGGTATATCCCGCCATTTCCAGCCTGTGCTCCCCGGGAAGAATATATACGCTCTTTCCGACCACAACAGCCGCTTTCGATTTTTGAATCGGCACGCCGTCTACGGAAAGGATCACGGCGCCGACGGCTTTCAGGAAACCGCCGCGTCTTTTCATCCGGATAAGGGCATGGGACGGATTCCTTTTCCGCCACCGCCATGCCAGCACAATACTTCTCATGTACACAAGGATGATACCCAATATAGGCATGCCGGGCGCCAGTAAAAATGCTTTTTCCCGAAACCGGGTCAGCACAAAATCCAATCCCAAAAAGAGCAGGGTTATCAAGGTGAAAATGATGCCTCCTATTTTCAACGCCTGCTTCCAGAAACTCTCTTCATAAGCAGAGCGGAGCTCCATGATGACCACACTCATATACACAAAGAGTATGGTCCCCGTTGCTATGATCAGGAACGGCAGAGATATGGAATTACTCATGACCTTTATTCTCCTTGGATGTTTTAAAATTGGAGAAGCTTTTCTCCTTCTTTGCCAAAAGCATTTTATACCTTTCTCTTAAATCAGAAGAATATACTTTCGGCAAGTCAGATTCTTTCACTGCCTGCCATAGGGCAGCCGCCATCCGCAGCGGATAACGAAATCCCGTGTTCCTTTTATCCCGGAAGAAATCTTTTACAAATCGGTTCCACTCACAAACCGATGCGTCATACTTTGCATAGTCCGATTTCCCCCGGTATACATCCAGCATATCCTGCATGGTAAATGATCTGTCTTCTTCCTTCTTTACTTTCCGCCATGCCGCCGCCATATCCGCCGTGAATTTAAAAGGCCTGGTTCCTGTCTGTTTCACAAAATACTCCCTGAAAAAAGCGTTAAAGGAAAAACCGCAGTCCAAAAGCGGCGTATGTAATTCTATATCAGATACTTTTTTAGAAAGGCGCGGTACATCTTTCCTTTCCGCCAATTTCCCGCAAAAGTACTCTTCTATATGATGATTCAGTTCCTGTTTGGTTCCCTTGTATTCGATTCCGAGCCTTCTGCATATACCGGACAGTTCTTTACGGTACCAATAATATTTTTTAAACTCTTCATAAGAGGCCAATGTCTCAAAATCAGGCCGTTTTTCCATTTAATCCTCCTGAAGATAACGCTGACAGACAGAATGCACCTATCCGTATGATTGTCATTTTCCCTCATTAGTATTGAATATCTTACGATTCCTGTCAAATCTGATCTGGTAGCAGCATCCGGCTTTCAGCGTAACGGTCTTTTCACACCGCCCCTCCTCCACAGGAAATGAAGGCCGTTTATAGCCATGCCTTGCTGTATATCCTGCCAGCTCCAGAGTGTGTTCCCCCGCGCGGATATATGCTGTCCTTCCCGTAACAACCGCATCATTGGAATGTTGAACGGGAACCCGGTTTATGGAAAGGAGCATGACGCCCCGCTCTTTCCACAACCCATAGCGGCATTCCATCCTGACGACAGCATATAAAGGATTTTGTTTACGCCACCTCCGTGTTTTTCTGTAAGTAAAAGCAAGCAATAAACCTATCTCAAGTACCGCAATTCCTGTGAGCCACAAAAGAAATGACGGCCCCGCTTTCTCCCATGACAGAAACAGATTAGAAAGTGCTCCTATCCCCAACACGAGAACAATAGAAGAAACTGCAGCCGCCGTTACGATTTTCCCCTTCCCTATCGGTTTCTGATAAGACGAACGTATAGGAAAGCAAAAAGCTGCCACGATGAGAAGAAATCCCCATCCCGCCACCAATCCCAAAATTTCCGCCGGTACGCTTGAAAACATCTCTCTCCCCTTCTTTTAATTCGCCGGATCCTTCCGCATCCCCTCTTCCACAAACGGATCCTCTGTCCACAAAACAAGCACACCGGCAACACTGCCGCGACAAGGGACATGTAAAGGCTTTTCCTTACCACCCGGCCATCCATCTTACAAAAATCAGACTGGCCGCAGCCATTCCCGTAGCAACAGCGATCGTAGCCCCCATGGACAAAATAATGGAAAAATAGTAAAAGTCCCTTCGCAATTCCGGCACAATTCCGGAATCAAGGCGCTCGGACTGCCGGGCTTTCCACAGAATCCACCATCCAAGAGGCACACCGTTAATTACACCACAGACAATATACGCCAGAAGGAGAGCTGCCATCATGCCCACATCAGACTCATTAAAATACCACGTATTCATGCCGAGAATAACCGTAACGGCAAGCCATGCTCCCAAATCAATCTCTATCCGTTCTGTCAATGTCAGATTTTTCAGAAGCCGTCCGAGTCTCACCCGATATCTTTGCAGGGAGCGTACCGTATCCAGACCAACAAGCAGGACAGCAGTCAATACAGCGACGCTTCCCAGAAACCATTCCATACTGTCCATTCTGACGAAGCTCCTCTCATTGCCTGTCTCTCTTTACTATATGATTATCTTTGATAATGCTGCCCACCACGTCTGTTATATTTTCCGCCGCATAAGTTACACTGTCCGGATCATGCACGTAACAGAGAATCTGCCCCTCTTTCCCCGCCTTTCCGGGCGCAAAGTCCAGCATCAAGTAGCAGCTGTCACAATACTCCGCAAAGGGAAACCATTTCGTATGAAATAAATACGGCCGCAGTCTGGCGTCCGCCATCCGCTCTATATCTTCTTTGGAAAAATAATCAGGAAAATCTGTCAGCAGTGCATCCCTGTTCTGAAAGTATCCCTTTACACGCCTTATCTGTTCTAAAGACAAGAGGGAAAACACATACTCTCCCTTTCCCAATACGCAGGGCAGCATGCTGAAAAAACCGCTGCCGTTCTTATAGCGGTAAAGCTTTTTCCAGTCTTCAGGCAGAGAAACTCCATAGTCTTCCTCAAAGGTTTGAAGCTCCTTGTCCGAAGCGCCTTTTATTTCTTCATAAGCAGAAAAATATTCTTCCTCTACAGGATCATCCAGCCCCAGTTCTTCAAAATTTTCGCATACATATATCTCTATTGCCTTTATTTTTTCTATGAGATTCATCTGCTCCTCCGTTTCAGATACACCGCCGGTCTAACATATCACTCCAGGAAAATATGCCACCAACTCAATATGTCACTCAATGGAACGCCACCGACGAAATACGCCATGAATCCCCATATCACCCACCCCACTCCGTACAGAAGCATCTTGTAAAGATAGGGCGCCGCCAAAAGAAATATAATAACTACCCCTGCTATGATGACAATCTTTTTCATTTTATTTTCTGTATTCATTCCCCATTCTCCCTTCACGAGCCGGATCTATCATATCTTCCCATTTGATGACTCTCAACTCCCGCAGCAGACATAAAACACAGGAATCCCGTCAGGATTATCGATAAGCCCGTTCCCTTCGCATTCATGTCCTTCATACTCCATTCCTTCCAGAAATACATGATCCCCCAGCTCTTTATCTGCCATCAGGTTCTGTAACTTGAAAATGAGTTCCTGCAAAGTAAATGCTTTCCCGTTATCCGCTTTCAAATGTGCCATGATTTCTACCTGCCACATATCATTATCCTTATTTTCCTCTTTCAGATCATCTTCTTCATTCAGCCGTTCATTGTCATGCAGCTGTGCAGGGCTCCGTATCCATGCTTCATAAATGACAAGGATTTCCGGTTCCTCCAATACAAACTCATCGGCCCTGCCCTCCGACCAGTCATCAGGATACCGTTTCGCCATATACATATTGAAGTCACGGGCAAATGCATCCGGTAAGTACTCCTGTTGGTTAAAAATCCATTCTATGGCTGAAACTTTTTTATACTTTTCCTCTTCCCCACTGCCCTCATTGTCCGGCCGCGCCTTCAAATAATAAGCACTTAGCCGGGGAAATGACGACGGATTCATCTTTGCCAGTTGAGTCAGATCCGGCCGTAAATCCATCATTTCCAGACACCAGTCAATCACTTCCGGCGTCTTACTGCCTGTGATCGCCTTTTCAATCATTTCAAGCGCTTTCCATTGGTACAAAAACTTCTTTTCCTGCAGACGCAAAGAAATAGCGGCATAGGCATAGCCGTACCGGTAATACCACTTGGCATCCCGCTCCTGTTCTTTGACCAAGTCCAGCGTTTCCATCGCCTTTTCAGGCTGAATACTATTATTATAAGCAACGGCAAGCTGGTTCAGCAGTTCCGCACTTAATGCATTTGTACCGACAGACGTCAGGATACGGATGACTTCTTCCGGATCAAGAGATTTGATCCTTCTTATTTTTTCTTCCTCACTCATTGACAAAAAATCTTTAAGATTTTCCATAATTTTCTCTCTCCATTAAAATCCGGGGAATTCATTCTTTCTTTTATATACGGCGGCTTCCCGTTTCGGCGCATTCACACCAAACGACCGGAACTCCCGGCCCGAACAATTACGCTTCCGATTCTCCCGCAAAATGACTTTCTGCTTCTAAAAGGCGATATACCAGTTCCCCTGCATCATATAAATCTTTTTCCTTCAGGCTTTCACGATTGGTATGGAAATCCATCATTCCCACGCCGACCAGGACGGAAGGAAATCCTTTCACACAGAAAAAGTTCGCATCGCTTCCTCCTCCGCAGGGCGCTGTTTTTACAGCAAATCCCGCTTCTTTGCAGGCCATGCGGAATAAATTCATGAGCGGCGCGGTTTCTTCGATACGGAACGCGTCGTATTCTTTTACTTTTTCTATTTCCAGGGTGCCGGAAGGAAATGTCCCGGCGGCATTCTCAAAAGCGGCCACCATTTCACCGACCAGCTTTTCCAGTTTTCTTTCGTCACGGCTCCGTGCTTCCGCTTCCACTACACAAAGTTCGGGGATTATATTCGTCGCGCGCCCGCCGGTAATCGTTCCGATATTGCAGGTTGTCTCTTCATCAATCCGTCCCGATGGGCACGAAGCAATGGCTTTTGCCGCCATGGCAATGGCATTCAATCCCTTTTCCGGTTCCATACCGGCATGGGCCGCTTTCCCGTGAAATGTGAATTTCATCGCGTAATGCGACGGCCCTGCGGTGAAAACATGCCCTGCTTCCCCGTCCGCGTCAAACGTATAGCCGAAATCAATATCCTGCAGATATTTTTCTTCAATATTCTTTGAACCAACAAGACCAATTTCCTCCTGTACCGTAAAGATAGCGGTAACCTTCCCGTGAGGAATGAAATTTTCCTTCATCAGCGCGAGTCCTTCCAAAATAGCCGCCACGCCCGCTTTGTCATCGCTCCCGAGAATGGTTTCGCCGCGGGAACGGTACACGCCTCCCTCAAGAACAGGATCAATCCCCCGGCAGCATTCCACGCAGTCCATGTGTGCCGTGAGCGCCACTGACGGAAGTCCTTCCGCATTTGCAGGAAAAACGGCAATCAGGTTACCGCTGTCCCCCCCTTCTACGGAACCGTTATTGTCCTCGATGATTTCCGCGGCCCCCAGTGTTTTCAATTTCTTTTTTAAAAGATCGCACACGTCCCGTTCCCCTTTGCTGGGCGCATAAATGCGTACCAATTCTTCAAACGTTTCTCTCATTCTTTTTTCGTTGACCATTCTAACCTCCTGTGATATATACCTGTGTCTGTTATAAAATTTATCCGTTACGAAAGAGCTCTTACTCTTCTTCGGGCGCTTCCTTGTTTTCTTTCTTTTCCATCTCTTTCCTTTTTTCTTCCTCCAGCCAGAAGCCTTTCCGCAAAGCATGCTCCCCGAATTTTTCCTGTATGGCGTCCATCACTGCTGCCGCTTTGACCTGCTTTTCCCTCACAGTCGAAAAAAGATCCACCGTTTCCAGCGGCGGCGCCAGGTTGGATGCTGTCACTCCGATCAGGCGCACCCCCTCATTCATGTAAATCCGTTTTTTGAGTTCCAGCGCGGCGGCATATATTTCCTCCTGCAAATCTGTCCCCTCTTCCAGAGAAAGGGAACGCGTCACTGTACGAAATGAAGCAAACCGTATCTTAAGGGAAATCGTCCGTCCCGCCAGCTTGTGTCTGCGGAGCCGCTTTGCCACCACATCGCTGTGTATGGCAATCTGCCGGTCAATATCTGCAGGTTCCGTCAAATCCTTTTCGTAAGTCGATTCATCACCGATGGACTTAATCCGCCGTGACGCATCTACAGCACGGTCATCCACGCCGAAAGACAGCCTTTGTATGAGAGACGCCTGATTTCCCAAAACGGAAGCCAGTTTCGCGAAGGGCGCTTTTTGTATATCTCCGATTGTCAGAAGCCCTGCACTCCTCAATTTCCTTTCCGTCACGTTTCCTACACCCCAAAGACGACGGACGGGAAGGGGCGCAAGGATTTCCTTTTCCTTCCCATAAGGGATAATACGGAGACCGTCAGGCTTATCCAGATCGCTTGCTAGCTTTGCCAGGAATTTATTGGGCGCGATGCCTGCCGATGCCACAAGCCCCGTCTTTTCTTTTATTTCTGCTTTGATGTCCCGGCCTACCGCCCCCAGGGTTTCATATTTTCTGCAAAGACCTGAAATATCCATGAAAGCTTCATCTAAAGAAAGCGGCTCGATTTCCACCGCATAATTCAGCATGATTTCATGGATTTCAGCTGAAACGGCTTTGTACACCTCGAAGCGGGGCGCTGCAAAAATGGCATCAGGGCAAAGCTCTTTCGCTTTCACCGCGGGCATGGCAGAATGGACACCGGACGCGCGGGCTTCGTAGGATGCGGTCGCTACCACGCCGCGGCGGGAACTGCCGCCCACGATGACCGGTTTTCCCCGCCATTCCGGATGATCCCGCTGTTCTACAGACGCATAAAAAGCATCCATATCCACGTGCATAATCCACCGCCTCATTCCCTCGCCTCCTCCGGTTTGCAAATATTTCCGTATTTCATCTTATGAAGAAATACGCCCGCTGTCAAACTGCTATCTTTACGGAAATGTCTGCATCGGTTAGTATAAATAGGAAGATTTAAATATATAAGTTAATCGATTGTCGAGGAGGTATCATGAAAGCACTCGTACTTTGGTCATCTCGCACAGGAAATACGAAAGCCGTGGGAGAAGCGATTTATGAAGCTCTTCCCTGTGAAAAGGAAATTTTTGAATCCGGCCGTCAGCCGAACGATCTTTCCTGTTATGATTTGATTTACGTAGGATTCTGGGGTTACCGCCAGGGCGCCGACATGCCATCAAGAAATGTCCTCTCTTCCCTCCATGGAAAGAAAGTCGCTATCTACGGCACGGCAGGCACCTATCCCGACTCTCCTGCGGCAATGAGCTACCTGAAAAGTTCATCAGAGCTGCTGGCAAAAGATAATATATTTTTAGGCGGTTTTATGTCACAGGGCCGCGTCCACTCCTTCCACATCGGAAAACGGAATGAGCATGCGGAAAAAGTCCACCCCATGACACCGGAACGTCTGGCGCGTTTACAGGAAGCAGAAAAACACCCGAATGAAACAGATTTTAAAAACGCCGCTGCATGGGCCTTAAAAATGCTGGAAAAAGCCAAACAGTAAAATCGGGCAGCCTTTTTTCAATCGGGCATATGTGTTTTTTATTCTAATAAATTGCTTTTCCCCTTTTATAATGAAATAATCTCATATGAATTTTTCGGTTTATCCATTCCTTAAACGCATTTCATTTCCATTTATTATGAAACTTTCGAATACATACGCTTTTATTTATTGACAATGCCTTTTATATCATTTACAATGGCTACATATTTAAATGTATCGATAGAACTGCTTGGAAATCTGCTTATGGAATTTCCGCGGAAAAGAGGATTTTATGGATTACGAACCGAGTTACAAAGAATTTGCCACCATTTTCAAAGCACTGTCCGACGAAACGCGTCTCCGCGTCATTGATATGCTTTCCTGCAAGGAAATGTCCGCCTGTGATATTCTCTCCAATTTCACCCTGTCCCAGTCTACACTGAGCTACCATATGAAGATTCTCATTGAAGCAGGCGTCGTTGATGCCAGAAGGGAAGGACTTTGGACGAAGTATTCCATCAACGATGATACATTCAACAGGATCATGGACTTCATGCCGGAGCTGTACAAGCTGAAAGATAAATGCATCTGCCGGCAGATTAAATACTGCAAGACACCGGAAGAATGCGGCGAAGGAAAAGATCCTTTTGGTAACTGAAAAGGATTAAGAGCCTGTAAAGGCTCTTTTTTTGTCTGCATAAACAAAAATGACCATTTTGTGAGAGTGCCCCGGCGCAGTGAATTTCCATTTCTGCCCAAATGACAGCAAAAATGAAAAAGACTTTCCTTTGACGGGAAAGTCTTTTTCATTTTTTATTTTGCTTTTCTTACTTTGCTTACAAGATGTTTCTTCACAGGCTTCGCAGATGGTGCAGTATGTTCTTTCGTATCTGCCGGAGCTGCCATAACGTTTTCATCAGTGTCTTCCTCTACCTGTGATTTCCATTCATCTGACACTCTCCCCGACTTCGCAAGAGAGTCCGACAGTTCTGCCACTGCCTTGAAGTTGGCGCGGACGCCGCTGCCCGTATTTTTATATTTGACCGCGCGGTCTCTGCCGATACCCAGGTTTTCCGCTGCCGCCGCGGCATCGATATTCGCGCCGAGGAAAATAAATTCCCAGCCCGCATTTTCCTGCCGGTCCTTAATGAGCTTCTTCACATCGGCATAAGTATATTCTTTGCTGTCATTTTCCTCTCCATCGGTAATAATGACAAAAAGGACCTTATTCCCTTTATCTTTACGATGAATCCCTGCTACCATATCCATCTTGTGGATCGTACGTCCCACAGCATCCAAAAGCGCCGTCATGCCGCCAGGCGTATAATCCTTATCTGTCATTTTGCTGACATCCTTGAGTTCCCGCCGGTTATAAAGCATCTTATACTGATCATTAAAAAGCACAGTCGTCACATGGGCGTCCACATCCAGTTTCTTTTCTTTTTCGATCATGGAATTGAAACCGCCAATCGTATCACGGGTCAGGTCGCTCATGGAACCGCTTTCATCAAGGACAAGGACCATTTCCACATGGGACGGTTTTACTTCCTCCGCCGCTTTTTCTTCCGCCGCAGCAGTCTGCCCGAAAAAAAGCGCCGCCGATAATGCAGTGATTGCCAATAATTTTTTCATAATTCCTCCTTATGTTTCAAAAAGAAATTTGTCTCCAATTCCTCTTCATCCATCACGGAAATTCCTTTTTTCATAAGCGCTTCGGCAAAAATACCGGCGCCCTTGATTTTCGTTCCCGTAAATGTGCCGTCATAAATTTCACGGACACCGCATGTAGGGCTCCGTGCTTTTAAAACCGCTAATTCAATTTCTTCACCTTTAATCTCCTCCATGACCTTTTCCACACCGCCGCGGTAGATTTCATCCACGTCTTTCCCATTTCTATCGGTTACTTTTCCGTTAACGATTTCCGCAGGCACCCGCGGACTTCCCATACCGGAAGAAATTTCAGGGCAGACGGCAATAACTTCCTTCCCTCTGCAAAACGCTGCCACCGTTTCATTGAAATTGCTTCCGCCGTCGTACTTGCACTTTTCTCCCAGCAGACAGGCACTGACCAAAATTTTCATATTGCTCCCCGCTGAATTTCTCTGTATTTCTTTTAGTATACCAACTGACTTGAAATATTACAATGTACGGCGGTACCATAAAAGTTAAACACCGGCGGGCTTCTTTTTTATAATGGGGACAAGAAAAGTTCTTTAGCTTCTATATAAAAATACAATGCAGGCTATCCATTTTTCATGAAAAACATGGTAAAATAATGATGGCATATTAACTTTATGACTCCATGCAGCTTAGTATGCAGCAGTACAAAATCAGAAAGCCGATTACAGAAAGGACTTTTCATGTCTGTCCGGTCATATTTACCGATCATTTTTACAGTGGCGGTTCTGTTGCCTTGCACCGCGTTTGCCAATACCGCAAAAGGGACAGCCGTTATTATCCATAACAGCGTTTCCGGTATGGATAATCAAATCTTATATTCTTCTTTTTATTCCGCCGATGACGGCGCCGATGAAGCGTCTACCGTATTTTTCAATGACGGGTTCGGCCGGCTTACCGCGTTTGAAAAAGAATATAAAGACGGCAGGATGACGATTATAATCCGTCAAAATATGAATGTCGTCTGGAAAAATACATATACCGTCTCAAGCAATCATTTTTCCGTAGAGCGCATTGATACGGACGGCCATATCCTGTTCCGCATCCATGTAGGAGAACGGATCCTGGTCGGGGAAATCGACAGCAGGGACAGATGGATTATGACGGAACCCCGAAAAGCCCCCCATGATGAGACCATGATTCCCCTTGCTTCAGCAGGAACTGCAGAGCAGCCGTAACATTCCTGCGCAAGTTACTTACGTTTTTTTACCGTAAATTCCGCTCGTGTACCCTTCTATTTCCTTTATAACCGTATGTGAGTTTTGTATAAACAGAGACAGGTGGTATCCATGAAAAAGCAAATCCATTTACACCCTGATGACCTGAAAAAAAGCGACCAGATGGGGCTGACGTATAATCTGGGGCAGGCACATAAACGCATGCTCCTGAAACAGTCTTCCATCATGAAGAAATACGGGCTCACCGCCCGCCAGGCGCTTATCATCGCCTACCTGTCCACACATAAAAAAGAAGTGGTCACCCAGAAGGTACTGGAAGATCACCTCCACCTGACCAACCCCACGATCACCGTCATGGTACGGACCATGATTAAAAAGGGCCTCATACGCAAAGAGCGGGTAGAAGAAGATGCAAGGAAATACCGCCTCTTCCTTACCGACCGGGCAAAAGAAGTGGAAGAAGTCAGCCGCAAAGAAGCCATCGCCTTGGACAGACGTTTCTACCAGGGCGTATCGGATACGGATATGAAAATCTTCCAGGGTGTTCTTGGAAAAATTTTGAAAAATCTGGATACCGTCTGACTTATGTCCATCAGGAACCGATTCACTTCGGTTCTTTTTTATTGCATTTCCGCGGAATACAAACGGGGAATGGTAAAGCGTTCTGAGCCGTGCAAAGTCTGCTGTCATAATGAGAGGGGAACGTTAATCGTCATCCGAAGCGAATGTGAAGGATCTGCTGCTGTAGTGAGGAAGACGATAAAATGTCATCAGTGTAATAGATTCTTCACTCCGTGCCACGCTGCCGTTTCTCATCTTTCTCACAAGGCCTTCTTGCCACCGTTCAGAATGACGGCAGACGGTAAGGCGTCATAATGACGGAGGGACGTTAAGCATCATAATGACAGAGAATATTAGACGTCATTCTGAGCGCCAGCGAAGAATCTGCTACCGTGGTGAGGAAAACGGTAAAACAGCATCCGAATAATAGATTCTTCACTCCGTGTCACCGTTCCGTTTCCCATCGTTCTCACAAAGCATTCTTATCCTCGTTCTGAATGACGATTGGGGGAAAGCGTTACTAACGATGGGAAACGGAAAGCGTCATAATGACGGGATACGGTAAGGCATCATAATGACGGAGGGACGTTAAGCATCATAATGACAGAGAATATTAGACGTCATTCTGAGCGCCAGCGAAGAATCTGTTACTGTGGTGAGGGAAACGTTAAGCGTCATCCTGAACGAATGTGAAGGATCTATTACCGTGGTGAGGAAAATGGTAAGAAGATAAAAGCTATCAGCTGTAAGCTGTCAGCTACAAGCTAACTATTCTTTTACGATTCCATTCTGCTTTCCATGCAAAAACCGCGGGGCAGGGAAACCTCCGCGGTCGATGTTATTATTTGTTCTCATTATTATTTCACAAGATTCACTTTCTTATGCGATCCGTCCTGCAAAGAGGGCGCGCATAGCATTCAGTACGGCAAGAATCATGACGCCTACATCAGCAAAGATGGCAAACCACATATTGGCAATGCCGACCGCTCCCAGGAGGAGCACAACCAGCTTGATACCGATAGAGAACCAAGTGTTCTGGTTGACGATAGACAGGCATTTACGGGAAATCCGAATCGCCTGGGAAATCTTCATGGGATCATCATCCATAAGAACCACATCCGCCGCTTCAATTGCCGCATCAGATCCCATCGCGCCCATGGCAATACCGATGTCCGCACGGGTGAGCACGGGAGCATCATTGATACCGTCACCGACAAAGGCAAGATTTCCATTTCCTTTATTCTCCAGAAGGAGCTCTTCCACGTTCTGCACCTTATCAGCCGGCAGGAGCTCGCTGCGTACCTGGTCGATGCCAAGTTCCTTTGCTACAGCATCAGCGACTTCTTTCGCATCACCTGTGAGCATGACCGTCCTGGCGACACCCACCGATTTCAGAGCGGCAATGGCCGCTTTTGATGTTTCTTTCACCACATCGGAAATAATCACATGACCTGCATATCTTCCATTGATGGACACATGGATGACCGTACCCGCAGCATGACGGTGGCAGTCATACCATTCGGCGCCTACGGCTTCCATCATTTTGGAATTTCCCACACATACGACATTGCCATTTACATGGGCACGGATCCCCTGTCCGGCTATTTCCTCTACGGCTTCCACACGGCAGCTGTCCGATTCGTTAGGATACGCCGCGCGGAGAGAAGCCGCGATAGGATGCGTGGAGTACCGTTCTACATGGGCCGCCAGATGGAGCAATTCTTTTTCACTCATTTCCTGCGGATGGGCGGCAGTCACCTGGAACACCCCTTTGGTCAGGGTACCGGTCTTATCAAAAACCACCGTCTTAACCTTGGAAAGTGTTTCCAGATAGTTCGATCCCTTTACAAGGACGCCCGCCTTGCTCGCGCCGCCGATGCCGGCGAAGAAACTCAGGGGAATACTGATAACCAGCGCGCAGGGACAGGAAATAACGAGGAACGTAAGCGCCCTGTAAATCCACACATCCCAGTCAGCCGGCACCCCCATGAATCCCATACGGACAAACGGAGGAACGAGGGCAAGAGCGATCGCCGCCGCTACCACGGCCGGAGTATATACACGGGCAAATTTAGAAATAAAATCTTCCGCTTTTGATTTACGGGAACTGGCGTTTTCCACAAGATCAAGAATTTTAGAAACCGTCGATTCCCCAAACTCTTTCGTCGTCCGGATTTTCAGAAGACCATTGATATTGATGCAGCCGCTGATGACTTCATCGCCCGATTCCACTTCACGGGGCAGGCTTTCCCCTGTCAGGGCGCTGGTATTCAGTGTAGAACTGCCTTCCACCACTTCGCCGTCGATTGGAATCTTTTCACCGGGCTTCACGACGATGATCGTCCCCACTTCCACTTCGTCAGGATCGACCGCTTCCAGCTGCCCGTTTTCCCTTTCCACATTTGCGTAATCAGGACGAATATCCATCAGCTCGCTGATATTTCTGCGGCTCTTGCCGACGGCATAGCTCTGGAACCATTCGCCGATCTGGTAGAAAAGCATAACGCCGATGGCTTCCGTGTAATCACCGTCTTCATAAACAGCCAGGATAATCGCCCCCAGTGTGGCAATCGCCATAAGAAGGCTTTCATCAAAAGGCTGCCGGTTCTTCACGCCTTTAAAGGCTTTCCACAAAATATCATACCCGATAATCAAGTAAGGAACCAGGTAAAACCCGAACCGTACCATACCGCTTACCGGCGCAAAATGGAGGACAATCATCAGGATTGCCGCCACGATAATGCGCATTAAATTTCTTTTCTGTTTCTTGTTCATGTCAGCCTCTTTTCCCTTGCCGGCCAATATTCTAACAGCCTGTCAAACCCTTTTTATTTTAGGAAAATCTCGCAGTCATCCTCCACCTTTTTGCAGTTCTTATACACTTCCTGCATAACGGTTTTCGGATCCTGCCCGTCTTCAAATTCCACATTCATCTTGAGCAGCATATAATTAACTACGCAGTCTTTAACGCCTGCCGTCGCTTTGGCGGCATCTTCCATCTTCAGCGCGCATGCAGCGCAGTCCACGTCGATCTTGTAACTTTTTTTCATTTTTCTTCTCCTTTATTTTACGCTTAAATAACCATTTAATCGTTAATCATATTATATTTTTTCTTTTACATTTTGTCAAGACTCTTTTCCGATAAATTTATCTTGCCATTTTCCCATGTATGTTACAATTAAGAAAAATAATTTCTAAAGAGGTATACCATATGACAAAAAATAAATGCGGACTTCCGCACCACCATGGAAATGATGAAGAACGTATCATCAGCCGCCTGCCGTCCCAAGAGACAATCGACGATGTATCCATCCTGCTGAAACAGCTCAGCGATCCCACACGGCTGAAAATTTTCTGGATCCTCTGCCACATGGAAGAATGCGTCATCAATATTGCCGCCATCATGGACATGAGCAGTCCTGCCATTTCCCACCACTTACGTCTGCTGAAAGCCTGCGGACTGATTACATCCCGCCGCAACGGAAAAGAAATGTATTACAAAGCCGCCGACACGGAAATCGTGAGTGAACTCCACTACGCAATTGATAAAATCGCCTCTATTACCTGCCCTGACTGAAAGCAGCAAAGACCGTTCCCTATATAGGCAGCGGTTTTTTTAACGTTGAATAGCATCTTACCGCTTTCCCCACCATGGGTACAGATTCTTCGCATCCGTTCAGGATGACGTCTTATTGTCTTCTCTACCATGGGTGCAGATCCTTCACGTCCGCTTATGATGACGATTAACGTTTCCTTCATTATGACGTGTTTTCCCCAAATCGTCATTCAGAACGGTGGTAAGAATGCTTTGTGGGAAAGACGGGAAACGGAGCAGTGACATGGAGTGAAGAATCTATGACTCTGATGACGTCTTACGGTTTTCCTCACCACGGTAATAGATTCTTCACATTTGCTTCGGATGACGATTAACGCTCCCCTTACTACAACAGCAAATCCTTTGCTGATATTTCGTATGACACCTAATGGAAATCATCTGCTTCGGCTTTTAACTCACAGCTAACAGCTTGCAGCTGACTGCTCACAGCTGATAGCTTTTATCTTCTTACCGTCTTCCCCCAACATAAAAACCGACCCATTATTTGTATGGATCGGTTCTTTTGTTTGGATCAAAGGGTTCCTGTCGTTTTGAGCCGTGTCAGTGCACGCTGGAGAGCGAGTTTGGCACGGTCGACATCGATTTCTTTGCTCTTGGACGCGAGCCTGTCTTCCGCACGTTTCTTCGCGGCTTGGGCACGGGCAATATCGATGGTATCCGCCAGCTCCGCCAGGGGGGCTACGATATTTACCTGATTGTCCTTTATTTCCAGGAAACCGCCAAATACGGCCACCTTTTGTTCCTTTCCGCCTTTAATGATGCGCACGGGGCACATTTCAAGAGCGGCTGCCAGAGGCAGATGGTTTTTCATGACGGCAAATTCGCCGTCTGCTGCACGGGCCACCACCATTTCCACACCGGCTTCTCGATAAATCGGTCCGTCGGGGCTGATGACTTCCACGTGCATGGGATTCGTAAGGGTATCAGCCATGGCTTATTCCCCTTTCTTCATCTTTTCAGCCTTTTCGATCGCTTCATCAATTGTGCCGACCATGTAGAACGCGCCTTCAGGCATATCATCGTGCTGGCCTGCAAGGATTTCCTTGAAGCCGCGGATGGTTTCCTTCAGGGATACGTATCTGCCGGGGGAGCCTGTAAACTGTTCGGCTACGAAGAAGGGCTGAGACAGGAATCTCTGTACCTTTCTTGCGCGGGCTACGATGACTTTGTCATCATCGGAAAGTTCTTCCATGCCCAGGATGGCGATGATATCCTGCAGTTCTTTGTAGCGCTGCAGAATAGCCTGTACGCCGCGGGCCACTTCGTAATGCTCTTCACCCAAAACATTCGGGTCAAGGATACGGCTGGTGGAGTCCAGCGGGTCTACTGCCGGATAGATGCCCAGTTCCGCGATGGAACGGCTCAGTACGGTGGTAGCGTCCAAGTGTGTAAATACGCCTGCCGGAGCCGGATCCGTCAAGTCATCGGCCGGTACGTATACGGCCTGGATGGATGTGATGGAACCGTCTTTGGTGGAAGTGATGCGTTCCTGCAGTTCGCCGATATCGGTAGCCAGTGTCGGCTGGTAGCCTACGGCGGACGGCATACGCCCGAGCAGCGCGGATACTTCGGAACCTGCCTGTACGAAACGGAAAATATTGTCTACGAAGAGCAGGACGTCCTGTCCCTGTTTGTCGCGGAAATATTCAGCCATGGTCAAACCGGTGAGAGCTACACGCATACGCGCTCCCGGAGGTTCGTTCATCTGGCCGTATACCAGCGCAACTTTGGAAAGAACGCCGGAGTCTTTCATTTCTCCCCAGAGATCGTTCCCTTCACGGGTACGTTCGCCGACGCCGCAGAATACGGAGCAGCCGGAGTGTTCTGTCGCCACGTTATGGATCAATTCCTGGATAAGAACGGTCTTACCTACACCCGCACCGCCGAAGAGCCCGATCTTACCGCCTTTTGCATATGGAGCGATGAGGTCGACGACTTTGATGCCGGTTTCAAAAATTTCGGTTGCCGGAGACTGGTCTTTAAAGGCCGGTGCCGGACGATGAATAGGCCAGTAGTCGGATGCCGGTACTTTTGTATCGTCATTGTCGACGGTCTGTCCGAGTACGTTGAAAATACGTCCCAGGCATCCGTCGCCGACCGGTGCCGCAATAGCACGGCCGGTATCTACTGCTTTCATTCCGCGTACCATGCCATCGGTGGAACTCATCGCAACGGTGCGGACTACGCCGTCACCTAAGTGCTGCATGGTTTCACAGATAACATCTACCGGAACAGTGCCTTCTTCATCTTTGACATGAATTGCGTTATAGATGGCAGGAAGTTCCTGATCGTCGGAAAAAGCGATATCGACGACAGCGCCCATGACCTGTACGACCTTGCCTACCTGTCCCTGCTGTTCATTTGCCATGAAGAAGCATTCCTCCTTAATCAAATTAAGCCGGTTTATTCGAGAGCTGCCGCACCGCCGACAATTTCGGAAATTTCATTGGTGACCTGTGCCTGACGCGCTTTGTTGTACGTAAGGTTGAGGTCGGCAATTCTTTCCGTCGCGTTGTCAGTGGCAGCGGACATGGCCGCCATACGGCTGCCCAGCTCGGACGCCGCGGATTGCAGCATCGCATTATAAACCTGTACTTGTATATATTCAGGAAGCAGTTTAGAAAGCACTGCCGCCGCATCGGGAAGGAAAATATAGGGATCTTCCTCGATACGGAGGAAATCCTGTCTTTCTTTTTCCCATTCGCTGGCAGCCGCTTTTGCTGCTTCTTCCGTTTTTCCCTCAGCCGGCGCTTCAATGGGGAGCAGCCGGTCTACCCGGACCTGCTGGCGGAGGGCGGTGATGAATTTGGTATAAATAATATAAACTTCATCGACTTCTTCTTTTGTAAAGTATTCCACCATCTCTTTGGAGAGATCGATGGAATCCTGAGCCGACGGCTTATCAGAAAAGCCGAAATGATAGGTATCGGGATCATACCCGCGGAATTTCAGATAATTCCTCGCCTGTTTCCCGCAGACATATAAAGCGTATGCAGAACGATCCTTTCCGGAGATTTCCTGCAGGGTACGCTTCATCACGTTGGAGTTATAAGCGCCGGCAAGGCCTTTGTCGCCGCAAATGACGAGATATCCGACCTTCTTTACTTCGCCTGTCCTGAAGAGCGGGCTTGTAAATCCGGGTGTCACCGAAGAAGCACGGCGCAGGAGCTCTCCGATCTTTTCCGCATAAGGACGGGAGCCGTTTGCCTTTTCCTCCGCTTTGCGCAGACGGGCGGCGGCTACCATCTTCATGGCTTTCGTGATCTGCTGGATGTTGGTGACGGATTTTATGCGCCCTTTTATATCACGCGTACTTTCCAATCAGATCACCCCTCTACCGTTTCAGACTTTTCTTCTGTTTCGCTTTGTGCCTTGTAACGTTTCTTGAATTCATCAAGAGCTTCTCTGAGTTTCGCTTCATTTTCATCTGTCAGCTTCTTTTTATCCACGATATCAGCGCCGATTTCTGGATGGCTGCTGTGGAGGAAATTCAGAACCTGCTGTTCAAATCCGACAACCTGGTCTACGTCCACGTCATCAAGATACCCCTTGACGGCCGTGTAGATCGCCATAACCTGGTCTTCGACCGGATAGGGGGAATACTGCGGCTGCTTCAGAATTTCCGTCGTCCTCTGGCCGCGGTCGATCTGCGCTTTGGTGGCAGCGTCAAGATCGGAACCGAACTGGGCAAATGCCGCCAATTCACGGAACTGTGCCAGATCCAGACGCAGCGTGCCTGCGACCTGTTTCATGGCCTTAATCTGCGCGGAACCGCCTACACGGGATACGGACAGGCCGACATTGATGGCCGGACGGATCCCGGAATAAAAGAGTGCCGTTTCCAGATAAATCTGTCCGTCCGTGATGGAAATGACGTTTGTCGGAATGTACGCACCGACATCGCCTGCCAGTGTTTCAATGATCGGCAGCGCAGTAATGGAGCCGCCGCCCAGCGCATCGGACAGACGTGCCGCACGTTCCAGCAGACGGGAATGCAGATAGAATACGTCACCGGGGTAAGCTTCGCGTCCCGGCGGACGACGCAGCAGAAGCGACATGGCGCGGTAAGCGACAGCATGTTTGGAGAGGTCGTCATAGATAATGAGGACATCTTTGCCCTGGTGCATGAAATGTTCCGCAATGGATACACCGGAGTATGGTGCAAGGTACTGCATCGGAGACCCTTCGGAAGCACCGGCATGTACGATGATGGAGTAATCCATAGCGCCGGCAGCTCTCAGCCGTTCGTATACACGGACGACGTTGGAGTTCTTCTGCCCGATGGAAACATAAATACAAATGACATCCTGCCCCTTCTGGTTCAGAATGGTATCAATAGCGATGGCAGTCTTGCCTGTACCGCGGTCGCCGATGATCAGCTCACGCTGTCCGCGGCCGATCGGGACCATGGAGTCGATACATTTCAGACCGGTCTGCAGCGGGACGTTTACCGGCTGTCTGTCGGCAATGCCCGGAGCTTTGATTTCAATGTCGCGATAAGCGTCAGTCTTGATTTCGCCTCTGCCGTCAATCGGCTGTCCCAGCGCATTGACCACGCGGCCGATGACCGCATTGCCTACGGGAACCTGCATCAGACGGCCCGTTCTCTTTACTACGTCGCCTTCCTTGATGGTTTCCGCATTCCCCAGAAGAACGGCACCTACATTGCTTTCTTCCAGGTTCATGGCCATGCCGTAAACGCCGTTCGGCAGTTCCAGCAATTCACCGGCCATGCAGTTTTCAAGGCCATATACATGGGCGATACCGTCGCCGACTTCAAGAACCGTACCTACTTCATCGACATTGAGGTCTACTTTGTAATTTTCAATCTGTTTTTTAATGACAGATGTGATTTCATCTGAACTGATTTTCATATCCTGTAAGTCACCTCAATCTCTTTGCATCATTTGCGAGCGGAGCGCCGCAAGCTGGCGGGCTATGGATCCGTCAATCAGACGGTCTCCCATCCGGACCGTGAATCCGCCTATCAAAGATGCGTCTACTTTCTGTTTCATGATAATTTTGCTTCCCGTGATTTCCGCAAGTTTGGCTTTCAAAGCGTCCACCTGGGATTTGGTCAATGGAAACGCAGAGGTTACCACGGCTTCCTCCATGCCCATCCCATGATGCGCAAGATTGGCATAGACATCCGCCATGGCAGCAAAATCAGCGATGCGGCCTTTGTCGATAACAACATAGCAGAACTGTAAAACTATCGGCTGCACCTTATCTGCAAATAACTTATTTATAGTATCTTTCTTGACATCCTTAGCAAGCAGAGGATGGTTCAGAATCTCCCCGAGCTCTTTGCTTTTCCCTATGGTATCGGCAATGAGGTGGAGATCTTCTTCCGTTTGTTCCAGGCAGTGCTGCTCTGCGGCAATTTCATAGATGGCTCGTCCGTACTTCTTTGCAAGGATTACGTTCTTATCCATGATTACTTACCTGCCTGCCCGGCATCCAGTCTTGCGATGCTTTCCGCTATGAGCCGGTCATTCGTATCCGGCGTCATATTTTTGCTGATGATCTTCGATGCAATATCACAGGAAAGAGCGGCCACCTGCGTCTTCAGATCCTCCAGGGCATCCTTGCGTTCCCTTTCGATCTGTTTAGCAGCCTGGACTTTTTCCCTCTCAATAGCCGCATGGGCCTCATCGATCTGCGCCTGGGCCTGTACCTTGGCCTCTTTTACGGCCTTATCCACGATCCCCTGTGCGGCGACCTGGGCATTGGCAAGTTCCGCTTCCAGATCGGATTTGAGCTTGGCCGCCTCCGCGCTGGACCGGGCCGCGCTGTCCAGATCATTCCGGATCTTGTTTCTGCGGTCATCCATGACCTTCAGCATCGGCTTATAGCAGAAATGTGCCAAAACGGCAACGAGAATGATAAAGTTGAGGATTGAAATCAGCAGCGTACCATTTAATTCTACCAATGAAATCCCCTCCTTAGGCTAACAATGAATTGGAATTAGCCGAGGAAAGGATTGGCGAATACGAGGACGAGAGAAATAACGATAGCGATAATCGGAATAGATTCTATCAAGCCGATGCCGACGAGCATGGAAGTGAAGAGCTGCCCCTGGATTTCCGGCTGGCGGGTCATGCCGTCGATAACGTGGGATGCCAATTTAGAATCACCAAATGCTGCTGCAAATGCGGCAACTGCCGCAATCAGCGCAGATGCGATAAGGGAATACTGAACAACAATAGTCTGATCCATGGTAATAATTCCTCCTAAGAATATAATGTCCCGGTTTTTCCGGATATAATGGTACCGTTTTTACGGGCGGCGCCCGGCATTTTATGGAGTGCCGCTCCCACTCACCTGCACACCTTCACTTATTCCACACTTTCCTTGAGATAAATGGACGTCAGCGTAGTGAAAATGTATGCCTGGATCAATCCGACCACAAGGCTGAATACGACCCAGAGCAAAGGTACAAGCACAGGTGCCAGCGCGTAGAGGATTTCCAGCAGAATTTCCCCTGCTAAAATATTACCGAACAGACGCATCGCCAGAGTTACCGGACGGGAAAGTTCTTCCACGATATTGATGATGACGAACGGCGGCATCGGTTCAAAGAAATGTTTCAGCCATTTGCCGAATCCCCTGTTCCTGATATAAACGAAATGAATACATAATGTACCGGTCAGCGCCAGCCCCAAGGTTGTATTCACATCATTTGTCGGAGACGCCGTCAGATGGGCTGTCGGCAGAAGTCCTATTTCATTGGCCACAAAGATGAACAGAAAAAGTGTCAACAGGAAATAAACAACCTTTTTATAATGCGATCCCATATTCCTTTCAAACTGGGAGCATAGCGGCTCAATGACCATTTCCACCGCGTTCTGGATACCGTTTGGAACGAGCGAACGTCCCCGGCTCGCAGCAAAGACGATAATAAATACTATAAGAGCAGTAAGCCATTGTGTAAAAATCGTATCCAGATTGACCGACATTCCGAAAAGCTGTGCAACCACATGTGTACCTGTATGAAAATGCATAGTCTCACCCCCTCTCTTTTTTGGACGTCAGGAAAATATTATTCTTATTCCACACTATTGCCTTGCCCAGATAGTAGCAGGGAACAGTGACAATAAGCCCGCCAGGAAGCCAAGAATGGAAAGCGGTGTCCATAAAACCACCGCCGCCGCCAGCCCCGCTTCCACAAAAAGCCGGGAGCCTGCAAGCGCGGCGCCCATCTGGCCTATGTAGGCCGCGTCCCGCTTTTCTTTCTTCCAATGGATGTAACGCTGTTTCATGTACAAGAAAAAAAGAATATGAAATACGACGCCGGCGGCAAATCCTGCCGCTACAGTCCATTCCCACTTCAAAAACGCGGCGGCCGCGCCGACAGCGCCTATGGCTGCCAGACGGCTGACCACTCTATCCGCAAAAGCAGGGAATACCGTATCATACTTCATTTCTTACTTTCCTATCATTTTTCTAATTATGGCCCACAATCCGGATATGGCGCCCAAAAGGGATAACCCGATAAGGCCGAAAGGATACGTCCCCAAGTATTCATCACACTTAAGTCCGCCCCAGATACCGAGGCCGATACAGGAAAGAAGGGTCATGCCCGCTCCGCCTGCCACAGCGATACTGCGCATCGGATTAAACTCTTTACCTTTATCTCCCTGTCCTCCGGCATTCTTCATGGCCATCTCCGGCATGTGCATATCATGAAAAACTGCACGCAAAATACGTACAGCTCTACCCATACAAAGTTATTGTAACATATGCGGATTTACTTAGCTATAAATTTAGACGGTTTTTTATGAGAAATCCCCTCCGCATACAAAAGCGTCTCCACGATGCGCCCGGCGGATCTGCCGTCACCGTAAGGATTCACTGCTTCCGCCATCGCATGATATGCCGCCTCATCGGTCAGCAGCCGGTATGCCGTCTGATAAATCTTCTCTTCCCCGGTGCCCACCAGTTTTACCGTCCCCGCCGCTACCGCTTCGGGGCGCTCTGTCGTATCGCGAAGGACAAGGACGGGTTTCCCCAGACTCGGCGCTTCCTCCTGTATGCCGCCTGAATCGGTCAGCACAAGGGCGGACCGCGCCATCAGATTCGTGAAAGGCTCATACTCCATCGGTTCCACAAGATGGATGCCCGCTGCGCCGTCCAGCTCTTCTTCCACCGCTTCACGGACAAGAGGATTCCGATGGACAGGAAATACCACTTCCGTATCTGGTACGGTTTCCACCAGCCGGCGGAGCGCACGGTACACATGATGCATGGGCGCGCCTAAATTTTCACGGCGGTGGGTGGTCACAAGGATGACGCGCTTGTGTTCTTCAATCGCCTGTATTTCTTCATCTTCAAAAGTATAATCTTTCTTTACCGTCGAAAGGAGCGCATCAATGACGGTATTCCCCACGACAAAAATATTTTCATCCTTTTTATTTTCACGGAGCAGATTTTCCCGCGCTATTTCCGTCGGGGCAAAATGAAGACTGGCCAGGATGCCCGTAAGCTGGCGGTTCGCCTCTTCAGGAAAAGGGGATGCCAGATCTCCCGTGCGCAGCCCCGCTTCCACATGTCCGACTTTGATCTGCTTGTAAAAAGCGGCAAGCGACGCGGTAAACGTCGTCGTCGTATCCCCATGGACAAGGACATAATCCGGTTTTTCCTTTTCCAGTACTTCTTCCAGTCCGCGAAGGACGCGGGAAGTGATGTCATACAGGGACTGTCCGCTCCTCATGATATCCAGATCGTAATCGACGGGCAGCTTGAAAAGATCCACCACCTGATCGAGCATTTCCCGATGCTGCGCCGTGAGGCAGACCTTTGTTTCTATTTCGGGATGCGCCAGAAGCGACTGCACGACAGGAGCCATCTTTATCGCTTCAGGCCGCGTGCCGAAAACCGTCATGACTTTCACAGGACTACTCCTTTTCATAAAACAAACTGATACAATGAAATATTTCTGTCAATTCCTTTTTTATTTCTCATCTTTTTCCGACGGCGGAAGAACGACCTCTCTCATGACGCCGAGTTTCTTCGCCCAGAAAATAAACACCCCGAGTGCGAGAAGGATCACCGCCACACCGAGAAATGGATTCAGCCTCACCACAAGGAGCGCCGCTGCCGAGAAAAAAGCGGTCAGCGCGTACATGACCAGCACCACCTGTTTCTGCGACAGGCCTGCCGCCAGAAGACGGTGGTGGAGATGATTCTTGTCCGGTGAAAAAATCGGCACCCCTGACTGCCTGCGCCGCACGATAGCAAGTACCGTATCGGTAATGGGCACGGCCAGCGCCACCAAAGGCACGATAAGGACTGCGGCAGCCGCCGTCTTCATAGATCCCATGACCGACACCGCGGCAATCACATACCCGAGAAACATGGATCCTGTATCGCCCATGAAAATTTTAGCCGGATTGAAATTATACTGCAGAAAGCCGAGACACGCCCCTGTCATGGCCACCATAGCGGCAGCCGATACCCACTGCCCCATCTGGAATGCGAGAAGGGCAATGGCAATAGACGCTATCGTGGCGATCCCCGCAGCAAGCCCGTCAAGGCCGTCAATAAGATTGACCGTATTGATAAATCCGATGATCCAGAAAATAGTAAGCGGTATGGAAATAAAGAGAGGAAATTCAATAATCCCCACATAGGGAAGATCGATCCAATCAATATTCACATCAAAGAATATCACAAGCACGGCGGCGGATAAGATCTGCCCGAGAAGTTTCACCTTGGCGGGAAGAGACACGATATCATCTGCAATCCCCACAAAAACAAGACAGGTCGCGCCGATCATAATCCCTGTCATTTCATAAGTAAAGCCCACCGTAAGGATGACGGATACCATAAACCCCGCGTATATGGCAAGACCGCCCAAACGGGGTACCAGTCCGTGATGCACCTTCCGTGCGTCCGGCTTATCCACGGCGCCGATCTGCACCGCGAAATTTTTTACGGCCGGCGTGAGAATAAACGTCACGGCAAGCGCGGCAAGGAACGTGAACGCGTAAGCGAACAACGAACCACCTCCCCTTTCTATGTATATGGTTATTTTAGCACAACTGATGAAATATTGTTGCCCGCCTGCGGCCTCGAAATAAAGCGGAGCCCAAAAGAAGCGGGAACCGCAAAAGGAAGGCACGCGAAACGGAGCACAGCATTTTCGGATCCTGCGCAGCAAAAAACCTCACGGCTGTTTGATCGAAATCATTCCGCCATGAGGCTTTTTATTTTTACTGTTTCGCGCGAATCACGACGCAGCGATACGGCGCTTCTCCGTCGCTTTCTGTAGATACCGCGCCGTCATTCTGGAGCGCCAGGTGGATCATGCGGCGGTCGCCCGCCGACATCGGTTCAAGGCGGATTTCTTCCCCTGTACGCTTCACCTTATCCGCCAGGCGGTGCGCCAGCGATTCCAGCGTCTGTCTGCGGCGCTGCCGATAGTCCTCCACATCAAGAAGCACGAAGTAATGGTGGCGGAAATTTTTATTTGCCGCCAGATTTGTCAGGTACTGGAGTGCGTCCAGCGTCTGGCCGTGCTTTCCGATAAGGATGCCCAGACCCTCGCCGTGAAGGTTGAAAAGAATGCGTTCTTCATTCACCATCTTTTCAAGCTGCACTTCCATCTTCATTCCTTTGAAAACGCCCGTCAGGAAACGTTTCGCTTCTTCAGCGGCCTCTTCCTGCTCTTCCGCGGAAAACGGAGTTTCCTCACGGCCGCGTTTTTCCTTCTTCGCCGTAAGAACTTCTTCCGTATCGCCGCCGGCCATGACGTTTTCCCCCGGCTCCTCCGCAGCGGAAACGGTTTCTTCCTCTCCGTCTGCAGCCCCGGCAGCAGCCGAAGTCATGTCCCCGGCAGTCTCCGCAGCATCTTCCGTTTCCGATCCTGCCGCGCCGACCTCGACAACGGCATCTTTCTTGTTGAACAAACCGAAAAGTCCGCTTGAGGGCTGTTCAATGACACGGATCACTGCTTCTGCGCGGGAAAGCCCCAGCTTCTTCAATCCTTCTTCCACTGCTTCGTCAACGGTTTTTGCGGTAATTCTGACAGTTTTCATAGTTATTCCTCCGCTTTCCCGGAACTATCCCCGGCCTCTGCCGTCTTTTCAGCAGAAGCCGTTTTTTCTTTTTCATCACCGGCCTTCGGTGCTTCATCGGCTGCCGGTTTCTTTGCTACCTTTTTAATAATTTTTCTGCGGATAATCTTTTTCCTCTTTGTCTTAGCCACAGCCTCTTCATCGGTATGGACAGTGACTACGCCTTTTTTCGAAGGCCCGTTTATCATTTCCTTTCCCTTTTCCCCGCGGAACATGATAAGCTGCTGGAAAAACTGGTAAACATTGCTCACCACCCAGTAAATCACCAAACCGCTCGGAAAATGAAGAGACATCCAGCCGATCATGAGAGGCATCATGAAAAGCATCGTCTTTTGGTTGCCCGGCGCGTCTTTCGGCGTCGTCTGCCAGGAAACAAGGAACGTGGACGCGGCGGAAAGAACAGGCAGGATGTACGTGCCGTCTTCCGACGCTAAACTTTCAATCCAGAGGAAACCCGCATGGAGAGGGTCATAGTTGAATCCCTGTATCGCATAGTACATCGCGATAAGGAAAGGCATCTGTATGAGCAACGGCAGGCATCCCGCCATGGGGGACGCATTATGCTCTTTGTACAGACGCCCCATTTCCTGCCGCATCATGGCAGGATCATTTCTGTACTTCTTCTGGATTTTCTGGATCTCCGGCTGTATTGCCTGCATCGCTTTCATGGAACGGATCTGTTTCACCGCGAGGGGAAGCAGCAGCGTCTTGATGAGTATCGTCAATACGACGATAGCGATGACGTAATTGGGAAACCCGAGACCGGAAGTAAATTCATAACAAACCTGCAGGCCGATGCGCATCAGATCGGCAATCATGCCTACAATAGCCGAGAGTACGGGAATCTGGAACTCAGATCCGCCTCCGCCAAAGCCAAGATTCATAATTTCTCCTTATACGGCCTCTATTTCAGCCGCCTAAATGTTCCCGCTTTCTAAATTTCAAAAGCAGGATGAGACAGGAATGCAAAAACTCTGCTAAATTCATGGCGTGACAAGATAACAAAACGCGAAAGATAAAAAAGCGGCGCCTTATCAAAAGCACCGTATATTGCCTATCGGAAAAGCTTTATGGAACAGGGTCATAACCGCCCTTATGGAAAGGATGGCACTTCAAGATCCGCTTTAACGCGAGCCATCCACCTTTCAGCGCGCCGTATTTCTCCACCGCTTCCAGCGCGTAAGTGCTACAGGTGGGAGTAAAACGGCAGCAGGGCGGTTTCAGGGGAGAAACATATTTCCGGTAAAATCGAATAAGAACGATCAGCACCGTCTTCATCATGCCCCCTCCAGCATGCCCGCTTTACGCCACAGCGCAAGCAAAGCCTTTTCCGCTTCGCTATACGTCGCTGTCGTCAGAAAAGCGGCGGCAAGCAGTATGGCTTCATAATGGGAAGAAAGTTCATGACGATGGAGGCGGTAAACCTCTTTCATCAGGCGCCTTGCCCGGTTGCGCGCCACGGCATTGCCGATGCGCTTCGTCGTCACAAACCCGATCCGGACAGGTTCCCGTTTCGTCCTGACCACGTACATAAGTCCCGCGCGGTTGCTGAAACGCCGGCCGGACGAGTATATACGCCGGTAATCCCTGTTTTGCCGGATACGGAAATCACGGTGAAGCGGATACTTCTTCTCCTGCTTCGATTCTGACTCAGGCACTTAATACCTTTCTGCCCTTGGCTCTTCTTCTTTTCAGAACAATACGGCCGGCTTTCGTCTTCATACGGGCGCGGAATCCGTGGGTATGTTTTCTCCAGTGGTTATTAGGCTGGAATGTCATTTTTGCCATCAGTGAACACCTCCTTACTGCGTCCTGTGTATTCACACACCATAACATGCTAATTATAGCTAAACGGCCATCAGATGTCAAACGAAAACACTTCACACACTCCGCTTTTCACGAAGAAATCAGTACCGCATTATGACGCCTTATCGTTCCCCTCATTATGACACTCTCTCCTTCAATCGTCATTCTGAACGGTGGCAAAAATGCCTTGTGGGAAAAACGGAAAACAGGATGGTGACACGGAGTGAAGAATCTATTACCTCACTTTCCCCTCTTGATTCCTGATAAAGAAAAAAGGAAACGGTCTCCCGTCTCCCTTATTTGCCTTTCCGCATCACCTATTGCAGTGCGGACCCCTGCAAGCTTCCCGGTCATCACCGCTTCTCTCCGGAACACCGCAGACTCCCCGCTCACCGTTTTCTCCGATGGGACAGAGCTGTACGTTTTCATCCTGCGGCGGATTATCTCCGCCATCATACGCGGCAAAGCCGCTGACCATGCCGCCTGCAAGCAGTGCCGCGGCAAGTATTGTTTTCTTCCACATAAGAACACCTTCTTTCAAAGCTAAAGCTTATTCATATATTTATATATACCTATTATAACATACCCTGTATAGTGCCTTATTGACAGAGAACGGTCAGATGTCACCCGGAACGCAGCGAAAAAATCTGTACTCGTGGTGAGGAAGCCGGTAAAGTGTCATTCGGAGCAATAGATTCTTCACTCTGTGCCACTATCCCGTTTCCCATCTTTCCCTCAAGGCTTTCTTGACTCCGTTCAGAATGACAGCGGACGGCAAGGCGTCATCCTGAACGAATGCGAAGGATCTATACCCGTAGTGAGGCAAGCGGTAAGCTGTCATCAGAGTAATAGATTCTTCACTCCGTGTCGCTGTCCCGTTTTCTGTTTTTCCCACACGGCATTCTTACCCCCGTTCAGAATGACCGGGAAGGGAGAGAGTATATGGAGCGACAGAAATCGGCTGTTTGGGGGTAAAGCTGTAAGCCGACAGCTGGCAGCTAAAAGTGCTGAATGACGATTTTGGGAAAGCACGTCACTAACGATGGGAAATGGAAAACGTCATAATGACGGGAACCGAAAGACATCACCCAAAGCGACAGCGAAGGATCTGTTACTCGAATAAACAAAAGGAAACAGTCTGTTCCGAAGGATGGAAAACGTCCTACAAGCGGATGAAAACAGGCATTCCCGTCTAACAGCCGTTTTTTCGCAAAATAAAAGACCCCCGAAGAGGTCTTCTATTGTTAGCTTAAATTCCAAATTAGAATGCGTAGTTCAGTTCAACGCCCCATGTATTCGCGGGATTTTCCGCCTGGCTGTCATATGTTTTCGCGCCGAAGTTGTAGTAAGCGTCCAGTTCTACATTCTTCTGTACAGCAACACCTGCTTTTGCTGTCCAGAACTTCACGCCTGCACCATTGTCCCAGCCATATTCCAGCTGATCTGTCATATCCAGAGCGGAGTTGCCGAGGAGATAAGAGTTTTTGTCAGCTCTTACATAGTGGACACCGAGAGTAAAGCTGCCCGGCTTATTCAAATCTACTTCGCCATAGCTCAGTCCGGCTGTCCACAGATTGGCATGTCCGATATCATGATCGCCTCTTGTCTGGATGAAATCACCGTCAACCTTCAGGCCGGAATCACCCAGTCCGATGGTCGCACCGGCGCCCCAGGCATGGATATGCGCTCCCTTTATAGCAGGATTTACACTATTTCCATCAAGCCCCTGTACATTTTTGAGATAGAAAGCGGAAACCGTAGAGGATTCACCAAAGTGTCCTGCCAGTTTGCCATACCAAGACTCAATGGACGCGCTGTTTTCCCAATGATAATGATCCATGCTGCGCTCAGCGTCCTGGAAACGGCCATAACCGAATTCAGCGCCGAATTTGCCATTGTCATAGCCTGCTACGACGCCATCAAACCTTCCATCTTCATCCCAGAACACGCCGGTCTGGTCCAGCGCCACGCCCTGACGTCCGAGATCCATGTAGAAAGCGTCATTCGGTGTCCACCGCGCATGGATGCGGTCCATGATGGTATTGGCATTCTCACTGTTTTTGAAATTCATTTCAGATACGAAACGGCCGGAAACAACGACCTGGTCATTGACCTGGGCGTCCGCATTGATGCGCAAACGGCCTGTCCAGCTGTCTGCATGTGTCCCTGCTACGTTCGGTTCCAAGTTAAGGTTATGCTGGTACTGCATGCGGGCATCGCCGGACCAGGAAATGTTGCCCACTTTCTTTTCCAGGTTGCTTACGCGGACACCAAGGTTTGCCAGTTCATCTGCGTATTCCCCTGCCAGTTTGTCCAAGGTTGCTTTCTGTTCTGCATTCAGCTGGTCTTCGCGGGCCATCAGACGGGCAATAACCTGCGCCAATTCATAACGGGTCATGTTTCTTTCGCCTTTGAATGTACCGTCCGGATAGCCTTCTACAACGCCCTGATCGGAGAGATCGGACACTGCCTGATAAGCCCAGTCATCAGTGGATACATCAGAGAACGGATTGGCAGCGTATGCGGATACGCCTGCGGTGAGTGCAGCAACTGCTGCGATTGCGAGAATCTTTTTCATGATTCTTCCTCCTTTGAGAAAAAACTTTGTGTCCTTGCTCAGCAGGAATCAGAAAATCTCGCTCGAGTGACCGTGTTTCCTCTGCCTGTTTTCTGAATCCCCGCACTAAAAAAGAAGGACTGCCTTTTTAGCAACTTCAGTGTACCACAATTATTAGATTTTGACAAATTTCAGTCTTTTTATTTCTTAATTGCTTCAAACTTGAAATCTACGGTTCCCATACAAATGACTTAAAAGTATCTTACTATATATCTATAATACATATAATATGCAGTATGTGCTAAGCAGTATAGTTTCCTTTTCCTTCATTTGCGCAACAGATTCTTCGCTGCCACTCTGGATAACGTCTTATCGTTCGGTGTCATTCAGCACTTTTAGCTGACAGCTGACAGCTCACAGCTGATAACTTTTATCTTCTTACCGATTTCCCCACCACGGTCATAGATCCTTCACATTCGCTTCGGATGACGCCTTACCGTCCTTCGTCATTCTGAACGGGGGTAAGAATGCTGTATGAAAAAGCAGGGAAACGGCAATGTAGCACGGAGTGAAGAATCTATGACTCGGATGACATCTTACCGCTTTCCCCACCACGGTAACAGATCCTTCACATTTGTTCAGGATGACGATTAACGTTTTCTCTCATTATGACGCCTTACCATGGGTGCTACTTTATCGGCAGGCCCGAAAGTGGTTAGAATCCCGGCTGTACCGTCTGTTTAACGTCATTCTAAATGGGGATAAGAATGCTGTATGAAAAAGCAGGAAAGCGGAACGATGAAACGGAGTGAAGAATCTGTTACTTCGATGACAGCTTACCGTGAGTGCCGCTTTTATCAAAAGACGAAAAAACTGTCAGCTTACAGATGATAGAATCCGGCTATCCGTTTGTTTCCTTTCATAAGAAAAAGACTCTTTTCGGAGTCTTTTTCTTATTTTTGTATTTTCGTTTCAGAGATCTTTTTTCTTATTTCAGAAAATTTTTCATTGATTATTTTCCCCATTTTTTCTTTTGCTTCTTTGTCGGGATGAAGGCCGTCCGCCGCAAGATTTTCCGGCATGTCTTCATACATGGCAAAAGGCGCTGCCGTATCGATATGGGTCTGCGTCCGTATCCAGCCGTTCACTTTGTCAAATTCCGCTTTCCAGTTTTCTGCCGTCGGCTGGTGGTAATATTTCCAAATCCGATCCGGGGCGATCGGAGGAATGGTAAGCAGGACAGGCTCGATGCCGCCGGACCTGCATTTTTCCTGAAGAGCTTCCAAGTCAGAAATGACCTCTTCCGCCGTTCCCCCGCAGCGCAGATTGTTTGTTCCGCCCATAATGAGAAGGTACCGTACATGGAAAGGGAGGACATCTGCATCGAACCGCCGGAGAAGGTCCTCCGTTTTATCACCGCTCCGGGATATATTTATCGTAGGAAAATCAAGATAGTACGCATAATTGTAAGGCCAATCCGCCGGACTGTAAGACATCCTTCCGCCGCCGTGGCTGATACTGTCTCCAAGAATGCCGGTTTCCCAGTTTTCCGCGGGATCATTCACGATCTTTTCCGCTTCGCTCCATACACCTACAGGCCCGCCGTTTTCATCAAGACCGCGGACACGCCACCAGACCGTTCCCTGCCGCGGCAGCTCGTCAAAAAGTTCGGGAATTGTAACAATCCCCTGCGAAATGCGATGAACAGACGGTTCACAGCCGTCAGGATTCTCCGGTTCTTCATCAGTGATTTCCACTTCATAAGAAACCGCGTGGGGAATTTTCACAAAAGAATACGCCGGATAAAGAAGAACCGTACCATTCTGCTCATGGTATTTCACACGGATCTTCGGCGCGTACCGTTCCATTTCCTGCGCGGCCTTTTCCATCGGCACAGGCGCCGAATAGGCGGAAATGCTCTGCCCGTCCAGACCGATGGCTTTCACCTGGCAGCAGAGGATCCCCGGTCCGTCATAGCTGTCTGTAATTTCTTTTTCAATCATCACACTGTCACGGAAAACATGGCCGTCTTCATAAATCGGCGGGCGCATTTCTTTCCGTCCGAAATGCTGTGTCACAGGCACGATGCGGAAAGAATACCACACCGCGTCCGGATTCGCCGGCCAGCGGACAAAAAGAAGTTCCGGAGAAGCATCCGCCCCGGCAGCGGTCCACATAAAAGCAAAAAAGAAAAGAGAAATAAAAATCCTCTTCATTACAGTCCCCTTTCATTAAACCATGAAAGAAGTATAAGGGATGGAAGAAGAAATAACAAGAAAAAGAAATTTGCCCATCAAAAAAGAGCCCCCGCAGAGGAAACTCTTATCTGCCATAAAAGAAAAACACTCGCTGCCGGCAGCAGGAATGTTTTCTTTCTTCCCTTTTCTATTTTTACGCTTTTGTGGTTTTCGCCCTTCGTGATCTTTTGTCCTTCCGATTTACCGTTTCTTCCGCTTCTTTCACACCGGCCGCTTCCGTTTTTCCTGTGTGCTTTCTTTTCGGCTTTTCTTCCGCGGGCTTTTCCTCTGCCGGTTTTCCGGATTTTATTTTCCCTTTTTCAGATCCGGCCGTTTTAACTTTTGTTTTCTGTTTTGCCTTTTCTCTTCTCAGGCGCTTTTCATACAGGTGATACAGTTTATCCGCCAGACCGGCAATGATTTCTTCCCCTTCCACCAGATCCTTCCAGTAATTCGGAAGAAAATCTGCGCCGAAGCGGACACCTTCTATGGCTCCTGTCAGCGCTGCCGTAATCGGGCTGTTTCCATTATGGTTCGCCGCGGCGATGATCGCATCCACAGGATCATCCACGGCAAGAGCCGCATATACGGCTATCGCCAGAGCTTCATCTGCCTGATCGCCGCTTCCCAGAGAATGGATACTGTCGATGTATGCCCAGACATTCCCCTTCCCGGCAGGCTGGTCATTAGCCTGCTGCTGTGCCGCAGAAAGAAGTGTGGTAATGCTGTCGGTCCGATGGGTTTTATTCAAAAGCCCATGAATCCGTTCAATAGCCTTGGGAAGCGTCATTCCGTCAGCAAGGCAGGCAATCAGTGCCGATACCGCCCCTGCCGCATAGTAGGCGACAGGAGTCGAATGGGAAAAAGCCGCCGCCCTCACGCCGGCATTAAAAGCCGTCTTACTGTCGCCGGCATAAAGGAGCCCGATAGGTACCACTCTTGTCAGCGCGCCGCCGCCTTTGCTTTCATTTACCTTATTTTTCGTTGTCCCCATCGTTTCCCCGGAAAACGCATTCAAAAGACCTTCTTCCGGTTTTCGGCGGGCATGCATGAACTTTTCCCGCACAAGGCAGATCTCCCGTTCATGAGGCTGCCGTCTCATCCATGTGCGCTGCCCGCGCCGCGGTTCCTCCCCCGTCTGGCTGTAAAACCAGCGCATATAGCCGCGGTACAGCCCTTCTGCTTCTTCCAATTTCTTTGCATCTGTCCACAGAAGTCCGTCTACCGTGGCCAGTTCCATCTGCGTATTTCCCGTCACCGGCGCCAGATTTCCGCACTGCCCGTTCCGCACAAGCGTACGCAGGCCAAAGGGCCCGTACTTGTGCTGAATACGACAGACAGAAAGCTCCTGCAAAGGGTACCCCAGAGCATCTCCGCAGGCGCCGCCAATCATCGCGCCGCGGAACATTTCTATCTCCGTCATCTATCCTCCCTCAATCCCGCAAAACCTGATTCCAAATAAAAACACGACCAAAGAAATACGAAAACGGTTCTCCGCATTTCCAATACATAAAGAGGGAACTGCAAAAATTTCCGTAAACCCCAAAATTCACAGAAACACTGCTGAAAAATAAAAAATAACCGTTTTATATTTATGTATATTGTATCATAATTCACTGCTTTAATCATCTAAAGATACTTCTTTGGAAGGAAAAACGTCCTTTCTCCGTTTCATTTTTTCTGCCGTGGTTAACTTTCTTTTTTCCGCTCCATCCATTAAAATGTAAGTGTACTTTATTTTACAGAAAACGAGGTCACTATGAAAAGAATATTAATCTCATTATCCGCAGCATTCCTTCTTTCTTCCGGCATTTCCCAGGCAGCGGTTCCGCAGGGAGGATATTTCCTTGACAAGGACGGCGTTCCGCTCACGGAAGAAATGCAGACAAAGCCAAGTCTGAAAAGCAATCCCATGCTTCCTCAGAGCGGTGCCGTCCATGCCGCCATGGAATCCCTTCCTCATTCTTCCGCCACAGTCATCCGGATGACCGTCACGGAAGACGGGATCCCCGCCGATGCCGTTATCACCCAAAGCGCAGGATCCGTTGTTCTTGACGAATATGCCATGAGATGCGTAGAAGGCTGGCGCTTCAACCCCGCCAAACTGGGAGACAAGCCGGTGAGCGCTGCCGTATCCATTCCTGTACGCTTCCTTTCCATGATGATTTCCACACCTGCTGCTCCGTCCGACCGCCCGATGAAGAAGGCGTCTGCCGAAGTGAAAGAAGCCATAGAAAGAAATAACCATCCTGTGATCCGTGTTTCCGTCTACATCACGGCGGATGGAAAAACTGACGGCAAACCGAAAGCAGACAACGATGGAAATCTGCCGGGCAGCGATTTCAAAATCCTTTCCGGGTATGCGGAAAATTCCATAAAAGAATGGAGCTTCACACCGGCCGTGAATCCTGACGGAGAACCCATTCCCCAGGAATTGATTGTCTCGGTGCAGTTATAATATTTCTTTATATCCTATTTCAAAATCATATCCCGTTTTAAAATAAACCCCTTTTGCCGGCAAAGCATTGTCAAAAGGGGTTTTCACTGCAATAAAAAAATCCGCCGGTCTTTCGACTGATGGAAAATGGTGCGAGCGAAGGGACTCGAACCCTTATGCGCAAGGCGCAGGATCCTAAATCCTGTGCGTCTACCAATTCCGCCACGCTCGCATATTTTCTTATTATAGTTTGTAACGGAAACAGGGTCAAGAAAAGACCGGTAAAAAACCTTCTCCGCAAAAACAGAGAAGGCATCCTGCAGAAAAATTACTTTGTTTCATCAAGAACAGCTGTGCAGTGTGGACAGCGGGTCGCATCATCGGCAATGGGTTCTTTGCAGAACTGACAGGTGCGCGCCGGTGCGGCTTCTTCTTTCGGAAAAGCCCTGTTCATCTGGCGGATCACAAGGAAAATCACGAAAGCGATGATCAGGAAATCAATGATTGTATTGAAAAACTGTCCGTAAGCGATGACAGGCACGTTCATTTCTTTGGCTTCCGCCAGTGTAGCCACTGGTGTTTTTCCCAGATTGATAAACCGATTTGAGAAATCAACACCGCCCATAATCATTCCGATGGGCGGCATGATGACATTTTCCACCAGGGAAGATATGATCTTTCCGAAAGCGCCGCCGATAACGACGCCGACTGCCATATCGACCACATTGCCCCTGACAGCAAAATCCCTGAATTCTTTCATCATGCCCATCTTATTTCTCCTTTTCATTCGCAAATATATTAATTTTTTATACTATAGCACATCCTCATCTGCATTTCTACATATTTCTATATAGCTTTATAAAATTTCCGCGCTTCGATTGTTAATCTCCTGTTACTTTCTTGCTTGACAAATAATTGTCATCAAGATACAATAGAAGCGTAAACAGAAGAGACAGCCATTGGCCGTGGCGTTTCTGCTCATTGTTGCTTCTTACACAACCTCTATGAAAAGCTTCCTTTCACCGGGAAGCTTTTTTCGTACTGCAAAAGAGAGAAACCGCCCGGGTTCCCCTCTCCTTTCATCATAGATACGGATTCTTCACTGCCCAAAATAACGCTTAACAGTTCCGCCGCACCTGCAGCATCCCTGCGCTCATACCGTAAAAAGAATCTCTGCTTTCCTATTTCTGTCTTTTCTGATCGGGGGAAACATCCCGATTGCTCATCTGCCGGCATCCATCCGCTAAAAAACAGCGGATAAGCACCCGCTGCCTTTCTGATAACCGTTTTATTCCTTAATGAATGTATTTCCTGTCACTACAGGAACAGAGCGATCCTGCCGGACCATTTCTCCTCCCAGCGGATCGATGGCAGACGATACGGTAAGCATCGTGCAGAATGCCCCCCACACAAGAAGAACCGCCTTGTTCTCCTTCAATTCCGCCGTCATCCTTCCGAATAATCTTTTCATCGGCAGCCTGCCCCCTGCTGCGCCTCTTCTTTCTGATTCTGCCGGTGTATAATGATTGGCTGCTGTCATGAACTTCATCTCCTTTATCATCCGCTCTTGTACCATTTCCTTTTCTTGGCCTCATTATACCCACATGGGTATTTACATTCAATAATCATTTGCAAAATAAAGTCCATTAATGGACAATTCACGCAGATTGTACATTGAATGGCAAAATCAGTCATATGCCTGCACAATAAAAAACTCACAGCAGATCCGTGTCAAATCTCCATACACGAAGAGGCCGCCATGAGCTGTAAAAATTTCCGGCCGGAAAAATAAAATGAAACTTCACACCGGCAAGAACATTTCCTTTCTGTTTTTCACTTATTTCCCTTGTCCGTACGTCGCATTCGGACCGTGCTTTCTTTGGTAGTGCTCATCAAGGATGTATACGGGAAGCGAGGCCGAAGGATTCAATAATTTTGTTTTCAGCGCCATTTCCGCCGCAGTCTCCATGACGACCGCATGGTACACAGCGTCCGCCGCGTTTTTTCCCCAGGCAAAAGGCCCGTGGTTCCGTACAAGGGCACCGGGCACGGCAAGCGGCTCGTATCCGCGGCAGCGCACGGTTTCTATAATGACGGCACCCGTATTTTTCTCATAAGCGCTTTTCGTTTCTTCTTCCGTAAGCGCCCTTGTGCAGGGGATATCCCCATAAAAATAATCCGCATGGGTCGTACCGAGGGCAGGAATATCGAGTCCCGCCTGGGCAAAAGCTGCGGCATTGACGGAATGGGTATGTGTCACACCGCCGATTTCAGGAAACGCGCGGTACAGCGCCAGGTGGGTCTCCGTATCGGAAGACGGTTTCCATTTCCCTTCCACTGTTTCTCCCGTCTCCACATCGACTGCTACCATGTCGCCCGCTGTCATGCTCTCATAAGGCACACCTGACGGTTTGATGACCATAAGGCCTTTCTCCCGGTCGATACCGCTCACATTCCCCCATGTATAGATCACGGCACCCCGTTTCACAAGTTCCAGATTGGCGGCACACACCGCCTCTTTTAACGTCTCCAGCATAGAACCCTCCTGCTTTTTCTTTTTAATAACAGTACAAGACCACACCCTGTTATTTTATGATTTACGCTTTACGGTTTTTACCAATTCTTCCATAAATTTCTCTCCGCCGCTTCGGATGACGATTAACGTTCCACTTATTATGACGCCTTTTCTCCCAATCGTCATTCTGAATGGACGCAAGAATGCCTTGTGGGAAAAATGGGAAACGGGACAGTGACACAGAGTGAAGAATCTATTACTTTGAATGACATCTTACGGCTTTCCTTACCACGGTAACAAATCCTTCACGTTCGCTTCGGATGACGTTTAACGTTTCCCTCACTACAACAGCAAATCCTTTGCTGATGTTTCGTATGACACCTAATGGAAAATATGCTTCGGCTTTTAACTCACAGCTAATGGCTAATGGCTAACAGCTTATAGCTGACAGCTCACAGCTGATAGCTTTTATCTTCTTCCTCCAATCGTCATTCTGAACGGTGGCAAGAATGCTTTGTGGGAAAAACGGGAAGCAGCAACATGACACCGAGTGAAGAATCTATGACTCTGATGACATCTTACCACTTTCCTCACCACGGGCATAGATCCTTCACATTCGCTTCGGATGACGATTAACGTTCCCCCCATTATGACGCCTTTTCTCCCAATCGTCATTCTGAATGGACGCAAGAATGCTGTTCGAGAAAAACGGGAAACAGCAACATGACACCGAGTGAAGAATCTATGACTCTGATGACATCTTACCGCTTTCCTCACCACGGGTATAGATCCTTCACATTCGCTTCGGATGACGTTTAACGTTTTCCTCACTACAACAGCAAATCCTTTGCTGTTGTTTCGTATGACACCTAATGGAAATCATATGCTTCGGCTTTTAACTCACAGCTAACGGCTCACAGCTCACAGCTGATAGCTTTTATCCTCTTCCTCCAATCGTCATTCTGAATGGACGCAAGAATGCTTTGTGAAAAAGCAGCAAAGCAGCAATATGGCACGGAGTGAAGAATCTATGACTCGGATGACGCCTTACCGTCTTCCTTATCACGGCAATAGATTCTTCGCCGTCGCTCTGAATGACGCCTTACCACTTTCCCCACCACGGGTACAGATCCTTCACATTCGCTTCGGATGACGCCTGACCGTCAGCTTATCCTCAGTCATACAAAAATACGGTACCCATCACATCTGACGAGTACCGTATTTTATGTTTCTTAAGTTATTTCCTTACCCTTGCTTTCCATTACGCTTTCGGGGAAATATGAGAACCATACACATCGCGGTAATCATTTTTCGCCTTATCGTCTTCACTGTTGACACGGACACGTTCTACCTTGTTTCTGTCATTGTCCTTGCCGGAAATGCGGTCGACACGGATACGATCCAGACGGATCTGGCGGAGTTCCGGTTCGAACTCATTCATGGCTCTATCCATATTGTCATCTACCGGCGCTCCATTCTTCAATGCACGATAGAACATCGCCGCAAATTCATAGCGGGTCATGGAACGGTCACCCTTGAATTCACCGTCCGGATAGCCTTCGATGATACCGTTTCCTGCCAATGTAGCCACATATTCATAAGCCCAGTGGTTTTCCGGCACATCGGGGAAATCCTTCTTCTTACCCATATCCAGGATGCCAAGAATAGAATTCATCTTCTGCTCCATGGTATCCAGGCGTTTCTTCAAGTCCTTGTTCTCATCACGGAGATCGACGATTTCTTTTGCCATGGCTACTTTGGATGTGGATACATGGTTGCCCTGTCCCAGCTTCACGCTAACTCCGGCATTCACCATGTTTTCACCGGCACCGAAGGAACCGCCCACGCTGAACATGGTATCTTCATTAGGGCGGTAGAATGCGCCTACCGATACGGCATGAGCATCTTTGTAGTTGCCGTAGCCGGCTGCGAAATCCCACTTATCATCCGGGTCGAAATCAAGGGGATGAAGGGCTGCCAATGCTGCAGCGCCCGCTCCTACACGGTTCACACGGGTTCCCAGTTCGCCTACTTTATTGGTTACATTTTTGATATCCTGCGAAGACGCGATGCCGGAAACGGAATAGGTGCTGCCGTCATTACGAGTGAAGTTCAACGTATCCCCGCTAAGTGAAGCAGATGATGTATAGCGGTCCTGCAATCCGGTGACGGTTGCTGTCGTTCCATCACTGTTTGTCAGCGTAGCAGTACCTGCACCGTTCGAGGCATAGGTCGCCGTGCCGCCGGTTACTACCGTATCCTTGGCATTGATCGTGTATATAGCATGTCCGTCCCCAGGATCTGCCGTCTTATTCACCGACGTAATATTCGTCCCGGCCCTTACTTCTGTGGAAGCAGCCGCTACGATGGATGTTTTTGCTTTCCTCAGCTGCGCTACATTGACAGCATCAGTATCATTTGTGCCGGCTGCAACTCCGGTAATCTGGCGGGTGATACCTTTGGACGTATCGCCTACGGAAACAGCTGCTTGCGTAGATTTCCATACCGAAGATGTATCCGTGGAATTCGTACCTGTTCCGGGATCATAGCCCGCAACGCCTTTATCCACGGACGCCACAGAACCTGCGCCAAGCGCTACACCGCCTTCTTTGGTCACGTTGGCTTCACTGCCGATGGCTACAGCATTCTTGACACTGGTACTGGTACCGGTTTGAGACGAACCGATGACAACGCTGCCGTCGGCACCTGTCAGTGTTCTCTTATCCCCAAAGACAACAGCGCCATTTGTATTGGTCACATTATTTTCAGAACCGATGACGGAGACGTGATTGATATTAGTCGCTGTATTATTATAACCGGTGATCGAGTTGTAGGTACTCGGACTGCCACTGGTACCGGTCACGGTATTGTTAACGCCAATAATGGATGTTTTCTGGGTATAATCCGCTTTGTTGCCACCGCCAATAGCTAAAGTGGCACCGCCACTTTTAGAACCTGTAATCGCAGTTCTCAATTTATCAGCAAATTCTTTTGCAGAAGAACCACTATCAGATGGTGCAGAAATATTGGTGATGGAATTGGTAATTTCATTGCCGGCACCGTAAATGAGAGATCCATTGGAATTAAAGGTGCGGTTTGCCACACCGGTAACAGTATTAGCGATACCAGCATAACGATTATTTGATGTTTTCGATTCAATACTATTCAAAGAACCTGTAATGGTGGCTCCTAAATTCTTTACCGGATTTGCCAGTCGTCCACCGTTATACTCGCTGGAAATAATATTATAGACACCGGTACTTGTCGTAAAAGCGCCATTGCTGAAACTGTTGGCACCGATGGTGGTGGCATAGACATTCAACGCGTCTGTCCGCGTAGAAGCGCTGTCTACCGTGGTATCCCCCAGTGCGCCTTTGTAATTATGTGAACCGATCATCGTACTACCGGTACGGGCAAAAGTATTATCACCGATAGCAACACTGCCTACGACCTTCGTCGGATCAGCCGGTATTCTTGCTAAAGATAACCAACTTCCGCTAAATGTTGTCTGTCCAAAGGCAAAGCTGGCTTCTCCGCCGCCAGCCATATTTTCTACTTTTGCATTTTTGCCAATGGCAATGCTGCCGCCTTGGCTGGCATAGTTATTGATATTGGCTCCGTTACCTATTGCAACATCACCGGTTGCAGCACTAGCACCATTAGAATAACCAATGCCAGCTCCTTGCCCAATTGCTACGTTTTCTACTTTCGGAGCGCTACTCCCCGTACCAATAGCAATCCCCGGGCCATTACCTGCCGGGTTGGTCGCCGGTGCGGCATCAGCCGTGTATCCACCCATGAGGACTCCCATCCCCACAGCTGCTGCCAGAGCGGCTTTCACCGCTTTTCCCGAAGCGCTTTTCGTGTGGCTTCTTGCCACTTCAGAAGTGACTACATAGGCATGTTTTGCCTTACTCCATACGACCTTGTAAATTTTGTTCATACTTTCCTCCCAATTTAAAGAAAATAAAAAATATAAAAGAGCTGTCATGCTTTCTCCTTCGTACTCCGTCTCACCTCTCCCTGTCACACAACCGGTTTCAGATTTTAACAGACAAATTCCGCAGGTTACACAAAACTGCTTTTCTAAAAATTAAATATTATAGCAGAGAATTTATCTTGTTTCCACTTTTTTAAAAACTATCACGAATAATTAAGAAACAAGGTTAGTTGTAAAATGAAATCAGACACTAAACCGCAACAGCAAATCGGGCAGTTACACAAGAAAACATTTCATTCCGTATTCTTCATCCCGCTCCCGCAAGTGAGTATCCCCAGAGCTACAGCATCGATGATGATCACAACTTCATGCGCCGCTTAGCGTCTTTGAAATCGGCGCCTTACTAGATCCGCAGGGCAAGACACTTCATTTATTTTCGAAATCGTTCATCTGCTTTCTTTATAGAAAATAGAAAAATCATGCCTCCTGAATTCTATCGCATATTCATGGAGGCATGATTTCATACTACACGGAAATTATTTTACAGGATTATCTGTTGTGAATAATACGTACGCGTTCGATTGTCGGCTGTCCTGCTTTGTTCTGTGCAATCGTGTCCACACGGAACCGCTCCAATTCAGGTTCAAATTCCTTGAGCATTCTGGCAGGTACTTCGAATCCTCTCTGCATCGCACGGTATACGATAGCACCGAATTCATAACGTGTCATCATACGGTCGCCGCCAAAGTTTCCGTCCGGATACCCTTCGATGATATCGTTCCCCGCAAGGGTGGCGATATACTCGTAGGCCCAGTGGTTTTCCGGTATATCAGGGAAGAGCTTGATCTTCATCGGATCCAGCGCCTGTCCCTGTACGACCTGGCCGAGCGCGCTGCGGAGCTGTTCTACTTCATTGCGGAGGTCTTTGATCTCTTTCGCCATTGCCACTTTTGATGTGGATACATGGTTGCCCTGTCCCAGCTTCAAGCTGACGCCGGCATTCACCATATTTTCTCCTCCGCCGAAGGAGCCTCCCACGCTGAACATGGTATCTTCATTGGGGCGGTAGAATGCTCCTACCGCTACCGCATGGGCGTCTTTGTAGTTGCCGTAGCCGGCTGCCACATCCCACTTGTCATCCGGGTCAAAGTCCAGTGGATGGAGGGCTGCCAAGGCGGCTGCCCCTGCACCAACTTTGTTCACGCGGTCTCCCAGCCTGCTGATGCTCTGGTTTGTCTGGAACAGCTGGGAACCGTTCACCGCGTCTTTGCTGGTCGGGCTGATGTCACCAGGCGCCACATTGGTAATCTTCTTATCTCCCGCATCTACACCATTTTTAGTGATAGAAGGACCGTTATTAATGGTCAACCCGTTATCATTGATCGTGGTATCTCCTGTCTTGACAGTCTTGGCATTCACCGTATCGGAATTTACCGTAGTGATATTTCCTGTATCGGCAGTAACTGTCTTTGTCGTCACAGTCTCCAAACCTTTCAGGTCTTTGGCCATGCGGACTTTCAGGTTGTTATTGCCGTCGGATACGACGCCGAGATTATCTTCTGTCGTCAGTTTGTTTGTGTCTGTAATGCCTCCGACTACGTTCACCTGTTCGTTCAGTTTCTTCTTGATGACAGCTCCTGTATCACCGCCATACTTCATGCCGTCGTCCAGGGTCGCAATGTCATGCTGCTTCCCGTCTTTTTCTTCAATAACAAGGCGGGTGATATTTGTCCCGTCAACGCCCGGTTTCCCATCACCGCCTTTAATCGTGGCGCCGTCTTTTCCATCTTTGCCGTTGATGGCAAGGCTGTCCGCTTTCAGGTTCTTATCCAGGCCGACAATCATCTCGCCGTTACCGTTCACCATGGTTTTGATATTGGATGAATCGTATTCCGCATCTGCCTTCGTACCGGTGCCCTTGATGGTCATGGTTTCATTCAGCTTTTTAGCTACGGTACCGGTATTCCCTGCAAACTTGAGCCCATCATCCATGGTGGCCACTTCATGAGTAACATGGTTCTTATCTTCATAAACGATACGGGTCATGCCATTCGTCCCGTTATGTCCGTCCGTGCCATCCACACCATTCTTTCCGTTGGCGGATTTCATGGTGAGACCGTCCTTTCCGTCTTTGCCATTCATACCGATAGAACCGTCTTTGCCGTTGATCACTACGGCAGAGCCATCTTTACCGTTGACTCCGATGGAGCCGTCTTTGCCGTTCGCGCCTTTTTCACCAAGATTGATGTTATCTTTTACATTGACTTTATACGGATTGGCTGCTGTTCCGTCGCCTTCAACGGTGGTATTCTTTCCGTCTACCAGCTTGGTCGCATTAGCTGCGATCTCGTCTTTCAGCTGATCTACATTGACCGCATCTGTACCGGCCGTACCTTTTGCCACATTATGGATCTGGTTGCCGCCATTATTCAGTCCGTCCGCGGTCAAAGAAACATTCGTCTTCCCGGGTCCCGGTGTTTTCGGCGTAATGGTGATACCGCCGGCGGTGACCTCCGTCTTGTTCCCGGCACTGTCTGTCATGGTCGTACCGGCTCCGTTAGTTACCGTCGTATTTCCTGCCGCGTCTTTTGTCGTCACGCTGTTGACATTAATATCATCTTTCAATGCCACTTTGACCTTGCCGCCCTCAACTTTGGTGGTAATATTTTTTCCGTCACCTACGACTTCCACATCGCTGCCAAGATCTTTATGTACTTTTTGTCCATCTTCCGCCTGGATACCGAAGCCCTTTTGAATAAGGCCGGAAGACTGGTCCTTCAGCTGGCTGACATTGACCGCATCCGTATCGGCTGTGCCTTTTTCTACATTATGGATCTGGTTGCCGCCATTATTCAGGCCATCCGCGGTCAAAGAAACATTCGTCTTCCCGGGTCCCGGTGTTTTCGGCGTAATGGTGACACCTCCGGCGGTGACTTCCGTCTTATTTCCAGTGCTGTCGGTCACAGTCGTACCGGCTCCGTTAGTTACTGTCGTATTTCCTGCCGCGTCTTTTGTCGTTACGCTGGTCAGATCTTTCAGCTCTTTAGCAAGTTTGACGTTGAACTTATTATTCGCCGCATCGGCTACCACGCCGATATTGTTATCACTCAGCTTACTACCGTCAGCGCCGCCCAAGATGGACATCGCCTGGTCAGATCCCCGTTTAACCACATTGACGTCTGCCGCGCTTGTCGCGCCGATAGTGGAATTGTCTCCGCCAAAACGGAGCGGACGGGTCATGGTATAGAGCTGGCTGCCATTAACCGCATCCGTACTCTGCGGAGCAACCAATCCGGCCGCCACGTTCTGAATACGGCGTTCCCTGCCTTTGGCTCCTACCGTGACAACACCTGCCGGTGTGCCGCCTGCATAGACATAGGTACCATCACTGTTATAAACCGCCATACCTTTTGTAGACGCGCTGTCTGCCACATAAGCGGAGCCGCTCCCCAGATATACGGAATTCCCCATGGTGGCATTCACGTTGCTGCCCAGTATCTGGGTATTAGACAAATCAAGCGCTTTATTTGATGTGTCTATCTTATTATTATTCCCGACGATCTGGACATCCGTAAGATTCTTTGTATTATTTTTTGCCTTTACCATGTTCTTGGAACCGGTAATCGTGATACCGGATACCTTGCCGGCATCATCCTGCGTCGTTGTATCCGTATCGCCGCTGACTGTATTATTATTCCCTGTCAGCATGATATCCGTTAGCCCTGTTGCCGTTTCTTTTTTGACAATGTTGCTGTTGCCGGTTACTCTGTTATTCTCACCGTCCAACGTATTTTCATTTCCAAACACACCGGAATTGACCGCCGTGATATTTGAACCATTGCTTGCTACCGGAGTTGTGGGAGCACTGTTCCGTGCGCCGATGACATATGTCCCTGCCCCATTGACAGTGTTGGCCGTACCGATTGCGCCGGAAGATTCTCCTGTAGCACTTGCCGTTGTACCTATAGCCAAAGCATCATTCGCCAATGCGTGTGCCCGATCACCCAAAGCTGCCGCGCTCCGGCTGTTACTCTTGGCTTCACTGCCTATTGCTACTGCTTTATCATCAGAGGCTCCGGCGGCATAACCGATAGCCACTGCCTTATCCACACTCGTTCCGCCATTCTTTATGGTGGTAACGGCACGGGTACCCATGGCAATAGAATGATTCCCTTCCGACTGTGCTCCTGCACCAATGGCCATATTGTATTTATAACCGGAAGCCGCCACAGTCTGCGTAATGGTAGGTGTACCGCCATTTATTTCCTCATAGCCGGTTCCCAGGGCGATGCTGCCTTCTCCCTGTGCCTCCACATTATTCCCAATGGCCGCGCTGCGTTTTTCCAATGCTTTGGCGCCGACGCCTGCTGCCATAGAATCTTCGCCGGCAGCCCCGTCATTATTGTAATTATTCGCACTTGTGGACTTCACAGAGTAATAATGAGTCTTTGCCTGATCCACTGTTTCGTTCAACTGATTAACATTAACTGCATCTGTTCCCGATGTACCTTTAGCCACATTGTGAATTACGGTTCCTTTATTATTGGTATTCTTTAAAGTGATACTCTCTCCCTGCCCGGTAGTTACAGTATCATAGTAAACTCCTGTAGCCGTCGTACTGGTGATACTGGCATTCACCTGCCGGACCGTTTCATCGATGGATTTCTTCAGCTGTGCCACAGTGACGGCATCCTGATCCTGCGCGCCATCCGCTACATTCGTAATACGGCGCAATGCTGCTGCCGTACCGACCGAAACACCTGTGGAAGGAGCGGCAGTCCCTGTCAGATAACCAGTACCGCTGATCATGGCCGCGCTGGCTTCCGAACCATTACCGATGGCAATGTTCCCGCCGGAAGCTTTTGCCCCTTGTCCCAGCGCCATGCTGGCCGCGTCTTCCGCCAATGCATTAAAACCGGCAGCTATGGATCCATTTCCTGCTGCCTGCGCATGAAAACCAAGCGCTAACGCGTCATCAGCGGCTTTCGTATCACTGCCGACTGCTGTCGCCTGGAGGCGGGACACCAGGGTAGCATTCTTATTGGCATTATATCCGATGGATACATTTTTCCCGATAGAAGGGTTACCGGCAGTACCTATATTCGTCCCTGCCTCTACACCAATGGCAATATTATAATTGCTGGATACATTTCCGCCCGCCTTGGTGCCGATGGCAATATCATGCTGTCCATCCACATTTTGTCCGGCTTCGTCACCAATAGACACATGCGAGCCCTTCGTTCCCAATACATCACCAATCATGCCCTTACCGGCACCAATACCGACAGACACAGATCTGCCGGCTGCCGCGCCGGCCTCATCACCAACAGCAACAGAACTGGAACCGGCTGTCTGACTGGCATTCCCAATAGCAACCGCATTTTTTCCTTTTGCTTCCGTTCCCTGACCAACAGATACGGCATTTTCTCCTTCGGCCACAGCAGAAGTACCGGCTGCCAGACTGTTCTTGCCTTTAGCAGCCGCTTCTTTGCCGATCGCCGTTGCGGCTTCCTTACTAGCCTGGGCACTTTCGCCAACAGCAATCGCACTATGGCTGTTTTTGGCAACAAAAGCACCGTGCCCGATAGCTGTCGCATTATTAGAAGACACCGTCTTTGCCGCTGTTCCAATCGCCATACTGTTGTTATTAACTATACGATTGCCACCATCATTTTGAACAACCGCTCCATCTCCCAACGCAATAGAAGAATTACCACGGGCATTGGCTTTATTCCCGACAGACACACTATTCTTGCCGCCGCCGACAAGTACGACCGTGCTGTCTCCATCCGGTGTCATACCGCTGACAGCACCGTTAATTGCCCCATGGCCGATGGCCACGCCATTTACTGCATTAGAAACGTTTCTGGAAGCATGCCCTACCGACACGGAATCTTCGGCTTCTGCTTTGGCCTCTACCCCCATTGCCATCGCATTATCTTTGGTGGCTCTGGCCTGCGTCCCTACCGCGACAGCATCCGAGCCAACAGCTGAAGCATCTGCCCCCGTGGAATTGGCACGGAAATACTTAATCCCCGGTTTTGTAGCATCAAGTCCCAGGCTATTTGTCAGTGCTGTGAGCGTGTTGATTTTTAATGTATTATTGCTGATATTGCCGGCGTTTGTGCTGATATTGGTAGCATTCGTACTGATATGGGTAGCATTATTGTTGATATTACCGGTGTTGGTATTCACCTGCGTACTTAATGTAGCCAAATCACCCGTCGTGGCCAGCCCGGTCGTTGATATGGTAATCGTCTTGGTTGCCGGATCCTTAGTTACAGTGACATGGGTACTGCCGTTCAATGTATCCCCATCATTGACTGTAGCCGCCTCACTGCCGACAAAACCGCCAAAGCCCAGCATCGCCGTTAAAACCGCAGCCAGCGCAGATTTATATGCTTTATTCCCCTTATTTTTGCTGCTGACGGCAATTTCTGGAACTACCACATAACTGTTCTTCACTTTGCTCCAAATGACTTTGTAAATTTTGTTCATATAACCCTTCCTCTCTACATACCCAAAAAATATAATGCTATATCAAAAATTTATTTATATGATCCGGCAGATCTCCTACACCTCCTTCTATACTTCTCATCATATTTACCAGCCTTTATAAAAACACAAGATTTTTCACTGATGAATATTTATCTACCAGTTCAGTGCCATTTCATTCATATAATGTAAACAGCTGTGCTCTTAATTTTTGCAATAACAGTACAGCTGTCCTTACTTTAATTCCAAATGCCTTTATGAATATGATTCATATATGAATATGATTCATATCAATATTTCTTAAGAATGGAGATGAATTTCGGAGCGATCGATTATTTCCAAGGCATTCCTAAAAAGCTACCTTATTCTCCATATTTCTGTTCAAGTCCACTTTAATAAAAGAGTTTCCTTATTTCCCGTCATGTGTATGTCGTTACATACTGTAACAGCATACATACAAAATGGCCCAATCATATAATTCTAAATTTCAAATCGACTCCCAAAAAAAAAGCTTCTCCAACGGCATATCCGTTTTTAGAATCATTTTAATCTTCACAGCCTCCTTAAAATTAATTCCATGACGGTTTTCCATTTTCAACAGCAGCATTTCCTGCTTGATCCCCATTTCTTTTGACAATTCTTCAAGGCTCATCTCCTGTTTTGCCAATTCTGCCATCAGATTTTTATACACGTTCCTCTCTCCCTTTAATTTGAAATTTCAAATTATTATATCATTATAACTTTTTATTACTAAAAAATCCACATCCCACTCCTGATTCATTGAAATTTCGATATTATTTATGTAAAATCAACAGTAAGGAGGCGATTATGACAAAAGAGGAATATTTGAAAGGGCTGATCCTCCAACGATGGACACTGAAAGATTTCGCCGCAAAAATCAATATGCCATATGGAACTCTATATTCCATTCTGAAGAATGTAGATGGCGGATCCATGTACAATATAGTAAAAATCTGCAGTGGTCTGCACCTTTCCACTGACGAACTGTCTCAGATAGGAAAGCCCCGGAATTATATCCTGCAGGAAGATAGAAGTACGTACAATACAAAAGAACTACCGGATCTGAGATCCATCTTGAGCAGCACATTTCTCTTCAATGGAACGAAGTATACTCTCTCAGAGGAAAAACAGGATATGCTGTCTCAAATCATTCAAGCTGTACTGAGCGAAAAAACATAGTAGATCCCGTATCGCACTTTTCTCGGAAAATAACGGAATTACCAGCTTATTTTATCTAAGCGGGCAGGTGTAAACACACATAGCACTTCCACATCCATTTCCTATGTATTCATACATTTACTTTATCGATGTAATTATTTGTTTTCTGCCTTATCCAGCGGTTGGGGGGCTGTACCATGATTTCCGCATAGCATTATAAAAGAATCACGGGCAATAAGCTTTCCACAAATAGACGCACCCCAGGCGTCAGAAATATATCTTCGCAATACAAAAACGTTCCTTCCCGGATATATAATCAGGAAGAAACGTTTTTGTTTTTATACCTTGCATATATGCAAGCATCCCCCAGGTGTAAGTGAATTATTCTTACCGTCAGAACTGGTTGTGTCAATAATTTTTCGCAAATTCAGAAATACCATCGGTAATGGATCAAATCAACCGGTACTTTCCTATTTAGAAACTCCCCTTCTTTAGAAAGCAAAGTTTGAGGCAAATCAAGCCGGCGCCTTTCTTGCCAATTCAGTGCACTTATTATTATGCGCCCGATGACCAACGAAGCCGAAACGGATACTCGCATGCCAAGATGATTCAACCCGTAAAAGAATATTTAGCTTATAGCTGACAGCTCACAGCTGATAGCTTTTATCTTCTTACCGGCTTCCCCACCACGGTGACAGATTCTTCGCTGGCGCTCAGAATGACGTTTAATGTTCTCTGTCATTATGATGCTTAGCGTCCCTCCCTCATTATGACGCCTTACCGTCTGCTGTCATTCTGAACGGGGGCAAGAATGACTTGTGGAAAAGACGGGAAATGGTAATGTGACACAAAGTGAAGAATCTATAACTCTCATGACTCCCTACGGAGTTCTTTCTATTTATCTCCTCACGGTGGCAGATCCTTCACGTTCGTTCAGGATGACGTTTAATGTTCTCTGTCATTATGATGCTTAGCGCCCCTTCGTCATTATAATTCCTTACCGTATCCCGTCATTCAGAACGGAGGTAATAATACTTTGTGGAAAAAACGGGAAACAGCAACATGACACAGAGTGAAGAATCTATTACTTTGATGACATCTTACCGTCTTCCTTGCCACGATAGATAATTTCTGTCACTCCATATACCTTCTCCCTTCCCGGTACGCGTTTCCTACCGCGTCACCGAGAGCAATATATTTCCCGCCGGCCGGATCAAAGGTAATCGCCTGTAATTTCTTCACGTCAATCTTTCCATCGGTCAGAATGTTCTCATCGGCCAGAATATTCACGATATCCCCAACGAAATGGTAATCCTCGCCCACCTTCGTCACCTTGGACACTTTACACTCCAAGGTCAAAGGAAATTCCGAAAGCACCGGCGCGTCCACAAACTCGCTCTTCACCGCATGAAGTCCGGCGCGCACCACCTTATCGGGTACACGATTTCCTGACACGATCCCCAGATAATCCGCTTCCGCCATCGTGGAAACGGTCGCCATGCTTACGGTAAAGGCTTTCTTTTCCAATAGATTCGCCACGGTCTTATGGGTATGGTCCAGCATGAATCCCACCCGGTTCGTATCATAAATCCCGCCCCACGCCGCCACCATACCGTCCGCCGTTCCGTCCGCGCCATAAGAGGCAATCACAAGCACCGGCTGCGGGTACAGCCAGGTATTCGGTTTAAAATTCTTTTTCATGATGAATTCTCCTTGTTTTTAATTAATAGGTTTTAAGAACTGTCTCTTTGATGAATAGTAATGTGTACCAACAAACCATCCAAACGATGAAGTAGTTAATTCATTTTTAGAATTTTTCAATAAGCAACGATAATGGAAAATTATTTTTGTTTCCGTGAAATTCACTGTTATGGATTCTATATTTTCCACTAAAGCCCTAGTCCATAACATAAGTTTACAACCATTTTCTTCTATTGAATCCTCTATCTCATTTTTCCTTATATGAAACTTATCTCGTTGTGCTTTATTATTGGTATCCGTATACTTAACAGTAATTTCTAATTCTTCTTCCAACTCAGACAAATTAGGCAACCTGTAACATAAAAATGAATTATAGTCATTATCTTCTATTTCATCTAATAGATGATTGAAATTAATACTATCTTCTTTTTTATATTTTTCAAAATATGCACAATTTCGAAAAGTACGGGCAGATAACATTTGGGAAATCTTCCATGAAGTCACTGCCGCATCAATAAATTTATCAGGAATAAATTTATTGGGATAAAATAAACTTTTACTATCAGGAAACTCGACTATCTTACCGACCGTCTCGTTACTTTCAAGGATTCTTCCTATTAAATTAGCCGGCCGGAAAATAAAACAACACAACTTTCCACATAATTTATAACATTTACAACACACGTATAGTCCAATAATCAGAAGAATAACTATACCCCAGCTTTTTATTATAGCAAGCTCTGATTGAATAGTATTGTAAATCAAGGTGACAATCACTAAAACAATAAAAGCTAAAGCTCCCGTTAAAATTAATATTTTAAATCCTTGCACTATTTTTTTACTATACTCTAGAATATATTGATATTTATTTTGTAGTTGCTGATACAGTTCAAAATTATATTGATAAGCAGACAATATTAACAAGATTTTCTCTCTATTCCGTTTATATTCATCAATATCGGTAGGAGTATAAAACACGCAGTCACATAAATCATTAAGTTTCTTCGCAAGAACACCTTTACGTCTTTCGAGCTCAATAGCGGGAAACATTGAGACTAAAGCTAATGTTGTTATAAAAATTGAGCTAAGGCTAAGTAAAAAAGTTATCCCCATATAAGAACCATCAAATACATTAAATCCTATATCTATCATATATTTCCCTCCACTCAATACTTTGCCACCGCTTCTTTTCTGTCCCTCAAATGCTTCTCCTCCAGCACCTCGTAGGCCGCCGTTTTGTCTATAATCCGGTGCATGAGCGTGTCCATTTCACTTCCTTTCGTGTAATCCGCCGGTACATAGTAGCGGATACGTTCGTCCCGGATCATCCGGCACACCGTATCTTTACTGGCTGCATTTTCCAAATCGTAGACGCCGACGGAATGGCCGCCCAGTGAATTGACAAGGCGCATACAGGGGATATCCGTGGCACTGTCGCCGATGTATACGATATTTCTGAACGGGACGCGCAGCTCGCCTTCTACGAAGTGGTCATTCACCGCATTGTCATTGATATCCAGGATTCCTTTCTCTATGCGGAAAAGGAACTGCGTCTTATTCGTGTAATTGATCACCTGCGCCGGCCAGCAGGGTTCTCCATGCTCATTGTAATAAAAGGAACTGGCGTAAATATGGGTGAAATCTTTCGCGATCGCCGTTCCCTCTATGATCTCCCGCAGGCCGGAGGAAATAATGTAATGCTCCACAAGAATGCCCCGCCTTTCCCCGTAAACATTGATCCGGCGGAACCATCCTTTAATGCCGTCGTACAACCTGACTTTGCCGCCGTACTGTTTCAGCCGTTCCTTGTTCAGTATTTCTTTCCCTCTGGCGCTTTGAAGCATTTTATACATGTACGCCAGATTTTGATCCATGCAGTGGTCTTCCGCCAGCCGGTTCGATTCCGCCCAAAAGCTGTCCACGTCATAATCCACGGCACGGATATATCCGTCCTGCATATTTTCAGGGGAAAGCGTCCGGTCGAAATCATAGCAGACCGCCAGCACAGGCCTGCCCTCTATTTCCCTGCGCGCTGTTTTCACGATGTACACTTCCTTTCTGTCCGTATCTTTTAAGATCATTATACTGCAATACAAAAAAGAGAGCCCTTTAAAACAAGACTCTCTCACTTTTCATATAAATATTTTACCCGCCGGTTAATAAACGAATTGAGTCCATGCCCCTGCGCCGCCAGACGTTTCATTTCCTCCACATTCTCCCGTCCGGCACTTTCGTAAGAATAGCGATACACACTCTCCGTATCTGCAAATTCCACCTCGATACAGGTATCGCCGATCTCATATCCTGCTATACCGGAATTTCCATTTACATTTTGATAGGTTTCCATCTATTTTCTCCACAACAAAATACAATAAATCCAGTATTCTCAAACTATTCATATGTTACCATTTTAGCATATCGAGATTGATCATTAATAAAACAAAGTAACAGTCCTAATACAATTGGGTAAGTATAGCAATAAGGACCCGAACACATAGCTGCAAGTTGCCCTAATAAAGATATTATAAAAACTGATAGCGTTAATTCATGAAATAATCTCTTTTTCAACACCTTATATATTATATAAAATGGTGGCATCACAAAAATAATCAAACCAATAATCCCACTGGCTGCAAATTCTTCCATATACTGATTCAAAATAAAACATCCCATCTGTGTAATCCCTTTACTTCTTGAAATTTCCATCCACTCATTAATTTCTCTATTCTCTTTTGCAAATTCAGGTAATACCATTTCCATATATAAAGATTCATATCCTCTTCCTACTCCAAAAATAGGGTGCTGAATACCTACTCTAAACGCCGCTACTGTCATTCCATATCTAGTATTATTGGATCGTTTATCAGTACTGGCAATTGATATGATATTTCTTGTCATATAATCATCAGAATTGCCTGATACTTCTATTTGTTTAGATATCTCAGATCTATTAATTAAAATTGGCATTGCATTATATATGAATGTACCAATAAATGCCGTCAGAAATAATATTATTAATAGCCCCTTTCTTTTAATAACACCTAAATATAAACCAAGTAAAAGAAATTCGCCTATTAATACCCCAACTGCGGTACGTGATTGCGTCATAAGAATCATTAAGAAAAATATTGATATCAAAATCACCTTACCGATATAATATCTGTGTCTATTACATGGAATCAAAAAAAGCATGGGATATATAAAAGAGCTAATTATCCCTAAAGACGAAGGTTCATCAAACAATGATCTCAATTGTCCATTCCATAAAAGAGGTGGATGCCAAGCAGGTGGCAGTGGCACATCATATAAATATACATTAACTGTTCTTAAAATCAATTCGCAAACGGTACTATTTGTCCATAGCCAAATCATCTCAGGAATTGAATATAATATACAAAAAGATGCTAAGATGGTGGATGCGACTATACACATTTTTACACCTCGCTTCCAGTTATTTTTATATAAATGAAAAACTAAAGCTATCCCGGCACCCATAGGAAACAATTCTTCTTTAATATCTCTATACATAAACAAAATCGCTGAACAAATTGAATCTATATATTCTTTCCCTGCAAAAGAAAAGACGTCTTGTAATTGTTTCATCCAAGGTACATTTATCATATTTATTTCATAAAAATACGGATATTGAACACTACCAATTAAAATACAAAAAATCGGCCAGCCCACATATAATAAAAAGAAATATTTATACTTTCCACCATATAAACTAGTCTTTGTATTCTCTAAATTATCATTCTTTCTATTTTCTATAAATACTAAACATATACCGATCAAGCAACAAAGAAGCGGTAAAGAATACAGAGTGTTAATTACCCTAAAACTAACGGGAATATTGCCTAACGGTAAGAAAATAATCATTCCCATAAAACATAATTCCTGTATCCGACGTAACATAATGAAATTCATTTCTGTAGTATTCCTTTCCTACATTAAAAAAAGAATATATACATAAATGTTCCATATACTATCATATATGCCATTATTTTAAAAATTAAATTGAAAATTCCATATTCTCCCATGCAATAATCAATCTCTACCCCAAGGTATAAAATCATCAGCATCACCACAGTAATACCAACAATTTTTTTCCAGAACTGATAAATATTCAAATGCACATAACGATAATAGCACCAATTCATAATTGCATTACAAATAAACAAAGAACAAGCTGTTGCAATCGCACATCCCACTCCTCCATAATATTTCCCCATATATATTCCCAACACTATATTTAATATCCCAACAAACACATATACCTTAGCTCGAATTTGATATATATTTTTTGCTTGCAATATAGCTAATCCTATATTTTGAATCATGTCAATAGTATAAGGTACCATAATGATTAATGCGATTTCCCATGATTTTACGAAATCAATACCTGCCCAAAAACTTATGAATTCCTTTCCAAAAATTACAAACCCAGTTAAGACAAGACCATAAACAATATATTGATAATTCCCAATTTGAATAAATAAATCAGATATTTCTCTATCATTGTTTCTATTTAAAACTATTTGCGTAATCTTCGGTAAAAATATTCCACTAATCGCATATGACAGGGATAAATAACTTGTATATATCAAGGCTGCTATGGAATAAGTTGCAACTGCATCAGTTCCGGATACAATGCCTAAAATTACTTGATTTGCTTTTAAAAATATCTGATCAACTATGGAAATAAAAAATGTACTTAACATCAAATTTTTAAGATGAAAAAGCACATCATATTTAAAAATCCTATTAAAAAAATTTATTTTTATATATAAATAATACCCACAATACATGCCGCGAAAAACAGTTAAAGCCAAATTGATTAAAGTCATAACTAGGGTCATCGCAAATGCTGTAGGCCACCTATTCAAAACCGAAATGACCAAAAATGGTTGAAAAATAAGCTGAAATAACTCAAGCCCTTTTAAAAATAAAAAATTTTCATTGGCTGTAATAATAGCACGATAAAGCATCCCTAATAATGTAAAAACCATATTGGCTAACAATAAAATATAAATACTTTTAGCATCATGAAGTTCTTGTACTGATAAGCTGTCATCAAAAATTGTATCAAAAAAATACAATATGATAATACCAATTATCATGGCAAACACAGCTATTATAATATAAATTTTTTGGGCAGTAACAAGGAAATCATTAAACTCTTTTTTTGATTTATTTCTATAATAAACATAAAAACGTACAACTGCCGTAGACAGCCCAAAATCCATAATACTAAAACATGCAATTAATGATCCCATTAATTGATATAATCCATATTGTGAAACACCCATATAAAATAATAAAAGAGGCACATATATAAACCCCAATACTGCCTGCAGAATCGTATTAACATAAGATAAAGCAATACCAAGCTTACGCTCTCTTTCTTTGTTTATCATTTTTACATACTTTCTTTTTATACAAATGACCACAAGGATACCTGAGTAAATATGCGATCAAAAGAGAAATCCATGATATCTGTCTTTTTCTTTCAAAACTGAGACCTTGAAAAATTCCTTTTAGCATAGATTGCTTAATCTTGAAACATTGAATCCAACCTTGATACTTGATTTCATATTTCAGTTGTTGAAAGAAACTACTAGCAAACATGCTCTCCAGTTTCTTTCCCACCGCTGTCCCTACTGGATTATTCATCTGTAACTTAAATCCCGATTTTGTATACCCATCTCGCTGATAAATAAAGAAATAAAAGATATCATTTTTTATTTTCATGGGTTTCTGAAACTGAAAATAAAGTACAATTTCTGTAACAAAATACTCTCCCAATATAACAGGAAATTTATATTTTTTAAGTTCTTTTGTAATCCATATTAATCCTGTCTCACCTTTATAGTGGTACTTTCCACCTAACTCATCTGGATAAAGCAACGAATTTTCTAACGGCCAGCAAGATCCATTGAAACTAATTACATCGGGCTCTCCATAGTACCTTTTTGTACAATACCCCATGAAGTTATCACAATTATTTTCGTCTGCTCTCCAATAAGAATGAATAATTTCAACCGCATTCTGGGCTAATTTATCATCAGAATCTACACAAAAAAACAAAGGTGTATCACATAATTCCACTCCATGATTATGAGCAACATGCTTTCCGCTATTTCTCTGATAAAAATACCTAATATTAATTTTATTCTCAACAATCCACCTTCTCACTAATTCTGCAGTATCATCCTGTGATCCATCATCTACAATAAGCCAACAAAAGTCTTGATCTGTTTGTTGGCATAAAGAGTCATATAAACCTTTTAATATATAACCTCTATTATACGTAGGCGTAAAGATTGTAAGAAATCCCATTTTATTGATTCCTTTTGCTAAAAATCTTTTTCAATATTCGTACAAATATTTCATTACCTCCACCTAAGTCAAAGGCCGCTCTGATCTTTGCTAATGTATAAGCTAAATTTACCGGTAATAAGTTCTTGTACGTATAAAAATATTTTCTTTTTGCTTCTTCATACTTTTTCATATCATTATCTAACCAGGAGCCGGCAAAATGGTGAATTGTATAAGTATTTCCCGTAAGATATACTTCACCCGTTTTATAAGATTTGGCACATAAATAATCAAAAGGTAAAAAAATCATATTTCTACCAAATGGAGTTTTCTCTCCATTTAATTCGATATGATATTTTTCTACAGTTAATCGGGTAATAACTTCTACATTAGTAGTTTGATCACACCTACCATCAGCCTTAAAGAAATGCCGTTTATCATAATCATGAAGCAGCATTCCTATCCACTCATTATTACTGCAAGCCCCTATTACACCTGTCGGAATATGAACCTTTGACTCGTACCCCGACACCGCGTCATAGATACGGAGCGGTTCTAAAGATTTAACAACTTCCACATCCGTATCCATATAAAAGCCACCTTCCTTATATAAAACTTTTAAACGGACATAATCAGTAACAAAAGCCCACTTTTTTGCTTCATAAGCCTCTCGACAATAATCATTTTCATTAATATCAAAATTATACTCATTCCACTCCTTAATTATGAAATCTGGACAATATTTTTCCCAGGATACAATATACTTCTTTATCTCATCTGATTTTTCCCCACCGCCAAACCAACAATAGTGTATTATTTTAGGTATCATATTTTCCTCATCATATACATTCATAAATTCTATTTATCAATATTTCAGTATTCAAATGTTCCACATCCTATCTCACTCTTAGTATTTTTTTATTTACCTTACGACAATAAACCATATATTCTTCCTAAAAAAGTCCCTATTCGTTCCCCTGCAAGATGAATATTCCCACGAAATAATGCGAGCAGAGCCCCTCCTGCTGGACGAATCAACACCTTTATTCTTTGATTAATCGGTGCATCATGTTTCTTTAAAACATAGCCTAACCCGCACCCATAAGAATAACATCGTTTGATAGAATCCCTATCCCCTCCCTGACTTTTATTTGGGTGTCCAACTTTCACATCACTAAAATATTTAATACTCCCTCCTTTTTCTAATATACGCAACAAGTAGTCTGTTTCTTCTCCCGAACCATATGGAGTATCTGCCCCTACCCCCAGCCCCTCATCAAATAGACCTATCTCATTTACAACTTGTGCCCTCAAAAAGATGGTAATTGAAATACCGGCTTTCCAAACACTCACTTGATCTAATAACGAACCATCAGCGGGCAATGATGGTAGCAACGGCCTAAAACTGTCATCAAGTGGGGTACCAGTAATTCCCTCCAATTTTTTATATTTTTCAAACAAATTCTTTGCCACTTGGAGTGTATTTGGAAAATACCAACAGTCATCATCTGCAAATGCAACAATGTCACCAGTCACTTCTTTTAAGCCAATATTTCTAGCCTTAGACAGTCCATGAACCAAAACATGATTATAATTAATATTCATACATTTAGAGTAATCACTAAGCAGATTGTACACTCGCTTATCATGATTTTGATCTACTACAATAACCTCAAAATTTTTATATGTTTGCTTTTTTAAGCTATTAAAAAATCTAATAAGTTCTTCTTTTCTACCTAATGTAGGTAAAATCAAGCTAAACTTCATATTTTTATATTATCTCCCAATCATTTTTAGACTATCTTTTATCTTATGCATTACAAAATTAGGCGTAATATTCTTCAAGCAGATATTGTCTCTGCACAATGCATAGTTCTTACCATCATAACAGGGGCAGCAAGAATATTTATCTCTTTCCCAAATATACTGTATACCATCTCTCCGAGGTACTTTCTCATTAGGATCTGTCGGTCCAAACAATGCTATAACCCGACAGTTGGTCATTCCTGCTATATGCATAGGCCCGGAATCATGAGTTACCACAACATCTGATTGTGAAAAAAGATAAATTAATCCATTTAGTGATGTCTTATCTATTAGATTAACAACCGGAATATCTGCAAAATAAGGAGAAATCCAATTATCGCTTTTAGCTCCGCTAATCACTACTGTCATTTTCTGCATAATCAGCATCTTTGCTAATTTTACATAATTTTCGATTGGCCATCTTCGGCAAAAATCATCAGCCATAATATTTTTTGCTCCACCAGGTGTCAAAGTAATAATATTTCTTTTCCCACGTAACACTTTATCAATCATGGTATCTAAATTAACTTTGAATTGATAAGGCACAATAGATTCTTCCTTATCTAAATGCTTAGCAATCATTCTGACATATTCATCAGTATGCCATCTACCCGGGATAGGCCATGTTTTACCTATAACATGCCCAAATGAATTGAAAACTCCAGCTTTCGTAAAGCAGGTAAGTATATGGTATCTCCAATCTGCATGACACATAGCCACCACATCAAAATACTTGCCTGCGATATATCTCCAAACATTCCAAACTTCTGCCATTTTTTCAGTTTTCGAACCACGAAGCAGATTCCTTTCATCAATACATATCAACTCATCAATTGGCAACTGATTAAGTAACGGATATACGGTTTTCCCACATATCCATGTAATATGACTATCGGGTTCTTCTTCGCGAATCTTTGTCACCATTGGCATGGCCATAATAACATCTCCAATAGCAGACAACTTAATAATGAGGTATTTTTTCATCTTAAATACTCTATGCTTTCTTCTCTACTAAACTACATAGATGCCAACTTTTCTACACCAATTCCTGCAGCATTATTTACCATAACAACAGATTTTTCTAAAGACAATCCTCTTTCAATTTTGTAATAACTATATGTCATACATTGTTTTGTTCCATTATTCTTTTTGTAGCTGATATAATCTCTTATTTTTACACAGAATACCCCATAATGTCATTTAGTTCTTTAACAAAGCAGTAAAACACCTATTTCCCTTTATAACTCTACTTTTTTTGATGCATTTCAATTCTTTTTTATATCCACCTTAAACATCCACAGAAAAAATTTCATGCATTACCATATCTACCGTAATATGCTTCATGCAAATAGGATTTTTGCAATTAGACTCAAAACCTAAACTAATACAAGGCTGACACTTTTCATGAGCCCAGATATTGTGTGCCTTATCACAAAGTGGGCCCCAACGTTTAATTGAAGTTGCTCCGTGAAGTGCAAATACAGGAATTCCCACCGCCGCCCCCATATGCATGATTCCCGTATTAACAGACACAAGGAATTTGGCATGCCCAAGAACATTCTGCATTTCTTTCAGGTTATAATACCCCGCTCCATTAATAACTTGCACGCCAGATCTTAGAAGACGGTCAGCAACAATTTGAGCATCAAATGTATCTTCTCTTCCACCAGAAAGAAAAATTTTATACCTCTTTCTATCAAAAATTTGTTTTCCCAATTCTACCCAATTACCTTTATCCCACATCCGAAGCAATCTGCTTGCCCCAGCAGGATACAAGTGAAAAACCACATAAGTTCCTTTTATAATGGGTTCCGCAGAATAGGTAAAATGCGGATTATATAAATGGATACCCATATTCACAGCTCGGAGAATATTTCGATAATTCTCAACTTCATGAACTGTATCCAAGTGTTCTACTGCTTTATCATAAATATAATGGCGATACATTCCTTTACGCTGAAAACCAACTTTATAATCCGCATCTAAAAAATAAGATATCACCGCATTGATTCGTGCCCAAGGAGCAAAATCAAAAAGAAGATTAAAATGGCCTAACTTTTTTAAACGAAGCAATGAAAATAACGGATTCTTCATGTCAAAATCAAATATGACATTCACATCTTGCAATAATTTTACAACTCTTTTATTCGTTTTAGAGCAAATAAATGTAATTTCACTATTTGGATAACTTGCTTTAATCTCCCGTATCACAGTATCCATTAAAATAGTATCTCCCATAGCTGCCGTTTTCAAAAGAATTATTTTTGTCTTCTGATTATCTACAAGATGAAAACGCCTTTTTTTATGAAATAGACCAAGAATAAATACCAAAGGACACCCAATATAACGATCTATCTTTTTCATAAATTGATTATTACGTTCTTTCAAAACATTAATTCCCCTTGCCTATCTCAATTCAGGTATTGAATTCCTGATAAATATTTAAACTTCATCATTTTATCGACTTAAGCTATCTACTTTCCAACCACTATACTTCTATAATATCCTTTTACCAAGTCAAATTTAAGGCTTATCTCCCAATATACTCATTATAATATCTTTATAATTTCCCTTTTAATCATGTCATAACCGTAACCGATATATTATGAACTATTTATAGATAAAAAAATAAAGAAAACTCTAATAGATGGCATAACCAATAATAAAAATATACTTATCTACAAATCAATACGCTCCCTTACGCTTCAAAACCACACTGACTGTCCGCCAGAGCATGACTATATCCAGCCATATGCTCCAGTTATGGACATACCAGCTGTCCATGCGGACACGCTCCGGATAGTCTATATCACTTCGTCCGCTTACCTGCCACATACCGGTAATGCCTGGAAGGACGCTGTAGTATTCTTTGATAAATTTTTCATAGCGGGGCACTTCTTGTCTGACGATCGGCCTCGGTCCTACAAGGCTCATTTCCCCTTTTAATACATTGATCAGCTGCGGAAGTTCATCAAGGCTTGTTTTCCTGAGGAAGGCTCCGCTTCTTGTAATACGGGGGTCATTTTTCAGCTTGAAATCTCTGTCCCATTCTTCTTTTGCCGCAGGATCCGATGCCAGAATTTCTTCAAGCACTTCCTGAGAATTCACACACATGCTGCGGAATTTATAGCAGTCAAATTCTTTCCCATTTTTCCCAATCCGCCGATGCTTATAAATGACCGGTCCCGGCGAATCATGGTATATCCAGGCAGCCACTATGAAAAGGACAGGCAGAATACATATGCCGCCGATTATGGTTGCTGCGACATCAAAAAGCCTCTTGACTATCTGGTTCGATTTCCTTGCCAGATTATTTTTGATATGGAGCACCATGATTTTGGCATCGAAAAAAGACTCCGCTTCTATGTTGGACATCGGCACCCCCACCAGGTTCGGGATGACACCCACGTCTTTCACTAAAAACTGGGCCCGGTAAATGAGATCCGACAGGGCGGACTGGGACAATCCGGGCGCGGCAATCAAGACGGATTCCACACTTGTTTCCCGCACTACTTTTTCTAAATCACCGAATCCGCCAAGGATAGGGTAACGGCTGACATACTGTGTTTTCGGTTTATTATCTTCCAGAAATCCGATGATTTTGTACCCCATGCCGGAATCCTTCCGTATTTCCTTTGTAATGGCCTCTCCGGAAAGTCCGGCACCGAGAATAAGAATAGGAATCTGAAGAAGGCGGAGTTTACGAAGGATCTTATTTGTCAGAAAACGAACGAAACAGAGAAGTATAAAATTAAATAATACAAAAAAAATCACGAAGAGCCGCGATACTTCTCCCGCCACCTGGGCGATGAACATAAGGATAATGGAAAACACCGTTCCATACAAAGAGGCATAGAACAGTTTCTCTGTCATTTTATAAGTAAGCATCCGCTTGGTATACAGCCCGCTGTACAGGATAAAGGGCATAAAAACCAAAGGAACCCAGAAAAATATATAAGATAAGTTGATATGATATACGTTATAAGTCATCACGATGTTTCTGAGATGCAGTGCCAAACACGCTGAAAGAGTCAATGCCATATAGTCTCCCACAGCAAAGACAAGGCCTGCCAGAAGTTTCCTGTCCGCAAATCCGTTCATTTTTTTATGCTGCTTTACAGGCTGACTGTTTTCCTGTTTCATCCTCTGCCTCAAAGAATAATCTTGTATCACTATAAATTTTACATTTTTTACAGTATAACGTATCTGCTTCACACACGCTACTAATGTACAGCCAAAGCTGTCTCTTATAAAATCGGATTCCGCGAATGGATTGCCGCTTCCTTGTATCTGCTCCGGCATTCACTGAAAGATACCAACGCCGCGAAGATGCTGCAGAAGAAGTATCTATCGAACAGCAGCCTTAATCAAAAGGTTTTTGCTCTCCTCTCTCTTCTTGTGCATTATACCGGCTTGTTTAATATAAGAAGTCCGTTCCAAAATATTCATAATAAGCATAAACTGCAAGATTCCTTTTTATTTGATTTTTCTTGCATGCAGCAAAAACGCATGATACTATTCTTTAAAAGGAGATTTAAAGAATATACAAAAACTTATTAATCAGTAAATTAGATATAAAATCAGATTCTGTAAACAAACCTGTGTTTTCTTAAATGCTGCAGCCACCAACCTCATAGACAAAGAGAACGAACCTGAAAGACAGCAGCCCCACAAGATTAAACAAAATCGCAGAATGCCTTCATCATTCCTGCGCCGTTTTCTCTTCAATGCAGCAAGAGATACGGGCGAAGATATATGATTTCACCTTAAAACTTGTAAAGAAACGAAATATAAGGAGTAACAGAGCCCTCATTTTTACTCAATCAGGGGAATACCATTCTTTATTCCCCTATTTTTTCAAAAATGTTGGAGGTTAATGTGAAAAATAAAATCGTGAACAGGAAGCTAAGAGCTGGTAACTAGCTACTAGCGGCTAGCAGCTAAAAACTAGAGGCTAAAAGCCGCTTTATCAAAGGAAAATAACATGAAATAAATTTTAAATACTTATGAATAAAAAAAGATGGTATATCATACATAAAAAGTACACTATCCTTTCCGCTGAATCAGCATTTTACAAAACAGGACATGTGTACTTTTTATAATTCCCCGGAAAGCGGTAAAAACATTATCAATCACCGTTTACTCTCCGCTATGTTTTACAGTCCGCTTTCCGCTATATCCTCATCTTCCTGCGCGGCGCCCAGTATACCGGCCAGGGTATAGAGTCCTTTTTTGAATATCTTTTTTTCTTTTGCTGCCTCGCTGTACGGCAGAATACGGATTTCTCCCTTATTCATTCCGATAAGGGAAGCAATCTGCCCATCTAAGAGGGCTTTCACGGCTGCCGCACCGAGGAGGGAGCCGAGGATGCTGTCTCTGGCGCTGGGACGTCCGCCTCTTTGGATAAATCCCAGAATGGTAGTGCAGATATCTATATTTGTCCGTTCTTTCAGCCAGTCTCCCAAAGCTCTGCCATCGTCGGCGCCTTCCGCGCAGATGATGATGCTGTTTGTCCTGCCTTCTTTCATCTGCCCGATCAGGCTCCTTGCCAGCTTTTCACGGCTGAAGGGAACTTCGGGAACAAGGATGTATTCGGCACCGCAGGCAATTCCCGCATCAAGGGCTATATTTCCGGCAAACCGTCCCATCACCTCGATAATGGCTGCCCTGTCGTGGGCAGATGCGGTATCACGGATACGGCTGACCGCGCCCACCACGGCATTGACCGCCGTATCATGGCCGATGGTTTCATCCGTGCCGTGCATATCATTGTCTATGGTGCCGGGTATGGTTACAGTGGGTATGCCAAGGCTGGACAAAGCCGCCGCCCCTTGGACGGAACCGTCACCGCCGATGACGACAAGCCCTTCTATCCCGTGATTTTTTAAGATCTGCGCGCCTTTTTTCTGATTGTCTTCATCAAAAAAGGCGGGACAACGGGCGGTTCTCAGCATCGTACCGCCGCGGAGGACGATCCCGCCGGCATCACGATTCGTGAGCAGCCGGAAATCTTCTTCCAAAAGTCCCGAGTACCCCCGATGGATACCCACGATTTCACAATGCAGAAAACCCGCCATCCGTATCACGCTTCGAATGGCCGCGTTCATGCCCGGCGCGTCCCCGCCGGAGGTAAGCACAGCTATTTTTTTCATAGTTTCTCCTTTGATAAAGCAGCTTTTAGCCTCTAGCTTTTAGCTACTGGCTGCCTGGATGCTGGCTCCTAGCCTCTAGCTTTTAGCTGCTAGCTTCTAGCCGCTAGTAGCTAGTTACCATCTCTTAGCTTCCTGTTCACGATTTTATTTATCACAGTAAAATATCACGAAAGCGTTTTTATTAAACCTGTTATCATTTTACCTATCTCATTACACTGTTCCATAACCGGTTGTGTTTCCTTTTCTGAAAGGTATTTTAGATCTATTGCTATATACAATTGTGTTTCCACTTCATACAGTGATCCTTTCGAAATAGACAGAAAACGGATCATTTCTTTATCGGAATTCCTTCCATACCCTTCTGCAATATTAGATGGTATTGATACTGCTGCCCGTTGAATTTGATTAGCAAGTCCAAATTTCTCTTCTAAAGGAAATTTCCCTGTAAGATTATAAATTTGCTTCGCCAGCTTGCGGGAGTTTTGCCAAACCATTAAATTCCGATAATTTGCCACGATAAATGTTCCTCCATCGCTTGCATCTTTATTATGAATTTTTATATCTCGCAGCGAATAGCTGAAAGCTCACAGCTAATTTAATTTCTTTCTACAAATTCCACATGATGGCGGTCAATGTATCTGGCCACGAGGAGTGCAGTCTGCTCGGGATGGGTATTTGTCGTGTTGATGACGAGATCGACGCGGTCTTTCCATTTTGTCCATTTGCGGAGCATCTGCCGAACGTAACCATCGACGTCGGAATAGTCCATAGTCGGCCGTTTCCCGACACGGCGGCGTACCCGCTCTGCCAGACGGTAAGGTTTGGCAAAAAGCAAAATCACAAGGCCATGCTCGGACAGCAGCCTGAATTTCTTTTCCGTCATGGGATAATTCCCGCCCATGGCGATGACAGCCTCGTGGTAGTACCGGACGCGGTTAATCAGCGCCATTTCCTTTTCTTCAAAGGCTTCGGCGCCTGCTGCGCGGTAATAGTCGGCAATCCGCATTCCTGTTTCCCGTTCCATCATGCGGTCGGTATCGGCAAGCTGCCAGTCAAAGCCGTCGGCGAGTATTTTGGCCGCCCGGCTCTTTCCCGTCCCCATAGGCCCGATCAGGACTATATTTCTCTTTTTCATACGTACCTCGGTTTCGGACGGCGCGGACTTCTACTTCATAGGCAAGAAGGTTTCCTTCCCGTTTCAGGGCGCAAAGCTCCGCCGCCGACCATCTCTCTTTGCTTTTTATTATACCAAAGGCCGCGGTGATTTGTGAAAAAGAACCTTTCCCTTTTACATGAAATACATGGAACTTTTCATTTCCTTCTTCCTTTATTTCTTCCACAGCGCAGCCGCTTTCCATAAAGGCGGAGAAAACCGTGTCTGCCGCAGTATCTTCGAGAAGAGTTTCCAGAAAGGGCATCCGGCTGCTTCTTTTCGGAAGTTTGGCCCGGTTTTCCAGAAGAGCGGTTTCTGTCTCCAGCCGGCGGATGTGTTCTTCCTTTTCCCCCACGGCAGCAAAAAGATACCAGTCGAGGAGAAAGAAACACAGCGCCAGCAGAAAGAAGGCGGCAGTGTATTTTTTATCATTCAGAAATTCATTGAGGCTCATGGCTGACCGCCTTTCCACAAAAGAGTGAACGCCGCCATTTTTAAGTTTGGTTCCCGTTTTTGCTTTTCGATATATGTTTTACCGCCCCAGGCCTTTTCCAGTTCCTTTTGAAACCGCATGGCCGTCACCGGGGAATCCGCCGTACCCGTGATATGGACCGTTCCTTCGCCGGCGTTTATTTCGGACAGGACGATCCCCTGCGGCGTGCACTCCGACAGTGCTACCAATTTTTGTTCCCACCGGAGATCATTTTCTTCCAGGGATTTCAATTCCCACAGGAGCTGATTTTCTTTTTCCCGTTCTTTCCGTTCCGCATCCATTTCGATGCGTACGGCGGACAGTCCCGCCAGTTTCGCTTCCGCCTCCCTTTCTTCAAGAAAAGTATATCCGAGAAGAATAAAACAGAGAATCCCCGCAGCGGCAAAGAGTGCCGACATCCCCTGGCTCGCACGGAGCCAATTCACTTCACCGGCCGGAAGTACTTTCCTCTTTTTCCCAGCAAGAAAATCCATCTCTGCTCCGTCCGCCGCTTCCATGACAGGAAGAAGGATCGTCCACAATTCCTCTTCCATTTCTTCTCCACAGGCAAAAGTTTTTACAAGATGATCCTCTTCTCCGCTTTCCTCAGAAAAGGCTTCTCTTTCATCAGCCGGGTCCGTAAAATCATCCGGTTCTGATTCTATTTCGTCCGGCAGGGATAAAGTTTTGATTTTTTCCCGCCATCTTTCCGCCAAATCTTTCCAGAAAGGAATTTCTTTCACTCCGCCACTCATGGGAATGAAAACGATATCCCGCCCTTCCATATCATAGGATTTTAAGAGATGGCGGATAAATACTTGTATTTTTTTATCAGCGTCGGCTGTATTCAGTATTCGTGATTCCTGCACATGCTCTTCACGGAAGAGGAAGAGTGCAGACTTTCCTTTCCCATACAAATACAGCGGCCGCCGCTCCCGCGGAAGTTCCACCGCCGTCACAGGTATGCACCGGGTTATTTTTCTCCCCGCTTTTTCCGCCGCTGACTGCCAGCATGCCACCGAGTCTTCCCGCACTCCTGCCAGAGATACTGTCCAGCCGGCAGCATCTTCCGAAAGCGCTTTCCATGAAAGCCGTAAATCCTCGCGGACGCCAAAAATCCTGTCCTGCTCCCAGTACATGGTTTCCGCCAGTTCTTCTTCCGTCATAGCGGGAAATGTTCTGCACGCCGTGTGAAGATCAGAAGAATTATAAATCAAGATTATCTCACGTTCCCCTATGCCGCTGAGGGAGGAAAACGCTTCCGCAAGGGATTCTTCTGTTATCTTCGGAAGCGCTGCGCTTTTCTTTACAAGATACTTTCCTTTTTCCATTTCCGCCAGCCATAACCGCCCTGCCGCCGCCATGACCACGGTTTTCCGTCCTCCTGCAGGCAGGAAAGCCTTCACCCGTGATACTATGCCTTCTGTCCACAACCTCATCGGTCACTCGCCACGCTTTCCACCATGATTTTCCGTTCTCCACTGTCTTCTACAGTAAAAGTAATTTTTACGAAGCGCATCGCCTTCGTCTGTAAATCCACGCCGTCGGAAGAAATCTTTCCTTTCCATGTATGCCCCTCTTTCGTCACGGAAGAAATACGGACACGCGCTTCTCTGCCATCCAAAGGGATGGTTCTTTCTTTATTTTCTACAGGCCCCTGTCTTAAAGAGGCAAGCGCCCAGTTTGCTCCGCTCTCCGCCGCGTATATGGCAGACAGTCCGTTCCCATAAGCCATACTCCCGCCGCGTCCCCGCGAAAGGGAGAAGAGAAGCCCTCCCAGTACCGCCGTGAGCGCCGACAGAAGAAGCAGAAGCGATACCGCCATAAATCCTTTCCGCCTGCTCATTACTGCACCCCGTAAAAATCACGATAAAGAAGGATCGCCGTTTTCACAGCATATACTTCTTTCGGATTCCGGCTTTCCATCCGGAAAGATACGTTCACCAGCCCTTTCGGCTGCACTTGAAATACGGATCCTTCTTCCGGCGGGAGGAACGCCGTCATTTCCGTGCTCCCCGTATTCTCTCCTGTCACGGGCTCACTCATGCCGTTATGAAGACGGACCTTGAGTTTTTCTCCCTCTACGAAAAAGCTGTAAGGAGCCCGTACTTTTTTCTTTTTATCCTTGCCATCCTTCACCCATATATACGCTTCGTACCTGTACACGTTCCCGCTCATCTGCGCCGTGCTTTCCCTAAGATTGTTCCGTATCTTCTCTATCATGAAATCGGCAGCAAAAACGGCTTCGTTCACTGCCCGCCTCCGCCGGTCCATAAATGCCATGGCTCCCGCCGTCTGCCCGAGAATCGGAAAAACAGCCGCCGCCAGCGCTGACAGGAGCAGAAGCGCCAGCAGGACTTCCATAAGAATGAACCCCTTCCGCTTCATGGCGCCTCCAAAAGCAGGACAGCAGAAAAGGACGTGCCTGTCTTATCGGTGACAGTGCAGGAGACCTCCCGCATTTCCACGCCCTCTATCATTCGATGATTTTCTTCTATTGAAATATGGTACCGCCGTCCGTTCCGCTCCAGGTCTCCGGAAGGAACAGGGAGCGCGCCCTGCAGGCGGCTGTTATACTTGATCGTTTCCATGACTTCCTGCGCCAGAAAGGCTTCATCCGCCTCTATCTCCATGGCCTGTTCAGAGCGCAGCGCTGCCCGGAGCATAAAAAAAGCGGTCCCTCCGAGAAGAAATACGATGCTTACCGCCGATACCGCCCAAAGCAAGGCGAACCCCTGACGTTTCCGCATACATCCTCCCTGTCTGCAAACCGCAACCACTCTTGCTCAATCTTATTATCCGCTTCCGCGGCACTTATCCTCTCACTCTTTCATAAGTGACAAAACGATGAACCGGATCTCCCTTCCCCATGACAGATTCCGTCTCTTTCCATTCTTCTTTGCGGAAAGAAGGAAATACCGCGTCGCCGTCATACTCTTTTTCTATTTCCGTGATATACATTTTATCCGCATAGGGAAACATGGCTTCGTACGTCTTTTCCCCGCCGATGATAAAGTTCTCCCCTTCAGGAAGAGCAGAGAGCAATTCTTTTACAGTGTGGAACACATAAACCCCTTCCGGCACGCTGTATGCCCTGTTTCCTGTCAGTACATAATGGACGCGGCCGGGAAGCACTTTCGGCAGACTCTCAAAGGTCTTTCTTCCCATGATGATGGGGCGTCCCATCGTGCGGGATTTAAACATTTTCAAATCGTCCGGCAAATGCCAGATAAGTTTATTATCATTACCGATGACGCCGTTCGCCGCGCGGGCAACGATGATGGACAGGCTCATACAGAAACCTCCATGGCAATCTTTTCATGGTGCTTATAATTTTCCAGCACGATATCCTCCGGCTTGAAGTCGTAGAAATTATGAACATCGGGATTCAGTTTCAGGACAGGCGCGTCGTAAGCCTTCGGCAGACGGGCCAGCTGTGTCTTCATAGCGTCCACGTGGTTTTTATACACATGGGCATTATTGATAACATGCGTAAAAAGTCCGACGCGGAGTCCGCTCACCTGGGCAATCAGGTGGACAAGAGCCGCATACTGCGCCATATTAAAAGGAACGCCAAGACCCATATCCCCCGAGCGCTGAACGAGCATACAATTTAAGCGGCCGTCGTCGGAAACATCCCACATCGTAAGAAACGCACAGGGATACAGCGCCATATCGGGCAGATCCTTCACATTCCACAGATCTACCACCATACGGCGGCTTTGAGGATCTTTTTTCAACGTTTCCAGAAGTGTATCCACCTGATGATACTTGCCGAGCTGGTAGCCGTAAGCCTTTCCGATGGTGCCGTCTTCCCGCATCCATTCATCCCACACATGGCAGTTCCACTGCTGGAGAAGACGCACATCATTGGACTGTTTCTGCCATATCCAAAGGATTTCTTTCACCGATGTTTTGAATGCCACAAACTTGGTGGTCAGGATCGGAAACTCCTTTTCCAAATCAAACTGCATGATCTGGTGCGGCAGTTTATACGCCGGCATCCCCGTGCGGTTATCGCCTAAGCTCCCTGCGTCCAATATATTCTTTATAATTCCAAGGTATTGTATATCTGCCCGGCTCATGCGCCCTCCCTGATTTTTTCCATCGCAAATTTATTTTTATTATACCATGTCATTTACGGACGGCGTGAAGAATGTTCCAAGACTTCCAAATGGCGGAAGTGATCTTATCGGCGTCCCTCCCTATAATAACAGATCCTTCACCTCCGTTCAGGATGACGATTAACGTTTTATACAAGGATCATGAAGTCGGCCGTCAGAAGGAGCTGCTGGCACACGCAGTGCGATTGAGGATGCTCGCTTGTCGTAATGATTTAAATCGTAAAAGAATAGTTAGCTTGCAGCTAACAGCTCACAGCTGATAGCTTTTATCTTCATTACCGCTTTCCTCACCACAATAGCAGATCCTTCACGTTCGTTCAGGATGACGCCTTAACGTCTTATACAAGGATCATGGAGTCGGCCGTCAGAAGGAGCTGCTGGCGCACGTAGTGCGATTGAGGATACTTGCTTGTCGTAATGATTTAAATCGTAAAAGAATAGTCAGCTTGCAGCTCACAGCTCACAGCTGATAGCTTTTATCTTCTTACCGTCTTCCTCATTACGGTAACAGATCCTTCACGTTTGTTCAGGATGACGCCTTGCCGTCCGCTGTCATTCTGACAAACATTCTTTATATAAAGTTATTTTTCTATAATATATCGAGATCCTGATAAACAGGCTGTACAAGCCATTTTCCGGAAGCGCCCATGATTCCCCACTTTCCCTTGGCTTTCACTGCGCTGTATCCGTGGCTGAACGGGCGTGCCTCTTCAATAAGGCCTTCTTTATCGGCAAACAGGATTTGTCCCTGATCATTGATGACCTCGTAATTGCTGCTTCCCTGGTGCACCCATGTCAGCCGGTCATGAAGGAAAGGATCGATCGTCATGTCGGTAGATACGGAAAATACAGAATACCCTGTTCTCATATTGTATAAGCTGCGGACCCCATTTTTCTCTACGACCAGACGGTCGGAACCGGCAAAGGTGATACCGTCATACCGGAAAGGAATCACCTGCTGTCCCGTTTCCACACTGAAAATCCCGCTTTTCCCGGTCTTTCCTTCTTTCAATACCAAAAGACCATTAATCTCGTCCAAGTCGCCTACATCATAATCTCCCGGACGGATAACGTACTCTCCTTTCCGATTTACAAAGCCGGTTTTCCCGTCATTTTTAATGACTGTACCATACCAGGTCATGGGCCATACTTTATCATTCCTGCTGTCGATAACGATATTTCCGTCACGGTCTATGTAACCGCGCTTGGCTCCGTCATAGGTAAAACCGCCAAGACCGATGCCGTTATAGCCGAATCCTCCGTATATCAGGCCGCCGGTCACAAAGCCCAGCAGACTGCCCACATTGAAGCCTCCTACTTTACGGCGGTACTCGGCCAAACCGCCTTCATACGCATACATTTGATTGGACGGCGCCTGGAACAGTTCCCTGCCGCTGCCGTCAACAGCAACGATTTTCCCTTTCTCATTCTTCACGAAAGCACGGTCTTCACTGAACTCGGCAAGCACATCCTTATACCGCGGCGAGATGACCACCTTCCCCATGCCGTCTTTGAAACCGTATTTCCCTTTTTCTTTAAAGGACGTATAGCCGTCGCTGTCATAATACTCCCGGCTGTCTTCCTGCCCGGCAGCATCCGTCCTGCTCCGGCGGTCCGATTCATCGGCGGCCTCCGGTGTCAGCTGTTCGCCTGTTTTGGAAATGAACCGGGTGGTTTTCTTATCCACCATGACATGAATCACACCGGTGCGGTCATTCACATCCAGGATTTCCTTATAAGCAGGAGCAATCAGCTCTTTCCCATCTGTGCCAAGAATACCCCACTTGCCGCCGGATTTGCATTTCGCCAGGATCCCCTGCTCTATAATCCTATCATTTTGGAAAGTCATTCCTGCCCATGTCCCAATCGACTTGGGAACGTTTCGGTTAGGTACCACAAGCGGCGCCAGGAGTTCATTCAGCACCACGCCGGACTCATACTGATATTCCACCTTCTCATTAAGCTCCCGGTCTCCTGTATGAGGCAATCCCATATGTTCCATTTGCCGGCGCTGTTCCGCGGCCATATTCCGAATCGCATCACTGTCCTTTGTCTCACTGGAAACCGTTGTGCGCGATTCTGTCCGCCGGACACGCTCGGCAATCGTTCCATTCCTGTCCACTGTCGTCCGCGTCTCACTGCGGCTTTCCGCCGTTGTGCTTTCCGCCTGCACAAAACCCCCGCCAAACATAACAGCGCCGAAACACACCAATGCCGCCAAAATGTATCTTTTCTTCAATCCGCCACACATACGATGAGTCCTCCTTCAACACATCTATTTCTCAATAAACATATTATACAAAAACTCCTCTTTTCCCGCATCACAAATGATTTAAATCGTAAAAGAATATTTAGCTTGCAGCTGACAGCTCACAGCTAACAGCTGATAGCTGATAGCTTTTATCTTCATTACCGCTTTCCTCACCACGGGTATAGATCCTTCACGTTTGTTTAGGATAACGTTTAATATTCCCTGTCATTATGATGCCTTACCGTATCCCGTCATTCAGAGCGGAAGTAAGAATGCTGTATGAGAAAGCAGGGAGACGGCTATGTCATACGGAGCGAAGAATCTATTACTCTGATGACACCTTCCCGTTTCCCTCACCACGGCAGCAGATTCTTTGCTATCGCTCTGGGCAATGTCTTTCGGTCTTCGTCATCATGACGTTTTCTGTTCCCCATTGATAATGACGCGCTTTCCCAAAATCGTCATTCTGAACGGAGGCAAGAATACTGTGGTAGAAAGACAGGAAACGGGATGGTGACGCAGAGTGAAGAAGCTATTACTCTGATGACGTTTTACCGTCTTATACAAAGATCATATCGTAAAAGAATATTTAGCTATCAGCTGACAGCTCACAGCTGATAGCTTTTATCTTCATCATCGGCCTTCCTCAGAACGCCTTCTTTCATAATGTAGTGGGAATCGGCATAGGGCAGCATATCCATCTCGTGGGTGACGACAAAAACCGTTTTCCCACTGTCTGCCGCCCGGCGGAGGAGCTTTGCGACGATATCCGTATTCTCTTCATCAAGGTCAGAGGTCGGCTCGTCGGCAAGAAGGATCCCTGTGCCCTGAAAGAGCGCTCTCGCGATGGCCACGCGACGCAGCTCGCCGCCGGAAAGTTCAGAGGGATATGCGTCTTTCAGCTGTTCGATCCCCAGTTCTTTCATAAGGGGCAGGATGTCTTTTTCTTCTTTCTTTCCATAGATATTCCGGGCCAGACGGATATTTTCTTCCGCCGTCAGGCTGTAAATCGCTCCCCCTCCCTGGGGAATGACGGCGATATTTTCATTTCTGAACTTTGACAGTTCGCCGTCCGCCATGCGGTACAAATCTTTTCCTCCCGCCAGCACACAGCCCGATGTCGGCTGAAGCAGCCCTGCAAGGATATGGAGGAGCGTGGATTTTCCACTTCCCGATTTTCCTGTAATGACGGCAAATTCTCCGCTCTCCACCACCAGATCGGTTCGGGAAAGGGCATAAGAGAATCGTGCTTTTTTCGGATCCGTTTGGTATTGTTTCGTTACCTGTTCCGCTTCCAGACGCATTTATTCACCCTCCCTTAAAATCGTCGCGGGATCGACACGGGATAGGCGCAGCACAGCATATGCCGATGCCGCGGGGCCCGCCAGGCAGATGACCGCCATCGCGGCAAACGCCAGCCATCCCGTTTCCCTGATCCCGGGAAGAAGGAAAGGCAGTTTCAGTCCCGTTTCAATGAGCCCGCTGAAAGGAATCACCACAAGGAGTCCCATGAGCACGCCTGCCGCGCCGCCGGAGACGCTCAGGATAAGAGTTTCTTTCAATAAAATCCCTGCCAGTTTTCTTCGTGACGTTCCCATCACGCGGAGCAGGGCAAATTCTTTTTTCCTTTCTCCCACAAGGACGGAGAAGGAAACGACCAGAACGATGAACACCATCACCCAGACCGCCGCGAAAAGAAGGGTGATCGTTTTTGAAATCCCTGAAAGGCTGCCCGCTATTTCGGAAAGCATGTCTTTCATCTGTACCGCCTTCACACGGCGTACACGGAGATTGATATTTTCCGTCACTTTTTTAATGTCATAACCGTCTTTTACTTTGATGTAAACGGAAGAAATAACATTTTCCACATCGCCTTCAAAGAGCGGATTCAGCCCCATCTTCGACGACGCCTCGATGAGCGTCCGTATGGTCTCCGCTTTCGTATAGACCGCGGTATCAAGCCCCGTACCGGTCGCCGCCAGTTTCGCTACAATGCGGCAGTCTTTGTTGTAAAAACGGATCGTATCGCCTACGTCCGCATTGACCGCCGAGCCTACCACCACATCGCCATGGGCAAGTTCTCTGCCGTAGCTTTCGCGGATCCACGGCTGGATAATAAAATCCGTTTCCGGTTCAAACCCGATAATCTGCACCGGAACGGAGCAGCACGAAGCGGAAAGGGACGCGAGAAATATCTGGGGTGACACCTTTTCCACGCCTTCGATATGGGAAATCAGCGTCATCTTTTCCCTCTCCATGTAAAAATAGCCCGGCGTCCCGTCCAGTATCATCGTTTTGGGATCTATTTTCCGTTTTGCCGTGTTCGGTACAACGATAATGTCCGCGCCAAGACGATTTTCCAATGTTCCCAGACCGTTCTGAAGGCTCACGACCGCCATGGAACCGGTAAAAATGATAAAGGACAGGAAAAAGGTAAGTATTAGGAGAGCCGCCGTCCGCAGGGGCCTGCGGGACAGATTCCTCCGGGGCAGCCGGTTAAGATTCATGGACGGCCTCTTTCTTCGCTATACGGCGCCGGAAAAAGAAATCGCCCAGCGCCGCCGCGATCATCAATACCCCCATAACCAGCACGAAAGGCTCCATGACCGTATGGCACTGCATATGGTTTTTCATGCAAAGATGAATAAGGCGGTTGGGGATCATCAGTAAAAGGACAGCATTGGCAATGACTGCCAGATCCAGCCCCAATTTCATACCGCCATTTTTAAAGGCCAGATGAAACAGCGAAAGAACCACAAGCACGATCCCCACGCCGAAAACCGCCTGCCCCGCCCAATGGCACACCATGAACCTGCCGTCCGGCATCACAGGGCAGGGCCCCGCCACCGTCTGCTCCCCTATGATAAAAAGAAGGCTCAAAATAAGCAGAACGGAACCTCCCGCATATTTTTTCATTTATAAACACCCCGATTCAGGCAAAATATGATAATGATAGATATTTTCATTATTACCATAAAAAAAATAAAAGTCAATGCAAAAGCGGGAAGCCCGCCGGAAAACGCCCGGCAGCTCCGCCGCCTTATCCAAACACATCCGATTGATTTACCGCCGCAGATTATGCGGAAAAATTTTATTTCCCCACGCAGAAGCAGCTGAAAATGGAATGGATCAGTTCATCATCCATGGTATCGCCCGTGATTTCTCCCATCGTCCTCCACGCCTCTGTCAGGTCGATGACGATGAAATCCGCCTGAAGGCCTTCACGGACGGACGCTCTCGCGCGGAGGACATTGTCCAGCGCTTTCCGTACCAATTCCACATGGCGCAGGTTAGTCAGGAAGAGAATACGACCCGCGTCGGTATCCTGTTTTTCGGTGATCTTCCGCAGCTCTTCCCGCAGTTCGTCCATCCCGCTCCCGTAACGGGCAGAAAGAGAAACGACAGGAACATGTCCCGCGATTTCCCATATATCTTCCGCCTTGACTTCCGGCGTGAGGTCATATTTATTTAAAATGACAATCGCCTTTTTCCCGCCGAGGCTGTGAAGAATGGTTTTATCTTCCTCAGCCAAAGGCGACGAACCGTCAATGACCGCCAGAATGAGATCTGCTTTTTCCATGGATGCCCGCGCCCGTTCGATCCCGATCTGCTCCACCTTATTGTCTGTTTCCCGCAGACCGGCAGTATCCATAAGAAGGAGGGACACCCCCGATATGTGAACCGCTTCTTCAATGGTGTCCCGCGTCGTACCCGGCACATCGGTGACGATTGCCCGTTCTTCCTGCAGGAGGGCATTCAGCAGGGACGATTTCCCCGCGTTCGGTCTACCGATAATCGCGGTATGGAGTCCTTCCCTGATGACCCGCCCCTCTTCAGACCGTTTCAGAAGCGCCGACAAAGATTTGTCAATTGCCGCCAAAGCGTCCCCTGTTTCTTCCATGGTAAGGTCTTCCAGATCTTCTTCGGGATAGTCGATGGTCACTTCCAATTTCGTAATGAGGTCTTTCAATTCTTCCATGACCTCGTGGACGAAACCGGAAAGCGCGCCGGACAGATGGCTTTCCGCCTGGGTAAGTGCTGCTTCTCCTTTCGCGCTGATAATGTCCATGACAGCTTCCGCCTGCGCCAGATCAAGACGGCCGTTCAAAAAAGCCCGTTTGGTAAATTCGCCACGCATGGCGGGCACTGCGCCGTTTCGCAAAGCAAGAGCCAGCGTTTCCCGAAGCGCCTCCGCCGAGCCGTGGATCTGGATTTCCACCACATCTTCTCCCGTGTAGGAATGAGGGGCTTTCATGTACACCGCAAGACCTTCGTCAATCCGCTTTTCGCCATCCGTCACATAGCCGAAATACATCATGTACGGTACGGCTTCCTTAAACGTTTTAATTTTTCCCGTATGAAATATTTTGTCCGCGATCTCCGCCGCGGAAACGCCGCTCAGGCGGATGATGCCGATCCCTCCTTCGCCGGGTGCGGTAGCGATGGCGGCAATCGTTGTCTCTTCGTACATACTCTGCTCCTTCATGAAATAAAGGGTATTTTTTCCATTGTACCATACATTCCCCTCTGTATCGAAAACGATAGACACAGAATAGTGCGGTGAAACAGAAAAGCATTTTCTCCCGCTGCTATGGGTGGTCCTTTTTTTATTGGCTGATAAATGTCACTAACAAGGCATCATCCAGAACGAGTGTGAAGGATCTGTTACCGTGATGAGGGAAGACGGTAAGGCGTCATCAGGGTAATAGATTCTTCGCTCCGTGTCACATAGCCGTCTCCCTGTTTTCCCATACAGCATTCTTACCTCCGTTCAGAATGACGGGATACGGTAAGAAGATAAAAGCTATCAGCTGTGAGCTGTCAGCTGCAAGCTAACTATT
>ERZ809207.34-NODE-34-length-128804-cov-12.955464_pt1 | contig 128804 bp, 149 predicted proteins | sample MGYA00520515_ERZ809207 | MGnify/ENA primary metagenome ERZ809207 (study PRJEB31570, sample SAMEA3213009) | Homo sapiens | biome: human-gut; feature: human gut; material: fecal | place: Sweden | collected 2011 ... | reverse complement strand
ACTTTAGCACGACCATTTCCTTCTGTCAAGCATTCTTTTGAATCCTTTTGAAAAATGGACCCGGACGCCGCAAGAATATGTCCCTGTCAGCAAAATGAATTATAGCAAGTCTTTTTTCTTTCGTCAAACACTCATTTTTCCAATTTCATTATTTCTTTCTCTGCTGCCCGCATGGATTTTCCTCTGCTTTCATAAAAGCGATAAAAAGGTTCTATTTCTTTATTCATTTCATCAGATTAAGAATACGCTTATAAGGTGAACAAGGCTCCTTATTCCAACGAACATATATTGTGTATTTATTTAGGTTATATTTTTACATAAAAGGACTGTCTTTTTTATGTGTACACGGTGTATTTCCATTTTTTCGCGACTTCTTTTTCCATATCGTTTATAATAGGAGCAAGGAGGTATTTTATGAAAAAGATATTATTTACTCTTGCCGCTGCGATAATTACCGCAGGAACAGCTTATGCCAGCTGGCAGGAAGGCTCCACTTCCAGCCTGGCGGTTTCCGGAGGTGAAGCGGCCATCCAGATTAATCTTTCTGCAGAGCAGCGTCTCGGCATTAATCTGAACGCGGTAAATGACGGAAAGGCGGATGCTGTTTTTTCAACGGCAATCAATGAATCTAATCTGATTCTTTCCGATCTCCCTGTCGCGTTGTATGGAGAAAACGGAAGAAAAGATGCTTCTGTCTCCATAACTCAATTTGTACAAACGGATAACGGAAAGCGTTTTTATGTCTTCCAGACGGGCGACATTAAAGGGCTCCGCATCGTATCCTACCAAAAGGGGGAATTTACTCTTGCCTTCGACGGTTCTTCCCTTACGGGAGAAGAGGGCGACGGAACACTGGAGATCACAAAGAAGGATCTTCTTCTCCATGTTGATCCGCCGGCAGGCGGCAGCCATTCATCGGCAGGCGGTCCAGTTTATGTCCTTACTTTTAATAAGGCAACCGGTATGTTTACTGCCGCAATGCGTTAATCGGCACTATAAAAGGATATGTCTCCGGGATGTCCCCAAGGCATATCCTTTTCAATTTACTTTTTCGCTTTTGATGTTTTTCCCGTTTTTTCTTCTTTGGCTGTTTTTTGCTTTTCCGCCTGTTCTGCATCTTTCGTCTTTCTCTTCTTCGCTTTTTTCCGTTTCTTTTCCTTCTTCCTTTTCAATAGTTCTTTCTCCTCGGTATTATCGGCTGCATCGCTTCCTTCAGTCATTTCTTCAGCAGCTTCTTCTGCCGCTTCCATTTCCGCCAATTTCCCCGATTCACCGTCAGCAGCTTCCTGCTTTGCAAGAATATCATTATCCGTCTCCACGGACACATCGCTTTCACTCATAGCAGGCAGAGTAACGATGAAGGTTGCCCCTTCTCCTTCTGTGCTGGAAATAGTGAGACTGCCTTTATGTTTCTCTACAATATGCTTGCAGATGGCAAGTCCCAGTCCGCTGCCGCCGGTGAATTTATTTCTGCTCTCCTCTGCCCTGTAAAAGCGTTCAAAAATACGGTTCTGTTTATCTGCGGGGATACCGATTCCCGTATCGGAAACGGTCATGACCATTTCTCCGTTTTCCGCCGCCAGTTTCACCGTTACATGGCCGCCTTCATGATTATATTTCACCGCATTATCCAAAAGATTCATCGCCAGCTCGGATAAAAGAGCGGCATTCCCGTAGACATGGACAGGCTCCATATCCAGCTCGACAACTATATTCTTCTTATCAGCCTGCGGTTTGATGAGTTCGGCGGCATAGCGGACAAGTCCAGCAACTTCTACGGGCTTCCATTTGATCGTGGTTTCTGTTTCTTCCACTTTTGACAAGTGCATGATGGTGTCAATCAAGGACATCATCCGATGGGATTCATCTAAAATTCGTCTGCCGAAAACTTTCAAATCCTCTTCACTTTGGTACATACCGCTGGAGATAATTTCCGCGAACCCGCTGATAGATGTCAAAGGTGTTTTTAATTCATGGGAAACGTTCGCCGAAAATTCCCGGCGCATGCGTTCTGCCATGTAATTTGCCGTCATATCGCTGAGAACAAGGAGCAACCCTTCTTCCCCATCAGTCAGTTCCGTTTTTGCCGTAGTCATCCGGAATGGATTCCCAAAGAGCGTCATCGTATACTCGCGGGAACGTTCAGAACGATAGGCACGTCCGACAGCACGAAGAAAATCTTCATCATGATAGAGAAAGGAAATGCGGCGGAAGCGCTTGTCTTTTTCCACATGAAATATTTCTTTTACCCGCTCATTATAATCGACAATCTCTTTCCGGCTGTTCAAAAGAATAATCCCATCAGAAATAGTATCCAAAATGGTACGGGTCGTATTTCTCTCTTCTTCAATATCTTCCAAATAGTTTTCTATTTCATCATGCTGTTCTTCCACCTTGTTGATGAGGGGCATAAGTTCTTCATATTCATCAGGCAGCCTGCCTATCTCTTTTCCCGCCATAATGTCCTGTATGATATTTCCCAAGCCACGGACGGGACTCAGGATACGGTTCGTCTCATGTTCCGCCGCAGCAAGACATCCCACGGAAAAAACAAGAAGGAAAAGGAGGACTTCAGGAATAAAATCAGACGCGACAAAAAAAGAAATTGCTTTTGATTTGGAAAAACGAAGAATGGTATCATCGGCCGTACGGTACGCTACATAACTTTTCGGATGCTCATCAGACGATTTATGAACGACTTCCCCGGAGCCTTCCCGGATCGCCTGCCGGACTTCGGGCATCTCGAGATAGTTCCTTCCAAGAGTTTCATCGGTATCGTAAAGAATACTCCCTTTATCCGTAAGCCATACGATATGGATGTCCTTATTATTTCCATCATAAATAGCATCAAGGTATGCCTTGCTTTCAGGAGCCTTCTCCATAGACACCGCTGCGGCGGCCGTCTGAGCCACACGCGCCAGTTCACGGTCCGCCTGTTCCTGCATGCTTTGATAATGGAGGATAATTGCCAGTAAAAATGCGAGTGCTACTGAAATAACACCCATCATTAAAAGACTTTTATGTATTCTTGCTCTCATAAACTGCACCTGCTTTAAATTATTATTTATGTACCTTTCATGTTGTTATTATACTACCAATTCCGTCTGTTCACGGCAAGAATAGAAATCCCCTGTATAATAAAGAGAGGAAAAGAGGTTATTTTATGAAAATACAAATTCCTGACGACTTTGATCCGGAAAAAATCATACGGAGCGGACAATGTTTCCGTGCCTCCGCACAGCCCGACGGTTCCTTCCATTTCATCACAGGGAAAAACATGTTGTCTCTGTCCCCGCTTGGAGCGGATACCTGGGAAGCGGACTGCACCCCTTACGCATGGAAGCGGGTGTGGGCTCCTTATTTTGATTTATCTGTTTCTTACAAGTCGCTCAGACGCTCCATTCCCGCAAAAGATCATTTTCTCAGGGCTGCGGCCGGATATGGAAAAGGTATCCGTATCTTGCGGCAGGATCCTTTTGAAATGCTCATCACCTTTATTATCTCCCAAAGGAAATCCATTCCCGCTATACGGAGTTCCGTGGAAAAACTTTGTCTTGCCGCAGGAAAGGAAATTACAAAAAATGGGCGGACTTTTTACACATTTCCCTCCCCGTCAGCGCTCGGGAAATTACCTGTCAATGAATTGAAAAACTGTTCGCTCGGGTACCGGGCCTCCTATATTCATGCCACAGTCCGCATGATTGCGAGAGAAAAGATCAGCTTCACTAAAATGGAAACATTGTCTGATAAAGAACTTACGGAAAAACTTCTTCTGTTTCCCGGAGCAGGCATCAAAGTGGTAAATTGTATTTCCCTATTCGCTTACCACCGCACGGCAGCCGCACCTGTAGACGTGTGGATCGGGCGGGTCATTCAGAAATATTATGGCGGAATCAGCCCGTTCCCATCTTATGGCCATGCAGCAGGCATTTTTCAGCAGTATATGTTCTTCTACGCGCAGGCAAAGAAATTAAAATAGAAAAAAAAGACGAACATTTCTGTCCGTCATTTACAGCAGGTATCACTTAAAGCGGACACCTGCTTTTTTTAATTGTTTGAAGATGTACTTCATCGTGTGATAGAGCGTCTCCCCGTCTTCAGCGGTAATCCGCTTTTCGTCATAAAGATCTAAATCCCGATAGTAACAGTTGAGTTTCCCGCTTAGGTCTTCTAATGTCTCTCCGTCGTCACAGCGGCTGAATTCACCGGAGCCTCCCCGAAAAACCTCTTCCACCATTTCCCGTTCTTCTTCACGATACTTTTCCAATTCTTTCCGAAGCGCTTCATTTTCTGCTTCCGTTCTGCGCAGCCGTTCCTGCAAACCATCTGCTAAGCCTTCCATCGTCTTAATCATTTCCTTGGCTGCCGCCAGTGCCGTGTCTTTCATGTAATCCTCCTTTACATATCTTCTGCGATGGCATCCCATCGTTCATAAAGTTTTGCCAGCTTTTCTTCCGCGTCCTTATACTCTTCCGTAAGGGCGGCATAATTTTCAGGCTCGCTGTTCATACGGAAAGTGTACATTTTCACGGTTGCTTCCTGCCGTGCAATTTCCATTTCCACCTGCTCCAGCTTTTTTGCTGCCGCTATGGAAATCCCCTTCTTTTCTACCTTTTTCGGTTCCGCCTTGGATACCGTCATTTTGGCAGGCGTCTTGGCAGTCTTTGCATTTCCCCTGTCCTTTTCAAATTCTTCCAGGTCTTTTTTCTTTTCTTTATAGTAAGTGTAGTTGCCAAGGTACTCAGTAAGCCTGCCATTGTCCAGCTCTAATGTGCGCGTCACAACTTTATCGAGAAAATACCGGTCATGGGAAACGATCAGACAGGTTCCGCCGAAAGCCTGTATGGCTTCTTCCATGATTTCCCTCGTAGGAATATCCAGATGGTTTGTCGGTTCATCAAGGATGAGAAAGTTCGGCCGTTTCAGAAAGAGACATAACAAGGACAGCCTCGCCTTTTCACCGCCGGAAAGAAGAGATATTTTTTTGAAAACATCTTCTCCCCGAAAGAGGAACATGCCCAGCACATTTCTTGCTTCCGCTTCGCCATAATTGAAAAGATCCCGCACCTCATCAATAACGGTTCGATCCAGTGAAAGCCACTCCTGCTCCTGAGAGTAGTAACCCACCTGTACATGGCTTCCTATATGGATAAGCGTTTTCTCTCCCGCCAGTTCCCCTGTAATCATTTTCAGGAGGGTCGTCTTCCCCGCACCATTCGGTCCGATAAGTCCTACCGTCTCCCCTTTTTTTATATGCATTTCTATATCTTTAAATAAAGGAGTCCCATTATATCCTGCCGTACCATGAAGGATATCAAGAACCTTATCCGCACAGTCATCAGACGGTGTGAAATGAAAACGCAGTGTGGCCTGCCGGTTCGGTTTTTCCAGCCGTTCCAAGCGGTTCAGCTGCGACTGCCGTCCCCGTGCCTGTTTTGACTTGATCCCCGCTTTGTATCTTCTTATGTATTCTTCCGTTTCACGGATATGCTCCTGCTGCTTTTCATACGCTTTTTCATAAGCCGTCGTTTCCCGTGTCTTCGTATCCATATACCGCGTATAGCCGCCGCGGTAAGAATGAATGCGGTGATTCTCCAGATCGATAATGCCTGTCGCCGCAGCATCAAGAAAATAACGGTCATGAGAAATCATAAGCACGCCTCCTTTATAGGAGCGAAGATAATCCTCCAGCCATTCCAGCATGCCCATGTCCAAATGGTTCGTCGGTTCGTCAAGAAGAAGGAAATCCGGATGACGCACGAAAGCAGCCGCCAAATTAATTCTGACCTTCTGACCGCCGGAAAAAGAATGAATGTCCCGATCCCAATCCTCCTCCGTAAAACCGAGACCCGTTAAAATCTTTTTTGTGGCAGATTCATAATCATAACCGCCGAGAAATTCAAAACGGGCTTCCGTTTTTCCATATTCCAAAACAAGATCAGCGTCATCTTTATGAAATTCCAATTCAGCTGCCAGCCGTTCCATTCTGTCTTTATAAAAGAGAACGTCTTCCCACGCTTCTTCCATTTCATCACGTATCGTTTCACCGGCATAATCGAAATCCTGGCGAAGGTAGCCGATTACTGCACCATCACTGGTTTTTATCGTTCCCCGGTCAGCCTCTTCCCTTCCCATGATACATTTCAGGAGTGTCGTTTTCCCTGCGCCGTTCGCCCCTACAAGCCCAATATGTTCGCCGCTTTTCAATTCAAAAGAAACATTTTCAAAAACGCTGTTAATGCCGAAATATTTAGTTAAACCATTGACTCTAAGTACTGCCATATTTCCCTTATCTTCCTATAAAAGCGGTTCATCTGTCCAATATTTCCGCTTTTATGATGATGACTATTTCCGACTCCTCCACGGATCGGCTCTTGCTCTGGAAAAGTTTTCCCAGTAAGGGGATATCTCCCAGAATAGGAACTTTCCTAAAGGTTTTATTTTCTTCCTTATCTATCAGACCCCCGATAGTAAGCATATCGCCCGACCGGAGACGGACCAGCGTATTTGCCTGGCGGGTAATGATACGGTAAGCCCGCATTTCAGGCACAAGGTACGGCGTGGAAACCTCAGCATTCACATTTGCGGTGATTTCCCCGTCCGCACTGATTCGCGGCGTGTAGGTAAGCTTGATGCCTGCGTCGCGGTATTCCGTGGTCGTTGTCCGAACGCCGTTATCCACGTGCTCCACGATAACCGGAATTTTATTTCCTATAAGTATTTCCGCTTCCCGCCCGTTCATGGTGACCACATTCGGCCGGGCAAGGATTCTCGCTTTGCCTGTAGAAACAAGAGCATTCAGGTTAGCCCTGAAAAAAGCGGTGTAGGGATGCCCTGCCACGGATCTGCCGTAGGAAATACCTGCGTAGCCTTCAGGAATCTTCACATTCCATCCGTTATGTTCGATATTCCGCATCCGCGGATTTCCATTTTTATCATACTTTATATTTCCCGCATCATCGGTGACATACCGCTGTTCATTCCAGCTTTCCCTGCGATACTCGCCGCTGCCGGTAAGAGCTTTAAAATCCCAGTCGATCCCAAGTTCTTTGGAATGGGATCGGTTCACGGCAATAACTTCCGCCTCTACTTTTACCTGTTTTTCAGGAACATCCAGAGAGCGGAGAACCGCAGCGGTTTCCATGATTTCCAAAGGTGTTCCGCTCAGAATGACCGCGTTTGCCGTCTGGTTATATGCTACATGGACGCTGTCAGAAAGCTGGCGAATCCCTTCCGCCACCTCTTTCGCTTCCGCATAAGACAATTTATAGGATTTCGTTGCTCTTCCCCCATTTTTCATGGCGGATTCCCCAAAAACAATAAGCATGCTCCCCTCTTCCCGTGCTATGAGTCCCTGGGAAACCAGCATGGCATGGAGCGCTTCTTTCGGCGTGACGTGATCTAAATCAGCCGTCACACTTCCTGTAACTGTACCGCCGAAGACAATATTTTTCCCTGTAAGTTCCGCCAGACTCCGGAGAACCTCCTGGATAGGCGCATTCTTTACATGAAGATTGAAATCGGAAGGTTCTTTTTCTTCCGTAACAGCATGTTTCGTTAAATAACTTTTTGCCTTTTCCCCTTTTCGTTCTTCCATGGATTGGCGGAGTGTTGCTTCCATCGTTTCGTGAGCACTCGTTTCCAGTTTCATCTCCGGCATTCTGTTTTCCGCATTGACAGAAAAAGGGAAACAGAAAAACAGAGTGCCTACGAATAAAAAGGCGGTATGTCTCAAGGCAGTTCCAAAAAAAGATTTCCTGCTGCCGATGATAACTGGACTGTTTTTTCTCCGATTGAAACGACTGACCATATACCCACCCGATCCCCTTTCCGAACTGTAACTGATTCTCCATTCACGGCAAGCATGGCCCGCCGATTCCCTCCATACTCCATGACTCCCTGTAAAACCGGGGCAAGATGGATAGTCCCCGTTGTCCCTTCTGCTGCCGGCATCTGCAGCGCTTCTTCATTCTCCCTCTTTGAATCATAAGACCGCACCGCATAAAACGGATCTTTCAACGGTTTTCCCCGCAAATAAAGAGCCGCATCATATTTTTTAACGCCGCCCGATATTTTTCCAAATTTCATTTCACTTTCATTTACAGCAGCAGGAGTTGTACCGTTTGCCTCTTCAGGAATAACGGTTGACGCTTTACCGACACCAAGAATGCCCCACACCGTTAAAACGGCCGCCACTGCCCCTGTCACCGGGACTATCCATCTCCTGCGCGCCCCCTCCATAACCTCATGCCTCTTTCATATATTTTTGTAAATACTTGCGGAGAATTTTCTTGTAATCCTCCACCCCCGGCTGGTCGTATGTATTGATATCCGCCATAGCGCCTTCATAGGCGGTAGCAAGGAAAAAGAAGTACATCAGCATTCCTATATGGAATTCTGTCAGCTTTTCAATTTCTATCGCGCAGCTCATCCTTTCTTCCTGTGCCAGAGCCTCCTGATTAGACCAGGCAGCGGCATTAAGCAGCATCCCCAAATCCACCATTCCGCCTGCGCGGCCGTCATCACAAAAGAAATCCGCTTTATCGGGAAGATTTCTCACGGAAATAAACTGTACAATTTTATTCTTCTTCCCCTGCTGGTGTTCCTGCGTAAGGGAATGCATATCTGTCGTGCCTACACAGGCAACCGGAATGCGGCCGTTGTAAATGATATTCCCATGGGTATCAAATTTTTTCCCCAAAGACTCTCCCAGCAACTGGGCATACCACCAGCCTAATGCACGGAGGCCTGCACCATAAGGCATAATGACCTCTGCCGCCGCGCCATACTCTTTCATGGCGATAAACTTGACCGCAGCCAGCATAAGTGCCGGGTTATCCGAAATTTTCCCCCGGCAATGCTCTTCCACAAATCTCGCACCGTCAAGAAAAGCCCTTATATCCAGACCGACCAACTTCCCCCAGACCAAACCGACTTGAGAAAAGACACTGAAACGGCCGCCGATACCTTCAGGCACGACAAACTGTTCCCATCCTTCCCGTTCGGCCAATTCATGGAGCTTACCGATATTTCTGTCAGTGACTGTAATAAAAGAAAGCTCGCAAAAATCGGATAATTCCCGTCTCAATACATGGAAAGCCGCCATCGGTTCCACAGTTGTCCCCGACTTGGAAATTATCAGGAGCAGCACTCTCAATTTACGGCCGCAGCGGTCCCGTTCCCTCCGAAGCTGGCGAACGAGATCCATAAGCGCTGCCGGGTCGGCATTCTGTCCCGCAAAGAATACCTGCGGGTACCCGTTTCTTTCCCTGCGGGAACGCATATTCCAGTACGGACCATAAAAAATATCAAAAATCGCCTGATTTCCCAGATAAGATCCTCCTATCCCGATAGAAATCAGAACATCCTGTTCTTTCCCGATTCCGTCCAGCCGTTCCAGCCGCAGCCGCTCTTCTGCCGTCATGAGAACGTTTTCATCTAAAATATAAGGAAGGCGGGAAAAAAGAACCGCTTTGCCTCCCGGGCCTTTTCCCGTTTCTCTTATCCGCTGTACACGCTTTGCCGCATTGGAAATAACTGCTTCATAATTTTGCAGATCTTCCGCATTTACATTCCATTTACTGCCAAAAATATATTGTAAATCGACATCTAAATGTTTGTCTAAAGAAAATTTCATTCCAGCCCCTATAGCGATGACCCCAATCAGAATCTAAAATCTTTCGGCATGATCATAAATGTTGTTTTCTTTTCCACCGTGTCATACCGGATCCATCCATAGAATGAATGCATATCCCGGTAGTAAGTATAATAGCGGTGATCCACATTACCATTTTTCGCATCAATCGTCCAGGAAACGCTTACAGCATCTTTGGGTGTAAGTTCGAGTCTGAATCCTATATCAATCGGTTTCGTCGTACTGAACGTATCATAAAGATACGGCGTATATCCCGTGATCGCACGATTTGTATAATTGATCCATCCGGAAACCGCTCTGTATTTTCCCATAAGCCCCACGGAATAGTATTTATTTTCACGTATCTCATTTTGGTATCCGTAGTAATCTTTGGCAATCCCTGCTCTCCAGTTAAAAGTCAGAAACCTGCCCAGCTTTATGGGATCACCGGAAACATACACGTCGAAGCCTTTATAACTGCCCTTACGATGACCGCCTGCCCTTTCCTCATCCCAATAACCGATCTCTCCGTTTATACCTGCATAGAAGGGCGATTTAAACAGGTAATACCGATTAGACTTAAACTCAAGGGACGGCCGCTTTTTAATCCATAAACCGCCCTCATCATTGATGGAACTTTCTTTTTCAGCATAATGGAAATTGAACCACCCGAAAGGTATGCTGTAGCTAAAACCGACATCCGGCTTGTATCCTGATTTCGTGTACCATTCATTGCGGATATAAAAATACAGATCGTCATTATGCGCTACAGGTAATTCAAGCCCATTATACCATCCCCATCCGTTATCGCTGTCATACTTCGGGCGGGGAAGGAGCGACCACGGGCTGGTCGCATTGTCATTTTTCAAAGAAGCCCTGTACTTGGGAAAAGAAATAAGGGTTGTATTCTTCACCTTTAATTTCACATCATAAGCCGTGTAATGATCTCCCGGATAAATTTCGATGGTATCTGCTTCAATCCGATAGTCAGGTACTTTGGCGACAGCATGCTTCGTCGTGAAGTAGCCTCTATCCGCAACCATTTTATTGTCTTTACGATAATAAGTCCCTTTATCCCCTTTAAAATAGTAAAGGCCTGAATCCCAGCCTGAAAAGTCATAGAACTTTCCTATGGATGCGGCACCGTCATATTCCGCCCGCTGTGCCGTCATATCAGTAGTGGGATTTTTCCAGTGTACTTCTCCCGGAATAACATACTGCTGGGTAACCGTATTTCCATAGACATATTCTGTAGTGTACTGATCCATCATCTGGCGCATATCAATACGCCCCTCCGCCATAACATCTCCTGTAGAATGGTTATAACGGATATAGTCCGCAGTAAAAGTTAAAGGATGTTCAGGAGAAATCCCGGTATCTTTTGCCTTCTTCCCTTTTTTTGCTGCCGAAGACGGGGAATCGGATTCTACCGGTTCCTTTGTTTTTGCATTGTTTCGATTTACAAGAACTTCCGCAGGACGAATCGGGCGCACTACGCCCTTATGATCCTCATCGACGACGAACCCTTCTTCATAAGTTATATCGCCTGCCGCCGAAACATATCCTTCCGGACCCGTTCCCAGAAAAAGGGCACACCCTAAAATCAATGCCCTTTTTAATTTCGATTTATTCATTTCTTACAATAACTACTGATGCATTTTCTTCTCCTTCATCAGCAGCCTTTTCCGCTGTCCCGGAAACATCCGCTTTTGTCTCTTCCGCATCAGATTTTACTGTTTTTGTCTTGGTATCTATTTCATCTCCGTCCTCATTGACGAACTTCAATTCATTCCGCATATTTTCCACAGTATTCACAGAAGAACCGGCATCAGAAGCCATTGTACTCCCTGCCTCTCCGGCAACAGCCGACTTGGCCACTCTCTTGCGAAGTACCATGTTCGGTGCGCCGGAAGCGGTAACAAGACCTTTCGTGGTAACATCTTTCTGCGTTTGTATATATAATTCAGATCCTGCAGGAAGTTCCACATCTTTGCCTTTAACAAAAAAACCGCCTACCAGGCCGACCGGCCCCAGCGCCAATGCGCCGATAGTAGAAGCGCCTACGGCAGCAGCTTCCATCTTCAGCTTATCTTTTGCTTCCGGTCCGAGAACAGTCGGAATCGGTTCATCATCCAAAGAAAATACCTGATCAAATGAAATATCCAGTTTACCGCTGCGTCCAAAGCTCTTCGGCCGGGATACTTTCGTCACCACGCCGCTTCCTCTGGAACCGCGGGGCAGCACAAGAGTGTCACCAACCTTCACATCTTCCTGCACGGTAAATTCTACAGGGTCACCCACAAGGTTTGTTTTGCTGCTGATATTATCATTTAAAGAAATCTTGAATACCGTCTTTTCAGGAAGAACAACATCCTTCATTTCCGAATGTTGATCTCCATAAATAGCTTTTTCCAATTCCGCGGTACGCTTATCCAATGCGCCTGATTTCACGCTGCCGAAAACGCTTTTTTCCATATCACCGATACGGCCGGCAAGCGGTTCCCGCTTAATTTCATCAGTCAGGTAGTACTCCAGGGCATTCGTCCGGGAAGAAATGGACGGTGCAGCATCATTACCGCTGTTTACCACATCAGCATAAAGATTCCCGACCCGGTCATCAAGGCCCACGCCTGTCGAACTGCCTGTGCCATAAATTAAATTATCGGCGGAAGTAATCCGTTCGGTAAGGGAGCCGCTGCGCGTTTCCCCATAAAGGACATCTTCCACCCGTTCCATACGTCCGTTCAGGGTCGTCGGTTCGGCTGCTGCTCCTGGAAATACGAGTAACAAAGAAATACCTGCTGCAAGAATAGATTTTTTCATGCTGAGTCCTCCGATTAAACTCTTACATCAATAACGGCGGAAACACCTACGCCCTGTACACGGCTGAAACTGGTCGGGTTCTTACTGTCCATAGGAATTAGACCTTTGATGCGGAAAAGCTTGTTATTCCAGCTGATTTCAAGCTGGCCTACCGCTTCCACCTTTTCCACCTGGTCCGCATCACCGATAACCTGTGCTGCTCCGATATATCCTCTGTTACCGATACTGACGATAGGAACAACCTTTGTAGCATAGTTCGTACCTGCGCCTTCTTTCATCATAACAGAATTGATGGCACTGTTCAGCGATTCACCATACTTATCCACAAGGAACCCTATACCGCCTACTTTCACAATACCGCCGAGAATACTACCCAATCCGGATGCAGAAACCCCGGAAAACACACCTGTACCAATCATGGCAGCCGCCATAAGGGCGACTCCAACTCTTTTTATATGCATAATCAATTCCTCCTTCATACAAAATGCATCAAAAACGATGCCTGTATTTTGATTCCATTACCCCTATAATACTTATTTTATTATAAGTTAAAAGAAGTCTCTGCGCAAACAGAAACCTCTTGCCATCCTCTTCTTTCTTTATTTCATCTTATCAGGTAGCGGATAAACCTTCCGCTTTCCTTGCCGCTTTTGTTCCCGGCTGGTGCATGACTTTCGGAGCCTTCAACTTATTATATGCCTGAATCATCATGGCACATTCCACACGCTTCTTTTGAATTTCACAGGTAATCCCGTAAGGCTTATGGATGTCCCCGGCATAAGCTTCATTATTTGCATGGCAGCCGCCGGAGCAGAAAAACTTCGCCCAGCAGTCCACACATTCAGGCTTGCTGAACACATGGTTCACACGAAAATCTCGCATCATCTTCATATTTTTGAGTCCTTCAAAGACATTGCCGATCACATATCCTTCACGGCCGACAAACTGGTGGCACGGGTAAATATCCCCATTGGGCACGACCGCCAGATATTCATGCCCCGCTCCACATCCGCGAAGACGCTTCGGCAGGCAGGGGCCTCTCCAAAGATCCATATTGAAATGGAAGAAAAAAAAGGGATTTCCTTCCTCTTCACGCTTGATGAAAAACTTCGCCAATTTATCATATTCGTCCTTCACCCGAGGCAGATCCGACTCTTTGATGGAATAATCCGCCGTGTCATCGCCGACAACCGGTTCCATAGAAACCACGGGAAATCCATGATTGAGCATATCTTCCACATCAGTAGTGAAATCCAGATTCTGCCTGGTGAAAGTACCGCGGACATAGTATTCCTCTCCATTGCGATGCTTGATGCAGTACTGGAGATTTTTCATAATGCGGTCATAAGTACCTTCATTATTCACACCGGGACGCATGGAGTCATGCATTTCCTTACGGCCGTCCAGTGACAGGATCAGGCTGATATGGTTATCCGTCAGATACTTCACCTTCTCCTTATCCAGAAGCATTCCGTTCGTCGTAAGAGACATCTTGATTTTTTTATTGTGTTTCTTCTCCTGCTGGCGAACATAGGTCACTGTCTGCTGCACCACATGCCAGTTCATAAGCGGTTCACCGCCGAAAAAATCCAGCTCGCAATGCTCACGGTGTCCGCTGTGGGCAATCAGAAAATCAACAGCCCGGCGCGCCACATCGAAGCTCATGAGCATACGCCACTGTCCATATCCACCCTGCCCGGCAAAACAGTACTTACAGCGGAGATTGCAGTCGTGGGCGATATTGATACACAGCGCCTTGACAATCGGTTTATCTTCGATCGCCATTTCATAATTCTTATCCATGGGCGCATAAAGAGACTGAGCCCTGATGAGTTCATCCAAATCATCCATGACTTCATTCAGCTCTTCAGCGCCGTATTCTTTTTCAAGAGCGGACAAAGTTTCTTCTCTGCCCTCTCCTTTATAAAACTCCAGAACCCTGTATGTCACATCATCAACGACATGGACAATGCCGCTGTTCACATCCATAACGATATTCATATCATTTTGACGAAAACGATGAATCATGGGCTTTACATTATAATCCATGAATTTTTCTGAGCCCCCAAAAGAAATATTTTCTTACAACAATTGAAAAACTCCCGACCATAAGATCGGGAGCATGGCCGTTTCTTACGCTTCTTCAGCTTCTTCCTGTTCCGTACAGAGCAGGTTGCCGATGGTGCAGCTGGTCTTGCATGCAGACTGACAGGAAGTCTGGCATTCGCTGCAGCCTTCAAATTTGATGGAGTCCTGCAGAGAAGAGCTGTTAATCGTAACGATGTGTTTAGACATGATTTCACCTCCCGAAACAACCTTTACTTTGATTATAATAGCACAGAAAATGCAGAAAGCACAATATATAACTTCGATTTCCCTTAAAAAAGCGACCAGATTCCGTAGATGGCACCTGCAGGCAGGAGCATTGCTGCAAATACTGCTCCTAAGCATCCGTCTTTTCTCCCGTTCACCATGAGCCATTCATCAGCAATTTGTTTCATTTCGCGGAATTCTTTGTCCATTTCCTTAATAAGTTTCCACAGCTCCCGGCAATCGGCTTCGGACATCTCCTTAGAGTCATCCGTCTTTACACCTCTTTCTTCTTTCGACGGCACGTTTTTCTTCGCCGCTTCTTCCGCTTCCTTCATTTCATCAAGAATATGATCCCGCCAGTCTCCTGATTTTTCTTCTTCCTTTTCGGGAACAATTTCCTCCGGCTCTTCCTCCGCAATATCCGCTGCTTTCGCTGCCCCTTGATCCACAGCTTTCAGGAGCGCTTTTTTCAGCTTGTCCAAATCTTCCGAATATTTATGGACAGCCGCATCCCAAAGAGCGGAATCGATACGCTGTCGAAAATCGTAAAGTGAGCCCCGTGTCGCCTGATCCAAAAGAAACTTCGTCTGGTCCATATCAAAAAAGATATCTCCTATGTCTTCTTTATTTTGAAATTTCTTTTTTCCCATTTTCACGCAGTACATAAACGTACCGATATGCGCCCGCAAAAGGCCGATCGGACTGGCGGATTCATTACTTCTGTCAAAAAAGCCCATGGTCAGCTCCTCATTTGAATTATTTTTTATTATAAAGGATTCCCCGAAATACCGCAAAAGAAAAAGACTCCCCGCTTCGGAAAGTCCCTCAAAAAATGGAGCGGGTGAAGGGAATCGAACCCTCGTAACCAGCTTGGAAGGCTGGCGCTCTACCATTGAGCTACACCCGCATGTGGTCGGAGCAGCAGGATTTGAACCTGCGACCCCTTGGTCCCGAACCAAGTGCGCTACCAAACTGCGCTATGCCCCGGCAACGTAGTTTATTATAGCCATATTTTTCTTTCCTGTCAATGCGCTTCGGAAAGAAATCCGCCAAAGTGCTTCCTCTGATTGCCGCAGTCTTTTTATCCTTTTCATTTATGCTATTCTGCCGGCATAGCATTTTGTTTCATCAGCCTTTCGGAAATATGCTTTCCTTCTTCCGTCATGGCAAGACCTGCAAGGCTGGTTTCACGAAGGGACACAGGCATAAGGCGCCCGATTCTTCCCATAGCGTCAATCACATCATCAGGAGGGATGACGGAACGGATCCCCATCATTGCCATTTCCACCGCCACAAGGGCATGTACCGCATGGAATCCGTTTCTTTTCACGCAGGGAACCTCCACAAGACCCGCCACAGGATCACAGGCAAGCCCCAAAATATTTTTCATCGCCAGCGCCATAGCGTTCCCCATTTCCTCTGTCGTACCATGGAGTAAATCCACTGCCGCAGCCGCAGCCATCGCCGCCGCTGTGCCGCATTCCGCCTGGCAGCCGCCAACTGCCCCCGAAATCGAAGCATTCTCCGCAGTAATCCGTCCGATGGCTCCCGCTGTAAATAACGCGCGGGTCACATCATTGAGAGTAGAATTTTCTTCTTCCGCCACTGCCGCCAAAACAGCCGGTACAATCCCGCAGGATCCTGCTGTCGGACACGCCACGATACGGAACATTTTAGCATTTGCTTCCGCTGTTGCTATAGCATAAGCACAGGCACGGCGGCATACAGGACTCAAAAAACGGCTTTCCCGCATGAAAATGGCATTGGCATCACCACCCACAAGTCCGCTGGCAGATTTTTTCGTATCCGCCAGTCCGCGCTGGATAGACTGACGGAAAACGGGAATGGTCTTTTTCATCTTTTCCCATACTTCATCAAAGTCTTTTCCGCTTTCTTCCGACTCCAGTCGGCATGCAATAACACCGGGAGAGCAATGGTTTTCTTCTGCCAGCGCAAAAAGTTCCTTTACGGAATGATATGTTTTCATAATACCCTGCCTTAAATAATATCCAGTGTCATAACACTGTTGATATTTTTATTTCCTTCTTTGATCCTGCAAATAACAGATTCGGGAACCTTTTGGTCGGAATGGATGATCATCACCGCTTCCGTTCCTTTCCCTTTGCGGAATACGCGCATATTGGAAATATTCACATGTTCTTCTGCAAGAATCTTCCCTACATCGGCAACAATACCGGGCACGTCATTATGATTGGTGAGGAGTGTATACTCCTCACCCGTGATTTCCACAGGGAACCCGTCAATTTCCGTAATCATGACACGGCCGCCGCCTAAGGACCGCCCTACCACTGTCGCCATTCTTCCACTTTTCCCCTTCATTTTGATTTCCGCCACATTGGGATGTCCCATATCCAGGGAAGATGCCTGAAAGGAAACGGAAAGCCCCCGTTCCTCCGCGGTAGTAATCGCATCACGGATCGTGCCGCTGTCGGGCGCATAGCCCATAAGACCCGCCACGAGCGCCTTATCCGTACCGTGCCCCTTTCCTGTGGTTGCAAAAGAACCGTACAGCGTAATCTCCGCTGAAACCGGTTCGTCATTTAATATTTCCCGTGCTATTTTTCCGATACGCGCGGCGCCTGCCGTATGTGAGCTGGAAGGGCCGATCATGACCGGTCCTATAATATCAAATATCCCCATCTTCCACCTGTCGTTTTAAAATCTTATTATTCTATACGTTATTAAAGCATTTTAACTATCCGTATTCAACAAGGATAACCAAAATGCTTTTCCATACATATAATTTCTTATATTCTTACATCCAATGGGACAAGTCAAATTCCTCGCCGATGGTTGCCTTGATGCAGGCACGGGCGATGTACATTCCCATAAGGGTCAGCGAAGATCTGCGGAGCAGACTAGTATCCCATACCTCCTGCATACTTGCCAGGTCGGGAGAAATCTTTTCCAGGATGTACGATAATTCCTTTCTGTCATAATCCACAGGACGGGAATGGAGAACTTTCAGAAGGTAAGTCTTGTCTTCCTCTTTGGTAATCCCCATATCAGCACAAAAATCCGCAAAGAGGGAATCATCCACCACCGCCGGTTTATAGTATGAATTGTACAGACTGGGAACAAGAGCATCTTCAGGCCAGTCGGATTTCACGGAAGAAAGTTCGCTCTTCATGGCGCCGCGGTAAGCAAAAATAAGAGGGTATGAATCATGAAGCACCCTGCCAAAAGAGATTTCCCTGTTTTCCAAAGACACGCAGCGAATATATTCCATCTGCTGATAACCGCTGTATTCATCAGGCAGCTCTTTAAGAAACGGAGTAATGTACTTCCTTGTATACTTGCGGAAGGCTTCCATATCCACATTATCCGTATTTCTTGAATAGTGAAAAAGAAGAAGGAGCGACAGCGCATTGAATTGTGTTTCTTCCATGCGGGGCATCGCTTTCAGCGCATCATAGGCAAGGGTTGTCCTCGTTTCGGAACGGCGGCCCCTGGCCACATCCACAAATGCATCAGTCACCATGGAAAGAACCGTATCGTTCGGCATCAGCACATACGTACGCTGGGCGTTCTGTAACGCTTCCTGTACCATGATATGTGTCAGACTGTCTGCCATATCTTTAGGATCCATATCCATATTACGGATTAAGTGGCCCGTTACCATCCTTGTATCCTGTTCCACGACAGAAGAAACCGCGCCGTACCGATTCAGGAAATGCCGGACAAACCGTTCTTCCAGAGATTGGAGTGTCGGTGCGCCTTCCAAAATCTCAGGAGCTTTTTCCGCAGTAAAGGCAGACACCTTCCCTGAAGGCATTTTAGCAGGCGGCAGCGTCTTTTCCAGTTCACCCCGGTCGAAAACACGGGTAGCGCCATCAGCATCTATAGCGGCATCAGCCTTTTTTATAATTTCCTTTACAGGCAAAATCTGTGTAGTCTCACCGGCGGATTTTCCGGCACCAGCCGATTTTTTCCTCAAAGGAAATTCCGCGGTCGTCTCAGGCACTGCCTGCCGGACCGGCACCTTTTTACGGCGGGGACGCATAGGAATTTTCGCGGTCACTTCCGCTTTCACCCCGGCGTGCCGCGATTTACCGCCAATGCCGTACACCATAAACCGGCATACAATAAAAAACAGGATAGCAACTGCAGCTACCACCATATAAGGCACAATAAACATGAGTACTCCTTACACATTATAAAATACGCTTAAATTTTATCATATTTCTATAGGCCGTTCAATGATATGACAAGCACCGCCTGTTATAATAAGAATAAAGGAGATACCATGGACACAACGATTACACTGCCGGCGGGAGGGAAACTGCATGCATCACGTTCCCACCTTTGTCTGGCTTTTGAAAAAACACGTTTTTCCCTTTCCACCGCCATTTACGGCGGCGGTTTTAAAGAAATCAATTATGCAGTCAACCAAAAACTGGAAACCTTTTACCCATCGGAAGATCGATTTCCCGGAGGGTCTGTCCCTGAATTTTTACGTCTTTCCATTTTGGAAAACGGATATGATCCGGCAAAGGCCTGCGCCCTTCTTACAGCGGCAAAGATGGAATGGCGTTCCATGAAAACATTTTCCCATAAGGAGCTTCTTCTTGACGCAGTTACTACGGGCGGTGCGGAAAAAACGGCGGCCCGCGCAGGTTCTCCGCCACTCTATACAGAAAAAGACGGTCACTTCTTTCCTGTAGGTACGATCAATATCATGATCAGTCTGAATATTTCCCTTCCTTCCGCCATCATGACGCGGGCCATCATCACGATCACTGAAGGGAAGACGGCAGCCCTGCAGGATCTGGGTATCGCCGATGTGAATAACGGCCTGCCTGCTACTGGAACGGGAACGGACGGCATCACGCTCATCACCGATCCGGATGCCCCGCGTTATACGGACGCAGGCACTTTCTCCGTCCTCGGTTCGCTTCTCGCTTCCGCAGCGTATGAAACAGTCCGCGAATGTCTGGAGCTCTATGACAAGCCATGGAACCGGGATAATTCTCTCGCTACGCCGCCCGCCGTCGATTTGTCCCGCTTAAGGAATAAAGAATGCGGTCATTAGACAAATATTTCCCCTTTTGTTATGATGGGACATATATTTGATGATAAAAGGAGTTGGTTAAGGCTATGCCATATGACGAGCGATCGATCAATGAACTGTATGAATCCGCGGAAATTACCCCCATGGGAATCCAGTTGGAAGTGAACGCGGAAATATTCACCACGATTTACAATCTGCTTTCCAATATGAGAAGTGAAGAAGGAATCCAACAGGAGGATGAAAAACGCCTTCTCCATTTATGGCGGAAAACGATTCGCGCCATGGCCAAAATGGAACTCCGCAAAGGTCATGGGATTTCTATGGAAAAACAGATTGAAATGCTCAAAGAGGCATATGCCATCGAAACGAAGTACACGGCAGACCAGCTTTTTTCTTCCGTGAGCTCCTCCAAACTGACAAAAGAAGAGTTGGAAGAAGTCCGACGTTTTTCCGCCGAAGAGATGAATACCCTTTTCAACTCGGTTATCTGGCCTGCCATGATAAAGGGCAAAACAGGGGCGCAGGAGAATCCGACAGCCTTCATTATCGCAGGCCAGCCAGGTTCCGGAAAGACACGGATGTCCTCCGTGATCATCGATGACTACGACGGCGACATTATCCAGTCCATGAGTGACAACTTCCGCGGGTTTCATCCCCGGGCAAAAGAAGTTTTTCAGAAATACGGACGCTATTGTACCTATTTTTCCACAAAGGAAGGGAAATATCTTTCTGACTTAGCCATGCGGAAAGCAGCAGAAGAGAAGTATCACATCCTACAGGAAGGCTCTCTTGATGACTCCGCCCACACCATGGCGCTCATCAGTTATCTGAAAGAAAAAGGATATACTATCTGCGTACTTCTCCGTGCCTGCCCGAAGAAAGACAGCTGGAAAGCCATCCACCAGCTTTACCTGCAGCAGCGGTTAAAAGCGCCGGGCCTGTCCAGACTCATTTCAAAAGAACAGCATGATAAGGCCTGTCTCTCTTTCCTGTCAGCCACCAATGATTTGATTAACCAAAACCTCATGGACCGGCTCATTATCAAAAGTCCGAAAGGCCTTCTGTATGACAGCGATGATATGCCGACAGAGCGGGTAAGCGACGTCCTGTCCAAACGTATCGGCAAGTGAAATGGGAGCGGGGAAACCTGCTCTTTTTTATGAAAGGAATGTATGAATTCTTCCGCCAAAAATCTATTATTGGAAAAAGCACGCTCCCTCCTGCTGGATGCCGTAGGATGCATGTCCTGCCCTATTGCCCCCCAGCTTTCCGAAAAACTGGAAAAAGCGGGTCCCATTCCTTTCGCGCCGGCGGAGATAGAAAAGCGGCTGGCGCCTGAAGAAATTCTCGCGGATACGAAGTCCATTGCTGTTATTCTCTTCCCTTACCGGTACCCCGAGGAAAAGAATGCAAATATCGCCCTTTATGCACGAGCCAAAGATTATCACCACGTTGTCCGCGCGTATCTTGCAAAAATCATCGGATATATGGAAGAGCAGTATCCCAATGAAAAATTCCATGCGATTACCGACACATCCCCCATGGCAGACCGCTGGCTCGCTTACCAGGCAGGACTCGGTTTTTTCGGCAGGAACCACTGCCTCATCCATCCGAAGTACGGTTCTTACTTTACCATCGGAGCCATACTGACCACTTTGGCACTTCCTCCGGACATCCCGCTTGCGATGAACTGCGGCAGCTGCACCCGCTGCTTCACGGCATGCCCCGGAAAAGCGCTTTCCCACGAACGGTTCAATCCGTGGCGATGCAAATCGTACCTCACGCAAAAGAAAGAAGTTTTAAATGAAGAAGAAAAAAATATTCTTCGTAAGACGCCGCTTATCTTCGGATGTGATGAGTGCCAGAAATGCTGTCCTTTTAATGAAAATGCAGCATACTCTCCTCTTCCGGAAACGGATGCAGACCGGATCCCCCGTCTGGAAAGAGAAACACTGGAACAGATTTCAAACCGCCGATTTACAAAAGAATATGGAGAATATGCTTTTTCCTGGCGGGGCAGGCCCGTCTTACTCCGAAATATGGATATCATCGATAAAAAATAAATCACCTTCTTCACTGTATCGTGAATCGGGTGATTTATTTTTTATTGCGTTTTATATATTTCAGAAAGAAAACAGGTTAATCTGTTCTTCTTCCGGCATACCGTGGAGGATTCCCATTTCATCCATAGTATCTATAATGCTCTGGCTTACCTTGCCTCGCTTTTTCAAATCTTCTTTCGACGTGAAGGGATGTTCCCTGCGGGCTTCAACAATTTCCTTTGCTACCGTATTTCCCAAAGCGGGAATGCAGTTGAACGGAGGGCGGAGTGCGCCGTCTTCCATGAGAAATTCAGAAGCGGACGATTTATTCAAGTCGATAGGCAGGAACTTCAAACCGCGAAGATACATTTCCGCCGCCGCCTCAATAACTGTGGCGCTCCCCTTTTCCACCGCCGTTGGGTGGGGCAGCGAATTAATCCGCGCCAGCTCTGCCGACTGGGACGCCAGTCCTCTTAAAATAACCGCCGCATTGAATGCGCCTTCCGCCCGAATAGTGAAGTAAGCCGCATAGTAAGCAAGAGGTTCATACACCTTGAACCAGGCGATACGGAACGCCATCATAACGTAAGCCACCGCATGGGCTCTTGGGAAAAGGTAGGAGATTTTCAGGCATGAGTCAATGAACCACTGCGGTACCCGGGCATCTTCCAATTCCTTCCGGTTGTTGGAATTTCCTTTTTCCAGCCCTTTACCCTTACGCACGTTTTCCATGACTTTGAAAGCGGTCAGCGGTTTTACATGATGTTCAATCAGATAGTTCATGATATCATCGCGCGTGGAAATCGCTTCTTCCAGTTTGACCTTGCCTGACGTAATCAAATCCCGCGCATTATTCAGCCACACATTCGTCCCGTGAGAAAAACCGGAAATGCGGACAAGCTCGGAGAAATTTTTGGGCCGTGTATCCTCCAGCATACCGCGGACAAAAGGTGTGCCGAACTCCGGAAGACCAATCGCCCCCACGGTAATCCCCTTGTCCCCCACCGCCGCTTTCAACTGTTCCGACGTAATGCCGAGAGCGTCAGGCGAGCTGAAAAGGGACAGCGTTTTTTCATCATTGAAAGGAATGTGAAGCGGATCGATGCCCGTGATATCCTGAAGCATACGAATGACTTTCGGATCATCGTGGCCCAGAATATCCAGTTTCAGCATACGCCCTGAAATGGAATGGTAATCAAAATGGGTGGTGATGGTACCCGGAATTTTTTCTCCCGTTTCATCTTTCAGCCATCTTTTATTGGCAGCATATTGGAGTGGCGTGAAATTATGGATATCCATATCGCGGGGACAAACCATAATACCGGCGGGATGCTGCCCTGTGGTCCGTTTTACCCCTGCCACGCCGGCGGATAATTTTTCTATAAAAATATCATTGAATGTCAGCCCGCGGTTTTCCGCGTACCGCTTGACGAATCCGAAAGCCGTCTTATCCTGGATCCCCGCAATCGTTCCTGCGCGGAATACATTATCCCGCCCGAAGAGTTCTTCGGTGTACTTATGGGCCACCGCCTGGTCGTCGCCGGAGGAAAAATTCAGATCAATATCAGGTACTTTGTCTCCGTCAAATCCCAGGAAAACGGCAAACGGGATATTGTGCCCATCCTTATTTAATTCCGTGCCGCAGTTCGGGCATTTCTTATCTGCCAGATCAAAACCGCCGCCGACGGAACCGTCAGTAAAGAATTGGTTCCAGTGGCAATGGGGGCACACATAGTGGGGCGGAAGCGGATTCACTTCCGTGATGCCTGCCAGTGTCGCCACAAAAGAAGACCCGACAGAACCCCGGGATCCCACCAGGTAGCCGCGGTCGTTAGAATGCTTGACGAGTTTATGGGCGATGTAGTATAGGACGCCATAGCCGTGATTAATGATCGGTGTCAACTCCAAATCAAGCCTGTCCCGGATGATTTCCGGCAGCGGTTCTCCATAAAGCTCCACCGCTTTCTCATAGCACATGGCTTTCAGCTTATCATCGGCACCGGCAATTTTCGGATTGTACGATTTCCATTCTTCCGCCAGCGGTTCAATGACCTCGCACTGCTCCGCCACCCGGCGAGTATTCGTGATGACGATCTCCTCCGCTTTTTCTTTCGGCAGATAGCTGAATTCCTCCAGCATTTCCTCCGTCGTCCGAAGGTATACCGGCGGATGGGATTCTATTTTCCCCGGTTTTTCCCAGTTGGACAAAAGGATATCTCTGTCCCGTGCGTATTCGGCAAAAAGGTAGTGGGCATCAGATGTGGCGCATACAGGAATCCCCGCTTTTTCTCCTATTTCAATAACTTTCTTGTTCAGCTCCTGCAAATCTTTTTTCGTCGTGATGGCAGCATACTTATCTTCATACAGCAGGAATTCATTGTTTCCCAGCGGCTGCACTTCCAGATAATCATAGAATTTTGCCAGACGGATCAGTTCTTCATCACTGTCTCCGTTCAAAACAGCACGGAAAAATTCACCCATGACACAGGCGGAACCATACATCAGTCCGTCCCTGAATTCCTCAAGGAGCGGACGGGGCAGAAGAGGACGCTTGCGGTAGTATTTCAGATGGGACAGCGTCACAAGACGGTACAAATTGCGGAGACCCGTGATATTTTTTGCCAGCAGGATAATATGGCTGTACTGCTGCCGGTCACTGTCAATATCTTCAGGCACTTCATCGATCAGATAACCTTCCATGCCGTAGATGACTTTTTGCCCGTATTTTGCCGCCAATGTTTGTATTTGAGGAAATGCCTGAATGACACCGTGATCCGTAATTGCCACGGCAGGATGCTTCCACTTTGCCGCCGTCCTGATGATCTCTTCATTATCGATGAGTCCGTCCAAACTCATTTTCGTATGAAGATGGAGTTCCACACGCGGTATTTCGGCCGTATCCTCATGGTTGATTTCTTTCTCTTTCCCCTGTTCCATCTGGGAAATATTCAGCACAAGGCCGCCGGTAAATTTATCAAGCTGCACATTCCCCCTGACTTTTACGGTCATATTCTTTTTTACACCGGTCAGCTTTTGTGCGTCTTCTTTCTTTTCAAAAAACTTTTTGCAAAGGATTCCGTCTGTCTCATCAGCCAGCTTCATGGTAAACAGACACCTGTTTTCACGGAGATCTCGGCACTCACAGTCAATGACAGTTCCCTGTACGACGATACCGCCCTGTTCTTCCCGGATCGTACTGATATCCGATATTTTCCCTTTAATATGTGATCTGCCTAAAAGGATGCCGTCCGTTCTCTTCTCTCCGGAAGCGGATAATTGGAAAGCAGAAGCAGGAAGCACGCTCTCTAAAGACGGCAGGTCGCTCGAAAAAGAAATGCCTGCCGTTTGAGAAAGTGCAGGCCTGTCTTCCACTGGCGGAGCTGCAGCCATAGCCGCCTGCACATCACGGATAGAAGGCAGCTTGAAAACAGGTTCAGAATCAGCCTCCCCTTCCGGCGAATCTTCTGTCCTATGCATATCCATACCGACATCCGGATTTCCAGCACCATACATCTCACTGAATTCTTCTTCCGGAAGAGATGCATCACCTATAGTCATTAAAAGGGGACAGACTTCTTCCGTCACATCATCCCCATTCAAATAAATATTCCTCAAACAGCGGATTTCATCGCTCATGGCTTTCAATACCTGAAGAGCTGCGTTTCTGTCATCGGCCTGAATGTACCAAGCCTGGCATTCTGTATCCACTTCCATTAAAGTAATGACTGAACCTTTCTGCTTTGATTTCAGCCGATACTTTCCCATTGTAATCCCTCCAATATGCAGCAGAACGCCTCAGTTCCCCAAAGAGATTATGACGGCTTTCTGCTCTTCTTTATTCTCTTTATCTCTTTTGTTCTTTTCCGTTGTTTTCCTGCCGGCATCCTGCCGTTCCTTTACTTCCTTCGCTTTCTTTTCAGCGGCAGCCTTCTTTTCGGCTTCTGCTTTTTTCGGATCTTTATTGTATGTAATCACAGTATCTACGGGATCATAGTATGACGGGAAACTTCTCTCGTAAACACGTCCGTCCGCCCAGCGGGCATACTGGAGGATTCCCGCATTATATCCTTCATGTCCGTATTCTACCGTCTTTTCTTCCGTCTGCACGGGATCCACCTTTTCCTGCGTATTGAATCCTATCGCGCCCGAATACTCAAGCAGAACGCGGGATTCCTCCGGTTTATCCTCCCTGGCGCCGATGATCCAGCATGTCACCGCGCCCGGTTCATACTTCGTATATACGTAAACCGGATTTTTAAAATTATTTATAAATTGAAAATCCAGGTCCCCATAAGAAACAGTAGCATCCTGTCCTATGGGCACATACGATGCCGGTGAAAAATGAGGACTCCGTTCTGTCACTTCCATTCCCGAAAGAAGCACCGCATTAAAAAGTGTTGTGCTCACCTGGCACACGCCGCCGCCATAACCGGGCTGCGGCTTTCCATTCACAATGACAGGCGCTTCCAAGTATCCCTTGTCCGGAGACCGTTCTCCTGTAGCATCGTTATAGGAAAATACGGTACCCGGATCCACTACAGACCCTCTGATAGCTTCCGCCGCTAATTCGATATTTCTGCTTCTGTTGGGACTTTCCCCAAAATTCGTCGTATAAACACCGAGAACCGTATTAAAATTTTTCAACCGCTCCTTTGTCAGCATCGGCATCTTTTCTTCCGTCACGGGAATTTCCACAGCATCCGTATCTTCACTAACAAGGGCATTTCCTACGATTTCCACAAGTTTCGGCCGATCAAAAACAAGATAAGGTACGCCCTCAATAAATTCCACTGTCCCGTCATCTTTTATGACAGGCATAGCCTCTTTCGGCGTCTGCCCATACTTCACGGCAAGTTCATCCACTTTCGTGCAAAGCGTTTCCCTGTCATAAAGCGGAACCACCCCTACTACATCACCGTAAATGACTGCTTTCCAGCGGGTGATCCAGTCAGAAAGCAGATTTCCCGTTTTCCCCAACCGCAAAAGCTCATCTGCCCTGCTTTTATCAAAATGCACGTTTAAATCCTTATATGACCACTCTTCATGAACCGCGCCATGGTTAAGTGCCAGTTTTTTTGCGGCAAGCTCTTCATTCTTTTCCCGAAAAAACTCCTCCAGCCGGACTTTCCCCATGCCGCCTACCGCGGTACCGTTCAGTCGGATGCCGGGGATGACCGTGTCTTTCCCCGCCCAGACAAAAGGAGCTGCTCCGGCAAGAACAGCAGCCGACACAAAAATACCCCAGAAAACTTTTACAGCTTTATACATATCCGCCTCTCTCATTTACGCATACAATAACGCAGCAGCAACTCTTTTACCGTTTGAGCACTTCCTTCGCGAATTCCCCAATGATACTCAAATATATTCAGCAGCATCCATTCCGCATCTTCTTCAGAAACAAAGCGGGCATCCTTCTCCAGATTTTTCCACGCCCATTGGTTCGTCACCCCTGCCGCTTTCTGTATCTGCGGCAAGGGTGCATGGTTCCGCTGCATTTCTTTCAGTATTTTTATTTTTCTGAACTTAGCGGAAATAAATCCCAGATTTTTAATTGTTTCCGACACGTCCGTAAACACATGATCGGTATTCTCCATAACGGCAGACGCATTTTTGGCAATCAGGGCATCAGTAAACTTAAAAATCCCCTGATCCATATACTCAGGCAAAGCGCATTCCAGAAGCTTTTTCGAAATACCGGTCCTGTTTCCTGCCATTAATACGATTTTATCACATTCTGTTTGAAGAAAAGGGCGGGAAATCGTCTCCCAGGAACCGATAACTTCTTCCATATACGCCCGTGCTTCCGGCTCCACCCGCTTCCCGCAGTCCATGAGCATCCGCGCCATGACGGACGCGCCCTCCCGCGGCGCTAAAAGACTGCATTCTTCACTCCCGCAGACAGAAAGTAACGTTTTAGAGGCCTTCGTTCTTTTATCTAAAGCGCCATCTACCGTAAAAATCGCCAATATATCGGGTGTCAACTCTTTCAGTATATTTATGAAACCGTTAAATTCATTTTCTTCCTTTTTATCTTTCGGCGGCCTTTTTATAAAAAAAGGATTCTCCATGACCACTGCCGTCTTTGCGGCAAAGAGGGACTGCCCTTCCAGACAACTCCTGTAAAGGTCATAATTCCCCGGAGAATCAAGCACCGTCACCTCGGGTATTTCTCCATGAAAATAATCACGGATGATTTCCTCTCTCCGCAATCCGATAGTAACCGAGTCATTGCCGTATAAAATTTTGCAATTGGATAAGATTTGTTTTACTGCCATTATTTCCGTCCCATCTTTCCTGCAATAACCGCCATCCGTCTTTTTCCCATATCAATTCCGCCATCCCTTCGCTCTCCGTATATGCTACGGGACAATTGCAGAGATAAAAAACATCTTTGTCCTCACCGGCGAATCGCCCGCCGCCTCCATATACTGCCGCTTCAGGTTTTAATCTGTCCAGTTCCTTTTCCGATACGCCGCGGCGGAAACCGTTCGATCCTCCCACCCATGCGGTGTGCGGGGAATCTCCTTCACTGAAATTCTTATTCCCTGCAAAGTATACATCCCATGAATCCTTTCCCACACGAAGGGCACTTCCGTTTGTCATGACTGTCAATCCGTTTTTTAAGCGCAGGCGCGACGGCGATAGGTTTCTGACTGTTCCTTTGAAATCTTTTATAAGGAAAGGTGCAAGCGTTTCCGCTTTTCCTCCGACCGCCCATATTTCTTTTATTCTTGTAGCCATCTCAAAAGGGACAGGCTTCTTCACCTCTTCCAGATTGAGAAGAAGCACGTCTATATCAAAAATTCCATGGTACCCTAAGATTGAATCCAATTCGCGTCCGCTTGCCGCCGAAGGAATCCCGCTGCTTTTATAATACACGATCTTCGCGTCACCGGAGATAAGTACCGTCCCCGTATCTGCTCCCAAATCAGGCGCCAGCAGAACGGTCTCCCGGCGCGCCGCCCATTCTGCCAACAAAAGAATCGCCCCTGCAAAAATGATACCGGCAAGAAGATATTGCCCTTTCCGTTCCCATTTTCTTTTGAAACAGAAAACCGCCACTCCTATATAATACAAAATCCCTTCGGCAAGGGAAAGACTGCCCGCTTCAAAAGACGCTTCCGGCAGTGAAGAAATAAATCCATTCAACCGCAGCGCCGCCCAGAGGAAGTAATCGGCAAACTGCAAGATTCCTCCTGCCAGGGGCATCAAAAGGAAAGAAGAGAGCGCCGCCAAAAGTCCCCCAATGATTACCCATTCCAAAAGCGGCACAACGATCAGGTTGGCAGGTATGAAATATAGTGGGAAACTATGAAAATTATACAAAATAATGGGAAGCACGAGGACTTGGGCCGCCGTAGAAAGAGCACAGCCTTCACAGATCAGGGGCGGAATTTTTCCTAATCGGGCAAGCGCATGCCGAAGCGGTTCATAAAAAAGCAGTATTCCTGCCGACGCGCAGACGGAAAGCTGGAAGCTGATATCAAAAAGGAAATAGGGGTTCCACAAGAGCATCCCCGCCACTGCCGCTCCCAGAAGATTAAGCGCCGTCCTCCCCCGTTCCAGAAGGACACCGATCACGGCAAGAATTCCCATGAGGGACGCGCGGATCACAGGAGGCACAAAGCCTGACATAGCGGCGTACACGAGCACAAGAAGCACAGCGGGAACCACCGTTACCTTCATGGAAAGTCCCAGCCACTTCCCAAGGAAATATAAAAAACCGAAAAGCAGCGCGATGTGAGAACCGGAAACGGACAAGATGTGAATAATGCCGGTCACTGAAAAAGAATGGATGATGTCTTTGGGAATTTCTGAATAGTGTCCACCGAAAAGAAGTGTCATCAGAACAGGAAGGCGTACAGGATCCATGTAGGAAGCAAAAAAACATGCCAACCGTTCCCTCATCGTTTCCGCCCAGCGCGTCACCCTATACTCCTCGGTTTCTCCTACAGGGCGGATACGGCTGTTCTCCTTGCTGTAAATTCGTCCTAAGAGATGCCCGCTTTCGTAGCGCTTTTCCAGATCGATTTTCCCCGGATTCTTATATAAACGGAGGGGCCGCAGCTTTCCTTCCGCTTCCAGTGCAGTTCCGACAGGATATTTATTCTCAACGGCAAAGTCATACAGGTACACTGTTCCTGAAATGCTTTTTTCTTCTCCATCGGCATAACGGATTTTCCTCAGATCAATAAGGTACCGGGCATATCCGTCCTCCCCTTTGTCCACAAGAGGTTCCTCTGCAACGATGCCGCAGAAGGTTCCTTCACTGCCCACAATGTACTGTGACTGCTGTCTCCATATTTCTTCTGCTATTTCCATACGGACCGCACCGGCAGCACATAAAAAAAGAGCGCCGCATACCCACACAGCACCTGTTTTCCCGAAAACCCTCCCTGAAAGGATACCCATCAAAGACAAAAATAAAAAGAGTCCTCCCCCAAAAAGAGAAAACTCAAAAAAAGACGCAAAAAATATCCCTGCAGCCAAAAAGGAAGCACACCAAAGAAATATATATTTCCGTTTCATAAGGTAATCCGCTCTGACACTTTGGCGTACTTCCCCTCCCCGATGGTGGGTACCTCTTTCAATTCCTCTTTTGAGCGGAACCCGCCATGTTCGTTTCTGTATTCAATAATTTTATCTGCCGTCTTGGCTCCAATGCAGGGAAGTGTTTCCAGCTCCGTTCCCGAGGCATGATTAATATTCACCAAACCGGCTGCGGCGGGAGTCGTCCGTTCCGGATTGAGAGGAATATAGACCCTCATAGCATCTTCAACGGGTTCTGCCATATTGACGCCTTCCATATCCGCATAAGGAAGAACGTTTCCGGCAGCCTGCACCGCGTCATACACGCGGCTCCCCCGCTGCAGTTCATAGACACCCGGTTCTTTCACGGCGCCTACGACATATACGAGGACACGGCTTTCTTCATTTGCGTTTCCGCTTTCTGTTATTTCCGCAACCACGGAATCTTCTCCGGAGCGTTTCCCATCATCACTCCACACAAAAAATCCGACAAGAGCCGGTATGATAAAGGCAAGGGCGCAAAGAAGCACCTGCTTTCTGTTCATACTTCCCATCGTCGGACTCCGTTTCCTTCTTACACCATGAATAATACAGATAAACGTATTCCAAAAAGCTGAAATCTTTTATTTCTGTTCTTCCCTGGCAGCTGCCGTGTTGGAATCAATCAAGCTCTGGCGGTTCTTCTTCAAGGTATCCAGCATGTTTTCCATATTCGTTTCCACGTATTTCAAAACATCAGTCGCGTAGGTAACGGAACTGCTGCGCAATTCCTCGGCGGAATGGTTGGCGGCAGTCACCACTTCATTGGCCCTTTCCTGTGCCTGTTTTACCAATTCGCTCTCTTCGGTAATCCTTGCGATGTAATCTTTCGCCTGGGCAATGGTGTCATCCGCTTTTTTCTCTGCATCCAGAAGAATTCTTTCCTTATCGGCGACGATACGGCGGGCACTTTCCAATTCATTGGGAAGCGACTGGTTAATCGCGTCAATCAGTCGTTCGATTTCATCTTTGTCTACCATTTTCTTGTTGGAGAACGGTACTTCGGTTGCGCTGTCAATAACATTTTCAAGTTCTTCAAGCAATTTTCTTGTATCCATTTTACAACCTCATTTCTTAAGTAACTTTAATTTTTTCTCTATCATAGCTTCCACATAAGGGGGAACCATCTGTGACACATCACCGTTAAAATATGCCAATTCCCTCACGCCGGTGGAGGACAGGTATGAATATCGTCCGTCTGTCATGAAAAAAGCGGTTTCCAACGTAGGATCAATCTTCTTAATCATGAGCGCCCGCTGGAATTCATATTCGAAATCACTGAACGCCCGCAGGCCGCGAATGAGAAGATGGCAGTTTTTACTGGCAGCATACACATTGAGCAGCCCCGTCGATGTATCTACTTCTACATTGGGAATATCCTTCGTCGTTTCCCGAAGCATATCCAGCCGTTCTTCAATAGAAAAAAGGGATGTCTTTTTAGACGGATTCACAAACACCGTAACAATTAATTTATCTACAAGCACGGCGCTTCTCTTAATGATGTCCAAATGGCCATAAGTGACCGGATCATAACTGCCCGGACAAATAGCGATTTTCATGAAACTTCTCCCTCAGAACCCCGGCAAAGGAGGTAAGTAACAACAATATTTCCTACTTTTTTTTCTTTCCATACCGAGCATTTCTCCTCCAAACAGGTCATATCCGGCGGTTCTTCTACAGAATGCTCTGCAATAATAATAGCATTCTCAGCAGGAAGCCTGCAAGCGAAAATCAAAGCAAGAATTTGATCAATATAGCCCTTCCCGTAAGGAGGATCCATAAACAAATAATCATACCTGTTCCCTGCAAGCTTTGCCAAAGAACGGCTGACATCGCCGGGTAAAACATCCGCCCTGTTTTCCACATGGCATTTCACCGCATTTTCACGGATAAGCTTACATGTCGCCTTATCCAAAAACGTCGCATGTGCCGCGCCCCGGCTCAAAGCTTCCAGTCCCATCGCGCCGGTTCCCGCGAAAATATCAAGCACACGGGTATCTTTCATTCCCACATTGGCAAGCACATTGAATATACTTTCACGTACCCGCCCGAGCGTAGGCCGTGTCATCCCTTTCCCCACAGGCGACCGTAAGGCTGTCCCCTTCGCGCTTCCTCCAATGATTCTCATTTTTCATTCCGTTTCAAGGATGATATTCTTATTTCCCATCAGTTTTCAAAAAATATACTGCTTGAAATACCAATTGGAAATTTATTAAATTATACCACAATGTGGCAAACGGCTCATATATTTATACTATGATTCCCCGCCCGGTTTTTATCAGGGCTCCAGATACGTCTCAATTTCCGCCTTTTTTGCACGGGTCATCAAATTTTCCAAGGCTTCCTGCGCCGTGTGTTCCCCTTCCAGAAGGCGGCACACTTCTTCGGTAATCGGCATATTGATATGTTCGTGCCTTGCGATTTCATTCACGAGGAAAGCCGTGCGCATTCCTTCCACCACCATGTGGGTTCCTTCGCAGATTTCTTTTGCGGTCTTTCCTTTTCCCAACATAAGGCCCGCCCTGTGATTGCGGCTGTGGGTACTGGTACATGTAGCAACAAGGTCGCCCATTCCCGATAAGCCGAAAAAAGTTTCCCGGCGGGCGCCGAAATGCACACCAAATCTTGCCATTTCCACAAGCCCCCGTGTCATAAGCGCAGCACGACAATTATCGCCAAGACCTATTCCGTCCTGCACACCGCAGGCAAGAGCTACGATATTTTTCAATGCGCCGCCGTATTCTACGCCGCGGATATCATCACTGCGGTATACACGGAACACGGGCCGCATGAAAACATCCTGCACGATCTGTACAGCTTCCGGCACTTCCGATGCCGCCACGGTTGCCGCCGGAAGACCGAGACCCACTTCTTCCGCATGATTCGGTCCGGATAAAACAACAATCCGGTCCGTTACGGAAGAAAACTTTTCTGAAATGATTTCCGATAAACGATGGCCCGCTTCATCGGCAAGACCTTTAGAAGCACATACTGCAACAGCATTTTTCTTCATAAAAGGCGCCATAGCTTCCGCCGTTATTTCTACCGCTTTAGACGGAGTAGACAACACCACGCAGTCCGCACCGGACACAGCTTTTTCCAAATCACTCGTAATTTTTACATGGACCGGAATACGGACCCCCGGTAAATATTCTTTATTCTCTCTTGTTTCCTTCAATTCCCGTGCCGCTTCTTCCCTGCGGCAGTACAGTTCCAAATCATCATGGCGGGCGGCAAGCGATGTAACCATCGCCGTCCCCCACCCGCCGGAACCGATCATGGCTATTTTCACTGCGATTCCTTCTTTCCCTGTATAATCGGTTTTTCTTCTCCCCGCAGAAGTCTTTCGATATTTTCCTTATGTTTTACCACAACAATGAGAGCCGCCGCCAGACTGAATGCCACATACTCCCAAGGTTCTCCCAAAACCCAAATAACGATCGGTACCACCGGTGCACCCGCGATTGAGGCGAGCGAAACGATTTTCTTCCATCGAAAAACAATGAGCCAGACGATAAATGATGCAATCGTCGCCGGCGCACAGATATACGTAAAGGCTCCCACACCGCAGGCTACCCCTTTGCCGCTCTTAAACTTAAGGAAAATGGACCAGTCATTCCCGATAATTGCGAAAAGCGCACATAAGAGAACCGTTGTCGGTTCGGGCATTCCCAGATGAACAGCAATAACCCCTTTCATGAAATCACAGAAAAACACCGCCAGACCCGCTTTCATTCCAAGTGTACGGTACGCGTTTGTTGCTCCGATATTTCCGCTTCCCGTCTTCTTCAAATCGACGCCGTAGAAGATCCGCCCGATAAGATATCCTGACGGGACAGCACCGATAAGATAGGCAAGAAGTACGATTACAACCGTTTCCATCATAATTCGTCACCGTCTTTCTTGCTCCGCAGCACGATACGGATTGGTGTCCCCTCAAAAGAAAAGGCGGCGCGAAGGCGGTTTTCTATAAAACGGACATAAGAAAAATGAATCAGGTTCGCGTCATTCACAAACATGACGAAAGTCGGCGGACGGATCCCCACCTGCGTCATATAATAAATTTTCGCCACACGGCCAGCATGGGCAGGAGGCGGATTCACAATTTTCGCATCATCCAGCAAATCATTCAGAACTGCCGTAGACACCCGCATGGACTGCTGCTCCGCCACATTGTAAATCATATCGCCGAGGCGCTGGATGCGCTGCTTTGTCAGAGCCGATCCAAAAAGCATGGGGATATAAGGAGCAAAAGGAAGGCCGTCACGTACCTGCCTTTCCAATTCCACCATGGTATTCGTCTCTTTGGGAATCATATCCCACTTATTCACCATAAGGATAAGTCCTTTGCCAGCCTCATGGATATACCCGATAATCTTTTTATCCTGTTCCGTAAGCATATCGTTCGCATCAAGGACAAAAATCGCCACATCGCAATTATCAATTGCACGAATCGAACGGATAACACTGTACTTTTCCAGAGGTTCGTCAATCTTTCCTTTCTTACGCATCCCTGCCGTATCGACAAGAATGAAAGTCTTCCCTTTGTATTTCCATACGGAATCCACAGCGTCACGAGTAGTTCCCATTTCATCAGCCACAAGAGAACGCTCATAGCCAAGAAGAGAATTGATCAGCGTCGATTTCCCTACATTCGGACGCCCCACGATCGCCGTGCGGATGATATCGGGAGAATCATATTCCTCACGAGGCGGAAATCCTTCCGAAATCTTATCCAGCAAATCACCAAATCCCAGATGGTTTACAGCGGATACCGGCATGGGATCGCCGATTCCCAGGGAATAAAACTCATACGTATCCATTTTCTGATTTTCACTGTCCACTTTATTCACGCAGAGTACCACGGGCTTTCCCGTACGCCTAAGCATTCCCGCAATCGTCTGATCATCCTCCTGCACACCGACACGGGCATCGACGACAAAAAGAATCACATCTGCCTCTTCCATGGCAAGCTGCGCCTGCTGGCGGATACCATCGGATATCTGATCCGCTTCATCACGAAACTCAATACCGCCCGTGTCAATCATGGTAAACTCACGATCCAGCCAGCGCACGTCACAGTAAATACGATCCCGCGTCACACCGGGGATATCTTCAACAATTGACACACGCTTCTGGGCAAGGCCGTTAATAATCGTAGATTTTCCCACATTCGGGCGTCCTACTATAGCAACAAGAGGCTTGCTCATCTTATCCTCCACTTTTACATAACTTGTTTCGGGCATAACTTCCCATTTAATACTATTCTAAAAATTGTATGCCCAACCATAGATACTGTCAAGTATTGTCAAGTCAAAGCAGCTTTCTGCTGAAATAAATACCACTACAAAGGAATGAATATTTTTTATAAAGAGTATTTCCTATACGTATTTCTATAATACGTCATGCATCAGAAAAGACTGCCTAAAAAATTTTTTAATCTTTTTAACCCGCCCCCTTTACATCGATATTTTTCTATGTTATAGTATGTATAGAAAGTTTTAGATACTTAAGAGTTTATAAAAAAGGAGATTTATCATGAAATTATCAAAGAAACTTTTAAAAGCGCTTGTTGACCAGGTAAACATGGAATTTGCATCCGGCTACCTCTATCGTTCCATGTCCCACGACATGAAAAACCTGGCACTGAACGGCTATGCAAAATGGCTGGACAAACAGTATGAAGAAGAAAGAGAACACGCCCTGAAACTCATTGCTTACATTGAAGACAGAGACGGTACCGTCGACTTCCTTCCGATTGAAGGCGTCAAGAAACACTACGACAATCCGCTGGATGTCGCTAAAGACTCTCTGGCTCACGAAGAAGCTGTTTCCGCTTCCATCCGCAGCCTTGTTAAACTTGCCCGCGAAGAAGGCGATCTGGAAACCGAAATCTTCCTCCAGTGGTACGTCACCGAACAGATTGAAGAAGAAGTTAACGCCCGCGACAACATCACGGGATTCGAAAAAGCACAGGAAGGCGCCGCTCTCCTCTACATGTTCGATAACCACCTGGGCGACAGATAATACTTTACTGAAAATTGAATAAAACAAAAAAGAGCTGTGAAAGGGACGCTCCCGATTCGCGGCTCTTTTATTACTCATAAAACCGTCACAAAAGGAGCTGCAAAAAGAAACTCATCTTTTCACAACTCCTTTTCTTCATTCATCAGTCTGTTTTATTCCACATCAACGGCATCAGGACGGCCTGCATCATCCAGTCCCAGATATTCCACGCCTTTCACATGTCCGTCATAGGACAGGGTTACGAGGTACTGAAGTACCTTGCCGTCGAAAATCTCATCGTCCATCATCACCGCCATCACGAAGCTGTCAGGACGATAGGCGCGGGTAGTGTCTTCCTGTTCCGGATCATAAAGGAAAACAAATTCCTCTCCATCGTATTCCGCACTGCCGTATACACGCTTCAGTTCGGAAACATAATACTTGTCCACGCCGTCAACAATCATGTTCTTTTCATTTAAAAATTCCATTATTATCACCTCTTTGTCCATTATAACAAAAACCGGCCTGCCTTTTACAGGACTTTTTATTCGTCAGGACTTACAGATTTCCTTTATAACGAAAAGAGTAAGGAAATAAAAGGCAGGTAAAGATACTCAATCAATCCGTAGAGTGCAGCACCGGCAGCGAGTCCCACAACAGCCCCGTTGATTCGGATGCCTTCCAGTTCTTTGTGGACTTTCGCTTCAATAAATTCATTCAGGTCGCTGTCTTTGAATTTCTTCAGGATATCTGCGGTGACGGAAGAAATATGGGGATATTCTTCTTCCAAAATATTTCCTCCCAAAGCTCTGGCGCTCTCATCAATGCCGGCACGGAGTTCTTTGTTTTCCGCCACGCTTCGGAGAGCATTGTGGAGCATAGTTCGCAATTTCGGGACGAAACATTTTTCAAATTGATCTCCTGCCGCCCATTTTTCATAAAGACTGTTGTATAGGGCATCTGCTTTTTCTTCCACGGAAACAGATTGATAGAGTTCTTCCGCAAAATGGACAAGGGCTTTTTCCGCTTCTTCTGTTTTCAGGAAGGCTTCTACAGCAGCATTCCATTCTTTCAGGAGCGTTTTGTGAAAAGGGTGGATATCCACGCGCCACAGTTCGATTCGTTCTGACAGCGCCGCAAGGAAAGCTTCCGCCATGTCTTCATAGTCTACGGTATTTGTAAACTTTGCAAAGCTATAAACGAGCCTTTCCAAAAATCCGCGCTCCCGATTTTCTCCCAATTTTTCCAGTTTATTTGTGATTACCTGCTTCATTTGGTCCGATTTGACGGCGCGCTGTGCTTCTTCAAGGAGTTTATCCAGAAACTGCTCCGTATAGTTTCCTTCCAGCGCTTTTTCTCTGAGATAAAAGCCAAGACTGACTCTTACATTATCCACGCCTTGCCTGATCCAGCGGGACAAGTCTTTCTTATGGTTTTCCATGAATCCCAGAAGAAGTTCGCCGCCGCTCCGGGCAAGGTCGGTTTCTATGTCTTTCACGGACCCTTCTGCTTCTTTTTCAATGAATTGAATGAGGGAAAAATTTTTCAGCAAGTCAGTAAAAGTTTCTTTCCCCACCAGTTTTCCTTCCACTGTTTCCTGAAGCCGCCGGAGAACGGCTTCCCTGTTAGCAGGAATAAGCGGTTTAAAAAGAGGAAGATGAAGTCTGTTCCGGAAAAGGGCTTCTACGGCAAACCAGTCGGCAAAACAGCCGATGAGACAGGACTGGGCAAGGAAGTAAAAAAGGCCTGTCAAAGGATTTTCACAGAAACAGTGAACTCCTATGGCGATTCCAAAGAGGATCGCTGATGCCAAAAAGATGCTGTTCGCCGTTTTGTATCTTTTCATCAGAAAATCCCTCCCGCCCATACCGCAAGGTAGAAGAGCAGTCCTGCCATACCGCCGATGATGGTACCGTTAATCCGGATAGCCTGCACTTCATTTTCGACACTGTTCTTTGCCATGCTTGCCATCTTTCTGCCGTCGTAAGGAGAGAGCGCTTTGGTGACACCGCCGGCAATTTTTTCATGGAGCCAGCCGACGTGGTGCCTGCATTGTTTTAAGAGGAATTTATCGTTTCTTTCCTTTTTTTCAGGATTCCCCAACTCATTTTTTACAAGGTCCAGTATTTTTCCTGCCAGAAATTTTTCCGCATTTTCCTGATGGCTGTCCCAAAGGTTTTCAAAGAAGTCTTTCCTGTTTTCCAAAAGACTTGCAAGATTAGCGGACACCCATGTATTGATTTCCTCCTGCAGTTTTTTATCTTCTGTAAGCCGTTTAAGAAAGCTGTCATAGCTCTTTCCAAGGGCGCACCTTACTTCGCTTCCGGGATCAACGATGGAATCCGCCAGATTCCACACCTGCTCCTGAATAAGGCGGATATTTTCCGTTTCTTCTCTTTCAACAAAGCTCTCCAGCAAACCGCGGAACCACCCCCTGTCCCTGTACTTCGCCCAGGCGCTTTGATAGAGCCGTTTTACTTCTGTCTGGGTAAAGCGGTTCTGAAGGAATCCTTTCGCTTCTTCCGCAAGTACTTGGGCAAGTACCTGTTTTCCTTCATAGTTTTTCAATGTGTAAAGAGCAAAAGCGATACGGTCTGCCCAATTTTCTTTTTGAATAGCACTTTTCCCTTCCCGAAGAAGCAGATTCCAGAGCTTGCCTTTATCCACGGCAAGAATGCCGCAGCGGCAGGCAGATTCCAGTAAAGGCAGGAGAAGTTCTTCCTGTTTTTCAATTTGGGCAAGAATAAGCTCCGCCCGTAAATTCTTTTCCAGAAAATCTTCCAGCAGTTCTTCTGTAAACAGTTCTTTCCCTACCATGTCCTGCGCCATGTCCACGATTTGGTCCCTTCGTTTGGCGATAATGTCAGTACGATAAGAAATCCCCAGAGGTTTTCCGAAAAGGGAAGATACGGCAAAAAGGTCGGCAATCCCTCCCACGGAAGCAGCAAAGGCCATATGGAAAAGTCCGCCGCCAAGCAAGCCGGTTTCTTTAAATGGCGCCGCAAGCAGGCAGATTAATACAGTACCCGCCAAAAGTCCGTCAGCTTTCTTTTTTCTGTCCATGGTTTTCCTTCCTGTCTTTTTACATTATATCCCGCCGTCCATGGAAATAAAAACAGGAACGCTGTTACACGTTCCCGATGACAATAATTATTTGCCCGCTTCTTCCAAAGCACGCTGCGCCGCATCGAAAAACTGCTTATAGGAAAGGGTAGCGCCGGAGATGCCATCGACTTTATTCAGCTCCTGTTTCTGCAGCAGCGCTTCCGCATAAGTTTTATTTGCTTTCAATGCAAGCTGGGCTTTGTTGTAATAGACCTTATTTTCTATTTTTCCGTTTGTTTTTCCATAATCCTCCCCTTTCCGTTTTCCGTCTTTCAGGAAGCCGTCAAAAGTAGCTGCCGTGATTTTATGGTCTTTCACCGTAATGGAAATAATGGAATACTCTCCTTCTCCATTTGCGGCGCTCTTTCCTTCAAAGGTGCCGTCTTTCGCCTTGGAAAGGAGCCCTTTCGTGTCCACTTTCGGCGGCTTGTATTGGGTCAGCCCCGATTTTGTGCTGCCTTCGGACGCAGGCGCTTCTTTGGTATCACCGCAGCCGCTGAGCAGCGTCGCTGCCACCAGGCCGGCTGCAGCCGCAGCGCCATATTTCTTTAAATTTTTCATACTTTTTCTTCTTCTCCTCCTTCACGCATATGTCCATGCTCGATGATAACGATCCGTTTTGCCGCTTTGCCGACATGGTCGGAATGGGTAACGGTAATGATGGTATGCCCCTCTTCATTGAGTTCACGGAAAAGGTTCATGACCAGTTTTTCATTTTTCTCATCCAGATTTCCTGTCGGTTCATCGGCAAGAATGAGGACCGGATAATTGATCAGAGCTCTTGCGATACACACGCGCTGCTGTTCGCCGCCGGAAAGCTCGCTCGGCAGGTGACCCGCCCTGTCTTCAAGACCGACACGGGCCAGGGCTTCCATGGCTTCTTTCTTGTCGGGAATGCTGTGATAGTATTGGGCGACCATCAGATTTTCCACAGCCGTCAGATAAGGAATCAGGTGGAACTGCTGGAACACCATGCCGATTTTATCACGCCGGATCTGTGTCAGTTCGTTTTTGGACACTTCATTCAGATTGATTCCGTCAAGGATGACTTCCCCCGAAGTGTGTTTATCCATACAGCCGATGATATTCATCAGCGTGGTTTTTCCTGAACCGGACGGCCCCATGACGGCGAGCCAGTCTCCTTTTTCCACGGTCAGGTTGATATGTTCCAGTGCAGGAACACGCCCGCCGTAGAGCATGCCCACATCGGTTAATTTTAAAAGACTCATCATACGCTCCTTATTCACCACGCAGGACGATGGCCGGCTCCACTTTTACAGCGGTTCGTACAGGCAGCATCGTCGCCACAGCTGTCACTACAATGGAAAGAATAATCGTCATAATCGCAATGGGAAATGAAACTTCAAGACTCCTGCCAAAAACATTGACTCCGACGGCAAGAGCAAAAAGATATCCGCATCCTGTGCCGATTATTCCGCCGATAAAGCCGAGCATACAGCTTTCTCCGAAAAACTCTCCTGCTATATTTCTGTTCGTTGCCCCAAGGGCTTTCTTCAAACCGATTTCACGGCGCCGTTCAGAAACGACTTCGGTCATCGTCGTTCCCACACAGACAAGCGTCAGAAGGAGAACAACTACCGTAACGAGCAGAACAAGGGCCTGCAGTTTGCCGAGGACGGTCTGTTCCGATGCGGCAATCTGCTTTACCGTCTGCGGATGGACATCGGGTGTTTCGGCCGCCATACGGGCCGCAAGAGCTTCCAGGTCTCCTGAATTCGCCACAACACTCACCTGCACCATGCTCAGAAGATTCGGCTTTCCCAGAAAATCCCAAAGGCTCTTAATATCCACATAGGCAAATTGTTCTTCTTTGCCTCCGGTGCGGACAATGCCTGAAACGGTATATGTTTCTTCCTTCGTTCCGTCGCCAAGCGCTACGATAACCTGCGACCCCGGTTTCGCCTGAAAGCGTTCGGACAGCTCATAGCCAAGGAGTATTTCTTTGGAATTTTCTTTCGGCATTTCCCCATTGATCTGCCAATAGGGGCTTACTTTTTTAACCTCATTGAAATCAGTGCCGCCGGTAAGTACGGGTGATTCATTAATCTTCAAACGTTCATAAAGGAAAGGCGCCGCGCCGATTATTTCTTTGTCCTTCAGCATATCATAAACGGGAGCGACAGCCGCCTCCTCCATGGTTGCTTTCCCGTTGGCGGGAAGCAGGAGGAGATTTGCACCGTATGCGCGGAATTCACGCCCCATCTGCTCGGGTACTTCTTTATACACCGTGATCATGCCCGAAATAATTGTCGCACCGATGGCCACCGCCAGAAGGGCAATGAACATTCTCAGTTTTCTCCGCAGAAGCGCGTTTGTCACCATGACCAGGTACATATGTAGTCGTTTTATATTCATAGGAATCACCTGCCATGGAGAACAATTGCCGGACGGAGCCTGAGAATCGAACGAATCGCAGGCAGACTGCCAAGCAGGATCATAAGAATCAGAAGCACGATGAGAATCGGAATGACAATCAGGTTCACCGCGATACCCGATCCGAAAACGGCATGACCGATAATCTGCGCAAAGCCGAGCCCTACAAAATAGCCTAAGATACCGCCTGCCAGACCTGCCATAAAAATTTCTGACAGGACGAGGATGATTACTGAAACATCCGTTGCGCCGAGGGCCTTCAGCAGCCCCAGTTCCCTGCTTCTTTCCATGATATTTGCGCTGACCAGGTTAGAAACCCCCATGGTGGCAGAAAGCAGGGAAAGGACAGTGATGAGAAGCATAAGAAGCTGTGTTTTGTCCAGAATACGCCCTTCCGATTCGGCAATCTGCCGGACAGGACGGGCCACGGAACCGTGGATGACCTCTTCGATCTGATAAGCGATGGAGCTTACATATGAAGTACAATACCAGATTTCATATTCTTTGATAGAAAGGCTTTTCGGATTGGCAGCGGCACGACGGGCCAATTCGTTTTCGGGTGTCGTCATGGCGCTGACAGTGACGGTATCCACCTTTCCTTCCAGACCGAGAGCTTTCTGCACAGCCGGAAGATACGCGATAATTTCACCGTCTTCTTCACCGCCGCCGGTAAGAATGCCTGAAACGGTAAATGAACCTTTTGTTCCATCCTTATTAGTATAGTAAAGGGTGTCTCCCTTTTTTACATGCAGGGAAGCCGCCAGATCCTTCCCCACAAGAACGGAATTTTCTTCTTTTTCTTCAGGCCATTCTCCATCCAGCTGCCACCAGGACTTGAGATATTGCTCTCCTGTAACGAAAACTTCACCGGTGGGAAGATCCATCTTATGATCAAACCATGTGCCTGAAACAGGAACAGATACACCGTTGTCCAACGTGACATGGCCGTTCAGATGGGGAGAAAGGGCGACAATGTTATTTGTCCAAAAGATAGTCTTGATTTGCCCCAGGTCAGATTCTTTCAAGTATTCTTTCGGTGCCGATTCATCGTCCAGCCCGTAAATATCTTTCAGAATGGAGGAATTTTTTGACGTCACCGTGATATTTGCGCCAAAGGCTTTCAGTTCCTGATTCACCTTTTCTCCTACGTCAAACATGACATTCAGCATTGCCGTTGCCAGTGAAATGCCGAGGGCTACGGTAAGCGCCACGAAAAGAAGCTGGCGCCCCTGCCGGAGTATGGCGCCTTTTACCATTTGCCAGAACAATTATATCCTCCTTTCTGCTAACGGAAATACTTCGCTGCGGCATCCAGCTCTTTCTGCTCGATCCGGATCTGTCCGTTCCCTACTCCATATTTTACGGGAATCGGGTTGCAGCCGCCGGGAAGTCCGATTGTTTGCTTATTCATAACCACGTCGCAAAGTTTGCAGACGATTTGTCCTTCTCTTTCAATATAGCCTGTCGGCCCGCAGATTTCACAGCAGTCCAGTCCGACTCCGTAAGCGGAGCCGCCTTTCAGCACCACGATGAAACGCACTTGCGTCCCTTTCTTCGTCCGATAGGCAAAACGGTGGAGATGTCCGTCATTCACCTTATTGATATCAATGCTCACCATCTGATCCTTTGCGGTAACGGACACCGCAGGAACCAATTCTTCCTTTTTGTTTGCATAAGCACTGCCCACGCTGGAAAGAATGATCATCACGATGAGCGCGCCTACGGAAGCCTTGCCCCAGCGCTTTTTATGTATATCGTCTGCCACGATTTTCCTATACTGTGCAGGATTGCAGCCTGCCGGCCTCGCCGGGCATTTCTGTGAAAACAATGCGGCAGGAACCGCAAAGACCACGATAAACACAATGAAAATAAACCAGTCCTGGTGATCAATAACCGGTGCCATCACCTTGATCAGGTACCGTGCAGGAAGGATTCCCCTTGCCATCAGAATCTGGACAAGATAAATAATCTGCTGAATTAAAAGCGCCGCCACCTGTATAAGAAATACAGTATACAGCCGTTTGTCGTTCAGCGATTTTGCCGCATGGTAAATGAGCCAGCTCCCCACGACAGCAATAAATAATCCTGTAGCAAATCCGAGCATGCGGATAAGCATTTCCGCAGAAAACGGATTATTCACATTCAGTACGGTGGTCACGGGAATGAGCCATATTTCCATGCCGTAGTACATCGTAAGAGCCAGTACGTTGATAATGACGCCCTTTTTAAAAATGCCAAGCCGCTTCATGAATTTTTCGGATGAACCGAGAAGCACACCTGCCAGAATAAGTTCGCTGATAATGGCGAAAAATGCCATCAATCCCTCAAACCCTTCACGGCTGACCGCATTTCTTGTCCCCTGTTTGGCCGCCATGATGAAGACAGAGCCCCAAAATCCCCAATAAGCAGCTTTTCTGAAAGTTTTGCGAAGATTCCCTCCGTCACAACTGTACAGAATAGCAAGCAGCACTGCCAGCGGCGTCATAAGCGCAGTACCGAATTCCATGGCGGGAATAAGCTGCTGCAGAAACATTTGAAACTGCATCATGAGAATTCCTTTCGAATAATCACAAAAAGAAACGGCTGCAAGTAAATCCCCGGGACAGACCGGATAAAGAAATTTTTCCGCAGCGCAGATATTATATTTCTTTATTGTCCTGCCGCCCGGGGATTTCTTTACAGCATCTTGAAAACATCACTTGGGAAAGACCGTTCCGCCTGCTTTCCCTCTTACATTACCAATTGCGCGGAACGTAGTCGAAAGTCCATTTCATGACGACCGGTTCTTCCCAGAAATGACCGGTAACGCCTGTTTCCTTATCTACATGGAGGCTGTAATTCTGACGTGCCGGGCTGTCAATGGAAAATTCGCATTCATATGTCCCTGCGCCAAGAAGCTTCAGGTTTGCGCCGTAGTGCGGGCCGTCATCAGCGCTCATCGGCATGAATACGCCTTCAATAGACTCGCCGGTCTGCACTTTGGTCAGTTTATAGTGGACGGTGAGGTACGGGATCCATTCTCCGATACCGAAGCCGCATTCGTTGCCTTCCGTGGCATGGATATCGGTCTCCATATGGATATCCGCCTTATCCGCTGCCAGCATGGAGCCTTCCGGTTCCATCTGTACAGGCTGGAAATATACGAGGGCCACTTTGAAGTGGTTGACGGTATCTTCCTGTTCATCGCCGATCGGATACTCCTGGAATCCTGCGGAAGCCGTCATGCCTCCCGCCAATAATGCAGCGGCAGCAAGTCCTGCGGTAAAAACTTTTTTGAAACTGTTCATTTTAACACTCTCCTTATAAAAAAATGGAAAAATAATTGTATATAAATGGGGCGCCTGGAGATCAAGCCCCCAATTATAACCCTGCTTAGGATCCTTCTTATTCCTCTGAAGAGTCCGAAAGAAATATTTACGCACGCTTTCTTCCACGGACAATCAGCGTGATACCTGCAGCAATGAGAAGCGCAAGCTGGAGCCCCACAGACTCATAGGTCGGATAAAGGCCAAGCCAGTCAATATTTGGGAACCAGGAAGCGGTAATTACTGTCTGGGGAACAAGCTGGGCTTCCTGCAAAGAGCTGATTCCACCGCCGGCAAAGCTGACAGCCATAAGGTACATCAGAATACTTGTGACGATAAAGAAAGGACGGAGCGGTATACGGAACAGCCCCAGACGGATAACGGCAAAAATAACAGCAAGAACCGCACATCCGGTCCCGAATCCGAACCAAATCATATCAGTATCCCCTGAAGCGCCGTTAAAAAGCGCCTGGTAGAAAAGAATCACTTCCGCCCCTTCACGGTACACCGCAAGGAACGCCGCCAGCCCGAGAGCCCTCGCTTTTCCTGTGGTAATGGTCGTTTTCATCATACTTTCTATATATTTCTTCCATTCATCGCCTTTTGCCTTTCCGCCCATCCAAAATCCGACGGACAGAAGAACAGCAACAGCAATAAGGGCCGTCACGCCTTCAATAGCTTCTCTTGACGCGCCGCCGGTAAACTTACCGAGGATAACGCTGAAAATATAAGCAGTAATAAAGCTTGCCGCCACAGCAGCAATGGAATAGTTGTAAACGGTGCCGAGGTATTTCTTATTTCCCGACTTCGCCAGATACGCCATAATCGCTACAAGAACGAGAATCGCTTCCATCCCTTCGCGAAGCATGATCAGGAATGCCGGCCAGAAAGAAGTCCACCGCCCGCCGCCTGCCCCTTTGCTGTCAAGAGACTCGATATCATTTTTCATCATAGAAAGAAGTTTATCGGCTTCTCCGCGGACCGCATCTTTACCCCTATTTTCACGAATCGCTTTTTTCAGCTCGCTGTACTGATATTCCGTCAGGTTGGCGTTCTTCGAAGAAATAGTCGTCCTGATTGCTTTTTCCAGCCCGTCATTTTCGTAAACGCCATAGTAAGAATCATTGATTATTTTTTTCGCGCCTTCTAAATCGCCATTGTTATACTGTTCGACGCCCTTATTGATCATCTGCTCCACATGGGCATAGACCTGCATCCAGTTCTGTGCCGCTTCGGCAGGCAGTGCCGCAGTCAACAAGAGAAACAGCACTGCTGCGACACTGTATAAAAATTTTATCGTTCTTTTTTTCATCTGCTCTTCCCTCTTTAATCACATCATCCGCCGATTTCCCGGATGGACTATGTATTCCTGTCAATTTGATCTTTCATCTTTTCCGGCGGCAGATTGAACGGTATACGGATCAATTTGATACATTCCATGGGCTGTCCTTTCGAGTCAAGCGCCGGTTTGAACGTCCAGCGGCGGCAGAATGCCATCGCCAGCTCATCCACACCGCGCCGCCCTGAAGTAACCGCCACCTTTGTCTTCTTTACCTTCCCATCTTCTCCGATCGTCGTAAACACACGGACAACGCCTTTAAATGTATACATCCCTTCCGGCGGATAAGAATCCACGATGATTTTCGGCGGCTGACCCATCGTATGCGTACTGCCGTCACCTTTTTTCTTCACCACGATAGTACTTGATATTTTTTTCTTCGGATCTTTTTTTGCGTCTTCAATTTGTTGCTGGAATTTCTTCACCGCATCTTTTTCATTTTCCGCAACGATCGGTTCAGTATCCGCCTTTTCTTCGGGAACGTCGGCTTCCGTCTCTTCCAAAGGTTCCGGTTCCGTATCGGGAGGCGGGTTTTCCCGTTCCTCCATAACTTTCACGATATCCGTTTCCGCTGCCGGCTCATTAGAAACATCCGCCGCTTTTATATTTTCCAGCCCTTTGCCGGGAAGTGCCTCTCCTACAAGAGAACCTCCCTCCGCACCATCTTCATAGCCGGGATCTTTCGTTTCTTCCCCCTCGCCGCTTTGCGGTGCGTCTTCCAATTCAATGGTTGTTCCCACTTCCGAGGCGACTTCCTCCGCCGATCCGTCCAGCAGCGGCCTTACCAGTATCAGTCCGCCAAAGACGGCACCATGGAGACCAAGCGCCAGAAGAATAACGACAAGCCAGTTCGTACGATAATGCATAACTACCTCTTCCCCGATTCTGCTGCCAGGGAGACATGGCGCGCTCCCGCGGCCTTCAACGAATCAAGCACACTTGTAATATCCGCATAATTCGTATCCCGGTCCCCGCGGATAACAAATATGGTCTCCGGCTTTTCCGCAAGCGTTTTCTTTACCCTTTCGGAAATACCGGCCGTCGGTTTTGCATCCATATCATAAAAGACATGGCCCGCCTTATTCACCGTGACAGAAACCACTGTCGGCTTCGTTTCCGATCGCGCCGCCTGCGCTGCAGGCAAATTAACAGGAAGCGTATTCAGATGAACCATATAAATCGTGCTCACCATGAAAAATACCAGCAGGAAGAGCATGATATCAATCATCGGGATAATGATGACCTCCGGCTGCGAGAGCAGATGGAAATTCCGCTTCCCCCTCATCAGATGCCTCTCCTTCTGCCCTCCGAAGAGATGATGGCGTCCGCTTTTTCTATAACGGTCAAAATATCATCCATCTTTTGCGCAAAAACGGTATGGACAACAAGAGCGAAAATAGCGACACAAAGACCTGCCGCCGTTGCGATAAGCGCTTCGCCAATCCCCCCGGTGATAGCCATAGGCTGTCCCGCCTGTAAATTGAAAATCTGGAACGAATTGATCATTCCCGCGATAGTTCCCAGAAGACCCAAAAGAGGAGATAACGTAACGATCATAGATAAATAATTTAAATGGGCACGAAGCTCGGCGGCGGCCGTGCTGTATGCTGTATCTAAAGCCAGGCGCAAATCCTTTCCTTCCGCCGCGGCACGAATGCCTTCCTGCGCCACAAAAGCAGCCGCATTGTCCTCCTGCGTCGCATCGGCATAAGCGTCATTCCAACTTTTATTTAAAAGCATATCAGGCAGGTTATCCACAAAGATTCCCAGATTTTTTCCTGCCCGGTGATAAAACATGCCCCGCTCGATCATAATGACCGCTGTGCATATAGAACAGAGCAGCAGCGCGTACATAACGGGGCCGCCCGACTTAAATACGTCAATAACTTCCATGACACTCTCCTTCATATTCATGCCGTATGAGAGCCCGCCGATCCGTATCTTTCGTAAGTATACGGACACGGTCGCTGATTCCCTCCGTCACGTAGGCCTGTAAATCTTCCGTGATAAAAATACCTTCCAGCCGGGGAATCCGTTCCAGCCACTCCCGCACCTTATCAAGACCGCCGGCGATACACGCCGCGCCGCTGACCGGGAGCATTTCCCCATTTCTTTTGTAAATAAGCGTGGCGCTGATAAGCGGTATTTTCTTTTTGATTTGGAAAATATGGCTTTGCATCAATCCGTCTTTCAAAAGAAACCGGCGGTAATCACCTGACGTTTCTACGGTATCCTCGCTGCCGAGCGCGACTGTTGCGATGAGCGTACTCCTTTGTCGGGGATGCTGGATGCCAAGACGCCATGCAGAACCGTCCGGCTTGTTTCCCACGACGCAGATATCTCCGCCTGCGTCAATCATCATGGAGCATTCTCCCATGTGTTCCGCAAGAGCTGCCGCCTGATGAAGGGCATACTCTTTTGCGATACCGCCCAGGTCGAGAGACATCCCTTTCTCTTTCAGAAATACGGATCGCTCATCGATTTCCACATGCCTGTAATCAATAAGAGCCCTTGCCTTCTTTATTTCTTCTTCTGAGGGAATCCTTTCGTTTTCCCCGCCGATATTCCATAAAGAAGTAAGCGCGCCGACAGTGGGATCAAAAATACCTCCGGTGAACGCCGCTTCACGCAAAGAACAGCGGCAGACATCCCTGCAAAGAGAAGAAACCATCACGGGTTTTACCCCGGCGGCTGCGGAAATACGGGATACATCGCTGTCGCTTCGGAAACGGCTGCAAAGATTTTCCACATTCCGGAAATATGCCCGCACCGCTTTGGACACCTCTCCCTGCGGCCTTCCATAAGACGTTATACGAAGAAACGTGCCCATCGCTTTCCCTATGTCCGTGCATATCTCTTCTTTTTGATTCACCATGTCTTCCTATTTTCCATATATGTTCCACATATAAATTATAACTGCTCCAATATATTATATTAGGAATGCCAAATATATTGTGGTATATTATAAGAGTAACCACTTATCACTCCTCTGTCAATATTTCTTCAAACATCAGCGTTAAAATTTCAATTCATCAATCAGATTCAGATTCACTTCGATCATATACGATATAAACTTATGTTTTTCATAACTGCCATGCATAGTTCTCTTCTGAAAAACAGTCGACAGGCCTTGTAAAATAAATAAGGCTGCCTTACAAAGAAACTGATTTGCATGCCCGGAAAACCATCATATAAGACAGCGTATATTTTTATATTTCATTTAAACAGGCATCAGATACTCCATGAAACCACGAAAACTTATCGCACCTCTGACAATCTTTTTTATTTTTCTCTCCGGCTTCTTTCTCCAGACAATAAATTTCTTAGAGGTAAAGACCGATGCTGTCTCGAGTGCCACAAAATCGGATTATGAAAGCGGAGGCTATGACCATTTTTTACAGAAATTCCAGCTTCCGCCCGCAGCAAATAACTATGAAATCCTTTCTCTCCATGAAAAAGAAGCGGTTTATACCGTTTTGGTGAACACGGAAAAGGAAGGCGGCGCCTCCGCTTCGGAGTACATGGGCACAAAAGTAACGGCCCGCCCGAAAATGATTATTCCCTATGACAAAGAAGATGCGGCATATACCGCCCACACAGAAGAGATTGCCGCACTTTTTAAAGACAAAGGATATGCCGTGGAAATACGTCCTTATGACACTCTTATGTTCCGCTCCCTTGTCCACAGCGGCCGCTTTGATTTAGTTCTTCTGGAAAAGAGAGTATCGCCATGAAGAAATTCAATTCCTTTCTTGCCCGTTTCATGCTTGTGCTTCTCGCTCTCCATGGACTCATGGGGGCTTTTACGCTTCTCCGCCTGACCGCATCCAATTGTAAGCCCCTTTCTTATATCCTTCTTGCGGCCCTCCTTCTTCACGGCATACTGGGTATTCTTTTGTCAAAAGATGCCGTGCGTGAAGGAATGCGGACCGGGCGGTGGTACTTAAAAGAAAATGCGTCCTTTTGGCTGATCCGTCTGTCGGGATTTATCATTCTTCTTTCTGTCTGGTTTCATATAACCGCGTATACCACAACGGTAAACGGCGTATTTTTCCTTCGTGAATTCACGACTCTCCGTTTCTTTTCACAAATCATTTTCATCTCCGCTATTCTTATTCATCTTCTGTGCGCCACGAAACCCTGGATGATCAAGCGGGGCCTTTTGAAATACGAAGAACGGACAGCCGATTATATTCTTGTGTATTCCATATTTTCCGTACTGTTTCTTTTTGCTTTGATTTCCTATTTCATTTACTGGAATTTTTAGGGGGCTTTATGGACAGAGTTGTCATCATCGGCTCAGGCGCAGCCGGTTTATCCGCCGCCATCCGTCTGGCTGAGGAAAATGTGCCTTCCTTCATCGTGGAAGAAATGCCCCCGTGGCGCGCCCAGTCAAACATGGCAGAAGGCGGTATCAATGCAGCGCTTGACACCATGGGCCAACATGATGAACCGGCTCTCCATGAAGAGGAAACATACAAAGCGGGACGCTTTTTAGCCTGCCGTGAAGCCGTTCACCGCCTGACTCACAATGCCCCCCAAATCGTGAACACCCTCTTTGCATGGGGTATGTCTCTCAACCTAAACGAAGACGGAACGATCCAGCAGCGCCCTTTTGGCGGGCAGACAAAAAAAAGAACCGCTTTCGCTTCTGCCAGTACGGGAAAACAGCTGATGTACACTCTCGCTACAAGAGCGCGTTTTTTTGAAGCCGGACGCATGATCAGGCACATCACAGGCTTCCGTTTTCTCAAGCTCATGACAGAAAATGGACAGACAAAAGGCGTCCTCGTTAATGAATTACAAAAGAACAGGATTTCCTATATTCCCGCTTCTGCCGTCATCATCGCATCAGGCGGCCTGAACGGCCTTTTCGGAAATGCCACGGGCTCCGTCCTCAATACAGGAAATGTAACCGCCTCTCTTTTTGCGGACGGTCTTCCTGCAGCTAACATGGAGATGATCCAGTACCATCCCACCACCACCAGACTTCACGGGAAAAATATGCTTATCACAGAAGCGGTCCGCGGTGAAGGCGGAAGACTTTACGTGGAACAGGACGGAAAAAAATTCTACTTCATGGAAGTGAAATATCCTGCATTGGGTAACCTTATGCCCCGTGACGTCATTGCCCGGGAGGAATGGCAGTGGATCAAGCAGGGCATCCAGCCTTATCTGGACATGAGAGATATCCCCTCGGAAGTGAGCGTCCATAAACTGGCTGGAGTCCTTGAAGCATGCCATGATTTTCTCGCCCTTGATCCTTTAAAAGAACCGATCCCCGTTTCACCGGGTATCCATTACTTCATGGGCGGCCTTTATGTCGACGTGAACCACCGCACCCCCATTGCCAACCTTTACGCGGCAGGTGAAGCAGCCTGCCAGTACCACGGCGCCAACCGTCTGGGAGGAAATTCTCTTTTAGGCGCCATGTATGGAGGACGGACAGCCGCTGATTCCGCCATGGAAGATCTGTCGGGGCAGACCTCTTCTTTCCGTCCTGATGAAGAAATAATGACCCCTGCGTATTGGACAAAAGATAAAAAAGAAGGGCTCCATATTCCCGCCGCGCGAAAAGCGCTGAATCGAATTTTACAAAAATCTCTCGGCATCGAACGCGATGAAAAAGGACTGCTCCTCGGCCTCTCTGAAGTACAGGAACTTCGCGCGGCTGCCGGCGGGCTCTATGACGAAAGCGCTACCATTGATGAAAACGATGCTTTCCCGAAATCCCTTCTCCTTGCGGAAGCGATTTTGAAAAGCGCACTGAACCGAAAAGAAAGCCGCGGCGCCCACACGAGAAGCGATTATCCCGACGAACAGGAATCATACAGAAAAACGACCGTAGCCGTTTATAAAAATGGCGGAATCCATATTTCATTAGCAGCGATAGAAGGGGATCCCGATGGACATTAAAATCATCATCAAACGGCAAAAAGACAGCCGATCCGCCCCTTATACCCAAGAATTCATCTATACAGGAGACGGCAGGCTCACGGTAGCCGATTTTTTATCCGAACTGAATACCCGTACCCCGCTTCTTACCGCCGACGGGAAGGAAACGAAGAAAATCAATTACGCCTCCAGCTGTCAGGAAAAGAAATGCGGCGCCTGCGCCATGCTCATCAACGGACTTCCCCGTCTGGCATGCTCCCTCTTCCTCTGCAATATCGTGAAGAAAGGAAAAATAGAACTGGCGCCCCTTTCCAAATTCCCCGTCATCAGCGACCTTCGCGTAGATCGGGAAAAAATTTTTGCCCGGCTGAAAGAAATACAGATCTGGCTTTCTGAAAAAGACCGCGATGCGAAAAAGGGCGACCGCTCCCTTCAATATGATGCGGGACAATGCCTGATGTGCGGCTGCTGTCTTGAGATCTGCCCGAACTACACGCCGGAAAGCACCTTCAGCGGCGCCGCGTCGATGATTCATGCTTTTAAAATATTGGAACAGAACAAAACGGACATCCATCTTCAAAAGCTGAAAGAAAACTATGAAAAATACTTTTTTGCAGGGTGCAGCCAATCTCTGTCCTGTGTGAAAATCTGTCCCCTCGGCCTGCCTCTCGACCGTATCCAGAGCCGCGCCAACCATCACCTGCGGGAAACAAAAAAATGAAAAAATTTCTTTTTTCCCTTATCCTTCCTTTTATTCTTGCAGCATGTGCTCCTTTTCAGGACAACACGCCCCAAAGCCATTCCTTCTTTGCGATGGGCACCTACATGAAAATCACCGCCTATGGGAAAAACAGCGAAACCGTTTTCCTCCATGCAGAAAAAGAAATACGCCGTCTTGATACACTCCTTTCCGCAGAAAATCCGGACAGTGAAATCTCCCGGCTCTCGAAGGAAGGAAAACTGATCCTTTCAGAAGACACCGCCCGCCTGATCAGCCTTGCCGAATCATGGAACAGGTCAACCGGCGGTACTTTTGACATTTCCCTCGCGCCCCTCTCCAAACTGTGGGGATTCCCCCATGGACCCTATCATGTGCCGACGGAAACCGAGCGCGGGGAAGCACTTGGTAAAACAGGCATGAAATATATTTCCCATAACGAAGAAACAGGAGAATATTTTCTGAAAAAAGGATGTGCCCTCGACTTGGGCGGTATGGCAAAAGGAACAGCTGCTGAAAAAGCGGCAGATATTTTAAAAGCTGCTGGTATTAAAAACGCCCTTCTTGATTTAGGAGGAAATATCAAAGTCATCGGTACGAAACCCGGCGGCAGACCATGGCACATCGCCCTGCGCCACCCTGATGACACGGATAAAACCGCAGGGACGCTTTCCGTCTCCGACACGTCTATTGTCACCTCCGGCGACTACGAGCGGTACTTCATGGCAAAGGGCCGGCGGTACCATCACATTTTTGATCCCCATACGGGAGCGCCCGTACAAAACGGGCTCCGCGCGGTGACCGTCATCTGCAAAGACAGTGAAAAAGCGGATATTCTTTCCACCGCTCTCTTCGTTATGGGCGAAAAGAAAGCCGCCCTGTTCTGGAAAGAACACCGCGGTGAATTTCAAATGATCCTATTCAGAAATGACAATACCCTGATGATCACTCCCGATTTACAAAAAATATTTACTTCTGAACTTTCTGTCGTTCTTATTTCCTGACAAACCATGATAAAAAAAGACCTTTACCTCATTATATGCCTCCTCCTGGCAGCGGCCTTCCTCTTCATAGGAAAAGAAACCCTTATGCACGATGCGGGTTTTGTTACCGTCACAGTAGACGGCGCCCCGTACGATTCGTGGCCGCTGGATAAAAATGATACCATTCACATCTGTACACCTTACGGACAAAATGAATTCACCATCAAAAACGGAACCGTAAGAATGACATCTGCCGACTGTCCCCATAAGGACTGTCTCCGGCAAGGAGCGATCCACACCGCCGATTCCGCCATCATCTGCCTTCCTCATCATTTAGTCATTGAAATACAATCCGCTGCAGATAAAAAAATTGACGGCACCGTTCGTTAAAGGAGATCATCCATGACAAAAAAAGTGAGTGTCATCGGCCTGTTTACAGCCATGGCACTTTTACTCAGCTGTATAGAAAACCTGCTTCCCTTTCGGACAGGCATTCCCGGCATCAAATTAGGCATAGCCAACCTCATTATTGTCATTGCCTTTTATTTCCTGCCGTCCGGGGAAGTCCTCTCCATCTCCCTTCTCCGGGTATTCTTCCTTTCCGTTTTCAGCGGCAGCCCCTTCACTGCCGTTTTCAGCCTTACAGGCGCGATAGCAAGCTTTCTTGCCATGTATATTTCTTACCGTAGAAATTCTTTCTCTCCCGCCGGAATCAGCATCATCGGCGGCGTGACACACAATCTGGCACAGCTCCTGATCTCCGCTCTTCTGTTAAACACCCCCGCGTTCCTGTGGTACAGTCCTGTTCTCTTTCTGTCCGGCACTGTTACAGGACTGATAAACGGACTGATTGCCACAAAAATCATCCATACCGTAAAAGGGATGAAATGGTAAATATAAAAACATAGTTTACCATTCGATATAAACAAAAAAGCCTATCTTATTCGACAGGCTCTGACTTCGTGGCGGAGAGAGGGGGATTCGAACCCCCGTGCCGGTATTCGCCGGCAACATGATTTCCAATTCGATATATAGTCGTGATTGTTCGATAAAATCGGGCAAAATCAATCTATAAAAACCCAAAAATAGCCATAAATTTTTTAAAAGTGGGGGCAAAAATGGGGGCGGATAAAAAAGAGCGATATCACTACCGCTCTTTTTGCATTACCGCTCTTTTTATTTTATCTACCCTTTTTTGCCGCTCTGAAAAATACTGCTCTTCTGCGTTTCTTCTTGCTTTTACTGCGTCTTCTAATTTTCCAAATGTTCCGAGATTGATTTGCTTTCGGTCAACAGTAATATACGCCCTATATTTATCGCTCCATGCTGACACTCCGGTTATGCCTGTTCCGGAGTTTTTATTTTTCCGCCGGCCAAAACCGGCATACACTACAGATAGCCCGTGTTTTTGTACTTCGCGAGAGATTTTCTGACCTAATTCGCGCCCTTCTTTTTGTTCTTTTATTTGATGATCACTACGCCGACAGCCGCACGAAAGAGATCTTCCGCTTTTTAATATATTGTGCTTTATAACTCTTTCTGTGCCGCAAATACAACGACAGCGGAATTTATCGCCGTCATTATTAATAATTGTCCAGTAACCTACTTTATCCTCTGGCTTCAGATCGTATTCTTTTCGACTGTGCTCACGCCGACACCCGCACGATTTTGATTTGCCAAGTCGTAGTGCGGAGCAGTTTACCCATTTTTCTTTGCCGCAAATACAGCGGCATAAAACATGGTATCGATGTTCCGGAGGTGCATCAGTGCTGATTACTGTCCAGTAATTGATTTTATCCCCGTTTTTCATTTTTTATTTCTCAATGTTATTAGATATGCTTTGACTTTTTCATATTCTCGGTCTGTCATGCTTAACGCTCTTCTACGCGCACCTTCCGGCAGGGTTTTCTTTGCCCCTGCTCCTTTGCGGTGCCCGCCCCAGTTGGTTTTTACGCGGCATTTATACGCTTTCCCTGACTGTGTTTCGGTTATATATGGGATTCCATTTCTACCCGAAATGTTCAGGCCTTTATCTCCTGTTTTCTGATTGACGAGCACGGGGAGTCCATCTTTATTTTTCGCTAGTTCCCAGTACGCAGGGGTGATAAATGTTACTTCGTTGCATACATCTTCATTTAGTTTAAATAGGCTATACCCCGTTCCGCCGAGGGCGGCGGGGTATTCATATCCTTTTATTTTCATTTTGGTTTCCTCCTATTTACATTCTGTTTCTTGCTTCTTCTACGGTTTTAATTACGGTATACGGGTTAAAAGCGTTTTTGTTTGTTATGTAAAAACTTGCTTCTTTTTTCTGGTTAATGATTTTATTGATTTTATTTTTTATCATTTCGAATGCCTTCACGTCTTTTTCTTGATTTCTTTCTTTGTTGATTTCGATGTTTCTGTCAAGTGTGTCCATAACGTCGTTTATTATGTCTGTTGCCCAAGTAATTTGTTTCTCGCTCCCGGTGAGTTTGTAAGTGTTTTCCATTTTGTTTTCCTCCTTGTTTTTAACTCTTGCCCTTTCTTGATTATAGTATATTATAATCAAGTTGATTAGTCAATACATTTTCAAGATGTTTTGTTATAAATTATCTTTATATCGTGCAATAAAAAAAGAGGGCGGTTTCCCGCCCAGTTAATTACTTAATCTATCTATCAACCAGCCTGTCGCTACGGCTCCTGCGATGTATGACCACAGGTTACGTTGTCGTTTTGCAAGCTTCAGGTCATGTGTCAACTCATCTATTTTCTTCGTCAATCCGTCTAAAGATATCTGCAGCTTCATTAAGTTCTCTTCTGCTGTCTGCAATGATATCTCTGCACTCTGCAATTGTTTCTGCGTTTCTGTCAATTCTTTTCTGCACTCTGTCAGCTGATTCTGCAGCTCGGTCAACTCTCGAGATGCTTCTGTCGAGTTGATCTCCAGCTTGTTTAACTTGATCTCCAGCTCGTTTAACCGCATCTGCTGATTGCTCGCTATAGTTTTTAGCTTCTCGTACTGTGTTCTTTGCATCACCACCGTTTCCGCCGGTACCTGTGCATATGAGATATATGAACAAGGCGACAACCACACAGAAAGCAAGACCGCCAATAAAATAATCCCTTTTCTGATTTTCCACATTTATACCTCCAGCATTACTTTTTCAATTTCCGCCCTTATTTCTAAACACTTGAGATAATTCCCCATATGCATTGCTTGTTCTTTTAGAAATTTAATTTTACAAGTTGGAGTAAAATCAAGTGTTCCTGCTTCATACTTAATAAGCATCCGGTGTAATTTGTCATACCGGATTTTTGTTTGATAGTATTCTGCCTTGAATCTTTCTTTATAATCTGTGCTCTCCATCATTTTTACAGTTTCATTTAATTCCATTTTAGATATCCTCCTTATCGTTTACACAAACATTTTCCCATTTTTTATATGCGTCGAGATATGTTTCCTTTTTATCCCCATTATGTGTGACTTCATAATACATTCCATCGGACATTGTCGTGCTTATCAGCGCTTTCCAGTTTTGTAATGTTTTACTAAACCATACGATAAAGACTTCACTTTCTTTCAGTTTTTTATTATCTGTTATCTCTACATGTTCATTGTAGTAATCGATAACAATCTGTTTTGCTTTTTCCTGATAGTTCATTTTTCACCCCTCCAAGCTCATTACATATTCATACGTTGCATCGGCTCTATTCGCGTAGCCCTCCGCGTATTCTTCACAGCATGCTGCGTATGCATACTGTTCTCTGAAAAGTTCATAGATTACATTGATGTCCCGCAGGTCATATCCTCTTTCTTGTCGGCGTAACAAGAAGTTTCTTACGACAGTTTCAGATGTCGGGCACCACATTCCTGCGTAGATAGTGCACTTTGTATCATCAAGATCAGGTACTTCCCACAGTGTTTCTACATAGTCTTCGCAGTCTTCGGCAAGCATGTTTAACTGCGCCTGCTGTCCTTCGTCACTCATCAAGAGTTCTTTCAAGCCCAAGAGTTCTCCGGAAAATCTCAAGTCAGAGTAACTGCGGTAAGCATAATAGGATCCGCCGGAAATCATCTCTAACAGACGATTAGCCCGCTCTCCTTCCCACTGGCTTACTCCAATTGATGGATAGTTTCCGGCGGTGGAACATGAGACAGAGCCGTAGTCCCCTTCAATTCCTGTTTCAATTATCCCTTTCGCAATCTCTCTGGCCAGTTCTTCTTTCGTCATTTTTTCCTCCCCTCACAAAAAAGAACGGTGGTTTCCCATCGTCCTTTTCGAATATATCCGGTATTTTATTGTTGTCTTTGTCCACGAACATCTTACCGATTCCGACTATACCGCCGACCGCTCCTGCAGACAGAAGCATGGTTATGAATAATCTTAGTTCCGGCTCGTTTCCCTTTCCTGTGATTAGCCAATCGGCAATAGTCATTAGAATATAGAGAAAGATGCAAAAAATGCAGATGACTGCATAGAGTATTGCCCAGTATAATAACGGGGCATTCAGTTTCCGGAAATAGCTTTTCGCTTTTCTCCAGAGTGATTTTAACTTTTTCATATCACAGCACCTTTCCGATTAATGCAATGACAACAGATACGATGGTAGATATTAAGCCTGCCACCTTGTATATATTGTCTATCCTGTGGTGCGCTGATTTAGCGCTCTGCGCTGCTCTTTCGTGTGCCAACTGCAGCTCCTGCATTTTCGGAATCATTTCAACAAGCATATCCAGCTTTGTCTCAATTCTCACAATCCGCTCCAGTGCCTCCGGGCTCATATCCCCCATACTCATTATTTTATATACCTCGCAACAGTAAACTAACTATATTATTCGTATTTAATCGAAAAATTAAGCGGTTTCCCGATGTTCGCTTTTAAACGCAGGAAGTCCGCGTTCGAGAATCCCCCAGATATAGTCTCCGTCATTTCACGCCCCGCACCGAATGTTACATCTCCTATTTTGACGTTGATAACCGTCGTAGTATAAATCCCGGGTTTATTGTAAAAAGCACTAATCCCGGCTACTGTAAGAGTAACCGCCGCGAACTCACCAAAAGGGGCTATTCCCACACGAGAAACTTGATATCCGTCGCCGCTTGTAGTATTGATTTTATCACTCGTTGCGATCAATGAATCTTCGCCGTTTTCAGCAAATATCAGCGTTCCTCGAATGTCGAGCGTTGGTGAATCGCTGGATGGAGGATTTTCTACATTTCCTATTTCTTTTTTGATGTAGTATTTTTTACCGTCGACACCGTTAAATGTGTACATGTGCGTGTCAACAACATCTCCGACTTTTGCGTAGTGCGGCACGCCGCCGATATCGAGTTTCAGATAATTGCTTCCGACTAATGATTTATCCGTCGTCAATTCTGCGATTTCTTCTTCTCCGTTCGGTCTGATGATTTTAAGCTTGTCCATTATTCTACTCCTATCTTTGCCCCATTCGGCAATTTAATCATATTTCCGTCAAAAATTTCTGTCTTCTTCACATACTGCGATAAATCTGCGGCTGGTCCCGGCGGACCTTGTATTCCCGTATTTCCTTTTTCTCCTTTTTCGCCTTTTGGAATCGAAAAATTAAACACTGCCGCGTTGGCTGTCCCGGTATTTGTGATCTTAGCATTTGTTCCCGGCGCCGTTGTTGTTACTGTTCCGATTTTGATTGTTGCAGCGGTTCCATCTTTTCCGTCTGTTCCTTTTTGCCCCGGGTCTCCTTTAGGCCCCGGGTCTCCTTTGGGGCCTTGAATACCCTGTCCGCCGCCACCAGACACTGGGATTACAAAATCAAATACGGCGTTTGTGCTGTTCCCGGAATTTGTCACCGAAGCGGATGTGCCTGTCGTCACTTTTCCGACTTTTATCGTTGCCGCTGCCCCGTCTTGTCCGTTCTTCCCGTCGGCACCCTTAGGACCCGGGTCACCCTTTGGTCCGGGGTCGCCCTTAGGACCTGGGTCACCTTTCGGACCTGCTCCGCTACCGCCGCTGCCCCCGTTTTCATATAGATACTCAAGGTCGTTCGCAATGTAGTCTAAAATGCCGTCATTCCCCTTCGTGCAAAACGGCGTGTTTTTCCCGAACGCCCCCGGCTTAATAATGTTGTCGTTTTCATCTCTTATTTCCGGATGCTGAAAAGTTTGCGGTCTCATTCGGATACCTCGACTTTTCTAATTTCAAGCGTGACCGTGTCTCCGTAGTTCAGTTCGTCGGTTTCTTCTTGCGACGTTGTCTGTATCGTCAGCATTTCGCCTGTTTCCGGATTATGAAAGCTGAATGTCGTTAAAACTCCGTCGTTCTGCGGATATGACACTTTGCCGTTGACATTGTAGTTTCTTTTCATGATTTCTCTCCTTTTTAAATAACAACATTTCCGACTAACCAGCCAAAATTATAATAACAATGAAATATTAAGTTCCAATCCCACGGATCTCCTTCATTTTTAGCCGTATAAACAGCCGTTGCCCGTATCATACCTACTGATACGGCATCGTTATTAATAGTTAATTTTGGATATTGATCATATATAACTCCTTTCGCTCCGTATTTATGGTTTTCATACATTTTAGTGACGTGGTCCGTACCGAGTGTAAATGCAATAGTTGTACCGTTCATTTGCACCGTTTCACTCTTTTCGCTTCCACACCCTAAAACGTTAAGATACCTTTTCGCGGAACTGTACACGACCTTTCCGTCCGCATTGCAAATTTCCAGTCCGGTACCGTGTTCCGTCGGAGAATCATCACCGAACCCAAACAAGTAGACGTGTGTCGTATTTGCAATATCGTCTCGTTTTACCGGCTCTATGCCGTAGTTTGCTATTCCGCTATGTACATCGTAAAAATCTATGCCACCGATACTTGCGGTAAATCCAAAGGGTGCTGTACCGTTTAGTCCATTTAAGCCGATTCCGACCAATGTCGCTTTCGGGTTTGACCGCGGCAAATAGTACGTTCCGTGTGACGGATAGCCATCTTTAGCACTAAATTGACACTCGGACATCGGGAAGTGATCTAACAGTTCAATGTTCTTAAACGTATCGTCAATCACAATCGCCCCGTCCGGATTTAATATTTCGAAAAATTTCATATTAGTAAACTCCGAAATAAAAAATCAGTGGATCTACAATATTTTTCCACGTGATTTTTCTACCGTTGTCGGTTATACGCAATAACGGCAAAACAGATTCCTCATCACTTGTTGACGGAGAGACGATAAAATACCAAAATTTATTATTTGGCGCTCCGTAGTCCGCTACATTAATTTCTCCGGTTCCTGTTACAGTTTTCTTTTCTATAATTTTTGCAAAACGTTTCGTTAAGTCCGTAATAACATCGCCGTTACTGTTAAAAACCTGTAATCCGTGCGCCATTACCACACCCCCAATCTTACGTACCGCTTATTGTCAGATCCGTATGCTTCAATCAAATTATCTTTAATTTCCATTCTTGCCCCGCTTGTCTTCGTTCTTAGCAGTCCGATATTTGCTGTGATTGCAGATAACGATGTAACCGCCAGCTTATCAGCAGTAACCGCTTTTGCAGCAAGCATTCTTGAGACAATGACATTGTTATCTATAACCGTAGTGCTCTTGATGTGCAGATACTTTCCGTCTATTGTCGTCGTGGTCGGCGACACGTTAATCTGATTAATGACATCACCTTTTTGCACCCGCAAATTGATTGCGTCCGTCATTTGAGCGATGGCGCTGTAGTTCGATTTTGCAAGCATGAGGTTTCCGAGATTAGAGACTATTGTAGTTACGTCTTGCTTTGCAATAGCGCCGTCGTTGAGCTTCTGCTTAACTAACGTGTCTACTTTAGCCAGACTAACCGCTTCATCTTCAATCATTTCTTTACTGATTGAGATTTTGACAATAACACGGCTTTCTCCTGACTTTTCGCCTTCGCCGAATAGGTCATAATAAGAGATGGATACGTCATAGATCCCGGCACCGCAAGTGTGACTGTAGCTGTTGTTTTCGGTCTTGATTGTCTTCTGCCCGTCGGTATCGCTGATGTAAATGTTCATCCCGGCACAGTCTTTCGGAACGGCTTCGGCAGTCAGCCCGAACCCGCCGATTGTACTTGTAAGTACGGGCGGATTCGGTTTCTTCGGTACCGGCTTGTTATACTGCAGTATCGCCGGGGCGGAGTATTTGCCGATTGCGGACTTAGCATATAGATATAACTTTCCGCTGCGTTCAGTTAGCGGTAATATAGCGGACAAGTTGTTTGTCCGGGCTAACAGTCCTGCCGTTTCGGCGCCTGCGTTCTCATCTGTTCGAACTTCGTAAAATGCAACGTCGGTATTCGTGACTTCTTTCCAGCTGGCAGTGCACGCCGCACCGAAATCTACGCCGAATCCGTCGGGCGTGTTCGGAATTTCCGTTTTAAGTGCAACAAGGATCTTCATCTGCGGAGATGTGTCCGGACTTGTACTTTCGCCCCATTCGTCTTTCGTACATACCGCGATCAGGTAGGTGTCGCCGACGATGGCCTGCGGTATAACGACCTGGTCTTTTCCGCTTCCGCCGAATGTCCACTCGCCATCGAATCCAAGTTCAGAGCCTTTGGTGCCCTCTTTAATGACCAAATCTTTTGCCTGCCCGTTGCTTGTTTTGTACCAGACATCGCCCTGCAGATAAGACTGCAGTTCGGGCGGCGTCCAGTTTACCACGATGTCATAGCGAGATACACCATCGGCAAGCTGTCTATAACGGTTATATGCGGTTAAATTCGTAACGGGCGGGATGTAATACGGAGCTAATGTGTACTCGTAAGCTTTGACTTCGGATAGATCCTGATTGCCTGCCCCGAAGATGTTATATGAGCAGAATTTTAAGTAAATCTTTTTACCGATATCGTCTTTTGTAAACGGTACTTTAAACACAGAATTATCCAGCCGGACAAAATCTGTATTTTTAGCGTGCATTCTTATTGTTGTATTGCACTGGCCGCGGTACAATCCTGATAGCAGCCACGCGCCGTTTGACTGCAGATTGGCGTTAACGTAACTCATGCATTCACCGTCTATCCAGCAGAGCGTATTCTTGCGTTCGGCGTCCTGCGGCGTACCGCTAAGCAATTGATCGTTACACGTCACAAATACTTGATTACCCGATGGATGATTCGGTATCGGCGACAGCGGCTGTGTTAATTTACCGCACCGCGCGGAGCCTGCAATTTGCCCGACTGTCCGGTAGTTCGTGTTATCATCGGAGACATACACCGTGCAGCCGCCCCAGCCGTCAGCTTTGCCTTTTGCCGCAATCCAGAGCTCCAATCCGTCTGCTGTAAGATCTGCAGGCGGCTGGAAAATAACCGGGATGGTGTCCGGCGCGGTTTTGTTGTAATCGATGTACGGACGATCTACATCGTGCACATCATACGTAGCTGCGGAATAGTTTCCCGGAGGCACAGATACTGCTGTAACCGTAAGCATTCCGCTATCGTCTTCGGTAACTGCTGTTATTCGGACTACTTGCTTATCAATCCCGCTATACTTATCTGATATACGTACTAAGTCGCCCGGCTCTATTCTGCAAAAAGCCCAATCAAGAGTAAAAGTATACTGGTTTCTGCCGTACTTATTCTTGCGCGCGGCCATTTCGGCTACTTTCACGGCTCGTTCTTTCGTGTACATATACCGGGCATTTATTGTGTTGGCTTGCCGGAGCCCGTGGTTCGCAATATCTTCGGAAAACTGATAAGCGACAGATTCTTTTTCGTAGCTGTTAGCTCTGTTGCAAAACTCAACAGGAAAACGATTATAAATATCCGCGGAGTCTTTCCGCTGATATGTGACAAGCGCTCCGTCAGACTGCGGAATGAAATCGTCGGCGGTCAGGTCATACTGTACAGTCTTATCCGGCGTCCAGTTACCCGCAGGGCGATCTTCGGTTATAACGATTTTATACCGGTCGTTAGACCAGAAAATATGCGCATTCGTGAGCCCTGTTATTTCTTTAACGATATCACGCACAGCACTTTCGTCGGCATCTGCCGGTGTAGAAATCAGCAGATCGGCCTCTTTGCAGTACTTTCGATACTCATCGAGATTTTCAATAGTGACGTCAGACAGTCCGACTCTGTCTAACAGCGTTCTTATGTAATCCGCGGGATTAACGTCGACACCGTCTCCGGTACTAAGCAGCTTACCTTTTACTTCAAAATTGTACGTTGGCATAGCTGCGGAATCGCCCAGATCGATTACCCCTGCCATGTAAGCTAAACCACCGTACGGAAGTGATTTATCCGGATGGTGCTGCGCTACATAACTCCACGGTGCCTGTGTAGATGCGCCATCGAAAAGTGACAGTCCTACTTCTTCAGATGGATAATTGTAAACTTCTTTATCTTTCCAAATCCTACCGATACCAGCTATTTGGCCTTCGCAAAGTCCGATAATCGTAGCTACAGAATAGGTATATGTGATGTTAGTCTGTTTTCCGCCGCCTTTGCCCGCCCGGTGCGTCTCTTTGTGCTCGTGCGCGGTAAAATCATCGTAATATATAATATTCCCGCCGATACGTGTTGTGCCGTAAATTTCCGGAACAGCAGTACCGTATTCCGCGGTATTAACTGTAAACGTTGAGATTTTATTAGCCCGAGTAACAATGTTCGGCCCCCTGAAAAAACTCATACCGTATCACCTCTCCATCTGTAGATGTACCTAAGCCGCGGCCGTCCGCGGCGGTCACAAAACATAACATCCTTCATTTCTGTAACTATCACACCTTGATCAATCAGCGCATGAATAACTTTGTCCTGCCCGATATATATTGCTGCATGAGATATGCAGCGACCGTACTTGTACAATAAAAAATCACCAATTTGTAGATCGGTGACTTCGTCACAATATTTTTGTATGTACCGCAGAAACCACTCTTCTGAATGCGATAGATGCCACATATTAGAGTACGGCGCAATATTAATCGTGTCCGGCCTTATTATCCGTGCGCCTTCAAGTACTCCGATTAGCAGCATGCCGCAATCAACGCCTACGCCCTTTACTTTTGCCATATTAACGTGCGGCGTTCCAAGCCACATTCGGGCTTCGACCGCTATTCTCTCACCGATAGTCATATAAGTATCTCTTTCAAAGGCACGTACGGCGCCACGACCGACGCGTTATCTATATCGGTAGAACCGATAACACCTTCTCCTGACGTACTATACGCTTTCTGCGGATAGTATTTCCGAATCGGAAATTTCATGTTCAGTCCTTGTGTTTTCGATTTTATAGACAGCTGCAGGTCGACGCCCCCCGCCTGCTTAACTTCGACATTCCCTGCGAAAAGTCCTATCGTGCCTAACACCGACGCCCCGCGGAAAAAACAACGCCGCAAAGACAATATCGCCCCATCAAGAACGCCTTCGTGTGCCGCCTTGAGCAGCGGCTTGTTTCCTATCTTATCGTCAGGATCCGCGTTTATCGTGACTGTTAATGTATCTACCGAAACATCGCTCTGCAGATCTATCTGACTGCGCTTGATAAGCAGCGCATTATGCTGATATGTTCTTCCATTATATATAATGTCCTGATCTGTATCGGCATAGTAGTATTTGTTTCCGTTTGACAGTGTCAATTCATACAGATCGCAAGACGTAAAACTTTTCTCTGTATTCAGATACGTTTCTAAGTCAGTTGTTACTTTCTTCATCGTACTACCCTCAGCTTGATACTTCCCGTTTCGTTCCAGTTTCTAAATAATTCTGTGATTCCCAGTCCGTCGTCGTCAAAACATACTTTCCAGTAATACGTATAATCGGCCCTAATGACGTCGCTGCCAGCCGGAGCTGTTTTAAAAACGATTACCCCGTCCGTTATCGTATAATCCGATGCCGGCACTTTTGCGTCGTTGCGATAAACAGTGGCATTCTCAATATACGCGGCGGGCTCTACATACTCCCCGACTCGCATAACTGCTTGATATTTACCGGGGGAAATCATCGGGAGTTGTATGTCTTTTACCTGATAATCCTTCGGATCTAACCAAAGGAACGGAAGAAGCGCCCCTTTCTGCAGCGCGCAAAAGCCTAATATTTTACGAGACTCTTCATCGGTCAACCGTTTAAACTGTACACTGATTGTCCAGTCCGGATACAACTGATTCGTCATAGCCCGCCTTCGGCCGGAGCCTGTTTTTTTCACTGTTGTATTCCAAGTCTCTTTTTTAGAGGAGTTCCATGCCGCTTTTTGTATGTCCGGAAACTTTTTCAAAGCCATTTACCATACCCCGCTATCTGTCGCAAAATTTCGGTTGTTTTCATGCAGCGCCTGCTTGATTTGCTTGAGTCCTCCGCGGTTTAAAAAGTCCATAAAAGACTTAGCATCTAAAGCTGATACAGACAGATTTACATCGCCGCCTGCATTATCATCTACTCCGCCACCATCCGAAAATTCCGGAGTAGCGCCGGCGTTAATAGCGTTTAACATCCCGACGCCTATGCGGTCTACTGCAGCCGAGCGGATAACGTACTCTCCTTTAGACAGCATAGCTGGAATAGAGTCACTGGTACCAGTACCCGGGCCGGTAATGTATCCGCCTGCCGCCTTTTTTGTAATGCCAAACACCGTTTTATTGGCCATATCCGCAGGTGTCATACCGCTTGCCCACGTAGGAAATGCAGAATAAATCGCAAACACGCCGAGCCATTCGGTCAGTATTGATACCGCAGTGTTAATAATGTTCTTAGCAAAATCAGCCAGCGCTTCTTTTCCCGACTTTGCGCCGGTAATAAAATCCGACATAGCGCTGCCCATACTTTTACCGACATCGTTCATATAACCAACGATTTTATCGTGCCACTGCTGCGCCGTGGTCAGCTGCTGAATTTCAGCATCGGCGGCTTCTGCTAAAGCCGCTTTGTACTGATCAACAAACGACTGCAGCGTCTCTCCTTTTGCTGTTAGCTCTTCTGCCAGTGCATCAGGGGTCATCTGTAGGAGCTTAGCTACTCCGGTTAAAGCATCTGCTTCGTCCGGATTAGAGACGACTGTATCAAGATCTTTCAAGTTTTCTTGCAACGTTTTCTTAAGCTGATCTATTTTATACTTCGTACTATCGGGATCACCGAGTATTCTGTCTACCAGATTTTTCGTATTTTCTTCGTTATTTTTTAACGCCAAATCGAACTGCGCCGCTCTTACTTTAGCCGCGTATAAACTGTTTTCCGCATCTATCTGATCGTTAATAGCTTTAATCGTTTTGTCGCGCGTAGATGCGTCAGTGATTTTTTGTGCAAGCTTGAGTTCGTTTGTGTAGCCTTCAATTAGCTGATCATGCGCATTCTTGAGCCCTTGCAAAGTTACTTGCAGACCTTCTGTTTTCTGCTCTTCTTTAGTCATCATCTTGACACTGACCTGCGCGAGTTCTACCGCCGATTTAGCCAGTGCCCATTTTTGCTTATCCGCGTCAGCGTATTTTTTAATCAGCGCTTCCACTGCTTTTTCTTCTTCGGACAGCTTTTTTACAGCTGATCCGCCACCGCTGTGGGAGCCTCCCCCTCCTCCTGATCTTTTAGCAGAGCCACCCGAAGAATTAAACCTCTGCGACTCACGTACCAAACCGTGTGTCGCGTTAGCTAGTGCCGCTTCCTCCTCATCGTTATTAACGCCGCCCGCAGCAGCTATTTTATACTGACGATGGATACCAGATGCTGCCGCACTGGCGATCCTACCTAAAATTCTCAATACCTCGGCCGCGAAATTGTAAATTTCTTTGAGTACATCGATGACCGGTTGCATGGAATCAACGATCTCTTTACCGACTTCGCTAAAGCCCATCGCAAGATTATATATAATGACATAGATAGCCTCTATCGACGTTTTTATTACTGCCAATACGGCGTCAATCCCCCATAAAATAACGCCGGCCACATTGCCTAAAAGCGTGAAGGCCCCAAGGCCGTCCCCTCGAATAAAATCTACCAGATCTTGTGTAATATCGATGAGCTCTTGCACTATCCCAGACTGCTGAAATGCATCGAGTATAGCCGCCCCGATTTCGCCGCATGCCGCGTTAATATTTCCGGTGACATCACCCCATTGGTCAATGATATTCTGCTTAGATTTAGCCATTGATCCATCGAATTGGTGTAAGTAGTCGGTTAATGCTTGAATAGCGTCTTGTGCATCCAGCGTCCCGTCATCCAATGCTTTCATTGCTTCTTCGCCGGTCATACCCAGCGACCCGAAGACATTATCCAGATTGATACCTGCCATCTGCAGGGCTATGATCTGCCTGCTGCTGGCGTCCCCGGTAGCTTTAATGCGCGCAAGTGTAGTAACAAGCATTTCTGCGCCTTCTTGCTTCTTACCGAGCCCCGCGGCCGCATCAGCACATAGACGGATCATATCCGCCGACTCTTGTGCCGTATAGCCCATTGCGAGGAGCTGTATGCCCATTTCTTGTACAGCCGCTGAGTCGTAATTCAGGTCGCGCTCGAGATCATTAAATATGCGATATGTCTCTTTTCCGCTGTTTATGTTATTTTTTATAGCGCCCAGCTGCGCCGTCGTTTGCTGCGCAGCCAAGCCGACACTTACTATATGCGTGGCCGCGTCTTTCGCTATATCGACAACCGCTGATAGCGCACTAACTAATGCGTTGCCGAGCGCGACAGAGAATGCTGTAGTCGCTGTAGACCCGCCGCGGAACGACGAAAGTAATTGCTTAAATCCCCCCGCAGCCTCTTTCGACTTCTGACTGGCGGCTTCTATACTTTTTGTAGTATCTTTAATAGCACGCGAGTATGCAGCGTTCGCTTCTTTTTGACTGTGCAGCGCCATCCTGAGATCTTTTAATGCTTGCCTCTGTTCAGTCGTCGCTTTTGTGCCGTTGCGAGTCGTCTTATTTAGATCTTTGAGTTGCTGTTTGAGTTCTGCTGCTTTCTGCGAGCCTTCTGCGAACGCCGCTTTTAATCTTTTCAGCCCGTCGTCGTCAGTAGCTGTCTTTATAACGATCTTCGCGTCTGCCATTCAAGCACTTCCTTTTATTTAAAAAGCACCGGTTAAGGCACTGTTGATTTCAAATTTATAATTTATAATTTATAATTTATAATTTAATATGCGTCTCTAAATACGCATCTACTTGACTTGCAAAATAAGTCTCTATGGCTGCTTTATTCCGACCAAAATAATCCCCTCGAGCTGGATATTTGGTAGCTTTCATGCCCTGCCTCGGGCCTCTTCCCCGGATGTATCCGCCATGCGCCCCGGTATTGTACCACCGCGCGAAATAATTAGCATAAATGGTAGCCGTTACGTTATCAACTTCGACAGCATAGTGGCTCGGAATAATCTCCGACGTACCATCTGGCGCGGTTATAAGATTTTTACCGGAAAAAGCAGTTTTCGGATGTGTCCTTTTTATATAGTCCGTCGTTGCATACTTTGCGTGCAAGCACGCTGCAGCAACATCTACGATAAAGCCCCGTCGAGTATAATCTTCTATTTTTTCCTGTAGTTCTTCAAGCGTCATGATAAAAATAATAGAGCGGTTTACTCAACAAACCGCTCTACCCTTTTAAATTAATGCCCTGGCGTAGCCGTGGGCTCTACAAAACCTGTTTTCTTGACCGGAGCGCCGACTCCTGTCGCTTTCAGTGAGTAAGACACGACGTCTTCCCCGTCTGCCGTCTTTTCCCAAGACGTAGGTACGTACTTACCGACAATGTATTCCTTAGTATCCAAGTCCACGATAGCAAACTGCAGGGCGCCTTTTTCCGCGGTAATTGCGTCGTCATACAAGAACTCTTCGATGACTTTCTGCGCTTCATTATCTCGACGCATAACAACTTCTGCATCCAGCTCGTGAGTCTTCGAAGTCACAACGCCGTCAGCCCAATAACCGGTATCCTTTGTCTGCGCCGTTTTGACCTCGGCAGACACGGAGTGCGTATTTGACGTCAATCCGCCCAATTTAATCCATTTCGGGCTTGCTTCGGACGCTCCCGTACCGTAATTGATGTACAGGATAATTCGTTTGCCGGAAACCCCGACTTCCCCGGTAAACGCCGGGTATTTTTCTTTTGCGATAGTTACAGCCATTTTTCACCTCATGCTATTTGATCAATTCTAAAAATAAGAGTAGTACCGCCGTTCTGCCATACACCAGTATCGCCGTATACCGGTAGATTCGTCCGCAGCGAGCCTACTTTAATACTGATAAGCTGGTATCCGTCTGCGTACAGCTCTTTTTGCAGTGCATCCCAGCCCGCGTCGCCGCTTAAATAGTTCAGCAGCGCTTCCAGCTTTTCTGCAATCACTTTGCGGCCTTTATAGTTACTGTAGATCTCCAGCTGCAGCGACATATTCCACGAAGCCATATCCGGCGCAGTAGCGGTGCAGTCCGCGTCGCTGGCGCCTAAAATGCCGTAGGCAAACTCTTTTTGCTTTCTGAAATAGTCTTCTATTTCGGTAATCGGCACCGCACTGTCGAACCAGTCCAAACCTATCGGACTGTTTTTTGTCACCGCATAAAACGCTTTGGTTACGGGATAAAACGGAGATTTATACTTCATATCAGGCCACCTCCGCTATTAATAGCCGTCGCCGTAATCTGCAGGAAATACGGCCTGCTTTCGTCAAGCAGCAATATGTCATTAATGAGATAGATAAAATCCCTATATGACAGTCTCCACGATGTATCCAGCCCTTTTACTGCACTCATACCCCGGACATCTCGAATGACAAAATACCGGGTATCCACAGTGACGTAATCCCCTACGATCTGCTGCCGGCTCTGGTTACGCTGTTCGCACATAGCAGACAACGTAACCGCCGGAACGTACGTAGTTTCGCTTAAGCCGCCCAGTTCGTCACGGACCGGCGCGGACGGCTTAAGCAGCGTAATCCGATGACAAAACCGGCCCGGGTTTCGCTTAAACACAAAGCACCCCTTACGGCGTCTTAGTAAGCTTTACAAAGGCTTTGTCGTAAACAGAGATATCCGTGAAGCGGCACACCGCGCGAACCAGAACGGAGTTTTTAGTAAATCCTGCTTCTTCAGAAGATGCGACTTCGAGAGACGGATACGCAATATGATACAGAGCGGAGAAATCGCCGACAAGAATAGTATTATCCGCAAGATTGCTTCCTTCTACAACAATAATCGGACGACCCTCGATCTCTTTTACCGCCGCATTGTTAGCGTCGCGGGAAAGCAGGTATCTGTCCTGCTTATCCTTCGCAAGTGCAAGGCCCGCCCACGTAGCCTGATTCATGACAACTGTAGCTCCGGATCCGGCATCCAGCGGAAGCTCAATTATAGCTTTTTTAACCGCATCGACAGTGACCACGGTATTCATAGCAGCGATCTTAGTTTCTTTCGCCGCGGCAAGTACTTTAGCACAGATGTCCTTATTTACAGTGGTACCGTACACTCGATTAAAAAGCTTTCCGATAATTGCCAGTACGTCAGAGTTAGCATCCAGCAGTAATTCACGAGATACCGGAATAATAGCGCCTTTAGACGCCAGTGTATACTTAACGCTGGTGAATACACCTTTCTTCTGTGCAATCTCGGTATTTTCTTCGAAATCGGTCAGCTCGACATCCTGCCCATAATCGATGCACGGTACCGTCCCCGCGCGAGTTGTTACCGGAATAGCGGTCGTGATAGCACGAAGATCTACGCCGACCCCGTTGTTTTCCCGCAGAGACAGCAGCTCCTCGGGAACGAGGACGCCCCCATCAGCGGCAACTGCGCCATTCTGACCTGCCGCTTTGTCTTCAAAATAAGTCGCATATTCAGTATCGGTCACCGCGCGTCCCAGCAAGAAATTTTTAAGTGCTGCATTAAATCTTTTTTTGTCCATCTTGTTTTCTCCTTTTAAATAACTTTTCTTTTTTGCTTCAGCTTCCAGTGCTTTTTGCTCACTATAAGCGGTAAGCTTATCTTCTAATTCTTTCTGCTTTTCTGCAGGTACGGCTTCTTTCTTTTCGATAAAAGCCTTAATTTCATCTTTCAGTGCGTCAATATCGCGCTTCATCTCTATGCTTTTCAGCATTTAACCACCTCTTTCTTATAAAATACTGCGCCAGTAAGCTTCTTCTTTCTCATCCATTTTCGGGACGGGCCCGTTTCGCTTCCGCCGATGTTTCGTCAATTTCTTATATGTCGGCGCTTTTCGGCCGTAGGCGCCTCTGTATGTCGGTAACGCGCAGTTAATGATCATTAAATCCTCCAGCGCATCGTAACGCCGCAAATAACCATCAAACATCGCGTCGATTTCCGAAACAGTATACTTTCCGAATTGCTCTGGAGTCAGATTGAGTTCACCGAGTGCAATAACTTCAAGCACTTCCAGCATATCCCGAAACGTTCGGTATCCCGCCGGACTTACGCTTTGCCTGCTTTTTTCATCAGTGCCTTCATCTGTTCCGGCTTCGGCAATGCTGCCTCGACTTTTTTTGGGTCAGCTACCGTGCCTGATTTAATCAGTGCCGATAACGCGTAAGCCATCAGCACTGCCGGTGAATACTGCGGTATCGCTTCATAATACAAGCATTCCGCGTCTTCGTGTGTCATACCGTCGTTGCCGTCAATAAGAGCTTGAGTAAACAGCACAAATACATCGTGCAGCGGAGCCGCCTGCTCTTTAACTGACTGTAAAAATTTCATCAAGGACTCATGCCGTAACTTTGTTTCAGCTTCATATGTGCCTTTATTAGTCAGTTTTAAACGGTATGTCTTTCCGCTGATTTCTATGCTTTCGAAATTATCAAAAATCATTACCCTCCCTCCTTTCTTCTGGGATTTCCACCTTCGTCACCGCCGCTATCTCCTAAAGCTCCGGTCCCGCCGCGCTGCGTGAGCATATCTGCTCCGGATGCGTCTATCGCCGGATATCTCAGAGACCGTCTGGCCTCATTAGGTGTCAATATTCCTGCTCCAGTGTAAGCCGCGAGAACGCTTGCTTTACTCTGAGCGTCCAATGTATCAAAGACATCACCAGCACTAAGGAATCGATATCCTTTCGTTTGGTCTGCCCTATCAAGCAGCTTGAGCCGAAACTCTGCCGCGTACTGTGTAATAATCGGGATCATCGTTTGATTAAAGAACTGCGCCATTTGATTTGTTGAAAACGTAGCCATCCCAGCGCCGCCACCCACATTAAGCATTGCAAGCGGTATGCCGAAGAATGACGAAATCTTTTGTGCGGAAGTCTGCTGCAACGATTCATAGTAATCTTTAATCGCATTCGCAATATTCGTCGCTGTCATTCCCGCTGGCAACGGCAATATCGTATTATTGCTGTCCGACAGAAGCTCTCGAACTTGATTTTGCAGTTCTTTCTGCTTTGACGCGCTCAAATCAGATGTATATGACAACACAATTGTCCCGGAAAAACCGTTTATCACGGCACTGCGCATTGCGCTTTCCGATTCCGCCGACCCTTTTAGCGCATTCATCAGCACATCAATAGCTCTTCGACCAACAAGTCCGTTAATACTAAAAGCTTTAAAATGCAAAATTTCTTCAGGTAAAATAGTAAAGCGGTGCCCGGATTGTGTATCATAGTACTCATATACCATCTTCCGCTGTCCTTGCAGTATGTCTGCGTTATCCCAGTACACTTTAATACTTGCCGCGTCTAGCGGAATTAACTTTTCTACTACGCCCGATTTGCCGCACTGAATGTACGCATAGGCGTTCCCATAAGCATTCCGCTGTACTTCTATCCAGCGCCAAAACTCATACGCATTTATACCGTCGTATGGCTCTACGTTAAGCGCCCGTTCGTAACGCGGGCTGAAAACTGCGGGAGTATTCCCCCCCGGGTCGTACAGACCCCACTGGATCTGCCCGATGTTTTTAGCAAGAATCTCGATGCAAGTAGCAAAGATAACATCTCCCGCCGCGTCAACCATGACGCGACGCCCCGTGCCGATCGGATAGAAATTCTTTTTTGTGCTTTCGTATACGCCGCCGCGGAAAAAAGCTTTAAATTTATCCAGCATAGCCGTTACTCCAACTTATCAACAGTGTCAAGCAGTGCTCGAAGATCTTCGGGAACTTTATAATTTGCTTTGCGTTCGGCTTCCTTTTTTTCAGCTTCAAGATCCTGCAATTTATGTATTACTCCCGCAAAACCCGCTACGGCTACCATATCGGACCTTTTAGCAGCGTCTTCAATAATCACATGGTCAAACATTTCTGCTGCCTGCTCTCCGGTAAGCCATACTTCGCCGTTGTCAATCCTGGCGTCCAATGTTTTATCTTTAGCGTGCTCCATCACGATACTATGTAAAACGGCATCGATAGCTTTCATAGACTCAATTACATTCGCCATCTCTTCTTTATTGCCCTCTGCGTAAGACATGCAATTGTGCAGCATGAGCAGGTCGTCTTTATGCATAATCAGCTGATTACATGCCAACGCAATAACCCCGCCCATAGAACACGCCATAACTTCTATTTTAGCCGTTACTTTCTGTTTACAATTCCTGATCGCATTAACCACCTGCAACCCTTCAAGTACGCTACCTCCGGGAGAGTTAATCACCAACGTAACATCCTCCGTAGCCTCATTTAATGACTTAACTACTTCTTCCGCAGCTTTAATAGCCCCGTTGATTTTCAAATCCATGTTATTTTTCCTCCAATCGATAAAATTGTAATTGTGTAAGCATCGCCCGCGCTCCGTAGTTCAAACCTGCATCGGCAATACTTGACATGCCTTCCCGCTGATCGTACATCTGCGGGCCCCACTGGGTCATTACCCATAAATCGGCTTTATTGCGAAATCGTTCATTCGCTTTGTACAGCGCTTTGTAATCATCAATTGCATCTTCCAAGTATCCATAACCGGTATCTATAATCCGCCGGATAAAAGCGTCGTCATCGTCATACGGGATACGCAGATACTCCTTTAATTCTTCCGGTGTAATCACGTACTCACCTGCCTTTCATCATGTCAAACCAGTCGTCTACCAGCTCATCACCGGACGGCGTACGCCTGTTAAAATCAATGTAGCACGCAATAAATCCCGTCAGCGCTGCGTCCAGCGGGTCTATTCGAATATTGCTGTCTGCGCGAAGAGTAATTTTTTCGATAGAATAAAATCCGGTACCGTTCCGCACTAATAAAGAGTTCGTAACAGCTTTTAAAAATATATCTTCACGCCCCTTAGCGTATGCAATAACCCCGTCTTTAAAGTGCTGCGACAGCGCCTCGATATACTGACTTAGCGCTTTCGGACTTTGATTTTGCAAAATAAAGGTATCGCATATCTCCGACAGGCGGTCCTGTATCCCTGCGATGTTGTACGGATCCGCGGCTATCGTTACGTAATGTAAACCGTGGTCTGTCCGGATTTTGTCTATGTATTCAAAAACCTGTACCGTGTCGATATTCTCACCACCTGCGCCGGAACATAAAAAAAGCTCTGTATCAAGGTAATCTCGATAACAAAACTTATCTGACGTTACGTGGTCCTGCAATTTCTTTTCGGGCATCCACGATACGCTGTGTATAAACAATCTATACCCGGCCGCGGGAGCATCTTTCTCTACCATCGCCCCTGTTTGATCTACGCCGTAATACGTTAGCCAATCCACCGATGTTAAATCGACCGTTTGAGAAGCGTCAATTCCTAAGTACCAGTCTTTATATCCTGCTTGTATCAGGTCTTCAAAAGTAGTATCTGTTCCGCAAGCTATCAATTGGTCGTATGTACAAACCTGTTTATCTTCAGCTGAGTACCAAGTGTTACACTGTTTCGTCACAAACGACTGCAGCGTAAATCCTTTCTTAGCTACCGCTTCCTTCGCTTTCTGCAGATATTTTTTCCGAATGTGGTCTTTAACGGTAAATCCGTCTTGTTCAAACAACAGTACCGGATTTGCTTTACCCCACAACTTGATATTCGCATAGTCTTTACTCTGAATATCCGCCGCGTCGGGCTCTGCTAAAAACAAGAAAACATTATCTGGTAAAAGATCTTCGTACAACATCTTTCTCAAAGTCAACCAACTTTTATGATTGTCTCCGCCGATTTCAAATTGTGCTGTGGACATCGCGACAAGTAACGCATCTTTAAAATGTGCTTGCCCGTCTTGTATTGTCTTAGTGATGATTTCATCACAGAGCATTTCTTCATCGATAACAGCTACTTTGTTCGTGTATCCATCCAATGAGTTCTTCGCGCTTCCACCTGTCCGGAACATTTCTAAATAGTTCCCGGTGTTCTTATGCTTTGCCCAGCACGCCGTCTTGTTTACATTGTCAAAAACCTCCTTCAAGCGGCGATCATTATCAATAAATTTACAAAATTCTTTAAAGCAAATAGTCGCATTCTGCCCTTTACACGACGCGAGAACAATCAATTCATTCCGGAATTTGCTCATTCCCATTAAATAGTGCAGTACGGCGGACAATAGAAAGCTTTTCCCGTTACGCCGCGCCATATACAACTTCGCGGTATTAACCAAATACCGGCCATCTGGATATCGTAACCCGAAGATCCCGCACATAATAAACTTTTGAACAGGGTACAGACTCAAGCGTTTAGCTTTACCGTCTTCGTCTACATAAATCAGTAAATTTATAAACTGGAACATCCTGCGCATTGCGTTAAATGCGAATTTGTATTTTCCCGAATTGTACAGATCCAGAAACCGCTTAAAGCACCGATATTCCGACTCTCCTACCAGTTCATTATCTGCCCGTTTTACCAGAGCTTTGTAATAGTCTCCAATAAATTCGTTAAGTTCTGCCGGTACTTTCAGCAGCTTAATTTCATCTTCAACCATCGCCAAACCTCTTTTCAAATTCCGCTATACCGTCGGCTATCCTATGTAGCGCATACTCTTTTTTCACCCCACCAGCTCTATACAATGCGTGTATTTCTCCGTGGCTTTTTTCAGACACAGTAATCAGATTATCCAAAGTAAACAGTAAATCCGGTCTTTCATCCCGCTCTTTAATGTGATGAATAATCGGATTATTTAACCGCTGTAAAACGCCAATTCCAAGCAGCCAAATGTCGTAATCCATGTATTTTATACGCACGTTTTTGCGGCATTTCTGCCACAAACGGGATGCATATACTTTTTTTGCAGTGTTCTCAGTTTGATATTTTTTAGCAAATTTGCGGGTACACGTAGGGCATCTGTACCCGTCGTAAAGCTGATGACACGTATTGCAACGTTTAAAAATCGCCATCATTCTGTGCTTCGGTCAGCATGCGCGTAAAAGGATTTCCGTTGTCGGCCTCTTCATCCTTTATTTTGTCGAACTTCAGCGCTTTATAAATCCCTAACGCCGTCTTGTTAAATTGTTCATACCGCCGCAGATGCGCCTCTATATTAGCCGCATCCATTTTGTCTAAGTTGACAGTTAATTCCTGAGATATTTCTTCGGCTAAAACAGTAAACCGGCAATACTGCATGATGAGATTTTCATTAACTTTGTTGATCGTGTCGCACCTATGCTGCAGTGTCCAGATGTAGTTATTTAGTTTTTTAATCGCCCTGTTTCGTGCTGTATTTGTCACTTGCTGTACACCTGTCTATTAAAATGCATCTGTTGAGAAAAATTAAAAAGGACCCGCCGAATTGCGGTCCTGTGCTGTAAAATTCCGAAACATACCCCCATTGTTCACCGATTGAAATGCTAAAAAGGTAAACAAAAAGCACATGCCGGGGAGTGACATGTGCTTTTTGCGGAAAGGAGGTTCATCCTTAAATTTCCCTTTACCATAATATCACACTTCATAGTGACATTTAATGACATTTAGTGACATCTTTTCTAAAAATTGTAATCCTGCTCCGTGCAATCTATACACATGCCGTATAGCATACCCCATATCCACAGCTATTAACTCCCACGTTTGCCCCAGTATGTAATACCGATACAGCACACAACGGATACTCTCGTCATCCATTTTGTCAATCAATGCTCTAGCCTGATCTCTCTTGTCAATCAGCTCATCCCATGCGGCATTTACTTTTTCAATTTGTGAATCCAACTTATCGACGATCTCATCAAGAGTAGCTAAATGATTTGACTGTATCTTATCGCCAAGTTTCGGACTTGAGATGTTATACGCTCTGCGCCTTAGATCTTCTAATTCCTGCTCGTATGCACGCAGAAGGCTATCTTGTTCTCTGACTGATCGCAAAAACTCTTTAACCGTCATTGTTCCTCCTGCTTGCTGCTACGCACAATGCTACTGTTACGACACCGACGATAGCACCAATCCACGCACCAATTACGAAAATCAAAATCTCTGTCATTTCTCGTCCACCCTTTCTAACAGATGCTCAATATACCATCGTGCTTTCTTCAAGTCTTCTGTTCCATTCTTCTGCTTCCATCGCCACAAGTATTTAATTGCATTCGCCGTACACACAGCTTCGATACCGCTTAAATCACTTGTCGCCACTTCGATTGCGTCAATGCATTCTACCCGGCCTTTATTGTAATGTGCTGGCCTGTTTACCATATCAATCATTTTTCCATTCCTCATAAACTTCAACTACTAAGCGCGATCCGCCGCATCTTATCCGTAAAACATCAAAATCTGCAAGCCAATACGGAACATCATCACTCTTGCCATCGAACAGTGCTCTGTAAGATATATCCGGCAACCCCGCCTTCTTTTTGATGATGCGTACTGATGTCTCACATTCAATTGCTTCTAACAGTTTCCTTAATCTCATTTTCCACCATCCCTTTCGACTAATAATTTAACTGCGTTCATCATAGCTTCCTGCCCGTTTTCTTTTCGCTTCAGCGCCTGCATAACCAATTCATCTACCGTACCTTTCGCCACTAAATGATGTATGATAACCGGCTCTTTCTGTCCTTGCCGTTCAAGTCTTGCGTTCGCCTGCTGATACTGTTCTAAGCTCCACGTCAGCCCAAACCACACAATGATATGTCCGCCTGCTTGCAAATTAAGTCCATATCCTGCGCTTACCGGGTGCGCTATGAGTAGTTTTACTTTTCCTTCGTTCCAAGCCCTTATATCAGCTGAATTTTGCAATTCTCGCGCATCCGGAAAGGCTTCTTTGATCCGATCTTTGTCATGTTTGAAATTGTAAAAGACTAAAATCGGGTTTCCGTCATTTGCTTCTACGATTTCTTTTAGCGCTGTGATTTTCGCGTCATGAACCGGTATAACTTTTTTATCTGCGTCATAAACTGCCCCGTTTGCCAGCTGCAGCAATTTATTACTGACCGCTGCTGCCGATAAAGCTGTTATCTCTTCACCTTGCAGCTCCGTGACGTACTCCCGTTCAAGTTCCCGGTATGCTTTTTGTGATTTTTCATCAAGCACCACAGGAACCGTAACAGGCGGGAGTTTATCCGGCATCAAACGATAATCTTCAGCTTTCAAGCTGATACAAATATCCGATATCTTGTCATAGATTTCTTTTTCAGCCTCAGGGCTCTGTATCCGATAGCTGTAAACCACCGGGCCGTTCTGCTTATCCGGTACAAAATAATTGTTCCGGTATTCTGTCAGCGTTCTTCCCAGCCGTTTACCGCCATCAAGCAGGTACAGTTGCGCCCACAAATCCATTAATCCATTCGGCCGCGGTGTACCTGTCAGCAAAACAATTTTTCTGAAGCACGTCCTGACTTTTCGTAACGCTTTCCATCGTTTCGTACTTGCGTCTTTGAAACTCGTACTCTCGTCTATAACAAGCATATCGAAATCCGGTTTATACCGCAGGTACTCAAGTAACCACACGACATTTTCGCGATTAATGATGTAGATATCTGCTTTTTTCGCAAGTGCCTGTACCCGCTGTGCCTGAGTTCCCAGAATTGTCGAAAACGTAAGGTTCCTAAAGCAATCCCATTTCATCGCCTCATCCTGCCAAGTAGCTTCAGCTACTTTCTTCGGCGCTACAATCAAGACCTTGTTAATCGACATCTCGTCAAACATCGCCTGAAAGATAGCCGATAGCGTTGTAGATGTTTTACCTAAGCCCATACCTAGAAATATCCCTGTTCCTGCATTTTTCAAGATATGTTCAATCACGGCTTCCTGATATCCATGCGGTGTATATTTCATTTCGCAAGTCTCCTGACAAATCCTTCTACCGACTTCAAGTTATCGATAGTAGCTATCCGACATCCTCGTCGATACAGATCTCTAATAACCGCTCTCTGCAGCCGTCTCGGCTTCTTCCCCGGCGCCTTCATCTCTGCAAACCCGATTTTCCCGCCGGGAAGAATGATAATCCTATCCGGCACCCCGGCAATTCCGGGGCTAATAAACTTGAGGCATATCCCGCCGCGCTCCTGCGTTTTCTGAACTATGTGTTTTTCTACTGCATATTCTTTCATTTTTACCTCATAAATATACAAAGGCTTTTCCCGCCTATATAATAAGAATATAAATCTTTATTTCGCGCGCTACGCGCGCACGCGCGGAGACCCCTACGGATTATAGAGTTATAGAAGAAATAAATGATCATGTGTCTATTATTTTCTTCTATAACTCTATATTTCAATAATCCTCTATAGAATAATTGTTGCTTTGTTGCCGATACATTCTTTTTCAGCCCCCTATCTGTCCTTAACGCGGCAACAAAGTTTGTTGCCTTTTGTTGCTTTTGTTGCCAAAATCCTTTAAACTCTATAATTTTTGAAATATCTGTAAAATTTGTTGCCTTTGTTGCCCTTGAAAAGCGGCAACAGTTTTTGTACTTTGTTGCCTACTTTGTTGCCGCGCTTTTTACCGGCTTGATGTTTTTGAAGCTTCTCTGTTTTCCGTATATTTTTCCGGTAGCCCTCACTCCTTCGGGTTCCCACCCTTTCAATTGTTGTAAAATGCCATTCATCTCGCGTGCGTCAACATTCCGAAAGCCCTGCCGCGTCCCGTCAAAAACCTCACACCATATTTCCAGTGCGCACACCCGGCTCCTTGCCACCGTTCCTTCCGGGTAACCATCTTCTCCGTGGTGCTTGAGGTAATCCCGCCGGTCGTATAAATCCATATCGTCCCAGTTTTCGGGTAGCTTCGTGTCTAAATACTCTAAGACCAGCCCGAGCTTCTCATTGCCCTCTGTATGCGCTTCCTGCAGCTCTCTTGCGGTCTTCGCGGAGTCCGCAGGTAAGTACAGCTTTTGATCTGTTTCGTATAGCTGTTTGACCTCTGCCCACACCTGACCAATGAAATCATCTGTCAAATCAGACAGTGGACGTTTGCCATTGCCTAAGCAGAACACAGGCAGAAAACGGCGTCCGCCGGTACGGTCTTTAAGAAAGATGCTGTCATTCGTAGTAGCGGCAAAAACGCACTGCCGCGGGTACTCTTCTGTACGCCGCCCGTAAGGCACCCGGAACTTGTCTGTCTGACGGGAGAGAAAAGCTTTAATCATGTCGTTATCCGCTTTTGTAGACGCCTGCATTTCGGACAACTCAATAATCCAGCTGCCTTGCAGTTGTTCCATTGCTTCTTTACCTTGAAAACTGACAATACTGTCATTAAACCATTTTCCGCCCAGCCTGCCTAAAATCGTACTTTTGCCTATGCCCTGCGGGCCGCTAAGCACTATGCACGAGTCGTATTTAACTCCTGGGCGCTCTATACGAGCTACGGCAGCCTTGAGCCACGTCCGCGTGGCATCTTTTACGTACTGCGAGTCATCGGCGCCTAAAAAGTCAATAAACAGCGTTTCTGCACGCTCGACTCCGTCCCATTTCAAACTTTTCAGATAGTTTTGCACCGGGTGCGTTTTGTGCTTGTACATGACCTCTACTAATGCGTCATCGATGACCTGCCTCGCGGCCAGATCGTAGTATTTTGCTAAATAGTTACGCAGACCGGCGTCATCAGTATCCCGCCAGATATTGTCGATACCTTTTTTCCGCCACGGCAGATCCTTTTTGACAATAAGCCTCCGAGAGAACAAGTCTAGTCCGAATGTGCCCCGGAGCTGCGGATCGTTCTCAAGAATAGCGATAAAATTCCCCGCTACCGGAAGTATTGGTGCGTTCTTCCCGGAGCCTCTTGTCAGCTCCGCCATCCAGTCCATATCAGCATCATCGGCGCTGAATCCGGACTCTTTGAAACTCTTCTTGACATCTTCTGCCTGTTCGGTGCTTATTATGCGTCTTGTCGCTTCGTCTTCCCCTGCCAGTTTTACCATTGCGGTATATGATGGCATTTTAACTACCGGAGTGCCTTCGGCGGCATCCGCGTCAAGCGCTCCGAACCTGTGAAGCCTGACGAGATCAAAAGCATTACAAAGCTTGCCGCCTGCCGGGTCTGTCGAGTGATGCGAATAGGCGAACTTGTCATCGTACACGACAAGCCCCGCGCTTGTGCTGCCTTTCGTGTACGTATACCGCCCTTCTACCGCACAGGCGGTGTACTCATCGGACAGGAACGTCTCTATAGCGTCTTCGATCGTGTGTGCCCGGCAGAACGCGCCGATAAGCCCCGGCTTAGTTAGCGGGTCTCCTTGTTTTTTAGCTGTTGACAACGCGATACTTGCTTCTTTTTTCGAAGTCGGCCACAGTGACGTGTCGTGCCAGTCTTCGTACCTGTTCAAAACATCATCAGCACTAAGAATCGGTGCGTCATTATATCTGAAGATAAAATCTCCGTCCTGGGGCTTACTCGGCCAGTACATGAGACGTTCCGGCTCATATGTCGTAGAGTCCATCGCTTCAATGCTGATGTCTTTTGCCAAAAGCCTTGCAATAGCTTTGTACTCATCTGCCATTACAGGCCTGTCAAGCGGGATAAGCACGCGGTAGCGCGGAGCAGCGGCGGTGTGGCTGTGTGTTGTGTACAGCCCCCACGCTGCGTTGCCTATTCCGATATCTAAGTCGGTCAGGAAGTCATCATCGGGACTGTCGGCGTCCAGACAAACAACCTGCCTATATTCGACGTTCTGCTTGAGCCGCTGGCCGCCTTTGAGATATCCGCAGACAAAGCCTCCGATGTCTTTTCGGTTGTCTCTGTCGGACTTCTTCATCGCTTTATACTCCGCGACGGTCTCGCCTGTCACAGTCGGCTTAGACAACCTTTTAAGCAGGTGCGCCCAGGTCGTTTTCGTGTGTTTCCACTTTTTAGCGAAGCGCTGCGGCGCTGTCGCTATCGTGAACTCAATATCATACTGCAGCTGCAACGCCGGTCACCTCTCTTTCTGTTTGAATATCGGTTGTTTCTATTGTCAATTTTCTTGATTTCGCCCATGATATCAGGGCGCGGTTGAGTTCCGCGTCCTCCCTGACAGGTTGATTATTGACCAGTTTTGCCTGCACCACCGCACCATTTCTGATCTCGATACAGATGACCGGCTTTCGGTTTCTGAAAGCCGCAATAATCCTTACTTTGTCCGATAAAACACGGTCGCGGTAAGTGCCGACGCAGTTGTGCATAGCGCGTCCTAAATTTGCTAACTGTTCGGTATCCGGCGGCAGGCTGAAGATTAAATCATCAACTTTGCCTGTTAACGGGAAATCCCGCAGAGACTTGTATTTGATACGAACGTTCTTGTGCTGCTGCTTGTCTGCTAAGCGCGTAAGGTAGTCGTGAATATCCCGGCTGCGGATTTTCGCCCGAATGAACTTCCGCTTGTTCTGCGGAGTCAAGAGATCCCACATATGCCCGCAGTCCTGCACGTTGTATGAGTCTTCGCGTTCCATTAATTTGACCGCGGCCGCTTCGCCTCGGGTATGCTTGATTATTCGTAGGGATTGGAGATAACTTTCGGCGCTTTGATAGAAGCCGATGTTGCCTTTTAATGGCACGAGTATTCTATCTAAGAGTTTGTACCGATTATCGATCTCGTGAAAAACAGGCCATGCGGACCGGAGAATACGCAGGAAAGGGATCGGGCATTTAGCCAGTTGGGCATTCAGCCCCGGCATATCCGGGAAATTGTAGATTTTGCGTACAGCCTGCAGATACGGTTTTCCGGAATCCTCTACGAGTTTCACGACGGGATCTTTGCTGTATGGACATGCATGGAGCTCCGTGGTTGTCAGGTTTCTTGCGTCTGGATACTTCAGGCGCCAGACAAGATTTGAGAAACAGTAGTCAAAGGCCCCGTGGTAATTTTGTGTATTCGTCGGTGTGTAAGCAGACTTGATTTTGTAGCCGGCGGCTTCGGACAGCTTGCGATTGAAGCAGTCAACTACATTTCTGAAGAAGGAATCAAGTCTTTTCCGTTCGGCATATCGGATACTGCTTTCCGCGTTTAAATAACGAAAAACAGTATCTTTCATACAAAGTCTTGTATTGTCGTATGCGGTCTTGTTCAGCGGCCACAGTGTATGAGAGATTGATACCCGCCCGAACGCGCCGTGCTGCAGATATAATGTTTCCCTGGTCTTGAAATCGAATCGCAGCGTATATTTTCTTACTGTGTGCGTTGATACATCAATCGGAGATTTAGCGTCTACGTTCAGCGTTTCAATGCATATATCCAAGTAGTTTTTGTATTCTCTCGCTTCCAAACGAATATTGTACGGCAGTATCGTTTGCCCGGATTCAGATACCTCAATCCACGAGCAATCCTTGTCGCGTCTGTACAATCTTTTCCCACATTTCGGGCAGTAGTAGCCCGAGCCTTCGTCAACGGGAGCGCCCAACCCACCGTGAAAATGCCACAGGCAGTGAAAAGAATGCCCGCAGGCAGTGTGCACCTGCAGACTCTCTTTCCATCTGTACGATCTACGGCTGTTGTAAACTACGCGTACGACTTCGAATAACCGATTATTTTGGTATTGACTGATGATTCTCATAATCCGCCTCAGAACAAGTCATCTAAATCATCCGCAGCAGCCGACGGGCAAGGTTCGACAGCAGGTTCTTCTTTCTTCTTAGCCGGAGCTCGTCTACGCTTCGGTTTTTCTTCTTTCTTCGGTTCATCTTTCTTTACTTCTTCTTTCTTCAGTTCTGTTGCTTCAATAGCTTCAATAAGGGTTTGCGAAGCATCTAAGCAGTCTTTGCAGTAATCTCTTGCTTTTTCTATCTGTTCACGCTTTTCTTCCAGTGCTTCAACGTCAAGCGTTTCGGCCCACTTATCGAGTACTTCAATTCCTTCCTTTGCGATTTTGATTTGCTGTTCCATTTGCATTTTGTTCATTTTTAGTACCTCAATCTTTCATATAATATTGGCTTTCAAAGCCGTCGGCGTTCTTGATTAGCCCGGTTTCCCAGGGCTCATTCTTTGACATAATTTCTGTAACTTCGGCAAGGCTGCATTCTCCGTCCGGCGCCTCTATAACGACTTCGTCGTGGATGTGCATGATGATTTTGTACCCGGCTGCAGTTAGCCGCAGCATAGCCGCCGCTAAGCAGTCGCGGGCAACAGCCTGCACGATGTTTTCTACAAGCTTACCGCCGTAGGTCTCCAGTTTGCCCCATTTCCGGCTGCCTTGTTCGGTGCCACGGTATAAAATGGATTCCCCGCCGAAGCGGTTCTCTCCGATTTCCGGCTTGATATACACAAGATGCCGCCCGGACGGAAGTTTTATAAACAGCGCGCCTTGTTTTCGGCAGAAAGCAAGATGTCCTTGCTTGATTTTGACTGTGCTGCCGGTCTTGATTGCTTTTTTAGCAGCGCTATCTACATCCCACCAGAATTTAGTAATCGCAGGTGATGCGGCGCGCCATTTCGTCACGATGTCCTGCAGTTCGTCATCGGAAAGCCCCATCTTATCGGCGCCCATCTGTTTTAGCGCGCCGACGGAGCCGCCGTAACCGAGCGCCAGTTCGGCGATTTTGCCTTTTTGCCGCAGGTGCCCGTTCTCGCCGTGTTTGACGACGGGGATACCGAACATCGCCGAAGCAGAAGCACAGTAGATGTCGCCGCCGTTAGCGAAGACGTCCTGCCGCCACTTCTCGCCGGCAAGCCACGCAATGACACGAGCCTCAATGGCTGAGAAGTCGTCAACGATGAAACGGTAGCCCGGCTTTGCGGTGATTGCTGTCCTGACAAGCTGTGACAAAGTATCCGGTACGTTGTCATAACAGAGTTCCATCATTTCCAGATCGCCATTTTTGACAAAAGCCCTGGCAGTATTAAGCTCTTCTGCGTTCATGCTGTTCCGCGGCAGATTGTGCAGCTGTACAATACGTCCTGCCCAACGCCCGGTGCGCATCGCGCCGTAGAACTGGAACATGCCGTGCACGCGGCCGTCTGACGTCATCGCTTTCTGCATTGCTTCGTACTTCTTGATTGATGTTTTGCCGAGCAGCTGCCGCAGCTTGAGCATGACACGCACATCATCCAGAATGTCTTTTTTCAAGAGTTCCGCAATCGCTTTTTTGTCTATTGATTCGACGGTCTCACCAAGCCGGTTTTCTATCCACGCTGTAAGCTGCAGGGGACTGTTCGGATTCTCGAGTCCGGTAAGCTCTTTTGCTTTTGCCAGCAGTTTCGCTTTGTGTTCTTTGTTTATGCGGATGGCGTTCTCAACCAGTTTTTCATTGATCCGTGCGCCGCGGCTGTTAATCTCCTGATCCATGAGCCAGTATCTATGTTCAAGCTCCGGGGGTTTCAGAGATAATAGTTTCTGCCGTATGGCCTTTTCGACAACGACGTCCTGCCGGTTATACTCGATGTATTGCGCCCACGCTTCCGGATTGTGTTCCGGTAGGTTTCTCGTCCTGCCGCTGTTTGTTTTCGTCGGTTTGCACGGCTTTGAGAAGTAGTTAATTAACGCCTTGCCGCGGGTGTCTTTCTGTTTATCCGCGCCGAGGCGCAGCACGGCAGCTACATCCGCAAGTTTTGTCGGCAGTGAATTGTACAGCGCCAGTACACTTGTACACTCCCATTGCTCCGCGGGCAATTCCGGATATATCTTTTTGAAGCAGGTAATTTCAAAGTTCGCGTTGAACGCCGTCTTTGTGATGCTGCTATCGAAAAGAGCCTGTGCAACTCGCACAGGCATCTCCTCTTTAGTAAGATCTATTACCTGCACCGGCTCGTCATCGAAACTGTATCCGAGTAACAAGATTTCAAAGTTCGGCGAGTCTACATATTTATAGACTCCGTACTTGATGTCATTGTCACTGTACGTCTCCAAATCGATTGCCAGTGTAGCCATAATTCCTACTCCTTAAAAAATATCATCGTTATCGTCATCTTTGGCGTCAGCGCCTAAAAGATCATCGTCGAAGTCACCGGCAGATACGCTTCCACCGGACAGCGGTGTACCATCTTTAATCTTCTTCAGACCGCTCAAGCTGACTCCTACGCCGCGGTTGCCGCCCTGATTGTACACAAACAGGTACAGAACAGCTTGGCAGTAACATCCGCTGTAGACTTCCGATTTATCAAAAGTTTCTTCACCGTCCGGGCCGAGGATCTTCGGCGGATAGTCTTCCGTTGCTTTTGCATTCAGAAAATAGTGTCCGGCGTAGTTAGCGTCGCCTTCGCGTTCGGTGTCTCCATCGCGCAGCGGCAGGTCGATATCTTTACCGCGCGTGCCAAGAATTTTCTTAGCCTCTTCGTCATTGATGAGTTCTTTGATTTTCGCTTTCAAGCGCGAAATGGTTTTCGTGTCGCTTTTCTTGATCAGCAAGCTCGCCGAGTAACGCATACGGCCGCTTAAATCTTCTTTCGGCGCCCAGATGTTCGCGTAAGACAGTCTGACTAATCCGGTTACAAATTTAATGCTTTTCATTGTGTTTTCTCCTTTGTTATAAAAGACTTTCGTCAAAATCGTTTTTTACATTTTGCAGTTCTATTGCTTGCCGCTTGTCATCTGCAGAGACCAGCGTCGGTTTGCCCGGCGGTTTCTCAATCACTCCTGACATCAACTCGCTGAACATTTTCTTTCCGCAGAGTTTTTCCAAGTCGGTAATCGACCGTAGTGCCCGCGGCTTGTAGATTTCATCGGCTCCGAAACCTGCGTTCAAAAGATTGTTCGCCGCAATGGTGTCATCCGTTATCTTCCGATTGCTTCGGCCTTCGACAAGTTTCATTCCCGGCCAGTCGTAGCCGTCAAGGGCTTTTCCAAGCGCATATGATTCCAGACCGTCAAGCCACGTTTTGATACCTTTAGCACGAAGCAAGATGTCTGAAATTTCAAAGTCTTCCAGCTCTGCCGTCTGCAAATCTTCTTTGACGTTTTTCAGTTCGTATTCTGCGTGTGCCCTGCAGGTGTTCCTTGCTTTACAGAATCGGCAATGACTGCCTGCGCAGAACTCGCCCTTACCAGTAAAAGCAATTTTTGCTTTCTTTTTGACCTCTTCGCCCCAAGCCAGTAAATTATTGACTGAGATGGTTTCAGTCGAAACGCTGTCAAGCCGTGGCTGCACGATTGTCATTCTGACTTCATCGGCACCGTATAGATACCCGAAGGCCTCGTACATCCCGAGTGCATACAGCCGCATCTGACTGTTGCTGACAGCGGAGACCGGAACGCCTTTTCCGTACTTGAGATCAACGATTTCAAAGTACTTGTCCGACACCATCACCATATCGCCTGTGCCGAAACCTTCCGGCACCCAGCGGGAGAAGTCCAGCTGCTGTTCAACTTTGATCTGCGCATCCGAAGAGGCAGTTCTCGCTTCGTTGATCTTTTCGACGCAGATGTTGACGTAAGCCTGTACAGCCTCCTGCATTTCTGCGTTGTCGTTTATCACAACGGTAGTTTTGCTGGTCTTCAGAAATAAATTCAGAAAGCGTTCGGCGTACGCGTGCGCTTGCGTACCTTCTTCCGCATACGGGCTCGACGTGTCCGGAAACTTCCGCTCCAGCCTCGCCGACGGCGTGCAGTGTAGCCATCGGGAGCTGGCGGATGCGCTTAATATTGCATGTGCCATTAGATCTGTACCATCGCTTTAAATTCTGACAGATCGGCGGGCTTGAGGTCAGTTACTTTGGCAAGCCCTTTGTCTTTCAAGAACTGTTTAATCCGTTCTTTGCCGTCAGATACTTTATGCGTATACTCAGCGCAGAGCGTGCGCAGTTCAGTCTTCTGGTCTTCCGTCAGCACATCTGCAGCTGCCGCTTTTGGCGGTTCTTCTTTTACGGGCTCTGCTTTCTTTGCCTTAGGCGCTTTGGCTTCTTTGACCTGTGGTGCGGTAAGCGTAACGCTTTCCGGTGTGACTGTTACTGTGTTTTTGACCGGTTCGTTTAAGAGTCCTTTCAGCTGCGCTTTTAATTCAACTACGTCATTTGCATCGATTTCGATTCTAATCATTTTTCTGTCTCCTTCATTTGTGCTATAATAATTTAGAGTATTTTTGTTTTTGCCGTTCGACTGTTCCAGCAGCCGGACGGCTTTTTACTTGTACTAACAAGCAATTTACATCACCGCCTTTCATTTCTTTCTGCGTATCGGTGCAATAATTCCTACAAGTTTCCCGTCTTCGTACATGTAAAATGGGGATGCTTCCATATTCGGGTTTATCTTGATTTCCGCATTCCAGTCAAAACAACCGAGAAGCGCATTATCGATACAGCATGCATACTCCTTACCGTCTTCGGTTTCTATCAGCCGGGCCTTAGGTTTGGTATCGAGAATTTTATCCGTTCGGTACACCTCGACAAGCTTACTTTTCGGCAGAAGGCGCTTAACTCCGTCCGGGAGTTCGCGGGGTTTCAGAGCGAATATGTTTTTATCTTTCGGCAAAAAGCACATGCAGTAATTATTGAGTACTACCGTATAACTTTCGGCGTCGCATAAGTATATGCGCAGCGGATGCTCTTTTATAATTTCCGTGATTGCCATCAAATAGATCTTTTTATAATTCATCTCTTGATATAAACCTCCTTATACTGTCTTCCGAATTGAATCGCTTCTTCGTAGCTCTCCATGAAAATATCTATGCAGCCATCGATGCCGCAGCGGTCATTGACTACATACTCCCTGCCGTCGATGATGACGACTGTACCGAAAGGTAGGAAGTTACAAGCGACCCCGCCAACATGGACTGTTTCGCCCGTCGCAGTAATAGTCCCGCAATCGTAAGGCGTATAAGCGCTGCACTCCGTGATGAGCCATTCCGCATGCACAGGCAAGATACTCGATATGCTGAGTAGAAATGTTAATAAAAATTTTCTCCCCATTACTTCATCTCCTTTACTCGAATAACTAATTCCGTCCCCGGCTGAACATTGCCGGGGTTGCTGATGTGGTTTTCTTTCATCGCGTTGTAGACCAATTCCCGCACGTCATCTTTACTGCTTGCGACTTTCGTGCAAGCATCCCAGACACTCTCACCGTCCCGGAGTGTCACTTTGTACGGCACCGTCTTTTCCGGTGGCTGTACTGCGTAGCCGGCTAAGAGAACAATTGCTATGAAAACAATTAGAACTTTAGACATGACATTTTCTCCACGACCGCGATGAGCATTGTCACGAAAACAAATAACCATAGCCAATTCATCATTCTGTCAATCATGCTCTTTCCCTCCTGTACTTTCTAATAATTTCCATGACTTGTGAACTTTGCGTTTTCATTCCGACCCGCATCTTTGCGCGGGCAGTTGCCCATTCGCTAATTGCGGCCTCGGTAGTGATTAGCTTGTTCCCGACCGAAAAGCACGGAAATGTTGGGTCGGTGCGAGCGTACTCCCGGAGCTGTTCAACTCCGATGTGGAGCGCCCGTGACGCTTCTTCCATTGTTAGTCCGACTGGATTTGATTCCATTTTGATCACCTCACTTCTTTTGTTCTTCTCTCCATCGAGCCTCCCGGCTTAGTAGTTGTCGAGCATAACACAGTTCACAATGGATATAGCAATAACAACCTGTTATTTACGAGCGGCTCAATGGAGAGAAGAAATTAATGTGATTTTTTGCTTTACTCCGCACACCTCTCTATAATTGTTTTAGAGAGGGGGTGAATGCGATGAATATTAGATCCTTAGTGGGCGCATTAGCAGTTACTACGCAGGCCGGAGATCTCACTCAGAATCAATTAATTCTGTTAACGGCTACGGGTACTATTTTCGGTACGCCTGTTTTTAGCGACGATCCAGTGACACCTGAGACAGAAGCACCCAGAGCTTTTTTACGTGCGTGTTTCGGCAAGTCCGAATCTACGCAGCCAAAGAAGCACGTTCTATGCGGGAGCGAGCCTTTCTTTTTACTGCAAAACGCCACTGTTGTAATCGGGAATGAACTTACTAAACTCCCGTTTTTGTTTGTTCGCTACGATTCTGTTCTTGCATGTACTGTTGGATCAATCGACTACAAGTAAGAAGATTCATAGTTGTACGAACCTTCAGAGCCCCGTTGCCGCGGGGCTCTTTTTCTGTGAGTTTCTTAAACTCTTCAACAGTGCATTCGATCTTCATTTTCTTATTCACCTCGCCTTCTTTTTGCGTTTACGTAAACTGTTAGCTAAAAAAAATTGACAGCATTTCTACATCTGATACCTCAGTTAATTTTTGATAGTCCTGAATTTCCTTACGGGTAAACTCTGTAAATCCGCTTAACTTTTTACTGAGCGTAGCAGGGTTCATGCCCATTTTCGTAGCTAAGACGTTTAAAGGGATACCTTTTTCTGCCGCAAAGTATTTAAATTTATTTTTATCCAACATTCAATTCTCACCTCTTTTCTTTTTGCGTTTACGTAAATAGTATAACTTGCGTTTTTGTAAAAGTCAATGCTTTTTTACAAAATAATTTGCTTTTTCGCAAAATTCATGATAGAATTTGTACAAAAGAGGTGAGAATATGGATATAAAAGATATACTAAAAGATCGAAGATTAGAACTACAACTAACACTCGAAGATGTAGCAAAAAGAGTAGGTGTGTCCCCGGCAACCATATCTCGCTGGGAATCAGGCGACATCGCAAACATGCGCAGGGATCGAATTGCTGCGTTGGCTGAAGCATTGCAGATAAGTCCAGCGGTAATTATGGGCTGGGATGTTGATACGACACTCCCACCCGGCACCCACCGTCCGCAATTTAAAAAAGTCCCAATGCTGGGATACGCTGCCGCCGGGCAACCTCTTGAAGATCTCAATCAAGACACGCCGTATTATGATATAGAGAATAAGTATGACGTGGATTTCTGCATTACTGTCCGCGGCGACAGTATGATCGACGCAAACATCAACGACGGCGACATAGTTTTTATTAAATCGATGCCCGAAGTGCCAAACGGTAAAATAGCTTGCGTTGAAATAGATAACGAAAAAGTATGTCTAAAACGTTTTTATAAGGCTGGCAAAACGGTGTCTCTGGCGTCAGCTAATAGTAAATACGCGCCTATGTTTTTTACCGAAGATACTTGCGAAAGCATAAAAGTATTAGGGTTAGCTGTACTAAGACAGTCCGAGATACAATAATTTTTTTATGAGAGAGGAGACTTTTAAAATGACAGTAACAACGTTATTACTATTAAGGGACCTGACGCCGACGCAGAAAAGCTACGTGACGAGTAAGCTCAATACTAAAGAAAAAGAGACGTCTATGGCGTACATCTGCTGGATTTTGTGTGGTATCCACTATTTCTATCTTGGGCAGCCTATCAAGAACATCTTATACTGGATCACTTGCGCAGGTTTTGGGATCTGGGGAATTATTGATTTGTTCCGGATGAAGTCACTTGTTGAAGAATGTAATGAGAAGATAGTGCAAGAATTAATTCAGGAAGCCACTTTGCTTGAAAGTTGATTGTAAAAGGAGTGTTTGCTAATGAGTAGTATTATAGTATTTTTAATTTTATTGTGGATCTACTTTACGTACGTGAAAGAAAAATAGCAGCATAAAAATCCCGCTACCGTACTGCCATACGATAGCGGGAAAATGTAATAACCCACCCGGGCTGATTACTTTATAATTATAGCATAATCAGCCCCATTCCAACAAAGGAGCTGTTTTATAATGCCGAAAAGAAAAGACGGACGGTATAAAGTAACCGTCCAGATCAACAAAAAACGTTACTATTTTATGGGGCGAACGCTTAAAGAAGCAAAAGATAAACGGTCTGCATTTCTTGATTTATTAGAAAAATGCCCGCTTGCCACACAAAAAGTCACGTTGTCAGAATGGATGCAGGCGTGGCTTGAATCTATAACGCCGAATATATCCCCTGTCACAAAAAGAGATTACTACTATACCATTAAAAAATATATAACAGAGGCGCGTGTCGGGAGAATACTCTTAACTGATCTGACGCCGGCCATGTTCCGTTCATATTTTGCAGATTTACTGAAAGAAAAATCGCCGCGAACTGTAAATAATCTGCATACAATCCTACATGCTGCGTTAAAGCAAGCTGCAGAAGATGGGGCTATTCCAGTATCCCCATTAACAAATATAAAACACGCCAAACAAGAGAGGAAAGAAGTTTCTATCCTGAGGCAATCACAAATAAAAGAAATGCTCGATCTAATCCCGGAAGAGTGGACAAAGCTTTATTTCCGGATTGCGGCATATACCGGGCTCCGCATGGGGGAAATCTCCGGACTTGATTGTAAATGGGGGATTGATTTTAAGCGGGGAACCATAAAAGTCATGCGCTCTGTAATCCGGGTGAACGGTAAAGAGCAGCTATCCTACGATTTAAAAAACAAGTCATCCCGCCGGACAATATCTATAGATCAAGAAACCTTAAAAATGATACAGCACCACATATCAGCTATGAAAGGTACTCCCAATCCTGAAAATCTGCTTTTTTGCGATGCCGAGGGAAACCCGATAAAAAGAAACCATATTGAAAAAATTGCCCGCCGGACATTTAACGCAATGGGTCTACCCGATTTTACTTTTCACGGCCTCCGACATACACACGCCACGTTGCTTTTGAAAGAAGGTATAAATTTCAAAGCTCTCCAACACAGACTTGGTCACAGTACGTTTCAGCAGACGATGGATACATACGGACACTTTATTCCGGATCTTGAAGTTGGCGTAAAAGAAACACTGAAAAAGATAATTTAATACCTTTAAAGCCGGGAATTTGCCCCGGCTTTTTTCGTGCAAAAACAAAGTGGGGGCAAAGTGGGGGCAAAAACAACTTTTTACACCTTTAACCATTCCATTTTTCACAAAACAAAAAAGCCCGTCTTATTCGACAGGCTCTGACTTCATGGCGGAGAGAGGGGGATTCGAACCCCCGTGCCGGTATTCGCCGGCAACATGATTTCCAATCATGCACCTTAAACCGCTCGGACACCTCTCCATCTCTTTATGGCGGTTTTCAATCCGCTTTTATATCAGCCACTGACTGACTTATTTATTATATGGATTACATAACAGTATGTCAAGAGAGTTTTCTATTCCTGCATGCATCAAATTCTATAGTAATCAAACACCTCTGCATAACTCAGCACGGGCTTCTGTCTTCTTCCCGCTTCCAGCCTTTCCCCACACGTCCGCCCTGGACCTCCTGCACATCAAAAACGGAAAGGAAAGCCGCGCTGTCGATGCCTTTTACGACGCCTTTCATCTTTGTCACTTCCAGTCTTGAAATCACCACATAGAGAATGTCTTTGTCATCTTTCAGAAATCCTCCCTGTCCATGAAGGCGGGTGACAGAGTGATGCATATCGTTTACGATGGCCGAGGCGACTTCGTCGTACTTCGTGGTAATAATGAATACGCCTTTTGACGAATCAAGCCCCGTGGAAACGGCATCCATCATGCGGGAACAGATAAAGTAAGCAATAAGGGAATACATGGCGCTGTTCCATGTAAAAACAAAACCGGCGCTTCCCAAAATGAAGAAATTGAAGAATAAAATAATCTCGCCTACGGAAAAAGCGGAACGGCTGTCCAGATAAATAGCAACAATTTCTGTCCCGTCGAGGGATCCCCCGTTTTTAATGACAAGTCCTATACCCAGACCGATGATGATCCCGCCGAAAATGGTAGATAAAAACGGATCTGTCGTTACCGGTTCCATTTGCTCAAAGATATGGCTCCAGAAGGAAAGCACGATGATGGCAAACATGGAAGACACCGCCAGGCGCAGGCCAAGCTGTTTATAACCAAGAATAAAGAATGGGATATTCAGCAACACGATGAGTACGCTGAAGGGAATCCCTGCCAGCTCGGAAAGAAGCAAAGACATACCGGTCACACCGCCGTCAATGATGTTGTTCGGTACAAGAAACAGATTCAGCCCCGCTGAATAAATCATCGCGCCGATAGTCAGACCGGCAGCGCGGCGGATTTGTCTCATCATATTGATTTGGCGTCCAAAAATAACCAAGAGAAACCTCTTTTCAGAAAAAAAGCACCGCAGCGAAAAACTGCGGCGAGCATATATGGCGGAAGGGATGGGATTCGAACCCATGAACCTCTCACGAAGTTAACGGTTTTCAAGACCGCCTCCTTCAACCGCTCGGACACCCTTCCATAACGTTTTTATTTTAGCGGAACACACTGCCCTTGTCAATGAAACCGGGCGGCGACCCATTTTCCATAAAGAACTTTCTGCTTTTTGAAACAAATATAACGGCTCATCTGTATCTTGCCGCCCATCCGTTGTATACTATGTCTTATAGACAATATATTTTAGGAAAAGTGACCGTTATGATATTTCTCCAAATTTTATGGAATGACATTCTGCCGCTTATCGTATTTCTTGCTGCAGGCTGGTTTATGGATTCCAAATTCAAGCTGGATCTGAATACTTACGCCAAGCTGGTGACCCGGGTAGTTCTCCCTGCCTTTATTTTTTACAGCATGTATTTGTACCGTCCCGATGCGGCGACAGCAATTCTTCTTCCAGCCGGCATCGCGCTCCTCCTCGCCGATAGCGCGGCAGCCTATCTTATCGCAAAGGCACTGGGATTTACGGGTGACGAGAAAAACACATTCCGTGCTCTTTCTACACTTTCCAATGCGGGGCAGATCGGCATCGCCCTCATCCTCATGATATTTTCCCATCCGCCATATGCATCAGACGGAGCTGCACCATACCTTGATGAGGCCCGCGGCGCAATCGTCCTTCTCCTGATCTTGATGAATATCGCCATCAATACGGTTGGTGCCTCGCTTCTGGGAGCGAAAGGAAATTCTCTGTCCAGTACTGTAAAATTTATTATTTCCATGCCCGCTGTTTACGCAATTTTCGCGGCAGCAGCCGTCCGCATAGGCGGAATCGCTTTGGAACAAACCTTTCTGTGGCCTGTGCTTTCCCATTTCACAGGCGCTTTCATCATTCTTACGACGATTACCGCCGGCGCGCAGCTTCACCGTACGCCTATCGGCAGACCGGATTTATTTACCATCGGTACATCGATAAATAAACTCTTCCTGTCTCCGCTGATTGCCTTTGCCATCATTATGTTGGCCGGCGTTTTTACCCCTGTAACGGCACAGGTTTTCTTCATTTATGCCGCTGTCCCCTCTTCTTTTTCGCTTATCCTTTTTGCCGTCGATTACAACTGCTGTCCCCACAGAGTGGCCAAATCCATCCTGTACAGCTCTGCTTTCGGCCTTGTAACGCTCACATGCGCTATCCGGCTGGCACAGTATTTATTTCCTGCAGGAGTTTAATATGGCATTTCTGCAAATCATCACCGACAATATCCTGCCCCTTCTAATCTTTGTAGCTATCGGCTACTTCATGGACAGGCGCTTCCGGCTCGACGTCAATTCTCTGACCAAACTGACCTTTTACATCATTCTTCCCTGTTTTATTTTTTACAGCATTTATGTGGCAAAGATTGATTTTTCTCTCTTCCACGTTTTCATTATTTCCCTTGTCCTCATGGCTATACTCGGCGTCATCGGGACGCTTATTGCCAAAGCAAGAAACTGGGATGCCGGAAAGCGGGAAGCTTTTAAAAACGGCACCATGTTTTCCAATGCGGGAAATATCGGTATCGCCCTGATTGCCCTTGTCTTCTCCAACGCTCCTTATGTCACGGAAAGCGGGACGCCTTATCTGGCGGAAGCCGCAGCCGTAAGCACGCTCGTCCTGGTACAGATGAATATGTTTCTGAATACCCTCGGTCTTTATCAGGCAGGAAAGGGAAGCCTTTCCCCCCATGATGCGCTCCGTGTCGTCCTCCACATGCCTGTTATTTATACGCTCACGGCAGCATTTGCTGTAAAATCCATCGGCATCGACCTGTCAGGCACATTCATATGGCCCATCCTTCAAAACTGTGCAGCCGCTCTTGTGGCTGTCGTCATGATGGCACTCGGCATGCAGATCCACCGCTCGAAAATTTCTTTCAGTGATCCCGATGCCTGGCTTGCCTGCTTTGTCCGGCTCCTTATCGGTCCTTTCTGTGCATGGTTCCTCATCCGGCTCTGGGCTCTCGCGGGCTGTCCTTTTTCACAAGTCGCTTCACAGACGATTCTCATCATGTCCGCCGTGCCGTCTCCTGTCAATTCCGTCCTTTACGCCGTGGAATTCCATAATCATGAAAACTTCGCCACGGAAATCGTCATGATGACGACTTTCCTGTCTTGTATCACCATGACCGGCGTCATCTATATGGCAAGAATATTATTTCCCTTATAATCGCTTTAAAAGACTTCTCCCCATAACAGGAAAAGTCTTTTTTGCTGTTTATTCTTTTATCGGCTTCGCATAATAAAGCTTGTCTGAAATATCAATTCCTGCCGCTATATCGATCTTTCCGGGTCAAGGGCAATGTTTTCAGCAGATCTTTCCTCTTTCCGTTTCTGCTTGGGAATCCTGTCTTCGTGGTGATGGGTGTCATTGTCAATGCTTTTCGGTTTGAATACCATAAGCATGATAGATCCGAGGACGATAAGAGTGCCGCCGAGCCAGGATGCCCAGGTAAGTATTTCATCCCAGAAGTACCAGCCGAAAAGAACATGGAAAAGGATTTCACTGTACATAAGGAAAGAAACGATGAGAGAATTCACATGCTGGAAAGCCCAGGTCATAAACATCTGTGCCGAGAGAGCAAAGAGTCCCAGTCCGATAAGCCACACCCATTGAATTCCTTCCGGCATGGTGAAACTGCCTTTCATAAGAGCCGCCCCTACGGCGATACTGAAAATCTGGAAATAGAAAACGATTTCCGTATTTGATTTAAAATCCCGTTCGGCAAGCATGGAAATGACGATGTATGCGGCCGCAGAAAAAAAGCCGCCCCCGATACCGAAAAGGGCATATACATTGAACGAATCAAAATTCCATATCTGCACGACACAAAGGGTGCCGAGCGCGATAACAACAAGTCCCGGAATAGCTTCTTTAGGCAGTTTTTCTTTCAGAAAGATCGGTGAAAGAATACACATGAAAAAGGCCGCCAACTGTGAAAGGATCTGCGAATCTCCCAAGGTCATCCCCTCGATGGAAAGGAAGTAAAAAAGCAAAGCCGCACTGCCGAAGAACCCTCGAAGAGAAAGCATAAATTTATATTTCCCTGTAAAAAACGGCTCTTTGGTCTGGAGCGTGAGGAGCGGAATGAAAATAAGCCCTACAAGCCCGCGAAAAAAAGTCATTTCTTCGGAAGAAATAGGTGCTAATGCTTTTGCACAGGCGGACATGGCAGTAAAGGAAAGAGAAGCCAGTATAGTGGTAACGACCCCTAAAAAAATATTCCCCCTTGTCCGTTTTCTTGATTTAAAAGCCATCTTGAGCCGGCGGAAAGGATTATGTTTTACTTTATACCGATACATCATTTTCTCCAAGTTTAATTTATCCTTTAGGATATATCATACTTTTATTCTTCTTTCTTCTTCAATAGTTAAAATTTTGCAAAAGTAAGTTAATGAACATTCTAATGAAATTGTACACAATAAAAAAGGACAGCTGATGTGCGTGTCCTCAAATGTTTATCTTTCTATTTCCATTCCGCCAAAAGTCTTTCAAAAAGCATTTTTTCTGCCATACAGTCGTCCATGGCACGATGGAAAGTACTGCAGGGCAGTTCATAATATTCTGCAAGGGCTTTAACGGAATATTTCCTGTGTTCTCCTTCCCTTTCCGGAAGAAGGAGTTTCGCAAGACTGTGGGTATCGATATAATCATTGGTAACAAGAGGTTTACCAACAGCTTTCAGATTTCTGTCAATGACAATCAGGTCGGAATCAAGTCCGTGCCCCACAAGCGGAAATCCTTCAATAAACGTCATAAATATCGGCAGTACATCGTCGATAGGCGGCTGTTCTTCAAGCATATCAGAGGTAATACCGGTAAGTCTTTCTACGCGTTTTTCTATAGGTCCCTTCGCTTTGACAAGAGTATGGAAAGTATCCCGGATTTCTCCACTCACGACACGGAGTGCGGCGATTTCGGTAATATCGGAATACATTCCCGTTGTTTCTATATCCATGACGGTATATGTGCCGCGGGCGGCAGCAAGGATCCTCTCCCGCGCTTTCACTTCGTGGCTCCGTATATCTTTAAAGAGAGTGTTGTTGCTTCTTTTCATGCCTGTCCCTTTCTCCGCTGTATTGTACCGTATAGAATAAAAAATCGGCAAGCTCTTCCTATTTTTCCGGTTCGGTTTGCATCCTTCATTTCGACTGCCCTCTCTTTTATCTCCCCATAAAAAAACGCCCCTTCCGGAGCGTTTCTTCTGATTTCAGTCAACGAGCTCAATAATTGCCTGCGGTGCATTGTCACCGAGACGAGCTTCAAGTTTCAGTACGCGGGTGTAGCCGCCGTTGCGTTCTGTATATTTCTTTGCGGTTTCATCAAACAATTTTTTTGTCACCGCTTTATCCATGATGAATGCTTCAGCCTGGCGGCGGGCATGAAGATTGCCTCTCTTCGCAAGAGAGATCATTTTGTCTGCTACGTGGCGAAGTTCTTTCGCTTTGCTTTCAGTAGTGGTAATGCGACCATACTGGAACAGAGCCGTTACGAGGCTGCGGAGCAGTGCTTTACGCGCGCCGCTGACTCTTCTCAGTCTACTACGTGCCATTGTTTCCTCCTAAATTACCTATCTTTTTGGATTTTAATCTTTCAAATGAAGTCCGAGACCTCTGAACTGTGCCAGTTTCTCAATAATTTCATCAATTGATTTTTTACCAAGATTACGTACACGTCCAAGTTCTTCTTCTGTCTTTTCGGCAAGCTGGTCAAGGGTATTGATTTCAGCCCGTTTCAGGCAGTTAAATGCACGAACGGAAAGTTCAAGTTCTTCGATCGGAATGCCGGAGAGATCGATTTTCTCTTCTTCCGCCTGCTGATCGGAGGACTGCCGGGTCATATCGCTGCCATCTCTTGCTTCCGGTATCGGACCGGTTGCCAGAGGACGGAACAGTTCAAAGCAGTTCATCAGAATAGTGGCAGCAGTGGCCACTGCGTCACTTGCTTTGATGGAACCGTCAGTTTCCAGTTCCAGTGTCAGCTTATCATAGTCCATTTCGTTGCCTACACGGGTATCGCTGACATTATAGTTGCATTTAACCACAGGAGAATAAATAGAGTCAATCGGAATGGATCCGATGGGATCGTCTTCTCTTCTATTTTTTGTAAAAGGAACGTAGCCGTGCCCGCGGTCAATGGTCAGTTCCATTCCGAGATGCGCTTCCGTATCCAGTGTGCAGAGTGCCAAATCTCCATTCAGAACATCAATTTCCGACGGAAGTTGAAGGTCACCTGCAAGAAGAACTCCTTCTTTAGTCACATCTACGCGGACTTTGATTGGGAATTCCGCTTCTTCATAAGCGATGAAACGGATTTTTTTCAAATTCAGGATCATGTCTGTTACGTCTTCCCGTACACCGGGTACAGTGGAAAATTCATGTTCCACTCCATCAATATTGATAGACGTAATCGCCACACCGTCTAAAGATGAAAGCAACACGCGACGAAGACTGTTGCCAAGTGTGATACCGTATCCGCGTTCAAGCGGTCCGCATTCGAACTTGCCGTAACGCCCGTCAGCACTCATTTCCACAGTCTTAATTGTGAAGCTTGTATTTTCGTTCATCCAAAGTCCTCCTTCTGCGCCATTGGCGCCAAAATATTACGCAGGAATAAAAGGAATTAAGATTTATTTCTGAAAGAAACTCTTTCCTTTATTATACTCTTCTGCGTTTTGGAGGACGGCAGCCGTTGTGAGGAATCGGGGTAACGTCCTTAATGCTGCTGACTTCAATACCTGCTGCCTGCAATGCGCGGATAGCCGCTTCACGGCCTGCGCCCGGTCCTTTGACAAATACATCAGCGGAACGCATTCCCTGATCGATGGCTGCTCTCGCTGCCTGTTCTGCTGCCATCTGCGCCGCAAACGGTGTGCTCTTACGGGAACCTTTGAATCCCAGTCCGCCGGCAGATGCCCAGGCAATGGTATTACCGTTAGAATCAGTAATCGTTACAATCGTATTGTTGAATGTGGAACGAATATGCGCTGCACCGGATTCTACATGTTTTCTTTCTTTTCTTTTTGCTTTACTTTTTACCGTAGCCATTTTATCCCTCCTTCAACATTATTTCTTGGTCGCAGTCTTCTTGCCTGCGATCGTTTTTCTCGGTCCTTTGCGGGTACGGGCGTTTGTTTTTGTACGCTGTCCGCGGGTGGGCAGTCCGTCACGATGACGGCGGCCTCTGTAAGAACCGATTTCCACTAAACGCTTAATGTTGAGGGATTCTTCCCTGCGCAGGTCGCCTTCCACTTTATAATCTGCAAGTGCATTGCGGATATTGGCGACATCGTCTTCCGTCAGATCTCTGACGCGGACGTCCGGACTAATTCCGGCTTTATTCAAAATTTCTCTGGAAAGAGTGAGGCCTATCCCAAAAATGTAAGTTAAGCCGATCTCAACGCGCTTATCTCTTGGTAAGTCTACACCAGCTATACGTGCCATCTACTCTTGTACCTCCTTCTAATTAACCTTGTCTCTGCTTATGCTTTGGATTTTCACAAATGACCATTACACGGCCTTTGCGTTTGATGATTTTGCATTTGTCACACATCTTCTTGACGGACGGTCTGACCTTCATCTTGGTTCCTCCTTGCTTACTTGTAACGATAGGTAATTCTGCCGTGCTCTAAATCGTAGGGCGTAAGTTCTATGGTTACTTTATCCCCGGGCAGGATACGGATGAAATTCATACGCATTTTGCCGGAAATCGTCGCCAGTACGATATGTCCGCCATTTTCAAGTTTTACACGAAACATGGCGTTGGGAAGCTTTTCAACAACTTTTCCTTCCACTTCGATAACGTCTGCCTTGCTCATTCGAGCCTCCTTTGGCTTTTCATAGACTCACCGGTCTTCTGCTGCATTAATCACGCAGTGTCAAAATTCTCGGGCCGTTTCCGGTTATGGCGATGGTATGCTCACAGTGTGCAGCAGGCAAACCGTCTGCCGTCACCACACCCCAGCCATCGCGAAGCGTTATTATATCCGCTCTGCCCATAGTAACCATCGGCTCGATACAGATAACCATTCCTTCTTCCAGCCGTGGTCCGTGTCCCGGCGTTCCGTAGTTCGGAATTTCCGGGTCTTCATGCATTTCAATGCCGATGCCATGACCTACATAATCCCGGAGTACATCATAGCCATAAGGCCTTACGTAACTTTCAACCGCATGACCGATATCACCGACCGTATTTCCCGGTACAGCCTGTTTAATTCCGGCAAAAAGCGCTTCTTCTGTCACTTTTAAAAGCTGCGCATTCTTTTTATTCGTATGCCCGACAGGAACGGTAATACAGGAATCACCCATATAACCATTTAATTCTACCACAAGATCCAGGGAAATAATATCCCCTTTCTTCAAAATCTTTCGGGCAGAAGGGATCCCATGGACAACTGTATCGTTGACAGAGGCGCAGATACTTCCTGGAAACCCCTCATAGCCTTTGCAGCTCGGGATGCCGCCTCTGCTGCGGATAAATTTCTCCGCCATTTCATCCAGTTCCAAGGTGCTGATTCCCGGACGAACTGCCCTTTCAAGCATAGAGAGTGTATCTGCAGTCAGTTTTCCCGCCGCGGCAATTTTCTCTATTTCTTCCGATGTATAAATCGTAATCATTTTGAAGCCTTTTTCAATGCGTCCCGGATGTCAGAATACACCTTTCCCATGGATTGATCGCCGTCAATTTCGCAAAATCTTCCACTGGCTTCGTAGTAGTCAATAAGAGGTCTTGTGGATTTCTCATAAACGGCAAGGCGCTGCTCCACTGTCGCTTCATTATCATCAGCACGCTGATAAAGTTCCCCGCCGCAGTTATCACAGACATTTTCTTTCTTTGGCGGACGGAATTCCTTATGGAAAGAAGCGCCGCATTTTTTGCAGACAAGCCTGCCGCCAATTCTCTTCACGAGACCTTTCGAATCAGCTTTGATTCCGATAACAGCTGTAAGTCTGATTCCAAGTTCATGGAGTATGGTATCAAGAGCCGCCGCCTGTGCAGTGGTTCTCGGGAATCCGTCAAGAATCCAGCCTTTTTTGCAGTCATCCTGCGCAAGCCGTTCCTTAACAATGCCGATAGTCACGCTGTCAGGTACGAGCGCTCCTTTATCCATATAACTTTTGGCTTCTTTTCCGAGGGCGGTCCCGGATTTTACTGCCGCGCGGAACATATCACCGGTAGCAATCTGGGGGATACCGTAATCACGAATGAGTTTTTCCGCCTGCGTGCCTTTTCCTGCACCGGGAGGTCCCATTAACAAAATATACATAACCCTGCTCCTTACTTAATGAAGCCCTGATAGTTTCTTGTTACCATCAGCGACTGCGCTTGTCTCATCGTATCAAGGGCAACACCGACAACGATCAGTAAAGATGTGCCGCCGAAGTATACGCCCTGGATACCAGTAATATTTCCGATGAAGTTCGGAAGAATCGCAATGAATGCCAGGAAAAGAGCACCTGCCAGCGTAATGCGGCTCATAACCTTGTCAATATATATCATTGTCGGTTCGCCGGGACGAATACCGGGAATAAACCCGCCGTATTTCTTCATATTATCTGCCAGTTCTTTGATGTTCAGGGAAATCGCCGTATAAAAATAGGTGAAAATGAAGATCAAGATACCGTAGCAGATCGTATTAGGCCAAGATCCCCAGGCAAAAAAGTTGCCTACAGACTGCACCCAACCGATATGAACGAACTGCGCCAGTGTAACCGGAAGCATAATAATGGAAGAAGCGAAAATAATCGGGATAACACCTGCCTGATTGACTTTCAAAGGCAGGAATGTGGAATGTCCGCCGTACATTTTACGGCCAACAACACGTTTTGCGTATTGGATGGACACCCTTCGCTGTCCTTCATTGACCTCGATGACCATAAGGATCATGCCAAGGGCAATGATAACAAAGAGAAGAAGCTGGAACGGACTGATCGTCCCAATCTTCAGGTATTCAATGACTGTGGAAATGGCTTCCGGAAAACGCGCCACAATACCACAGAAAATAATAAGAGAAATACCATTACCGATGCCGTGCTCGGTGATCTGCTCGCCGATCCACATCAGAAGGCATGTGCCTGCTGTCAGAACTACGATAATGAATCCGAAATAAAGCCAGCTGTTATCCACCAGTGCATGATTGATACGCAGTGCGTAAGTCATGCCGAAAGCCTGCACGACAGCAAGGAAAATCGTGAAGTATCTTGTGACTTTCTGGATCTTCTTATACCCTTCCTGCCCGTCTTTCCGCCATTCTTCCAATGTGGGAATAACGGAAGTCAGAAGCTGCATAATAATGGAAGAGTTGATGTATGGGGTAATACTCATGGCAAAAAGTGAAAATTTGCTCAGAGCACCACCGGAGAACAGATCCAGAAACCCAAAGAGATTTCCTGATGAAAAGAGACTTTCTAAAATAGATGTATCTACTCCGGGAACCGGAATATGTACGCCAAGACGGAACACGAAGAACATCACCATCGTAAAGAGAATGCGATCCTTCAATTCCTTATTGGCGGCAAAGTTTGCGAAGGCAGATCCCATATCAGATCACCTCTACTTTTCCACCTGCTGCTTCAATTTTCTGTTGTGCGGACTTGGTGAATCCCTGCGCTCTTACATCAAGAGCCTTGGTCAGTTCTCCATTGCCCAAAATACGGACGCCATCGAGAACATTTTTAAGAATACCGGCTTCTACAAGAGCTGCCGGATCTACAACAGCTTTATCTTCAAAGCGGTTCAGCTGTTCTACGTTAACAACAGCATATTTATCAGCGAAAATATTCTTGAAGCCGCGTTTCGGGAGTCGGCGGTACAGAGGCATCTGGCCGCCTTCAAATCCTGGACGGACGCCGCCACCGGTTCTTGCATTCTGCCCTTTGGCTCCGCGGGTGGACTGTTTGCCCATGCCGGAACCTATGCCACGACCTACACGACGACGTGCTCTTTTGGAACCTTCAGCCGGTTTCAGTTCATGCAGTTTCATTCGTGCACCTCCTTTTATTCAGCTTCTTTACATTCAACCAGATGACGAACGGCATGTACCATGCCTTGAATCTGGGGGGTGAGTTCCTTCACTACAGAGGAATTGGTCTTCTTCAGACCGAGAGCTTTCACTGTAGCGATGTGCTCGGGTTTGGAGCCGATCACACTTTTCTTGAGTGTAATGATAACCTTCATGATCGTTCTCCTATCAGTTATAAATTTCATCAACCGTTTTGCCGCGGAGTGCCGCTACGGTCTGAACGTTTTCCAATTTTGCCATTCCGTCCAAGGTAGCCTTTACCATATTGATCGGATTGGAAGAACCAAGGGATTTGGTGAGAACATTGCGAACGCCTGCCAGCGCAAGCACTGCACGAACCGGACCGCCCGCCTTGATACCTGTACCTTCAGCAGCCGGTCTCATAATAACTTTGCCTGCTCCGTAAATCCCAAGGGATTCATGGGGAATGGTGCCATTCTTCAAAGCAACGTTAATCATGTTTTTCTTAGCATCTTCAACGCCCTTGCGAATCGCTTCCGGAACTTCGGCAGCTTTGCCGAGGCCTGCGCCTACTCTGCCTTTTCCATCACCGACAACTACAACTGCAGCAAAGGAAAAACGACGGCCGCCTTTTACGACTTTAGCAACGCGGTTAATAAAAACGACGTTTTCCTGTAAGTCGGATTCCTGTTTTTCAAATCTTGGCATGTGCTTTCTCCTTTACCTTAAAATTTCAAGCCGGCTTCGCGGGCACCTTCAGCCAGAGCTTTTACTCTGCCATGATATATATTGCCTCCACGATCGAACACTACGGTATCAATACCCTTTGCAAGAGCTCTTTTTGCTACCAGTTCACCAACTGCCCTGGCCGCTTCTATATTGCCACCGTAAGGGAAATCAGCCTTAAATTCTTTATCGAGGCTGTTTGCCGCAACGAGAGTAGTACCGGTCGTATCATCAATCACCTGTGCATAAATGTTCGCCAAAGAACGGAAAACACTCAGACGGGGACGATCAGCAGTACCGGTAATCTTCTGGCGAAGACGCAGGTGGCGGCGAATAACAGCTGTTCTGCTTGCATTTTTACGCATATCTTTCTACCTCCTGTTTTACTTCGTTGCGCCGGTCTTACCAGCCTTACGACGAACGTGTTCGCCGGAATAACGGATCCCTTTGCCTTTATAAGGTTCAGGCCTGCGCCAGTTACGGATTTCAGAAGCAACCTGCCCTACCATTTCCTTATCAGCGCCAGATACGACAATGATAACGGAAGACGGTGTGGAAAGAGTAATTCCTTCCGGAGGGGTAATGATAACCGGATGGGAAAACCCGAGAGCCAGCTTCAGATTCCGCCCCTGCATCTGTGCATTGTATCCAACACCCTGGATCTCCAATTTCTTTTCAAACCCCTGTGTCACGCCGACCACCATGTTATTCACAAGCGTGCGGCATAGACCGTGTAGGGAACGGCTTTCTTTTTCATCATTTGGACGAATAACGTTAACCTGTCCATCTTCTACTTTAACGTCGATCGCCGGATTTAATTTACGGCTTAATGTGCCTTTCGGACCTTTTACGGTGACAGTATGTCCGTCAATCTTGACTTCCACACCTGCCGGAACCGCAATCGGTTTTTTGCCAATTCTTGACATGTTATACCTCCAACGGATTACCAGACATATGCAAGGACTTCTCCGCCAAGACCCTCTTTACGAGCAGCCTTGTCCGTCTTGATGCCCTTGGATGTGGAAATAATTGCAATACCAAGCCCGCCGAGAACCTTTGGCAGTTCTTCATGCCCTGCATATACACGCAGGCCCGGCTTGGAAATTCTCTTCAGACCTTTGATGACCTTTTCACGGTTTGCACCGTACTTCAGTACAACACGCAATACCTGATGGCCTTCTACTTCGATCTGTTCAACATTCTTAATAAAGCCTTCATTCTTCAAAATTTCAAGCACAGCGGCCTTAATTTTAGAAGCAGGCATATCTACTTTTTCATGATATGCATCGTTCGCATTACGGATACGGGTAAGCATATCCGCAATCGGATCGGTTGTTACCATTATTTAATCCTCCTCCCGAAATCTCGATTACCAGCTGGCTTTTCTCACGCCCGGGACTTCTCCGCGGTATGCCAGATCTCGGAACTGATTACGGCAGATTCCGAATTTACGCATAAAGCCGTGGGGACGGCCGGTCAGTTTGCAACGGTTATGCAGACGTGTCGGGGACGCGTTGCGCGGAAGCTTGCTGAGTGCTTCATAGTCTCCGGCTTCTTTTAACGCCTGACGTTTAGCTGCAAATTTCTGAGCGCAAAGTTCTCTCTTTTTTTCGCGTTCCAACATAGACTTTTTCGCCATATTGTCCTCCTGCTTACTTCTTAAACGGCATTCCGAACTGTTTCAGCATTTCACGTGCTTCTTCATCGGTTTTAGCCGTTGTGACTATGATAATATCCATCCCGCGGATTCTGTCGATTTTTTCATAATCAACTTCGGGGAAAATCAGCTGTTCTTTAACACCGAAAGCATAATTGCCGCGGCCGTCAAAGCTCTGTGCGCTGATACCACGAAAATCGCGGACACGGGGAAGTGCAATATTGATCAGGCGATCAAGAAATTCATACATCCTTTCGCCGCGAAGTGTTACTTTGCAGCCAAGAGGCATGCCTTCACGAATCTTCCATGCTGCCAGAGATCTGTGCGCTTTACAAATCAAAGGTTTCTGTCCTGTGATAGCCGCAAGATCAGACGCAGCAGCATCAACCGCCTTTGAATTCTCCGTCGCTTCTCCGACGCCAATGTTAATGACGATCTTTTCCAGCTTCGGAATTTCCATCTCATTCGTGTAGCCGAATTTTTCACGAAGGGATTTTCTGATTTCTCCCTTGTACAAATCATTTAATCTGGACACTTGTTATCCTCCCTTCCCGCTTACTTTGCATTGTCTAAAACAGCGCCGCTCTTTACAGCCGCTCTGACGTATGTACCATCTTTTTGCTGTACTTTTTTTATGCGGGTTGGTTTCTTTGTTTCCGGATCCAGTATCATGACTTTGGATACGTTGATCGGGGCCTCTTTTTCAATAATTCCGCCCTTAGGATTTGCCTGTGTCGGCTTGGTATGTCTCTTAACAACATTGACACCCTCAACGACAACACGGCCTTTCTTTGGCAGAGCCGCTGTAATCTTGCCCTGCTTGCCTTTATCTTTACCGGAAATGACAACTACTGTGTCACCGGTCTTTACGTGCAGTTTCTGACTCATGTTTGCCTCCTATCAGAGCACTTCCGGAGCCAGGGAAATGATCTTCATGAAATCTCTTTCACGGAGCTCTCTTGCTACCGGTCCAAAAATACGTGTTCCTACCGGGCTCTTGTCATCTTTAATAATGACAGCTGCATTTTCATCGAAGCGGATATGGGAACCATCCGCACGGCTCACACCGCTTACCGAACGAACCACAACAGCCTTAACTACCTGGCCCTTCTTTACAACGCCACCGGGTGATGCATCTTTGACTGTAGCAACTACGACATCGCCGATATTTCCGCTTCTGCGGAAAGAACCGCCCAGAACTTTGATAACCAGGATGTTCTTAGCACCGGTATTATCTGCAACGTTGAGTCTGCTTTCCTGCTGAATCATCGTGCCAATCCTCCTATAAAACTATATTATTAATCCTGACGGGCAACGATTTTCTCGACTCTCCAACGCTTGTCACGGGACAGCGGGCGGGTTTCGACAATGCGGACGGTGTCACCGACGCGACATTCGTTGTTTTCGTCATGCGCTTTGAACTTGGTTGTAGATTTAAGAGCTTTTTTGTAAAGCTTATGGGGAACCTTGCGTTCGACAGCAACTACGACAGTTTTATCCATCTTGTCGCTTACGACAATTCCCTGGCGCACTTTGCGCAGATTTCTTTCTTCTGCCATGAGATCCTCCTTATGGAATAACCGTTATGCCTTTTTGGCAGCCTTCAATTCGTCTTCACGCTGAACGGTCTTGATTCTTGCAATATCCTTCTTCACTTCATGGATACGCATCGGGTTTTCAAGCTGACCGGTAGCGAGTTGAAAACGAAGGTTGAACAGTTCTTCCTTTAAGCCGGCAACCTTTTCATTTCTTTCGGCAGTGCTCAGGTTACGAATTTCATTGACCTTCATTTTATTCACCTGCCACTTCTTGACCTTTAACTACAAATTTTGTTTTAATCGGCAGCTTGTTGCTTGCAAGACGCATAGCCTCTTTTGCTGCTTCCGCCGGGATACCGCCCATTTCAAACATAACACGGCCCGGTTTTACTACGGCTACCCAGTATTCCACAGAGCCCTTGCCGGACCCTTGGCGGGTACCGATCGGTTTGGATGTTACCGGTTTGTCCGGGAAAATCTTAATCCATACCTTGCCGCCACGTTTGGTATAACGTGTCATGGCAATACGTGCAGCCTCAATCTGGCGGCTGGTAATCCAAGACGGTTCCATTGCTACCAGACCGAATTCGCCGTAAGTTACAGTGTTTCCACGATGTGCTCTGCCTTTCATGCGACCGCGGAACTGCTTACGGTACTTTGTACGCTTCGGAATTAACATCAGGAATCACTCCTTTCAGTACGTTCTTCATTTCTCGGTCTGCGTTCACGGCGATCGCCTCTGCGGCCGCCTCTTCTATTGCCGTTTTCATGGCGGTTTCCGCGATCCTTGCTTGTGCGGATATTTTCATTTTCATCGACAGTCTGTCCCGGGGCAAGCTCGCCCTTATAAATCCAGACTTTAATACCGATAGCACCATAAGTGGTGTGTGCCGTAGCTACCGCATAGTCGATATTCGCACGCAGTGTCTGCAGCGGAATAGAACCTTCACGGTAACTTTCACTACGGGCGATTTCAGCACCGCCGAGACGACCGGATACCGTAACTTTAATTCCCTTAGCCCCCATACGCATGGTTCTGCCGACAGCCTGCTTAACAGCACGGCGGAAACCGATACGTCTTTCCAGCTGGGAAGCGATATCTTCACCAACGAGGATAGCGCTCATATCTTTGGATTTAATTTCAAGGATATCAATATCGACTTCTTTGTCGGTAACAGTGGCAAGCGCCTTTTTGATATCCTCAATACCTGTGCCGCCGCGGCCAATGACCATGCCCGGCTTAGCTGTGTAAATGGCAATTTTTATTCTTGTTCCGACACGCTTAATGCCAATCTTGGAAATGCCTGCCACAAACAGGTGCTTCTTTAAAAACTGGCGGATTTTCGTGTCTTCCACAAGCAGTGCAGCATAATCTTTTTCTGCAAACCATTTGGAATCCCAGTCATTGATCACGCCTACACGCATTCCATGCGGATTAACTTTCTGACCCAAAACGTTTCCCTCCTTCGATTATTCTCTTTCAGAAACCTTTACCGTCAGTGTGCTGGTACGTTTCATAATCCCGAAAGCCTGTCCACGAGAACGTGGGTGCACGCGCTTCATGATCGGACCTGCATCTACAAAAATCGTAGAAATGTAAAGACTGTCAATATTCATATTGTTGTTGTTTTCTGCATTTGCCATAGCACTTCTCAGCGCCTTTTCGACGACAGAAGATGCCGCTTTCGGCGTGTTGCGCAGAATAGAAAGTGCTTCACCGGCACTCTTGCCGCGAATGAGGTCAGCCACGATGCGAACCTTACGGGGAGAGATGCGGATGTTTCTTGCAATAGCCTGTACTTCCATCTTAATCCTCCCTATTATTTATCGCTCTTATTATGACCCTTAAATGTACGGGTCGGAGCAAATTCGCCAAGTTTATGGCCAACCATGTCTTCTGTGATATACACAGGCACGTGTTTTCTTCCATCGTGAATCGCAATTGTATGACCTACGAAACTCGGCAGGATGGTAGAAGCACGAGACCAGGTTTTAATAATTTTCTTTTCTTCCGATGCGTTCATGGCATCAATCTTTTTCAAAAGAGAGAATGCGACAAACGGACCTTTTTTTACGGATCTGGACACTTTTACTCCTCCTTATCTTACTTGCGTCTCTTAACAATCAGTTTAGTGGACGCTTTCTTGTTGTCGCGGGTCTTTACGCCGTATGCAGGCTTACCCCACGGTGTAACAGGACGCTTACGTCCGACAGGAGATTTGCCTTCGCCGCCGCCATGGGGATGATCGTTCGGGTTCATGACTACGCCGCGGTTAGCGGGACGAACGCCGAGCCAGCGGTTTCTTCCTGCTTTACCCAAGGTAATATTTTCATGATCCTCATTACCAACGACCCCGATGGTGGCACGGCAGCGAATGTGTACTTTGCGAAGCTCGCCGCTGGGGAGACGAAGAAGAGCATGATCACCTTCTTTTGCCATCAGCTGGGCGCTTGCGCCTGCAGAACGAACCATCTGTCCGCCCTTGCCGATTTTCAATTCCACATTATGTATCACAGTACCAAGAGGAATATTGATCAGCGGCAGGCAATTGCCGATTTTAATATCGGATTCCGGACCGCTGGTAACGATGTCTCCCACCTTCAATCCCTTTGGCGCAAGGATATAGCGCTTCTCACCATCTGCATAGTGCAGGAGTGCGATACGGCAAGTACGGTTCGGATCATATTCAATTGTTGCCACCGTAGCCGGAACATTGTCTTTCATTCTCTTGAAATCAATGATTCTGTACTGACGTTTATGACCACCGCCCTGATGGCGGACTGTCATCTTGCCGGAGCCATTGCGACCACCATGGTTATGAACAGGAGCCAGAAGAGATTTTTCCGGTTTATCTGTTGTAATTTCCTCAAAGGTAGATACGGTCATCTGGCGGCGTCCGGGGGTGTACGGTTTAAATGATTTATAAGCCATTTATATTACTCCTCCCTTAACCTTCAAAGAGTTCAATCGCTTCACCCGGCTTGAGTGTAACGACTGCCTTCTTCCAATCGCTGCGGCGCCCCTGTGTGCGGCCCATACGTTTTAACTTGCCTTCATAACGCATGGTATTCACAGCCTGTACCTTTACCTTGAAAATCTGTTCCACCGCCTGGCGGATTTGGATCTTTGTAGCAGCAAGCGGTACGCGGAATGTATATTTGCCCTGTTCCATCAGAGCGGTAGATTTTTCCGTCACAATCGGGCGGATGAGGATGTCACGAGCTTCCATTATGCGAGTACCTCCTCAATCTTCTTTACTGCGTCCTGTGTCAGGAACAATTTAGTGTAATGAACGATATCATAAATATTGAGACCGCTCGGAGCGTATGCTTTTACGCCAGGAATGTTGCGGGCGCTCAGTACGGTGTTTTCAGAAGCAGTGCCTCCGTCAACAATCAGCGCTTTACCATCAACATTAAACGCGGCCAGGAATTTTACGACTTCCTTTGTCTTCGGCGCATCAAAGTTGATCGCATCGACAACAATCAATTCGTTGGCACGGAGCTTTTCACTCAGCGCGGATTTAACGGCCAGCTGACGTGCTTTTCTTGTCATGTCTTTCGCATGGCTTCTCGGTGTCGGTCCAAAGACGGTGCCGCCGCCCACCCACAATGGGGAGCGGATAGATCCGACTCTGGCACGGCCTGTGCCTTTCTGCTTCCAGGGTTTCCTGCCGCCGCCGCGTACAAGGCCTCTGGTCTTTGTGGCATGGGTGCCGAGGCGTTCGTTTGCCATCTGACGCACCACTGCCTGGTGAATAACAGCTTCGTTGTATTCTACACCGAATACGCTGTCATTCAGCTCTATCTCACCGGCTGCCGCGCCGGCAGTGTTATACAGTGTTACTTTCGGCATTGAGATGTTCCTCCTTACAATAAGAACAATTTTCTGTTGTTCCGGACAATATTATTTGGAAGACTTAACTGCAGTCTTCACCATGACGAGACTTCCCTTGGCGCCGGGAATCCCGCCTTTAACCAGCAGAATGCTGCGGTCCGTGTCAACTCTCACCACTTCCAGGTTCTGAACTGTCACGCGATCGCCACCCAGCTGTCCAGGCATTTTTTTGCCTTTGAACACCTTTCCGCCGCCGCCGGACATACGCGCACCCAGAGATGCGGTCTGGCGATGATTTTTGGAGCCGTGGCTTTCAGGTCCACGCTGGTGATTCCAACGCTTAATCGTACCGGCGAAGCCTTTACCTCTGCTGATGCCGATTACGTCCACGAATTCGCCAGCAGCGAAGATATCAGCAGCCAGAGTTTGGCCCACCGTGTATTCCGGCTTTTCAGCCAGTCTGTATTCACGGAGATATTTAACCGGATCAATACCGGCTTTTTCAAACTGCCCCTTAACCGGTCTGGTTAAATGTTTTTCCTTGACAGCGCCGTATCCGATTTGTACAGCATTGTAACCGTCAGTCTCAACAGTCTTTACACCTGCAACAACATTCGGGAGAACTTCTACAACAGTAACCGGAACGAGGTCGCCGTTTTCAGCAAACACCTGAGACATTCCTAATTTTGTTCCCAAAATAGCTTTAGACATCTTTGCACCTCCTTACACTTTAATTTCAATGCTGACGCCAGCTGGAAGTTCCAGTCTCATCAGCGCGTCTGCCGTCTTTTTAGACGGATCAAGGATATCAATCAGCCTCTTGTGGATACGCATTTCAAACTGTTCACGGCTGTCCTTGTTGACATGCGGAGAACGGAGAATGGTATACACATTCTTCTCGGTAGGGAGCGGAATCGGCCCTGAGACTGTGGATCCTGTTCTTTTGGCAGTTTCCACGATTTTCGCCGCACTCTGATCAATCGCTTTGTGATCATAGCCTTTCAGGCGAATTCTGATTTTTTCCTGTTTCGACATACTACTTAACCTCCTCGTTCATTTCATGAATGAACTGCTCCGTGGAAATTCCCCTGCATGGCAGGCCACCTTCCACTTCATAGTTTCTTGAACGGAGTTCAGGCGTTTTTCCGTAAACATCCTGAAACGTTCAGCCTTTAAATAATACTATTATTTTCTCATTGCCGCAACTATTTTATAAAAAATTTATTTTTATCTCTGGGCTTTCAATTCATCCGATAATCACTGGTTTTTACCACATCTATTTTCATGAATGTATCAAAAACACGCCTCCGTGTGTGTACTACCTTGCTCTAAAATTCCATAATTTTTTATAAACTAAGATACATTCACTTTATATTTTGCTTTTTGACAAGATCGAACACTTTTATTTATTTCTTTATCCTTTTATATACTTCTATTTAATATATAAAGAGGTTTTTTCTGAGAACCACTCCTCTTTTGAATACGTTCATACATAAAAGAACGCAAAAAGACCGCAAGGTATTCCCTCACGGCCTCATTTCATAAATCCGGTTTTACAGATCCAAGTTGCTTACATTCTTTGCATTGTCTTCGATAAACTTACGACGAGGCTCCACTTTGTCTCCCATAAGAATGGTAAAGAGACGGTCTGCTTCCACAGCATCAGTCAGTTCCACTTTCAGCATGACACGCTGCTCCGGGTTCATGGTGGTATCCCAAAGCTGTTCAGGGTTCATCTCCCCAAGACCTTTGTATCTCTGAATCGCACAACCGTCACGGCCGATTTCATTCAACAATTTATCCTGTTCCACATCATCATAAGTATAGTACTTCTGGCGTCCTTTACGCACCTGGTAGAGCGGCGGCTGGGCTATATATACATGGCCTTCGGTAATAAGGGGTTTCATGTACCGATAGAAGAAAGTCAGAAGCAGTGTACGGATATGGGCACCGTCCACATCGGCATCGGTCATGATGATGATTTTATAGTAACGAAGTTTTTTAATATCGAAATCTTCCGCCACCCCTGTGCCAAAAGCGGTAATCATAGTACGGATGGCATCGGAATTCAGCACCTTATCCAGTCTTGCTTTTTCCACATTCAAAATTTTGCCGCGGAGTGGAAGAATCGCCTGATAACGTCGATCACGACCCGATTTGGCAGAACCGCCCGCGGAATCACCTTCGACAATATAGATTTCCGTGAACTTTGGATCTTTCTCCGAGCAATCGGCCAATTTGCCGGGAAGGCTGGAAACTTCGAGCGCATTCTTACGGCGTGTCAGTTCTCTTGCCCGGCGTGCCGCTTCTCTCGCGCGATTGGCCGTAATGGATTTGGAAATAATTTCTTTGGCTTCCGCCGGATGTTCTTCCAGATAGGTACGGAGTCCGTCGGAAACAATAGTATCCACAATCCCCTTGACGTCCTGATTGCCTAACTTCGTCTTTGTCTGCCCCTCAAACTGGGGATTCGGAACCTTGACGGAAATGACACAGGTCAGCCCTTCACGGACATCATCACCGGACAGGTTTTCTTCATTGGGTTTCAGCAAGTTATTGGAACGGGCATAATCGTTAATGGTGCGTGTCAGCGCATTGCGGAAACCGGTGAGATGCATGCCGCCTTCCACCGTATTGATATTATTGACAAAGGTGTACATGGATTCACTGTATCCCGCCTGGTACTGCATGGCGATATCCACAATAACACGGTCTTTTTCTCCCTCAAAAGAAATGACGCCGGGATCCACCAGATCTTTTCCTTCATTCAGGAACTTAATGAATTCCACAATACCGCCGGCATAACAGAATACATCCTGATGAGTCGCACCGTCACGGACATCAGTCAGTGTGATGGTGAGGCCTTTATTCAGAAACGCCAGCTCACGCATACGGACTTTCAGTGTATCATAATCGAAATCGGTGCCTTCTTTAAATATTTCTCCGTCCGGCTTGAAAGTTACCTGCGTCCCTGTTTCCGTTGTCTCCCCAAAAGTCTTCATGTGCTGGGTTACAACACCGCGGGCAAGCTTCATCTCATGGAAATGCCCTTCTCTTTTTACGGTGACCGTCGTCCATTCAGACAGCGCCGTAACGACGGAAATACCTACACCATGCAGGCCGCCGGAAATTGGATACCCGTCGCCGCCGAATTTACCGCCCGCATGGAGAACGGTGAGAACGACTTCCATCGCCGGTTTTCCCGTTTCATGGAGCCCTGTCGGTATACCGCGGCCGTTATCGGTAATCGTACAGCTCCCGTCATCATTCAAAGTGACCTCGATATGGGTGCAGAAACCGGCAAGGGCTTCATCAATACTGTTATCTACGACTTCATACACCAGATGATGCAGACCGCGGGCAGAAGTGGAACCGATATACATTCCCGGACGGAGACGAACCGCTTCCAGACCTTCCAGCACGCGTATATCCTTCGCACCGTAATCGCTTTTCCCATTTTCACCGGCATGATGCGCCTGTATTTCGTGGATTTCCTCGCTCATAAAATCTCCTTAAAAGGCGGCAGTCAAAAAACGAACTGCCACTACACTCTTTTATTATTTCATCTATTTATATTCATACAAAGAAATTATACCACAAAATGCATTCCCCCGCATAAAGTCCGCAGGTAGCTTGCCGTCTGCCCCTGTTCCTTTCGCTCCCGTATGGTAGAATGAGTGAAAGAACTATATTGTATTTTGATAAGGAAACGTCAATGAAAAAACTTTTATTTTTCATACTTATACTTTGCGCTGCAGGGTACTGGGGAATCCGTGAAGGAAACTCCTCTGTCAAAGATTTTTCCCCGCCGCGGGCAGCATCGAAATCCGAACCACGCCGCACAGAAAAAAACTGGTTCGAAGAACTCACCGGCCGGATCGGTACGCTTATTACCACGCCCGCCGTGGAAGAGGGGAAATCAAATCCGTCTCTTTCACCGGACACGGAAGGCAGCAAAAAGGACTCTTATCTTCCCACGGTAAAAGAAAAGCTCGGAAACATTCTTCATTTTAAAGAATCTCTCGAAGCACGGGTAGACAGAAATAAGTTTATTTCCCAAAAGGAAATCCCCGATCTCCTGAAAAAAGGAATCATCGCCACCGAGGACCGCCGCTTCTACGAGCACGGCGCCATAGATCCTATCGGCGTCACCAGGGCGGCTGTCACAAACTACTTTGCAGGGCATACCCTGGAAGGCGGCAGTACCATCACGCAGCAGACGGTAAAAAATATTTTTCTTTCTAACGACCGGACCATCCTTCGTAAAATGGAAGAACTCGCTCTTGCCGTCCAACTGGAAAAATATTATACGAAAGACCAGATTCTTGAACTCTACCTCAATACAATTTACTTCGGCCATGGTGCCTATGGGCTCAAGGAAGCGAGCCTCACATACTTTGGCAAAGAGCCGAAAGATTTGGATCTTTCCCAATGTGCTATGCTTGCAGGACTCCCCCAAGCCCCCAGCGCCTATGACCCCATTGACCATCCGAAAGAAGGAGCACAGCGCATGACTGTCGTCCTCACACTTATGGCGCAGCAGGGATATATCTCTCCGGAAGACGCCGCAAAGGCAGCCATGAATTTATGGCTGAAATAAATCCAATACAAAAAACCATTTCTCCCTATACAGGAAAGAAATGGTTTTTTTAATCGTTTATTACAGAATGGCGTGGGCAATGACGAAGCTCATGCCGCAGGCGCAGATAACGCCAATCAGTCCGGGGAGCATGAAACTGTGGTTCAAAACGAACTTCCCGATTCTTGTCGTACCGGAACGGTCAAAGCCGATACATGCCAGGTCGGACGGATACGTCGGCAGGAAGAAATAACCGTAGCATGCAGGAAGGAAAGACATAACCATGACCGGATCCATGCCCAGACCAAGCGCCATAGGCATAACGATAGCAACCGCCGCCCCCTGCGAATTTACAAGTTTGGAAGTAAAGAACAGGACCAGGCCGTACGTCCAGGGGTGCTGGGTCACCACGGAACCGAGGAATGTTTTCAGAACACCCATGTGGCTTGCAAAGTAAGTATCAGCCATCCATGCGACACCGTAAACGGAAACAAGAGCCACAATGCCCGCACGGAATACCTGGCTGTTCCCCACTTCCTTCGCTTTCGTTTTGCAGGCAAAGAGAATGAGGGCGGAAACAAAAAGCATCACCATCTGGATAACGGTAGTCATAGAGATAGCAGCCATCTTTCCCTTCGCATTCGGGAAATGCGGGAGCAAATCCGGGAAGTTGCCAAGGATGGCAATGCAGATAATCCCTATGAGGAAAATCCCCGTCGCATGATAATAGGAAGACGGCAGTTCACGCCCCTGCAAAGTTTCATTGTCACCGTAGATATACTCTTTTTGTTCAGGATCCTTTATCATTTCCTGGAATGCTTCGTCTTTTTCCAAATCTCTGCCGCGTCTGTAACTGTAAAAAGCCGCGCAGAGAACACCAAAAAGCGTAGCAGGAACGGAGATGGACAAAATCTGGAGCAGTGAATAATTCTGCCCTGCAGCTGCCATGAATCCGACGATGGAAACAACAGCAACGGAAACGGGAGAAGCGGAAACCCCCATCTGGGACGCGACCGAAGAAACCGCCATCGGACGTTCCGGACGGATATTCTGCTTAATAGAAATATCGTAAATAATCGGGAACATCGTATAAACGACATGGCCCGTGCCGCATAAAACGGTAAGGAACCATGTAGTCACCGGAGCAAGAATAGTAATGTGCTTCGGATTATTGCGGAGAAATTTTTCCGCATACTTCAGCATGACCGTGAGACCGCCGGAAGTCTGCAAAAACCCCGCGCAGGTTACAACGGCCAAGATAGTGAGCATGACGCCGATGGGTGGTGTGCCCGGCTTGTAGTGAAATACAAAAGTATACAGCATAAGGCCGATGCCGCTGATAACAGCCAGCCCAATCCCCCCGTGCCGTATGCCGAGGAACAGACAAACAAGCAATACTGCAAATCCCAATACCATTTCCATAATTAAAAAGCCCCCTCAATAATATACGTTTATTCATCAATAATACGACTTAAAGTATATATTATTATTCTTAAATATCAAATATTTATTTGTCATATGAAATCATTTTTCCATGACTAATTCACATCATTTAAAAGATCTTTCTCCAAAATAAAAGCCCTTATCCGGTTGAGTAAGAGTTTTCTGTTGATCAATCTCCCGTAATAAGAATATTACCCGTCTGAAAAACTGCATCCGCCGCTTCAGGAATATAAAGTTTCACAGTATGCTGTCCGACTTCTATTTTCTCTGTTTTTGTAATTACTTCTTTGCTTTCTATTATATATGCCTCCTGTGCTGATACATCCCGGCAGTCCTTATTTTTAGTGTTATAATAGAAATAACATATGTTTGTTTTAGAAATATAAGGAGGTTCTCATGGATTACAAAATGATCAGACTGGAACAGACAGAAGGAATTGCTGTCATTACCCTCGATTATGCGCCCACGCTGAATGCTCTCGACATGAACATGTCTCTCGAACTGGAAGATGCTCTCAAAAAAGCGGAAACGGATCCCGACGTAAAAATCGTTGTCATCACAGGCGCAGGCCGTGCATTTTGCGGCGGCGGCGATATCCGCTATATGAAAGCCCACTGTGAGGAGCCGGACTTCGCCACAGAATCCATGGGGCCCCTGGCTAAAAAATTATCTGAAATCGTTTTATACATAAAAAAAATGTCGAAAATCGTTATCTGTGCCGTAGCGGGAGCAGCGGCAGGCGGCGGTGCGAATCTTGCTTTCGGATGTGATTTCATTTTTGCCGCAGACAATGCTAAATTCCTTCAGGCCTTTGTAGGCATCGGCCTCTGCCCCGACACCGGCGGCGTATACATGCTCCCCCGCATGATCGGCACACACCGCGCCTTTGACATGTTCGTCACAGGCCGCCCCGTTGATGCAAAAGAGGCATTCCGAATTGGACTTATCAAAGAAGTGACCACAAAGGAAGATCTCCTTACGAAAACGATGGATTTTGCAAAAAAACTGACAAAAGGCCCGGCCCTGGCATACAGAAACATGAAGAAACTGATGTTTGAAAGCATGTACAAAGATTTTGAAACCTTTATGGCGGCAGAAGAAATTTATCTTGGCCAGTGCTCGTCAAGCGAAGATTTCAAAGAGGGGATTACAGCATTCCTTGAAAAACGCCCCGCGGACTTTAAGGGAAAATAATAATTACACCACACCGTTTTATAAAAAAACAAAAATAGCTGCCGGTCTCGGAACACCGCGAACAACTTCTGTCAGCCGGCTATCGGTTACCAACTCACAGCCAACAGATTATGAACTCCGATATCCTTTCCTGCAGGCACTGACGCTTGCCCGCTGTGCTATAATGTATGCATTCCTTCGGACTTTCACTCCGCTGAGATTGACAGGATATTTCCTGCGAATGATGGTTTGGGTATTTCAAAAGGAAATGCCTGCAGAAAGGATTCCTCCATGACAGAAAAAAAGAAAGTCGTTGTCGCCATGTCCGGCGGTGTCGACAGTACATTGACGGCGCGCCTGCTGCAGGAGGCGGGGTACGATGTGTACGGCGCCACTATGAATCAGTTTGACGGGCAGGATTTAACAGAGGCACAGAAGCTGGCTGACTTCCTCGGTATCCCCCATAAGGTCATTGATGTACGGAAAATGTATCAGGACGTAGTGCTGTCCTATTTTGTGGATTCTTACAAAAACGGCATCACGCCGAATCCCTGTATGATGTGTGATTTTAAAATTAAGTTCGGTTTTTTTTATGACACCGTCCGTGCTTACTTTGATTGTCCTTACTTCGCCACGGGACATTATGCGCGGATCACTTATGACGGTACCCGCGGAAAGTACCAGGTAGAAAAGGCCGCGGATATCGCCAAAGACCAATCCTACATGATGTACCACCTGACACAGGACCAGCTTGCCCATATCCTTTTCCCCCTCGGCCGCATGTATAAAAAAGATACCCGCCGTATATCTGAAGAAAAAGGACTCCCTACTTATAACAAAGCAGAATCGCAGGATATCTGTTTCCTGACCAGTGAAAAATCGTATGCCGAATTTTTGCAGAATCATGCGCCTGAAGCGTTCCGCCCGGGAAATATCACAGACACAAAGGGACGTATTCTCGGAAGGCATAAGGGACTCCCTTTTTATACCATCGGCCAGCGGAAAGGACTGGGAATCGCGGCACGGACGCCGCTTTATGTTGTTTCCCTTCATGCGGGAAAGAACCGGGTCATCGTCGGTTCCAATGATGACCTTTTCCGTTCCGGCCTTCTGGCAAACGAGCTGGACTTCACCGATGGCACACCGCCCTCGCAGCAGTTCCGGTGCCTGGCTAAAATACGTTACGGTATCCGTGTCCATGACTGCACCGTGACTCTGGACGATCACGGCAGGGCCGTCGTGAAATTTGATGAGCCGCAGCGGGCAATTACCCCTGGCCAGTCCGTCGTCTTTTATGAAGAAGACCGTCTGCTCGGCGGCGGTACCATCATGAAAGCATTATAAATTGAATTGAATTGAATTGAATGCCTGCCGCAAAGAGCACACCATTGAAAAAGCAGAAGGAGTAATCCCCCTGCTTTTTATTTTGTTCTCATAAAAAGAAATACCTGCACAATACTGCCGCTGTCAGAAAGCCGGCCAGGCATACATAAAAAGCCCCTCCGGACTGCCGTGGCAATGTTACAGCAGGGATGTGGTCAACGGTTTTCGGCACAGCGGTTGTTCTCTCAAGTTTCCGCTTCGGATAAGGAACAGATTCCGTCAGCCGGTCTTCAGATATCATGATTTTCCATCTTTTTACCTTTTCTATATGCCTGCTGTTTCCGCAGACATTGTCAAGAAAACAGCCGAGCAGTACCAAAGCGGTTTCCTTTTCTCCTTTTTTATGAAAGAAGAACGCTTCATTGACATATTCCTCAAAAAATATTTCCACTGCATCGGGAAGTCCTTCATGGTGAAGCATGGCATAAAAAGGAGAAACTGCTTTCCCGTAGACTTTCATTTTTTCTTCCGTCAATAAAAGTCCTTGCAGAGGATACATTTCCGCCAGCCGAAGGGCATATCTTAAATCCCGGGAAAGCGCCGCCACTTCTGCCTTCGTCTTTTCTTCATACAGGGAAAGAAAACGGGCCAGCGCCATACCGCAGGGCACATCCGCTTTGCCGAGAACTGTCAGAAATCGGCCAAGCTTTTCTGTATCCAGCCGACCGGCAGCCACCCCTATTTCCCATAAAAGTTCTTCTTTCCGGATGTCCAGAAGAAACAGCTCTTTAATCGGCGGAAACCCGCCTGTCTTCCGATCCGCCTCTATGCGCGCCAGGACTTCGTTCGTATCGCAGGCGGGATACAACCGGGTAATCGTTTCCATGATGGAAAGAGCGTCCTCCTCACCGTTATACAGATCATGAACCGCAAGGAACAGGCGCAGTGACGGCAGCAAATTTTTCCGACTTTCCATGCTTCTTCTCCCGTCAATCAATGAGTAAGCACGTTCTTTGCCCATACCGCAAAGCCAGGATAATTCCGCCCGAAATCGTAAGCGTTCATGAAGCAGACGCTCTTCCGCCAGTTGGTACATATGCTTTTCTTCTCCGCTTTTCGCAGCGCCCTGCTTTTCCAAAGATGCCGTGCGGATCGTTTCCGCCGTGTCCCTGCTGTGGACACCGAGCAGGTAAAAAGGATTTTCTCTGAAAAACATTCCTCTATTCCTCATGACTGTATTTCTTTTATTCTAATATATACAGGCAAACATAAAAATGCTTTTCCCCTTTGGTATAATTGAAAATATCTATCCCCGTTCCGGCAAATATCCGGTTCTTTTTCAATAGCAGCAGAAAACACAAGGAGGAGCAGAATGATTTGTCCATGGGCTTTAAAAGACGAGTTTTTAAAGACTTATCATGATGAAGAATGGTGCCGTCCCCATCATGATGATACTTACCTTTTTGAGATGCTGGTTCTGGAAGGCGCCCAGGCGGGGCTTTCCTGGTCCACGATTTTGAAACGGCGGGAAGGATACAGAAAAACATTTTTCCATTTTGATATTTCCCGCTGTGCCGGTATGACGGATGAGGAGATGGAAGAAATCGGAAGAACGGCGCCTGTCATACGAAACAGACGAAAAATAAACTCTGTCCGCCAAAATGCTCGCGCCGTCCTCGCCATACAAAAAGAGTGGGGCAGTTTTTCCCGTTACCTCTGGCATTTTACAGAAAATAAAATCATTGTTCATCATCTGCAGGATAATGATGATTTGCCTGCCAGTTCTCCTTTATCAGAAAAAATAAGCGATGATTTGAAAAAGCGGGGCTGCACGTTCGCCGGTCCCGTGATTATTTATTCTTTTCTCCAGGCGGCAGGCATCATCGATGACCATCTGGAAAGCTGTCCTTTCCGCAGTACAAACCGGACCTGATCTTCTTTCACAGGAATGGTGTTTGTATCCTGTTTCCTTTCTCTGTGATAGAATAAACTATATTTCACTTATGGAAGGTTTTTATGGATCTGCTCACCTATATCATCATCTGCCCCCTCGTATTCCTTGCGGGATTCGTCGACGCCGTAGCAGGCGGAGGCGGACTGATTTCCCTCCCTGCCTATATTATCGCGGGGATCCCCGTGCACAATTCCATTGCCACGAATAAGCTCAGCTCCTGCATGGGAACACTTCTGACCACGGGAAAATTCGCAAAAGACGGGCTCATCCCGTGGAAGCCCGCATTGGCAGGAGTCATTTTTGCTTTTGCAGGATCATCGCTGGGTGCCCATATCGCTCTTATTCTTGACGCCCGTATATTCATGACTGCCATGCTTTTCATCCTTCCCGTCACCGCTTTCTATGTGACACGAAAGAAATCCATGGCAGAAAAAGAGCCTTTTTCTTTCCCAAAGACGGTGTTTCTCAGCTGCACTATGGCGTTTGTCATTGGCATTTATGACGGTTTTTACGGCCCGGGCACGGGAACATTCCTCATCCTTCTCCTTATGGGTGTCGCCCATGTCCGCCTGAAAGAGGCGAACGGCATCACGAAAGTTATCAACAGCACGACAAACCTTGCCGCGCTGTTCGTCTTTCTCGCAAATGACGTCGTCCTTCTCTCCCTCGGTCTTGTAGCAGGGCTGTTCAATATGGCAGGCAATTATTTCGGCGCCCGTTACTTTGAAAAAGGGGGCGCGCAAAATGTAAAGCCTGTTATCATCATCGTCCTTACCGTCTTTTTCGCCAAGGTGGTCTACGAATTATTTTTCCGTTAAATATCCGGCGCTCTTTGCATAAGGGCGTCTTTACTTTTCAAAAGAAAATATCCATGAAAAAGGATCGCACCGTTACGGACACGATCCTTTTTCTTATCAATGATACTAATGTTTACCAATAAATATATCCAACCGGCCGGTACAGATCAGGCAAAAGGAACCCACTTGCCCTCTTTCACCTGCAGTACGTCAAGATCCATTTTCGGATCACGGTTCGCATCAAATTCAAACTTACCCGTCGCGCCTTCAAAGCCTTTGATCTGCGCCAAAGTATCACGGAATTTCTTGCGGTCCGTGGTGGTTCCCGACTGCTCCACCGCCTGATGAATCAGGTACATCGCATCATAAGCCTGAGCGGCAAACTGATCCGGTTCATGATTGTATTTTGCTACGAACGCTTTGCGGAAAGCCTGTGCCTTTTCCGTCTGGCGATTCGCATTCCACGGAGTCGCTACGAGCGTGCCGTCAGCCGCGGCCCCTGCCTGGGTAATGTATGCCGGGCTGTTGAAGCCGTTATTGCCGATAATCGGCTGAGCCATTCCCATTTCACGGGCTTTCTTTACGATAAGAGCACCTTCCTGGTAAAGTCCGGCAATCGCAATGACATCAGGATTAGACGCCTGGATTTTTGTAAGCTGCGCGGAAAAGTCGGTGTCTTTATCCGCAAAGGTTTCCGTATCGACAACTTCCACGCCCATCTTCTTAAACACTTCCTGATAAATTTCATTTTCGCCGACCATCTGGTCATTGTTATTGGAGTACATAACCGCGACCTTTTTAAACCCCAATTTCTCACGGGCTTTTTCAAGAGTAACGGGAATTGCCAGTTTACCGGGAATCGCATTACGGAAAATATAATCACCGATGTCGGTAATCTTCGGAGCAGTGGTGCCTGTGCCGAAAGCGACTACTTTGGACTGCTGGGCAATCGGGCCGGCAGCAAACATTTCTCCCGATGTCATCGGGCCTTCTACGGCAAGAACCTTATCCTGCTCGATCGCTTTTTTCATGGCATTGATCGCTTCCGCCTTGACCAGCTTGGTATCGTAGGTTTTCAGATCAATCTTTACTTTTGTTTTCGGATTATTGTTAATTTCCTCCACGGCGAGATCCACTCCTTCTTTCATAGCCACACCGTAAGCAGCGCCGGGACCGGTATAAGCCGTAATAAATCCGATTTTTACAGATGATGCATCAGCCGTTTTTCCTGCCGCGCCATTGTCTTTCTTATTTCCGCCGCAGCCTGCAAAAACAGCGGTTAACGCAGCTGCCGCCAGCACAGCGGCCATTCCTTTTACAAAATTTTTCTTCATCATGTCTCCCTCTTTTTCTCAAAATAAATCGGCAAACATACGCCTTGCAAGAAAACAAAAAACGCCTCACAGGGACTATCCCTGCAGAGGCGCTCACACGCGGTACCACTCCGCTTTTCACTCATGGAAACCGAATCATTCAGGTAATAAAAAATCCCATCTCCAGCCAATGCTGAAGATAGGGGCGAAAATTCCGCGGTACCACCCTACTTTGTTCTTAGAGGTTTCCTATTCGTAACGTGAATGGACGCCCTTTCCTACTCATTTCGGAAAAAGTGCTCGCGAGGGATATGGAATGCTGTTCTCTTCCGGTTTTCACCATCCACCGGCTCTCTGCATGAATTTCACAACAGACCTTTTTGTCTCGTTCATGGCATTTATTTGCTGTAAAAGATATGACATATCATAAGGGAATCCTTTCCCTCTGTCAAGTATTTTTTCAAAAAATTATTTCATCAACTTTCTGAATAGATAATTGCAGAAAGCGCCCTTCACATTATTATGAAAAGCTTCTTTAATGTTTTCAATTCAGGATTGCTTTGAGAAAGGATTCCTTGTCCCACAATGGTTTTCTATTCTTCCTTGATCCCCAAAAAGCAGCTTCTGATTTCTTCTATATTTTTTGTTTTCCCCATTGCCAATGCCAAAAGCAATCTTGCTTTCCACGAAGACAGGCGGCCGCCTAAGATAATCCCGCTGTCTTTCATGGAAAGAGCACTTCCCTCATAGCTGTATTCTTCCTCAACGCTCCCCGAAGGCACTCTTGTCGTCAAGACGATGGGCATTCCTTTTTCCCGCAGATAGAGAACCGCTTCCCTGCATTTCGGCGGGACATTCCCGCAGCCGATCCCGTCAATGACAAGACCTGCCGCTTTCCCCTCCGTCCCATAAACGATTCCGCCGTCCATCCCTGACCAGCAGGTGATGATCCAAATATTTTCTTCTATTCTATCTGTATGAATCTTTTTATGCTTCACGGGAATGCGTCCGTATTCCACCCGGGATCCGTATACCGTACCGATGGGGCCATAATGCAGATCACGGAAGGTATCGGGATTGGTGGTGTGGACTTTAGTCACATCCCAGGCTGCATAAATACGGTCTCCCAAACACACGGTAACCCCCTTTCCTATAGAGTCGTCAGATGCCGCTGTGCGAACTGAAGCAAGAATATTTGCCGGCCCGTCAGCGCTCAAAGCCGAAGCCCCCCGCATGGCACCGGTGACACATACAGGTTTTTCCGTCTTTAGTACAGCTTCAAGAAAGAATGCTGTCTCTTCCAGTGTGTCCGTCCCATGGGTGATGACAAAACCATCCGCTTGATCTGTATCCGCCAGACGGTCAATCAGCTTCGATAATTCAAACATATCCGCTGCGGTCATCCATCCGCTGGGCTTATTGGAAAATTCCAGCACGTCCAAGTCAGCATAATGCGCCAGTCCCGGCACAGCGGCGGCCAGGTCTTTTCCTGAAACAGCCGGCATCAGTCCGCCGGTTTCCCTATCTTTTTTCATGGCTATGGTTCCGCCGGTCGTAATGACCAGAATTTTTTTCATTTTCCACCCTCCGGTAAAGAAATATTTCTTTCATTGTAGCATATGATCCGCCAATACAAACAAGAAAAAGACAGACTGCCCGATTGCAATCTGCCCTCTGTGGAGGCGGTGCCCGGATTCGAACACGGGGATACAGGTCTTGCGGACCATTGCCTTACCGCTTGGCTACACCGCCATAAAAATAACAGTAATAGTATATCGTATTTCTTCGAAAAAGTAAATCTGATTTTATTATTCTCTATGATACGTTTTTATCCATCTTCATAAATTGTAACCTGCATATTATAATAGAAATGATTGATACGTTATTTAAGGAAAGGCTTTCTATGAATTTTACTTACGAGTTTCCTGATATTACCGGATATATCCAAAAAAGCGGCACTTATAAAAAGCCTCGCCGCATCAGCGGACTCCGTCTCGGAGAAAACAGGACAGCCGTCGAAAAACGTTTCCCCCTTTCTCTCTCCCGCCGTGATGAAGATAAAGATATTGATTACTTTACCATTTCTACGAAAGAAAAGATTTCTCTCTTTGATGAAGAAGTCGCTTCTCTCGGCTGCAGTTTCGTGAAAGGGAAAGCAGCTCTTCTCTTTGCCGATTTTACCCTTTCTACAGAAGAAATGAAAAAACGCCTGACTTCTCTTTTCGGTAAGCCGGTGAAAGTGAAAGATGTTTTCCTCTGGACGGACGCGGCAACTTCCATCTTTCTCATGGCAAATGAAAATTCCGCTTCTCTCATTTTGGTGGACACGGCTCTTGAACAAGCTTATATTGATGAAGAGCAGCTGGCAAATTCCGCTGAAATGGAAAATGCCGGGTTCAGAAAAACACTATGGAAGAAATACGGAGATCCCGTGGGCCGCATCGGACAAAAAACATATATTGTCCGCGCTCTTCTTGTGGGAATTCCGACAGCAGCCATGTTTGCCTTTACCTGGATACGCCCTGAATTATTCGTAGGCGATGCGAATATATTCATCCTATCTTTCATGGTACTCGGCACACTGGGTTTCGTGTCGCTCATCAGTCTGGCGATACGCCGCCTTTCGGATATCGGTCTTTCCCATTTATACTACTGGGGATTCTTCGGCTTTCTTTTTGTAAGCAACCAGGCCGGCGCCAAACTCCTTAGCGATGAGCTTCTTGCCACCCGTATCACAGGTATGTTCTTTTTTGCCGCCGTTACACTCCTTGCCTTTATCCCGGGACAGAAGACAAAAAACAAATACGGACCTGTACCGAAGTAATATTCCTATCCGACCGGCGCAATATAAAACTCCGACTGTCATGGACATCATGGGTCGGAGTTTTATATTGTCTTAAAAATTATTTTGTAATCTTGGCAACAACGCCTGCGCCTACGGTTCTGCCGCCTTCACGGATTGCGAAACGCTGCCCTTCTTCCATCGCTATCGGGGTAATGAGTTTTACGCTCATTTCAATGTTGTCCCCAGGCATGCACATCTCTACTCCTTCCGGCAGGTTGATGTCGCCTGTTACGTCTGTCGTTCTGAAGAAGAACTGCGGACGGTATCCGTTAAAGAACG
>ERZ809207.31-NODE-31-length-136064-cov-12.825828_pt1 | contig 136064 bp, 112 predicted proteins | sample MGYA00520515_ERZ809207 | MGnify/ENA primary metagenome ERZ809207 (study PRJEB31570, sample SAMEA3213009) | Homo sapiens | biome: human-gut; feature: human gut; material: fecal | place: Sweden | collected 2011 ... | reverse complement strand
TATTTGAATGGCACAATCGACTTGCCGCCGAGTGTAAACGAGGGGGCGTTACCCATAATGGGAGGGGGCGTTACCCATAAAGGCAAATTTTAAATGGGCTGATGTTCAATTGAAGGATAAAAAAGATGAGATTTTTCACCAAATTGTTTCTGTGGATCGTGCTGATTTTGACGATTTCCCTTTCGGCAGCACAGTATTACACAGTATCAAGGACATTTGACAACAGCATAAAGAGGCAGATAGATGAGTCCCTAAAGAACCACCAGACTGTTAAGTATGCGGTGCAGTCCAACATTATCTCATCCGGCGAGGACGCCAGCCTCACTCCACGGGACATTGAAAATGTAGCCAGAAAGACCGGCAGCAGCCTTAATGTGGACATAGATATTAAGGAGGCTGAGCAGGCTGTTGACACCAGAGATATCCAGTATGTCATCGAAAAAAATGATAGTGGTAAAAGTATCGTGAGAGTGTGGAGTAACTTTACTACAGGGGATTACACCTGGGTCATGACCACCAGATATGATGTTAGCCAGGTGTTTGGCGAGGTGGACGATCTCCAGAAGACCAGTAGGAATATATTTGTCATTGTGCTGGTTTTTGGAGCGGTATTCAGTCTGGTGCTTGCCTTTGGCATAACACGACCTATAAAGAAGCTTAACGAGACCAGTATTAGATTTGCTGACGGAGATTACGATGCAAGGCTTGAACCCGGCACGAAGGATGAGATTGGTGAGCTTACAGCTAATTATAATGATATGGCAGACTCTATCAAGAATAAGATATATGAGCTCGAGCTTGCCGTAACCCAGAGAGAAGATTTCAATGCCAGCTTCGCCCATGAGCTTAAGACTCCAATGACCAGTATAATAGGCTATGCGGATATGCTGTATCAGAAGGATATGCCTACAGAACAGGTGCACGAGGCGGCAGGATATATACTTAACGAGGGCTTAAGACTTGAGGCTCTTTCCTTTAAGCTTATGGAGCTTATCACCCTGAACAAGAACGATTTTATACTTGAGGAGACTGATATTTCAGAACTTCTGGATGATGTATATAAGACAAGCTGTAAGAAAGCTGAAGACAGGGGGATTGGGCTTACGCTGGAGAATGCAGCATGTGGCGTCTATGTGAGAGTTGAAAATGACCTCTTTAAGACCCTTATGTTAAATCTCGTGGATAATGCAGTTAAGTCCGGGGGAGATAAAGTCACCATCGAGGCAGAGGAAGTTTCAGATAGTGATGAAAGCAGAGAAAAAGACAGAGCCTATGTAACTGACAGAGATCATGAAAATGACGAAGTTAATGAAGTCTCGGGAAAACTGAGGATCAGTGTGAGGGATAATGGAAGAGGAATACCTGAAAATGAGCTTAACAGGATAACCGAAGCCTTTTACATGGTAGACAAGTCCAGATCCAGAAAGGAACACGGAGCAGGTCTTGGACTGGCATTGTGCGACAAGATCGCCAAGCTTCACGGAACCGAATTGACATTTGCCTCTACGATGGGACTTGGAACCGAAGTGTCATTTGAATTAGAGTATACAAGCTATGAATGATTTGAAGAAAAATTTAAAGAAATGCAAGATTGAAAAAAATTCAATAGCAGAGAAGACCGGTAAAGAAAAAAAAGGCAAAGATAAAACCGGGCATGGCAGGAAAGATAACTCTGTAAATGTCTTAAAGCCAGACAGGTCAGATACAACAAGACACTGGGGACACTGGCTGCGGTTTGCCGGATGTATGCTTGTGACAGCAGTTATCGTGGCAGCAGGTATGATCATTCCGGACAGGCTGCTGTCGGTGAAAAGGGCAATGCTGTATAACAATCAGGAGGCGGTTGCGGCAGATGACATTGAACCCTTTGGAGAAGCCTATAACAGCACCAAGAACAGGCTGCTGTCGGTGATTCGTTTTCAGAATGAGAGGGAAACTCATGACATTGATGTTGTGTGTGTGGACAGGAACGACAAAAGCAATGGGATAGATGGAACGGCACTTTATCAGAATGGCATAGAAAAGCTGTCCAGGTTCTTTGATAAGATAGACGGAGTGAGCTTCAATGAGGACAATATAGAGTTTGTCACTGTGATCAAGGCTGACAATAGGGATATTTATGAGATGGAGATCGATATATATGGAGGCAGTGATGACATGTATGCTGCCTACGACATGGACATTGCCTCTGATGTGGATTCCGGATTACCTATTACATGTACAATATTTTTTACCCAGTATATGGATCTTGCAGAACTGTGGAAAGCGGTGCTTTCCGCATACCGGGATACCATGGGGATAGACTGGACGGATGTTACGGATTACACGGCAGCAGGATATGATGACGGTTTTATAGGATATAAGGGGAATGACTCCGGAGGATATTATGGCAATGTAGGCGGAATGACCTCAGCCGGATATGACAGCAAAGAATTTTATTCATTTAAGGCAATAAGCACAGATGGTGTATTTATGTTAATGGGGCAGATAGAAGGCCCGGGGGATGGAAGCTATAGCTTCGCCTTCCGGTTGACGGAGAGGTATTAATATAAAAAGACATTGATACCCATAGATGCCGATATATGAAATATTGATATTTAAAGAAGGTATAATCTGAAGAATGTAACGGAATTTGCAACTTAGACACATCTGGAAAACAAGTAGTTTACTTCATACTGATATCATCTGTATAGGAAAATACAGAAAGGATGTCAGCACCTTGACCGAGGAAGCAGCAAGTGGCGGAGACGCATTTTTAATGGCTGATGTTCAAAGACGAGGAGTGAAGAAATATGGATTACCAACAGAGAAATACCAACACAGGCACATACATACAAAGAAACACAGAGATGGGGGTGCTTAGGGTTCCGGATATAAGAAGTGCAAATGACAGAAGAACTTCATATACAAGCAGAAGTGGGAATGAAAAAAGAGTTTCAAACGTAAAAAGGATTGCAAATGAAAAGAGAGCTTCGAACATGAACAGAAGAGTAAATGCAGATAAAAGTGTAAAAAGAAATCCCAATATGAATAGAGGCACAGACTCAGGCAGAAAAGCAAATGTGGACAGAAACAGGCAGGATAACAGATATGGCGGCGCAGGCAGACATACAGAGCAGGACAGGGCAGGAAGACCGGAAGTAAGCGGCAGGGCTGCATATTATATGAGAAGGCTTGGGATAAATTCCGGGGTGATTATTGCCATAGTAGTACTTACATGTATTATCATCGGCTGCAGCATAGGAATATTCTATAAGAATAAAGATAATGCCGCAGGGACAGATGGTACTTATGGAACATTTGCAGGTACACCGGCAGGAGCCGAGGCAACCAATGTTCCTACGGAAGCAGACTATGAGGCTGTGGATGAGACTGTTTATGAGACTCTGGAGGACTATGACCTCTGGAAGAACTATACAGCGGAGGATAAGGAGAAGGTCAGATATGTGCTTCTTAATAAGAGCAAATACAATGATGACCTTATAGAGAAGATAAAGACAAATGAGGAATTGGTTGACTATGTGTACAATTATCCCGAGGAGTACGGCAAGACTCATGCCATAGATGTATCCGGTGAGGTTAAGGAAGGACAGGTGCCGCTGTTTCTTCAGTGGGACAAGAGATGGGGTTACATACCTTATGGCTCAGGCCTTATAGGCTACACTGCCTGTGGACCTACATGTATATCAATGGTTTCCGTATACTATACCGGTAATACTGAAAACACTCCCGACGTGGTGGCCGCATATGCTGAGAATAGCGGGTACTATGTAGACGGAAAGGGAACCGCCTGGTCCTTTATGACCCAGGGCTGTGAGAACTTTGGTATAAAAGGCAGGGAAATCAGCCTCAATGAGGATGTGATGAAGTCTGAGCTTGAGCAGGGAAGACCAATCATCTGCATAATGGACAAGGGTATATTCACCACTTCAGGACATTTCATTGTCCTTACCGGTTACAAGGATGGTGGATTTGTGGTAAATGACCCTAACAGCCCGGAGAAGAGTGCCAGAACCTGGACCTATGATGAGATACATGACCAGATAAGCAATCTCTGGAGCTATGAGAAGTTAGATTAGAATTGGAGTGACCCAGTCATGTGTGATATGATATATATTACAGTATAAGGGAGAGCGTGACATGGACGACAGATTAAAGAAGCAGTTAGAATTTGTTCTTGAGATAGACAAGGAAAAGAATATATTCAGACAGACCCACATAAGCGGCCACGGAAGGAATGAAAATGACGCGGAGCATGCCTGGCATATGGCTATAATGGCATATCTTCTCAGAGAATATTCCAACGAACACATTGATATAACCAGGGTAATGCTTATGTGTCTGGTCCACGATGTGGTAGAGATAGATGCAGGCGATACATACGCTTACGATACGGAGGGGAAGAAAACCCAGAAAGCCCGTGAGGAGGCGGCAAAGGAGCGATTGTATTCCATGCTGCCCGATGATCAGAAGGAAGAGCTTATGGCAATATTCGAGGAGTTCGAGGCATGGGAGACACCGGAAGCAAAATTTGCCAGAGCCATGGACAACCTCCAGCCCTTATTGCTTAACAACAGCAATGGCGGAGGCGACTGGAGGAGCCATGAAGTATCAGCTGATCAGGTATACGGTAGACAGATTGGCACGAAGGCAGGCTCTGAGAAATTATATGAAGTGACTGATAATATAATCAGAGAAAATATTAAAAACGGAAATATCAAAGAATAAAAGCATAAATGACAGGCAAGTATAAATTACCATAAAAATGTAAAAAACCCAACATAAATATTATCTGTAATCTGATATAAATGGATCATAAGAAATTCATGAGGAGGCAGATAATTATGGGTATGATCAATTTTTTAGACGAAGACGGAACATTTACATTGCATAGACCGGAAAACTACAGTGGACTTTATTTTCCCATAGCACAGAATATGGGAATAAAGAGCGCGGTAACTCCTAATCTCGGAGGAGACGCAAAGGTGGATCAGAATACATTCCTTCTTGAGCCGGTAAGTATTGAAAATCTTAATAACAATCGTGGGGTCAGAAATTTCTGGTGTAAGATAGATAATGCAGGAGTATGGTCAGCAGTCGGTGCGTCAGCATTACAGGAATCAGTAAAATTCACATCTAAGCAGGATGACAGCAATATTGAAGCAGGTTTTATGTGGCACAAGATGACAAGAACATCCACAGAGCATGAGATCATGTCTGAGGTTATATCATTTGCCCCGGTAGATTGTCCTGTAGAGATAATGTATGTTACCATCACAAATAGATCAGATGTTGCAAAGGAAATAATTCCAACAGCGGCAATCCCTATATATGGAAGAAGTGCTGATAATATCAGAGATCACAGACATGTCACATCACTTCTTCACAGAATTAAAACAAATGATTTTGGCGTGTGCGTCAAGCCTACATTGTCATTTGATGAGCGTGGTCACAGAAAGAATGAGCTTACATATTTTGTATGTGGCGTAGACGAAGATGGAAATGCACCTGAGGACTTCTATCCCGTGCTTGATACTTTTATGGGTGAGGGCGGAAGTCTTACATCACCAAGAACAATAATAGATAATACACCGGGGGTTCCTTCCGGAACATCATTCGCAGGTAAGGAGGCAATGGGTGGGCTTCACTTTTCATCTAAGATTCTTGTACCCGGTGAGTCTATGGGATATACCATAATTATGGGTGTGTTGGAAGATGATACAAAGCTTCCACAGACAGTAGCTCTCTTTGACAGTGGGGATAAGGTTATGGCTCATCTTCAGAAGACAAAGGATTTCTGGAAGAGCCAGGTGAATGTAAGCTACAAAACAGGAAATGATGAGTTTGACGGCTTTATGAAATGGGTAAGCTTCCAGCCATTCTTAAGAAGGATATTCGGCTGTTCATTCCTCCCTCACCATGATTATGGCAGAGGCGGAAGAGGTTGGAGAGATCTGTGGCAGGATTGCCTTTCTCTGCTTATCATGGATCCGAGCGGTGTGAGACAGATGATACTTGATAATTACTGTGGTGTTCGTATTGATGGAACAAATGCTACGATAATCGGAGAGAAGCAGGGAGAATTTGTTGCGGACAGAAATGGTATTGCCAGAGTATGGATGGATCACGGCATGTGGCCGTTTCTCACCACAAAGTTGTATATAAACCAGACCGGTGATGTAGATGTGTTAAAGGAAAAGGCAACATATTTCAAGGATGAACAGAAGGAACGTGGAACAGCTCTTGACCGGGAATGGACTCCTGAATATGGAGTAAGGCTCAGAAAGGCAGACGGGGAGATATACGAAGGCACAATACTTGAACATATTCTTCTTGAACAGCTTTGCTCTTTTTATGAGGTTGGTGCCCATAACCACATGAGACTTCGCGGTGCTGACTGGAATGATGCCCTTGATATGGCAGCGGAAAATGGTGAGAGTGTAGCATTTACAGCAGCATATGCAGGAAATCTTGAGGAAATTTCGAGGCTTCTCATAACACTGGCTGACAAGTATGGCTGGGAGGAGATCGAACTTCTTGAGGAGATAAATGATCTCTTAAATTCCGATAGCCGGATGTATGATAGTATTGATGAGAAGAAGGCGGTACTGGCAGGATACCTTTCAAAGTGTGGACATGTGGTAAGTGGTAACATGGTAAGAGTCGATATCCGTGAGCTTGCAGACAATCTTAAGCATAAGGCTGACTGGATAAAGAACCATATCAGAAGCACAGAGTGGATTGACGGCGAAGGTGCTGATGATAATAAGGGATGGTTCAACAGCTACTATGATGACAACTGTGACAGAGTTGAAGGTTACTTCCCGGCAGGAGTCAGAATGATGCTTACAGGTCAGGTGTTTACGATCATGAGTAACACTGCCACAGATGAGCAGGTGAAGGCAATCTGTGAAAGCGCGGATAAATACCTTTACAAGAGAGAGGCAGGAGGATATCGTCTTAATACCGACTTCAATGAGGTTAAGTTAAATCTTGGCAGAATGTTTGGATTTGCATATGGAGAAAAGGAAAATGGTGCGGTATTTTCACATATGACGGTGATGTATGCAAATGCACTGTATCAGAGGGGATTCGTAAGAGAGGGCTACAAGGCATTAAGTACATTAAGCGAACATGCTATGGATTTTAACACAAGCAAGATATATCCTGGTATTCCCGAGTATTTTGACGCTGACGGAAGAGGACTATACCATTATCTTACAGGTGCAGCCAGCTGGTATATGCTTACATTTATTACAGAGGTGTTTGGTGTAAAGGGTGTATATGGTGATCTTGCAGTGTCACCTAAGCTTGTGGTTGAACAGTTTGATGAGTCAGGCAATTCAACAATGACCCTTAAATTCGCAGGTAAGGAGTTCAAGGTCGTTGTAAGTAATCCTGAAATGTTTGACTATGGTCAGTACAGGATAGTGGGTGCGGAGTGTGATGGCAGACCGCTTGATATTACCGATGGAGCCGCAATGCTCAGGAGAAGTGACATAGAGACTTTTAACAATAGGAAGCACACTGTAAAGGTTATCCTTGGCAGGTAAATATATTGGAGTTAGATGACAGAATGTGTAGTGTCAGCGATGAACAATACCAAATAGGTAAATGTTCAATGGGCAGATTTAAATAATATGAGGTGAATAGATATGAAATATGGTTATTTTGATGATACAAACAGAGAATATGTAATTACAAACCCATGTACACCGGCACCGTGGGCCAACTATCTTGGCTCCCCTGAGTATGGCGCAGTTATTTCAAATAATGCAGGGGGATACAGCTTCGCCCAGTCAGGTGCAAACGGAAGAATTTTAAGATATGTGTTCAATAATTTTGATCAACCGGGAAGGTATATATACTTAAGAGATAATGACAGTAAGGATTTCTGGTCAGCGTCATGGCAGCCGGTGGCAAAGCCACTTGATGTTTATAAGAATGAATGCCATCACGGAACAGGATATACAAGAATTGTTGCTGATTACAGTAATATCCATTCAGAGGCACTTTACTATGTACCCATTAATAAGGCATATGAGGTATGGAATTTTAAGGTTACAAACAATGATCTGGTGACAAGAAATCTTACAGTTACGGGATATGCAGAATTTACAAATAACAGCAATTATGAGCAGGATCAGGTAAATCTCCAGTATTCATTGTTCATCGGAAGAACAAAATTTGAAGATAATAAGATACGCCATATTGTTCACGGAAATCTTGATACTCTTCCTGAAGGAGAGTATGTAGACCACAAGCGAGCAACAGAAAGATTTTTTGGACTTGCGGGAGCTTCCGTTTCATCATACTGTGGTGATAAGAAGGAATTCCTTGGGGCTTTTAATACATACAATAATCCTAAGGGCGTGTCAGAAGGTAATCTGGGAAATGTAGACAGTTACAATGAGAATTCATGTGGTGCTCTTTCAACGATCATAACACTTACTCCCGGAGAGACAAAGGAAATCGCTTTTATCCTTGGTATGAAGGAAAATGATGAATCAAAGGCAATACTTGCGTCCTACGCAGATGTTACAAGTGTATGTAAGGCTGAGTATGAAAAGGTTGTTGCCGACTGGCATGGAAGATTTGAGAACTTCCAGGTTAAGACACCGTCAGAGGAGTTCAATACCATGATCAATACATGGAATGCATATAACTGTTTCATGACATTTATCTGGTCGAGGGCAGCGTCATTTATCTATTGCGGACTGAGGAACGGATACGGATACAGAGATACGGTTCAGGATATTCAGGGTGTGATCCACCTGGCACCGGAAATGGCTGTAGAGAAGATAAGGTTCATGCTTTCAGCCCAGGTGGATAACGGTGGCGGACTTCCACTGGTATTATTTGATTTTGTACCGGGGGATTCAGGCACACCTGATGATCCTGAGTGGGTTAAGGAAACAGGACATCCTGCATACAGGGCAGACGACGCCTTGTGGCTGTTCCCAACAGTATATAAATATATTTCAGAATCGGGAAATCTTGCATTTATAGATGAAGTGATCCCATTTGCAAATAATCATGCAGAGGGAACTGTATATGAGCATTTAAAGAGGGCTATTGATTTTTCAATGAATCATCTTGGAATCCATAACATGCCTGCCGGTCTTTATGCTGACTGGAATGACTGCCTTAGACTTGGAGCACAGGGTGAGTCATCATTCGTTGCTCTTCAGTTCTACTATGCTATGACAATATTAAGAAAATTTGCTGAGTACAAAAAGGATAAAGAGTATATCAAGTATCTTGATGAGAAGCAGAAGGAACTTGGCGAAACTATAGAGAAACTTTGCTGGAATGAAGACAGATTTATCCGTGGCTTCACTGAGAAGGGGGAAGTGATCGGACACAGAGACGACCCGGAGGCAAATATGTGGTTAAACCCACAAAGTTGGGCTGTTATTTCGGGCTATGCCTCAGATGAGCAGGCTGATCTGGCACTTGATAATGTATATAAGCAGCTTAACACTGAGTATGGCGCGATACTTATGGATCCTCCATATCATGAACATGCATTTGACGGAGCTCTTGCAGTTATCTACAATCAGGGTGTTAAAGAAAATGCAGGTATATTCTCCCAGTCACAGGGCTGGATAATCCTTGCCGAGGCACTTCGCGGACATGGAGAAAGAGCATTTACATATTTCAAGGAGAATGCTCCTGCAGCACAGAATGACAGAGCAGAGATCCGTGAGCTCGAGCCATACTGTTATGGACAGTTCACCGAGGGAAAGGCAAGCCCGCATTTTGGGCGTTCCCATGTGCATTGGCTTACAGGTACAGCTTCAACAGTGATGGTTGGATGTGTTGAGGGAATACTTGGTATGAGACCTGACTTATATGGGCTTAAGGTTGCTCCTTCAATTCCTGCAGAATGGGATGGCCTTGAGATCCATAAGGTATTCCGTGGAAAGAAGCTTCACATTGTAGTGAAAAATCCTGATCACAAAGAGAGTGGATGTGCTGAGCTTACAGTAAATGGCAGGAAGATGGAAGATAATTACATTCCTGAGAGTGTAATGGTCGAGGAGAATGAGGTAGTGCTTGTAATGTGATCAACCAGGTGGGTATGTAATGGTAGACAATGTATTTATTAATTGTATATAAAAATATATAAAATGAGGAAGACATGTCATCGTGGTGGTGGCATGTCTTTACTTCTATATGAAGAACTGTTAGAAGAATATCACACACTTGCATATGGCGAAGCCGTTTAACGGCGAAACATTAAAGAAGATGTTGGTGGAACATATAAGATAAGTCAATATCCCTGTTCAAAAATTTCCCTGTTCAAAAGCCTTGCCGTGAAGAACACGGAGATACAGGTGGATACACACCAGCCCACAGGCCATGCACACCATATTCCCGTGTAGCCAAGGAATGTGGCAGACAACAATGCTGCCAGCACAACTCTGAGGATCAGGTCAGTGAAGGTCGATACCATGAACTGCTTCATTTGTCCCATACCACGAAGTATTCCGTCAGCCACCAGCTTCATTGACACAATAAAGTAGAATGGTGATACGATACGCATGAACAGTCTTCCTGAGTTAAGAGCGTCTGCTGACGGAGCGTCGATAAAGAAGCGGAGCAGAGGCTCAGGGAATATAACGTACAGGAGAAAGAGAGGCAGTGACAGGCACCACACCATCTTTATTCCTGCCTTGAAGCCTGCCTTTATACGATCTAAAGCTTTTGCCCCAAGGTTCTGTGAGGCGAAGTTTGATATTCCGTTTCCAAGGGTTGTAAATGAGGTGACTACAAGGTTGTTAAGCTTGATGGCAGCAGAATAGCCTGCCATGACACCTTCACCGAAGCTGTTGATGATACTCTGGATTATGATATTTCCCACAGAGATGAAGCTCTGCTGCAGGATACTTGGGACAGCGATCACCACGAACTGCTTAAAGATCTTGCCGGAGAACAGCTTAGGTCTTTCCGTGAGTTTTATCTTCCTAAGTCTTACTGTTACTACTATAAGGCTTAGTATGCAGCTTACGCCCTGACATATAAAGGTTGCCCAGGCAACGCCCGCAACACCCATGTTAAGTGAATGTACGAAGAATATATCTACGGCTATGTTGGAGAGGGACGAAGCCACCAGGAAGTTGAAGGGTGTCTTGGAGTCTCCCAGTGCCGAGAATATTCCGGTTGTAATATTATAGAAGAAAACAAACGGAAGTCCCAGTATGTAGATATCCAGATACAGCTTGGAATCTGAGAAAAGCTTTGCCGGAGTATTTATCATATTTAACAGGGCACCTCCTGCCAGAAGCCCGAAGAGCATAAGGACCATGCAGGTTACGGCACTGGCTATCATGGCTGTGGATATGGATGACTTCATATCCGTGTAATTCTTTGCTCCGAAATATCTTGAGGTGATGACGGAACAGCCTATGTTGCAGCCAAAGGCAAATGCAATGAATATAAGGGTTATCTCGTAGCTGTTGCCCACCGCTGCCAGGGCATTTTCTCCTATGTATTTTCCTGCCACCCACGAGTCGGCAATATTGTATAGCTGTTGAAATATAATGCTTCCGAATAACGGAAGGCAAAAACGCCATAATACCTTCTGGGGATTTCCCACAGTCAGATCTTTGTTCATTTCTCTTTCGCTTCCTAATGAATTTTAAAAATAGTCATAGCGTGGCATTTGTACATTTAAAGTTAAAAACACCACGTCAACATATGAAATTATAGTTACTGCATATGCAAATGTAAATATTGTAAAAAATAAAAATATGAGGTAATATACCAGTGACGTAAGGAGATGAAGATTATGAAATATAAACTTGCAGTATTTGACATGGACGGAACCATACTTAACACTCTGGAGGATCTTACAGACAGCACTAATTACGCACTGGGACAGTATGACATGCCTGAGCGTACTATAGATGAGGTGAGACACTTTGTGGGAAACGGTATCAGAAAGCTTATAGAGCGTGCGGTTCCTGAGGGAACCCCTGTAGAGGTTGTGGATGAAGTGTTCAAGACCTTCCATGGTTATTACAAGGATCACTGTGCCATCAAGACCAGACCTTATGATGGAATAAAAGAAGTAATATTAAAGCTTAAGGACATGGGAGTGCATACTGCCGTAGTTTCAAATAAAGCCGACTACGCAGTGAAGGAGCTGTGCGACGATTATTTCCCGGGACTTTTTGAGTTCTCGGTGGGAGATAAGGAAGGACAGAGGAGAAAGCCGTATCCTGACAGTGTTATAGCGGTCCTTGACAGATTTGGAACAGACAAAAAGGACGCAGTATATATAGGAGACTCAGAGGTGGACCTCCAGACCGCGAGAAATTCAGAGATGGATGTGATCATGGTAGGCTGGGGCTTCCGTAAGGAAGAGTACATCATGAGCCTTGGAGCACCGTTTGTGATACATTCCCCTGAGGAAATACTGGAGCACTTCTGATATCAGAAGCCTTATAATGATGTAAGCATGTATAAAAATATTCAATATACTGTGTGCAGAAGATAGCAGAGTAGATCCTGCTGAAATACAGTGTATGTATGAAATGTCCAATATATAGGCAAAAAAGCCCATATATTGGACATTTTTGCACATATAATAACTATTGTAGTGTAAAAATCTTGAAAAAACATTGAAAAAATACATATAAAATTCTTAATAAATAGTAAAATTTCGATAATCTATCCAAAAATATTCTATTTTTTTTCGCCCCCTTAGAAACTATAATGAATTTAGTCGTTGAGGCAAAACAAAAAAACCTAAACAAAACGGGAACGGTCGAAAGAATCCCGAAACTCACAAAAAAAACAAAACCGACAATTTTTTAGAAACAGGAGGAAATGTCAAATGAGAAAAAAGAGAGCATTAGCTGTTATAGCAGCAGCAACACTTGCAATGTCAATGGTAGGATGTGGATCAACCGGTAATGGTGGAAGCGGAAGCGGAAGCAGCAGCAGTTCAAAGAACAGTGAGAAGCCACTTTGCTGGTTCAACCGTCAGCCATCAAACAGTTCAACAGGAGAGCTTGATAAGGACGCTCTTAACTACAACAAGGATACCTATTATGTAGGTTTCGATGCTAATCAGGGTGCTGAGCTCCAGGGCGAGATGGTTCTTGATTACATCAAGGCAAATGCAGCAACAATGGATCGTAACGGTGATGGCGTAATCGGTTATGTACTTGCAATCGGTGATATCGGACACAACGATTCAATCGCTCGTACAAGAGGTGTTCGTTCAGCACTGGGCACAGGCGTTGAGACAGATGGAAATGTAGATTCATCACCAGCAGGAACAAATGTTGATGGTGCATCAAAGGTTGTTCAGGACTCAACAATCGAGGTTGGTGGTAAGACTTACACAATCCGTGAGCTTGCTTCACAGGAGATGAAGAATTCAGCAGGAGCTACATGGGATGCAGCTACAGCCGGTAACGCTATTGGAACATGGACAGCTTCATTCGGTGATCAGATCGATGTAGTTGTTTCAAATAATGATGGTATGGGAATGTCAATGTTCAATGCTTGGGCAAAGGACGCTAAGGTTCCTACATTCGGATACGATGCAAACAGTGATGCAGTTGCAGCTATAGCAGAAGGCTACGGCGGAACAATTTCACAGCATGCAGACGTACAGGCATATCTTACACTCAGAGTACTTCGTAACGCACTTGACGGTGTAGATGTTGATACAGGTATCGGTACACCTGATGAAGCAGGTAACTGCTTAACAGAAGGCGAAGATTACAGATACAGCGAGGAAGAGAGATCATACTACGCATTAAACGTAGCTGTAACAGCTGATAATTACCAGGATTTCACAGATTCAACAAAGGTTTATGACAAGGTTTCAAAGCAGCTTGACTCAAGCAAGAGTCCTAAGAAGAAGGTATGGCTTGATATCTACAATGCTTCAGATAACTTCTTAAGCTCAACATACCAGCCACTTCTTCAGAACTATGATGATCTTCTTAATCTTGACGTAGATTACATCGGTGGTGATGGTCAGACAGAGTCAAATATCACAAACCGTCTTGGAAATCCAAGCGAGTATGACGCATTCGCAATTAACATGGTTAAGACAGACAATGCTGCTTCATACACATCAATTCTTAATCAGTAAGATATTGATCTAAAGGCAAAATGATTTAACTCAGAAGGGTGTCAGAAAAAAATTGATACCCTTCTTTTACTAAGAAAAGGAAGTAGAACTATGGCAGATGATAAGAATAAATACATCTTATCGATTAACGGCATGAGCAAATCATTCGGTAGAAACAAGGTTCTTAATCATATCAATTTGAATGTTAAGCCTGGATCAATAATGGGTCTTATGGGTGAGAATGGTGCCGGAAAATCGACAATGATGAAATGTCTCTTCGGAACCTATCAGAAGGACGAAGGAACTATAATATTAGATGGTAAAGAAGTAAACTTTACAGGTCCCAAGGATGCACTTGAAAATGGTGTCGCAATGGTTCATCAGGAGCTTAACCAGTGTCTTGAGAGAAGCGTTGTAGATAACCTCTTCCTTGGACGATACCCTAGGAACTCAATGGGTATAATTGATGAAGGCAGAATGAGAAAGGAAGCTTCTGATCTGTTCAGAAAGCTTGGAATAACTGTTAACCTCACACAGCCTATGAAGAGAATGTCCGTATCACAGAGACAGATGTGCGAGATTGCCAAGGCTATATCATACAACTCAAAGGTTATCGTACTTGATGAGCCTACATCATCACTTACAGCACCTGAGGTTGCCAAGTTGTTCAAGATGATGAGACAGTTAAAGGAGCAGGGTATTTCCCTTATATATATTTCACATAAGATGGATGAGATCTTCGAGATCTGTGACCAGGTTTCAGTACTTCGAGACGGTAGTCTTGTTATGACAAAGGACAGCAAGGATACAGATATGAATGAGCTTATATCAGCGATGGTTGGTCGTTCTCTGGACAACAGATTCCCACCGGTTGACAATAAGCCGGGTGAAACCGTTCTCTCAATACAGGGACTTTCTACAAAATATGCTCCGAAGTTACAGAACATCACCTTCGATGTAAAGAAGGGTGAGATCTTCGGACTTTATGGTTTGGTTGGTGCCGGCCGTACAGAGCTTCTTGAAACCATATTTGGTATTCGTACAAGAGCAGCAGGAAATGTAGTATACAATGGAAAAATGATGAACTTCTCCTCACCAAGGGATGCTATGGATCATGGATTTGCCCTCATAACAGAGGAAAGAAAGGCAAACGGTCTCTTCCTTAAAGGAGATCTTACATTTAACACAACCATTGCAAATATGAACCACTACAAGAGAGGTCTTGCATTATCAAATGACGACATGGTACGTGCAACAGCAGAGGAGATCAAGGTCATGCATACAAAGTGTATGGGACCTGATGATATGATCTCAAGCCTGTCAGGTGGTAATCAGCAGAAGGTCATCTTCGGCAGATGGCTTGAGCGTTCACCTAACGTATTCATGATGGACGATCCTACAAGAGGTATCGATGTAGGTGCCAAGTATGAGATCTACGAATTGATCATCAACATGGCAAAGCAGGGCAAGACAATTATAGTTGTTTCCTCAGAGATGCCTGAGATACTTGGTATCACAAACCGTATAGGAGTTATGTCTAACGGACATCTTGCAGGTATCGTAAACACAAAGGAAACAAACCAGGAAGAATTATTAAGACTCAGTGCTAAATATTTGTAAAAGAGAGGAGTATTGGATATGGCAGACAATAGTAAGATACTTTCGGCTGAGGACGAGGCAAAACTCTTAAAGCCGATTGATGAATATGTTGGAAAAATACAGAGTCAGATCGACGCACTTCGTGTTGACGGAGCTGACAAGGTTCAGAGCTTAAAGAACCATATAGCCCTCACAAAGGAGGACAAGAACTTATCAAAGGACGAGATCCAGAGGATTGTTGCTAAGGATAAGGTGGATTTAGAGAAGGCTAAGGCTGTTGAGGCAGCAAATAAGTCAAAGGTTTCAGCTCTCATCGCAGACGCTGAAGGATACCTTAAGAAGCATTACAAGACAGAGTATTACCAGAAGGTAGAAGCAAGCTGCGAATTAGAAAAGGCAGCAGAGAATGAAGCTTACGACAAGAAGAAAGCAACATTAAAGGTTGAGCATGAGCAGGCACTTAAGCAGATTACAGACTCAGGCGAGATCAAGGATGAGAAGTATGTATATAAGAACAGACTCTTCGATATCCAGATGGCTCACGACTCAAAACTCCAGGAGATCAAGGACAGAAAGCATGACGCATTCTTACATCAGTATCACTTAATCGATCTTCTCCGTATGTCAAAGTACACATTCGGACAGAAGAGAGCACAGGGCTTTGAGAATTACAAATACAACTTCAATACATCACAGTTCCTTTACAAGAATGGTCTGTATATTGTAATCATCCTTATCTTCATAGCACTTTGTATTATTACACCTATCGTTAAGAATACACAGCTGCTTACACTTACAAACATACTTAATATCTTACAGCAGGCTTCACCTCGAATGTTCCTTGCACTTGGTGTTGCCGGACTGATCCTCTTAACAGGTACCGATCTTTCCGTAGGACGTATGGTAGGTATGGGTATGGTTACTGCCACAATCATTATGCACAATGGTATTAATACAGGTGGTGTATTCGGACATATATTTGACTTTACAAATATTCCTGTAGCAGGCAGAGCTATTTTCGCTCTTGTTGCATGTATCGTTCTTACAACAGTATTTGCAATGATAGCAGGTTTCTTCATGGCGAAGTTTAAGATGCATCCATTCATTTCAACAATGGCTAACATGCTTATTATCTTCGGTCTCGTAACATACGCAACAAAGGGTGTATCATTTGGTGCTATTGATTCAGCAATTCCAAATATGTTCATCCCTAGATTTGGTAACTTCCCAACAATTATCATTTGGGCAGTTGTAGCTATCATCGTAGTATGGTTCATCTGGAACAAGACTACATTTGGTAAGAATCTCTACGCTGTAGGTGGTAATCCTGAGGCAGCAGCAGTTTCAGGTATCTCAGTATTTAAAGTAACTCTTGGAGCATTCATCCTTGCAGGTATCCTTTACGGATTTGGTTCATGGCTTGAGTGTAACAGAATGGTTGGTTCAGGATCGGCAGCTTATGGACAGGGCTGGGATATGGACGCAATCGCAGCCTGCGTAGTTGGTGGTGTATCATTCACAGGTGGTATCGGTAAGATCTCAGGTGTTGTAACAGGTGTACTTATCTTCACATCACTTACATACTCTCTTACAATACTTGGTATTGATACAAACCTTCAGTTCATCTTCGAAGGTATCATCATTCTTGCAGCCGTAACACTTGACTGTCTCAAGTATGTACAGAAGAAGTAATCACAGACAGATAAATGTTGTGTGACTTGCAATATCACAGATAAATTTAATAAAACGACAGTGTCGTAGACGTAAAGCCGCCTTGGTTATCTAAAGGATGATCGGGCGGCTTTATGTGTATATCAAGATATAATCTTATAGGTCATATGTTTATTTTACAGAGTCGGATGCATATATCCACAATTCACATATAGTATAAATGTCCAGACCATAGCGCAGGTTTTCGTAATGAGGTTTGACCTTGCTACCGGCACAAAGCCCATGTTTGAGGAGGAGTAATGAAAATCACAAACAACGTGCGTGATTTTCATGGCTCCGACGAGTTTGGGCGACTGGCGGTTAATAAGCTGGTCGAACCGAATAGAAAAACAAGCGTGACTGGCATTATACTATATGTGAATGTGGATGATCACTCCCAATATATACGTATTTAGAAATGTGAAAAATTTAAAGATGTGCATATATGAAGTTTCAGTAAAATGATTTATGTAATCGACAATATCTGATATAATAAAAATAGTGTGAAAGAAAATGCAAAAGCAGATTTGCCGTGCTTTGTAAAAGAAATCGGCAGGAAATATCAACTCTCTGAGACCTATGGGTTTACATGGGATAATGTTTAGTATCGGAGGAAAAACTGATGGATAAATATAAAGTACTTCTTGTGGATGATGAAGAAGAGGTAATTGACGTAATAGAACATAAGATACACTGGGATATGCTGGGCTTCGAAGTGGTGGGCAGTGCCAACAACGGAGTAAAAGCCTTGGAGCTTTCAGAGAGGCTTCAGCCGGATGTGGTTATCACAGATATAAAAATGCCTTACATGGACGGACTTGAATTGTCCAGAAGGCTGAATAACGAATATCCCAATATACACATAATAATATTTACAGGCTTTGATGAGTTTGAATATGCCAAGGAGGCAGTACATCTCGAGATAGAAGAATACATGCTCAAGCCTATCAATGCACTGGAGCTGTCAGACTGTCTCAAGAGACTTAAGAATACCCTGGACATTGAGAGAGAAGAGAAGCTTAACGTGAAGAAGCTAGAGAACTATTTCAATGATTCCCTTCCTATGCTTCAGATGAACTTGTTCATATCTCTTATTGAAGGACGTGTGAAGGAGTCGGACTATGAGAAATTCCTTTCCGCATACCAGATAAATATGAGGGGACCATATTATTGCTGTGCCATATTCCACACATCAGAACATCATGTGCCGGAGGGCATGAACCCCCTGCTGCTGTCCATGTCAGTGGAAAGAGAAATTAAGGACAGGATACTTTCAGAGTGGAACAGTCAGATATTTACTTATCTCGGCAACACGGTATTGATAGTAGAGCTTGCCTCAGAGGATACTGTAGCTCAGCTTACGGATACCTGCGACAGGTTCTGCAGATGGGCATACAGAGTTATGGGAGCCGTGGTTACAGCAGGTATCGGAAGATGCCTGGATAATCTTTTTAATATAAATAATTCCTATGATGGCGCCAGAGAGGCTTTGTCCTATAGAGTCCTCTACGGAACCGGGCGAGCTATAAATATCGGTGAGATAGCACCAAAAGAGCAGGAGATCGCCATCCAGTCAGAGGATACAAAAATGCATGACCTGTTTAAGAATATACATCTCGGCTCCGTTGATGCAATAAAGAAATCGGCAGCAAAGGAGGTCGAGAAGCTTCACAGGAATGCCAAGACCGTAAGTCAGTACAACCTCGCCACCATGGAGATGGTGGGAGCTTTCTATAGATTTTGTGCAAATAATTTTATTGACTTTAACGAGTTCTGCTGTGGTGTGGAAAATCCATATGAAAAGGTACCGGAGATGGATGAGAGTACCTTGACCTCGTGGATAACAGAAACAGCCACAGCCATTGCCGAGGAACTTAAGAATGCCCGAAACAGCACTTCAAGAAGACTGGTTACAGATGCACAGAATATAGTAAGGGATAGATATATGGAGCCTAATCTGTCGTTGGATACGGTGTGTTCAGATCTGGGAGTATCTAACTCATACTTTTCTTCGGTATTTAAGAAGGAGACAGGAAAGTCATTTGTTTCCTATCTTACGGATTACAGAATGGAACATGCGGCGTCACTCATACTCGAGACAAATGAGAAGAGCTATAAGATTGCAGAAAAGGTGGGGTATCTTGATGCAAACTATTTCAGCTATGTGTTTAAGAAGAGCTTTGGGGTATCACCCTCAAAGTACAGAACAGAGCATCTGAACGGCTGATGATCAAACAGAAATGGAAGAACACTTATTATGGGTAAAAAAAAGGGATATGGACAGCAGAAGGATAAACATTCTCTTAAGATGAGAATAAGGGGCTGGTTTCACAGAGGAAGATTTATAGGATTTGATATACAATCCATAATCATGGCAGTACTTACTACACTCACGATAGTTACAACCGTCGTTATGGGGCTGCTTATCTATAACAGATTTACGCGGGCTATAAAGCAGACTGCTATATCTAATGCAGAGAGCCTTATAAACAGCACTGTTGAAAAGATAGATTCAGATCTTCTTAATGTGAGACAGATTTCCAATGCCTTGAATTATAACATAATCCAGGAAGGCGATGTAAATGATCAGGAATTTGCCAGACAGTTCAGTCTGCTTTATGAGGTAAATAATGACAAAGTCCAGAGCCTTGCGTTATTTGATAATGAGGGGAAACTGGTGGCGGCAGAGCCTGTCATGGAGCAGAAGGATAACGTGAATGTGAAATCCCAGAAATGGTATACAGATGCATTAAGGGACATTGAGAATATACATTTTTCTACACCGCACATACAGAATTTATTCGCAGATGAGTCGTATAAGTATTACTGGGTAATATCTTTAAGCCGATCGGTGGATATCAACAACGGAAAGACGCCCGTAAGTGGTGTGCTCCTTGTGGATATGAAGAGTTCAGTTATATCCGATACCATGAAAGCTATAAATGAGGATTCCAACGAAGTATACTACTACTTGTGCAACAGAGAAGGCAAGATAATCTATCATCCTAGGAGGACAGAGATAGACAGAGGTCTTATATCAGAGGATGTAGGAAAGGTTGCCATGCTGGAGGACGGAACCTATGAACTGAAATTAAACGGAAAAAGCGGAAATGTGGTTGTTGGAAGTATTGCATATACCGGTTGGAAGATAATTGGTGTGGTCCCGGATACGGTTCAGACTATAAATATTAAGAAATTCAGATATTATATAATCACAACAGCCATAGTTCTTCTCATGATGATCCTTGAGGTAAACAGGATAATCACAAAAAAAATCTCAAGACCTATACTTAAGCTTAATGAGTCAGTTAAGGCATATGAGGCAGGAGAGAAACCGGATATATACGTGGGCGGATCTTCGGAGATAAGACACCTGGGTTATTCCGTCCAGAAGTCCTATGAGCAGATCGAGGAACTGATGGAGGAGATAATAAGGCAGCAGAATCAGCGTAGGAAGAGCGAGATGGATGCGCTTCAGAGCCAGATAAATCCTCACTTTCTGTACAATACGCTTGAATCGATTACCTGGATGGTTGAGGCTCACAAGAATACTGATGCGGTATTTATGATATCTGAGCTTGCCAAGCTCTTAAGAATCAGTCTTTCAAAGGGCAGAACCATAATAAAGATATCAGATGAGATTCAGCACAGCAGAAGCTACATGAACATACAGAAGGTAAGATACAAAGAACGTTTTAAGACTGAGTTTATCATAGATGAAGAGGTAAATGATTACTGTATTGTAAAGCTAGTGGTTCAGCCTATACTTGAAAATGCTATTTATTACGGCGTTGGCAATATGGATGAGGATGATGGCGGCAAGATCACGGTTCGCGGTGAGAAGAAGGATGATGATATTTATATCACTGTTGAGGACAATGGAATGGGAATGTCAGAGGAGGTTGTTGACAACATCCTTTCAGATAATGAGAAGGTACCAAAGCATGGCTCCGGAGTGGGGCTTATCAATGTTCACAACAGGATACAGCTCATGTTCGGCAGTCAGTACGGACTTCAGGTGTATAGCGAGCCTGATGAGGGAACCAGAATAGTTATCCATATTCCTGCGATACCTTATAATGATCAGAATCGTGTGGAGCTTGAGAAACAGAAATACGGAAAGGCGAAGGTGACAGATGAAGAAAAGTAAGATTACCATTATTGTGGCAGAATTGATTCTTTTGGCTCTTGCCGTATTTTTTGTAAGAAAAATATTCGAAGAGGATGTTCCCCAGAAGAGGGTTGCGGTTATAGTTGAGAGATCCGGTGATAAGAGATGGGATGCTCTTTTCCAAGGACTGAAGCACTCAGCAGATTTGAATAATCTTCATCTTATTATCTGCAATACAGATGATATAAAAAATGCCGATGATGAAAAGACCCTTATATATGAGCAGCTTGACAATAATGTGGATGCATTTATCATATGTCCTGCACCGGGAAGCAATACTCTGCAGATGCTTCAGGAGCTAAACAATGAGGTGCCATTTGTGCTTATTACTGAGGACGTGTATATCGCAGGCGAAGGGAAAGACTCCGGGAATGACGCAGAGTATACAGCAAGTGGATTCCCTGTTATAAAGCCTGATAATTACCAGATGGGATATAAGCTTGGTGAGGAGCTTGTGAAAAATAACGGAGGCGCCCTTGATGGGAAGAAGATTGGAATATATGCGGGCAGAGAGAAAACAGAGGCAACCGTAAGTCAGGTAAAGGGTGTCATAGATGCCCTCTCAGGTACGGGATGTGAGATAATATGGGAGTATTATTATCTTGAAAATCAGAATGTGTGCAGTCTTGTTGATAATTCCCAAAGAGTTGATTATATATGTGCAATGGACACAGATGTACTTGATATCCTTGGGGAGGAAGCGGTTGACGGAAAGTATGATGGCGCAGAGATATATGGTATTGGAAGCAGTATGAAGTCAGTGACGCTTCTTGATTATGGGCAGATAAGGTGTCTGGTGGTGCCGGATGGATATGATATAGGGTATGAAAGTATTATGGAACTTGCGAAGAAGCTTGACAATTCATTTTATTCCCTTGAAAGCCATGAGGCAGATGCTAAGGTTATTTACAGAGAGGATATTTTCTCTGACGATGTAGAAAGGTTTTTATACTCATATGAATAGACTTATATTAAAAAAAATAACAGCCTTTGTACTGATTTGGGGTATGATGGTGAGTCTGGCGGGCTGTGGAAGCAGGAAACACAAGAGTTACACAACCCTGAGGGTAGGGGTTATAACTTATACGCAGAATGATGCATTTATCAACGCACTCACTGATTGTCTCAAAACTGAACTCAAATCCATGGAGACTGCCCATATGAAGATCATAGTCTCTATAAGGAGTGCAGATGACGATCAGGAAGACCAGGATGAGGTGGCAGCGGAAATGATAGATGCAGGATGCGATATTCTGTGTGTTAATCTGGTGGACAGAACTGCTCCTTCAAAGATAATAAGAAATGCCAGAGATAATGATATTCCTGTTATTTTTTTTAACAGGGAACCTGTTATGGATGATCTTATGCAGTGGGATAAGCTGTATTATGTGGGATGCGATGCGAAACAATCAGGAGAGATGCAGGGAGAGATTGCCGCAGATTATATAAATGAACATCCGGAGGTAGATCGTAATAGGGATGGAAAGATACAGTATATTCTCCTTGAGGGTGAGGCGGGACACCAGGATGCCATAAGCAGAACAGACAGCTCTGTCAAGACACTTATCAGTAAAGATATCACTCTTGAAAAGCTCAGCTATCAGTTTGCTGATTGGAACAGGGGTCAGGCAGAGAACAGGATGACACAGCTTATAAGCCAGTATGGAAACAGCATAGAAATGGTCATATCAAACAATGACGAGATGGCGCTGGGAGCTGTGGAAGCATATAAGAAGGCAGGATACACTGAAGAGGAATGGCCTGTGATATTTGGTATAGATGGGCTTAAAGATGCTCTTGAAGCAGTGGAAGCCGGAACTATGCAGGGAACTGTATATAACGACAAGGAGGACCAGGCAAGGGAGATGGCAAAGCTGGCAGTGGATATATTCAAGGAAACTGACATTGAATCTCATGATTTAAGTCTGGGAAGATACTATGTATCACCATACCAGAAGGTTGATGAATCTTCTGTGGAGAAATTTCTTAAACCACGACAGTAGTATTCTTCCGGTAAGAAATATTTGGTACATAACATATAGGAAGGTGAAGAGAGAAAAATATGCAAGATGATTGGACAGAAGAGTTTTATAATGAGATAAATCCTGAAAAAAGGCTTGAGATATTAAAGAAAAATACGCCTGACCAAAAGACTGGAACAGATTTGTTCAGGGACAGACTCTGGGTTGCCAGATATGGGAAGAGGAAGCCTAAAAATGATGCATTTGTCAAGTGCCTTATGGAGATGAAATATGTTGCCGAGGGTGGTGCCATAGACATAGGCGGGGCCAGAAAAAAACAGGCAATAAATGTTATTACGGAACTGTGTCTTTTCGAAGCGGACAAGAGAAGCGTGGAAGAGCAGGATATTTTGGTAAATGAGATAAAAAATGCTTTTCTCAAGTTTATAGATGTAAGCAGAAATGGCAGAGGCTTTACCTCTATAGTATTTGGAATGGGACAGTTGTCGGATGAGAGTGTCACAAAAAAAATTGCAGAACAGATAAGTGCCATTGCTTTTACGGCACCTCATATGCTTCATATGGATAAAGAATTTGCGTTGTTACAGAAAGCTGCCCTTATTGCATTCCGACAGGAATATCCAAACAGGGAGCATTTTCTGAAAAAATAAAGCCGGAGGGATATATACCGGGGAAATCAGCTAAAAAACATTGGAATAATATATTCAGTTAAATGGATGGCGATAATCGGTGGATGTCGATATAAGTTGTGGGATGTATAAATATTTGCTATAATTGTGCAAATATGTTGATTGAAAGTGAGTCGCGGGTGAACAGAGATACTGAGCTGCTTGCATACCAATAATTGCGTTGTCGGCAAATGCCTTTAAGGACGACGTTGACAAGTGGCTTGAGGCGAGAATGAACGGGCATATGTCAAAGCCTATTGATATGGCAGAGCTGACTGCAGGTCTCGCGAAGATAAAGAAAAAAGCCTGACGTTCAGTCGGGCTTTTCCAGTTGTGTTTTTGGTTTCAGAAAGGAGATATTATGTGTGCGTATGTTGAATTTAAGGATGTAAAGAAGGTGTACAAAACCGGTGAGGTGGAGATACATGCTCTTCGTGACGTGAATTTTGAGATTGAAAAGGGGGAGTTCTGTGTGATCGTCGGTGCTTCCGGTGCCGGAAAGACCACTATACTGAATATCCTTGGCGGAATGGATACCTTGACCAGCGGAAGCGTAAAGCTTGCAGGTGAGGAGATATCCAGGCTTAACAAGAGACAGCTTACAGCCTACAGACGTTATGATGTGGGCTTTGTATTCCAGTTTTATAATCTGGTGCAGAACCTTACAGCCCTTGAGAATGTGGAGCTTGCGGGACAAATCTGTAGAGAGCCTCTCGATGCGGCTACTGTACTTAAGCAGGTGGGGCTAGAGGATCGTATGGCAAATTTCCCTGCCCAACTGTCGGGCGGAGAGCAGCAGAGAGTTGCCATAGCAAGGGCTCTGGCGAAGAATCCGAAGCTTCTCTTATGTGATGAGCCAACAGGAGCTCTTGACTACAATACAGGTAAGGCAGTACTCAAACTACTTCAGGATACCTGCCGTAACACCGGCACTACAGTTATAGTCATAACACATAATCAGGCTCTTACTGCCATGGCGGACAGGGTTATAACTGTGAAGAGTGGTACTGTTGAGAAGGTCATAAAAAACGAAAATATTATGAATGTTGAAGATCTTGAATGGTAGGTGTTTTATGAAATCAATGATGAGACGCACGACATTTCGTGAGATAAAAAATACATTTGGAAGATTTGCGGCTATAATGGCTATTATTGCTCTGGGCGTGGGTTTCTTCTCGGGACTTAAGATGACCAAGCCGGACATGGTAAATACTGTATCGGATTTCCTCAGCACATCGGATTTTTACGATCTGCACCTTATGTCCACACTGGGATTTACTGATGATGATGTGGAAGTATTTGCAGGGGAGGATGATGTGAAAGCTGCCGAGGGTGTGTATTCATTTGACCTGTTGTACTCGGGCTTTGACGAAAACGAGAAGGTCTTAAAGACCATGTCCCTGCCGGAGGATGTGAACAAGCTTCAGCTGGTTGACGGTCGTATGCCGGAGAGTAATGACGAGTGTGTTATGGACGCCAAGATATCGGACGTGTCCATAGGGGACACAATCAAGGTGTCTAAGGAGAACAGTGACACATACTACGACGCCATTAAGGAGAAGGAGCTTAAAGTAGTTGGAACCGTCAATACTCCGTTATATATTAACTTCGAGAGGGGAACCACATCTATCGGAAGCGGTAAGCTCTTAGGCTTCGTTTATGTTATGGCGGACAACATAGAGAGCGACTATTACACAGATGTATATGTGAGGTTTAATGAGGATTATGACCTGTACTCTGATGAGTACAAGGATTACATGGATGAGAAGAATGACGCATGGGATGAGATATGCAAGGATCAGGTGACTAAGAGGTACAGGGAGCTCATGGTTGCTGCCGGTATGCCGGCGGATGCGGTCGGGGACGTGACCATAGATGACGTTAACGATGTGGACTATTATGTTCTTGACAGGAATACCAATGTGGGCTATGTGTGCTTTGAGAGTGACTCAGGTATTGTGGATGGTGTATCAAGAGTATTTCCAGTGTTTTTCATACTTGTTGCGGTTCTTGTATGTATGACCACCATGAACAGAATGGTGGAGGAGCAGCGATCCATGATAGGAATGTTCAAGGCTCTGGGTTATGGTGAGGCAACTATCATGGGCAAATACATGATTTATTCAGGAACTGCTGCGGTGATCGGCTGTGTTGGTGGATACCTCATAGGTACCTATGTGTTCCCTGAGGTTATCTGGTATGCCTACCACCTTATGTATATAAATATTCCGCTCATAAGAGTTGTTGACTGGAAGCTGATCTGTATTGTGCTGGCGGCGTCACTTCTCTGTACCATCGGAACCACCTGGCTGTCCTGTCGGTATGAGCTTGCCGAAACGGCAGCAGGACTTATGAGACCAAAGGCTCCGAAGCCGGGGAAGAGAGTTTTGTTGGAGCGTATTCCATTTATATGGAAGCGTATGAAGTTCCTTAAGAAGGTTTCCGTGAGAAATATCTTCAGATACAAGAAGCGTTTCTTCATGATGATAATAGGTATAAGCGGCTGTACGGCACTGCTCCTTACGGGCTTTGGTCTTAAGGACTCCATAACGGGATTTGCCGATACCCAGTTTGGGGAGATACAGGTGGCAGACGGTACCATAAGCTTTAATACAGGCAATATGACCGGAGATGCAGATACTGCTAGACTGGATGAATTGCTTGGCGATTATGTTGAAGAATATGATATAGTCAGTGAAATGAGCTGGGATCTTGTTGAGGATTCAGGAATGAAATCCGTGAATATGATAATCATGGAGGATCCGGCACATATATCAAGATATGTGAAGTTTAAAGATCATAAGGGGAGAGAGATAGATTACCCGGGAAAAGGCGAGGCAGTCATAAACAATGCCCTGGCAGAACAGTATGGTATCAAGACCGGTGATGAGATAACTGTGAGAAACAGTGACATGAAGGAGATAAGGGTCAAGGTATCGGGGATATTTAACAATCACGTATACAACTATGTGTTCATTTCCCCGGATACCTACGAGGAGCAGATGGGAAGTGCCCCGGAATACAAGACGGTGTATTTCAATCTAAAGGACGGCATCGATGCCCATCAGGCGGCAGCAGACCTTATGGAGGACAGCAGTATCCTGTCTGTAACTGTAAATAATGACATGAAGGAAAGAATTTCAAATATGATGAAGAGTATGAATTATATCGTCATTGTGGTCATTCTTTCGGCTGGTGCCCTGGCATTTATCGTTCTCTATAACCTTACAAATATCAACATTACCGAAAGGATCAGAGAGATCGCGACTATTAAGGTGCTGGGCTTTTTCAAAAATGAAACCTCTGCATATGTATTCCGGGAAAATCGTGTCCTTACGGCATTCGGAATTGTCTTCGGACTTATACTTGGAGTGTTCCTCCACAGATTTGTTATGTCCCAGATAAAGGTTGACATGGTTTCCTTTGATGTGTATGTGGCACCACTTAGCTATGTATATAGCATCGTGCTGACATTTGTATTTAACTTCCTGGTAAATCTCATTATGTCGGCAAAGCTTGAAAATATAAATATGGCTGAGTCGTTGAAATCAGTGGAGTAAAGAACTGAGACTATAAACTCAAATAAAAATGTAGAACTTTGGGGAATTATGTTGTATTCTATCTTAGTTAAGAGTAAGCACGCTGACATTTTGTGAGCCGCGATATGAGCTGTGTCAGCTATCACCAGACGGAAAAATTTTTGATGGCTGATGTTCAAGGAAAATGGAGGATAAAAATGAACTTTCTGGAAGAGAGAATTTTGAAGGACGGAATTGTTAAAGAGGGAAATGTACTTAAGGTTGACAGTTTTCTTAATCATCAGATGGACATTCGCCTTTTTGACCAGATCGGAGAAGAATTTAAGAAGAGATTTGAAGGAACCGAGATAAATAAGATCCTTACAATAGAGGCATCAGGAATAGGTATTGCATGCGTTGCAGCGAGACATTTTGACGTGCCGGTTATATTTGCCAAGAAATCAAAGAGTATAAACATAGAGGGCGATGTGTATGTGGCAGAGGTTGAGTCATTTACCCATAAGTGCAAGAATCAGGTTATAGTATCCAAGAAATTCTTAAATCCCGGGGACAAGGTTCTTATAATAGATGATTTCCTTGCAAATGGCTGTGCCCTTCAGGGACTTATCTCTATCGTAAAGTCCGCAGGTGCCAGCGTTGAGGGAATTGGAATTGTCATAGAAAAAGGCTTCCAGACCGGCGGTCAGATAATCCGTAATCTTGGATATCATCTTGAATCACTTGCAATTGTTGACAGTATGAATTCTGAAACAGGCGAGATAGAGTTCCGTCCACAGTAGATAATTACAAGAGTGTGTCAAGATTTATATGAAACCTTGACACGTAGCATCAGCCATTTGCCGAAGGCAAATTTTAATGGGCGATGTACATGCAGCGAGGATAAAATTATGACGATCAAGGATTTAAAAATAGGTGAGACAGCCACGATCATAGAGGTCGGTGGCAATGGAGCACTACGCCAGCACTTTCTGGACATGGGGTTGATTCAGGGGACGGAAGTGACTGTAGTAAAATATGCTCCTATGGGAGATCCCGTTGAATTAAGAATTCATGGGTATGAGCTAACGATCAGATTAGAGGATGCAGGAAAGATACAGGTGGGAGCTGCTCACAAGACAGTTTTATCACCAAGACCTGCAAGAGATAAGGCAGATATTCCTCATCCGGGTCTTGGTGAGGGCGGCAAGTATCATTCTAAGGATGATGAGAATCCGCTTCCCGATGATGTGACGCTGACATTTGCACTGGTGGGAAATCAGAATTGTGGCAAGACAACGTTATTTAACCAATTAACAGGTTCTAATCAGCATGTGGGAAATTTCCCGGGCGTGACAGTGGATCGTAAAGATGGAGAGATAAAGGGATACAGCAATACATGTATTACGGATCTGCCGGGAATATACTCAATGTCGCCTTACAGCAGTGAGGAGATTGTGACCAGGGAGTTTCTCCTGCAGGATAAGCCCAAGGGAATTATTAACATAGTGGACGCTACTAATATAGAGCGTAACCTCTATCTGACTATGCAGCTTATGGAACTTAACATTCCTATGGTAGTTGCACTTAACATGATGGATGAAATGAGGGTGAACGGTGGTTCCGTATTGGTAAACGAATTGGAAGCTTTTCTTGGGGTTCCTGTTATTCCGATTTCTGCAGCAAAAGGAGAAGGAATTGAGGAGCTGGTGAGTCACGCCATACATGTTGCCAAGTACCAGGAAGGCCCTCAGGTTGTGGATTTCTGTTCTGCGAATGGAACGAAGCAGGAGAGTGCGGTACACAGATGTATTCATGCGATAATGCATCTTATAGAAGATCATGCCAACAAGGCTGGGATACCGGTGCGGTTCGCGGCGGGTAAACTTGCCGAGAATGATAAACTTGTTCTGGACAAGCTTTCTCTTAGTCAGAATGAGAAGGAGACTCTTGAACATATTAACCTCCAGATGGAAGAAGAAAGTGGGATGGACCGGGCAGCGGCCATTGCAAGTATGAGATTCTCATATATAAAAAGAGCATGCCAGCAGACGGTTATAAGACCACATGAGAGCAGAGAACGTGCCAGAAGCCGCAGAATAGATAAGATCTTAACGGGAAAATATACTGGAATACCGGCGTTTATCGCTATAATGGGGCTGGTATTCTGGCTTACATTTAATGTCATAGGAGCTTTTTTACAATCTTTGCTGGAGCAGGGGATAGATGCACTTACAGAGCTTACAGATAAAGGTCTGACAGCTATAAAGGTAAACAGTGTGCTTCATTCCCTTATTATAGATGGAATATTCACAGGTGTGGGCAGTGTACTGAGCTTTTTGCCTATTATAGTTACCTTGTTTTTCTTTCTGTCCATGCTTGAAGATAGTGGATATATGGCAAGAGTGGCATTTATTATGGACAAGCTTCTCAGAAAGATTGGTTTGTCCGGAAGAAGTATAGTCCCTATGTTGATCGGGTTTGGCTGTACTGTTCCGGGAGTTATGGCATCCCGTACATTATCTTCTGAACGTGACAGAAAGATGACCATACTTCTTACACCATTTATGAGCTGCTCGGCAAAACTTCCGATATATGCCTTTTTTGCATCTGCCTTTTTTCCGGGTAGAGGAGCAATAGTTATGATTGCGTTGTATTTCTTCGGAATTATAATGGGGATTTTGATGGCCTTACTTATGAAAGGGACTATGTTCAAGGGTGAACCTGTACCATTTGTAATGGAACTTCCTAATTATCGTATGCCGGGAGCGAAGAATGTGGCACAGCTGCTTTGGGAAAAAGCAAAAGACTTTCTTCAGAGAGCATTTACGGTGATATTTGTTGCAACTATTGTAATATGGTTCTTACAGAGTTTCAGCATCAGACTGGATCTTGTTACTGATTCACAGGACAGTATACTTGCAATGGTTGCCGGTTTTATTGCTCCAATATTCAAACCCCTTGGATTTGGAGACTGGAGAATATCAACTTCGCTTATAACAGGATTTATGGCTAAGGAAAGCGTTGTGTCTACACTTAACGTCCTGTTTGGTTCAACAGAAAAATTGCTTGCAGTGCTGACTCCTGTAGGTGCAGCATCTCTGCTGGTATTCTGTCTGTTATACACACCTTGCGTTGCTGCAGTGGCATCAGTAAAGCGTGAGCTGGGCGGCAGATTGGCAGCCGGTATGGTTGTATGGCAATGCCTGATAGCCTGGGTAGCGGCATTTGCTGTGTATATGATAGCCGGATTGTTTTAACGTAGTATAAATAAAAGTGTCAAAGGACATATAAAGGCAGGAAACCACGCCGTCACTTCGTGACCTGTGTTAATAAATAATGAGGAGAAATATTATGAGTAAAGATAATGCAAATAAAAAACAGGCCTCCATGGATAATATTTACAGATTAGACGGAAGAGTCCCTGTGGGAAAAGCCATACCTTTTGGCTTGCAGCATATACTTGCCATGTTCGTTGCCAATATCGCACCGATCATCATTGTGGCAGGTGCCTGCGGCATGAGTGCCCAGGAAAGTGCCAGGCTTATACAGAGTGCCATGATCATTGCGGGAATTGGTTCTCTTATACAGATGTTCCCATTATGGAGAGTAGGATCGGGACTTCCTATTGTAATGGGTATAAGCTTTACATTTGTGTCGGTGTTCTGTTATCTGGGACCGGTTTACGGATATAATGTCATAATGGGTGCTGTCCTTGTGGGTGGTATCATAGAGGGTGTACTGGGTCTGCTGGCAAAATATTGGGTTAAGCTTATTACCCCGGTTGTTGCGGCAAGTGTTGTTACCGCAATAGGATTTTCACTGTTGTCAGTTGGTGCGGCTTCCTTTGGCGGTGGCAGCGGCAGTGATAATTTCGGTTCAGTAGAGAACTGGATACTTGGTGTTGTGACACTTATGTGTTGTCTGGTGTTCCATATATTTGCGAAGTCATACTGGAAGCAGTTATCGGTTTTGTTTGGACTGATTGTCGGTTACATAGTTGCGGTGTGCATGGGAATTGTTGATTTCTCTGCGTTAAAGGATACCTCCATCATTGCACTTCCGCAGATCATGCCGTTTAAGCCGGAATTTAATGCAAATGCAATCCTCTCAGTTACCTTGATATTCCTGGTTTCTGCAACGGAGACCATCGGTGACACATCAGCGTTGGCGGTGTCAGGTCTTGGCAGGGATGTTACGGAAAAGGAGACATCGGGTTCTATTGCCTGTGATGGATTTGTCAGTGCATTGTCATCGGTGTTCGGATGTCTTCCTATAACATCCTTCAGCCAGAATGTAGGTCTTGTTGCTATGACCAAGGTTGTAAACAGATTTACTATCGCTACCGGGGCAATCATTATGATTCTTGCCGGAATATTCCCTGTATTTGGTGCGGTTCTTGCTACTCTTCCGGATGCGGTTCTTGGTGGATGTACCATCATGATGTTCGGTACTATCGTGGTGAGCGGAATACAAATGCTTGGAAGATGTGGATATACCCAGAGAAATATTACTATTACAGCGCTTTCGCTTAGTATAGGTCTTGGGTTTACTCAGGTGCCGGAGATATTCGCAATATTCCCTAAGATCATTCAGACAGTATTCGCTGAAAATTGCGTGGCAGTGGTATTCATAGTTGCTATCATATTAAACCTTGTACTTCCAAAGAACATGGAGGCAGACGGAGGAACGGCAGAAGCAGAAGGATAAGAATAAATATAGGAATAATAAATAGGCAGGCGGGGTACGAGAGCCGGAAGCTGGCTGTGCCCTGGAAAATTAAAAAGGAAAAAGGTGAGTAGAATTTCTACTCACCTTTTCTTTTTTCTACATAAATTCCTACATGGAATTAAGCTAAAAAATTCAGATATGGATTTTATTTAGTCGGCGCGACAGGATTCGAACTTGCGACCTCCACGTCCCGAACGTGGCGCTCTACCAAACTGAGCCACGCGCCGTAACCACACCTTGATAGTATATGATTTTTTAATAAAAATTTCAAGCTATTTATTAACAAAGAAAATAAATTATCAATATTCCGGTTCATGCATTGGCCTTATCTCATATATGTTGTTCTGTAGCCATGATTTTCACTTGGACGAAGGTCATTTGGATACATAGTATCAGAATAGATTGCTTCCTGATATTCCTTTACCAGGCGGAAGATCTTTTCGTAATCGGCAATATTCTCAATATTCATTCCATGGAAATGACCGTTTTCTGAGTGAGATGATGTAGTTGAAATATGGCTGCAGGTTGTAATTACGTCGCCGGTGCGGAACAGCTTGTCAAATATTCCCTGCCTTACAGAAACATGTGACAGATCTGTAAAAGGCTTCATCTCAGTTGTTGTGGTAAATATTCCTGACTTTATGTATATACCTCTGTCTGTAATAAGGTATTCGGTATGCTTTGCCTTGAGTCCGGCAGTTAATACGCCGGCAATGTAGATCCATACAGGAGCCAGATGGATAATGAAAAATACCAGTATGGATTTTGCTCCTGTTCCAAATGAACCGCCATAGCTTAAAAATGATGAAATAAATTGCATGTCGAAGGCAAACCAAATTAACGCAAAAATCAACAATGGATTAAATATCGCCTCAAATACAGAGACTCTTTTATCTTTCTTTCCCTGCCATACAATGGTTTCATTTACACCAATTTCATCTCTTAATGTCATAAAATAAATCCCCCTTTTATTTTGGTTTTGTACTGCTATACAATCCTTCGGTTACTTTTTACCTTTGCTCAAATGTCGGATAAATAGTTACTAAAATATTTAAATGACGGATGAACATTTGCCAAAGCGTCTATATTCCGGATAGATAGTCACTAAAACCTGAATATGCCTTAATTCTATCATATACAGTATATGACATTCAATGTTTTAATTGCTGTCATCAGATAATGTTTAATGAGCTGATCTGCAACCTTATATTAAGGCAATGTATCAATATAAAACTTTTAGACGTTTTTTCAACACCATGATTATTAGGGGAATTGCCTGCGACAGACCATTTCTTGAGTGGCGTGATAATGCGTTGTATAAATTCTCACCGAGACTTACAAAGGAGCATACATACAAAGGAGCATACATACAACGGGGCGGTGTATGGCTTAAGGATTGATTGCAGTGAGATCGTAAACAGACAGCTTAACATTATAGGTGCAAATGTCTACCACAGAAGTGATATGGAGGAGGCAGCAGAGCTTTTATCAGACAGTGCCTATAATTTTGAAACAGTCATCACCAATGAGTTTTTGCCGGAGGAGTGCAAGGAAGCATTTGCCCTTTTAAATTCCGGAGACAAGAATGCAGAAAAGGTTGTGTTTATATTTGCATAGCCGACGCTAAGGAAAAGGATATAACAAAAAAACTGTGGAGCCGGAGGAAAGCCTGCAATAGAAGGATCGCTGTATGGAATGGAAATGAAAAAAGCATGAGAGTATGGAGGGAGGTCCATAGGCTCATGCTTTTTGATATTAGTGTTAAATGTGCAAATGCAGCTTGGTGGTTACTGTAATAAGCTTGGGTCAGGCTTTATAAATTCCACATCTCCGAATACCTTCTGCTTCTCTGCGATTACATCCTTCACAATGTTTTTGCTGTTGTAATCATTATTATGGTAGTATTCGGCAAGTGTTCCGTTTTCTATTGGAACATACACTAAATTTACATAACCTGAAATCTCAGAGCTTATTCCGGAAGGAGAGCTGCTGTCAACATTCGATGTATCGCAGAAACCTGCCGCTATACCGAAATCTTCAAACTGCCAGCCTATGTATACCAGTTCAAGTGAAATGCCATAATCGGTGCTTTCCGGGTGGATAAAGTCATTTACCAGAGTGTGAGCATCAAGTGTTTCGGAGAAATAAGTCACATAATTTGGAGAACCAAATTCCGCAGCCAACATATCTAACAGTAAGTATTCTTCACATATGTCACTGTGATCTTTTTCCAGAGCTGCAAAATCATCATCAGATATTCTGAAAGTGGTATTGCTGAGGTAACTATCTGCCAGGTACCATTTCATATTATCAAGAGCCTCGCTTACGGTTCCGTCATCAGCGTCTATCTCCAGGCTTGGATAATCAAGGCTGTCAGTAAAGAAAGAATATGCGTAGGCGTTATCGTTTAAACAGTCAGCAAGGGGAATGTTTCCCGAAGCATGATATGGGATATTGTTTAAAGTGTCTGTGGTAAATGGAAGTGCCTCTCCGTAAAGTGTAGCACCCTCTGGGAGCTCCAGATATTCTGCGTCTGACAGTTCGTGGGCTATGATCCATGGACAGTCCTTGAAATCAATATTTGCAGTATCATTGTCATCTGAGTTGTCGGAGCTTTCATCACTTCCCGAACCGGCATCGTCAGAACTGTTATTCTTTGTTGTGGTGTTGTCATCTCCGGAAGATTTGCTTCCCTCATCCTTTGATGATCCGCAGCCTGCCGCTGACATGAGAGCCATGGCAAGAGTAAGTCCAAGTGCTGTAGTTTTTAGTAAGTTTTTCTTCATATTCGTCCTCCTGTTATTGACACGGCTCACGAAGTGATGGCGTGTTTTCATTTTTCATGTGTCGTTCGACACTAATACTCTTATATTATACAGACGAAGCAGAAAAAGAAAATGTTGGGGTTGAACAAAAATTTTCGGGATTTTTTTGAAAGTTTTTGTTCGGGAGGGTATTAGGTCAATTTCGATTTGGAGTTCTATAGAGAAATTTGACATAAGTATAATAAGATGTTAGTATATATCAAAAGAGGTGCTACCGATAGGCGGTTAGCCCTGATATATCAAGTAAAGTAATCGCTCAGTCGGTCAGGACAGTGGGCGATTATTTTTTTGCCTTATCATTGCTCCGAGAACCAATGGTATAACCAAGAGCAAAGCAAGCAATGCACAAGCTGATAATGGCTATAAAAAGTTCCGTTGTGAGCATAAGCACGACCTCCTCTTTAGATTTCCATAAATGGATTTCTATGTAAACGCAAGCTAAGACTCTTGCGGAGAAGGACTAATCGCCTACCGCGTAGGGTAGCACCACACATATTATGTCAAACGCATGTTCGATAATCAAGCATAATGCGCATATTTATGCAATTTAATAATTTTTTTTATTTGTTTATGTTGACAGGACAATGTTGTCTTTGCAATACAAATAAAAACTCAGATTTAATCATGGGGAATATCATGAAAACGTCCGTCGAGCTCTTCAGTTTTCACTATATTTATAAATGCGTGCTCGTCTATCTGTCTGATTATAGGCACCAGTTCCCTCTTGGCGTCAGAATTTATAACTGAATAAATAAGGGTCTTTTCCTTTTTCTCGTAGCAGCCGGTGCCCTTGAACAGGGTGGCGTCGTGGTTGGTCAGATCCCTGATGGCATGGTAGATCTCATTTGACTTGTCCGAAATAATGAACAAGGTCTCCTTCTTGTACCGTTTGTACATGAGCTGTATTACCTGAGTGCTGCAGAACTGGTAAATGATGGAGTACAGGGCACTGGACCATCCAAACAGGGCTCCTGCGATCACAAGCATTACAACATTTCCCATGAGAATGTAGTTCCAGGCGTCAATCCCCTTTTGATGGGCTAAATATATGCTGATGAAATCCGTACCGCCGGTGCTGGTCCCCACATTTAAGCACAGGCTGATGGCAATTCCGTTGATAAGCCCGCCGAACAGACTTATGAGCATGATGTCATTTGTAAATACATATCCAGGCAGCACATCAACAAATATACTTGACAGCAATATGACTATTATGGAATAAATGGTGAAACGCTTGCCGATGTATTTGTAGGCAATGTATGTTGGGAACAGGTTCAAACCTATGTTGAACACTGCAAATGGTATGCTCACATGAAGAAACTCTGTGCCGATATTCTGTAACAGCAGGGAGGCACCTGAGAAACCGCTTGGAAATAATCCTGCATTTTTCGTGAAACACCGCAGGTTCCATGCATACAGGATAGATGCAAATATTACTATAAAAAGGCGGAAAAACTGATAAAACTTCGGATGCTTTGACTCTAAAGATCTAAACATATGCTATACCTCCTATAACTTGAAATCAGCCCATGGACGAGGTACGGCATAACACACATGATTATGCGGTACCCCGATCTAAAAGAGCTTGCCTGTATTATACCACAAGCAGAGGGAGGCGAAACAGGTGGAATGTTATTATTGTTTGATATCTATCTGATATTGTTCTATAAATATCTCACGAGCTCATTGATGATCGGTGCGTAGTGCTCACCCTGGAGACCATAGTCTTTTTCTTTATAATTCCATGCGGCACGACCGATACCGTACTTCTCGAATACAGAGTGGATATCCTTGTACCAGTTAAGAGTGCCGTTAAGAGGAGCTCTGTCGATGACTCCATACTCGCCACAGTACATAAAGCCGTTTCTTTCTTCAACTGCCTTGATTCCATCAAGAAACATTGCTTCAAAAAATTCCGGACCGAGAGTGTGAAGCCCAAGGCTTTCATCAGCAAATGCTCCGTTAATACATCCTGGTATTTTTTTGGATTCTGTAACATATTTGTTCCAGTCACCGGGATATTCAATGTGAAAATCTTCCGGCATTCCATCTACCCAGTAAGCAGATTGATGGGTGAACAGCATTGGCTCGTAGCAGTGAAAATTGTATACAATGTTCTCGTCATCTGTATGAGGGAGGTGCTTTATCGTGGTGACAGCATTGTAGCACACTCCGCCCAGAAGTATTTTTGCGTTCGGGGCTTTTGACCGGATAATATTTATACAGTTGGAAGAGATATCATTCCATTCGTTTATAACATCAGGGCTTACAACTTCATTTAATGGCTCAAACATGATGATGTCGGAGTCTTTTGCATATCGGGTTATTAACTTTTCCCATATTTTATAGAATCTTTTCTGGAGAGCTTCGTCATAGAAGAAATTAATAGATTCTGCAGGCTTGTCAAATACGTAGCCGTATGTCTTATGCAGGTCAAGAACCACATTGAGACCATGCTTTCTGCACCATTTGATGCATGAATCAATGTAGAAGTATCCATTTTCTTTGTCACTTCCATCTTCGTTTTCAAAATTATCATAATCAATTGGAAGACGAACGTGATCAAGACCCCAGGATGCTATCTTGATGATATCTTTTTCTGTGATAAATGTGTCAAGATGTTCCTTTTCGAGCGAACCCTGTGACAGCCAGCCGCCCAGGTTTATACCTTTTTTAAATCCGTATAATGTTTTCATAATTAATAACCTCCTGATTAATATATTATACTTATTTGCATGTTTGTTAGTAATTGACGGTAACATTTTCAGTGATTATATGATAGCATTTATGCCAAAATATTAATATCTCTAATGTGTCATTTATATAATAATTGTGATATACTAATATAATCGGTGCAATGTATGAAAAAATAAATAGAAAAAAATAAATATCAGAAGTGTTAAATGAGGTAGCATATGCAACGAAGAAACAAAGGTATTACAGGAAAAGGTGGCAGATCATGAATATATCGGACGAGATAGCAAAAAAACAGTTTATTCAGAGAGAATACGGTCTGGCGCATCCTACCTATGACAGAGAACTTGATTTTTACCGGCTTGTATGCAGTGGTGATGTGAAAACTCTGACCGGTATGCTGCTTGCGGGTGAAGAAGATGATGTAACTCTTAAATCGCGGGGGATATTGTCGGAGGACAAAGTTCGCAACAGAAGATATCATGAGATAGTCCTTGTAGCAATGATATCCAGATTCTGTATAGAAGAGGGTATGGAGGAGATGGAAAGCTACAATCTCAGTGATTTCTACATTAACAGACTTGACAAAGCACAAACCCAACAGCAGATAACAGATGTACATAATCAGGTGATTATGGATTATGCTAAACGTATGAGACATGTAAAAAATAAGAAGGTTATATCACTTCATTGTGTAAGGACGATGGATTATGTGTATGATCATCTCCATGAAAAAATAGAAATTTCTGAAATAGCAGAATATGTGGGTGTGGAAAGATCATATCTGAGCAGATTATTTCGCAAGGAAGTGGGACAGACTCTTTCTGATTATGTTATGGACAAAAAGCTTCAGGCGGCAAAGAACATGTTATTGTGTTCGGACTTTTCCTGTATGGAGATATCCCAGTATCTTGCATTTGCCTCCAACAGTTACTTTATAAAATGTTTCCGGGAGAAATTTGGAAGTACGCCGGGGGCATATAGAAAGGAAAATTACCGAAAGCACTGGAAGAAGTCATGGAGATAGCGGACGGCGAGACAAGGTTAAGTATGGATTAAATAGTCAAGAAATGCTGTCAATGGTAGCAGAATCTGAACATAGGTACAGGAAGTAGAAAGTAGGGAAAGAGGCATTAATGTTTTATATACATATGAATGGCACTATTACAGAGATACTATTGTATTTCGTTGCATTTGTAATGCCGGTGATCTTGACCATATGGAATATTTATAATTGCTGTTCTTCAAAGCCCAAAAAGGAAAAGACGGTATCGTGTCTGACAATTTTTATGGGTGGAATATTATATTTTTTTCTATATGCGATACAGTTTAATACAGCGGGAGACTGGTATGAACAGGTAAATACCATGGAGAACCACTATAGTATCTCATCCGAATATGCCTGGGCTGTTGGGGCGCTTATCCTGTTAAGTTTTGTGGGGTATTTTATACTCTTATTCATAGAAGCGTCAAAAATACCGCCACTAATTTCCGTAATGTCGGTTGCAATGTTGGCGCTGCTCAATATTTTCCAGATCGTGTATGCCATACAAATTGCCAGAAATGTCAGCGGATTGGACTTGTATTTGTATGTTTACTATGCAAATATTCTTATATTATCGGCTTCTGTGATACGAAAGCAGATAATTCAGCAGGTTGATATCGCTGCAAATAAAAAACTGGATGGAAATGAGCATAGGATATTTCAATGGATGTATTCCAGGATGACCAGTTTTTCTAAGTATTCAATGCTGGTCTTTATTTGCATGTTTTTTATTGTTGCTGTGTTTGAAATCATATTTGTATTGGTTGGACAGGGCATTGACGCACCCATAAAGGCATTTACAGATACAGCTGATTGGACATTTTCAAAGCAAGTGCCGCCACCACCGGTAGATTACGAGGGTCATTATCTTTGTACAGTTGCAGCAGGTGGCCACAGGAAAGTAGTCAGACCTTTGCGTCTGGGCACTCGCCGGGGAAAGACGATCATCGTGAACCGGCAGCTCTGCATTGCAAATGCATTTGAAGAGGTTATTCAGGAAAAATTCCCAAGATTCCATAAAAGTATTCGCTATTTTTATGATACATATGGATATCCTGTTTCAAGACATATCACCAGCCCGGTTAAAGCGGATATTGTTTACATATTGATGAAGCCCCTTGAATGGGCGTTTCTTATATTCTTATACTTGGTGGATCTGCACCCGGAGGAAAGGATAGGCAGGCAGTATAAGAGGGGATAGGTGAGACCAATAAATGGCATTCTGGGCAAAACAAGGAGAAATAGAACAATGATAAAAATCCTATTCATCTGCTATGGCAACATCTGTCGTTCCCCTATGGCGGAATACATATTAAAGGACATGATCGAGAAGCGTAATCTCATATCTCAATTCGAGATCGCCTCGGCGGCCACGTCAACGGAGGAAATCTGGGGCGGTAAGGGCAATCCTATATATCCGCCGGCGAAGGAAGAATTAAGGCGGCATGGCATTGGTAAGACAAGCTATACAGACTTCTCAGGGAAGAGGGCAAGGCAGGTGACTGCTGCAGATTATGAATATTACGATTATATTTTGTGCGCAGATGCAGATAATATAAGAAGCACCATCAGAATAACAGGTCCTGACCGGGCAGGTAAAATAAAGCTCTTGCTGGACTATGCCGGAAGACCTGGGCAGAGCATAGCAGATCCTTGGTATACCGGAGATTTCCGAACAACATATCAGGATATTGTTGAAGGTTGTGAGGGCTTGTTGCGACATCTTGGTATTGAGTAAAGCCTGAGATCAAAATGCTCACATGTAAAAAGAAAGTCTTACACCAGCAATAGAGCGTAAAAAGCCAAATAAAAGTGCAAGTAAAATGTAAGATGCAAAAACATAAGTCAGAGAACATAATCTGGAAAATATAAGATAGAAAAAACTCAATTTGTTAAACAAATAATCGAAAGGTGGCATAAAGAACAAGAAAATGCAGTTGAAGATAATATTGCTTCTGGCAGCATTCGCAATCTGCGTATTCCCGGTGGGGTGTGGCAGCAAGGAAAGCATCGACAGAGACAAAACAGCAGTGAGCCAGATAGAAGACAGCGAAACCGGGAATGATAAAAGCAACGGTGACTTAAGGGATAACGAAAACGCTGCTGACACAGACAATAATTCCGGTGCTGAACAATCGACCGGCAACTGGTCAGAAGAGGCAGACAATTCGCAGCAGGATACTACAGATAAAGAGAAAGGTGATACGGAAGAAACGATGATCTATGTGGCATTGGGGGATTCACTGACTCACGGGTATGGGTTGGCGGACAAGCAGAAGGACAGATTTTCGGCGGTTATAGCCCACAAGCTCAGGACGGATGGCTATATGTGTTCGGAGTTCAACTACGGTGTGGATGGGCTGACCAGTGATGGGCTTCTTGAGATGTTGAATGCGGGGCAGTGCTCCATGACCAGCAGGGCTGATCTCATTACCATTGATATCGGGGCAAATGATGTTCTTCACACGGCGGCCATGCTGGCGGCATACGCCCTGTATGATATGGCGGCACCGGAGGACGAGTACGAGAGCATACAGACTGAGTTGGATAACAGCCTGGACCAGTACCGGAGCAATTTCGAGACACTTATAGATAATATTAAAAGGGAAAATCCAGATGCCAGGATCATTTGCACCACAATATATAATCCCTACAAAAATCTTGACATGACAATACAGGTGCCGGACGGAGAGGTGTCGTTAAGCGAATACACCGACACGGTGGTCACAAGGCTCAATAATGTCATGAAGGAGGTTGCGGCAGATAAGGGGATAGAAGTGGCCGACAGCTACACGGCATTTGAACTGACAAATAAAACCGTGCTCAATGCCAAAAATGATGCCACAGGCACCAATATGGACATACATCCCAATAAGGATGGATATGCCCTCATGGCGGAGGCATTCTATCAGGTGATAAAAAGCAAATAGAATACAAGTTATGACCGATAAGATTAAAAATTGCAAATAATATGAATATATGGAATTTTCTCTAAAGTTGAAATAATTAAAAAAATATAGTATACTGTCACAGAAATGCATGGTATATAAAGGCTGTGCATAGAAAAATCCAACAGATAGGGTCATATTTGATAGTGCTTATTTTAGTATGGGTTGAGGTTCCACAGGATATGCCAAGTTTTCTATGAGAATCAGGCATGTGGCACCAGGTTCTGCCAACGGCATTTTTTATGATCTGACATAGTGGAGGTAGTAGTATATGGAATTGTTTTTAGGAAGACCTGAGAACACCGAGGGCAGACTGCCCAGAGAGGTCAGGGTCTATGACTTCCTTGACGAACATGGGATTGAATATATGAGAACAGACCATGCGCCGGCGGACACCATGGAGGTTTGTTACGAGATCGATTCGGTGCTCAATGCCACCATTTGCAAAAACCTGTTTTTGTGTAACAGGCAGAAGACCCAGTTCTATCTTTTGATGATGCCCGGGGACAAGCCTTTTAAGACAAAGGAGATCACATCACAGATCGGCAGTGCAAGACTTTCATTTGCGTCACCTGAGGACATGGAGAAGTATCTGGATATTAAGCCGGGGGCCGTGAGTATCATGGGACTTATGAATGACAAGGACAATGTCGTGCAACTTCTGGTGGATGAAGATGTGATGAAGGAGGAGTACCTGGGATGTCACCCTTGCGTAAGTACTTCGAGCCTTAAAATAAAGACCGCCGATGTGTTTGGACCATACCTAAAGGCAGTGGGACATGACATGATAAAGGTGAAATTAACAGGAGAGGCATAAGCCTATTGGAATAATATGGATTTAAGAGTGATTTTTGAGGGCGGACATACAAAGGAACGTAACCGTGCTGCATATAAAAAACTTGCAAATGTTGAGCTTGAGCTCACTGCAAATGACATGTATCGTGCCCTTATAACCGGTGACAGCATGAGACCTATTCTCAGGGAGAATCGTGACGTGGCGATAGTTGACAGCGTCAGGGGAGTACTTTCGCCAAATGATGTGGTGCTGTACAAGCGTCCGGATGGGCAGTATGTACTTCACAGGATACTTAATACCTATGGAAATTATTACGTTACCTGCGGTGACAATAGGTGGAAGCGGGAGAAGATACCATTTGACTGGGCGATAGGCGTCATGAAGGGGTTCTATAATGATGACGAGTACATAGATGTGACAGACAAAGCCTACCAGCGGTATTCAAAACTCTGGTGCAGGATATATCCCCTTAGAGCTGCCTGGCTGTGGCTGCGACATTTCTTCCAGTTCGTGAAAGAATTGGCAATATCACTTACTGTCAGATACGACAGATTTATAAGGAAAGTCCGCAGATGGTGGATCCGCCACAAGAGATTTTAGGCAGATAGCAAGTGCGGCAAATGTAATAATTTAATTGAATTATAATTTAAACAAGACAGCGTCATGCAAAGGAGATACCTAACCTTAGCATGACGCTTTTCATGTAACGATGTCTATGACATCGTTGCGCCGCAGCAACCCTTGCCGTAGGCAATTTGAATGGTTGCTGCTCAATCTCATGTAACGATGTCTATGACATCAATAAAATCCTGTTTAAAAGACCTGATCTGTGTTATAGTTTTCATAGATGACAGAGAAAACCACTGATATTTCGTGGCTTTCTTGCGGCGTGACCGAAATAAACATGAAGAGAGAATTTGCAATGGGTGAAAATAAAAACAGAATTACTTCAAGTAAAGACAAGACCGGTTCAAAAAATAAATTCAATACTGAAAAAAAACAAGTTAAGGGCAATAAAATTTCCGGAAATAATGACCATAAACAGCAGGGCAGCAGACCGGCAAAAACCAAGGCACAAAAAAGCGACAAATGTCCGGTCTTCGGCAAATGTGGCGGTTGTCAGTACCTTGATATTCCATACGAGAAGCAGCTGGAAATGAAGCAGAAGAATATGGAGAAGCTGCTGTCTTCATTTGGCTATGTGGATCAAATCATAGGCATGGAACAGCCGTATTTCTACAGGAATAAGATAAATGTCTCTTTTAGGCGTTTAAAGAACGGGGAGATAATAGCCGGAATTTACGAGGAGGGTACCCACAACGTACTGCGTACCGACACCTGCATGATCCAGGACAAGCGGGCTGCAAATATAATACAGACAGCGGCGGCACTGATAAAATCCTTCAAACTGCAATTATATAATGAAGACACAGGAACAGGGCTTATCAGACATATGCAGATAAGAACAGGATTTGCCACGGGGCAGATCCTGGTGATAATCGTCACCTCAAGACCGGAATTCCCATCAAAGAAAAACTTCTCGAAGGTGTTTGTGGAGAAATGTCCGGAGATAACCACTATAGTCCAGAACATTAACCCAAAGAAGACAACGATGGTTCTGGGAGACAGGAACCAGACTATATATGGAAAGGGTTTCATTGAGGATATATTGTGTGGCAACAGATTTCGCATATCTCCGGGAAGCTTCTATCAGATAAATCCGATCCAGACGGAGGTGCTATACAATAAAGCCATCAAGTATGCGGATCTCAAGAAGAAAGAGACTGTTCTGGACGCTTATTGCGGCATAGGAACTATCGGAATATCCATGGCGTCAAGGGCTAAGAAGGTCATTGGCGTTGAGTTGTCAACGGCAGCCATCAGGGACGCAAATAAAAATGCCCAGATAAATAAAATAGATAATATTGACTTCTATAATAATGACGCCGGAGTGTTCATGGAGGAGCTGGCTGAAGCCGGTGAAACCATAGATGTTGTGTGCATGGATCCCCCAAGGTCAGGCAGTAATGAGGTGTTCCTTTCATCCCTCGTTACCCTTTCTCCAAGAAAGGTTGTATATGTGTCCTGCGGTCCGGAGAGCCTTGCCAAAGATCTCAAGTATCTCACAACTCATGGCTACAAGGTGATAAAAATGACTCCGGTGGATTTATTCCCGATGACCGAGCATACAGAAATGGTCTGCTTACTGTCGCGTAAAGTCCTAGTTTAAGTGGACTAGAGGGCTTTTTTGAAGATTATGTAACTGTGTTTTTGGCAGGAAAAAATGTTTATAGAATAAAGAAATTAAAGAAGGGGCAAAAATTTGTAGATGCAGTGGTTGTCTGCCGGAATAGTATCACTGATATTGGGTTGTCCGCGAATAGCTGAACCCTTTGTTGGAAATGAGTTTGTAGTTGGAGGAAATAGAATTATATGGGGAGAAATGACAAATTTCCGTTTGCCATGACCAAGAAATCATTGGTTGTGTATATTGCTTCTATAGTGCTTATAGGACTGCTCCTGTTTTTTGTCAGAGGAGATATGGCTGGAAAATATGCGGCATGTATTGCTTGTCCGATGATCATTGTATATTTAATCTATGCCTATTGCAAGGAAAGCAAAGCAGATATGAAAGCCCAGGAGACGAAAGTGCAATATATGGATGGCAGCTATTTTGAAAGTCCTGAGTGGCATGAGAAATATGTGATCTATCTCAATGAGCACCCTTTTGAGAAACCTAAATATCAAAGCATGAAAATGGATTTATTAAAAAGATTTCAAAGACGGGAATATCTTGTCAAAATGATATTGCCATTGTTTCTAATGTTTTGTACCTTGTGCCTTATTCCTTTAGGGCGTTATTATATGGCTATTATAGGACTTTGCCTGTTCGGATTCCTGTTTTGTCTGGAGTTATCACTGTATATAGGAATGCCGGTACGGAAGTGGTTGAAGGGTGATATTGATTGTGAAGAGCTTGAAGCGTCATATTTAAAAAGTCAGATGCTTTTCTATAAAACAAATGCATTAGCATTTGGAACTACACATTTACACGGGTTCACAGAGAAAAAAATATATGCAATAGATTATCGGTTGGTCGAGGGAATATCAAGAAAAATAGTACGCCTTAAGAAGTACGAGGAGGGAATTTATAATACGGAGGAGTATCAGCATTTTGCAGTTATTCATGTCAGACTGCCAAGAAGCGGAAACATTTACGATGTTGAGATCGAACTAAATGAGTTTCAGGTTCAAATGGCAATTGATAAGTTATCCACTTGCAAAATTGGTGAAGATTTGATAGGAAATCTTTCTGTAAACGAGCATAAAGAAAATGAATAAAAAAAGAAACGAGTGAGCCGCTTGAGTAAAAACTGTACGGTTGTAAAACTCATTTTCTAGATACATTTTATAACAGAATTAGATGATTTGTCAATCCGAGTATTTGAAAACTTGTCCGCCGGAATATCGGATGTTCCGCGCAAATGCACAGATGGAAGAGAAATCCGCAGACTACCAACAAAAGAAGATTTGGAATAATTAGGAACAAAGTTATGACGAAATATTATTTGACAAAAATTATTTATAATGGATTAACTTATTTTTTTATATGGTATAGCAACGATGAAGATGGTTTCTTGCTTTTTAATCAACGGCTGTTAGTTTTTTCTAGTGTCGAAGAAGCAAATATATTTGCGGATAAGGAACATATTATTTTTGAAAAAGGAATAACAGTCTTTTATCTATCTAAAATTACCGAGTTAATAGATAATGTAGAAATATCGCAAAATTGTCAAAGCTTAATAGATACATGGCATTTATTTAGTGATTTATCAAAATCACTAAATGAAGAATTTGTAGGAGATTATAATGATGAAGAAATTGTTGATATTTATAATAAGTTATTCTATGGAAGTAATTTGAAACTTCTAAAAAATGAAGAATATCATCCTAGTTTTAATGTTGATGAAAAAAATAAATGTTTGGAGATTTTTCAAAGTGGGTTATCAATACTAAACAAATATCTTAATTATGATTTTCGTAAATAAAGATATTATTTTGTTAAATAAAGAATATTGTGGTGACGTAGCTTTTGTCATGAAGAAGAGTCCCTCTGAAAATGAGAGATACGTTACAACCTGTACCTGTGGCACACCGAGACGCAAGCGGATGTATCAAGTGGAGAAAATCGCGCTTGTGGATTTATTTCCGTGGACGGAACACACAGAAATGGTCTGCTTACTGTCGCGTAAAGTCCTAGTTTAAGTGGACTAGAGGGCTTTTTTGAAGATTATGTAACTGTGTTTTTGGCAGGAAAAAATGTTTATAGAATAAAGAAATTAAAGAAGGGGCAAAAATTTGTAGATGCAGTGGTTGTCTGCCGGAATAGTATCACTGATATTGGGTTGTCCGCGAATAGCTGAACCCTTTGTTGGAAATGAGTTTGTAGTTGGAGGAAATAGAATTATATGGGGAGAAATGACAAATTTCCGTTTGCCATGACCAAGAAATCATTGGTTGTGTATATTGCTTCTATAGTGCTTATAGGACTGCTCCTGTTTTTTGTCAGAGGAGATATGGCTGGAAAATATGCGGCATGTATTGCTTGTCCGATGATCATTGTATATTTAATCTATGCCTATTGCAAGGAAAGCAAAGCAGATATGAAAGCCCAGGAGACGAAAGTGCAATATATGGATGGCAGCTATTTTGAAAGTCCTGAGTGGCATGAGAAATATGTGATCTATCTCAATGAGCACCCTTTTGAGAAACCTAAATATCAAAGCATGAAAATGGATTTATTAAAAAGATTTCAAAGACGGGAATATCTTGTCAAAATGATATTGCCATTGTTTCTAATGTTTTGTACCTTGTGCCTTATTCCTTTAGGGCGTTATTATATGGCTATTATAGGACTTTGCCTGTTCGGATTCCTGTTTTGTCTGGAGTTATCACTGTATATAGGAATGCCGGTACGGAAGTGGTTGAAGGGTGATATTGATTGTGAAGAGCTTGAAGCGTCATATTTAAAAAGTCAGATGCTTTTCTATAAAACAAATGCATTAGCATTTGGAACTACACATTTACACGGGTTCACAGAGAAAAAAATATATGCAATAGATTATCGGTTGGTCGAGGGAATATCAAGAAAAATAGTACGCCTTAAGAAGTACGAGGAGGGAATTTATAATACGGAGGAGTATCAGCATTTTGCAGTTATTCATGTCAGACTGCCAAGAAGCGGAAATATTTACGATGTTGAGATCGAATTAAATGAGTTTCAGGTTCAAATGGCAATCGATAAGTTATCCACTTACAAGATTGGTGAGGACTTGACAGGAAATATTTCTGTAAATGAGCACAAAGAAAATGAGACTGTAATATAGCCAATAAAACGAATAATTGGGGAAAATGTATTTATATGATGTCAGAAAAATAAAAAAGAAACGAGCAGGCCGCTTGAGTAAAAACTGTACGGTAGTAAACTTCGTTTCTTGTATGGATAATATCATAATTATGATTGGTTGTCAATCAGCGTACTCGAAGTATTGTTCAACAAATATTTGAAAACAGGTCCGTCGGAATGGTGTACACGGAAATGATCTGCCTATTAACAAGGCAGTAGTAAATAGAAAAGAAAGGAGCTACCCATGTTAAACACCCTACACATGCAAATGATAAAACTATACGCCGGTGACCCCAAAAGGATACAGCACTTCTGCAAGGTTCACAGCTATGCGAAACTGATGGCGGAGATGGAGGGGGTGGATGATGATACCAGGTTCATCATTGAAACAGCGGCACTTACCCATGATATAGGGATACATCTTTGTGAGGAGAAGTACGGAGATTGCAGTGGCAAATTACAGGAGAAGGAGGGACCGGCTCTGGCGAAGGCACTTCTTGCGGAGCTTGGATATCCGGAGCGGGTATCAGAGAGGGTTCAGTATCTAATAGCCCATCATCATACCTATAACAATATAGACGCTATAGATTATCAGATACTTGTGGAAGCGGATTTCCTTGTAAATATGTATGAGGACGGACTGTCAAAGGAAAGCGTCAAAGCCTCATATGATAATATATTCAGAACCGAAGCCGGACGGCTTATCTGCCGTGAGATGTTTGACCTTAAAATATGATAAAAAACACAGCAGAATAATTATCTGTTGGGAAGACGTAAATGACGTAGAACAGAAAGTGCAACAAAAATATAACTAAAATACAACTAAAATAAAACTAAAATAAAACAGGATATCATATAAACACAACAGAGAGTTATATTGATATCCTGTTGTGTTTTTTGTGAATTATACTGTGAAAATTCCGGAAATATATTCAAAAACAGATTATGACGTCATAATTGTCGTCACTTGCGTCGAAAAATTCAATTTTTCGACAAAAAAATCCAAATTACATCTTTTATTATATAAACACCCATTGTATAATGTTATGTGCGATGCTACATAGAAGGTTATTATATAATGTAGCATATTATAATTAGATCCTTCTGATTTTTATACCTGGTTGTCACACAGTAATCAGAAGTTATATGCGGAATATCTGCCGGGGTGTGCACCCGTATGCCCGGAATATGCATAGAAATAGGTGATTGCATATCTTTGAGGATCTACGTCTTAAAAGTGGATTTTGAATAGATAATGTAAAAAATGGGGAGTGAAATATATGAGAATTGGTATTTGCGATGACGTAAAAGACGAACAGGAAGAGACGAAAAATTGTTTGTATAACAACTGTAATTTGAAAGAAGAGGACGAGGTTACTTTGTTCTTTCCCGAGGATATAAGAAAGGCTGTTAAGCAGGATATATTTGATCGTGACGTACTTATTCTGGATATAGACTTTGTGGGAAGAGATTACGACGGAATAAAACTGGGTGCCCTTATAAACAAATATGCACCGGAATGTTATATCATTTTCCTGACCAATTTTCTGGAATATGCACCTGAGGTGTACGATATTGAACATTGTTATTTCGTTCTAAAGAAGAACAAGGCTGTTATGCTTCCAAGAGCCATAAATAAGGTGAGAAAGATGTATGAGGCCGACAGGGAGAAAAAGGTCTTGCAGCTTACCACCGACGGAACCACTGCATTTATTTACCTGAAGGATATTATCTATGTTGAGAGACTGGGCAGAAAGACAGTGGTTGTCACAGATAAGAGAAAATATAATTGCTATCTGTCCCTTTCAGAGGTCAACAGACAGTTGCCGGATCAGTTCCAGAGATGTTATGGAAGTTATGTGGTCAATCTTGAGAAGGTGGTAGCAATAGGTAAGGAAGAGCTGGAGCTTGTGGATTCCATCAAGCTTCCTATGGGCAAGACCTATTTCGAGAAGTTCAGGGAAGCCTATATGAAATATTGGGCGGAGCGTATGTAGGGGAGATATATGAAACTGTTAATCATACTGTGTGTCTGGTCGATTGTCATATTTGCAATACTTATGATCGCCAGTCTGGTCAATTACATACAGAAGAAAAAGCTGCTTGGTACTGACTCGGATCTGGAGCTTGTTTCGGCTGAGGCGATCCAGTATCAGGAGCTTATGCGGGCAAATGAGATTCTTGAGGGCTTAAGGGACAGTTATTTTAAACAGGGGACGGAGGCAGATGCAGCTTTAGGTGATGATAGAGACGGATATGCCCATGACAGGATAAATACCTATTCGGGAAATATGTACTTGGACGCAGTGTTGACGATTAAGGAAAGCCTGTGTCAGGAGAAGTCCATAAGACTTGACCTTAATATTGCAAGACTCGAGCCGGGATTTCCCATGGAGGATATGGATCTTGTAAGACTTGCCCAGAATATTCTGGATAATGCAGTTGAGGCGGCGGAGAAGCTTGGCGGCTCGTTTATTTCATTTGTCCTTGAGAATGTAAAATGCAAGGACAGCAGGGTGCTTCACATTACAGCCACCAATTCCAAGCTGAGATCGGAGAAGCCACTGGATCGGAAGTTGGCTACCAGCAAAGAGGACAAGAGTGAGCACGGCTTCGGCACTCAGATAATAAAGGAGCTTGTGGAGAGATATAAGGGTACGGTTAATTTCACTGATCTCGGTGAGAGATTTAAGGTGGATATAGTTGTGCCATACGAATAAAAGCGCATACGTCTTGTGTGCGCTTAAGTTATGTATAGCAGGTTTAGCATAATCGACAGGATAGAAGGGAGGGGCAGATATGTCAACGGCAGTATTACATTCATTATTATTTGGAACGGCGTCGGCAATAGCAAGTGTGATGGCATTTGCCAAGGCAGATCCACTTAAAAGAAAGGCGTCAGCGTGGATCATATCAGTTGTATTACTTGAAGCGGGATGTTTTCTTAATATGTATTCGGTAAACAGCTCCGGAAGCTTGACACTGCTGATGATCGGAGCCTTTGCGAACTGGGTATCATATTTTATAATCGACAGAGGATTTGCCGAGAAACCAAGCTATTTCAACTTGATGATGGTTTATCTGTTACAACAGGTGAACACATTAGTGCTATATATTGTGGTCAGACCCATGCCGGAGATCTTTTATGTAATGACCACCTACCAGGCGAAGAACGTAGTGGATCATCTGCCGGAGTGCCTGTTTGGAATAGGAATTTTTTTGGTAGTAACATGGATATGCCTTGCCATATATGCCAGGCTGTTCAGACGGAAGAGAGAGCATAATGAGCGTTTATTTATGATCATATGTGCACTATGGTCTGTATATGTCGTGTATTCATATCTGGTCAGAGTAGATGTGCTAAGGGAAAGTAACAGTTGGGTTATAGGACGTTTGTTTATGACATCACTTATGGCGTTTGCAGGTGTTGTATTTGCCATAACAGTCACTGAACGTGTCCGCGTCAAGAGAGAGCAGGAGGAGAAAAGGAAAACTCTGGAGCTTCTTGACAGGAACTACAAGGAAGCGGTAGAAAAGAACAAAGAGTTGAGGAAGATAAAGCATGACTTGAACAAGGAGCTTCAGGTTATAAAACTGTTAGCTGAAAATGGTCAGAACACTGAGGCCAGAAGCGGTATGCTGGATCTGTTAGCAAAGCACAGCGAGTATGCAGAACTGTCATTTTCAGGGGACGCCAAGTTCGATATGTTTATCTCTCTTATATTCCGTGAGGCAGATGAGAAGGGCATTGTCCTTGAGCATATCATAGAGCAGTCAAAGGAGAATATTGAAGTTATAGACAGATACACCTTAGTCCTTAAAAAGGTCATAGATGAGATCATGGACAGGAGCAGCAGAACCTACAGGAAGAAAAAAGTTATTGCCGATGATAAACCGTGGATGAGGATCACCTGCCGTAAGAAGGGTAAGCATATTCTGTTTAATGTGGAATATTCAGTTGATCAGTCACAGATAAGAAAAGCCCGGATCATTTCATGGATAACCATCTCCAAGGCGGCGTCCCTTAAGAGTGAGGGACTCATGAATTCGTCTATAGTGGCAGATGGCGGTAATTATTACCTTGAGGAAACGGACGGAAGAGGACTTCTTACCATTATGTTTAATACGAATAACTGATGAAATTATGGCAGGGATTATTCTGTCATGTCAGATATGGAGGAAAATATGTCAAGAGCAGCAGCCTTTGGCGTGGTGTTCGGTATAATTCTTGGAATACAGGCGACAATTATATGGTCAAAGGGTACACAATTTAAAAGGAATGTCTGGTGTTACATATTTACATTTGTGGTATGTGGCGTGGAACAGGGAATTAATTCATATGCGCTGGTAACTGATAACAATTCTCTGCTTGTGATCTCAACTATCATACAGTTGGTGATGATTTATGTTGTCGCTCTTTTATGTACTGATGGACCTGTTTTTTTTAGTATGATTTTATATGTGATTTTATCTCGTTTTAACACATTAGTCATATATATTATTGCAAGCCCGTTCCCGGGGACATTATATGCCTTTTCAGTGCCGGATCCGGACAGGATGTTCAGTGATCCATCTGACTATGTGCTGGGAGGAGTATTGTTTGTACTGTCAGCCTGGCTGTGTGCTATGGTATACAGAAAGATTTTCCCGAGAAATTACAGGGGCAGTGACAGGATATGGAGGATAATCTATATTATATATTGTTGTACGCTGATCCCAATGGATGTCTACAGAAGTATAGAAGTGAAGAATAGTACCTGGAGCATAATAATCATAACAGTGGCGGATCTTCTGATAGTGCTTGGACTGGCCGCCTTTAGCAGCAGCCTTAAGAAACGAATATATGTTGTGAGAAAGCAGGAGGAGAAGCGAAGGACTCTGGAGCTTTTAGACAGGAATTACAGGGAGGCTGTAGAGAAGAACAAGGAACTCAGTAAGATAAAGCATGATCTGAACAAGGAGCTTCAGGTAATAAAGCTGTTAGCTGAAAATGACCAGAACACCGAGGCCAGAAGCGGTATGCTGGATCTGTTAGCAAAGCACAGCGAGTATGCAGAACTGTCATTTTCAGGGGACGCCAAGTTCGATATGTTTATCTCTCTTATATTCCGTGAGGCGGATGACAGGGGGATCATTCTTGAGCATATCATAGAGCAGTCAAGGGAAAATATTGAAGCTATAGACAGATACACCTCAGTCCTTAAAAAGGTCATAGATGAGCTTATGGACAGAAGCAGCAGGCAGTACAGAAGGAAAAAACGCTCAGAGCAAGACGAACACTCAAAACAGCAGGGACAGTCAAAACATCAAAGACAGTCGGGTAAGAATATTGATGATACACCGTGGATGAGGATCACCTGTCGCAGGAAGGGCAGACATACACTGTTTAATGTGGAGTATTCAATACCTCAGTCAGAGATCAACAGGAGAAAGATCATTTCTTTAATAACCATTACCAGAGCAAATGAACTTAAGAGTGAGCAAATGCTTGATTCATCCATAGTGTCCGATGGCGGAAATTATTATGTTGAGGAAGCTGACGGAAGAGGACTTTTAAGTATCATGTTCGACTGATCCTCAGGAAAAGTATTGGAGAAAATCCGGTTGATAGTATCCGGATGTTGGCATATAATAGGGCGGTAAAATATTATTTGCAGTGGGATATGGATAGAATAAAGCTGTAAAATATTATTTGCGGTGGAATATAGACAGTATAAAGCTGAATTAATATAGAATAAAGACTAAATGAAGTTTTATGGACAGCGGCTTAGAGGAACGGATATGAACAACAGATATTTTGAAGTGAATAAAGATGGATATAATATCAGAGCAAAGATATATTATGGTGATCTGAAAAATGTAAAGCAGGTGGTTCTCTTCGGACACGGCTTTGGCGGCCATATGGACAATAAGGCTGCGGAGAAATTTGCCGAGAGAGTAATATCAAAATACAAGGGAAAGGCGGTAGTTACCTTCAATCTTCCATGTCATGGAAATGACGTAAGGAAGACCTTGACCCTTGAAGACTGCGATACCTATATAAGCTTGGTGATGGAGTATATTCAGGAGAAATACGACTCGCCGGAGCTCTTCGTATATGCCACAAGCTTTGGCGGTTATCTTTTCTTAAAATATATTATCGAGCATGGAAATCCATTCAAGAAGATTGCCCTTAGAAGCCCGGCAATAAGCATCTACCGGTCCATGACCGACAGGATAATGAACGCCGGGGATTATGAGAAGCTTCAAAAGGGAAAGGAAGTCCTTGTGGGCTTTGACCGGAAGATCAAGATTGGCATGAAATTCCTGGACTCTCTTAGGGAAAATGATATTACAAAGTACGAGTTCTTTGATTATGCCGATGATATTTACATTATCCAGGGCACAGCCGATGAGATCGTGTCCTTTGATGTTGTAAAGAAATTCGCTGAGGACAATGTGATCGAGTTCCTTCCGGTGGAGGGAGCGGAGCACCGTTTCAGGGATCCAAGGCATATGGAGGAAGCCATATCTACTATAATTAAGTTCTTTGAGTTTGGGTGATTCAGAGATTGAATAAAATAGACAGGTTTCGAATTTTGATGAGTTATAGATTGAAAAAAGAGACTGTTTTGTGTTAGTAACATGAAACCAGTCTCTTTTTAGATTGTATGTATATGGGTTGTATATATTTGCTTGTTTATATGTTTGTATATGCGGTGCTTAATTTATTATGTTTTATTGTTTTAGCTCAAGACCGTAGTACTCTGCGATTGCGTCTGCGTCAAGCTCACCCATTTTCTTCAGATTGTCTTCGCTTTTCAGGATTTCGTTGTCGTGAGTGTTGTCCATGTATGCATGCTCAATGATTATTCCCGGATGACCACCTTCTACGCTATAGCTTATCAGGTAGTACCAGTCCTGGGTTGAGCCATCGTCATATACACCCTTTTCTGCTTTTGTTCGAACCTTGACACCATTAAACTTAATATCCATAGAAGAGAGATTATTACCTATGATATTGCCAAGTTTTGTCATATCCTCTGTGTATGCAGAATAATTGGGCACATATACCTCTGAACCTTCCGGAGAGTCTCCAAGCACACCTGTTGAGCCATTACAATGGATGGCAACGAAAAGGTCAGCATTAAGATCAGTAGCAATTCCGGTTCTTACCTCTATGCATTTGTCACCCTTGTCTTCGGGATCCGGGCAGGAGCCGTCCTCACGGGTCATGTATACCTTTATTCCCTTGTACTGCTCAAGTCTGTCGCGGCATGCCAGGGCAATAGTCAGGTTAAGGTCCTGTTCATTCATGCCAAGCTGGGGATGATTTCTGGTACAATATTCCGAGTCGTGCCCCGGATCAAGAACAACTATCACAGGATCAACCTCTTCCTCTGTGGTTACTTCTGTTGTGGCCTCGGTGGTAAGTTCGGTAGTATCCTGAGGATCCTCCGTAGAAGCAGCCACTTCACTATAGCCGTTTCCATTACCCTTGCTATCTCCGGATGACTTTTTTTCCGAATTCCTTATACAGCCAATGATTATCCCGGTTATGCCGGAGATAATACAGCATATAAGGAGAGTTATCAGGAGATATTTCAATAAAGTGTTGGACGTTTTATTTTCATTTTTCATAATTTCTAGTCAAGCCTTCTTTCATATTTTATTTATGTAATTCTTGAGTTTCATTTGAAAAATTATTTTGATCAACGCACTCATAATCATACTTGATCATCCTTAAATTATAGTTTATTGATCTCTAAAAATCAAAACCTAATATTTTCCTTATCATAAGTCTGAAAATTCCAATATTAAATTCAGTAAATTTTCATTTCCCTCGTTACAAGGGTAAAAAAAAGACACATTTTATTTTGTCTGAAAATTTATTTTTAAAGTCCTGTTCCCATTACCAGTCACAAGTCATGGATACAGATTTGCAGTGATGGTAGCGAACATTTCGTAGGGACGAACACGCTAACAGCGACAACGGGCCCATGTCTGAGCCTGTTTACAGGCGAGTTTGGGCAGGAGTTGGAGCGGAAAAGTGCGTGTGAGGAGCAGAAATTGCAGCGTATCACAAAAACTGTATCCATGTGCTGTGACGTATTTGTGTCACACATTAAAGCCTTTATTACAACATAAATTGATATACTTTTTTCAACGCCTCCCAATTTGTATGTTTACATGAAATTTAAGGTTACAATTATAGAAATGTAAACTCGGCTCAACAATGCTAGGTTGACATTTATCCCCTCATGTTTTATCTTAATAAGAAAGTGCGATAAATTATCAATTACAGATTAAAACAAACAAAAACCAAAACACATTTGCCAAAATAAAAAGCAACACGGAGGACAAAAAGACATGGATATGTTAAAGCTTGCAGATGAAATAATCGGAGGAAGAAGAATAACAAGAGAAGATGACCTGAACATGTTTCTTACATGTGATCTCAAGGAGCTGTGCCAGGGTGCAGATAAGATCAGGGAAGCATTTGTGGGAGAAAAAGTTGACCTTTGTTCAATCATAAACGGAAGAAGCGGACGCTGCCCGGAAGACTGCAAATACTGTGCCCAGTCAGCTCATAATCATACAGCATGTGATATCTACGATTTCCTTCCTGAGGAGAAGATCCTTGAAGCATGTAAGATGAATGAAAGCGAGGGTGTCAACAGATTTGCAATAGTAACTGCCGGAAGAGCACTTTCAGGAGAAGAATTCGAGAAGGCGATCCACGCATACGAGACCATGAAGAAAGAGTGCAAAATAGACCTTTGTGCGTCCATGGGCTTCCTTACAAAAGAGCAGCTTCACAGACTTCACGAGGCAGGTGTTACAAGCTACCATCATAATATAGAAACATCAAGAAGAAATTTCCCGAATATTTGCACCACACATACCTATGATATGAAGATCGAGACACTGAAAATGGTCAAGGAAGAGGGAATGTGTGCATGCTCCGGCGGTATCATCGGAATGGGCGAGACATGGGAGGACAGGCTTGACATGGCAATAAGTCTTGCAGAGCTTGGCATAGATTCAATCCCTATCAATGCCCTTATGCCTATAAAGGGAACCCCGCTTGAGAATCAGGAGCAGCTTACTGAGGACGATATTTTAAGGACCATTGCGTTCTTCAGATATATCAATCCGGACGCAAATATCAGACTTGCGGCAGGCCGTGCCCTCCTTACAAATGACGGCGAGACCGCATTTGAGTCCGGAGCCTCGGCAACCATAACAGGTAACATGCTCACAACAGTTGCATGCGCCACAATAAGAAGTGACAGGAAAATGCTTCAGGATATGGGCAGGGATGTTACTCCCGACTATTGGAAATAAGTATAAAAATAGTCATATTACGTCTTCAAAATTGGTACAGTATACGAAAGTGAAATTTGTTATTGCGTAAATTTTTTCGCCTTGTTACAATAGGAAAGGTTGTTCTGACTTAATTTTATTAAGAAAAATTTAACCGTAATTATGAAACTTAATAATTTTACTTATTACATTGGAGGATGAAATGGGCGGATTTTTTGGCGTAGCTTCTAAGGAAGATTGTTTATTTGATTTATTCTTTGGAACAGATTATCACTCACATTTAGGTACAAGACGTGGTGGAATGGCAGTTTATGGCGAAAAGGGCTTTGACAGGGCTATTCACAACATTGAGAATGCACCATTCAGGACTAAATTTGATAAGGACATGCAGAAAATGAAGGGAAATTATGGTATAGGCTGTATTTCAGACTATGAGCCACAGCCACTTATAGTGCGTTCCCATCATGGTACATTTGCTATTACTACTGTAAGTAAGATCAATAATACAGATGAGATTGTTGAGAAAATATTTACAAATAATAATTCTCACTTCCTTGAGATGAGCGGTGGAGATATCAATCCCACAGAGCTTGTGGCGGCAATAATCAACCAGAAGCAGAACCTTATTGACGGTATAAACTACGCACTGGAGCTTATAGACGGCTCCCTTACGCTGATGGTTCTTACCCCAAAGGGAATATATGGCGCCAGGGACAAATACGGACGTACGCCTCTGGTAATAGGAAAGAAGGACGGAGCTTTCTGTCTGTCATTTGAGTCATTTGCATATCAGAATTTGGGATATGAGAATTACAAGGAGCTGGGTCCCGGAGAGATCGTTGTTGTAGATGAAAATAGCTGCAAGACCCTGGTGGCACCCGGGGACAAGATGAAGATCTGTACATTCCTGTGGGTATACTACGGCTATCCTTCAAGCTCCTACGAGGGTGTCAGTGTTGAGCAGATGAGATATAACTGCGGTAAAAATCTTGCAAAGCGGGATAATGTAAGACCGGATATCGTAGCCGGAGTGCCGGATTCAGGTACAGCCCATGCGGTAGGATATTCAAATGAGTCCGGAATACCATTTTCAAGACCATTTATCAAGTACACACCAACCTGGCCTAGATCTTTCATGCCAACCATCCAGAGCCAGCGTAATATGATCGCCAAGATGAAGCTTATAGCAGTTCATGATCTTATTAAAGGTAAGAAGCTTCTTCTTATAGATGATTCTATTGTTCGTGGAACACAGCTTAGGGAGACCACAGAGTTCCTTTACAAGAGCGGTGCCAAGGAGGTTCATATCAGACCTGCGTGCCCACCACTTGTATATGGATGCAAATTCCTCAACTTCTCACGTTCATCATCAGAGATGGATCTTATCACAAGACGTGTGATCGCAAGACTTGAGGGAACAGAGGATGTATCCGATGATGTATTACAGCAGTACGCTGATCCGGATTCGCCAAAGTATGAGGCTATGGTTGAGGAGATCAGAAAGGAACTTAACTTCACATCTCTCAGATACAACAGACTTGATGACATGCTGGCAGCAGTCGGAATACCGGAGGATAAGCTCTGCACATACTGCTGGAACGGCAAGGATATCTAAATTAAGTCATCATACAATTTGTGAAATTATATTCGTAATTTAATAATAAAAAATCAGAAAACAGGCATTTGCTTTATGGGCAGGTGCCTGTTTTTATTATGGCAACGAGTCAAGTGCAATATGCTTGCGTGTATTATTTGACTTATTAAAAATAGTCAAATAATACAAAGCGTATAGTGATTGACTATGGTTTGATTAATGGGGGATTCGGCTATTTACAAGACTTTTTCATGGTGTTAATCTATGGCTACGCTGATGGCGGGAACAAAATACATAACAGAAAAGAGGTGTGAAGGATAGGCATATATATTGCATTTATCATTACTATTGCGGCGGTGGTATGTGACCTGAAATGGTGGAGAATACCAAACAGGCTGATAGTTGTTGGTTTAATATGCGGGGTGTTGTGCAATATAACAGAATTTGGGATTTTAGGCGGTATAAAGCAATTTGCCTTAGGAGCAGTGACACCTATAGCCTGGCTTGTAATACTATTTCTAATCAGAGGAATGGGGGCAGGCGACATAAAGCTACTGACAGTGATCGGAGGTCTTATGGGGCGGGGGATAGCGGAGATTGTGATATACAGCATATTTGCCGGAAGCGTAATAGGATTGTTCGGATATTTAGTAAAAAAGATAAGGAGGATACATTTTTCCCTGGCAGTGATGGCCGGAATGATGATCTACTGCTTTGGGATAGTTGGGTCAGATGCAGCAGTTTAAGGTTGGGATATGTGAGATTGAGAATAACTATATGCTGGGACTTATGGCACAGATAAACAGTGATATGAGTAATTGCTTCATTGCTATTGCATTTTCTGCAAAGGAGGCACTGATGGAATATCTTGAAACAGGAACCCTGGATCTGCTTATGGTTCCTGAGGGTTTCCGATTGGATGCGACAGACAGGGACAGTTATGGTGGAAGGCTCATATACATGACTGATGAGCCGATGGTAGAGCCGGAACCGGGGTATATAAGTATATATAAATATCAGAAGGTCAGCAGCATAATAAAGACATTAAATTCCATTATAGTGGGTTCGGAGAATACCCTTAAGGACAAGCTCTATAAGGTGTATGCAGTAGTTTCTCCTGTAGGGAGATCCGGCAAGACAAAGCTCGCTATGGCACTGTGCAGCAATGATGAGGTTCGTGGAGGCTTATATATAGGATGTGAGGAATACGGTTACAGGGACGTGAATACCATGGCGGATATTATGTTTCTGGTTAAGAGCAGATCCGACGGACTGGTGGATTTTCTTGAAGGAAGTGTAGAGACAGTTGAAGGCAGTAACATGGGAATGATAAGATCGGCACTGTCATATCAGGATATCAGAGAGATGGAACGGGAGGATTTTTCCTGGTTCATAGACAGGCTTGTGGAGTGGGGCAGATATACCACCATAGTATTTGACATAGGTGGCGGAGCACTGTCGGATGTGGAGATATTCCGGTGCTTCCACAGGATATTTATGCCGGTGTTAAATGACACAATATCCATAAGAAAGCTTGATGCCTTTGATGCCATGTTGGAGCGGAAGCATATGGACAAGACCAGAAGGGCTATAACAAGGGTGAATGTGCCTGACTGTGAGTTTGAGGAACCGGAAATGCTCAGGCTTGTGGATGGGTTGAATGTGTAAGAGGTTTTGTGAGGCAAGAACATGTTTATGGGTACAAGTATTATTAGCAGTAATAGGTACATGTATAGATAGATTAGATGAGACAGGTATGTGTACAAATGAAGTAAGTGTATAAATATGAATAGTGAAGAAAAATTACAGGTTAAGAAGAATGTACTGTCAATGATGGATATGGCTGTGGACATAGAGGACAGGGACGTAAAAGATATTATTGACAGGTGCATAGTTAGCTCTGACGCAATGAGTACTATGGGGCTTAACGAGAAGCTTGAGTTCAAGAAGGAACTGTTTAATTCCTTAAGGCGGCTTGATATATTGTCGGAGCTGTTGGAGGATGACAGCATAACAGAGATAATGATAAATGGCTATAGGGATATCTTTATAGAGCGAAATGGCAGGATATCAAAGCTTGTGGCACAGTTTGAAAGTGAGGAAAGACTGGCTGCTATAATCCAGATAATTGTCTCAGGCTGTAACAGGATAGTAAATGAAGCGTCACCTATTGTAGATGCAAGGCTTTCTGACGGTTCAAGAGTTAATATTGTGCTTCCGCCAATTGCCATTAATGGGCCCACAATGACCATAAGAAAGTTCTCAAAGACGCCTATGACAATGGACAGGCTCATAGAGCTTGGAGCATTAAGTACAGAGGTGGCAGGATTTCTCAGAAAGCTGGTGGTAGCAGGGTACAATATTATGATCTCAGGCGGCACAGGTTCAGGAAAGACCACATTCCTTAACGGGCTTTCAGCGTATATACCTGAGGACGAAAGAGTGATAACTATAGAGGACTCAGCGGAGTTGAAGCTGATCAATCTGCCGGATCTGGTCAGTCTTGAAGCAAGGAATGCCAATGTTGAGGGCAGGAATCAGGTGACTATCAGAGATCTGATAAAGTGCAGCCTCAGAATGAGACCCTCAAGGATCGTGGTGGGTGAGATAAGAGACGCAGCAGCCTGTGACATGCTTACTGCCATGAATACCGGTCATGATGGGAGTCTGTCAACCGCTCACGCAAATTCCTGTGAGGATATGCTTATAAGGCTTGAAACCATGGTGCTTATGGGGATGGACATGCCTCTTGTTGCTATTAAACAGCAGATAGCGTCGGCGGTGGATATCATAATCCATCTGGGAAGATTAAGAGACAAGAGCAGGAAGGTACTGGAGATATGCGAGGTGATAGGTATGGAGGGTGAAAATATCAAGTTAAGAAAGATTTATGAGTTTAAAGAGGAAAGCTGTGTGGATGGTCATGTAGTGGGAGAGTTACGGAAGCTGAACGATCTGTATAACACAGGAAAGCTTATGGCGGCGGGAGTATTTGACATACACGATAATAAGGATACATGAAGTCAGAAAAACATTAAAGATAAAAGTATCACGGAGGTGAAATATCAATAATTGATTACAGGATATATAAGATGACTCCGGCGGAGTATGTAAGATATATTTTAATTTATATGACAGGACTTGTTCTTATTAGTATTCTTTTTTTTAATTCATTAATTCCAATGATTTTTCTAAGTCCTGCAATAATAGTGCTTCTTAAGAATAAAAGAGTAGCTTTAAAAGAAAAAAGACAGAAGACCCTCAGGCTTGAATTTAAGGAGTTGATGGTGTCTCTTGCGGCGAATATGAGTGCAGGTTATTCATTGGAGAAATCAATGATAAATTCATACGATGAAATGAACAGTCTCTTTGGAGACAAATGTTATATGTGTCAGGAGATTTTGTGGATGAAAAAAGGGTTGGATATGAATGTTGACCCGGTAGAGTTATTTGCAGATCTAGGAGACAGATCCGGTGTGTTTGAGATAGTGGAATTTGCACAGGTGGTATCAGTAGGTAAGAAATCCGGAGGGGATACCATACGGATAATCAAACGTATGACAGATAACATTACCCGGAAGGGTGATATAGAAAATGAAATAGATACAATGGTGTCGGGGAAGAGACTTGAGCAGAGGATCATGTGTCTTATGCCCTTTGGGATAATCATGTATCTGAGACTGACAAATGAGACATATATAAGTGGATTGTATGGGAATTTTGTTGGCATTGTTGTAATGAGTGTTGCGCTGCTGTTAATCTATGCAGCCTACATATGGGGAAGCAGATTGGTGAAGATAGAGGTATAGAGTGAAGAAAAAAGTAACAGCGATTGCAGGGGCAATCTATGACAGACTGGCAGGTCATCTGAATGTGGAGAACACAAAAATCGGTCTGAGAAAGGTTAATATTGTTTCTGAGAGAGAGCTTGAAAGGTTGTGCAGGGAGTATTATGTGGAAGTTATCAGCAGGCTCATGATCATATTTGCGATCACGGTGATCTTATCAGTTGTATTTATTGTAAAGAGTGTTGTGAAGGATGAGAACGTGGTGGTTAAGAAGAACGGTTATGGTGGCACCACTAAGACATACACTGTGGCGGTTGAAATTGCAGATCATATTTACCATATGGATTTTGATGTAGGACCGCTTTCCTATGACGAGGGTCAGCTTATGGAGGTATTTGACCGGGGATTTCAGTATATAGATGAAACTTATCTTGGAGAAAATACTGGGGCAGACTGGGTGACTGAGAGTCTTGATCTGGTGACGGAGATCCCGGAGCTTGGACTTGAGGTTTCATGGGTCAGTGATGACTACAATGTAGTCAGTGCATCAGGAGTTATAAATGCAGTGGATGATAGTGGAAACAGCACAGGTGGAACTCTTGTGAATCTTACCGCAAAGCTTGAGTACAACGATTATTCTGCTGTGAGACAATATCCCATCCGCATAGGGACAGATATAACTGTGAGTGATAATCCTGAACTGGATGAGGTAAAGAAGACGGTGGAGGATATAGTAAACAGCAGTGATGAAGAAGTGGTCACCTTGCCAAGGAGTGTGAATGGCCACGAAATCTCAAATAAGAACAAGGGAAACAATGCACTGGTTATAGCAGGACTTGGGGTAATGCTTTCAATTCTCATGATAAGGCGGCAGAAGGATGAGTTAAAAGAGAAGGCAAAAAAAAGAAATGATGAGCTCATGTTGACTTATCCTGTTCTTATAGACAAGCTTCTGCTTTATCTTGAAGCCGGACTGACAGTAAAGGGGGCTCTTACAAAGCTTGTTACAGAAGACAGCAACAATAAAATATCTAAATATCTTATCAGTGAGCTTAAGTATATGTTGAATGAGGTTAATTCGGGCTTGCCGGAGGCGGAAGGGTATTCAAGGCTTGGCGCCAGAATAAATTTAGGTTCATATATGAAGCTTGCTTCGCTGCTTTCCCAGAATATAAGAAAGGGAACTAAAGATATTCTTCTTATGCTACGAAGAGAGGAAGAGGCTGCCCTGCTGCAGAAGAGAGAGTTTGCCAGGAAGAAGGGGGAGGAAGCAGGTACCAAGCTGCTTCTGCCAATGATCCTTATGCTTTCTGTGGTTATGGTGATAGTAGTCCTTCCTGCTTTCCTTAGTTTTTGATCAGAAGGTGTCGAATGACACATGAAAAAATGATGGTACACCATTACTTGGTGAGACGTACCAATATTAAGGAGGTATGAAATGACAAGAATAATAGGTCATGTAAAAAGGTTTATCCATGAAGAGTCCGGAATGGGCGTGGTAGAAATATTGCTTATCATAGTCGTGCTTATAGCAATGGTTCTTATATTTCAGGAACAGATTACAGGTCTTGTAAATAATATCTGGGATTCTATAGGCAATTCGGCAAAAAAAATTTATTAAGAGGAAATCGGATGGTGAATAATAAGGGGAATATTACAGTGTTTCTCAGTCTTCTCCTTATTAGCTTGCTTATATTAGGTCTGACAGCAGTAGAGATCACTCATGCGTATATGGGACGTGCAAAGGTGGCGGAGGCGTCAAAGGGCGCAACTGAAAGTATAAAGGCGGACTATGTGGCAGAATTATTTGAGGATTATCATCTGCTGCTGTTGGATAAAACCTATGGAGGTGCAGGCGAAGGTGAGATAGAGGAGCAGATCAGCGAATATCTGGAGCATACTCTTGGCAGTGATTTCAATGTTCAGGATGTACGTCTGGGAAAAACCACAGATGTACTTGACAATGACTGTGAAGTTCTGAAACGAGAGATAACAGAGTACATGAAGCTTCGGACAGAGTTAGATGGTGCGGAGCGGATCATAAACATAATAAGTGACAATGAGGATCCTACAAGGGATGTGTCGGACTCTGTGAAGAATGGAAGTAATGAAGAAAGTGACAGCAATAAGATGAGTACCGGTGACCCAAGAGGTGCAGTGAGAAATGCTACTATAGGTGGTGTCCTCAGCGTTGTTGTTCCGGATGATACATTACCGTCAAATGTTCAGATGGACACCTCATTGTTTCCATCTAAGGGAAGAACCGAGGAAGATGATGTCCGGGAGGTAGATACCAATTTTAATGACATAGACAGGATAGAAGAGACACTTAAGACCTCCACATCTGATTGCGTGACCACTCTGGCAGAGGGATATTATGGGATCGCCTATGCCATTGATACATTTGCGAATTACACCAGCGAGGAGAAAAACGGAGTATTTGAGCTGGAAACTGAGTATCTGATAGCCGGTAAGGATAATGATTATGATAATCTGAAAGCTGTGGTCAACAGACTGATAATGCACAGGATAGGCTTCAATATGGCATTTCTTCTAAATGATTCAAAAAGGCTTGCTCAGATAAAACCTGTGGCGGTGTTCATATCATTATTGCCATTTGTCACATACGGAATGGCAAAATATTTTCTGGTGGCATGCTGGTCATACGCTGAAACTCTGGTGGAGGTGAAGTCGCTTCTTGCGGGGAACAGTATCTCATATGTGAAGAAGGCTGAAACATGGCAGACAGACTTCAAAAAGCTGGGAAACTTAAAGAACGTGGAGAATATTAATTATGAAGGCAGGGACAGTCTTGATTATGAGGATTTTCTTATGATATTTCTGGCAGAAAAGTACAAGGACATTTATTGGAGAATGTGTGATGTTATGCAATTAAATGTCAGAAGAAACCAGCCGGATTTTCTCATGAAGAATTGTATATATTCGTTTGAAACCCAGATATCAGTAGAGGGAGAGCCTTTATTTGACGCATTTTTAAGCAGTAAAGGGATCAGCATATGGGATGGTGCCTATCAGTATGACAACAGTATATACGGGGGATATTAGGTAAAGATAATCAGAATCAGGTGACCGGAAAAATTTAATGCATAATAAAAGTTTACAGGGCACTGCTGGTACATGCTCTCCATGTCCGGATATAAAAATTTTTACGCAATAGCGCGGCTTCTCCAGGCAATCTTAATTATAAAACAAAATATTTATAGGATTGTAAATCCGGTAGTGGAGGGTATGTACCGGCAGCGCCCGGAAGAGTATTTCAAAAGGAGGTGGAACGACCGGAGAATGACAATAATAAAATGCCTAAGGAAACTGGTGATTGATTTTACCGGAAAAAATAATGGCAGTGTTACGGTAGAGGCCTCTCTGGTTCTGCCAATCTTTATATTTGCAATGCTATCAGTGTATTCCATGGCAGGAAGCATGAAGACAAAGGCGGTTATCTATGAGGCTTTTATGGAGACCGGAGAGTATTTGGGAGAGTATCAATATTTGTATGGCAGGGGTGATGGTCAGAATGCTATAAATATCGGTGCTGCAGCTTTAAAGTTCAGAGACTATCTTGATGACAAAGAAAACGTCGACAGTTATGTCCTTGGAGGCAGGTCAGGGATTGTATTTATCAGAGCATATTATGATGAAAGTGATGGATATGTATATATGGATTGTGCCTATGATCTCAAGGTGGATGTTCCGTTATTTGGGTCGGTGAATATTCCTGTTACAGAGTCGCTAAGGCAGAAGGCATATGTAGGGAGGCTTGTTGATGAGGAAGCGGGAAATGAACAGGATCCTTATGTGTATATAGCAGAAAATGGTACGGTATGCCATAAGTCAAGACACTGTACATATATTAAGCTGTCTATCAGGGAAGCCTCCCTGGAGTCTGTTAAGGGGGCATACTCTCCCTGTGAATTGTGTGTTAAGAGAAGTGGAGGCAGGCAGACAGTGTATGTGACAGACTACGGTGACAGATATCATAATTCCCTGGCTTGTTCCGGACTTAAGCGGACAGTGTACAGGGTGAAGAAAAGCGAGACAGAGCTGCCATATTGTTCGAAGTGCGGTGGGTGATAGCAAATTTTTAATAGGCTGATTTTCAATAATTGGGAGGAGGATTTATGTTGAATGCTGTTACAAGAATTAAAGAAAAAATATTTCTAAATATAGAAGAAAAAGATAACAAAATTAATAAAGGTTCAATAGCAGTGGAGATGTGCTTTGTGTGTCCCATAGTTATATGTGTGGTATTCTTTGCTATTAACTTGTTTGTAATATGTATAAATGATGCTATAACCATGGGGATAGCCTATTCGACCATGTATACCAAGGAGGTGTATATTGCTTCCGGTGAGGATTTATCCTCGGTAATGCAGGCTGACATGGAAAACGACATGACTATGGCGTCAGATCTTGAAGTAAAGGCATTGTTTGACGAAACACCGGGGATAGCAGGTCCTATTCAGAATGTTAAGGGCTTTAAAAGCGGAGATTATAGGTTTTCGTTAAGCTATAGTACAGATTGCCCGGGAATGTTTATGGTGTCAAAGAACAGTTCTTCAAGAAGGGAAAGAGAAGGGGCACAGGAAATAAGGGATACCAGCAATAACCTGAGGAGGTGGCAGATGTATGGAGAAGAATACTCACAGTGAAGGGGTGAGTAAGCATACAGAGAAAATTATACCGGATAATGGGATGAATACGAGCATTGATGCGAGCATTTTTAATGATGGACTGAACACTTATATGGCTGTAAGTGGAATTGAACTTGATATGGGATGTTTTGAGATGAAAATGTTAAAAAGCAATGATATCAGTGCCATACTGCCCTTTGAATTCCGGCAGTTGGACGCAAAGCAAATGATTTTCTTTGATATAAATGGGCTTGAGACAATGACAGATATCATTCCCAATATGACGGCAGAGGCTATACTGAAATTCATAAAAACCATTGGTGAACTGGTATTTGAACTGGACGATTATATGCTTGCTGCCACAGATCTGGTTCTTGAGAGCAAATACATATATTATGATGAAAAGAAATCAGAGTACAGATTTGCTTATGTAAAAGGATATAATCAATCGTTGCCGAAGCAGCTTAGGAGGCTTCTGGAGGATATACTTCAGAATGTATTTCATCGGGATAAAGAAGGACTCGATATAGTTTATGATCTCTATAATATTGTTGCACTTGATAAAGTAGATATGAAGGAAATCCTGAATTATGTGGAAAGATATAATATAAGCGTGAAGTCGGGTGGTGATCAAAAAAATCCGCGTAATGGAATTGTGGCATATACCTCCCGGAATCAACATGATGATACCCCGGTGTATGATGAGCTGGATTCGCATAGGATTGCTAAAGCTGTTGTAAATGAGGGAGAGAGTGAAGAATATATAAAGGATCATGCAGGTTATATCAATGGTCATCCAGGTTCTAAAGAAAAGGACAGGTGGAAATTAATGGATGAGGTGTTTGGCAAAGCTACAGAAGAAACGGAGAAAAGCCGGAGAGTGACATTGGATTACTGTGGTCTGCTTAAGGTGGGAATCATTATAACAGGAGTGATCGGCATGGTTCTGGCATCGGTACAGTTTTTGGGGAACGGGCATACTGAATATATGAGAGACTTAATGTTTACAGTTTTCCTTATGGCTACGGAAGTAGGGATATACACAGGAATGAAAAGGAAAGAACAGGGTATGGTATTACAGACCGGAAATGTTAATACTGTTTCAAGTGTAGTTTCGGATGTTGCTCCCAGGGACATTGGTACAATAGTACTTAATGAAGCACAATCAGACATTGGTACAATAGTACTTAATGAAGCGCAATCAGACATTGGCACGACAATACTTACGGGACAAAGACCGCAGGAAATGTATCTTGAGAGTCTTGAGTCAGACCGCTCGGGCCACAATAGTATAAGAAATTGTGGACGGATAATAACAGTTGGGCGGAGTGTCAGCAAATGTGACCATGTGATACATGACGATGGAGTAAGCAGGAGACACGCGGAACTTATATGGCGCGGTGACTGGATCGAAGTGATAGACCTGGGTTCTACCAATGGAACAAAGATTAATGGTAATGAGTTGACACCGGGAGAGGCAGTCTGTATTAAGGTTGGTGATGTGGTTTCCTTTGGTGACACAAGGTTTCTGTGCAGGAATTAATGATTTTTGGGAGAGACACCATATCTTTTCTTATAGGCATAGTAGAAGGTACCATAGTTCTGGTAACCGGACAGATAGCAGGCTTCGGTCATGGTCTTGCCGTTTGCAATGTACTGGCTTGCAAGGAAGAGCCGTTTCTCGCTGATGTAGCGACCAATGGTATAGCCGGTTTCGTCTTTGAATAAGTGCATAAGGTATGATGGATTGACATACAGACTTGAGGCAATGCTTTCAATGGATAACTCCTTGTTCAAGTTGTTGTTGATATAATCCAGGGCCTCAATTACTTTAGGATTGCTGGTGGCACTTATAAATGTATCATTGTCTGACAGTAGGAGGCGGTTTAGTATGATCATGTATTCCTCAAGCTTAACTTTTTTTAGCAGTTCACTTCCGAAATCCTTTGAGAAAAAGCACGACTTTAACACCCGGACTATCTGGGATAGAGAGCCGGATGACTTGGTAAACCTTGCCACATGGGATTTGTTTTCCGAGGCCAGTACAAAGCATTGTTTCAGATCCACATTAAATGCTTCCTCGTGCTTGAAGAATTCTTCGGAGATGTAAGCGATGATACGTTCGTAACAGCATGCCTTTTTTAATTCGGCCTTATGGATCTCACCGGGACTTATCAGCAGAGTGTCTCCCGATTGGAGCGCGTATTCCTTGCCTTCTATATGATAGGAAACATCTCCCTGCATGTGTATAAGAAGTTTATAAAAATCATGATAATGGTAGCTGAAATCCGGCAGAGACTCTTCGCATATGTAGAAAAGTTCAAAATCTTTGTTCAGATAGCCAAGCATTGGTGCATCTTTAATTTTGAATGTGTCTGCCATAATTAAGCCTCCATGTTATGATTTGTTGAATGTATATAATATACATCATGATGTCTGGTAATGTAAATAAGAGAAATAAAGGTGAAAATTTATTTTGAAAAATTAACTTTATTAAGTTTCCGTATTGTAAATTCTTAATATGTGTGTATAATACTTGAGATACCAGAAGAAATAAGGTGATATAGTTTATGAGCAAAAAAGATATCCATACAGGATCGCATGCACATGAAAACCAAAAAGGCAATACAATCGATGGAAAGCACATGATAGACAATAGAACAGATAACACAATTGATGGAAAGCACATAATAGACAGCAGAACAGACATAAGCAGTAATTTGTCAGCAGAAAACGAATCAAAGACAGAAAAAGACATGTCAACAGAAAACGAATCAAAGATAGAAAAAGATGTGTCATCAGAAAAAGAATTTAAAAGAGCAAGAAAGCTTGAGCGGAAGGAATATTTCAGGAAGCTCAATGAGCCGCCGAAGCTTACTGTACTCGAAGAGGTTGGAAATGCAGTCAGCCACGGAGTGGGAACGGGATTATCCATTGCCGGTTTCATACTGTTGCTTCTGAAATCGGACACGGGACTTAAGGTGATGGCAACCTGTTTCTATGGAATAAGCTTGATACTTATGTTTCTTATGAGCTGCCTCTATCATTCCTATGCGTCGGGACTTACTGTTAAAAGGATATGGAGAAGATTTGACTATACTTCAATATATTTGCTTATTGGAGGAACATTTGCACCATTGTTCCTGGTATACTGGGGCAATACGATCGGAATAGTTCTTTTCTGTATACAATGGGGGCTGATAGTTGCAGGGATTACCATTATATGTGTGTTTGGACCGGGGAGGTTCAGACCTGTGCATTATACATTATATTTTGTCATTGGCTGGAGTGCCATTATGTTCATACCGGGATGGTTTAAGCATGATAAACCATTGCTTCTTATGATACTTATTGGAGGTATCATATACACTGTGGGAATGATACCTTTTGTCAGGGACAAAAAAGGGGATCATTTCATATGGCATTTATTTGTGCTGGCTGGAGCTGCTTTCCATTTCTTTGCAATTTACTTTTTGGTTTATTAACTTGGACACCTTGAGATTTATAGTCTATAAGTTTTAATGAGGATTAAGTATTATGACAAGGGGATTAGGAAAATATTATACATGGAAGGAATATCTGGGCACCATGATTACCATAGCATTACCGGTTGCCATGCAGAACCTTCTTAGCACAACTGCAAGTATGGTGGATACCATTATGCTTGGAAATAAGGGAGAGCTGGCAGTGGCAGCAGTTGGAATATGCTCCCAGATAAGTTCGTTGTATTTCTCAAGCTATTGGGGCTTTGCCAGTGGCTCCATGCTGTTCTTTGCACAGTTCGCAGGGGCGAAGGATGAGAAGGGCGTAAACAGGACATTTGGAATAAGCCTTATATTTATGACCCTTGTGGCAGCGCTTTTCTCATTAGTGTGTATCGTAAAGCCGGAGTTTTTCCTGTCGGTCTACACGGACAAGCAGTCGCTTATAAGGGCGGGGGCACCGTATATAAGGTTAGTAGGGTTTGCATATCCGTTCCAGGTATATGCTGTGCTTATAAGCAACTTCTTAAGGTCGACAGAGCGGGTGAAAGCACCTCTTATATGTTCCGTAGTGGCACTTGTGGTGAATTTTGTACTTAATTATATATTCATAAACGGTAAGTTTGGTATGCCGGAGATGGGAGTAGCCGGTGCAGCAATAGGTACACTGGTGTCAGGAATTGTGAATGTAGCGTTACTTTTGATCTTCCTGTTTAGGTCAAAGTGTGACATAAAGCTTAACATAAAACAGATATTTGCCTTTGACAGGCCATTCCTTAAATCTTATCTTGCCAAGAGCCTGCCTATTCTCTGCAATGAGATGATGTACGGCGTAGGACAGATGATAATAAATATTGTTATTGGGCATCAGAGTGAGCAGGCTATAGCAGCCATGGCGGCTTTCAGAGTATGCGAGGGATTTGTGTATGCTTTCTTTGGTGGTCTTGCCAGTGCCGTAAATGTTATTGTTGGAAGAGAGGTTGGCTCAGGTAATCCTGCAAGGGGTTTCGTATTCTGCAGGAAATCAGCATTGTTCTGTCCGATGGTAACTTTTTTGATCGTGCTTGTATGTACATTGCTTAACAGACCGCTTCTGGGGTTATTTGGACTTTCGGAAACAGCAATGATGTACGGAAAATACATGCTTACGATCTATCTTGTGTTCGGAGCCATAAGGACTGCCAACTACATCATGAATGAAGCGTTCAGAGCAGGTGGTGAAGCTATATTCGGAACGGTTCTTGAGATCTGCGGACTGTTTCTTGTCAGTGTACCGGCAACATGGATAGCCGGTATGACCATAGGACTACCATTTTTGATAGTATTTTCATTTGTATATACTGATGAGATTATAAGACTTGTTGCTGAGCTTATATATGTGAGAACCGGTAAATGGATAAAGCCTGTTACCATCAAGGGAAGGGAGGCTTTGCCGGAGTTCATGAGAGAGCTGAGACCCGGAAAGAAGCAAAGCCCAGGTGGCGCATAAGGTTATAAGAAAAAACAGCAGGATAGTATAATCTCCAAAAAAGAAACAATAAACAAAAATGATAACAGTATAAAAACTGAAAAACAACAGAAAATTTAAATGAGAGAAGAAGTTATAAAAATAAAGGCGGAAGCACTGGCGCCAGTGCTTTCGCCTTTTGATACTCTACAGGTGCAGTACCCTGTCCTTTATCTCCTGTGTACGACCTTGATTCCAGAACTGGGTTCCTATATATCCGCATGTACGTCTTGCTACAAAGAGGTTGTTCTGATCTCTGTTGCCGCAGTTAGGACATTCCCATACAAGCTTGCCGGAGTCGTCTGTGACAATCCTCATTTCTCCATCATAGAGGCATTTCTCACAGAAGTCGCTTTTGGTATTTAACTCTGCATAGAGGATATTGTCGTATATGAACTGCATTACTGAGATTACAGCCTCTATGTTGTTAGTGAGGTTTGGAACCTCCACATAGCTTATGGCACCTCCCGGTGAAAGCTTCTGGAATTCTGATTCGAATTTCAACTTTGAGAAGGCGTCGATGTGCTCGGTTACATGAACATGGTAGCTGTTGGTAATGTAATTCTTGTCGGTTACTCCCTTTATGATGCCAAATCTCTTCTGGAGACATTTGGCGAATTTGTAGGTGGTTGATTCCATAGGCGTACCGTATACAGAGTAGCTGATATTTTCTGCTTTTTTCCATTCTGCGCACTTGTCGTTGAGCTTTTGCATAACCTTAAGGGCAAAATCCTTACCTTCCGGAGAGGTGTGGGTCTTACCTGTCATTCTTACACACATCTCGCATAAACCGGCATAACCAAGAGAAATAGTGGAATAACCATTGTATAAGAGCTTGTCGATCTTCTCACCCTTTTTGAGACGTGCGAGAGCCCCATGTTGCCACAGGATAGGAGCAACATCGGAAAGAGTTCCCAGAAGTCTCTCGTGACGACATCTAAGTGCCCTGTGACACAGCTCAAGTCTTTCCTCAAGAATCTTCCAGAATTCATCCATGTCACCGTCTGACGAACATGCCACATCTACAAGATTTATTGTTACAACACCCTGATTAAATCTTCCGTAATACTTTCTGGTGCCATCAGGATTAAGGATATTCGGCTCTGATGTAGGGAATGAACGGCAACCCATGCAAGGATATACATCACCGTTTTTCATCTCACGCATGACCTTGGCTGAGATATAGTCGGGAACCATACGCTTGGCAGTGCACTTGGCTGCAAGCTCTGTAAGATACCAGTACTTGGAGCCGGGAGTGATGTTGTCCTCGTCAAGAACATATATAAGCTTAGGAAAGGCGGGGGTGATGTAGAAGCCCTTCTCATTCTTAACACCGATGATCCTCTGATTTAAAACTTCCTCTATTATAAGTGCCAGATCGTCTCTTGTCTGACCCTCAGGCACTTCGTCCAGATACATGAACATGGTCACAAATGGTGCCTGACCGTTACAGGTCATTAGAGTTATGAGCTGGTACTGTATGGTCTGGATACCGCTCTTTACCTCAAGCAGCAGACGCTTCTCTGTGATCTTGTCGATTATGTCATCATCAAGAGGCTCACCTAATTCTGTTCTTTCTTCAATAACCTGTTTACGGATCTTCTTTCTGCTGACATCAACAAAAGGTGCTATATGGGACAGGGTAAATGACTGTCCGCCATACTGGTTCGATGCTACCTGTGCCACGATCTGTGTTGTGACATTGCAGGCGGTAAAGAAGCTGTGTGGCTTTTCAATCATGGTTTCACTTATTACGGTTCCGTTCTGGAGCATATCCTCAAGATTTACGAGATCACAGTTGTGCTCCTTCTGGGCAAAGTAATCGGAATCATGAAAATGAATAATGCCTGCCTCGTGAGCCTCCACAATATCCTCGGGAAGCAGCATTCTCTTTGTAAGATCCTTACTTACTTCGCCAGCCATGTAATCACGCTGGGTAGAGTTGATAACAGGATTTTTGTTGGAATTTTCCTGATTTACTTCCTCGTTCATATGTTCAATCAGGGAAAGTATTCCGTTATCGGTTGTGTTCGATTTACGGGCAAGCTCTCTCTTATATCTGTAACGTACATACTTCTGGGCAACCTCGTAGCCACGCATTTCCATAATTCCGGTTTCTACCATATCCTGAATGTCTTCAACGTGGACAGCATGGGTCATCTCCTCAATATGCTTTGCCAGATTGTCTGCAATAGCGTACACCTGGTAGTCACTTAACTGGTGTAATTTGTCTACTTCCTTGTTGGCTGCAAATATAGCATTCTCAATTTTTGACAGATCAAACTTGACCTCCTCGCCATTTCTCTTGATTACATTTGTGTTTACTGCTGTTTCCAAAATAATCTCACTCCATTTGTTTGATAAAATTACATATGATACTTATGATTTCCCCTGTGAACTCAAGGACTTTTTATATAAATCACATAATGCGACCCAATATTTTGTACCAAATTTAAAAACACAACACTAGATGTTGCGCTTTTAATTATAGGACAAAGACGGTGGACTGTAAAGTGGTAAATAATAAAAATAATATGGCTATTTCCCGGCAGTAGTGTTATGATACATCTGTTTAGGGAAATATACAGACGGAGCGGTCTGAATAGACGTATATCAGATATTTGCCGGAAAAAAATATCATAACATTAAATTGCAGGCAGGCTGATATTTAATTTATGGAGGTAATAAAAAATGGCGTTCAAGAGTAAGGAAAGGGATGAGGGCCTTAATATCATAATAGTAGGCTGCGGAAAGGTTGGAATAGCAATTCTCAGGCAGCTGTGCAAGGAAGGACACGACATTACCATAGTAGATAAAAATCAGCAGAAGATACAGACATATGCTAATCTCTACGATGTTATGGGGGTTGTGGGAAATGGCGCAAGCCACAGTGTACAGATGGAAGCGGGAATTGAAAATGCTGATCTTATAATTGCGGTTACGGATTCTGATGAGCTTAATATCTTATGCTGTACTATTGCCAAGCAGGTTGGTAACTGTGCTGCCATTGCCAGGGTACACGATCCGGATTACAGCTCCGAGACTTCATATTTATGTGAGAAGCTTGGACTTACGATGATAATAAATCCTGAACTGGAAACTGCCAAGGAGATATCAAGAATACTTAATCTCCCAACTGCCCTTGAGGTCAGTTCATTTGCCAGGGGACAGGTGGAGATGATCAAGATCAGACTGCCGGAGAACAATATGCTTGATGGAATGGCTGTCATGGATGTGGGCAGAAGAATCATTTCCAAAAACAAGGATGCCAAAGTACTTCTGGGTGCTATAGAGCGTGCCGGAAAGGTATACATACCTGATGGAAGCTTTATCCTCCGGGCGGGAGATATTGTGTCCATAGTATCCACATCAAAAAACGGTAAAGCATTCCTCGATGCCATCGGTTTTAAGACCAACAGGGTAAAGGATACTATCATAGTTGGTGGAGGCGATGTTGCATATTATCTGGCACAGATACTTATAAACAGCGGCATTGACGTTAAGATAATAGAGGTAAATAAGAACCGCTGCGAGGAGCTTAGCGTGCTGCTTCCTAAAGCAACCATAATCTGCGGTGACGGAACCGATGAGGAGCTGCTTAAGGAGGAGGGCCTGGATCATACAGGTTCATTTGTACCTTTAACAGGAATAGATGAGGAGAACATCTTCCTTACACTGCATACAAGACATATGTCTAATGCAAAGGTTATAACCAAGATCAACAGAAGTAATTTCAAGGATGTAATAAACACCTTAAACCTGGACAGCGTGCTATATCCAAGCCTTATAACATCTGAGGCAATAATCGCTTATGTACGTGCCAAGAAAAACTCCATGCACAGTGATATAGAGACCCTTTACTATATGTTTGATTCCAGGGCAGAGGCCATAGAGTTCAGCATTGATGCGGAGTCAAGTGTTACGGGCATGCCCCTTAAGGATCTCAAGCTTAAGAAAAATCTCCTTATTGCATTCATTAACAGAAATGGAGACATAATACTTCCAAATGGTTTTGATACCATAAATGTAGGTGACACGGTAATGGTAGTTACCACAGACACAGGACTTAAGGACATAAATGATATTCTTAAGTAGGGGAGGATCAGGAAAATGAACAGGCTTATCATAGTCTATATTTTAGGAAGTGTATTAAAGATAACAGGTGTCCTGTTACTGCTTCCCATAGTGACAGGGATAATATATCATGAGTCAACTACAATGTTTTTCGTGTGGGTGGCTCTTGGCTGTATAGCAGGAGGTTTTCTGCTTACATTGAAGAAGCCTAAAAATCAGGTGTTCTACCTGAAAGAGGGATGCGTTGCCACAGCCTTAAGCTGGATAGCCATAAGTATTGTGGGGGCATTGCCGTTTTATATTTCAGGACAGATACCTTCATTTACAGATGCAATGTTTGAGACAGTATCAGGTTTCACCACAACTGGTGCCAGTATCCTTACTGATGTAGAGAGTTTGGACAAATGTATGCTTATGTGGCGAAGCTTTACCCACTGGATAGGTGGTATGGGAGTGCTGGTATTCCTTCTGGCGGTCATACCGCTTAACGGAGGTTCTCATATGAATCTTATGAAGGCAGAGAGCCCGGGACCTTCTGTGGGTAAGCTGGTTCCAAAGGTAAAGTACACCGCCAGGATACTCTATGCCATTTATATAGCCATAACCATCATTGAGCTGGTGCTTCTGCTTATTGCCAGAATGCCGGTGTTTGACGCATTATGTACAAGCTTTGGTACAGCCGGCACAGGTGGTTTCGGTATAAAGAACGACAGTATTGCGGGATACTCACCTGCAATACAGTGGATAGTTACCATATTCATGATACTTTTTGGCGTAAACTTCAATGCTTACTATTATATACTCTTCAGACATATCAGAAAGGCACTGAGCATGGAAGAGGTAAGATGTTACTTCGCCATTATCCTTACTTCTATAGCGATAATATTCTTTAATATTCTTGACACCTCGGCAAATGCGCTGACAGCCTTGAGAGACGCTTCGTTTCAGGTGGGCTCCATAATCACTACAACAGGTTTTTCCACTGTGGATTTCAATCAGTGGTCAGACGCATGCAAGGTGGTGCTGGTGCTCCTTATGTTCATCGGCGCCTGTGCAGGCAGTACCGGAGGTGGTATAAAGGTTTCGAGATTTGTCGTGCTCATAAAGACCCTGGTCAAGGAGCTTAATTCCTACATCCATCCGAAGAGCGTCAAGAAGATAAAGATAGATGACAAGCCTGTAGAGCATGAGGTTGTAAGGGCGGTAAATGTATATTTTATTACATTTGCTATTGTATTTTCTGCATCGGTACTGCTGGTATCCTTTGAGGACACTGATCTTGTAACAACCTTTACAGCGGTGGCAGCAACCATTAATAATATAGGTCCCGGCTTAGGTATTGTAGGCCCTGCGGCGAACTTCTCCATATTTAATCCATTTACCAAGTATGTACTCATATTCGACATGTTGGCGGGACGTCTGGAGCTGTTCCCACTTCTTATATTGTTCCATCCGACTATATGGAAAGAAATGATAGCTCTTCCTGTGAAGACAAACAAGAAGAAAGCTTAATACTTCCCGGGAAGAAAAGCCGGTAAATAGGGCAATAATATACAATGATTAAAAAAAATATATAAAATAGAAAAAACAGACAATATTCATTAAAATCTGACAATATAAAATAAGAGTGTGTCTTAATATAATCTTAATAAAAAAGTGACGAATATAGAGTTGAAAAAAGTCTGGCTAAAGGTATACTTGTGGAGTGTGAAATGGTTCATGTTGGTTATGAGAAATTATAAGCGTGCGCTTAGTTAGAAAGGAAGATAATAGTGAAGAGTATTTTAGAAATGCTTGAGGCGTCAGCGAAAAGTTTTCCTGACAAGACTGCATTTGCAGATATAGATCACAGCCTGACTTTTAAAGAGCTTGAGACAGAGGCTAGAAGGACAGGCTCGTACATACTGGACAGGATATATGAAGAAAAGAAGGAAGCTTCTTTCAGGAATCGTCCGGTTGCAGTATACCTTGACAAGACCTGTCATGCAGTAGCTGCCTTTATGGGAGTTGTATACTCGGGGAATTTCTATGTGGTCATAGATTCTGCAATGCCATATGACAGAGTGAATGTGATCTTCGATACCTTGAAGCCTGTGGGGGTCATTACTGACAGAAAGCACAGTGAGGCAGCCGCTAATCTTAAGTTGTCGGGAGAAACATTAAAGACACCTGTCATGTACCTGGAGGACATGGCGGATACCGATGTGGATGAGAAAAGACTTGGACAGGTGAGAAGTGCAATGGTTGACACAGACCCTGTGTATTCTCTGTTTACATCAGGTTCCACAGGAGTTCCAAAGGGAGCAGTTATATCCCACAGAAATGTACTTAGCTACATAAAGTGGTATACAGATACCTTTGACATAACAGACGACACAATATTCGGAAGCCAGACACCATTCTATTTCAGCATGTCTGTATCAGACATGTTCAGTACCATTATGGCAGGTGCCACCTTCCACATTATACCGAAGGAGTATTTTGCCTTTCCTATCAAACTCATGGAGTTTTTAAGAGACAGACATGTGAATACCATATACTGGGTATGCTCCGCATTGTGTATCGTTGCAAATTGGGACATGTTCAGATACATTAAGCTTCCGGAGCTTAAGAAGGTATTATTTGCAGGTGAGGTAATGCCTATGAAGCAGCTTAACTACTGGAGGAAAAATCTTCCGGATGTCATGTATGCCAACCTCTTCGGACCTACAGAGACCACGGATATATGTACATATTATGTGGTGGACAGAGAATTTGAGGATCATGAGACACTGCCTATGGGCAGACCTTGTGACAACTGCGGCGTATTTGTACTGGGTGAGGATGGAAATGCCATAACACCGGACATGATCGGTGAGGATGGCTTAAGCCCTGAAGGAGAGCTGTATGCCAGAGGTTCATTTGTGGCACTGGGATACTACAACAATCCCGAGAAGACAGCGGAAGCATTTGTGTTAAATCCGGTGAACACCGCTTATCCTGAGATAGTGTATAAAACAGGAGATCTGGTAAAATATAACTCCTATGGTGAGCTTATATATATCACAAGAAAAGATTTTCAGATAAAGCATATGGGATACAGGATCGAGCTTGGAGAGATCGAGGCTGCTGCCTGCGCCATTGAAGGAATAAAGGCGGGCTGCGTGATCTACGATTCAGAAAAGGACAAGATCGTGTTCATATACGAAGGAAAGAAGCTTGATGAAGGGGATATCATGAACAGAATAGGAGCTAAAGTTCCTAAATACATGATACCAAACATCGTAAAACGTACAAGAAGCATGCCGCATAATTCAAGCGGCAAGATAGACAGAAAATGGCTCATGGCAAATTATGAGACCATGAAATAAATGATTGTGCCATTCAAGGAAAGGAGAAAATAAAATGGAAGAATTATTAGAGTTATTGGAGGGCGTAAAGCCGGGTGTGGATTTTAAGAACGAGAAGGATCTTATTGGAACAGGTATACTTGATTCCATATCAATAGTTGAGATAGTCGGAGAGCTTAACGATGAATTTGATATAGAGATATCGCCTATTGATATCGTTCCTGAGAATTTCAAGAACGTAGATGCCATATATGCATTGGTACAGAGACTTCAGGAGGACTAATACTGCCCCGTGGGATAAAGCCATGTGCGGATCGGTATAAGGTACATTGTTATGAGTTATACATCCAGCGAATATTTTGTTTTTCTGCTGCTGGCGGTTGTATGCTATTACATTATCCCTAAGAAGGGACGATGGGTGGTGTTGCTGCTTGCCAGTTATGCTTTTTATTTTTACTCGTCAAGAAAATATATAATCTTCATAATCGGAAGCGTCATAACCATATATCTTATAGGATTGTGGTTAAGCAGGATCGATGTTGATTTCAAGGAAGCCAAAAAGGGGCTTGATAAAGAAGCGAAAAAAGCTCTTAAGGCCAAAGTGTCCAAAAAAAAGAGACTTGTTGTGTGGCTTGGTATAGTGCTTAATTTTATTCCTCTGGCATTCCTTAAATATTTCAATTTCTTCAGCTATGAGCTTACAAGAGTTGGAAATTACGTGGGAATTGGAGGAAAGCTTCCTATACATCATTTTCTGCTGCCTCTTGGTATATCCTTTTATACTCTTGCGGCAGTAAGCTATATCTCTGATGTGTACAGGGGCAAATATGCAGCCACCAGAAATCCTTTCAAGCTGGCGCTGTTTCTGGGATTTTTCCCTCACATCGTTGAGGGTCCTATAGGAAGGTTTGATCTTCTTGGGGAACAGCTTTACGAAGGACATTCATTTGACTACGCAAGAGTTACCCAGGGAATACAGCTTATGTTCTGGGGACTTTTTAAGAAGCTTGTTGTTGCCGACAGAGCGGCTATATTTGTAGATACAGTATTTAACGATTACACAAACTATTCAGGCATGTATGTGGTTGTCGCAATGCTGTTATATACACTCCAGTTGTACGCTGAGTTCTCAGGCTGTATGGATATAGTTATGGGTAGTGCGGAGATATTCGGAGTTAAACTTGACAAGAACTTTGAGAGGCCATTCATATCAAAGACAGTAAGCGAGTTCTGGAGAAGGTGGCACATGACACTGGGCGGATGGTTCAGGGATTATGTGTTCTATCCAATATCATTGTCCAAGAGCTTTACTAAGTTCTCAAAGAAGGTCAAGGCAAAGTGCAGTCCGTTTGTGGCTCGTATCCTTCCTGCTGCAATGGCAATGTTTGTGGTATGGTTTGGAACAGGTATATGGCACGGCGCCAGCCTGAAGTATATTATGTATGGCCTTTACTACTATATAATAATGGTTGCGGGGATGTTGACCGAACCTTTATGGTGCCGTCTTTTTGATAAGCTTAAGGTGGACAGAAAGGGAAAGGTATACAGAGCGTTACAGGTTGTGAGAACCTTTATATTTGTGAATATAGGTATGCTGCTCTTCAGAACAGACAATATGGGATCGTTCTTCCATATGTTCAGATCCATGTTCAGCAATCTGAGCTTAAGCGTCCTTACAGACGGAAGCCTTCTTAACCTGGGCATAGACAAGATGGATATAACAGTGATCATCATAGGTCTTATATTCATTATAATCGCAGGGGTTCTTGGTGAGAGGGGCTGCAATATAAGAGAGGCGGTTGCCGGTAAAAACATCGTAGTCAGATGGATATTGTACTACGCGCTGGTACTGGCTGTGCTTATCCTCGGAGCCTATGGCTTCAATTATCCGGATATCGGATTTATATATGCCCAGTTCTAAGCGTCGGGTATTTTACAGAGCAGGCAGGCTTCGCAGAGTCTGCCGATAGTTTAAGGATGAAATGCTATGAAGAAGATAATTGTAAATATAATTAAATCAGTTGTTTTCCTTGCAGGTATAATTGCGGTTGTTGCAGCTCTCGGGCCTGTGTTTACCCCGAAGGGCAACACCCGTGAGTCCGGAATAAATAATCCTAAGGCAAAGGATTATCTGGCAGAGCCGGATAATACTATACAGGTTGTGGCAATAGGAAACAGTGATATATACAGCGGATTTTCCCCTATGGAGATCTGGCACAACTACGGCTATACCTGTGTGTCGGCAGGTGAGGGTGCCCAGGTTATATACACTGCCAAGAACAGACTGGAGGAGATATACAAGAACCAGAAGCCTGACGTGGTGGTGTTTGACGTGGATGAGCTTTTCTACGGTAACTTCAAGGTGAGGGTCGCGAAGACAGCAGAGGCTGTATTTGAGAAATATCTTCCTTTTGTCATGTATCATGATAACTGGAAGCTGTTATTTGCCGATGAGGAGACAAAGGCGAATATCAAATACGAGACCACATATTACAAGGGACAGATGATCGACAACAGAGTGCTGGCGGTGGATCCGGATAATCCTCCGGAGGAATGTCATTATGGAGATGATATACCATATATCTACAGGAAGACCTTTGATGAATTTGCCCAGATGTGTAAGGATCACGGCACTAAGCTGTTGCTTATATATTCACCTACCTACAACACATGGACTAAAGAAAGACATGATTCCATAGCAAAGTATGCTGAGGAAAATGACCTTGATTTTATTGATTTTAATGACGGCTCCACAGGTGTGACCATTGACTGGTCCGTTGATACCCGTGATGGCGGAAAGCATCTTAATTCCGCGGCGGCTAAGCGTGTGACACTGGTTGTGGGAGATTTCATAAAAGATAATTATGACCTTACAGACAATCGTGGTAATGATGCTTATAAACAGTGGGACAGTGATTATGAGCGGTATGTAAAAAAATACGAGAGTACAAAAGGCGAAGCCGGAAAGCAGGACGTGGACAGCGGTGACAAGTCCGGCAAAAAGGATGGCAGGAAACACCATGATAAGGATAAAAAGTCTTAGAGTTTAAAGACTTTGATATATAAGGAGCATACCGGAACGGAGACAGCAGAGTCTCTGGTCATGGTGTGCTTCTTCTTTTTACCCGTACAATATAATTTATCCGAAAATATGCCTTGGAATAATAAACTATCCTATATTTGCATTATTTATGGTATACTTACAGACAGGTATGTAAATAAATATTATTAGATATGAGGTATATCAGCTTTTTAAAATCGGTATACAGTGTCAGAAAATTCTAAATGAGATGGTACTCAAATAACAGAAGAGGTGTTTATTATGAAGATATTATTTTATGATACCAAGAAATATGATAAAGAATCGTTTGATATGGTAGCTCCGGAGTTTCCGGATATGGAGATAGATTATCTGGAGACAGACCTTAATAAGCATACTGCAAGACTTGCGGCAGGCTATGATGCTATCTGTGCTTTTGTAAGCTCAGATGTAAGTGAGGCTGTTGTGAACAGGCTTGGAGAGTGTGGTGTCAAGCTCATACTTATGAGGTGTGCGGGCTTTAATAATGTGGATCTTAAGGCGGCAGCGGCAAATAACATAACCGTCTTAAGAGTGCCGGGATATTCTCCCGAGGCGGTGGCAGAGCATGCTATGGCACTGGCACTTGCAGTAAACAGACGTATACACAAGGGGTATATCAAGGTGAGAGAGAATAATTTCAGCCTTATTGGACTTACAGGCACCAACTTTCATGGAAAGGTTGCCGGAATTGTGGGAACCGGAAAGATTGGCGCGGCAATGTGCAGGATCTGTCATGGATTTGGAATGAAGGTCATTGCCTATGACATGTACAAAAATCCCGACCTGGATTTCGTGACCTATGTAAGTCTTGATGAAGTGCTTAAGAACAGTGACCTTATATCGCTTCACTGTCCGCTTCTGAAGGGTACCTATCACATGATAAATAAGGACACCATTGCCATGATGAAGGACAATGTGATACTTGTAAATACATCGAGGGGAGCACTTATCGCCACAGAGGATCTTATCTCCGGCATAAGAAGCAAGAAGTTCTTCGGTGTAGGTCTTGATGTATATGAGGAGGAGACAAATAACGTATTTGAGAACAGAGAGGATGATATCCTTGAAACTTCCATTACAGCAAGACTGCTGTCATTTCCTAATGTAATAGTCACATCCCATCAGGGCTTTTTAACAAAGGAGGCTCTTGCTGCCATCAGTGAGACCACTCTTACCAACGCAAGAGATTTCGCCGCAGGAAAGGTAAATGAGGCAAATCTTGTAAAATAAACAAAGGAAACAGAACATAAATGATACAGAATTATAAGATCACCATAGCCTATGACGGCAGCAGGTATCATGGCTTCGAGGCAAAGCCTGATGTGGATACCATCCAGGGGCGCATAGAGAACGTACTTTCAAGGATGACAGATACAAGGGTAATGACTGTGGGAGCCGGAAGGACTGACGCAGGCGTGCATGCCAGGGCAATGGTCATAAGCTGTAAGCTAGATACGGAGATGTCGGAAGACGACATAATGGATTATATGAATACCTATCTCCCGGAGGACATAGGAGTTATTGATGTTAAGGTGGCAGGGGAACGGTTCCATGCCAGGTTTTCCGCGGTAGGCAAGGTTTATCTGTACACCTGCTATGTGGGTAAGGAGAAGCCGGTATTTGACAGGAAGTATGTATGGTGCCTTGATAAGGTGCCGGATGTGAAGCTTATGAGAAGAGCGGCGGAGCACCTGGTGGGTGAGCATGACTTTAAGAGCTTCTGTGGTAATAAGAACTTCAAGAAATCCACTGTGAAGAAGATATTCGACATAGAGATCATGAGGAAGAACGATTACCTGTATCTCAGGTTCCATGGAAAGGGCTTTTTGCAGAACATGGTAAGGATACTTACGGGAACTCTTCTTGAGGTGGGATACGGCAATATATCTCCGGACGCCATGGAGGATATCCTTAAGGCGGGGGCACGGACGGCAGCAGGACCTACGGCTCCGGCAAAGGGGCTGTGCTTAATGAAGGTTGAGTATTAGTCATACATGAGTCCGTTCATGAAAGGGAATTTTGATTGGCAGAATTTCCGATATTTGAGTAGTTTTAGTTTAAAGGAATAATGTAGTATGAAAGAATTTTACAAGGGATTAAAGGACGGAATACCTATTGCACTGGGTTATTTCGCAGTAAGCTTCAGCTTCGGAATACTTGCCTTAAAGGGCGGGCTTACGGTATTCCAGTCTGTATTTATAAGTCTTACAAATGTTACCTCTGCGGGACAGTTTGCGGGACTTCAGATAATTATTGCAGGCGGAACGATAGTTGAGACGATTTTAACTCAGTTGATAATCAATATGAGATATGCTCTTATGAGTCTGTCTCTTACCCAGAAGTTATCGCCTGATGTTACTGTTAAGCAGCGTCTGGTCATAGCATTTGCAAATACTGATGAGATATTCGCTGTGGCAATGGCACATTTCAGAGAGGTTACATTCAGATATATGCTGGGACTTGAGCTTCTGCCGGTACTTGGCTGGACCCTTGGCACACTGGTTGGAGCCTGTGCCTGTGACCTGCTTCCAAAGGCAGTTACCAGTGCATTAAGCCTTGCACTTTATGGCATGTTTGTGGCCATAGTAATGCCGGTGGCGAAAAGGTCGAAGCCGGTTATCCTGGTAGCTTGCATTGCTGCGATGCTCAGTACGGTCATATATTATGTGCCGGCCCTGAAGTTCATATCAACAGGTGTGTCGATAATCGTGTGTACTATAATCGCGGCAGTGGTTGGCGCAATTGTTGCACCGAGGGATCTTGAGACGGAAGCAAAGAGTGAACAAAAATCGGAGCCGGAAGCGTAGTTATTTTTTTATAAAGATGGAGAAGTAAGATGAATATATATGTGTACATATTGACCATGGCACTGGTGACTTACCTTATAAGAGTGCTGCCGCTGGTGTTGTTCAGAAAGAAAATACAGAACAGATTTGTAAGCTCTTTTTTATATTATGTTCCATATTCCTGCCTTACAGCCCTTACCATACCTGCCATATTCTACAGTACTGAAAGTGTGATCAGTGCAGTTGCGGGACTTGTGGTAGCGGTGATACTTGGAATGAAGGACAAGGGATTGCCGGTGGTTGCTGCGGCTGCCTGTATAACGGTATTTATCGTTGAGAGATTTATATAATAAAGATAAGGAGCGCGGTATGAGATATCCAGAATTTCTTAAGGATGGCGGAACTGTTGGGTTTATCGCCCCATCCTATGGCTGCAATATGGAGCCTTATAAGAGTGCATTTGCAAATGCACAGAAAAAATTAAGATCATTTGGTTACAGCCTGCTGCTTGGACCTAACTGTTACGCAGGATGCGGAATAGGTATAAGCAATACCCCAAAGGCATGTGGTGAGGAGATAAATGAATGGTATTCCTCAGATAAGGTTGATGTACTCATATCCTGCGGCGGTGGCGAGCTTATGTGTGAAGATCTGAACTATGTGGATTTTGATTTGTTAAGGGACAGCAAGCCAAAGTGGTTCATGGGTTATTCGGACAATACCAATCTGGTATTCCTTCTGACAACCCTTTGCGATACGGCAGCAGTTTACGGGCCTTGTGCGGCGGCATTTGGCATGGAGCCATGGCATAGATCCATAGAAGATGCCTACAGACTGCTTCGGGGTGAAAAGCTTACGGAGACAGGCTATGACAGCTATGAAACGGAGTCCTTAAAGGACGAGGAACACCCCCTCATCCCATATAATGTTACAGAGCCAAGAGTGTTAAAAAGCTACAACACCGATGAAAATGGCGAGATACATATGTCAGGAAGGCTTGTGGGAGGCTGCATGGACTGTCTTGTTAATCTTCTTGGAACGAAATTTGACAGAGTGGATGAGTGGACAGAACGGTACAGGGAGGATGGTATCATATGGTATCTGGAGTCCTGTGATCTAAATGTCATGGCAATAAGAAGAGCAATGTGGCAGATGGAGAATGCAGGCTGGTTTAAGTATGTCAAGGGCTTTATCATAGGAAGACCTGCGGTGCATGGACAGGTAATGTTCGGACTTGACCAGTATGATGCTGTAATGGGAATAATAGGCAACATGAACGTGCCTGTGATAATGGACGCTGATATAGGTCATGTGGCACCCATGATTCCTATCATATGCGGAAGTATTGGTAAGGTAGATCTTAAGGGGCAGGATTTTAGCCTGAAAATGGTGTGTAAGTAAACCGGGCAGTAAAAAACAACCGCTAAAAATAAAGACCAAATAATGAAATAAGCAATAAATAAGAGATAAAGATAATAAGGAGGACACAGAAGATGATTAAGCATGTTACAGACAGCATATACTATGTAGGAGTTGATGACAAGGATATCGACCTGTTCGAGAACCAGTATGTAGTTCCAAACGGAATGGCTTATAATTCCTATGTTATTGATGATGAGAAGATAGTCATAATGGATATGGTAGACGTTAAGTGTGCGGAAGAATGGTATGCAAACCTTGATGAGGTATTAAAGGGCAGACAGCCTGATTACCTTGTTATGAGCCATCTTGAGCCGGATCACAGCGCAAACCTTACAGAGGTTCTTAAGAGATATCCGGAGCTTAAGGTCGTGTCCAATGCCAAGCTTCTTGCAATGATACCTAATTTCTTCCCGGATATAGATCTTACGGGAAGAACCATAACAGTAGACGGCAGCGAGCCGTTTGACACAGGTGTGCATAAGCTGAACTTTGTCATGGCACCTATGGTACACTGGCCTGAGGTAATGGTGACCTATGAGTCTGCGGAGAAGGTTTTATTCGCAGCAGATGCCTTCGGCAAGTTCGGAACTCTTGACACAGACGAGGACTGGGCATGTGAGGCAAGAAGATATTATTTCAATATCGTGGGCAAGTATGGTATGCCGGTACAGGCGCTCTTAAAGAAGGCTGAAAATCTCGACATACAGATAATATGCTCACTGCATGGACCTATCCTTAAGGAAGACCTTGGATATTACATCAACCTTTACAAGACCTGGTCATCTTATGAGCCTGAGGATAAGGGGGTATTTATTGCCTACTCAACTCTTCACGGCAATACAGGAAATGCCGCAAAGAAGCTGGCAGAGCTCCTTAAGGAGAAGGGATGTCCTAAGGTTGTTGTATCAGATCTGGCAAGAGAGGATATGGCAGAGTGCGTGGAGGATGCTTTCAGATATGACCGTATGGTGCTTGCAAGCCCTACCTATGATGGTGGACTCATGCCTGTTATGATGGACTTCATATATCATCTCAAGTCAAAGGCATACCAGAACCGTACAGTAGGATTTATTGAAAATGGTTCATGGGCACCTATGTCAGGAAAGCTCATGAAGGAGCAGATGGCCGCCATGAAGAATATAAATATTATCGAGGATGTTGTTACAGTGAAGTCGGCCCTCAAAGCTGCCGATGAGGCAAAGCTTGAGGAACTGGCAGACAAGCTTATGGATTAAATAGAACTTGAAAAACAACAACAGACAGGTTCAAAAAAGGGGGTTACATTATGATCAATGAATGGAGCAAGGTAAAAAGGCCGGAGCAGGAGGAGCTTGAGAGCCGCCTTGAAGCTGCAAGAGAGGGGCTTGCAGAGAGGCAGCTTAAGATAAGGGACGGAAAGGTTCCTGTGTTTGTATTGTTTGAGGGCTTTGGCGCAGCGGGAAAGGGAAGTGTCCTTGGCAAGATAATCAAGAACATGGATCCGAGATTTTACAGTGTAGATACCATGAAGAGTCCTACAGAGGAGGAAATGAGAAAGCCTTTCCTGTGCAGGTACTTCGAAAGGATACCTGAAGCCGGAAGATTTGTATTCTTAGACGGTGGCTGGGTGGAAGAGGTGGTCTCTGACCGGGTTCATGACAGGCTCTCCGACGGAAAGTACAAGGAGAGAGTTGATAGTATCAAGAGATTTGAGAGGACTCTTACGGACAATGGCTATCTGGTTATGAAGTTCTTCTTTCATATCGATAAGGATGTGCAGAAGGAGAGACTTGAAACTCTGGAGGCTCATAAGAATACATCCTGGAGGGTGAGTAAGGAAGACCTGTATCAGAACAGGCATTATAAGAAATATTGTAAGGCTTACAATAAGTATCTGGATGATACAAATGTGTCAAATGCTCCATGGTATCTCATAGACGGAAGTGACAGGAAGTGGGCTGAGCTTCAGATTCTTGAGCTTTTAAATCAGGGAATAGATACTGCACTTACGAACAACGGAGTCGCAGTTCCTATAATTCAGAATATCTTCCCTATGGTGAAGATGCCTAAGCTTGCTGAGGTTGATCTGGATAAGAGCCTGACAGATGAGGAGTATGACAAGCTGCTTGACAAATGTCAGGAGAAGTTAGGCAGACTTCACAATGAGCTATACAGACGAAAGGTCCCTGTGATCATAGCTTATGAGGGCTATGATGCAGCAGGAAAGGGCGGAAATATAAAGAGAGTTGCTGCTGCACTGGACGCAAGAGGCTATGTAGTAAATCCTATTGCCAGCCCGGAGCCTCATGAGAAGGCGAGACATTATCTCTGGAGATTCTGGACAAGACTTCCGAAGACAGGACATGTGGCTATATTTGACAGAACCTGGTACGGCAGGGTCATGGTCGAGCGTATTGAGGGCTTCTGCAGTGAAAATGACTGGAGAAGAGCCTATAACGAGATAAATGAATTTGAGAAGGAACTGTACGACTGGGGTGCGGTGGTTGTGAAGTTCTGGGTGGATATTGATAAGGATACCCAGCTTGAGCGTTTTAATCTCAGGCAGAATACACCGGCAAAGCAGTGGAAGATCACAGATGAGGACTGGCGAAACAGGGAGAAGTGGGATCAGTACGAGCGTGCAGTGGATGAAATGTTTGAGAAGACCAGTACGGTATTTGCCCCTTGGCATATACTTGAGTCAAATGATAAGAAATATGCAAGGATAAAGGCATTAAATATAATAATTGATGCCATAGAAAAAAGACTGGAAAAATAATGTGAGGTAAGTGATTTGGAGAAAAAACTGGCTTACAATAAGAAGATATTAAAGGGTGTCATGGAGAATGGCGGCCCTGTGGGAAGAGATCTTGATAATGAAAAATATCTGGCAGATGATGAGGAGAATAAAAAATCCATGGAAAACCATGGATTGATTCCTCATCGTGGAAGATACAATGAGCCTCATGCCTATAATAAAGATATATATCATATTAGGGAGAAGGCTGCCGAACATATGAGAAAAATTAAGGCTGACGAGAGGAGAGGGGCCGGGGATAAATGATTATCCTATCTCTCCGTGCTTCTCGTAGCTTGTTATCTTCTTAATGGAGTTGTCTTCATTTACAAATACAACAGTTGGAAGATGGTCTGACGCCTCTTTTGGAGTCATCTGTGCATAGCACATTATGATTATATGATCACCTACAGCTACCTGTCTTGCTGCTGCACCATTTAAACATATCATTCCGGAGCCTGCTTCGCCTGCTATTGTGTATGTCTCAAAACGGTTGCCGTTTTCCACATCTACGATCTGGACGAGCTCATACTCCATGATCCCGGAAGCCTTAAGAAGCTCGAGATCAACAGTGATACTTCCTACATAGTTTAAATCGGCCTGCTTGACAACAGCTCGATGTATCTTGCTTTTTAACATTGTAATGTTCATGTGTACTGCCTCTTTCTGTATCTGTATATTCGAAATAACTTTGGACTAAACACTAACAATATATCATAAAAATCTTATATTGCAACTTTTTTATGTCATTAACTTGAATAAATATGGTTCATATGTAAGAATAGTGACTAACATGGGAGTCAGGTAGGGTGAGTATTTGGGAAGCAAGAATAATACAGCAATTTTTATTGACAAGTTAAAAGGAGTAATGTTTAATGACCGCCATATGAAATCCGGTGATATCCGTAGGATTGTTTTGAGGCACAGAAAGCTTGAGGACTACAATCCGCCCAGAAATTTCGGCTATGATGTGGAGGTGAAACCGGTATATGACAAGGATGGCGTAAGCTTTTATATAAATAAAAGGGGAGTTGCCCCGGAGAGAGCCATAATGTTTATACATGGGGGCGGCTTCTGCATGGAGATAAATAAGAAGCAGTGGGAATTTGCAGCGAAGCTTGCAGCGGGCACGGGATATGAGGTGGTGGTTCCTATATATCCGCTGACACCGGAACATTCGGGAATGGAATGTTTTGCTATGTTAAAGAATGCCTATGATAAGATGAATGGCAGAAAACAGTACGAACAGGTCACCATCCTTGGAGAAGAGTGTGGTGGCGGAATGGCTTTGTCTCTGGCATTGATGCAGTGGAAGCACGGGGGCAGACGCCCGGATAAGCTGGTGCTTCTGTCGCCATTTGTGGATGCAGGCTACAAGGACAGGCGTCTTGAGAAAATGGTCATAGACGCAGATGCCAATTATCACGGATATTACTACACATATGGCATAAAGAGCTTTCTTAGGGAATACTGGATCGGAAACGATGTTATGGATCCTGATCTTTTGTGCCCTCTGGAAAGCGATTTTACCGATATATGTGATGAGATAGATATATTTTCCGTAGCTCAGGATATGCTTAACGGCTATTCCACGGCTTTGTATGAGAAGTTAAAGAATTATCAGACCATTGTGCACTATTATGTGTTTAACAATATTGTTCATGACTATGTTGAACATCAGGAGATCCCAGAGTGCAGGATGATAACCAAGAAGCTTATAAACTGTATAACCGAGAAGAACCAGAGCATACCTTATGATGTGAAACAGTCGGTATGGGTGAGGGCACTGCTGTCAGAGAGGTATTCCAAGATATATAGTGATCAGACATCCGTAAGACTGGCAGATAAATTCCACGTGGAATACAAGGATTTCAATTCCGGGATAAGTCTGTATGACAAGGCAATGTGCTTTGGCCGCATACTGGCCATGGATGAGGAGGTAAGGTGCTTTATAAACAGGTATCCGGACGGGGTTATTGTAAATGTAGGTTCTGAGATGGATACCATGTTTGAGAGACTGGACAATACCAGGATAAAATGGTATAACGTGGACCTTCCGGAGAGGATTGCCATAAGACATAAATATCTGGGGATCCGTGACAGGGAATTTAACATTGATAAATCAATTCTTGATTTCTCATGGCTTGACCAGATCAAGTATAAAAAGGGACTTGGAATATTATTTGTATGTTCTGATGTAATGAAGCTCTTTGATGAGAAGAAATTAAAAAGGCTTCTGGCAGAGATATACAAAAGATATCAAGGGGCAGAAGTTGTATTTGACATTAAGAATTCTGTTGGCAAGAGAAAATGGAATGCAGAGCGTATCATAAAGAGTGAAAACAAGCCACGTATCAGGATCAGTATAGATAACTGCATAAGTAATCTGTATGACTGGAATCCGAGATACAAGATCATAAAGGATATTCCATTGCTTGATGAGAAAATGGCAGAGCAGTTGTTCGGCAGAGATGTAACAAGGAAACTTCGACACAAGATAAAAAGAAAATACGATAAACTAATTCACCTTCGACTTGGAAGGGAACGATATATAGAAACAGATTAGGTGAGACAGATAATGGTAGAAGATGACAATATAAGAAATGACAATATACCAAAGCCGGCACAGGGAAGACGTCCGGCAGGAGCGGGCGGTGGTGAAACACCAAGGAGACGCCCGGCAGGAGCAACGAACGCAGACGGAACACCAAGGAGACACCCGGCAGGAGCAGGTGATGGCGAAGCACCGAGAAGGCGTCCGGTGGCAGAGGGAACCGGCGAAGCACCGAGAAGGCGTCCGGCAGGAGCAGTTGGCGGTGAAGCGCCGAGAAGACGTCCGGTGGCAGAGGGAACCGGCGAAGCACCAAGAAGGCGTCCGGTGGCAGAGGAAAGTAATGATACAAATGCGTACAGACGGTACCGGGAGGATTATCCGGAGAGAGCATATGGAAAACGTAAAAGAGGTTCGCTTTCCAAGGGGGTACTGGTACTGCTTATCGGAATAGCCGCAGGAGTGCTTATAGGAATAAATCTCAACCTGCTTCATTCAAAGCCTGACGCAATAGAGGCATTTGATCGTAAGCTTGATCTGGGAGTATCTGAGGTTACAAACCTGTCTTATGAAACTTACTGGAATTTTGTTTATTCCAGCTACATAGTACTTGGGGACAACAGGGAGACGGCTCAGCTCTACAAGATAAGTGACAAGGTTCCGAGACATAATCTGGACATGGAGAATTTCGTTACCGGAGATGACGGCTACCTTCATTACAGCAGTGAAGATATTTCTGATACAAAGGTTGGTATTGACGTATCCTCTTATCAGGGGGACATTGACTGGAAGGCGGTCGCTGATAGCAGGAATATAGATTTTGCCATGATTCGTGTGGGCTACAGAGGCTATGGTTCTGAGGGAAAGCTTGACACAGACTCCAGGTATGAGGATAATCTCAAGGGCGCCCAGGAAAATAAGGTGCCTATGGGTGTGTATTTCTTCACGGAAGCGATAAATTATGACGAGGGTGTCGAGGAGGCAAATTATGTATTGTCTCTTATTGAGGATTACAATGTCACCTATCCTGTGGTCATTGATACAGAGTATGTAAATGACAGCAATGCCCGTGCAAATGATATATCTAATTCCGACAGGACTGATGCTATTGTGGGCTTCTGCGAAACCATAAAGGCGTCCGGGCATACACCGATGATATATGCCAGCAGAAACTGGTTTGTGCAGAATATGGATATTGACAGACTTGGCGAGTACGAACTGTGGGTTGCACAATATGCAAATGTTCCGTATTTCCCATATAAATTCACCGGATGGCAGTATACATATGAGGGAAGTGTTCCCGGCATAGAAGCACCGGTAGATATAAATGTGTGGTTTGATTAGATGGCACATAAGTCAGATGATATTTAGATGATGTATAATACTTAAAAACTCCGGCAAAAGCCTTAATCCTTAATTGAAGGAATCTGGCTTCTGCCGGAGTTTTGTTTACCTTTCCATCTTCCAGAAAGCGGCTGAGTATGGAGGAAGCTTGCTTCCACCGCCGAAATCGTGTGGTTCGCCGGTTATGAGATCAACGGCTGTGCCGCAGCCTGCGTCAAAATGAGCCGTAAATTCATTTTCATCGGCATTGATCGCCACGAGAACCCGCTCGGAGTCGGTCTTTCTTTCGAATATACACTGTTTGTTGGTTAAAAGAACGGATCTGAAACCGCCGTAATTTAAGGCGTTGCTGTTCTTTTTTGCCTCGCCAAGCTTTGAGATGAAGTCACAAAGCTCATTCCATTCAGGCTTCTCGAAGCATGCACGGAGAGCAGGATCACCCTGGCTCTTTTCTGCCTTTGCACCCCACTCACTTCCGTAGTACACACAAGGTATTCCCGGCATACCATATGCCATGGCGTATACCAGAGGAAGGTGTTTTTCATTTGTAAGAATACTTGCGATTCTTGTAACATCATGATTATCCACAAATGACAGAAGGTGTTTGCCTCTGTTCTCTGTCCAGTCCTCAGGGCCAAACTGTCTGAGGAGGGTGTGGACGATCTCGAACATATTCATTGAATTAAAGCTTGAATATATGCCCTTGTAGCACTTGTAGTTGGTACAGCTGTGGAGCATGTCATCATTTACAAACTGGTTATAATCCCCGTGGAGAAGCTCGCCCAGAAGGAAGAAATCGGCTTTGAGTCCGTCACAGTGACTTCTAAGTCTCCTTAAGAAGTCGTGGTCAAGACAGTATGCAACGTCAAGTCTCAGACCGTCAATGTCAAATTCGTCTATCCAGCCCTTTACACAATCCATAATGTGATCGGCTACGGCAGGATTTCTCAGGTTGAGCTTTACAAGGTCGTAGTTGCCCTCCCAGCCCTCGTACCAGAGACCGTCATTGTAATTGGAATTGCCGTCAAAACTTATATGGAACCAATCCTTGTATGGAGAGTCCCATCTCTTCTCCAGAACATCCTGGAATGCCCAGAAGCCGCGACCTACATGATTGAACACGCCGTCGATGATAACCTTTATGCCAGCCTTGTGGCAGTTCTCAACTACCTGGCGGAAGTCGTCATTTGTACCGAGACGACAGTCAATCTTTGTATAGTCTCTTGTGTTGTAGCCGTGAGTATCTGATTCAAATACAGGGGAGAAATATATTGCATTCATTCCCAGCTTTTTAATATGGGGAATCCACTCGTTGACTTTAAGGATCCTGTGCTCAAGTATGCCATCATTTTCAAATGGTGCACCACAGAAGCCTAAAGGATAGATTTGATAAAAAGTACTTTCATATGCCCACATGTCAGTAATCTCCTTTACTTATATACTTTTTAACCATTATAGCATATAATGCAGGCAGGGTCTACGGACCGTGTGTATTTGCAGTTTAGACTGATACATATGAGGTGTACAGATCTACCCGGATCTATCCGGAGTATCCTGGTGTGCTATATCAATGGGTACGGATAGTAAAGACAAGTACATTAAATATAAATGTATAGAAGGATTTATAAGCAATGGATAAGAAGATCAGAAGAAGATATATATTTAAAGGGGACGTGCAGGGCGTAGGCTTCAGGTACAGGGCTGTCCATGGCGCACAGATGTTAGGGCTTACGGGCTGGGTGTGTAATATGTACGATGGAAGCGTGCTGATGCAGGTTCAGGGAGATCCTGACAGTATGGATGAACTGGTGAAGCGGATAAACATGGGTACTTATATTAATATAAACGATATTGAGATAAAGGAACTGCTCATTGAGGAGGACGAGCGGGGGTTCCATGTAAGGCGCGAATGTTAAATAAAAATCAAATAAAAATGTTAAATAAAAAACTGTTGACACATACATTGAAAATGTGATATAGTTATGCCCGATGAACTGCCGAAGACAGTAGGTGCAGAAATGCATAAGTTGGAAACGCCTACCGAGGAAAGATATCGTTAATGTAGATTTAACTATATGCTCTCTGTCTTTTGGACAGGGAGCTTTCTTTATATGTGCAGTCATTAGTAAAATAAGGAGGCGCATTATGGCAAAGGTAGAGATTAAGAAGCCTGTAGTAGATGAGATCAAGGCAAACTTAGAAGGTGCTGCAACAGCAGTTGTTGTAGATTACCGTGGACTTACAGTTGAGCAGGATACTGCACTTCGTAAGGCACTCAGAGAAGCTGGTGTTGTATACAAGGTATACAAGAACACAATGGTCAACTTCGCTATCGAGGGAACAGAATTCGAGGGATTAAAGCCAACACTTGAAGGACCTACAGGACTTGCTATTTGTAAGGATGACGCTACAGCAGCAGCGAGAATCCTTGCTGATTTCGCTAAGAACGCTCCTGCTCTTGAGTTAAAGGGCGGTGTTGTTGAAGGTGTGTTCTATGATGCAGCAGGTATCAATGAGATCGCAAAGATCCCATCAAGAACAGAACTTCTTTCAAAGTTCCTTGGAAGCATCCAGTCACCAATTACAAACTTTGCAAGAGTTATCAAGCAGATTGCAGAGCAGAAGGAAGCTTAGGATTTATAATCAGAATTTATTATTTCTGTATATTAATGCAGAAGAACGAACAAAAAATATTTAATTAATGGAGGAAATTAAAATGACAACTCAGGAAATTATTGAAGTAATCAAAGGTTTATCAGTTTTAGAGTTAAATGATCTTGTTAAGGCATGTGAAGAGGAATTCGGCGTATCAGCAGCAGCTGGTGTTGTAGTTGCAGCAGGTGGAGCAGCTCCAGCAGCAGAGGAGAAGGATTCATTCGACGTTGAGCTTACAGAGGGCTCAGGCGTTCCTGTAATCAAGGCTGTTCGTGAGATCACAGGTGCTGGTCTTAAGGAAGCTAAGGATATGGTAACAGGAGCTCCTACAGTAATTAAGGAAGGCGCTTCTAAGGAAGAGGCTGAGGAGATCAAGAAGAAGCTTGAGGAAGTTGGAGCTAAGGTTACATTAAAGTAATTTTAACAGATTTATAAATCTGAATATTTTTCGGTTTGGCCGACCTCTGAGTCGGTCAGACCGTTTTTTCATCTATATGAATTGACAGATTGCTGATAAATGGTGATCAATAAAGACGGATAAAATCCTAATTTCTAAAATCTTAAAAAATCTAAAGAACAAATTAAAAAAAATCCAATTAAGTGTTGACAATTTAATAGATACATGGTAGCATGATATAATGTCACTATTGTGGGTTGGTTTGCTCACGCATAGGACGCGGCTTTATTTTAGTTATGCGCAGATAATTTGGCCAAATTAAAGCTTGAAAAATAAATTCCAAGGGGTGAATGTGTCAGATGGAAAAGAACAGAATTAATCCTGTCGAATCCGGTAATGGAATCAGAATGAGCTACGCTAAGCAGAAAGATGTTCTCGAGATGCCTAACTTTATTGAGGTGCAGAAGAACTCTTACAAGTGGTTCCTTGAAGATGGCCTTAAAGAGGTATTTAGAGATATTTCTCCAATTACTGATTATACAGGTCAGCTTAGTCTGGAATTTGTAGACTTCCAGTTGTGTGAAGATGATGTTAAGTACAGTATCGAGGAATGTAAGGAAAGAGATGCAACTTATGCAGCACCTATGAAGGTTAAGGTTCGTCTCAGAACAAACGATGCAAAGGATATGCCTGAGCATGAAATATTCATGGGCGATCTTCCTATTATGACAGAAACTGGTACTTTTGTAATTAATGGTGCAGAACGTGTAATTGTAAGCCAGTTAGTACGTTCACCTGGTATATATTATGATATTACACATGATAAGATCGGTAAGAAATTATATTCATGTACAGTAATACCAAACAGAGGTGCATGGTTAGAGTACGAGACAGACTCTAATGATGTTTTCTCAGTGCGTGTGGACAGAACAAGAAAGGTACCTATCACAGTACTTATCCGTTCATTAGGAATCGGTACAAATGCCGAGATCATAGATTTGTTTGGCGAGGAGCCTAAGATTCTTGCAAGTATAGAAAAGGATCCATCTGATAACTATCAGGATGGTCTTCTTGAGTTATATAAGAAGATCAGACCGGGCGAGCCACTTGCAGTAGAAAGTGCAGAGAGCCTTATCAATGCAATGTTCTTTGATCCTAGAAGGTATGACCTTGCTAAGGTCGGACGTTACAAGTTTAATAAGAAACTTTCATTTAAGAGCAGACTTGCAGGACAGGTGCTTGCAGAGGACGCTATCGATCCTTCCACAGGTGAGATTATCGCTCCGGCAGGTGAGACTCTTACAAAGGAAGTTGCGGAGGAGATCCAGGATGCTGCTGTTCCATATGTTATGGTGCAGACAGAGGAGAGAAATGTTAAGGTTCTTTCAAATATGGCGGTAGACGCATCAAAGTATGTTGGATTTGATCCTAAGGAAATAGGAATTTCAGAGGATGTATATTATCCTGAGCTTGTAAAACTTCTTGAGGAGTATGATGACGAAGAAGAACTCAAGAAGGCAATGGAGAGAGATATTAACAATCTTGTTCCAAAGCATATTACAAAAGAAGACATTATTGCTTCTATAAACTATAACATTCACCTTGAATATGGTATCGGAACAAAGGATGATATCGATCACCTTGGAAACAGACGTATAAGAGCTGTTGGAGAGCTTCTCCAGAACCAGTACAGAATCGGTCTTTCAAGACTTGAGAGAGTGGTAAGAGAGAGAATGACAACTCAGGATATTGAGTCAATAACTCCACAGTCACTTATAAATATCAAGCCTGTAACAGCAGCTATCAAGGAGTTCTTTGGCAGTTCACAGCTGTCACAGTTCATGGACCAGAACAACCCGCTGTCAGAGCTTACACATAAGAGAAGACTTTCAGCCCTTGGTCCTGGCGGTCTTTCACGAGACAGAGCCGGATTCGAGGTTCGAGATGTTCACTATACACATTATGGTAGAATGTGTCCTATCGAGACACCTGAAGGTCCTAACATCGGACTTATTAACTCTCTTGCTACATATGCAAGGATTAATGAGTATGGTTTCGTAGAAGCTCCATACAGAAAGCTTGACAAGACAGATCCTTCAAATCCTGTCGTTACTGATGAGGTTATCTACCTTACAGCAGACGAGGAGGATAATTACAGAGTAGTACAGGCTAACGAACAGATAGATGAGGACGGACACTTTGTTAAAAACACAGTATCCGGTCGTTTCAGAGAGGATACAACTGAGTTCCCTAAGTCAAAGGTTGATCTTATGGATGTATCACCTAAGATGGTATTCTCAGTTGCTACATCAATGATCCCATTCCTTCAGAACGATGATGCTAACCGTGCCCTCATGGGTTCTAACATGCAGCGTCAGGCGGTTCCTCTTATGCTTACAGAGTCAGCAGTTGTAGGAACAGGAATGGAAGCAAAGGCTGCCGTAGACTCAGGTGTCTGTGTAGTGGCTAAGAGAGATGGTGTGGTTGAGTATTCAACAAGCACAGAGATATGTATTAAGGCAGACGATGGAAATAAGGATGTATACCATATAATCAAGTTCGCAAGAAGTAACCAGGGTAACTGTATGAACCAGAGACCTATCGTATTCAAGGGTGATCGTGTTAAGGCAGGTCAGGTTATTGCTGATGGACCTTCAACATCCGGTGGTGAGATCGCACTTGGTAAGAACCCACTTATCGGTTTCATGACATGGGAAGGATACAACTACGAGGATGCGGTTCTTCTCAGTGAGAGACTTGTAAGAGATGATGTATATACATCTATTCACATTGAAGAGTATGAGTGCGAAGCGAGAGACACGAAGCTTGGACAGGAAGAGATTACAAGAGATCTTGCAGGACTTTCCAATGATGCACTTAAGGATCTTGATGAGAATGGTATCATCAGAATAGGTGCTGAGGTCCGTGCCGGAGATATCCTTGTAGGTAAGGTTACTCCTAAGGGAGAGACAGAGCTTACAGCAGAGGAGAGACTTCTTCGTGCAATCTTCGGTGAAAAGGCAAGAGAAGTAAGAGATACATCACTTAAGGTTCCACACGGAGCTTTCGGTGTTGTTATGGATACAAAGATATTTACCAGGGAGAACGGAGACGAGCTTCCACCTGGAGTAAATAAGTCAGTACGAGTTTATATAGCACAGAAGAGAAAGATCCAGGTGGGAGATAAGATGGCCGGCCGACATGGTAACAAGGGTGTAATTTCCCGTGTGCTTCCTGTAGAAGATATGCCATTCCTTCCAAATGGACGTCCTCTTGATATCGTGCTTAACCCACTGGGCGTTCCTTCCCGAATGAACATCGGACAGGTTCTTGAGATCCATCTTGGACTTGCTTCCCAGGTTCTCGGATTTAAGGTATCAACTCCTGTATTTAACGGTGCAGACGAGTACGATATTATGGACACTCTTGAGATGGCAAATGATTATGCAAATTCAGAATGGGATGAGTTCCATGACAAGTATGTGGATAAGATCTCAGATGAGGTTATGAATTACCTCTGGGAGAACAGAGACCACAGAGAAGAGTGGAAGGGCGTTCCAATAGACAGAACCGGTAAGGTACAGCTTAGAGATGGTAGAACAGGTGAGGAATTTGACAGTCCTGTAACTATTGGTTACATGCATTACCTGAAGCTCCACCATCTGGTTGATGATAAGATCCATGCCCGTTCAACAGGTCCATACTCACTGGTAACACAGCAGCCACTTGGTGGTAAGGCTCAGTTCGGTGGACAGAGATTTGGTGAGATGGAGGTTTGGGCTCTTGAGGCGTATGGTGCTTCATACACACTTCAGGAGATCCTTACAGTTAAGTCTGATGATGTTATCGGACGTGTTAAGACCTACGAGGCTATCATCAAGGGTGAGAATATCCCTACACCTGGTATACCGGAGTCATTCAAGGTACTTCTTAAGGAGTTCCAGTCACTTGGTCTTGATGTAAGAGTGGTTAAGGAAGATATGACAGAGGTTGATCTCGGTGAGACAATAGAGAGCTATGATGAGAATGTTAAGAGAATGATCGATGTAGAGCGTTCTGACGTAGACGGTTCAGAGTTCGAGCAGGCAGGCTTCTCAGGAACAGATGAGAATGATGAACTTACATCTCTCACAGAAGATGAGTACACAGATGACAGCTACACAGATGAAACATTTGAAGATAGCTATGATGATGATAATTTTTAAAGAAGGGAGATCGTAAAAATGCCAGAGAATAATTATGATGCTGCTGAACAGGAACAGGCATTAAGCTTTGATGCAATTAGAATTGGACTTGCATCTCCTGACAAGATTAGAGAGTGGTCTCATGGTGAGGTAAAGAAGCCGGAGACTATTAACTACAGAACACTTAAGCCTGAGAAAGACGGTTTGTTCTGCGAGAGAATATTTGGACCAAGCAAGGACTGGGAATGTCATTGCGGTAAGTACAAGAAGATCAGATATAAAGGTATCATCTGTGACAGATGTGGCGTTGAGGTTACAAAGTCTAACGTGCGTAGAGAGCGTATGGGACATATTGAGCTTGCAGCCCCTGTATCACATATTTGGTATTTCAAGGGAATCCCTAGCAGAATGGGTCTTATTCTTGATATATCACCAAGGGTACTTGAGAAGGTCCTGTACTTCGCTTCATATATAGTACTTGATCCTGGAAATACAAGCCTTATGTACAAGCAGGTCTTAACTGAGCAGGAGTTCAGAAAGGCTGAGGAAGACTTCGGATATTCGGCATTCCGTGCAGGCATGGGTGCAGAATCTGTTAAGGAACTTCTCCAGAATGTAGACCTTGATAAGGAAAGCGAAGAGTTAAAGGCTGAGCTTGCTAACTCAAGCGGACAGAAGAGAGCAAGGATCATTAAGAGACTTGAGGCTGTAGAAGCCTTCAGAAATTCAGAGAACAGACCTGAATGGATGATAATGGATGTTATTCCTGTAATACCACCTGATATCAGACCTATGGTACAGCTTGATGGTGGAAGATTTGCTACATCAGATCTTAATGATCTCTACAGAAGAATTATAAACAGAAATAACAGACTTAAGAGATTACTTGAGCTTGGAGCACCTGACATCATCGTAAGAAATGAGAAGAGAATGCTTCAGGAAGCAGTAGATGCTCTTATAGATAACGGCAGAAGAGGCCGTGCAGTAACAGGTCCTGGTAACAGAGCTCTGAAGTCACTTTCAGATATGTTAAAGGGTAAGCAGGGACGTTTCCGTCAGAACCTTCTCGGTAAGCGAGTTGACTACTCAGGACGTTCGGTTATCGTCGTAGGACCGGAACTTAAGATCTATCAGTGTGGACTTCCTAAGGAGATGGCTATTGAGCTGTTCAAGCCATTTGTTATGAAGGAACTCACAGCCAGCGGTATTGCAAATAATATCAAGGCAGCAAAGAAGATGGTGGAGAAGCTTGAACCGGAAGTTTGGGATGTGCTTGAGGATGTTATCAAAGAGCATCCGGTTATGTTAAACCGTGCTCCTACACTCCACAGACTTGGTATACAGGCATTCGAGCCAATACTTGTAGAGGGTAAGGCTATTAAGCTTCATCCACTTGTATGTACAGCTTTCAATGCGGACTTCGATGGAGACCAGATGGCTGTCCACCTTCCGCTTACAGTTGAGGCACAGGCCGAGTGCAGATTCCTTCTGCTTTCACCTAACAACCTTCTTAAGCCTTCAGACGGTGCACCTGTAGCAGTTCCTTCACAGGATATGGTACTTGGTATGTACTATCTTACAATGGAGAAGGATGGCGAGATCGGAGAAGGTAAGTACTTTAAGTCAAAGAATGAAGCTATCCTTGCGTATGAGAACAAGGAGATCACACTTCACTCAAAGATACATGTAAGAAGAAGTGTTACAAGAGATAACGGAGAAGTTATAACAGGTGTTATTGATACAACACTTGGACGTCTTCTCTTCAATGAGATCATTCCACAGGATCTCGGCTATGTAGACAGAGAGAATCCTGAAAATGCATTAAAGCTTGAGATTGATTTCCATGTTGGTAAGAAGCAGCTTAAGCCAATACTTGATAAGTGTATCAACATACATGGTGCTACAAAGACCGCAGAGGTTCTTGACCATGTAAAGGCTATAGGTTACAAGTACTCAACAGTTGGAGCTATATCAGTTTCAATTTCAGATATGAAGGTGCCTGAGTCAAAGAAGCAGATTCTTTCAGAAGCTCAGGACAAGGTTGATGGAATTACAAAGAAGTACAGAAGGGGTCTTCTTACTGATGAAGAGAGATATCTGTCAGTAGTAGGTGTCTGGGAAGCAGCAGATAAGGAACTTACAAAGGCACTTCTTGGCGGCCTTGACAAGTACAACAATATATTCATGATGGCTGATTCCGGTGCCCGTGGTTCTAACCAGCAGATCAAGCAGCTTGCAGGTATGCGAGGACTTATGGCAGATACAACAGGACGTACTATCGAGCTTCCTATCAAGTCTAACTTCCGTGAAGGTCTTGACGTTCTGGAGTACTTTATTTCAGCTCATGGTGCTCGTAAGGGTCTGTCAGATACAGCTCTTCGTACAGCCGATTCAGGATACCTTACAAGAAGACTTGTAGATGTATCACAGGATCTTATAATCAGAGAGCCTGATTGTTGTGCAGGAAAAGATTTCATTCCTGGCATGGAAGTAGAAGCTTTCATGGAAGGAAAGGAAGTTATAGAGGACTTCAAGGAAAGAATCACAGGAAGATACCTTGCTGAGCCGGTTTATGACGCAGAGGGTAATCTCCTTGTTAAGCAGAATCACATGGTATATCCAAAGAGAGCTGAGCTTATTCTCAAGAAGGGTGTTGACAGGAATGGAGTTCCATTCCTTGACCCGGAGACAGGATCGGCAAGACGTGATGCAAAGCTTAAGATCAGAACTATCCTTACATGTAAATCACACATCGGTGTATGTGCTAAGTGTTATGGCGCTAACATGGCAACAGGTCAGCCTGTTCAGGTTGGTGAGGCTGCAGGTATCATTGCTGCCCAGTCAATCGGTGAGCCTGGTACACAGCTTACAATGAGAACCTTCCATACTGGTGGTGTTGCCGGTGATGATATTACACAGGGTCTTCCTAGAGTAGAGGAGTTATTCGAGGCAAGAAAGCCAAAGGGACTTGCAATCATCGCAGAGTTCGGCGGTAAGGTTCAGCTTCGTGATAACAAGAAGAAGAGAGAAGTAGTTATCACAAATGACGAAACAGGCGAGTCAAAGGCATACCTTATACCTTATGGTTCACGTATCAAGGTTATGGATGATCAGGTTCTTGAAGCCGGTGATGAGCTTACAGAGGGTTCAGTAAATCCACATGATATCCTTAAGATCAAGGGTGTTCGTGCAGTTCAGGATTACATGCTCCGTGAGGTTCAGAGAGTTTACAGACTTCAGGGTGTTGATATCAACGATAAGCATATCGAGATCATAGTAAGACAGATGCTTAAGAAGATAAGGATCGAAGACAACGGAGATTCCAATTATCTTCCTGGCACACTTGTTGATATTCTTGATTTTGAGGATACAAATGAGAGACTTGTAGCAGAGGGCAAGACTCCTGCAGAAGGAAGCCGGGTAATGCTTGGTATTACAAAGGCGTCACTTGCAACAGATTCGTTCATGTCAGCAGCTTCATTCCAGGAGACAACTAAGGTTCTTACTGACGCTGCTATCAAGAGCAAAGTTGATCCGCTTATCGGTCTCAAGGAGAACGTTATCATTGGTAAGCTGATTCCGGCAGGTACAGGTATGAAGAGATATCGTTCAGTAAAGCTTGATACAGAGATGGATGAGATTAATTTCCAGGATGACGACGAGATCAACTTTGATGATCTTGGCGAAATCGAGGATGTGAATGAAGAGACTCAGACAGAGGAAGCGGTTGATGAGGTGGCAGAGGCAGACACTGAAGCCGAGACAGATGCGGAAGCCGAGACTGTTGAGACAGGCGTTACTGAGTAAGTTTCATTTTAATAAAGACTTATATGTGTGACGGGTTTTGTGTCGGATTATGAAGAAAATGCACAAATATTTGACTGCAATTTCTGAAGATTTTAGTCATAAGACTACTTGACATACCATAAACGCAAATATATAATAGTAGGGCATGCGTAGAAATCGCATGTTCTACTATTTTTTTAATTTATATACAGGAGGTGAAAACATGCCTACATTTAACCAGTTAGTTAGAAAAGGAAGACAGACAGTTGAGAAGAAGTCAACTGCACCAGCTCTTCAGAGAAGTTTCAACTCTCTCAAGAAGAAGCCTATCGAGACAAGCTCACCACAGAAGAGAGGAGTTTGTACAGCAGTTAAGACAGCTACTCCTAAGAAGCCTAACTCAGCTCTTAGAAAGATTGCCAGAGTTCGTTTATCAAACGGTATCGAAGTAACAAGTTATATTCCAGGTGAAGGACATAACCTTCAGGAGCATAGCGTAGTTCTTATCCGTGGTGGTAGAGTAAAGGACTTACCTGGTACAAGATACCATATCATCAGAGGTACTCTTGATACAGCAGGTGTAGCAAAGAGACGTCAGGCTCGTTCTAAGTATGGTGCTAAGCGTCCAAAAGATGCTAAGAAGTAATTCATACTGAGAGTTAGAATTTTCAAAAAATCAGTGTGCTGGTAAAGGTTTTGTTTTTACTATTTAATTATAGAAGAATTAAGCAATAAACAGCACGAAACGCATATTTGCAGACAGGTTAGTATTTCCGTGGCGTGTTACATGGAGAGAAGGATATCTGCCCGTGAAATATGTGAGTACCTAAGAATTAATAAATATTAAGGAGGGAAGAACCGTGCCACGTAAAGGACATATCGCAAAGAGAGACGTATTAGCGGATCCAATTTACAATAACAAGGTGGTTACAAAGCTTATCAACAACATTATGTTAGATGGTAAGAAGGGTGTAGCCCAGAAGATTGTTTACGGTGCATTTGACCGTATTGCAAATGAGACTGGTAAGGATGCTTTAGAGGTTTTCGACGAGGCTATGAACAATATCATGCCATTACTCGAGGTTAAGGCAAGACGTATCGGTGGTGCAACATATCAGGTACCTATCGATGTAAGACCAGACAGAAGACAGGCTCTCGGACTTCGTTGGTTAACAACTTTCTCACGTGCCAGAAGTGAGAAGACAATGGAAGAGAGACTTGCTAAGGAGATTATGGATGCTGCAAACAACACAGGTGCATCTGTAAAGAGAAAAGAAGATATGCACAAGATGGCAGAGGCAAACAAGGCGTTTGCTCACTACAGATTCTAATCTGGGCTATCTGCAGAATAATAAAAGGAGGACAATCCGTTGGCTGGAAGAGAATATCCATTGGACAGAACAAGAAACATTGGTATTATGGCTCATATCGATGCTGGTAAGACTACTCTTACAGAGAGAATTCTTTACTATACCGGTGTTAACTATAAAATTGGTGATACTCATGATGGTACAGCAACTATGGACTGGATGGAGCAGGAGCAGGAGAGAGGTATCACAATCACTTCCGCTGCTACAACATGTCACTGGACATTAGAGGATCATCACAAACCAAAGGCTGGAGCTTTAGAGCACAGAATCAACATCATTGATACTCCGGGACACGTTGACTTCACTGTTGAGGTTGAGCGTTCACTCCGTGTACTTGATGGTGCTGTTGGTGTATTCGATGCTAAGGCTGGTGTAGAGCCACAGTCAGAGAATGTATGGCGTCAGGCTGACACATATAATGTTCCACGTATGGCATTCATCAACAAGATGGATAAAATGGGTGCTGATTTCTTCTATTCAGTACAGACAATTATCGATCGTCTTGGAAAGAATGCAATTCCAGTACAGATTCCTATCGGAAAAGAGTCAGACTTCATCGGTCTTATCGACTTATTTGAGATGGAAGCTTACTATTACAAAGATGACAAGGGCGAAGACATCGAGATTACAACAATCCCTGATGACTTAAAGGCTGATGCCGATAAGTGGCATGAGAACCTTGTTGAGAAGATCTGCGAGTTAGATGATGATTTAATGATGCAGTATCTTGAGGGTGAAGAGCCTTCAATAGAGGATATGAAGAAAGTTCTTCGTAGAGCTACTATTGCTTGTGAGGCAGTTCCGGTATTCCTTGGTTCAGCTTACAAGAATAAGGGTGTTCAGAAGATGCTTGATGGTGTAATCGAGTACATGCCAGCTCCTACAGATATTCCTGATATCACAGGAGTTGATCCTGAGGGAAATGCTGTTGTTCGTCATTCATCAGATGAGGAGCCATTCTCAGCGTTAGCATTCAAGATCATGACAGACCCATTCGTTGGTAAGTTAGCATTCTTCAGAGTTTACTCAGGTACATTGAATTCAGGTTCATATGTACTCAACGCTACAAAGGATAAGAAAGAGCGTGTAGGACGTATCGTACAGATGCATGCGAATGCTCGTAAGGAAATTGATAAGGTTTACGCCGGTGATATCGCTGCTGCTGTAGGTTTCAAGCTTACAACAACAGGTGATACAATCTGTGATGAGCAGCACCCGGTAATCCTCGAGTCAATGGAATTCCCAGAGCCAGTTATCGAGCTTGCTATCGAGCCTAAGACAAAGAATGATCAGGGTAAGATGGGCGAGGCTCTTGCAAAGCTTGCTGAGGAGGATCCTACATTCAGAGCACATACAGATAAAGAAACAGGACAGACAATCATCGCTGGTATGGGTGAGCTTCACCTTGAGGTTATTGTTGACCGTCTTCTTCGTGAGTTCAAGGTTGAGGCTAACGTAGGTGCACCTCAGGTTGCTTACAAAGAGACATTTACCAAGGCAGTTGACGTTGATAGCAAGTATGCTAAGCAGTCAGGTGGTCGTGGTCAGTATGGTCACTGTAAGGTTAAGTTCGAGCCTATGGATCCAAATGGTGAGGAGACATTCAAGTTCGAGTCAACAGTTGTTGGTGGTGCTATTCCTAAGGAATATATCCCAGCAGTTGGTGAAGGTATCGAGGAGGCTGCTAAGGCAGGTATCCTTGGTGGATATCCGGTACTTGGTGTACATGCAAATGTATACGATGGTTCATACCATGAAGTCGATTCATCAGAAATGGCATTCCACATTGCAGGTTCTATGGCATTCAAGGATGCTATGGCTAAGGCAAACCCAGTTCTTCTTGAGCCTATCATGAAGGTTGAAGTTACAATGCCTGAGGAGTACTTAGGTGATGTAATCGGAAGCTTAAATGCTAAGAGAGGACAGATCGATGGTATGGATGATATCGGCGGTGGTAAGATCGTCAGAGCATTCGTTCCACTTGCAGAGATGTTCGGTTACTCAACAGAGCTTCGTTCATCAACACAGGGTCGTGGTAACTACTCAATGTTCTTCGAGAGATACGCACAGTGTCCAAAGAGCGTTCAGGAGAAGGTTATCGCAGCTAAGGCTGGTAAGTAATCAGATGCAGCAAAAATGCCGTGAACAGATGACCGTGAGGTCATTTGCGATGGTGATAATATAAAAAAGTATAAATTATGCCTGGCATTTGTCTGAAAAATGGCAAATGCCGGTATAATTATCCCTATAACAACTAAAAAATAGTTGAAAATATATTATATTTTTAATATAATAATTTTTAGCCAGGTCACCCAAGCACAGGGTTTTGGGGACATAATTATAAGGAGGATTTTAAATCATGGCAAAGGAAAAGTTTAATAGAAGTAAGCCACATTGTAACATTGGTACAATCGGACACGTTGACCACGGTAAAACAACTTTAACAGCAGCTATTACAAAGGTTCTTTCAGAGAGAGTAGCTGGTAACGCAGCTGTTGATTTCGCAAACATTGATAAGGCTCCAGAAGAGAGAGAAAGAGGTATCACTATCTCTACAGCTCACGTTGAGTACGAGACAGAGAAGAGACATTACGCACACGTTGACTGTCCAGGACATGCTGACTACGTTAAGAACATGATCACTGGTGCAGCTCAGATGGATGGTGCTATCCTCGTTGTTGCAGCTACAGATGGTGTTATGGCTCAGACAAAGGAGCATATCCTTCTTTCACGTCAGGTTGGTGTTCCTTACATCGTTGTATTCATGAACAAGTGTGATATGGTTGATGATGAAGAACTTCTTGAGTTAGTTGAGATGGAGATCACAGAGCAGCTTGAAGAGTACGGATTCAAAGATTGCCCAATCGTTAAGGGTTCAGCTCTTAAGGCTCTTGAAGATCCAATGGGACCTTGGGGAGACAAGATCATGGAGCTTATGGACACAATTGATTCATACATTCCAGATCCACAGAGAGCTACAGATAAGCCATTCGTTATGCCTGTAGAAGATGTATTCACAATCACAGGTCGTGGTACAGTTGCTACTGGTAGAGTAGAGGCTGGTACACTTCACCTCAATGAGGAAGTTGAAATCGTTGGTATTAAGCCAGAGATCCAGAAGACAACAGTTACTGGTATCGAGATGTTCAGAAAGCTTCTTGATGAGGCTCAGGCTGGTGATAACATCGGTGCTCTTCTTCGTGGTATCAAGAGAGAGGACATCGTAAGAGGTCAGGTTCTTTGTAAGCCAGGTTCAATCACATGTCATACAAAGTTCACAGCTCAGGTTTACGTTCTTACAAAGGACGAGGGTGGTCGTCATACACCATTCTTCAACAACTACCGTCCACAGTTCTACTTCAGAACAACTGACGTAACAGGTGTTTGTAACCTTCCAGCTGGCACAGAGATGTGCATGCCTGGTGATAACGTAGAGATGACAATCGAGCTCATCCACCCAATCGCTATGAGCCAGGGTCTTACATTCGCTATCAGAGAGGGCGGACGTACAGTAGGTTCAGGTAGAGTTGCTTCTATCATTGAGTAATCTTTACTTGAGTGATAGTTCAATAATATAAGACTTTTCAAGGGTTTCGGAGATTTATCTCCGGAACCCTTTTTTAGGTTTAAATCTAAAATTGATAAATCCTAAATTCTGTATTATTATGTTGGTAGTATAGCTTAGACGTTAATTGGAGGGGGACATTATTCGCAGTATTATGGTTCACGTTAATGATAGGCAGGTGCGGAAATGGATAAAAACGAACAATGGTTGAAATGGGCTGTGGAGCTGCAGGCATTGGCACAGAGCGGTCTGTATTATGGAAAAGATAAATTTGATATTGAGAGATACCAGCGTATAAGGGATATTGCAGCGGAGATGATATCCTATAAGACGGAGATTTCTACCGAGAAGGTGAAGGAACTGTTCTGCGGTGATGTGGGTTATCAGACTCCGAAGATTGATACAAGAGCAGCGATATTCAAGGATGGCAAGATATTGTTAGTGCATGAGGCAAACGGAACCTGGTCTTTGCCGGGGGGCTGGTGTGATGTGGATATATCCGTAGAAGAAAATACAATAAAGGAAGTTAAGGAAGAGGCTGGGCTTGACGTGAAGGTTAAGCGAGTCATAGCGGTGCAGGATCGTGAAAAGCATAATCTTCCTGTATACGCATATAAGGTGTGCAAGATATTTATGGAGTGCGAAGTGCTTGGCGGTGAATTTGCAGAGAATACAGAAACAACAGGATCTGACTATTTCGGATTAGAGGAACTGCCGGAGCTTGCCACGGAAAAGAATAACAGAGAACAGATAGAGATGTGTTTTAAGGCTGCAAAGGCAGACGTGTGGGAAGCATTGTATGATTAATAAAAATTGTGCCCATGCGTTTAAAATGCATGAACGAGGTACAAAACAGGAACATTTTTAATGGGCTGATGTTCAAAAAGAAGAGAAGTAAGAAAGAGGAGAAAACATGAGCAAAAAATTACTATTGATAAATGATATTGCAGGATACGGAAAGGTGGCACTTTCGGCAATGATCCCGGTGCTGTCACATATGAAATATGAAACCTATAATCTGCCTACAGCAGTTGTCTCAAATACATTGGACTATGGCAAATTTGATATTCTTGATACCACAGAATACATGAAGAATACCCTTAAGGTATGGGGAGAACTGGGCTTTGATTTTGACGCAGTGTCCACAGGTTTCATTGTGTCAAAGGAGCAGACAGAGCTGGTGACAGAGTTCTGTCGGGAGAAAGCGAAAAACGGAGCAGTGATATTTACAGATCCCATAATGGGGGATGATGGCAGTCTGTATAACGGAATTACTGAGGCTACGGTTGCACTTATGAGAGAACTGATTGGTGTGGCGGACTACATAGTTCCTAACTACACAGAGGCAGTGTATTTGGCAGAAAAGGAATACCAACAGGACGGGGCAACAGAAGAAGCGTTCCACGAGATCATAGACATACTAAGAGGACTTGGAGCTAAATCTGTAGTTATTACAAGTGCGAAGATCAAGGGAAATGACAGGAAGTGCGTTATAGGCTATGATCACAAGGCGGAGGAGTACTTTAAGATAGAATTTGACGAGATACCGGTAAGATTTCCGGGAACAGGGGATATATTCTCAGCAGTATTTATGGGCAGGATCATGGATGGAGAAAGCTTATGCCATGCCACTGAGACAGCCATGAATGTGGTCAGGTATATGATAGAAAAGAATGCAGATAATGTAGATAAATACAAAGGTATTCCCATCGAAACCTGTCTGGAGGTTATAGGATAATGAAGAGACCAAAGATAAGGATAACATTGATAGATCAGAAGGGAACCATGGGCTGTCATAGAGGACATAAGATCGGTGATTCCTACGATTTTGATACGGAACGAGGGATGTTGTGTCCAATGGCAATGCATGTGGCATTTCCCTATGTGGATATATTAAGGTATGGCGGAGAGATACCCGGTCAGGAAAAGGGAACGGCGGTATTTTCGTGCCCTGATGTGGACACTTTAAATATATTTAAGATAGAAGTTGTAAAAGAGTGAGAAAGCGAAATAGGCATGAGTGAGAGGCAAAGTATCAGTATTTTCATGAAAAATTGATGGCGATATGGATGAGTCGGCATAGATAATTTGAGATAAGCTCATGTTCAACAGTGTGGTGGAGAGCATTGGCATGGTGATGTAGAAAAGCAGATGTTAAGTTATGGAGGTAGAGTATGTGTACAGCGGCAACCTATAAGACAAAAGATTTTTATATGGGACGGACTCTTGATTACGAGTTCTCATATGGTGAGGAGATAACTATCACACCGAGAAATTATCCCTTCAAATTCAGATATACAGGGGAGGATAGCAGCCATTATGCCATCATAGGAATGGCTCATGTGACAGATGACTATCCACTTTATTATGACGCGGTAAATGAAAAGGGTCTTGGAATGGCAGGCCTTAATTTCGTGGGAAATGCAGTCTATGGGGAGCCGGTGGACGGAAGCAAAAATGTTGCTCAGTTTGAATTTATCCCATGGATACTAAGCAAATGTGGAAACCTTGATGAGGCAAGAAAGGCACTTTCTACTTTAAATCTTGTGGGAACACCGTACAGCGACAATTTCCCTGCAGCGAAGCTGCACTGGATCATAGCAGATAAAAGCGGAGCCATAACAGTAGAATCAGTGGCAGAGGGACTTAAGATATACGACAATCCGGTGGGGGTTCTTACCAACAATCCACCATTTGACCGGCAGATGTTCATGTTGAACAATTATATGCATCTGTCACCGAAGCAGCCGAAAAATATGTTCCCTGAGAATGTGGGACTTGAGACCTATAGCCGTGGCATGGGGGCACTGGGGCTTCCGGGAGATCTGTCATCAGCTTCAAGATTTGTGAGAACAGCATTTGTAAAGACAAATTCAATCTCAGGAGAAGGAGAGGCTGACAGTGTTGGACAGTTCTTCCATATACTCGGCTCGGTGGATCAGCAGAGGGGCTGCTGTGAGGTGGCAGAGGGAAAATACGAGATCACCATATACACCTCATGCTGGAACGCAGATAAGGGGATTTACTATTACACCACTTATACAAATCATCAGATAACTGCGGTAGATATGCATAGGGAGAACCTGGACGGGACAAGCCTTGTGCATTACAGAATGATCCAGGAGGAGAATATCCTAAGTCAGAATTAGGATGTGGGGATCGAAACATTCCTTATGATGAACGCAAAAATAGGGTGTGGTCACTCATAATAAAAGAATAAATGGAAAATATGCCAAATTTCATTGACAACAGCATATGATAAGGAATAATATTGGTAGTACTGAATTGGTACTACCAATATTTGCGCAATAAGCCTACATACAGAAATTATGCTTGCACGATAACATTTGATGACCGCCAATCAGCAGATAAAACTTGCAGGGCATGTTTTTATCGCTGTTATAAGGCGAATTTTTTGCAGGCTCAAAAGAGGAGAGAAAGAAAATATGAAATACGTAAGACAATTTTTACTGATCCTGGCGATTTCCTTTATTGGGGAATTGCTTAAATATGTACTGCCGTTACCTATACCTGCCAGTATATATGGCATGGCTATTTTATTTGCTGGGTTGATGACAGGGCTTATAAAGCTTGAGGCAGTGAAGGATACAGGAAAATTCCTTATAGAGATCATGCCGCTCATGTTTATTCCGGCAGGAGTCGGACTTATGGTGAGCTGGGGCCGGCTTAAGCCGGTGCTTGTTCCAGTGTGCGTTGTTACGGTGGTGACCATAATTACAGTAATGGCAGTGACAGGAAGAGTATCCCAGTTTGTAATAAGAAGAGACAGAAAAAGAAGAATAGCAGGAGCGGATAAGACTTCAGAAGACTTAGATGAGGCGTCAGACGAAGAGATAGGAGACATTTTGGAAGATTTGGATGATTTGGAAGACTTGGAAGGTTTAGAAAATGTCTCAGAAAATAATATGAAGGAGGGAAAATAAATGCATGAATTTTTTGAAACATCCATGTTTGCAGGGGTAACCTTAAGCCTGTTGGCATATCTGGCCGGTTCTTTATTAAAGAAAAAGTTTAAGCTTGGAATATTTAACCCTCTTTTGATTTCGATAGTATTAACGATCATCGTGCTTGTGGTAAGCAAGGTGGATTATAATACATACAATGAGGGAGCGAAGTATTTGAGCTGGCTTCTTACTCCGTCAACAGTGTGTCTTGCAATTCCCCTTTATGAACAGTGGGAGTTACTTAAGAAGAATTTCAAGGCAGTGGTGCTTGGACTGGTTGCGGGTACCATCACGAGTCTTGGAACAGTGCTGGTGCTGTCGGCGATAATGGGATTAACCCATGAGGAGTATGTGACCTTACTTCCAAAATCCATAACAACAGCTATTGGAATGGCTGTGTCCGAGGAACTTGGAGGTTATGTGACCATAACAGTTGCAGTTATTATAGTCACAGGTGTTCTTGGAAATATAATGGGCGAGCTGATATGTAAGATATTTGCCATAAGGGAGCCTATATCAAAGGGGCTGGCATTTGGCTCAGCGTCCCATGCTATTGGAACTGCCAAGGCAATAGAGATCGGAGAGATAGAGGGCGCCATGAGCAGCCTTGCCATAGCTGTGTCGGGTATACTTACGGTGGTGTTGGCCACATTATTTGCAAATTTTTATTAAGACATGTCACACCAATTATTAGAAATTGTCGAATGACATATTTAGAATGACGTTAGAAAAAGCCGTTTGGTATTAACGATGGGTGATACCAGACGGGCAAACTTTAAATGGACTGATGTAAAGATTGTGTCAAGTTTTATATGAAAACTTGACATGCAGCGTCAGCCCTTTGCCGAAGGCAAATTTTAAATGGGCTGATGTTCAAAAAAAGGAAGTTGAAAATGGGAGAAGAAAAAAAGCTTACAGGGGCAAATCAGGAATACGAAAAGGTAATACAATATATATACGGACGTGTGCAGGATGGTAGTCTCATGATTGGGAGCAAGCTTCCTACGGAGCGGGCTATTGCAGAGGAACTTGACATTGGACGTAATTCCATAAGAGAGGCATTGTCTACATTAAGTGGTATGGGGATCATAAGACGTGTCCAAGGGTCGGGCAATTATATTTCCGGTGATGTGGGATCTGCTATACAGCAGATAATTCAGATGATGTTGGCACTTGGCAGTATAACAAAGAAGGATATATGCGAGTTCCGTCGTGTAATTGACAAATCAATATGCAGTATATTGCTTAACAAGGGACTTTCAGAGGATTACAGGGATACCATTGAAAGGATACTGGCCAATATGAAGGTGGAGCAGGAGCTTCCTGTGGAGCCGGATAAGAGTTTTCATGAAATACTTGTGAGGGCAACGGAGAATAATATATTTATCACTATTATGCAGTCCTTGACGAAGATCTACAGAGAGTGGATAGACAGAGCCTTGGTGAAGACAGACGCAAGGCAGAAGGATATGCTGTATGAAGTGCATTTTAACATGTATAAGGGACTGGTGGATAAGAACAAGGATCAGGTAATGAATGCCATAGACAGGCACTATGATTTTATAGACGGGCTTGTGGAGGATAACTAAAAATTTAAACATGTTGATGTTCATGACCTGTGTCAAGTTTTATAAAAACTTGATATGTGGTGTCAGGTTAAATTATCAATGTTTAAGAAAGCAGGTGGGAAAATGATCATTACAATCGGAAGACAATGCGGATGTTCGGGTGACGAGGTTGGAAGAAAGCTGTCAAAGCTGCTTAACATACCTTTTTATACCAAGAAGGATCTTATAGGATTGGCAAAGGAGAAAAAGATATACGAGAAGTATCCATTTTATTTTGGTGAGGAGCCGGTTAACGCCATGGTAAGCTCTGTGGCAGATGATTTCTGTGAATCAAAGGCTTATGAGATTCCCCATAAGGCGCTTAAGGTTCTGCTTGGGGACAGGGACGCTATAGTAATTGGAAGGGCATCAAATTATGCCTATAGGAATGAACCCGGTACAGCAAGGATATTTCTCTGTGGAGACAGGGCAGAAAGAGTGAAAAATATTGCAAATAAGCATGGTGTCTCAGAGCGGAAGGCAAGGCTTATGGTAGATAAGACAGATGAGAAGAGACGTGGATATCATAAGTATTATACCGGTGAAGAGTGGGGAAGCGCCGGGAACTACGACCTCTGCATAGATGCAGTGAAGCTTGGAGTTGACAAGACTGCCAGACTGATCGCCGACTACACTAAGATAATGTAATTTATTTGTAAAAAGATAAGATAACTACTGATATTCTCTGAAAAAAGTGTTAGCATATGGGTAGTGTTATATTATGAAAGATGTGACGACAATAAATGCATGTGCAAAAATTGTGCTGTACTGTATTGAAGATGTTAAGAATGCCAATGCGTAATACTTGGAGGGAATATGAGAAAGAACAGGATTCTCATTGTAGAGGATGATGAAGCCATAGCCAGAATGATAGCGATGAACCTTAAGGTGGCCGGCTATGATACAAGGATTTTTTTAGATGGGCTGGAGGCATACGAAGCTCTTCCGGAGGACAATAATTACGATCTGGCACTGCTTGATGTAATGGTTCCGGGAATGAATGGATTTGAGCTTATGCCGGAGGTGGCTAAGTATGATATACCGGTTATATATGTAAGTGCCAGAGACGATCTTAATTCTAAGCTCACGGGACTTACAGGGGGTGCGGAGGATTATATAACCAAGCCCTTTGAAATCCTTGAGCTTCTTGTAAGGGTAGAGAAGGTCCTGGTAAGGAACCACAAGATAGACAGCACCATAGAGGTGGCAGGGCTGGTGATAAATGCTGACGAGCACACGGTTAAGAAAAACGGCAGGGAGATATCCCTGAAGCCTATGGAATTTGAACTGCTGTTGGTGCTTGTCAAGAACAAGAATATTGCCATATCAAGAGAGAAGCTTTTGTCTATGGTATGGGGAATTGATTTCGCCGGTGAGACAAGAACTGTGGATGTGCATATCGGACAACTGAGGAAGAAGCTTGACCTGTATGACAACATAAAGACCGTATCCAAGCTTGGATACAGATTTGAAGATAATTAGCAGGACATGAGGTAGGCTGTGTTAAAGAAACGAATTATATTGATAAATGTCATATCCATGCTTATTGCTTTTGTTCTGTGTGATATGGTCACGATCCTTCTTGTGTACAGAAACAATGTTGCTGATGTAAGTGAGAGGTATCAGAGGGATCTTGACGAGACCGCCACGGGTCTGGGCAGCAAATATGCAGCAAATGGTGATCTGGAGACTCTGAAATTCTATCTGAAGAGGCAGGAGGATTACTATCTTGTCTGCTATAAGACCAGTGGAACAGATGAGGACTATGGAGAAAAGGTCTATAACCACACCTTATATGGATATGATTTTTATGGCTCTGTAAATTATAAAAAGAATAATGTGTATCTCAGATTTGGCGATAAGGTGTATGCACCTATAACCGCAAAGTATATGGATCTGAGGTTTTATTATCTTTGCGATGTGACGACAGCTTTTAATAAGACCTGGAGAACGGCATTGGTGATAGTTGGCGTTACTGTTACAGTATTTGCAATAATGCTGTTCATCCTAATAAGACTTACGAAAAGAATACTTGACCCTGTTGCCAGTTTAAAGGAAAGAGCCATAAAGCTGTCTGAGGGAATATATGATACGGGTATAGAGATAACCTCAAAGGATGAGATCGGAGATCTGTCCAGAACCTTTGACACCATGGCAGAAAAGATAAAGCTTCGTGAGGAGGAGCTGTCGGAGTCCGAGCACAGAAAGACCCTTCTGATGGCGAATCTCTCCCATGAGCTTAGGACACCTATGACATCCATGTCAGGGTATGCAGAGCTTCTGCTTAATGCCAAGCTTTCTGAGGAGGACAGGGAGACTGCCCTCATGTATATGCAGTCGGAGTGTGGAAGATTAAGCAGGTTATCCGGCAAGATGATGAAGCTGTTGTCCCTTGATCAGGATCAGGAGCTGGTGCTTAAGGAGGTAACCGCAGCTAAATTATTTGCAAATGCATGCAGGATCTGCGACAGTATAGCAGAAGCAAAAAAAATCCGGCTGGTATGCAGGGAAAATGGTGAGAGCTTCATGGTCGAAGAGGATCTCATGACGGAGGTGCTGGTCAATCTTATAGATAATGCAATAAAGGCAAGCCCTGAAGGAGCAGAGATATTTATTACAGCAAAGGATAAGAGTATAAGTGTCACCGACAGCGGAAGGGGAATACCTGAGGAGGAGCTTCACAAGATCCTTGAGCCCTTTTATATGGTTGATAAATCAAGAAGCAGAAAAAGCGGAGGCGCAGGACTGGGGCTTGCGATAGTTAAGCTTATCCTGGACAAACACAATGCCACTCTTGAAATAAACAGTACTCTGGGACAGGGTACATCTATGAATTTACAATTTGTTTAAATTTTGATGAATACTTGATGAAAGACCACATGCTAGAATAAACCTAGCATGTGGTCTTTGTGTTTGCACAGATTTCTATGTTACATTAATTGCATGTCAAGTAGCTGTCAGCCCACTGGATTTTATAAATGGGCTGGTGTTTAGTAGATTGTGTCAAGTTTTCTATGAAAACTTGACATGTAGCGTCAGCCCTCGCCGCAGGCGATTTATTATGAGCTGATGTTCAATATGAAAAGAGGAAAATATGAAAAAGACGAAGATGTTATATATACTTGCAGCGGCATCCCTCGTGCTTGCCGGCTGTAATAAGAAGCCGGACAGTCCTGTGGCCGGAAATATGGATAATCTGGTAAATGAAGTGGTGGAGACCAGTACAGACAGCAGTTCTGAGACCAGTACCGAGACTGCCGGTGAGACAGTAGATGAGGCTGTTGGTGGCAATGCTGAGTATGTAAGAACCATAAAAGATGATAAGAATAAGGTGAATGTTGAAGTGCGTGCACAGGTGGAGATTCCTGAAGCGGATAAGCTGTCGGTGGTGAGGGTCAGCCAGAAGGAGTTTGATGATGATTTCCTAAATAGATTTCTTGATATCTGCGAGCCGGACACGGTATTCACAACAGATATGATATATACAAAGGAATACTGTGAGACGAAGCTGGCAGCGATAGATGACGAGCTTAAGGCGGCACAGGAAGAGGCTGACGAGGAGGAGCGCAGCAAGGGAGAAGCATCAATAGAAATACGTGATAAGCTGTATTCACTGAATGAAGACCTTAAGACCTGGCAGAGGAATTATGATAGGGCAGCAGATGATATAAACAGGGAGGCTGTATTAAAGTATGCAGTAACACCGAAGCTTGTCAATGTGGCTGATGAGCTTGGCAATGATCCGGAAAATAGCTTTTATGAGTGGGAATATAGTCTTGGAACAAAGGAGGTGTTCACCGGTACGAACTGTGGTGTGGATGGCAGGTATGTTACAGTGTACATGCAGAACAGTGAGGACAATGGAAACATGTTTAAATACAGAGTGGCAGGAACCTGGGATATATATGTTAAGACAGTTCTAGGAAATACCTGTGGAATACAGAGGAAGGAGAAGGCAGATCTGAAGGATCTTCGCCCAGGAGCTGAGAACTATCCGGAGCTTCCTAATGAGGCAGATGCCACCTTGTCTGCCGATGAGGCAAAGGCGGAAGCCCAGGAACTGCTGGATAAGCTGGAGCTTACGGATTATGCGTGCAAGAGCGCAGAGCTGTGCTATGAAATCCCGGATTTCAGAGATTGTAATAATAAAGGTGACGGATACAGAATGGTATATGTCATGAAGTACGTCAGAGCCTTTGACGGCGTGTTCGTAGATAATGAGGGTGGTTATATGTTTCTGGATAATGATGATGAGCAAAAAATCTGGGAAGGAGAGCGGATAAATGTATATGTAAATGATGATGGCATAGTGGGTTTTGATTATATAGCACCTCTGGAACTGGGGGAAACGGTGAAGGATGACTGCAGCTTGAAAAGCTTTGACGAGATAAAGACGGTATTTGAAGATGGCATAACCACACTATATAACTCAGGCATGGAGAAATTATTGGATATGGACGGGAAGGAAGTGGAGTACACAGATATGGGTGACAAAGAGGATGTGAAGTATACAGATATCAAAGTGAACAAGATTATACTTCGTTATACACGATTAAGTGAGAGAAGTGATTTTCATACAGGACTTATGGTTCCGGTGTGGGATTTCATAGGTGACATAGACTATGGTGATACCTCAGGTCTTTCCGGACAGGAAAAGGACAAGGTGGTGTTTACAATAAATGCAGTAGATGGATCTATCGTGGACAGGGCGGCAGGATATTAAATTATCTGTATAAGACTGAAATCTGTTAGACGGGCATACAGAACCATCTGAAAGGAGATTAATATGAGAAAGATAAAAACATTATTTGTATTAACTGTGGCGGCTGTGATGCTTGCAGGATGTCAGAAGAGTCCGGAGACTCCTATAGTTCAGAATAAGGATCTGGATAATATGGTCAGTGAAGCAAGCGGAGATGGAACAGACAGCAAAAAAGCAGATGCTGTGATACAGGAAACAGCTGAGAATTACGAATCCTATGTTAAGGATATTTCAGATGAGACCTTTAAGGTAAATGTAAAGGTAAATGCCCAGGTTGAAGTCCCTGAGGTAGACAAGCTGTCGGTAGTGAGAGTGAAGCAGAAAGAATTAGACGATGAATTTCTGGCGAAGTTTCTCAGCGTATGTGAGCCGGATACTGTGTTCACTTCAGACAGAATATACAACAGATCAGAGTGTGAGGATAATATATCACAGATAAGGAGCCAGATAAATGATGTTGAAAATGGAAATACTGACATTTCTGATGAGGAGAAACAAACAGTGATAGAGGATCTCCAGAAAAACATTGATTCATGGCAGAGTATCTATGAAAATGCTCCGGAAGAAGTGACTGCAGAAGATGTTGAAGCAAAAAAGGAAGATACAAAGCTGGTCAGCGTGGCAGATAAGCTGTCCGATAATCCTGATGATGATTTCTATCAGTGGGAATCGGAGCTTGGTACAAGCAGACTTTTCTATGGAAGCAACAGTGGAGTAGGTGGAAGATATGTATCAGTATATCTTCAGAATAATGCTGATTATGGCAATCTGTTCAGGTACAGGGTGAGCAATACAGATGAAATATATGTGAAATCTGTTGTGGCAAGCGGACTTGAGGGACACGGAAAGACAAAGCAGGAGCTTGACAGTTATATGGATGGGGCCTCTGGGTTCTCTGAGCTCACGGGGGAAGCTGATGCCACCATATCTCTGGAGGATGCCAAGAGCAAGGCACAGGAGCTTATAGATGAATTGGGGCTTACTGATTTTGCATGCAGCGATGCAGATTTGTATTATGAAGTCCCTGAGTTCAGAGATACGGCAGCCACCCAGGGATATCGTAAGGTTTACGTTATTCAGTATCTCAGACAGTTTGATGGTGTGTTTGTAGATAATAACAGCGGGGATATGATGGTTGATGACTGGTCGGGTGATGACTACGTGAAGAAGGTGTGGTCTGGTGAGAATGTAAGGGTATATGTAAATGACGATGGAATAGTGGGGTTTGACTATGAAACACCTCTTGAACTTACGGAAGCCGTGGTTGAGGACAGCAGCATAAAGAGCTTTGATGATATAAAGAAGACCTTTGAAAGCATGATCGTTGCAAATTATGCATCAGATACCAGCAGTGATGATGATACTAATCTGAGTACGAATGTAACTGTAGATAAGGTGGTGCTCCGATATACAAGAGTCAGTGAACAGGACAGCTTTTCTACCGGGCTTATGGTTCCGGTATGGGATTTTATCGGCAGTGTAAGCTATGAGGGAGATGCATCGAAGCTGGAGGCAGAAAAAAATTCAGTAGTCCTCACCATCAATGCCATAGACGGCACCATCATAGACCGTACAGTGGGATATTAAATTTGCAGATTAAATTTACGGATTAAATTTACTGATAATATTAGTGATACAGATACATGGGTTATGAAGAAGATATTTTATACAGCAAAGGCAAATTTTGGCGGCTGCTTTTTAAGGGGAAGGGCGAAGCACATGGGGAAAAGAATAAATAAGGTACTGGTAGCGATTGTTGTGACTGCGATATTGGCAGGATGCCAGAAAAATCCGGATACACCAATAGTACAGAACAAAGATCTGGAAAATATGATAAGTAAAGCTGAGGAAACAGGTGAAGACAGTAGTAAGGCAGATGTAATAATACAGGATACTACACAGAAATATGAAAACTATATTACAACTATTACAGATGACAGTTTTAAGATAAATGTAAATGTTAATGCCAGGGTTGAGGTTCCGGACGTAGATAAGCTGTCAGTAGTAAGGGTAAGGCAGAAAACTTTGGGGGATGATTTCCTGAGCAGATTTTTAAATATCTGTGAACCAGATACTAAATTTGCTGCTGATACTATATATACGAAGGCTGATTACGAGAGATTGATCAGTGTAAAGAAGGAAGAAGTCGATTACCTGGAAGACAAGAAACAAAATGGTGGGGCAGAAACTGATGATATTGACAGCCGTATTGAACAGGCAAATGCTGATCTGAATTCTCTTAAGGAAGGATATGAAACAGCACCAGAGACAATAACAGCTGAAATTCTTGAGCCACATGTGGTCGAACTCAAAATGGTAGATGTGTCTGAAGAACTGGAAAATAATCCTGATGACAAATTTTATACATGGGAAAATGATCTGGGTACGACAAAGCTGTTCAGAGGGACTAACAGTGGCGTTGGTGGAAGATATGTAACAGTGTATATTCAGGAGAATGAGGAACGTGGTAATCTGTTCAGATATATGGTCAGCAATACAGGAGAAATACGGGTTAATTCGGTGATTGGTGATGTGTATGACGATTATAGCGTGACTGAGTCTTTGGCAGAGATGAAACAATATTTGGGCTTGGATGAAATCAAGGAACTGCCTAGGGAAGCTGGGGCAAATATCTCCGTTGATGAAGCAAAAAATATGGCGCAGGAGTTGATGGATAAGATGGAGATTGCTGATTTTTCCTGTGACAGTGCGAAGCTATGCTATAACAGACCAGAGGGACTTGATGGATACAGAATGGTATATGTGTTGGAGTATAACCGACAGTTTGATGGTGTTATGGTTGACAATAGCGGAGGCTATATGGAGAGCGATGGCTGGACAGGGGGAGAGTATAATCTTAAAACCTGGTCAGAGGAAAAAATAAGAGTTTATGTAAATGATGATGGGGTTGTGGGTTTTGAATATGAGTCGCCATTGGAACTGACAGATACAGTTGTCGAGGACAGCAGCATAAAGAGCTTTGATGAGATTAAAGGTATTTTTGAGAAGATGATAACTGTAAGCTGTGCACAGAATAATAATCCTATAGATGGAAATTCTCCTAAGGATGGGACATATACAAGCTATAACATAAATAGGGTTGTTTTAAGGTATACAAGAGTCAGTGAACAGGACAGCTTTTCTACCGGACTTATGGTTCCGGTATGGGATTTCATAGGAGATGTAGAATATGGAGATTATTCATATAAGGTTGATCCTGAGAAAGATAAAGTAGTCCTCACCATCAATGCCATAGACGGAACCATCATAGACCGTACAGTGGGATATTAAATTTGCAGATTAAATTTACGGATTAAATTTACTGATAATATTAGTGATACAGATACATGGGTTATGAAGAAGATATTTTATACAGCAAAGGCAAATTACAAAAGGTGGGTATACAGCCCACAGATATATCTGGCATTTATGATAGGATTTATATTCTGCTTTCTTTTGTCGGACAAGGTGGTGCAGTTTTCGAAGGAGCATGACACAGTGCTTCAGATGAATGAAGCATTTATCTGGACCTTTGGCGATGCCAAGTCCGTAATGGTGGTATCACTTATGCTGCTGTTGATATTTGCAGATATGCCGCACCTGGGGAACGACGTGCCATTCTTCTTAGTGAGGATAGACAGAAGGACATATATTCTGGGGCAGATATTTTACATGGTTTCAGCGACAGGTATATACACATTGTTCATAATGGTGTCCACCATGGTGCTTTCCATGTCCAGATCATATACGGCAAATATGTGGAGTGACACGGCTGCAATCCTTGGTTACTCAGATATAGGGCAGAAGATAGCTGTTCCTACATTTGTGAAGGTGCTTGAAAGATCATATCCATATCAGGTATCCCTTAATATATTTGCACTGCTTCTTGGTTACACCATGCTGTTATCCTCCATAATACTGTTCCTTAACCTGGTGAAGGATAACCTGGGAATGGTAGGGGGGATCATATACTGCCTGTTCGGATATCTTCTTACTCCGGACATAGTACAGGCATGGTTTAAGCTGTCGGATGAGCAGAGCCGGATCGCAAATATAATATTTGGCTGGATGTCACCTCTTAACCAGGCAACTTATTATATGCATAATTTCGGGTATGATAATCTGCCGAGACTTGGATTTTCATATGGATTTTTTGCAGTGACGAGCACCCTGTTTTTCGTGCTGTCAGCAATAAAGATAAAGAGATATACCTTTAATTTCACAGGTACATGGAAGTAGGAATATGAACAGTTTTATTATTGATATACGCAGGGCTGTGGGATCCATTGGATTTGCAGCGGTGGTCATAGTGGAATTTCTTATCTGTGTGTATTCCGGATACGGAACGGAGACATTTTACATGAGTGTCCCTGTGGCGGCGGCGATACCCTACAGTACAGCCTGGATCGTAGATTATCAGAGCGGATTTATAAAACAATATATCGGCAGGACCACAAAAATGGCATACATAATGGGCAAGTTCCTTGCCTGCGGAGTAAGTGGCGGCGGTGCCATCCTTATAGGGGCATGGCTCAGCAGCTTCTTTATAAAGGAAAGCAAGCAGGTAGAGTATCAATACTTGCCTATATTCGCAGCAGGATTTGTATTTGCAGTGCTGGCACAGCTTATAGCCACTGTATCCATGAGCAGGTACATCGCATACGGCGGAGGCTTTGTGATCTGCTATGCACTGGTCATTGTGTATGAGCGGTACGCCAGGAACCTGTATATGCTGTGTCCATACGAATGGTCCAACCCCCAGAAGGAGTGGATGTTCGGGGAGACAGGGCTTGTGATGTTCCTTATAGGAATCTCGCTTGTGTTGCTTGAAGGATTTGCATTGGCAGTAGGGAGGAAGTTAAATGACATCTGATGATAACAAAAAAGAAGGGATAGTAGTGGAACATCTCTTTAAATCCTTTGGCAGGGACAGGGTGTTAAATGACGTGAACATAAATATTCCCCCGGGCTCCATACATGGGGTTGTGGGAAATAACGGAAGCGGCAAGACCGTGCTGATGAAATGTATATGCGGCTTCATGAGGCAGGATAAGGGAAAGATATATGTAAATGGTGCTGAGATAGGAAAGGACGAGGATTTTCCGGAAAGCCTCGGCATGATAATTGAGACACCGGGCTTTCTGCCAAATGTAAGCGGTTATAAAAATCTCAAGATACTGGCAGACCTGAGATCCAGGGTAGGGCGTCAGGAGATAAGGGCTTCCATCGCTAAAGTGGGACTTGATCCGGACATGAGAAAGCCTGTATCCAAATATTCTCTTGGTATGAGACAGAGACTTGGGATTGCCCAGGCAATCATGGAGAATCCGGATGTACTGATACTTGACGAGCCCTTTAACGGACTTGACAAGAATACAGTACTTAAGATGAGAAAGCTGATCCTTGATCTGAGAGATCAGGGAAAGGCAATACTTCTTGCCAGCCATAATGCAGTGGATATAGAAGAGCTGTGCGACAGGGTGTATGAGATGGAGATCGGGGTGCCTCCGGTATCTGTACCCGGAAAGAACAAATCCGTACCATGCAGTGAAATGCATATTTTTCGATAAAAGGAAGAGATGGATATGAATAAGAATAAAAGAAAATACCTGATTTTATTATGCAGCATAATATGTATGCTTGTGGTAAATTCCCGCGGCTTGTATGTACATGCCATAGGACTTGGTGCTCCATTAAATGAGACCGACAGCGAGGGAGACCAGATATCCCCGGATAATAACAAGGATAAGGCAGATACCACAGAGCCAACCACCGAACAGGCTAAGGAACCGGACAAGGAACCTTCCACGGAGCCGGTAAAGGATCCGGAGTCTGTATCCGCAGTCGAGTTCAATATTGACAATGAAAATCTGTATCCCGGAATGAGCAAGACCTATTCGGAGGGCTATATGCCGGAATGTTCAGAGGGAAAGGCAAGTATTGTTATACCGGTTACAGCCACAGGAGACATAAAGGATAATAAGATAAGCACAGCGGTACAGCTTGGAGATACTGCCGGTTCCCCATTTGTCTATAAGAACTACAGAAAGGATGTAACCTTAAAGGACTGGAATATAAATAATTCCAACAAAAAGAACAAAGCATATCTGGTGCAGTATGATCTCAGTCTGAACAATGACAGGATAAACGGAACCTATCCGGTGGATGTGAAGGTGTCAGGATATGACAGCAAGGGCAATAAGGTTGAGGACACATACACACTTTATGTGGTAATAACAGACGGTAAGGAGCCTGACACAGGAAGCAGTGATGATGTGCCTGCAGACGAGCCTACTACAGAGATAACATTTGCCCCTAAGGTGCTGGTCAAGGAATATAAGACTGAGTCCACCGGGGAGAATAAGCTAAAGGTAAACATCACCATATACAACTCCAGCAAATCTGAAAATGTCAGAAATCTTACGGTTTCGGTAAGCGATACTGTTGAAGGCTTGCAGCTTGAGAGCCCTTCTGATACGGTGTTCGTGGACAAGTTAAATGTTGGGGATACCTATGTTGTAACATATGAATATTCCTACAGTAAGAAGCTTGCCAGCGGCCAGTACAATCTGGCACTTGCCATGGACTACGCTGATGACAAGGGCACTGCCTTCACCAGTGCAGGAAATGCCAAGATCAGTATAGAACAGCCCCTTGATGTAACATTTGACCCGGTTAATTTCCCGGCAGAGGTTGAGGTCGGGGATAAGGTTACCGTAAATCTCAATGCCATAAATCTGGGGAATACGCCTGTATACAACGTGAGGGCAATACTTGAAGCTGACGGTGTTGAACCGGCAGGAACCCTCTTTATAGGTGCCATTGAAGCCGGTGCCGTGGGAAATGGCAGTGTTGATGTGAGTATAGGAGGCCTTTCCACCGGCAATCTGTACGGTTACACCTCAGGCACCATAACCTGCTGTTATGAGGACACCAACGGAACAGAGTATACTTACGAAATGGAATTTGAGACAAATATAATGTCACCATTTACCCAGACAACGACAACCGCAGAAAAGCCTGCGGACACATCCCAGTGGTGGATCATAATGGTGATCATAATAGGCATATTCCTTGTATTGGGAGGCATTATCATCGGGAAATGCGTCATAAACAAAAAGGTTGCCGAGATAGAAAACAGAGAAGACAGCTATGAGAAGATATCTGAAGAAAATAAAACAGAATGATAGTGAGAAGATAAGGCTGATACTGATAGTTGTGATCGTTGTCTGTGCTGTAAGGATATGCATGTATGGGGGGAGTCTGGTGAAGATCCTGTCCCATAGCATGGAGTGTGTGGTGAGCGGTGATACCTCAAGAAACGGACTACAGAAGCTTTCGGAGCTTTCTGAGGTCACATGCTTTACCCTTTATAAGGAAGACCGGCTCTCAGTGACCGTAAGGCAGCATGATTTCAGCTTTCCTGTGAAGTATGTGTCAAGGGAATATATGAGAGACAGGTACAATATCAGTAACGGCAGTGCAATGACCGTGTACTATGCCAATGACAAGGCGGTGAAGGAGCTGGCGGAGTATTGCAGCATAGAGAATGGGCAGGTACGTATCACAACGAATAGCGACATAAAGATATTCGCCGAGTCATCCCTTCCTGATGAAGAGGCAGCCCTTTATGCGGTGTACGATTTCAGCAATGAAAGTACAGGTGATAAAAGTACCGGAAGTAGCAAATCTGCCGGTACATCAGATGACAATGCCGGCATGATGGATACGGGTGTTGACAGTTACAATATTCTTATTTACATAGATAAGCAGAATATCGACGGCAAGACAATGGACAGGATTTCGGCAGCAGGGTATGTGCCTGTGGACCGGACCGCCATTGACAGGGCAGTAGATAAAGAGAGGCTTATCATAATAAGAATAGAATACTTATTTCTTATTATCCTTGCTTCGGCAGCCGGCTGTATGTTCCGGAGATAGAATCTCTATGGATATGACTGTGAGCACTTTTTCCCTTACAGTGAAACGGAAGTTATACCCTGCAAATGCAACTCCGTACACCCTGTCCGGATCGTTCTGATATCCCGGTCTCGGGTCTCCTGCCAGAAGTGCTGTCAGGGCAGACTTTTTGTCAGCTCCCAGATGGGAAAGGATTTTTTGAAGCGATGGTTCATCTGCAAATATTACCTCAAGGGGAGTCTGGTCTATACTCTCCGTGAAGCCTCCTGTTGCGTCAGGGTGGCAGTCGCTGTAAGGGATGTAGGGCTTGATATCCAATATTGGAGTGCCATCCAACATATCTATCCCCGATACATAGAGCAATGGTCCATGCTCCTCAGTATACTCAATCCTTTCAAGTCGTACAGACGACAGACCTATATTGTTAGGCCTGAAAGGGGATCTGGTGGCGAATACTCCCATTCTTGTATTTCCCCCAAGCTTTGGCGGCTTAACCGTTGCACTCCAATGATCCTTTTTGGCTCTGTTAAATTCCCATAATATCCAGATGTGTGAGAAGTCCTGCAGTCCCTTGAAGGCTTCGGGCTGCCTGTATTCCGGCAGGAACTCAATAACTCCGGTAAGCTCCGGTATCAGACCACTCTGTCTTGGAATGCCAAACTTTTCAATAAAATCTGTATGTATAAATCCAATTATATCCATAATAAATGTACCGTTTCCTAAGTATTGTTTTAATGAAGAGCATACTTTGGGCAGTGCGTTCTTCATATAAAAGAATTATAACAGAAATAATGAAATCAGTGAAATACATGTTGGGGGAATCATAGCGTATGTATGTTCCTAGACATATGTTAATGTCAGGATGGCAATACTAACATATTAAATTAAGTGGTGTACTAACATATTAATATTAAGTGGCATATTGACAAAATGAGAAAAAATATATATTATAATGCCTATGAATGTCAATGGAGGCATACGCTTGTTGCGTGTGCCTCTATTTTTTTTTTGAGGGGAGAGAATGATATGGAGAGACTCGGAGCAATTATTTCGGCAGTGGATGATTTCGTATGGGGCCCGGTAATGCTTATTCTTCTTGTGGGAACAGGTATATTCCTGACTATACGTCTTAAATTCCTGCCATGGAGAAACCTTGGCTATGCCATTAAGAGCACATTGTCAAAGGAAGCACGAAAGAAAGATAAAGGAACCGGTGATATATCACCATTTTCAGCACTTACAACAGCGCTGGCGGCAACAATAGGAACCGGTAATATAGTAGGTGTTGCCACAGCTATGGTATCAGGTGGTCCCGGTGCCCTGGTGTGGATGTGGATTTCGGCATTATTTGGACTTACATCAAAGTTCTCGGAGTGTATGCTTGCCATTAAGTATAGAGAGGTAAATGAAAAGGGCGAAATGTCCGGCGGTCCAATGTACACCATGAAGAAAGGTTTTAAGCATAAAAGGGTGGGAGCGGTTCTCGGCTGGCTCTTTGCTTTATTTGCAGTGATAGCGTCCTTCGGTATAGGTAATATGACCCAGGCAAATTCCATTGCAGAGTCATTAAATGATACATTTGGAGCTTCAGTGAAGGCGGTTGGTATTGTATTGACAGTTCTTGCACTGCTTATCATAGTAGGCGGTATCAAGACCATATCAAAGGTTTCTTCAGTAGTTGTTCCTGTTATGGCAATCTTCTACGTTATTGCTGGTCTCGTGGTAATAATTATAAATTATAGAAATGTTCCTGATGGTGTTGCCATGATATTTAAGATGGCATTTAACGTCAAGGCAGTAGGCGGTGGTCTCTGTGGAACAATAACAGCAGCGCTCATGAATGCCATGAGGTTTGGTGTAGCCAGAGGAGTATTTTCAAATGAAGCAGGTATGGGTTCGGCAGCCATCACAGCGGCTGCAGCAAAAACGGATAATCCTGTACGTCAGGGATATATCAACATGACCGGTACCTTCTGGGATACAATAGTTGTGTGTACAATTACAGGTCTTTGCATTGCGTCATCAGGAATGCTTGGGGCAAATCAGAACGGCGTGGAAGGTACATATACGGTTACAGACAGCGTAATATCGGTTCAGGCAACGGACACCGATGATAAGGACTGCTCAGCGGAATATTCCTATGAATTTAATGAAGATGGCACGGTTCTTACCATAAAAGATACAAAGGCAGATACGGTCACAGAGCTTACCATGGTGCCGGAGAAGGATCTTAATATTACAGATTCAGTGGACGCCACAGAAAAGCTTAATGTCGGTGAATGCCTTGCTGTAGCAGGGGATGTGTCGGGAACATGGACAGACGGAGAAGGTAATCATTATACATTCAGTGATGATGGTGTATATGCTGCAACAACTGTTGTAAAGGGTGCAGCTCTTACAATACTATCTTTTGAGTCGGCTATAGGAAAGGCTGGCGGATGGTTGGTAAGTATCGGTATTGTGTTATTTGCATTTTCAACTATCCTGGGATGGGAGTACCATGGCGAAAAAGCCTTTGAGTATATATTCAAGACCCATAAATTCAATATGATATACAGAATAATATTCTCCCTTGTGGTCTATATCGGAGCAACCATGACACTTGATATAGTATGGAACTTCTCAGATGTGGCAAATGCTTTGATGGCGATACCTAATCTTATCTGTCTCCTTGCCTTAAGTGGTGTTATCGCAAAGGAGGTAAATGATTTCCAGCCTATATTGAAGGCGGAGAAGTCAAAATAAAAGCTGGCACCAACCAAAGCTGGTACTAAAGTACTAAAATAAAGTTAATATCAAAGCTGAAGTTTAACTTCAAGTTGAAATAAAAGGCACCATGACAGAATAGTGCCTTTTGTAGTTCACAGAATTTTCACAAAAATTATTAGCACTCACTATTGACGAGTGCTAATAGAAGTGCTATAACATAATTGTCAAAAGGAAAACAACATATCAGCAACATCAATGTATGATGGTTCCGTAGCTGATCTGCTTAATATATTGTATGTAACGTACCTTTGTGGGGCACGTTGCCTGTATGGAAAAGGAGAGATGACTTATGTTATTAACAACAAGAAACAATGATTTATTCGACACATTTTTTAATGATCCATTTTTTGAGGAGTCTTGGGCAGGATATCCATACTACCCTGAAAGAGAAGCAAAGAAGCCTGAGAAAAAGGCATACGGACATACATCTAAGAGTCTTATGAAGACAGATATTAAGGAAGATGAGAATGGCTATGAGCTTATGATGGATCTTCCCGGATATGAGAAGAACGAAATTGCTATCAAGCTGGACAAGGGCTACCTTACAGTAACAGCAACCAAGGAAACAGAGAGTAATAAGGAAAGCCAGGATGGTGAAAAGAAAGAAGCTTCCGGCGAGAAGGCGGTTGATGAGAAAACTGCAGAAAAGCCGGCACAGAAGCCTTCATTCAAATACATCTGCAAGGAAAGATTTTCAGGAAGCTGCCAGAGAACCTTCTATGTAGGTGAGGAAGTGGAGCAGGAGGATATCAAGGCTGCATTTAAGAACGGCGTCCTTGTTCTTAGCATTCCTAAGCCTGAGAAGAAGGAAAAGCCTGAGACTGACAAGTACATTGCTATTGAGTAATCATGATGAAAACAGTTATTTGATGGCTGCCCGGAGTCGGTGTATATAATTTGGATAATAAGTAAAGTGAATAAAATCATTGCTTATTTTTCAATAAGCTTTATAATATAAAGGATTGAACATGCTAAGGCGTGGGAATATCCGAAGATAGAAGGAGCTTCCGGCACTTGCAGGAGGCTCCTTTTAATATTTTTGCTGCAACAGGTCTGTGATAGTATGCAGTGGCTTTTTTGACAATAAAAATTTCAGTGATAGATTAATAAATAGTAGGAAGTGACGCAGATGGCAGAAAAAAAAGATTGCTATGAGGTTCTTGGGATTTCAAGAAATGCTTCCGAGGCAGAGATAAAGAAGGCATACAGAGTCCTTGCGAAGAAGTATCACCCGGACACCAATCCCGGTGATGCCCAGGCTGCAGAGAAGTTTAAGGAAGTTACCGAGGCTTACGAGATATTAAGTGATCCGGAGAAAAAGAAAGTATATGATCAGTATGGTCATGCAGCATTCGATGCAGGACAGGGAGGTGGCAATCCTTTCGGAGGCGGAAGCTTTCACTTTGAAGGTGGAGATATGGATGATATACTTGGAGGTATATTCGGTTCATTCTTCGGCGGCGGTGGAAGAGGTAGCGCAAGAGGCGGTTTTGATGGCGGCTTTGGCGGCTTCGGAGGAGGCTTTGGCGGTGGAAATTATCCTTCACAGGGAAGGAATATTGAGTCAGAGCTTACGATAGAATTTGAAGAGGCTGTTCTTGGCTGTGATAAGAACATAACCTTAAGCAGCTCCGGTAAAAATCAGACGCTTAATGTCCACATACCTGCCGGTATGGAGGAAGGCAAGTGTATACGTCTTGAGGGCAAAGGTTATCCCGGTGCGAATGGCGGTCCAAACGGAGACCTGATGCTAAGGATCCATATAAAGGATAAGCCCGGTTTTGAAAGAAAAGGAAATGACTTGTATACAACTGTGAGCATACCGTTTACCACAGCAGTTCTTGGCGGTGAGGCAATAGTAAGCACCCTTACAGGTAATGTAAAGTGTAAGATTGCCGCAGGTACCCAGTCGGGAAGCAAGATAAGGCTTAAGGGTAAGGGTGTTGCCAATATAAGAAACCACAACATCGTAGGTGACCAGTACGTTACGGTACAGATACAGGTTCCTAAGAAGCTGTCGAGAGACGCGGTTAAGGCACTTAAGGAATATGGAGTACTGTCAGGAGAACTGGAATCCGGCAAATAGGAGCAGCAACCATTAAACATCATTACATAAAATAAAAAAAGGAACATGATCGGTTGATCATGTTCCTTTTTTTACTGTATATCGTCTTTAAGCTTTTTTGCAACCTTCTTGATCTTCTTCTGTATGGAGAAGTTCTCACTGCTTTTCTCAAATGCTGTAGAAAGAGCATTTAAGCTATGGAGAGGATGTAGGAAACGACGTTTCTCTTTCTCCTCATCAAGGGCTGTAGCAATGTGGGCTTTGAGCTCCTCTATTCTTACAACTAAGTTGTAGTCGTCTGCGAATTTCTTGACTTTTGTCATTATCTTAAATGAATTTACCAGGTCAATCACGAATATTCCATAGAAGAAGCCTATGAAGAATGAGAAGGTAAGATGACCTGCAAGCCATATAAGTGAGTTGATAATGTGTGGGTGTATGAAGAAGTAATATATGGCAGCCACAACGCCCCAGAAGAAGGTGAACAGCGGACATATGATACCCTGTATATTGCCGGGACGGTCACTGTAATCCCACAGCTTGATGTTCATACCCTTTATGAATATGAGACCTGCGATGTACTCGATCACCGTCATGGCAGCGGTCATAATAAGAACTGTTACAATACTCTGTATCACGGGATGATCATCCAGGGCAGTAATGCGGATACTTGCAATGGAACATAGTATTACAAGACCTGTTCCATACAGCGGAAGCCATGGTCCCATCAAGAAACCGGGATTTATCCATTTGCGGTTAGGATTATTCGGGGAGAAAAATCTTCTGAAGAAGAACTCTATGACCCAGCCTATCATGCTTCCCATGCTGAACAGGAAGAGTATAACAAGCATATTGCTTAAATCGAAATCTCTAAAAATATTACTCATAAAATCACATCCAAATTCTAAAATTCCACCACTGCAGGTTAGCTTGCAGGGGTGGTATGATAATTAATTATCAGCTGTATAGCTGTAGATTATGCTCTTAACATCGTCGGCGTCGTTGATGTCGTATGAATAGAAGTATATCGAATTGGTACGATTGTTCATATAGTTTGACTCCTCATTCATTTCATCTATGGTCACGTCGTTGCCGTTTACTTTGTATCTTTCATCATTATAGTTGGCGTAGTAGGATTCCTTTTCTGTCCATGTCTTACCTGAAAGCTCGATCAATGAACGTCCCTCCCATCCGTCTGGAAGAGTCAGGAGATTTATTACGACAGAAAAAGAATTGTCACCTATACGATCCATGTAAAATACGCCGGTAAGGACAACCTTGTCGCTGTCATAGGTATATACAAATTCCAGATCATGGTCATAATCAATAGCTATAAGCTCAGGTATACCATTTCCATCAAAGTCATGAAGGGTAAATTCTGAAATATATACATAGTTTGAGTCCATTTTTGATGGATCGTTATAATCTCCGGTAGCAGGAGCAGAAGCCATATCATTCTTTACAGTATTGTTTATATTTGCAATATATTCCACATAAGGAGTCATCCATGCCTCGTGGGTTGATTCCCAGGCAGCGGCGGTGTTGACTGTTCCTTCATAGAACTCGTCGATCTTCTGAAGGATTTCCTTGGCATCGTCAAGTCTGCCTTCTGCTACGGCGGCATTTGCCTGGTCAAGGTAGTAGGTCTTGCCGGTGTCATATGCGTTATCCTTTAATGTTTCAAACTTCTGGGAGTAGCCGGTGGTGTCATCTTCATATGAGAAATAGTAGTCCAGCTCATCTACACAGTAATCGTAGCACTCGTAGTACTGATCATTATCGAAGTAGCCCTGAGCCTCCTGATAATGTGTCTCATACTTCTGGATGTTCTGAAGATCATTGGCGATCCTGGTGGACTTGTCATATGCAGAAGAGTAACCGTTAAACAGGTCTGCACCGGTATATGCATAGGCATTTAACTCGTCGGCAGTTATGGTATTATTCCTGAACTCCTCGTTTTTTTCGTCCAGGTATTCCACCATGGCATTGTCAAATTCTGTGTCGTCGGTGTAGTTGTTATATATATCAAGGAAACTGTTCCTTAACTTGATGTATTCATCTGACTGCTTGTTGTTTATGTATTCCTTTGCACAGTCCTCATAGAGGCTTGTCATCTGGTATCTGTCACCCTTCGCCTTGAAGTCTGTTACTTCTGTAGGTATTTTTTTAGTTACTGAGGTGGCAGCATCCATGCACTTTGAGAATTCCTTATATTTTATCTTGTCATTCTCGAGCTTATTTTCCTTGTCGTAGGCGAAGTCAATAAGCAGATCATTTGCCTTTGTTCTGCCGTTGTCGGACAGTTCTCTGTAGGCAGATTGGGCAGCTTTGCTGTCTCCGTCGTTAAGTGCCTTGAAGAGCTTGTTCATCTTCATTGCAGGTGACGCAAATACAAAGAAACCTACCAGATCCACAACCACGAGAACGGCGGCAATTATCAATAATACCTTATATTTTTTCTTCATATCATTGTTCCCCCTGTTCTGTAGAAGCGTTGTCTGTTCCGTCTGCTGAAGTATCATCGGAAGCTGAGGTGTCGCTTTCGTCAGTTGAACCGGCTTCTGTAGCAGCTTCCGTGGTGTTTTTGGAATCTTTGTAGCTTCCCTTGAAATCGCTTGTGGCTGAGAAGAAGGTGGATATCAGAGTAAGTATCGCCACGGCTATAAAGCCTGCTCCCGCAATGCCCAAGGCGGTGAGGGATAAAATTTTGTGAAGCTTATCCTTAGCTGCCTCGTCCATAGGCTTCTTAGGTTCCTTTGCAGGTGTTGGTGTCATATTCTGGTTAAAGCCTGTCTGACCGTAAGGGTTTCCGTAGTTGTTCTGTGATTGATTGTAACCGTTCTGGTTAAAGTCTGTCTGACCGTAAGCATTTCCGTAGCCGTTTTGCGGCTGACTGTAACCGCTCTGTGCTTGATTGTAACCATTCTGGTTAAAGCCTGTCTGACCATAGGCATTTCCGTAGCTGTTCTGTGGCTGGCTGTAACTATTCTGATTAAGGTTCTGCTGACCGTAGCCGTTTTGTGGCTGATTGTAACCGCTCTGGTTAAAGCCTGCCTGGCCATAGGCATTTCCGTAGCTGTTTTGTGGCTGGCTGTAACTATTCTGATTAAGGTTCTGCTGACCGTAGCCGTTTTGTG